>ERZ506953.3-NODE-3-length-401542-cov-17.6699_pt1 | contig 401542 bp, 340 predicted proteins | sample MGYA00512895_ERZ506953 | MGnify/ENA metagenome assembly ERZ506953 | reverse complement strand
ATGGCGCTGCATTCCGGATGCTGCAGGGCGTAATCCCGCAACCGGTAATAATGGATCGTCATGGCATAACACTCCGTACGACAGGCATGATGACTGTACGTCATCAGACAGGCGGCAATGCCGGCGGCTTCCGGGCTCATTTCAGCGCGGTTACCGTTCATGGCATTGAACAGTACCCAGTTTTCGTCATCATCGTCATCCGGTTCGGGTGCCATAAATGCCCCGCCGTTGTTCAGGGTGTACAGATTCCAGATACCACCGCAGTAGTCTTCGCACAGACGGTCCATCCAGCCGAAGACACGGGGCTCCAGGGTCACCCACTGTGGAATGAGGCCAAAGTGCTGCGGCCAGAAGCTGATGCGCTGTTCATCAGGGACTATGGTGGCAACCAGCTGAGGCTGGTCATTCCCTGATGCAGCGGTTACGGAAACAGAAGGAGTGGTGGAATTATGCAAGACGGTTGTCATGAGATTATTCCTTATAAAAAGTAAATGAATGGAAGAAACCCCGGGGGAAGGGACAGACGTGAGTCAGAACTGCGCTTTCAGGGAAACGGCATCAGCGCATACTCTCCAGCAGCGTTTCAGCCATCACCCACAATGCGCGGTTGAGCTTAATGTCGGTGTCGATGCTGTGAATGGCACGGGTATGGATACGTTTTCCTCTGGCACTGCGACCGGAAATTCCGCCTTTCAGCATATTCTCCTGAATGGTCTGATAAGCACTCCACAGGTCCTTACCGTAATCCTCCCGGCGTCGTGGTGTCAGAATGTCGGCGGTGGTGACGGGCTGATGTTCGTCACCATAACGGTAAGTCAGTGCCGCCTGTGCCAGCGCCTGGCGTGCCGGTGGCGGCAGAATCAGCGACTGCATGGCATCACGCTTTTCCTCAATCCGGTCAAAAACCCCCACCACCTCGTAAGCCCCTTCAATAACTTTCTCCACCACATTTCCCCGGTGCGGAACACGCACTTCCCCCAGAGACTGACCACAGACGCATCCGTTCTGGCAGACGAACCTGAAGTAACCCGGCAGCATCTGGTAGCTGGAGGTACCGTCATGAGAGTTGAGCAGAATAATTTCAGGGACATGTTCTCCGTTTATCTCTCCGGCCCGCCGCAGACGCAGCATGTGTTTGGTGTATTCCCGGCGGTCCGGGTCACGTACGCGGGTCTGGCAGGCGAAGAATGGCTGAAAGCCTTCCCGCTGCAGGCTTTCCAGTACGGTGATGGTGGGGATGTACGTATAGCGTTCACTGCGGGAGGTATGCCGGTCTTCACCGAAAATACCCGGTACATGGTGCATCAGTTCTTCGTGTGTCAGCGGACGGTCACGGCGTATCTGGTTCGCATAACCAAAACGACTGGCTAGTCGCATAATTTGCTCCTTATCGGTGGTTAAGATTTACTGGTGTAATAAATGAAAAAGCCACGTCTCCCGGAGAAGACGCGGCCTGACAGATGAAATGAATGACGTTTATTGTCTGAGAAGCCCTTAACTGGCGAGCTGAGTATTAAGCTGTGTTCCGGCATCACCAGCGCAACTGACCTTCAGCATTACGGATAACCAGCCGGGAATATGTTCCCTGGTCATCTTCAGTAAACACATTGCGGTAAGCTGTTATGACAGCAACCGCCTGCCCGTATGAGAAAGATCCTTCAGCCAGGACATACTCTGTGTGTAACCCGGCATATCTGGTTTCTCCTGATAAATAGCCTCTGCCATACGTTGTGGCAGAGGCTGAAGCATGAAACTGACTTCAGGGATCAGTTAACATTTTTTCCGGAAACGGTAATCAGCAGTGGATGGTAGTCCTGGGGATCGAAAACCGATAACGGCAGACTGACACGATGGCCGTTACTTTCTTCAGTTGCTTTAATGATTTCGGTTGTGGCGACATTTTCCACGCACTCCGTTTCCAGAAATGCGTCTGTGGTTCGCGTGGCATTACTGTCACCAAAGGCTTCCGTTTCCATTTTTCTGGTCACCAGCGTCTGACCATATTTGTCTTTGAGTTGCAGAGTGATGGTGAGGGGGCCAAATCCTTCATCGTTTCCGCCATTATCCAGCCGGAACTGGTAAGCACAAATATTTCCCGGGAGCCATATCGTATCTGTATTGCGTATACTGATGTAACGTTGATCCTGTGCCCGGAGTGGGGCAGACCACGTTAACCCCAGAATGAAGGCGGTAATCATGCAGGTTTTGAACAGGTGAATCATGGTATTTACCTCTCTGAGTCATGACGATTACACTGACAAATCAGGTGATAAAACGTAAAAGGCGCAGAATAGCCGTTATGCCGGTAACTCCGGGGGTAATGTTTCTTCCAGTCGGTTAACCATATTGCCGAGATGGGATGCATCATATTCCATGACGGGGCGTTGCCTGATGATACTGACCACCAGTGGTTTGATTAACATGTTGGTCGCGGCCCGTTGTTGTATACCGGCGGCGAAAATGATCTCCAGAGCATTCTGATCGATAACACGGGCCAGATTCGCGTTCAGATTTTCAATCTCATGTCCGGTCAGCAGGAAACTGCCGGCAAGCCATGTCACCTGCTCCTGAATCATTGCCAGAATTTTGACGCGATCTTCTTCAACCAGCGCTCCGGCAATTTTTCCTGATACAGCGGAGGCAATCATTCCCCCCAGAACACCGCCAACCACACGCCCTGTCAGTGCACCAAATGGTCCCAGTGGACTGAACAATATCCCGCCCGCCACTGACCCGACAGCACCACCTGCCACACAGGAAGATGCCACGGCAAGATTCCTGATGAACTGCGCACCGGAGATCCGTCCCCGCAACATTTTGATCATGTCAGGGCCGGTTGTGACAGCTACCAGTGCCAGAGATGTCACCAGCGACCCCTTCATCACTTTGTTCAGGGCACTGATATTTCCTGCACCGGTCCCCTTCTGAAGCGCCTGCCGGACAGTCGGGCTGGCCGTCGAAAAATCAATATGCTTCAGCATACCCTGAACAACACTGAGCCGGTGAAGTTGCTGGGTTGTGACGTAGACAGCCAGTGTGCGGGTGAAGGTTTTTCCTGCCTGGACAGCAGCTGTCTGCAGGGCAGCATCGCGATCGCCGGTGCTGAGCCAGAAGACCGATGCCGTCAGGGCAAAACTGATCCCTCCGGCCGCCAGACTGACAACCGACCCCTCGGCAATATCATAAGTGACCGATTCGATGGTCCCGAACCGGGTGATATTACGGGCCTGGGTATAAGTCAGATGTCCCCGACGAATCAGCCGGGACGCTTCTTCGGGATCGGTTACACCGGGTACTTTACCTTCGCGGATCTTATTCTTCATGGTTTCCACAGCGCCGGCATACTGATCACGGGGACTTCCAGTTGCATGGGACCATGATTTCCCATGTAACGATACTGTCCGTTCTGTCCGTCGAATGCCGCACCGACGCTACGGGCTGCAGTTGAACAATATTTCGTCTGGATTTCTGTTCCGCTGACCAGTCTGTCTGCTCCATTTTTGGCATTATTATCACCGAGGATCCGTGCGTTTTTCAGACGGACTCTGTCGACAATATGGTTTCCCCGTTCAGCGGCAAACCCATGTCCCTGCCCTCCGGAAGCAAACATTTTCTCATTTGTACTCCAGGTTTCCGGCAGTTTCATGAGAATCAGACCATTCGCCGTTGCATCGGAAATAAAACCGGTGTAAGAACGTTCATAAATGTCCTGACACAGTGTTTCTGTTTCGCGACAAAGAGAGGAGCAGTACCATTCCGGATCCGGCTTATGATTTTCCGGGGCATGATGTACTTCTGTCAGCCCGCAGGAGGCACAGATACGAAGCTCATCCACGTGGTGGAATGATACAAAACGGCGGCCTTCTGAAAAGGGGTACCAGTCACCGCCGTCCAGGCAACGATCGAGAAAATCGTCATTCGCTTCCGGTGATAAATTCAGGCGGTTCCGGAAGAGGGTTTTCAGTTCATCAGGGGTAAATGACAGGCTCTCTCTCAGCTTTTCGTTGAAACCCGCCATGTTTCTTTCATACCAGGCATTGTCCAGTAGCCAGTTTCCGTCTGCCAGTTCAAATTCCCTCAGTTCTCCCCGGGAAATCCGTTGTGAAATGAGCGTGAGCCAGATGCGCTCCGTCAACGTTTCAGGAAGGCTGTAATCGTTTTGCAAACTGCTCAGCCACGATTTACTGTTGAGCACCGGTTGTTCTTCCAGTGTCTGGCGGATGGCACTGGTCAGTTTTTTCAGCGCCTGGATCTGGCTGGCCGCCCATAGCAGCGTCACTAATGCAGCCAGCCAGTACAACAACCCGCCCCACCACATCAGTGAGGGTGAAATATCGAACGGCAATGCGATCAATGGTGCGTATGCAGAACACGCCATAAGGAAAAAAGCAGTATAAAAACAGCAGTAATACCCGTTAATTTCCTTGCTGATATCTTCTGGTGTGAGCCCGTTCTGCTGAATTGTTCTTATCTGCACGGGAAGAGCCAGCAGACCAGCGGCGAGAGCGGTGGTCAGAATAAATTTTACAGAGTCAAAGGTATGAGCCTCCAGTGCGATATGTTTACCATCAAGTCCCCACATGAAGCTGATGATCATTCCGGCAATTGTCAGAAATACGCCTGCCAGCCAGCGAATATGGAATAACCGGGTTATGCGTTCAGTGATATAGCCAGCCAGTAAAGCCGGGCCGAACAGACACAGCAATATAAGCCCTGCCAGCGCAGAAGCTGTGCTGATTAATGCTCTGAACAAAAGGCGAAGAATGGCAAATCCTGCTATCAGCAGGATCAGCGCGCCGACTATCTGTAACATAGTCACTCCGTGATGAATATCATGTTATTGTTAATGCCAGCGAATGTGGCGTTGAATATCCGTTGCGCCGGTCCGGGTCCCGATCATGATGACCGGGACCACAAAGAGGCGATGGTTCTGTCAGAAGGTCACATTCAGCGTGGCCTGACCGTTATAGCCTTCAGCGCTGCTGCCGCTGACGCTGTGGGCATAACCGGCCTGAACGCCCAGGGTGATATTTTCCCGGACACGGGCTTCCAGTCCTGCCTGCAGATCCAGTGAAGTGCCATTCTGTGAGGGTGAGAACGTCATCCCGCTGCTTGCGGTGGAGGTCCCCACACGCATATCACCCCGGGAGCTGAAGGTGCGGATAACGGAAGGCTGTACCCACCAGTTCACCGGCAGTTCACGCACACTGTGTTTTGCACTGTCACGCAGGGGGGCACGGGATGAGGTGCCTTCACCAAAGGTCATATCGTTGTGGCTGCCCAGACGGAAACCGGCACGCACATGTTGTGCACTGCCATGCCCGAACTTCACATAACCGGCGTTGTCCTTACCGTCATCCAGCGAAAGCCCCTGCCAGGTGTACTGCAGCCGTGGCTCCAGCATCAGGTTGTCAGTGATACTGAAGGGCAGACCGGTTTCCAGTGAGCCCAGCCAGCCCCAGCCCCGTGCGCGGAAGTCGTTATTGCCCGATGACGCTTTCATACTGTGGCGGGTTCCCTGTGCCACAATGTCAGCCCACAGGCCGGAGGAGGTGTGTGTCAGGTTCATATATCCGCCCAGGCTGCCGGCATCATCCCGGACCGTGCCGGCGCGGGAGCCGTCATCATCCTTAACATCAACGGAAGAATGGCCTGCAGCACCATACACTCCTGTCGTCAGTGACATACCGGCGACCTCTGTTCTGAGCAGGTCACTCTCCAGACGGACGAAGCCATAGCTGCCGCTGCTTTCCGGCGTGGCCCCACGGGCAATACCGCCGTTGTTATCGTGACCGAGATGGCCGCCCTGAATGCTGAGACGGACGCTGTTATTTTCACCGTTTACACCGGTCTGATGGCTGCGGGAGCCTGCCAGAATCCGGTCATAGTCCATTGCCTGTGTCAGCATGGAGGCGTACAGGGGGACTTCAGCACGATAACGTTCTTCACTGCGCAGATACCAGCTCTCATCACTGTCCCGGTTGAGGGTGTAGTTAAAGGCCCCGGCCTGCAACATATTCCCCTGGACAAAAGCCCCTTCCTCCGTGGTGGCACCGTTAATGGCCTCAACCACCTGAATACCCTTACCGGTGGTCGCCAGCCCCGTACCACTGTTGCCGGCGTTCACCAGATTCAGGATGGTTTTTCCGGTTGCCCTGCCACCGTCAATGACCAGTCTGTCAGCATTGTTCTGCGCCATATCCGGGCGTACACGCAGGCTGATGGTGCCATTCTGCCCGTTCAGGTTTTTCACCTGCAGAGTTGTCGGAACGAACTTCCCTGTGCGGGCGGAGGTGAAATGAATCTGTCCGGCATGGCTGAGGTCATCCACCACCGACTGAACCGTGGCGTTATCGGGGATATTCCAGGTGGCACCGGATGTCAGGATGACATTCGTGGGGTCAATGGCACCGTTCAGCACTGTGCTGCCGGTCAGCTTCAGGGCCGTGCCGCGCTGAGCGATGACATCCGTGGTGACGGTACTGTTGTTCAGCGTCAGCGTGCCTTCATTCAGGTTGACGGTTTTCTGGGTGAGTGTGGTGTTGCTGACAGTGAGTGTGCCACTTCCTGATTTTTCCACCCTGCCGTTACCGGTAAGAGCGCCTCCCTGCAGGAGTGCATCACCTTCACGGATGGTCAGGGTATCGTTATTTACCGTTTTCCCGGAAAGGATAAGCGTGGCACCGTTATTCAGCGTGGTGGTGCCCGCCAGCGAGCCCCCTCTGGCAGTGAACAATCCGCCATTTACCGTGGTATCCGTGGCCGTATCACCGGCGTTCAGCGTGAATGAACTGCCTTTTTCCAGCATCAGGGCATCCGCCTGACCGCCTCCGATATGGAATACCGTTCCGTCGCTCCGGGTACCACTGACAGCGGCACCGGAATCGGCCAGCAGTACACCGCCATTCCCCATGGATACGGTGGTGGCGGCACCACCGTTGCGGACATCCAGCGTTCCGCCATCATCCACACGGGTATTAGTGGCTGTGTGTCCGCTCAGCACATCCAGACGTCCGCCATTTTCCAGTACGACATTATCAGCCTTACCCGCCACAACGGAGAATGCTCCCAGGCGGTTTGTGCCGGTGACGGTTGCAGCTGTACTGGTAACCAGTGCACCGCCCGTGTTCTGGGTGACATCAGACGCTTTACCGCCGGCATTCACCTGCAGCTTTCCTTTCTGGTTGATGGTGGTATGCGCGGCAGTTCCTCCTTCCTTAATCACCTGCCAGCCATCACGGTTTATCAGCGTCTCTGTTGCCGTGCCACCGTTGTGTACATACTGGTTACCCCCCTCCAGTCGGGTGTTATGTGCCTCTCCGTGTACCGTCTGGTCACCACCGGCGTAAATGAGGGTGTCCCGTGCCATCCCCGAAGACCAGATAACCTGCCGGCCATTTTTGTTGATGGTGGTGGATTCAGCCGTCCCTCCGACCATCTGACCGCTGGACACATTTTCAGACTCCGGACCACCTTCTGCACCGGTGTTGACGATGGTTCCGGTTGCCAGTCCGCCATGTTTTATGGTCTGGTAACCATCCTGGTTAATAATTGTACCGGCAGCTTTCCCTCCCCCGTGTACCCACTGCTCACCTCTGTTATCCAGCGTGGTGTTCACCGCCAGTCCGTTAAGGCTCTGCCCTCCGCCATCACGAATAACCGTATCACTGGCAGTTCCTCCTGCCTGCACAATCTGACGACCATTTGCGGTGACAGTGGTGTTTCTGCCTGTGCCACCCGCTTTTATCCATTGCCCGCCGGTGTTTTCGTCACTGTCCGGCCCCAGCTCAAGCCCGGTACTGACAGTCACGCCATCAGCTGTTCCGGATACAATCTGGTTGTCATGATTTGTCAGTGTTCCGCCGCTCACGGTTTCTCCCGCCTGTACAACCGTGTCAGCAGCCAGTGCCGGGACTGATGTGACAGCAGCAAGAGACAGCGCAATCGCCACACCGGCGCGTTTTCCCCGTGAGCGGGCCAGTTCGGAGGCCACCACCAGGGTACCCGTAATGTGATTCCATACCAGCCTGTAGCTGGTGTTCAGATGTCGTTTCATCAGCTTTTCCTTACAGAGGGTGAATAAAAAAGCCGGTACCCACAAAAGTGGATACCGGCAGGTACAAAACAGCATGGTCAGATAAAGTGGTTTTTCCCGGACATAAATGCTTCCCCTCTCTCATCCGCCAGAGAAGTATCAGTCCGTTGTGTGCAATTCCGTTCTGCATGATGAAGAGATTCAGCTGCCTTTTCGCAGACCATTAACCACTATAAACGATCGATAGTAACGATCGATATCTGTTTTATCGATCGTTATATTCTATTAACAGCAAGGCAGTCACGCAAGAGAAACAGGAGGAGTATGAGGGGGGTGTGTCATGTTTTCAGTTGGTTAACGTAATGTTATCAGGCATTTCCCTGGCAGACTGTTCAGAAGAAAATCCAGTTCCATACAGCGCGGGCAACAGAGGCAACACAGACGCTCTCCGCCGTGTCAAATATCCGGTCCACCGCACCGGTAAACTGTTCACGGGCCTGACCCCGGACAGATTCCGTGCGCAGCTCGTCCTGCAGGCGGGTCATCAGGGGACTGGCGGCATGGTCGGGAAGCGCTGTCATGAGCGCACTGACCAGCGTATCCAGTTCCCAGCCGGTGCGGGCCGATACGGCAACAACCGGATGTACGGGCCGGAACAGACGGAATACCGCCTCCGTTTTTTCGCGAATGTTCTGTGCCTGTGCGGGAGAAGGCTGAATGCCGGCCATATCCCATTCATGGCAGGGCTCCGTTTTGTCGGCCTGCGTCACCACAAACAGCACCTGCTGATGTCCCCGGTGCAGGATGTGTCGCCAGAAATACTCATCCACAGACAGGGCCCGGTCATCGGCTTTAATCAGCCACAGTACCAGGTCCAGTTCAGGCAGAATGTCACGGTACAGGGCTTCATACTCTGCATCCCTGTCACGACTCTCGCCCACCCCGGGCAGGTCAGTGATAACCATGCTGTGACCATGGCCACTCAGACGGAAGCGCTGCACTTCCCGGGTGCCGGCGTGAACATCACTGACCGGGGTGACCTCCCCCTGAAACAGTGTATTACAGAGTGAGGATTTACCGGCCCCGCTTTTACCCATAATGCCAATCACGGGTTCGTGACTGGTGAGTTTACGCAGATGTTCCAGGATGTGACGGGAAAGTGAGTAAGGCAGGGAGGAGAGCGGTTTTTCAATTGCCTCAATGGCATCAGACGGATTCATACATGTATTCCCGGTGAAAAAAGACAAAACCCCACACACCGGAAAGGTGGCGGGGGATTCACGGAGATAATATATGTCTGAAATTATCTGGAATGTCGGTACCTTTTATACTCTTCAACAATCAGGTCATGCAGCATTTCGCCAGTACTGAGTCTTCTGGCCCTCGATAATTCTTTGAGCTGCGCCCTGGTTTCTGCGTCAAGAAAAAACTGTACATTGACTTTATCTTCCTGCATTTTTTTGTACTTGCGCTGTGCCTTGGCCTTATTGAAACTGTTCCTGAAATTTTTTATATCGTCAGGTGAGGCAGATGGATGGGTAACCCATATGTCAAATGAAAGGTGAATTGCGTGGTAAATATCAGCAGAACCAGGAAAACTGGCCAGGTTGTCCAGTGCAATATTTTTTTCCTTTAAATAATTCCATGTCCATATGCATTCATGTTCGTTCTCCGGGAGGAGGTAACTGAAAGGGCTCTTTGATTTAAATGCCCGCATCCATCTGTCTTTGGTCTGGATTATCCACTCATCCCGCAAATTCTTATCAGAAAGAATATCGAGAACTCTGAGTATTTGTCTGAACTGTGTCGATGAGTCCGACGGGAAGGCATTCCCTTCTAAATACTCTTCTTTAAGATACAGTTTATTCTTTTGAAGCAAGTCTGCACTTATTTTTGCCCTGTTATTCTGGATAAACTGCATCAACAGATACCAGGAAAATAAGCATGCGCGTTCACTGCCCGCGATCCAGGATATTTTTTCCAGGGGGACCAGGAAGGCCAGTGCCTTCAGACGCATACCAGAAATTATTTGTTCAAGTTCAAAATCTGAAAGTGTGATGTTCAGATTTTCTCTGTTTTTTTTTTATGTAAGCGATAAAACGTTCCGGGGGATCATAAACATTAAGGGGCAGTACGGAGATATTACGCTCTCCAAGATAATAAGAGTAATACGCATTTGTTCTTTCATTCATAACCTTATCCGACAAAATTTTCTGAACCATCCCCTTTCTCCGGTTGCTTAAAAATTAAACATAACAAGGTGATAATAACATGATAAAAAGAAGTTTATAATGGTATATTAAGGTGGTCAATAAAAAGGCAATCTGCGCGCTGTATAGTCATTATGACAGGAAGTGCAGGAGGAAGGGAAGGTAACCGGCTTCGTTATGCTGACAGGAATACCTGTTATCATGGAAGTGCATTCATGTGGCCGACGTAGCTTAAGAGGATGGAAGAGTGGAGACTGCAGACAGGGGGTATTGAAAGGTAAACATGTTTCGCCCGCCAGCTGCACCGGGGGCCAGCATCACTTTTTTTACGTTGTAACCCGGTATGCATTCCGGCTTTGATGATTACAGTCAGAGGGCAGCAGACTGACGTTATTTAACCGGACAGAAAAATTATGGACACTGAAATATCGTCTGTTAATACCTCGTTTGTCGGTGTGGTATTCCCTGTATTACCGGCGTCACCGATAAAGAGAGTTATAAACGCCAGAAAGGTACCTCCTTTATGCCGGGGAACACTTACGGAAAATGAAGTCTGAAAAGGAGCACAATGAAAAGAGGCGTGTCCCGTAAATATAACGAATCATCGCAGGATATGCATTATCCAAGGTGATACCAGAGGGCATTAAACTGTCGCCACGGATAAGAATATACAACATTTCTGATAACAAAACATCATAACGTGTTTCAGATATGTTCCGGCATCAGTCTGACGGATATTATTTCCCGGTAAAACAAACCTGCTACTGTAACGGTTAACTGTATCTGCATAAATTATTTATGATGAAAGAACAGTATTACGGATTCAAATATCATCCTGTTTGCATTCAGGCGGACATTCCCGGATGCCGGAAAGAATATCCTGCAGGCTGAGTGAGTCTCTTCCACAGTGCCGGGATCGCTGTCGCCACGTACATATTGTCACCAGGATGGGTATGTACCGCAGCATGCCATTTCTGGTGAATAACCGCACCTGCACATTCAGTCTGCTGAGAACCTGGCGTGTATCGGGCTGTAAAGAACATCCCTGTCCGTGGCTCCTCTGGTGGTGTTGCCTGCTCAGCAATGACAGGATGCCCTTAAGACGCCCGTCATGGCTCAGTATGATGACGACGAACACGCTCTGCAGGTGAGCATGCAGGGCCGGGAGCATCATCATTTCCGTATTTTGTCACACCTTCCGGAAGCAACCGGCATCAGTTGCGGCTATCGTCAACCGTTGTGCGGTATGCCAGGAGCACGTACTGATCCATCAGATCCGTCAGTGCTGCGCTCTGCCTCTGACGGTTGATGATCCATTCCTCCAGCTCTTTTTCTGATTTCCGTTTCAGGTTCTCTTTCCAGTCTTCAAGGCTGTTTCCGGTCATTAAATCAAGCCAGCAAAGCCAGACCAGTTTGAGGCGCAACTCCGTGCCACCAAACTGACGGAAGAGGCTAATCAGTTTATTTGCCAGAGAACGCTGCCTCAGACGTTCACATTCAGACAGGAGAATGCCTTCCAGCATCGGATGATGAACCAGCAGATGTTCACTGGTGCATAAATTCACTATCAGATCATCATCCAGGGGCGGCGTGGCCCGTTTGTCAGGGCCATAAATCAGCCGGTGCAGGCTCTGGGGTACGATGGCAATCTCCGGTTTTTCACCATTGAATGACACCCACCCGGGCGTCAGATTATGGAAGTAGTAGATATTCGGATGACACACGCCCCAGGATACGGCGTGCCGGGTGAAGCCGGTCAGCCATTTCTGGTAGCTTTCGTGGAGCAGTTCGTAACGGGTCTGATACTGTTGTTTCATTTTCATATTCCTCACGGGGGATATAACAGGCAGCAGAATGCCGCCGGCAGGCCGGGGATTACGTCTGCTGCGGGTGAACGGATAACGGTCAGAAATTACGGACGGGACTGTGCAATACGCGCCTGCAGCCAGGCTTCCACTTCACTTTTCAGCCAGCGGGAACTGCGGCCCAGCTTGATGGGGGCCGGAAAGGCCCCATCCCTGATGAGTTTGTAAAACCACTTATCGGTCAGGCCAGTCAGTTGAGTGATAAACGCCATGTCGACCATCTGGTCATCCATCAGTGAAACTGGGGTGGTCATGAGAATGTTCCTCCGGATGTTGTTAATCTCAACCGGCGTTGGTGATGAAAACAACGCACCACCTTCACCGGCATAACAACCGGGGAGAAACGTAAAAAATAATCGGGAATGTGACCGTCAGGAGATAAACGGGGGGATTGCGGTGGCTGAGCCGTACCGGTATGTCGGGTGGTTGTTGCGAAACGATGCTTCCGCACGCGCACGCGATAAAGGAGGGAGGACTTTCGTGAGACAAGGGGAAAACTAGCGTTCTGATAATTGCAGAGTTGTTTTTGAAGGCGGTTGTGGTATATCAGCCTGTGACCTGTGGGCAGGCGACAGTTATCACTGGTGGGATAAGACTGTCTGATTGGTATTATAAATATATAAGAGAGATCAAACACATGAGATCAAATACATGAGTTCATATATGTGAAATAAACACTGTGAGTGCGATCAGTGGGCATGAGAACGCAGTAGCAGCAGATTGCGTTGTACCCACAGGGCTATCTCTGATAGCTGGCGTATAACCTGCGTATATAAAACGTACCTGCAACACACGTGAACAGAGTGCATTAAGCATCCGTCTGAGCGGTAAACGTATCCGACCTGGTGAGTGACAGTCTGAGAGACCGGTTAAGTGGTGGCACGGGAGTAATGAGTTTGGGGAGGGTACCAGAATGCCAGGCTGGTGCGGTATGCTGACAGCATCCTGTTAACCGCAGCATAAAGTAATGAGAGGCTAATGGAAGTTAAAACCAAAGAAGACTGGCTGTATCAGTTCCGTCGTTGTTCATCCCGGGAGACGCTGGAAAAAGTGATTTCCCACACACGTTATAAACTTACCCCTGCGGAGCTGGAAGCCTTTAACTCTGCCGTTGACAACCGGCTGGCAGAACTGACAATGAACAAACTTTACGATCGCGTGCCGGCTTCCGTCTGGAAATATGTCACCTGAATCTTGAATCCGCGCTACGATGACTCCGGTGTTATCTGTGCACCGGAAGATCGGGAACATTAAGCAGTATAACGGCAACAAAGAATTCGAAATCAAAAGGGAATGGTGTACAGAGGGGCAGGCGTTCAGGCATTACCGGCCTGTATCTTCTGAAGGGGACTCGTATTTGTCGGGGCTGAGTATTCCGCTCGATTCGATCACGGATTGGCGGAATACCTGACTGTGATTGATTCAGGTACCATTTTGCAGGGAGCCGGTGCGTTACTGTCTGGCACAACAAACGCAGCGGGTCGCTCTGCCCCGCCGATTCCTGATAATCCCTCCCCTGTAACCTACTGCAACAGTACAAATACACTGACGCCTGAAACGGTAACCAGAATCAGCACCAGCAGTAACGTCAGTAAACAGAGCAGACGATCGGTCTTCCGGTAATAACCGAAGGGGTCGACAGCGCCACAATACGGGCAACAAACTGTATTATGAGTAATTGCGTTACCACAGTCCCTGCACTTCTTTTTGCGTATCACGATCGCTCCCTCTCCACGCCTTATCCGTAACCTGTTTTTTACATTAAAAAAACAACGCCGGGAATTCAATCGTCAGTCCGGCGATGACCGTTCGGGTTATCACAGAGTGCCTGAGACAGTGTCCTGCCGGAGGTCACCTCAGGGGCTCTGCGCATTTTTTACGACGTGGTTATTCCGTATGAACCATACGGAGATTTAACCATGACCTACAAATACAACCCCTTCTGGCAGCAACGTATTCGTGAGACAGTGCGGCACGCACTGAATGTTCATCCCCGCCTGACGGCATTGCGGGTTGACCTGCGTTTCCCGGATGTACCGGCAGCAACGGACGCAGCTGTGATATCCCGCTTCATCAATGCCCTGAAAGCCCGAATCGACGCTTACCAGAAACGTAAGCATCGGGAAGGTAAACGCGTGCATCCCACAACCCTGCATTACGTCTGGGCCCGGGAGTTTGGGGAGTGCAAAGGTAAAAAACACTATCACCTGATGCTGCTGGTCAACCGGGATACCTGGTGTCGTGCCGGTGATTACCGCGCTCCGGGATCACTGGCCGGGATGATTAAACAGGCGTGGTGCAGTGCCCTGGGAGTGGATACCGGAGATCATACCACGCTGGCGCATTTTCCGGTCAGGCCGGCTGTGTGGCTGGAACGCGATGATGACACCGGCTTTCAGCAGGTGCTGGAGCGTGCTGACTATCTGGCGAAGGAGAGTACCAAAGCTTACGGCACCGGTGAGCGCAACTTTGGCTGCAGTCGTGGCTGAGCCCGACAGACGACTTATCTGACCTTAGTGTGATGACGTGTTCACAGCGACCACACTGATTTTCCCTTCTGAGACTGAACTGAAAACCGCCATTCACACTTGACCACGCTGCCCGTACCGGGACGGCTGTTGCCTGCGTGTCGTCTGGCGCAGAGGAACATATACTATGTACGCAAAATCTTTTCTCGCACTTGATGGCAACGGACGTCTGACCGGTGCCCGTACCGCACAGACTGCTCCTTATGCCCACTACACCTGCCACCTTTGCGGCAGTGCACTCAGATACCACCCGCAATACGACACCGAACGGCCCTGGTTTGAACACACTGACGACGGGCTGACGGAGCACGCGCAGCAATGTCCTTATGTCAGGCCGGAACGCAGAGAAATACGGTTGATTAAACGTCTGCAGCAATTCGTCCCGGATGCCTTACCCGTGGTGCGTAAAGCCAGCTGGCACTGCAGACAATGTCACCACGATTATTATGGGGAGCGGTACTGCACACACTGCCAGACCGGGCGCTTCAGTGAGGAGGGGGGAGCAGAATGAACGGTATAAAAACGGGGCTGGGGATCACGCCGGGTGAGCACATTATCAGTGCCGACTCTGCGCTCAGCAGAAATATCCGGCATTGTTTCTGCCTTTCCTGTCATGGCCGGTTGATTCTGCAGACAGATGCTCAGGGGGCATGGTTTGAGCACGATTTACATGCCCTGAGCGAGCAACAGAAGGCGGACTGTGTGGTGCTGAATCCGGAAAAGTCCCACCCTTACATTGAGGATATGGCGATGTTTTTATCACCATTACCGGTCGTGCTGGAGTGGCATTGTGTGATGTGTGAGCAGTTTTTTCATGGGAAGAAGTTCTGTGAGGCCTGTGCTACGGGGATTTATTGCAGAGCGGTATGTACGAAGTCTGTTTACAGCTACCAGCCAGACTTGTTTGAGGACTGCGGAGGTGCGAGTACTTAATCCAAAATCGCCGCTCTGCGCAGGGCGTTCAGAGGTATCGCAACCTGCATTTTATCCGGTGTTTCGCACCTGCCCCGTTCGTGACACAACGGCGCGACACCGGATATCCGCAGTCCTGCTTACCTGAATAAAACCCGGGGTATTGATTGTGTACTGTGGGACGAAATCGCACCGTGATCGAGGATTCGCCGAATCCGCACTGTGGTGTCAACCAACCACACGCGAGAGTCCTCTCCGTATTTATCAGTGCCTCAGGACGATTTCTGCATAGTTAATCCAGGGGGCTGCATTGTTCATTTCCCTGCTAATGGACGTTACATCCTGGATATTCATGATCCTGATTTTCCTGAGCAGTATCAGCGCTTATTGGCACGTCTGGATTATCTGACGAAGCCCGATACTAAAGCATCAGGCCAGCGTAACTCTGGCTACAGCGGTTTTTGACCTGTTGTAACTGTAAGGTGATTTATTATGTATACAGAATCAAATGTTAAGCTTTCCTGTAACGCCCTCTGGCAAAAGTGTGTCCTTGCAACTCTGTATCGGGCTGCAGCTACACATCCTGAAATTAAATTATTACAATTTAAATTAATACCAGGGCAGGGTATTAATAAGACCATTCCCTCTCTGATGGCCGATTTTACTGGTGAACTGCATAGACTCATTTCTGAATATTTGCAGTGCAAGAGACGTAAAGATAAATCTGTTGAGCCCACCCCTTTATATTATCTCTGGAGTAGGGAAGCTGTGGCTAACGATACCACTCCTTATCTTATGGTGTTGCTACTTAATAACGATGTCTGGTGTAAGAGTCGTGAGGTGGTGGTTCTAAGAAATCTGATTGAGCAGGCGTGGGGAAAAGTATTGGGTGAAGATAACTCCATTACACATCTGGTTGTGTATCCTGAAGTGTTGTCGTTGGTATTTGATGCAGCTAACACATACAACGCTGAGTCTGGTGTACTGGAACAGACGGCCCGGGCTTACATTGAATCGCATGGTGCTATTGAACGTCATCTTGGGTGTAGTGACTTTTAACGTCAGGTGATGCATAAGGGTCTTTCGCTGAGAGGCCCTGTTTACACAATTAAATAAGTCGAGTCCGACCAGCAATTTTGACGGTGTGGGAGGAAGCTGATCGTGAGATCAGCTCCTATCCCGATTTCATAATATTCTGATCAGTCTTGCCGGGTTTCCTGCATAAATGCCTTTGTTCTCAATCGGTTTTACTACAACAGCCCCCGCACCGATAACAGCTCCGCTGCATATATACGGAGACAGAATAATGGCTCCACTGCCAACAGTAACCGAATCCCCCAGGATAATGCTGATCCAGTTATCCGGTGACGGATCTGGTGCTCCTGAACGAAACAGATCGTTGGCGAACGTCACGTTATGACCAATGAAGCAGTTCTCTCCCAGTGTTACGTTCTCACAAATAAACGTATGCGACTGTATTCGACTTCCACTACCAATGACACAGCCTTTCTGTATCTCAACGAAGGGGCCGACAAACACGTTGTCCCTGAGTTCACATTCATAAATGTTGACCGGTTTGACAATACGGACATTGGTCCCATAAATCACATCCCGGACAGCACATTCCAGAAATTTCATACTCACACGTCCTTTAAATACAGATGACATTTGCCGGAATTATACCGCCCAGATTCACTTGCCATGTTTCAGAATAGCTTATAAGCCGCACTTTTACCGATACTCAGCAACAAATCAGGTCTGTATCCACTTCAGCCGGAAACCGGATCTGCGCGGCGGGGAACGGGCAAGAAATATGATAATTAAGCAACACACATAAAATCATATTGCATAATCGCATCTGAATCGAACACTTATTCGCATCACTATCGATCATCACTTCGCATCTCATACCCTTACCCACAAGTTGAAATAATAGTATTATATTGAAAAGACAGAGATTATTTCAGAGGTGTTATGGAAAACTGGGTTATTCAGGAGCTAAAATCACTGGATATAGGGGACTCAAGACTTGATAAAAGAGTAAAACATATCCTCAATAGCCTCAGTCGTTCACCAGAAGAAAGTATTCCTGTTTCCTGCCGTACCTGGAGTGAAACAAAGGCAGCTTATAGTTGTTTTTCAAACGATAAAGTCTCTGCTAATAACCAGACAGGAGTAACCAGACCAACCGAAAACACCGGGGAGGTGATTACCCGCTGGCAGAGGAAATCCGGTTTTTTTGATGTCAGCCATAACGTATTTGACAATAAAGCATTATGAAAGGGTGTTAATGAGCCCATGGGATAATTCATAAAAATAATTTACTGTGTTATCCTTTTCAAAAGAAATATTCAGAAGATAACCCCTGGCTGACAACCAGGGGAAGGGGACATTAACAGTGTTATTATTGGTGGATAAATTATTACTTGTGTGCAGGATACACTAATGCAATATCTACTGATACTGTATGCCAGTATGTTTCATGCCTGCCGCTGAAAACGGCAATATCCAGGGCCAGACATATTCACCATTCATATTTCTGCATTTCTGTACAATTTTCTCAGAAAGCGTCTCATCAATTCTTTCACGCAACTTCTCCTGCTGTCTTAAAATACTTTCGCATATTTCGAAATCATCTTCCTGCATCAGCATTTCGGCGCATTTAATGATTTCTGCCCGTTCATGCAGCACAGAGGAATGATTATAGAGCCAGTTTACAAACAGCAATGCTTCCGGATATTGCCCCCATAACGGGTGGTATGTGGCATAATAATCTTCGGCAGTATCCGGACCGCCTGAAAAGTTATGCCATACAGCAAGTGGAAATGGATGCAGATTTCCGCACAGTATTTCTGCGATGTAAGTATTTGCCGCAAAGCCGCGACGAAATGCAGTTGCAGCTTTTACCAGTTCCCCATTAAGAAAATGCAGAAGGCCGAGTTCATACCAGTAAGGTGAAAATTCATCTGCATGTTCCTGCAGTATATGGCGTGCCTGTTCATGAGCGCCAGTGCGTAACAGTTCCGGTCCCAGTAGCCAGCGTGCACCATGATTATCTTCGGGATTGTAATCCAGTATTTTTTCAATGAGCATGATGGCATCCTGATGACGCTGTAAATGTGCATTTGCCAGGATTGCCGCATAGAGGGCACGAAGAAAAGGTCGGTTGTCAGGATGTATCCAGATGATTCTGCCACTGAAACCTTCAGGGATAAGACGATTGCCAACTGCCAGCCCTTTAAGGGCAGCATTCAGCGCCTTACGCGGGGCATTCTGCTCCAGAAATACGTATGCCAAGTGAGCGTGTACATCAATAAAGTCATTCTCCTGTCGGGCAAGGCGCCTGAGTTTGTTGATGTAACTTGTTTCGCTGATTTCATCCGCATCGTATGCATCAATCAGTTCTTCAAACTCATCCAGCAACGAGCCAAACCAGGTTTCCGGAAATATGAAACAGCCCTGGTTATCGTTCACTTCAAAGCGTAATTTGCCAGTCATATTCTGAACCTGTAAAAAAGGATGGACCATAATCTGCAGGCTATAAAAATTGTGATGCCTGGCATCGGTGTCCTTTTATTGTCCGGGATTAACGTTGCCCATGATAATACAGTGAATTCTGTTCTGTGGTAAGACGTTGAGTTATTGAATGAGAACCTCAGCCTGGCTGATGGTTCCGCCGGCATAAAAAAGAAATTGATTGAGGCGGGTGCTCTTCCCCTTAAGAGGAAGAGCATGTGTGTAAATGGCGTTCAGTCACCTTTTCAGTGGATTGTTAACTTTTGCATATTCAAACGGACTGATACACTCCTCCCTGTTTGCATCCAGAAAATCTGCCCACCATTGCAGCATAAGCCGACGTTCTTCCAGATGTTCTGCTTTATGAATATACGCGGCACGTACTCCGTTGCGCTCCTGATGACTCATCTGACGTTCAACCGCATCTCTTGACCATAAGCCGGATTCAATCAATGCACTGCACGCCATCGCCCGGAATCCATGGCCACAGACTTCCTTGGTTGTGTCATACCCCATCACTCTGAGGGCCTTATTTACGGTATTTTCACTGATTGGTTTACGCGGGTCATGTGCTCCCGTAAAGATCAGACCATTTTCACCAGCCCATGTCTGAAGTTCTGTCAGTATGGCTACAGCCTGTTTGCTGAGTGGCACAAGATGTGGTGTTCGCATCTTGGAGCCCCGGTGTGAGAATTTTACCCCTGGCAGAGGTTTGCGTTCGGCTGGAATAGTCCACATTGAATTGTCAATATCAATTTCAGCCCAGCGGGCATATCTGAGTTCACTGGAGCGAATAAAAACCAGTAAATTCAGCATAACAGCAAGCCGGGTGACAGGCTGACCTTTATAACTGTTAATACGCGACAGAAGTTCAGGCAGACGTGAAAGATCAAGAGCGGGGCGATGCTGTCGTTTTACAGAGGTCAATGCGCCAGCCATATCCAGAGCAGGATTATATCTGATGATGCCAGACTGTACGGCATAACGCATTACAGCAGATATTCTTTGCTGCAGACGACTGGCGATTTCATAAATTTGTTTAGCTTCTGCAGCACGAACAGGGATAAGCAGGTCCGGGGTATTGAGTGTTGTGATGTTCCGGTTGCCGATAAAGGGGAAAACGTGTGTTTCGAGGCTTTTGAGTACCTTATCGCTGTGTGATTGTGCCCATTGTTTATTACTGGCATGCCAGCGTCGTGCGATATGTTCAAAAGAGAGTTGTAAATCAGGGACTACTTTTTTAGCTCTTTTCTGTTCGCAAGGGTCAATCCCCTCCGAAATCAGTTTTCGGGCCTCATCCCGTTTTGTACGAGCTTCGGAGAGAGAAACCTCCGGGTATACACCAAGTGCCAGAGTTTTCTCCTTACCCAGAATGCGATAACGGAGACGCCAGTAACGGGAACCATTAGGATGTACCAGCAGGAACATGCCAGCCCCGTCAGTGAGTTTATAAGCCTTGTCAGTGTGCTTTGCAGCCCGGATTTTTGCGTCAGTCAGTGCCATAGTTCAGCCTTCTGAATGCGTTAAAGAGGGTACAAATTCTGTCGAACTGGGGTATACCCGCAATTATACCCACACAATGGGGTTGATGTGGGGGGAGTCTGGTTGAGTTCGGTAGAATTGATTTGGCGGCAGGACACTTAAATCGTGGCGTCCTGAAACGAAAAACGGACCTCCGTGGAGGTCCGTTTATATGAATTTGGTGCCCGGACTCGGAATCGAACCAAGGACACGGGGATTTTCAATCCCCTGCTCTACCGACTGAGCTATCCGGGCAACGGGGCGCATTAAACCTGATTCGCCTCGTCTCGTCAATCAAATTTCTTCAATTTAGGGCAGACTGCACAATCTATCATCACTTTGCCGCTATTGCACGCATTGTCAGGCAAACCAGGCGGTCCAGGCGGCGGAAAGCGGCATTGCCAGAAGGAGTGCTGGAAGCATGTTGACCACCGGGAACATTTTAATGCCACAGATGCGTAATCCGGTTGCCAGCAGCAATAAACCGCCTACGGCGCTGAAGTCTGCCATCATCGACGGTGTGGTCAGCGGTAATATCAGCGCGGCAGCCCACGCCAGCGTTAACTGGATGATCAGTAATGGGATACTAATTACCGACACCGCAATACCCAACGAGCAGGCGAAGATCATCGCCGTAAAGAAATCGAGAAATGACTTGGCGATTAAAATACTCGGGTCGCCGGTCATCCCTTCGTTCATCGCCCCGAAGATCCCGGTGCCGCTGGCGCAAAACAGGACAATAATCGCGACATAATTCTGAATAAAAGATTCATGCGCTGGCTTCTTACGTGAGTGGCGAAACAGATTTTGTGCTTTGGTGACCGCGGTATTGACGCCTTTTTCCAGCAGACACATTTCGCCGATTAATGCACCGAGTAAGGTTGCTAAAACCATCGCCGGAAGGTTGGCGCATTTCACCACCAGTAAAATACCAATCCCCAGCGATGCCAGACCAAAAATTGATGTCATGGAGACGCGGATACGTTCCGGTAAGCGTTGGCTAAGGAGTGCGCCGAAAACGCCACCCAGTAATACTGCACTTGCGTTGATAAAAGGGCCGATGACCACAAGAGTTCCTGTTAGCTGTATTGTTTGATTTTCTTATTATGAACTTTTGGCGCCGTCGATGGCTTGTTTGTTCGCAAAGTCCTGGCTTGCACGCTTTAGCGAAAGGTGCCATGATTGCGCGAATTTTCTCCTCTCTGTACGGAGTTTGCCCGATGCACGCCACCTCCTTACATTCTCTCGCTTATCGCCGTTTCGCGCGAAACTCTTCTCTTTTTATGCTACTGCTCATGCGGTGAAGTTAACGCACGCTCACTGCAGGACAACAGTAAAATCAGAGCGTTTCTGCTTTTACTGATGTCTGGCGGTCGGAGCTGGTGACCAGTTTGACCCATATCTCATGGGGCAGGGTTTTCCACCTTGTCCGGTATTCTTACTTCCCCGAAACGGGTTTTGCGCTTATGAAATCAATGAATATTGCCGCCAGTAGTGAACTGGTATCCCGACTTTCTACTCATCGCTGCGTGGTAGCGTTGGGAGATACTGATTTTACGGACGTCGCGGCAGTCGTCATTACCGCTGCGGATAGTCGCAGTGGCATTCTTGCGTTGCTTAAGCGCACCGGTTTTCATCTACCGGTGTTTTTGTATTCCGAACATGCTGTTGAATTACCTGCGGGCGTTACGGCGGTAATCAACGGCAACGAGCAGCAGTGGCTGGAGCTGGAATCCGCAGCCTGTCAGTATGAAGAGAATTTGCTGCCACCGTTTTATGACACGCTGACGCAGTACGTTGAGATGGGTAATAGCACCTTTGCTTGCCCTGGACATCAACATGGTGCGTTCTTTAAAAAGCATCCTGCCGGACGCCATTTTTACGATTTCTTTGGCGAGAACATCTTTCGCGCCGATATGTGTAACGCTGACGTAAAATTGGGCGATCTGCTTATTCATGAAGGATCGGCGAAAGATGCGCAGAAATTCGCAGCCAAAGTCTTTCATGCCGATAAAACCTATTTTGTGCTGAACGGCACATCGGCAGCGAATAAAGTGGTGACGAATGCGCTGTTAACGCGTGGCGATCTGGTGCTCTTCGACCGTAATAACCATAAGTCGAATCATCACGGCGCGTTGATTCAGGCGGGGGCGACGCCGGTCTATCTGGAAGCTTCACGTAACCCGTTTGGTTTCATTGGCGGTATTGATGCGCACTGTTTTAATGAAGAGTATCTGCGCCAGCAAATTCGCGACGTTGCGCCAGAAAAAGCCGACCTGCCGCGCCCGTTTCGCCTGGCGATTATTCAGCTGGGAACCTATGACGGCACTGTCTATAACGCCCGTCAGGTGATCGATACCGTTGGGCATCTGTGTGATTACATTCTGTTTGATTCCGCGTGGGTCGGTTACGAACAGTTTATCCCGATGATGGCGGATAGCTCGCCGCTGCTGTTAGAACTTAACGAAAACGATCCGGGGATCTTTGTGACTCAGTCGGTGCACAAACAGCAGGCGGGATTCTCACAGACGTCGCAGATCCATAAAAAAGATAACCATATCCGTGGACAGGCGCGTTTTTGCCCGCATAAGCGGTTGAATAATGCCTTTATGCTCCATGCTTCTACCAGCCCGTTCTATCCGCTGTTCGCCGCCCTGGACGTTAACGCCAAAATTCATGAAGGGGAGAGTGGGCGTCGGCTGTGGGCTGAGTGCGTTGAGTTGGGTATTGAGTCGCGCAAGGCTATTCTTACGCGCTGTAAGCTGTTCCGCCCGTTTATCCCGCCCGTTGTTGATGGCAAATTGTGGCAGGATTATCCGACGTCAGTGTTAGCCAGCGACCGCCGTTTTTTCAGTTTTGAGCCGGGGGCGAATTGGCACGGCTTTGAAGGATATGCCGCGGATCAGTATTTTGTTGATCCGTGCAAGCTGTTACTCACCACGCCGGGTATCGATGCCGAAACCGGCGAATATAGCGACTTTGGCGTTCCGGCGACGATTCTGGCGCACTACCTGCGTGAGAACGGCATTGTGCCGGAGAAGTGCGATCTCAACTCCATTCTGTTCTTATTAACTCCGGCGGAAAGCCACGAGAAGCTGGCACAACTGGTGGCGATGCTGGCGCAGTTTGAACAGCATATTGAGGATGATTCGCCGCTGGCTGAGGTGTTGCCGAGCGTTTATAACAAATATCCGGTGCGCTATCGCGACTACACCCTGCGCCAGTTGTGTCAGGAGATGCACGATTTGTATGTCAGTTTCGACGTCAAAGACCTACAAAAAGCGATGTTCCGCCAGCAGAGTTTCCCGTCAGTGGTGATGAATCCCCAGGATGCGCATAGCGCTTATATTCGCGGTGAAGTGGAGTTGGTGCGGATTCGTGATGCCGAAGGGCGAATTGCGGCAGAAGGGGCGTTGCCTTATCCACCTGGCGTGCTTTGCGTGGTACCCGGGGAAGTCTGGGGTGGGGCGGTTCAACGTTATTTCCTTGCGCTGGAAGAAGGCGTGAATTTGTTGCCGGGATTTTCGCCGGAGTTGCAAGGTGTCTATAGCGAAACCGATGCGGATGGCATGAAACGGTTGTACGGTTATGTGTTGAAGTAAGAATAAAAAAACGGGTCACCTTCTGGCGACCCGTTTTTCTTTGCGTAATTAGTGGCTAACCGTCTGTGTACCTGTCGGGACACGAACGTGTTTATATTTGAACATCGCCATGAACGCGAAGGCCAGAACCACGGAGTAACCTGCGAAAATCAGCCATACGGTCTGCCAGTCGGTAATGCCGTTTTGGGTGTACATCTCAACCACTTTACCGCTCACGATGCCGCCGAGGATACAGCCGAAGCCGTTAGTCATCATCAGGAACATCCCCTGCGCACTGGCGCGAATTGCCGGGCTAACTTCTTTTTCGACAAACACCGAACCAGAGATGTTGAAGAAGTCGAATGCGCAACCGTAAACGATCATCGACAGTACCAGCAGTACAGTACCGAACGGAGTCGGATCGCCGTAAGCAAACAGCGCAAAACGCAGGATCCACGCCACAATACTGATCATCATTACGTTCTTAATACCGTAGCGGCTTAAGAAGAACGGGATGGTCAGAATGAACAGGGTTTCAGAGATCTGCGAAATCGACATGATGATTGACGCATGCTGCACGATGAAGCTGCTGGCAAACATCGGATCTTTGTCGAAGCTGTGCAGGAAGGTATTACCGAACATGTTGGTAATCTGCAGTTCCGCGCCCAGCAGCATTGAGAAGATGAAGAAGATTGCCATACGCTTGTTTTTAAACAGAGCGAATGCATCGAGGCCCAGCAGGGTTGTCCAGCTCTGATTCGCTTGCTGTTTAGCAACCGGAATATGCGGCAGAGTCAGGGTAAACAGAACCAGAACGGCGGAAAGAGCTGCGCCAATATACAGCTGCATGTGGCTTAATTCGAAGCCGGACAGGCTCACCACCCACATTGCCATGATAAAGCCGATGGTGCCCCAGATACGGATTGGCGGGAAGTCAGTAACGATATCCATCCCGGCATTTTGCAGGCGATAGTAAGAGATGGTGTTGATTAACCCAAGCGTTGGCATATAAGCAAACGAGTTAATCAATATCACAAGGAACATCGCCTCCGGCGTAGTGACCTCTGCCGCCATGAACAGCGTGATAGCGCCAATGGTGTGGCAAATGGCATAGACCCATTTCGCACTTAACCATTTGTCGGCCACAATCCCCAGCAGCGCAGGCATAAAGACCGCGGCGATACCCAGTGAGCTATAAACTGCGCCGATAGAAGCACCGTCAAACTTCAGGGTAACAAACATATAGGAGCCGAGGGTCGTCAGCCAACTTCCCCACAGACAGAACTGCAGAAAAGAGAGGATTTTCAGCTGCAGCTTAAGATTCATGTTAATTTCCTCACATCGTGATGCGGATGAGTGTTTGAAAAAGCACATTTGACCGTGCGAGATGATGCGATTCTATCAACTTCGCGGACTGGTTTTTTGTTACCTGTGGCAAATAATTGCAAACATTCCCAATTTGCAAAACGAAATTGTGATGTAGATAACATTTTTACCCCTGAGCATCGTCAGGGGCGGTTAGTGGAATTATCGGCGGCGGTAAGATTTTTGCGCGGTATTCACTTTATAAAGATAACGGCGAGATTCCGCAGAGGGATGGCGGGTCGTCAGCGTCTGATAAACATCGCCCGGCGTCATGGTGTTAATAATATTGGCAGCCTGAATCTTATCATTCGAAAAGACTCGCAGCACGCTGCCTGCGCCGCCGTTATAGGCGGTGATGACGGCATAACGCCGCGATGTTGGGTTATCAATTCCGCCGAGATAAACGTTGTTCAGCATCGCCAGATACGCGGTGCCGGTATCAATATTGCTGGCAGGATCAAACAAGAAACTGCGGCTCGGCGTGCCGGATTTCCCCTGCGAGCGGAACACATCTTTCCCGGCGGTATGTTGTACCACCTGCATTAACCCCAGCGCATCGGAACGGCTGACCGCATATGGGTTAAAGGATGACTCGGTCTGCATAATCGCCAGAATCAGCGACTCATCAACGCCATATTTCCGTGACGCCTGGCGGACCATGCCGAGATATTTGTGCGCACGTTTATCAAGGTGGTTCGGCACCATGTTAATGGTGACGCTGTAGATGATACGCAGCCCGTTGCTGCGGCTCTTCAGACGGTTTTTCAGCAGATAATCCGCGAAGTTGCTTGCGCGACCTTCCCAGCGAATCGGCTGCCCGGTGTTGTCCACCACCTGACCGTAAAGGAAAGGTTCTTTCGAAATCGTAATATCATCAACGTCGGAATAGAGATCGACCGAACTCGGATCGTCGCCCATCAGCAACGTTTTGATAATTGCCCGGCGCAGGTGCGCGGCAGGTTCTGTCCCGGCGATGGTTTCGATAGTAATCGTACCGTCATCGAAGTTGATGTGGCTGCGGGTCTGATATTGATCGGTGTATTTCACGTAGTCCTTAGGACCGGCGATCACCACCTCTTTGAAGCCCCAGATGTTCTCAATATTGTGGGCAAATTGCCCCATCAGAATATCAAAACCGTTGGTATCTTTGACCCAGGCTTCGTTATAGGTATCGCCTTTTTTGGTCGTCGAACAGGAGATGAGCAACGGCGCAATCAAAGCCAGCGCGAGATATTTTTTCATCATTCCGGGTGCGTGTTGTGTTTGTTTTTATGCAAGTTGCCGGAGGCGTGCTCCGGCACTGTTTTTATTTTTTATCTTCCGGCGTATAGCCCTCGATATGCACCTCTTTACCCTCGAACAGGAAGTTGACCATCTCCTGCTCCAGCAGCTTGCGGTGCTCGGCATTCATCATGTTGAGTTTCTTTTCATTAATCAGCATGGTTTGTTTGTGCTGCCACTGCGCCCAGGCTTCTTTGGAGATCTCGTTATAGATGCGTTTTCCCAGTTCGCCGGGGTACAGCTGAAAATCTTGACCTTCTGCTTCACGTTGCAGGAAAGTACAAAAAATCGTTCTGCTCATAAATCATCCTCTTTATCGACTCACGCGCTAAACCGGCGCGCCAGTGCGTAACTGCTGTAACAAACGCTCCACGGGAGCCGCCAGGCCAACTGACGGCGGTTGCGCTAAGTTATACCAGAGCGCATTGTCTTCATCCATGCAGCCGGTGAATGACGACACGGGAAGCCACATAGGCACAATATCTAAGTGGAAATGGCTGAAGGTATGCCGAAACGCGGTCAGCTGCGTCAGGTTATCGGCAGAAATCTGTCGTTGCGCCAGCCACTGCCGCAAACTTTCTTCATCGGCAAACTGCGGGAAACAGTATAAACCGCCCCACAATCCGCTCGGCGGACGCTGCGCCAGCAATACTTCATCTTCGTGCTGTAACAGCAAAAAGTAGCCGGTGCGCTCTGGCAGCGTCTGTTTCGGTTTTTTGCCCGGATAAAGCGACCAGCTATTGTTGGCGGCGGCAATACATCCGTTTTGTAGCGGACAGAGCGAGCATTTCGGCTTAGAGCGCGTACAAATCATCGCGCCCAAATCCATCATCGCCTGATTAAACCGTTCCACGCCAACCGCGGGCGTCACCTGCTCGCTCAAACTCCATAGTTTATTCTCGACCTCTTTTTTCCCGGGCCAGCCGCTTACAGCATAGCAGCGCGCCAGCACGCGTTTGACGTTACCGTCGAGAATCGGAAAGTGCTTACCCAGAGAAAGCGAGAGAATCGCGCCTGCGGTGGAACGCCCGACGCCCGGCAGTGCTGCAACTTCCTCAAAGGTTTCCGGGAATTTACCGCCGTGTAGGGCCGCCACTTGTTGTGCCGCTTTATGCAGATTGCGCGCGCGGGCGTAATAGCCAAGCCCGGTCCACAAGTGGAGAACTTCGTCGAGCGGCGCACTGGCGAGATCGGTCACCGTTGGGAAGCGCGCCATAAAGCGTTCAAAATAGGGGATAACGGTCGCAACCTGAGTTTGTTGCAACATCACTTCTGAGAGCCATACTTTGTAGGGCGTCTTGTCAATTTGCCAGGGCAGCGTTTTCCGCCCGTATTTATCGTACCAGTCCAGAACCTGGGCTGAAAATTGCGACGCTTGCATGGTCACCGAATTCACTGTTGTTGGGGGCAAGATTGCAGCACAGCGACGGCAGGGTGTAAACCGGAACTTTCCGCAGCCACGGCCTTATCATGCTTGCATCCGGCAACTAACTTTGGATAATGCCCGTTTTCAGAACACTTTCACAAGCGACTAAATCTTTATGAAAAACGACGTCATCTCACCGGAATTTGATGAAAACGGCCGCCCGCTGCGCCGTATCCGTAGTTTTGTGCGCCGCCAGGGGCGACTGACCAAAGGCCAGGAACATGCGCTGGAAAACTACTGGCCGGTGATGGGCGTTGAGTTCAGCGAAGATATGCTGGATTTCCCTGCGCTTTTTGGCCGTGAAGCGCCGGTGACGCTTGAGATTGGTTTTGGCATGGGCGCGTCGCTGGTGGCAATGGCTAAAGATCGCCCCGAGCAGGACTTCCTCGGCATTGAAGTGCATTCACCGGGCGTTGGTGCGTGCCTGTCTTCTGCGCATGAAGAGGGCTTAAGCAACCTGCGCGTGATGTGTCACGATGCGGTTGAAGTGCTGCATAAAATGATTCCTGACAATTCATTGCGCATGGTGCAGCTCTTTTTCCCTGACCCGTGGCACAAAGCGCGCCATAATAAACGCCGTATCGTTCAGGTGCCGTTTGCCGAGCTGGTAAAAAGCAAACTGCAGCTGGGGGGCATATTCCATATGGCGACCGACTGGGAACCTTATGCGGAACATATGCTTGAAGTGATGTCTTCTATTGACGGTTATAAAAACCTGTCAGAGAGCAATGATTACGTACCGCGTCCGGCATCACGTCCGGTGACGAAATTTGAACAACGTGGTCATCGTCTTGGTCACGGAGTATGGGACTTAATGTTCGAGAGGGTGAAATAATGGCAAAGAACCGTAGCCGTCGTCTGCGTAAAAAAATGCACATCGACGAATTCCAGGAATTAGGATTTTCGGTGGCATGGCGATTCCCGGAAGGTACATCGGAAGAACAGATTGATAAAACCGTTGATGACTTTATTAACGAGGTTATCGAACCGAACAAACTGGCCTTTGACGGCAGCGGATATCTGGCCTGGGAAGGTCTGATCTGCATGCAGGAAATCGGCAAATGCACCGAAGAGCATCAGGCGATTGTGCGTAAGTGGCTGGAAGAACGCAAACTGGGCGAGGTACGCACCAGCGAACTTTTCGACGTTTGGTGGGACTAAGAAAGCATACGGGCGATGACAAATGCAAAACTGCCTGATGTGCTACGCTTATCAGGCCTACAAAGATGCACGATCGAGTAGGCTGGATAAGGCGTTTACGCCGCATCCGGCATGGAAAACGCGCACTTTGTTATCAATCTGGGGCCAGCAAATGCTGGCCTGATTTGTTCTTGAGGGAAGACTATGATGCGCAAAATGCTGCTGGCGGCAGCACTTTCAGTGACGGCAATGACCGCTCACGCCGACTACCAGTGCAGCGTCACGCCGCGTGACGATGTGATTGTCAGCCCGCAAACCGTGCAGGTGAAGGGCGAAAACGGCAATCTGGTGATCACGCCAGACGGCAACGTGATGTATAACGGTAAGCAATATTCCCTGAATGCCGCCCAGCGCGAGCAGGCGAAGGATTATCAGGCTGAACTACGTAGCACCCTGCCGTGGATTGATGAAGGCGCGAAAAGCCGCGTCGAGAAAGCCCGTATTGCGCTGGATAAAATTATCGTTCAGGAGATGGGCGAAAGCAGCAAAATGCGCAGCCGTCTGACCAAACTTGATGCGCAGCTGAAAGAGCAGATGAACCGCATTATCGAAACGCGCAGCGATGGCCTGACGTTTCACTATAAAGCCATTGATCAGGTTCGCGCCGAAGGCCAGCAATTAGTGAATCAGGCAATGGGCGGAATTTTACAGGACAGCATTAATGAAATGGGCGCGAAAGCGGTGCTGAAAAGCGGCGGTAACCCATTACAGAACGTGCTGGGAAGCCTGGGCGGTCTGCAATCCTCAATCCAAACCGAGTGGAAAAAGCAGGAAAAAGATTTCCAGCAGTTTGGCAAAGATGTTTGTAGCCGCGTTGTGACTCTGGAAGATAGCCGCAAAGCCCTGGTCGGGAATTTAAAATAATCCTCTATTTTAAGACGGCATAATACTTTTTTATGCCGTTTAATTCTTCGTTTTGTTACCTGCCTCTAACTTTGTAGATCTCCAAAATATATTCACGTTGTAAATTGTTTAACGTCAAATTTCCCATGCAAAGCTAAGGGATAATGCGTAGCGTTCACGTAACTGGAGGAATGAAATGGAGTTTTTCAAAAAGACGGCACTTGCCGCACTGGTTATGGGTTTTAGTGGTGCAGCATTGGCATTACCCAATATCACCATTTTAGCAACCGGCGGGACCATTGCCGGTGGTGGTGACTCCGCAACCAAATCTAACTACACAGCGGGTAAAGTTGGCGTAGAAAATCTGGTTAATGCGGTGCCGCAACTGAAGGACATTGCGAACGTTAAAGGCGAGCAGGTAGTGAATATTGGCTCCCAGGACATGAACGATGATGTCTGGCTGACACTGGCGAAAAAAATTAACACCGACTGCGATAAAACTGACGGCTTCGTCATTACCCACGGTACCGACACGATGGAAGAAACCGCTTACTTCCTCGACCTGACGGTGAAATGCGACAAACCGGTGGTGATGGTCGGTGCAATGCGCCCGTCCACGTCTATGAGCGCAGACGGTCCATTCAACCTGTATAACGCGGTAGTGACCGCAGCTGATAAAGCCTCCGCTAATCGTGGCGTACTGGTAGTGATGAACGACACCGTGCTTGATGGCCGTGATGTCACCAAAACCAACACCACCGATGTAGCGACCTTCAAGTCTGTTAACTACGGTCCTCTGGGTTACATTCACAACGGTAAGATTGACTACCAACGTACCCCGGCACGTAAGCACACCAGCGACACGCCGTTCGATGTCTCTAAGCTGAATGAACTGCCGAAAGTCGGCATTGTTTATAACTACGCTAACGCATCCGATCTTCCGGCTAAAGCACTGGTAGATGCGGGCTATGATGGCATCGTTAGCGCTGGCGTGGGTAACGGCAACCTGTATAAAACCGTATTTGACACCCTTGCAACCGCTGCGAAAAACGGCACTGCAGTAGTGCGTTCTTCCCGCGTACCGACGGGCGCTACCACTCAGGATGCCGAAGTGGATGATGCGAAATACGGCTTCGTCGCCTCTGGCACGTTGAACCCGCAAAAAGCGCGCGTTCTGCTGCAACTGGCTCTGACGCAAACTAAAGATCCGCAGCAGATCCAGCAGATCTTCAATCAGTACTAATCACTTCGCCCCGGTATCGTGCCGGGGCTTATTCACTTCAGACTCACGTCCATTGCCAATTTTTATTACCCTAATGATAATCACCGGAATAAATTATTCCGCGCGAGGGTTTTCGGGTGAAAAAGCAATGGATTGTTGGTACGGCGCTGCTTATGTTGATGACTGGTAATGTCCGGGCAGATGGTGAACCGCCAACTGAAAATATCTTAAAAGATCAATTCAAAAAGCAGTATCACGGCATTCTCAAGCTTGATGTCATCACCTTAAAAAATCTTGATGCTAAGGGTAATCAGGCCACCTGGTCAGCGGAAGGCGATGTCTCTTCCAGTGACGATCTCTATACCTGGGTCGGTCAGTTGGCAGATTACGAGCTGCTCGAACAGACCTGGACGAAAGATAAACCGGTGAAATTCTCGGCGATGTTAACCAGTAAAGGAACGCCCGCGTCTGGCTGGTCGGTGAACTTTTACTCTTTTCAGGCGGCAGCCAGCGATCGTGGGCGGGTGGTTGACGATATCAAAACGAATAATAAATATCTGATCGTGAATAGCGAAGATTTCAATTATCGCTTTAGTCAGCTTGAGTCTGCATTGAATAACCAGAATAACTCGATTCCTGCACTGAAAAAGGATGTAAAAGCGCTTGATAAGCAAATGGTGGCGGCGCAGAAAGCAGCGGATGCATATTGGGGAAAAGATGCAAACGGTAAGCAAATGACCCGCGAAGACGCCTTTAAAAAAATTCACCAACAGCGTGATGATTTTAATAAACAGAACGATAGCGAGGCGTTCGCGGTTAAATATGACAAAGAGGTTTATCAACCGGCGATTGCGGCATGTCATAAACAGAGTGAAGAGTGTTATGAAGTGCCAATTCAGCAGAAACGAGATTTTGATATCAACGAACAACGGCGACAGACTTTTCTGCAATCACAAAAACTTAGCCGTAAATTGCAGGATGACTGGATAACGCTCGAAAAAGGGCAATATCCGTTAACGATGAAAGTTTCAGAAATAAACAGTAAAAAAGTCACGATTTTGATGAAAATTGACGATATCAACCAGGCTAATGAACGCTGGAAAAAAGATACCGAACAATTGCGGCGCAATGGGGTGATTAAGTAATTTTTGCGATGACGCAAGAGTTGTAGCCGGATGTTGCGTACACGCCGCATCCGGCAATACAAATTTACTCAGCCAGAAAAAGCTCCAGCAGCGAATTTAAAAACAACTTCCCATGTTCCGTTATCTGCCAGTAATCCGCACATTCTGTGAGATAACCCTGAGCGATAGCCTCGTCTAACTGAGGGCGAATAACCTCTTCTGAAAGGCCAGTATACTGGCTAAACTCCACGCGCGGCGCAGGTTCCAGCAAACGGAAGCGATTCATAAAGAACTCAAATGGTTTATCTGCGGCTTCGACATCACGCTGGCTTTCCAGATACCGCCCCTGCATAAAACCACGTGGATGACGCGTTTTGGTGGTACGCAGAATGCGCCCATCCGGGAAGGTCACTTTGCCATGCGCGCCGCAGCCAATACCGATGTAGTCACCAAAGCGCCAGTAGTTGAGATTGTGCTGGCACTGATAACCGGGTTTGGCGTAAGCGGAAGTTTCATATTGCTGATAACCCGCTGCGGTTAATAACTGATGCCCCTGTTCGAAAATGTCCCACAGCGCGTCATCGTCCGGCAGTACAGGAGGGCGAGAGCCAAACAGCGTATTAGGTTCGATGGTCAGTTGATACCAGGAAAGATGCGGCGGATTCAGTTCAATAGCCTGGCGCAGATCGCCTAGCGCCTCTTCCAGTGATTGATCCGGCAGCCCATGCATCAAATCGAGGTTAAAGCTACGTAACCCTAAACCGCTCGCCAGATTTGCCGCTCGTTTCGCTTCTTGCGGGCCATGAATGCGCCCAAGTCGTTTCAGCTTTTCTTCGCTAAAACTCTGTACGCCAATGGAGATGCGGTTCACACCAGCACGCTGATAATCAACAAAGCGATCGGCTTCAACCGTACCAGGATTCGCTTCCATCGTAATTTCTGCATCCGCTGCCAGCGGCAAACGCGCACGTACGCCGTCCAGCAGCGTTTGCATCGCCGGGCCGGAAAGCAGGCTCGGCGTACCACCGCCAATAAAGATTGTCTTTACTTCACGGCCCTGAGCGTAAGCCACATCGTTGTCCAGATCGTTAAGCAGATGCTGAACATAATCGTCGTGCGGCACTTCTCCTTTCAACGCGTGAGAGTTGAAATCGCAGTACGGGCATTTCTGCACGCACCACGGGATGTGAATGTAGAGACTCAGCGGCGGTAATTTAACCATTACGTAAAGCGTCCAGCAGCAGTTTCAACGCCTGACCACGGTGGGAAATGGCGCTCTTTTCTTCGCGGGTCAGTTCGGCAGCGGTTTTCCCTTCGGAAGGTACGAAGAAGATTGGATCATAACCAAAGCCACCAGTGCCCGCTGGTTCACGAGTAATCACGCCTGGCCAGCTACCGTGGCATACCAGCGGAGTGGGATCTTCCGCGTGACGCAGATATACCAGCACGCAGTGGAAACGCGCCTGACGTTGGTCGTCCGGTACGTCTTTCATTGTTTCCAGCAGTTTTTGCAGATTCTTTTGATCGGTCGCGTCTTCACCGGAATAACGCGCGGAGTAAATACCCGGCGCGCCACCCAGCGCATCTACCGCCAGACCGGAGTCGTCGGCAATTGCCGGTAAACCGGTCACTTTTGCCGCATGGCGCGCTTTCAGAATCGCGTTTTCGATAAAGGTCAGGCCGGTTTCTTCAGCGGAATCTACGCCGAGGTCTGTTTGGGCAACGATATCAAGACCGAAGTCGCTAAGCAGCGACGCCAGCTCACGCACTTTACCGGCATTGCCGGTTGCGAGGACAACTTTTTGCATAGGATACCTAATTAATTAACGCCGCGATTTCTGGCGGGATTTGTTGCGGATTAATGATTTTAATTTGTTTGTGGCGGCCAAGTTCGCCTTTTTCAATCACCACCTGGCTTTTGGCAACCCGGAATTGCTTACCGAGAAACTTCACCAGATGGCTGTTGGCCTGGCCGTCAACCGGCGGCGCGGTAATGGCGACTTTTACCTCGTCGCCATGTAAACCGACAATAGAATCACGGCTGGCTTTTGGCTGAATATAGAGCCGTAAAACCAGACCGTCATCATTAACTGTTACGGCACTCATAACGCCATCCACAGCCCCGGCAGCAGCATATTTCCGGTCGCCTGCAAGACTTCTGCGACACCCATATTGATGACATACAGCAGCAGAACGAGGATCATCGGCGAGAAATCAATCCCACCCATTGCCGGTAGCAAGCGGCGAATCGGGCGCAGCAGCGGATCGGCCAGCTGAATCAGCACGTATTCAATCGGGCTACGACCCTGGCTTACCCAGCTCATAATCGCCATCACCAGCAGGACCCAGAAAATCAGCAGGCCGATGGTTTTCAGCAGAATCAATAAACCGGCAATCCAAATGATTGGCAGGAAGGTCACCACTTTAAACAGCACGATGGCTTTAATGAAACTGAGAATATAGGCAACCAGCAGCGAGGCGCTATCAATGGGGCCCATTGCCGGAATAACGCGGCGCAGTGGCCCGATAATCGGCTGCGTTACCTTCACTACAAACTGTGAGAAGGGGTTGTAAAAATCACAATGAGCCCACTGCATCCAGATGCGTAATAACAGCACCATGGTATACAGCTCAATGACCGTTGAAAGCAGGAAAGTCAACGTATTCATGGCGTTCCTTTAATTCCTTATTTTTTAGAGTAATCACGCGCACCAAAAATTGCAGTGCCGATACGAACCATCGTGCTACCTGCCGCAATGGCGGCTTCCATATCGTCCGACATTCCCAGAGAGAGCGTGTCGATATGCGGGTAGCGCGTTTTCAGTCCGGCAAATGCTACAGCCATTTGGCGTGCAACTTCAAACTGCCTTACATATTCTGACTCAGGCGCAGGGATTGCCATCAGCCCGCGCAGACGTAAACGCGGTAGTTCAGCGACCGCAGCTGCCAGCTCGTCCAGTTCAGCCAGTTGAATCCCGGACTTACTGTTTTCATCACTAATGTTAATTTGAATCAGTACGTTAAGAGGGGGAAGTTCTGCCGGGCGCTGGTCGTTCAGGCGGGTAGCGATGCGCAAACGGTCGATGGTATGACACCAGTCGAAATGCTCTGCCACCAGGCGGCTTTTATTAGACTGCAACGGGCCAATAAAATGCCATTCTAATCCTGTTACGCCCAGTTCCTGAAAGTGGCGAATTTTATCTACCCCTTCCTGAACGTAGTTTTCACCAAATTGACGCTGCCCGGCATCAATGGCTTCTGCGATGGCGCTCGCAGGTTTTGTTTTACTGACTGCAAGCAGCGTAATTTCTTCTGGAGAACGGCCGCAACGCGTTGCAGCCGCTGAGATTTTGTCCCGGACCTGTGCCAGGTTATGCGCAATATCGTTCATTTTCCGAGGATCTTAGTATGAATATGGAAGAAATTGTGACCCTTAGTGTAAAGCATAACGTCTCGGATCTACACCTGTGCAGCGCCTGGCCCGCACGATGGCGTATTCGCGGGAGAATGGAAGCTGCGCCGTTTGACGCGCCGGACGTCGAAGAGCTACTGCGGGAGTGGCTGGATGACGATCAGCGGGCAATATTGCTGGAGAATGGTCAGCTGGATTTTGCTGTGTCGCTGGCGGAAAACCAGCGATTGCGCGGCAGTGCGTTCGCACAACGGCAAGGTATTTCTCTGGCGTTACGGCTGTTACCTTCGCACTGCCCGCAGCTCGAACAGCTTGGCGCACCACCGGTATTGCCGGAATTACTCAAGAGCGAGAATGGCCTGATTCTGGTGACGGGGGCGACGGGGAGCGGCAAATCTACCACGCTGGCGGCGATGGTTGGCTATCTCAATCAACATGCCGATGCGCATATTCTGACGCTGGAAGATCCTGTGGAATATCTCTATACCAGTCAGCGATGTTTGATCCAGCAGCGGGAGATTGGTTTGCACTGTATGACTTTCGCATCGGGATTGCGGGCTGCATTGCGGGAAGATCCTGATGTGATTTTGCTCGGAGAGCTGCGTGATAGCGAGACAATCCGTCTGGCGCTGACGGCGGCAGAAACCGGGCATCTGGTGCTGGCGACATTACACACGCGCGGCGCAGCGCAGGCAGTTGAGCGACTGGTGGATTCATTTCCTGCGCAGGAAAAAGATCCCGTGCGTAATCAACTGGCAGGTAGTTTACGGGCAGTGTTGTCACAAAAACTGGAAGTGGATAAACAGGAAGGACGCGTGGCGCTGTTTGAATTACTGATTAACACACCCGCGGTGGGGAATTTGATTCGTGAAGGGAAAACCCACCAGTTACCGCATGTTATTCAAACCGGGCAGCAGGTGGGGATGATAACGTTTCAGCAGAGTTATCAGCAGCGGGTGAAAGAAGGGCGCTTGTGACGTTACTGTGTCTGATACGAATTGTAAATATGCCCGATGCGCAAGCTTATCGGGCCTACAAGGGAAGCGTAACTTTGAATTCGCACTCACTGTAGGTTGGATAAGGCGTTTACGCCGCATCCAACATGAAACAACGAGCACATTGTCAGAAATCTGTGCGCTAGTAAATCGCCTTAATATCCCTGCTCGAAATAGCTTTCGAGAATAATAACCGCAGAGGCAGAGTCGACTTTGCCTTTGTTGAGCGCCCGATAGCCGCCCTGTTCAAACAGACCGGAACGTGCCTCCACGGTGCTAAGACGCTCGTCATGGAGCTTTACTTCAACACCGAAACGACCATGAATACGGTTGGCAAATTTACGCGCTCTGGCGGTTAACGGCTGTTCGGTGCCGTCCATATTCAGCGGCAAACCGACGATGATTTCGTCCGGCTGCCACTCTTTCAGTAAACGCTCGATAATGTTCCAGTCCGGCGTACCGTCCTGCGCTTTAATTGCAGGCAAAGGGCGAGCGGTGCCGGTAATGCGTTGGCCGACCGCTACGCCAATGCTTTTGGTGCCGAAGTCGAAGGCGAGTAAGGTTCCACTCATCAGGCGTGTCCTGCCACACCAGGCATGGTGAGAATATCCACACCAATCAGTTTTGCCGCCTCGCGCCAGCGGTCCGCAATCGGCGTTTTGAACAGAATATTCAGATCTGCCGGGGCCGTTAGCCACGCGTTATCGAGAATTTCTTGTTCCAGTTGACCTTTCTCCCAGGAGGCATAACCCAGAGCCACCAATACGTCAGACGGTTGTTTATCGGTGCCGAGCGTTTCCAGCACATCGCGGGAAGTGGTCATCACTGTGTTGTCTGAAATGCGAATGCTGGAAGCAAAATTGGAGGGCGGAGTATGCAAAATAAACCCGCGATCTTCAGCCAGCGGACCGCCGAGCATAACCGGTTTATCCAGACGGATTGATTCATCACGCGGCTCCGGCGTGATCTTCAGCTTTTCCAGAATCCCTTCAATTTTGAGATTTTCCAGCGGCTTGTTGACGATGATCCCCATTGCACCATTGGTATTATGTTCGCAAATGTAGACCACGGAACGACGGAAAATCGGATCCTGGAGAGCAGGCATGGCAATAAGAAAGTGATGCTGTAAATTCATTGTCAGAGGTTCTGTTTCCTGGTTCAAAAAAGCAACAGCGCCCAGTATGCGTGGAAAGAAGGGCGCTGTCACTCAGAGTCTCAACGAGATCCTTCTCGCTAAGGTGGGTTACTGCTGCTGTAAACGTGCTTCGATGGCATCCATTAACATTCCGGTGATCGACACCGGAAACTCTGCTTCAATCTCACGAATACAGGTTGGGCTGGTGACGTTAATTTCAGTCAGACGGTCGCCGATGATATCCAGACCAACAAAAATCAGCCCTTTTTCTTTCAGCGTCGGCCCAATCTGACGGGCGATTTTCCAGTCACTTTCCGTCAGCGGACGAGGTTCACCGCGACCACCGGCAGCCAGATTGCCACGGGTTTCGCCCCCCTGCGGAATACGCGCCAGGCAATACGGCACCGGCTCGCCATCCACTACCAGCACGCGTTTGTCGCCATCTTTAATGGCTGGCAGGTAATTTTGCGCCATGCAGTAGCGAGTGCCATGCTCAGTCAGGGTTTCGGCAATCACGCCGAGGTTTGGATCACCTTCTTTCACGCGGAAAATCGACGCGCCGCCCATACCGTCCAGCGGCTTAAGAATGATGTCGCTGTGTTTTTCCCAGAACGCTTTCAACTGCGCTTTATTGCGCGTGACCAGTGTTTCTGGCGTTAAGTCAGAGAACCAGGCAGTGAACAGTTTTTCGTTACAGTCGCGCAGGCTCTGCGGCTTGTTAACGATCAGCGTCCCTTTCTCTTCGGCACGTTCCAGAATATAGGTCGCGTAGATAAACTCGGTATCAAACGGCGGGTCTTTACGCATCAGGATCACATCGAGATCGGCCAGCGGCAGATCCTGCTCACCCGTGAACTCGTACCATTTATCGTGGTTCTGTTCGACGCTCAAAGTACGGGTACGAGCGCGAGCCTCACCATTGATCAAATAGAGATCGGCCATCTCCATATAGTGAAGTTCGTAACCACGACGCTGTGCTTCCAGCAACATAGCGAAACTGGAATCTTTCTTGATGTTGATGTTTGCGATGGGGTCCATCACGATGCCGAGCTTGATCATTATTCTTCTCCGTTAGCCCAAATCGCCAAAACGCACTTGTAGCGCGGTAATGGCGGTGAGCGCAGTTGTCTCAGTACGCAAAACGCGAGGTCCCAACAGGATATCAGTAAATTGATAGCGGGCAGTCATGGCAATTTCATCTGCCGATAAACCGCCTTCCGGGCCAATCAGCAGGCGGACGCGTTCGACCGGTAACGGCAACGTATTGATGCTGTTACTGGCGCGCGGGTGAAGATTCAGTTTCAGTCCTTCATCCTGCTCTGCACACCAGGCTTCCAGATCCATCGCTGGACGGATTTCCGGCACCCGGTTACGGCCACACTGCTCACAGGCAGCAATTGCAATCTTCTGCCACTGCTGGAGCTTCTTGTTCAGACGTTCACTATCCAGTTTAACGCCGCAGCGCTCAGAAAAAAGTGGCGTAATGAGGCTTACACCGAGTTCGATCGATTTCTGGATAGTAAATTCCATTTTTTCACCACGCGACATCACCTGACCGAGGTGAATATGCAGCGGAGATTCGCGATCGTCGATCTGGCCTTCCAGCACCTTCACTTCCACGCTTTTTTTGCTGGCGCTGGTAATTTCGGCGTCAAAGACCTGGTTGCTGCCGTCAAACAATTGCAGCGCCTGTCCCGGCCCCATACGCAGTACGCGCCCGATATGGTTGGCGGCATCTTCGCAAAGCGCGATGTGAGAATGGCTGGTCAGTGGTTCAGGATGATAAATGCGGGGGATACGCATAGTTAAAAATCCGCGTCGTCTCCCCACGCGGTTGTACGCGTGGGGTAGGGGTTAACAAAAAGAATCCCGCTAGTGTAGGTTAGCTCTTTCGCGCCTGGCAAGCGCGTTGCACATACGGGTTATGATTGCCCTGCACCTTCGCGATGCGTTCATCACGCTCGCACTCCCAGTCGGTAACTGGATACATCTTGTCCCATGCGTTGAACAGCTGCGTTTGCTGACGAGAGAGTGTCAGGTTGTATTGGTCACGCATATAGAAGTAGGTGCGCGCAATGGCACCGCGTGCACGCGCTGGTGGTTCGGCAACTTTTTCTTTGAAATCGACCTTCATGGCGCATTGACCGTACTGGCCTTCACCGCCATTCCACTGGCTGTACATAAAGTTGCCGCGATCGCCATTCACCTCACCGACTGACGGCTGCAGGTTATGCATATCGCTTTCCATCTTGCGATAGACCGGATCTTTGGCGCAATTTTTACGTCCACCGTCCTGCCAGCACTGGCGCTGGTGACCGAATTGCCAGGCAGGAACGACGTGTTCCCACTCTACGCGGCTGGCACGGTTTTCATTTTTTCGCACCTGATAGCCGCACGATTGCAGATCAACAACGCCTTTTTTGCCCTGCCAGTTAATTTTACATCCGCAATAAAACGTACCGGGCGCGTCAGCGTGGACTTTTACCGCCGCGGCTTTCGCTTGAGAAAAACTATTGATACCTTCGGCCAATGCCGGGCCGGAAAATGCTGCGCTCAGTACCACCGCAGCAATAGACAAATAACGGTACATCACTTACTCCGTGTTAAAACGAGCCAGCAACGTAGCGAAAGTTGTTTTGGTATGCAATCAGCCAGATCAGGAAAGTTCCTGATAGTTCAGGTGGTTATTTCGCAACCAGCTGTTCGCCGCAGTGAACACAGCGATAGACGGCTTCGCCACGAACTACGCGATTATGACGGCGTACGGTAAGCTGATGCTCCTGGCACTTGCAGCGGTAGGGGAAGGTGTTGCGGCGCACGGATTGCAGTTCGAACTGATGCGTACGGCGGGCGGGAACGCCCAGCACGCTTTCCATCATCCACTTCCACTCTTTGCCATGTGGCGCTACGCGGCCGAAATGTTTCCATACCAGCAAATGTGCCAGTTCGTGCGGCACCACTTCTTCAATAAAGGCTTCACTGTTTTCCAACAGCAAAACGGGATTGAGGCGAATTTCATAGCTTTCCAGCCAGGCTGTTCCGGCAGAGGTTCCGCGCTGGGTGTAAGAGAGTTTTGGCTCCGGGTAGTTACGCCCTAGCTTCAGGTTGGCCTGGGCGAGTTTTTCCCGCAGGCGACGCATAACGGCCTGTTGGATGGCGATAGGGAGACGGGATGTTTTCATAGCGGCAGAGGATAGAGCGAAGAAAAGATGACTGCAAGAGGTGGCTTCCTCCGCGACGGGAGGAAGCCTGAGGAGATTAATCGTGAGCGCCGATTTCGCGCAGTTTACGACCTTTCATCAGATTACGTTCAATATGTTCCAGCGAAACATGTTTGGTTTCCGGTACCAGCCACAATGTCAGCAGGATAAACAGTACATTCAGAGCAGCATACACCCAGAAGGTGTTGGCGTTACCCAGCGTGTTGAGCATGGTCAGGAACGTTGCGCCGACAATCATGTTGGCAATCCAGTTGGTGGCGGTGGAACAGGTGATGCCAAAATCACGGCCTTTCAGCGGCTGAATTTCAGAGCACAGTACCCAAATCAGCGGACCCGCGCTCATGGCAAAACCGACAATAAACATCAGCAGCATGGCGATGGCGAAATACTGCGCCGACGGAGAGTGGATACCGATATGCATCATTGTACCGAGTACGCCCATACCAGCAGCCATCACCAGGAAGCCCAGCGTTAGCGTTGGTTTACGTCCCCAGCGGTCAACAAGGCCGATTGCGATAAAGGTGGCAAGTACGTTGGTCAGGCCGACAATCACTGTCCCCCACATTTGCTCGGTGGTGTTGGTATAACCCGCCAGTTCGAAGATTTTCGGCGCGTAATACATGATGACGTTCATCCCGGTGAATTGCTGCATTACCTGCAATAGTACGCCAAGGAACACCGCGCGGCGGAAGTTGCTGTTCTCTTTAAACAGCGCCCAGCCACTCTGTTTAACCTGCAAACTTTCACGGATTTCATCCAGTTCGCGTTTCGCTTCCGCGCTGGTGTCACGCAGGCGTAGCAGCACGCGTTCGGCATCAACAAAACGGCGTTTGGCGGCAAACCAACGTGGGCTGTCTGGCAGGAAGAAGACACCAATCAGCAGCAAAATTGCCGGGATGATAATCACACCCAGCATCCAGCGCCATGCACCGGTGTAGCTGAAGGCGGTATCAGAAAGATAAGCGCCGAGGATCCCGATAGTGATCATCAACTGATACATCGAGATCATACTGCCGCGAATTTTTTCCGGCGCAATTTCTGACAGGTACAGTGGTGCGGTATAAGAGGCCACACCCACCGCCAGCCCCAGCAGAACGCGGGAAAGAATCAGTACTTCAACGTTTGGCGCAGCCGCAGAGAACAGTGAACCGGCAACAAACAGGATTGCGCCGATCATCAGGCTCTTTTTGCGCCCGAGTTTAAAGGAGAGCCAGCCGCTGCCCACCGCACCGACTGCCGCACCGAACATCATGGAGCTTACGACCCATTCTTGCGTGTGCGAAGTAATCTGGAATTCATCTGCAATAAACGGCAGTGCGCCAGCAATTACACCGATATCCAGGCCAAAGAGTAATCCCGCCAGAGCGGCAAGGAAGCAGACGAAAAACGTCATTGCCTTGTTTGACCGCCCCTGTTTTTTAGCGTCAGGCATAATGCCCTCCAATATGGTTATTTTTTATTGTGAATTAAGATAGGTGAGTACGACGTAAAAAGATGTGAAGCAAATCACATCAGTGTAATCGCTTACACTAACATTTATCTTAGTTATGATTTAAGTGCATGAAAATAATTGAGTTATATCATCATAGATTAAAGGCTGTTATCTGCAATTAAGACTTTACTGAAAAAAAATGTAACAACTGTGAAGGCTGAATAATAATATGAAAATATTACAAATATTTGGCTGGCGTGGTTGGTGTAATCGGTTTCAGTAGTGATGATAATTTGCGGTAAAACGTGTTGAGGAAGAATGATGTTATTGTGCGGGCGGTTTTTTTGCCGGATGCGGCGTGAATGCCTGTCCACCGCGGTGAGGTAAAAGAAAAAGGCCAGCGCGAGGCTGGCCTTTGAAAGCAGGTGAAGAAAGATTACGTCAGACCGGCAGCATCACGCAGCAGCTGCGCTTTGTCGGTTTTTTCCCACGGGAAATGTTCACGACCAAAGTGACCGTATGCTGCGGTTTCTTTGTAGATCGGGTGCAGCAGATCCAGCATCTGAATCAGACCGTATGGGCGCAGGTCGAAGAATTCACGTACCAGCAGAGTCAGTTGTTCAGAAGGCACTTTCTCAGTACCGAAAGTTTCTACCATGATGGAAGTCGGTTCAGCCACGCCGATTGCGTAGGAAACCTGAATTTCACAACGATCGGCCAGGCCAGCAGCAACAATGTTTTTCGCGACATAACGTGCTGCGTAGGCTGCGGAACGGTCCACTTTTGATGGATCTTTACCAGAGAATGCACCGCCACCATGACGCGCCATGCCGCCGTAGGTATCAACGATGATTTTACGACCAGTCAGACCGCAGTCACCCATTGGGCCACCGATAACGAAACGACCGGTCGGGTTGATGAAGAATTTGGTGGCAGAAGTCAGCCATTCAGCGGGCAGAATCGGCTTGATGATCTCTTCCATTACCGCTTCTTGCAGCGATTTCTGGTCGATCTCTTCAGAGTGCTGAGTGGAAAGCACGACAGCATCAATGCCAACGATTTTGCCGTCGTCATACTGGAAAGTCACCTGGCTTTTCGCGTCCGGGCGCAGCCACGGCAGAGTGCCGTTTTTACGCACTTCAGCCTGACGCTGTACCAGACGGTGTGCATAAGTGATAGGTGCTGGCATCAGCACGTCGGTTTCATTAGTTGCGTAGCCAAACATCAGACCCTGGTCGCCCGCGCCCTGTTCCAGCGGATCGGCACGGTCAACGCCCTGGTTGATGTCAGGAGACTGTTTACCGATGGCGCTCAGAACCGCACAGGAGTTAGCGTCAAAGCCCATGTCGGAATGTACATAGCCAATTTCGCGAACGGTGTTACGGGTGATCTCTTCGATGTCTACCCAGGCGCTGGTGGTGATTTCGCCGCCAACTAAAACCATGCCGGTTTTTACGTAGGTTTCGCAAGCAACGCGTGCTTTCGGATCCTGTTCGAGGATCGCGTCTAAAACGGCATCAGAGATTTGGTCAGCAATTTTGTCAGGATGCCCTTCAGAGACGGACTCGGACGTAAAAAGGTGTTTTGCCATATTTAATATCACCTAAAGAGAATTTGGTTAGCTCAAACTGTTGTGTGGATTTTCTGTGGTAGCGGATCCTACCACGACTCTGCAGGTTAAAAACACTGGCAGTCTGAGTGTTAATCGGTATGGATGGATTAACATCTGGATGGCTATTTTAGGTCAGTTCTTCACCCAATTTCCACTTTTTTTTGAATCGTGTCTCATTCTGTTAAAAACGTGGCTGGAAATTTTTCCTGACAATGCTGGCATTCTGCGTATTTATCTTTTGCAATTTTCTGCCATTGTGGGGTATAAAACGCGGCGCGCGGCTTAAATAAAAAGCACACGACGTTTCTTTCGTGTTGCCACTTCCAGCCGGGTTGAAAACAGAGTTTTGGCTTGTGGGTTCGTCTTAACAGGCGGCCGTGGAGGTGATACGAAATAATGAACCGTTGTCTGCTGCTTAACCTGTCTCACCGTTCTGGTGAAGATTCGTTCCCCGCACTCTGCATCTCTGCTTTGCATACCTGCCGATGTTATACCCATCTCGGCGCTTCTCAGGATTCAAGAGCTGGTTACAGCTACTGAGGACTGAACAAGGGCGCTCTTGTAAAAACAAGAGTTTTCTCGTGGTTTCGCCGAACTGTCACACTTACGTTCGGTTATGTGCTTAATAATGTTATGAAAAAGAAACCGGTTGCGCAGTTGGAGCGTCAGCATTCACTGCTGGAAAATCCATGTGCTTATGGGTTGTTATCGCAGTTCCAGGCTGCGATAGTCGTTAACTGTTTTACACTTAATAAAATAATTTGAGGTTCGCTATGTCTGACGACATGTCTATGGGTTTGCCTTCGTCAGCGGGCGAACACGGTGTACTACGCTCCATGCAGGAGGTTGCAATGAGCTCCCAGGAAGCCAGCAAGATGCTGCGTACTTACAATATTGCCTGGTGGGGCAATAACTACTATGACGTTAACGAGCTGGGCCACATCAGCGTGTGCCCGGACCCGGACGTCCCGGAAGCTCGCGTCGATCTCGCGCAGTTAGTGAAAACTCGCGAAGCACAGGGTCAGCGTCTGCCTGCACTGTTCTGTTTCCCACAGATCCTGCAGCACCGTTTGCGTTCCATTAACGCCGCGTTCAAACGAGCGCGGGAATCCTACGGCTATAACGGCGATTACTTCCTCGTTTATCCGATCAAAGTTAACCAGCACCGCCGCGTGATTGAGTCCCTGATTCATTCGGGCGAACCGCTGGGCCTGGAAGCCGGTTCCAAAGCTGAGTTGATGGCGGTGCTGGCACATGCTGGCATGACCCGTAGCGTCATCGTCTGCAACGGTTATAAGGACCGCGAATATATCCGCCTGGCATTAATTGGCGAGAAGATGGGCCACAAGGTCTATCTGGTCATTGAGAAGATGTCAGAAATTGCCATTGTGCTGGATGAAGCAGAACGTCTGAATGTCGTTCCTCGTCTGGGCGTGCGTGCACGTCTGGCGTCGCAAGGCTCGGGTAAATGGCAGTCCTCCGGCGGGGAAAAATCGAAGTTTGGCCTGGCGGCGACTCAAGTACTGCAACTGGTTGAAACGCTGCGTGAAGCCGGGCGTCTCGACAGCCTGCAACTGCTGCACTTCCACCTCGGTTCGCAGATGGCGAATATTCGCGATATCGCGACAGGCGTTCGTGAATCCGCGCGTTTCTATGTGGAACTGCACAAGCTGGGCGTCAATATTCAGTGCTTCGACGTCGGCGGCGGTCTGGGCGTGGACTATGAAGGCACCCGTTCTCAGTCTGACTGCTCCGTAAACTACGGCCTCAATGAATACGCCAACAACATCATCTGGGCGATTGGTGATGCGTGTGAAGAAAATGGTCTGCCACATCCGACGGTAATCACCGAATCGGGTCGTGCGGTGACTGCGCATCACACCGTGCTGGTGTCGAATATCATCGGCGTGGAACGTAACGAATACACGGTGCCGACCGCGCCTGCAGAAGACGCACCGCGCGCCCTGCAAAGCATGTGGGAAACCTGGCAGGAAATGCACGAACCGGGAACTCGCCGTTCTCTGCGTGAATGGTTACACGACAGCCAGATGGATCTGCACGACATTCATATCGGCTACTCTTCCGGCACCTTTAGCCTGCAAGAACGCGCATGGGCTGAGCAGCTTTATTTGAGCATGTGCCATGAAGTGCAAAAGCAGCTGGATCCGCAAAACCGTGCTCATCGTCCGATTATCGACGAGCTGCAGGAACGTATGGCGGACAAAATGTACGTCAACTTCTCGCTGTTCCAGTCGATGCCGGATGCGTGGGGGATCGACCAGTTGTTCCCGGTTCTGCCGCTGGAAGGGCTGGATCAAGTGCCGGAACGCCGCGCTGTGCTGCTGGATATTACCTGTGACTCAGACGGTGCTATCGACCACTATATTGATGGTGACGGTATTGCCACGACAATGCCTATGCCGGAGTACGATCCGGAGAATCCGCCGATGCTCGGTTTCTTTATGGTCGGCGCATATCAGGAGATCCTCGGCAACATGCACAACCTGTTCGGTGATACCGAAGCGGTTGACGTGTTCGTCTTCCCTGATGGTAGCGTAGAGGTAGAACTGTCTGACGAAGGCGATACCGTGGCGGACATGCTGCAATATGTGCAGCTCGATCCGAAAACGCTGTTAACCCAGTTCCGCGATCAGGTGAAGAAAACCGATCTTGATGCTGAACTGCAACAACAGTTCCTGGAAGAGTTCGAGGCAGGTTTGTACGGTTATACCTATCTTGAAGATGAATAATTAAGATTATTCTGCTGGCGGGGCGATTTATTTACGTAAATCGGCCCGCTTTCTTTTTATATATTCTTAAAAATAATTTAGCTGCTTTTCTTATTAAATAATCTCCCTACAATCGCTGCATTAATTAAATGCAGAGGGAACGGTTATGAAAAAATGGAAAGTACGTAGCGCGTTGATAGCATTAGCCGTGCTGCTGGCCGGTTGTTCCAGTAATGCGCAGTATAATAGCAGTGCATCGGGTAATGTCGGCACCGCCTGGGGTGGGGATGTGCACTCAACGGTTCAGGGCGTATCTGCTGAACGAGCCTGGCGCGATCCGGCAGAGATGATCGTTATTAGTTATTCGACTAATGTTCCTTCCGGCTACGACCGCGTTTATAGCATTCGTATTAACGAACTGGAATATGCTATTCGCGATGGTAATTTTAAATCTCTACCAATTACGCGGGTTTATGATTCATCCAATAATGAACCACGCTATATTGTCCATGCCAGAGTCGGAATGAATTATCAATTATATGTCCGTAATTACAGTCGTAACACCAACTACGAGAGCGTTGCTACGGTTGATGGCCTGGATGTTCTGAATGGTAAACAAGGTTCGCTGAATAACAACGGTTATATTGTGAATGCCGGAGATTCGTTAGCGATTAAAGGATTCCGCAAAGATAAACATACCGAAGCGGCTTTTCAGTTCGCCAACGTTGCTGATTCCTACGCAGCCAATTCGGCGCAAGGCGATGTGCGTAATACCGGTGTAATCGGCTTTGCCGCCTTTGAATTACAAGGCCCGGCGAAAAACGCGCTGCCGCCGTGCTCTGGACAAGCCTTTCCGGCAGATAACAATGGCTATGCGCCGCCACCGTGTCGGAAATAGCAACCTCGCTTGATGCCTCGCCCATTTAAGGCGATAATTAGCACAAACTTGTGTTTCGCAAATCCAACCCTTCCTCGTCGGGCCTAACGACGCGGAAGGGTTTTTTTATATCGACTTTGTAATAGGAGTCCATCCATGAGCACCTTAGGTCATCAATACGATAACTCACTGGTTTCCAACGCCTTTGGTTTTTTACGCCTGCCGATGAACTTCCAGCCGTATGACAGCGATGCTGACTGGGTGATTACTGGCGTGCCGTTCGATATGGCCACTTCTGGCCGTGCGGGGGGGCGCCACGGTCCGGCAGCGATCCGTCAGGTTTCGACGAATCTGGCCTGGGAACACAATCGCTTCCCGTGGAATTTCGACATGCGTGAGCGCCTGAACGTCGTGGACTGCGGCGATCTGGTATATGCCTTCGGAGATGCCCGTGAGATGAGCGAGAAGCTGCAGGCGCACGCCGAGAAGCTGCTGGCTGCCGGTAAGCGTATGCTCTCCTTCGGTGGTGACCACTTTGTGACGCTGCCACTGCTGCGCGCTCATGCGAAGCATTTCGGCAAAATGGCGTTGGTACACTTTGATGCCCACACCGATACCTATGCGAACGGTTGTGAATTTGACCACGGCACCATGTTCTATACCGCGCCGAAAGAAGGTCTGATCGACCCGAATCATTCTGTGCAGATTGGTATTCGTACCGAGTTTGATAAAGACAACGGCTTTACCGTGCTGGACGCCTGCCAGGTGAACGATCGCAGCGTGGATGACATTATCGCCCAGGTGAAACAGATTGTGGGTGATATGCCGGTTTACCTGACCTTTGATATCGACTGCCTGGATCCTGCTTTTGCACCAGGCACCGGTACGCCGGTAATTGGCGGCCTGACCTCCGATCGCGCCATTAAACTGGTACGCGGCTTGAAAGATCTCAACATCGTTGGGATGGACGTAGTGGAGGTGGCTCCGGCATACGATCAGTCGGAAATCACCGCTCTGGCTGCGGCGACGCTGGCGCTGGAGATGCTGTATATCCAGGCGGCGAAAAAGGGCGAGTAAGCGCCAGATAAGAGGCGCGCGGGTGATGTGCCATTAATGTCGGATGCGGCGTGAACGCCTTATCCGACCTACACTCGGCACCCGTAGGCCGGATAAGATACGCCAGCATCGCATCCGGCAATGCGCACGGAGTAACAAATGTGCCATTCTTGTCAGATGCGGCGTGAACGCCTTATCCGACCTACGTTCGGCACTACCTGGCTTTACTTAACTCCATCCGCGCTCATACGATCGCGAATATGCTGGGCGCGTTCGGCGGATGCAGGATGGTCGTCAAACATTGAGCTTTGGCGGCCTTCTTCTAGTTTCGCCAGTTTTTCAAAGCTGGTGGCAAGACCTGCCGGGCTGATACCGCGTTGGCGCAGCAAATCGTAGGAGTAATCATCGGCCTCTGATTCCTGACGTTGGGTAAATTGCGAATTGACTAGCTTTTCGCCCAGGTCTCCCAGTTGTGATTGTGACAAACTGCCGACAATTCCGCCTGCAGAGGCCGCCGCAACGCGAATTGCGTTTGTACCAAGTGCTACCTGCATTCCTTTCTTCACATGGCCTAATGCCACGTGCCCCATTTCGTGACCGAGCACCGCTTCGACTTCGTTATCCGTCATCATATCCATCAGCCCGCTATAGACGCGGATACAGCCGTTAGCCATTGCAAAGGCGTTCACATCCTTCGCCATATACACTTTGTAATTCACCGGCTGACCGTTGATGTTATCGCCTAACGCGCGAGAAATTGTCGTCAGACGTCTAGCATATTCGCTATTGGCTGGCGCAATCGTCGCTTTGCTGTCCATCTCCTGGCATGCCTGATCGCTCAGTTTTTTCACCTGCGCATCACTCAAACTGTAAGCCTGAAAAGCTTCCGCTCCTGATGAGAGCAGTCCACTGGAGTCCATATTCTGGCAACCGGTCAGCACCGTAGCCACGCTCATTGCTACCAATAAGGCGCGAATTTTCATGTTTTCTCTTCCGCACAAGGTCAGGATTATTCTAAAAATGCGCCGTTTGCAGGTGAATCGACGCTCAGTCTCAGTATAAGGAAAAGCGCAGCGGACGGGCGAGTGGATTGCGCAACATGCGAGCATGATCCAGAGATTTCTGAAGCGGCAAAAGGATGTTCCATGTACATGACGAGCGGCTTGCGGTAAATTGTTGGCAAATTTTCCGGCGTAGCCCAAAACGCGCTGTCGTCAAGTCGTTAAGGGCGTGCCCTTCATCATCCGATCTGGAGTCAAAATGTCCTCACGTAAAGAGCTTGCCAATGCTATTCGTGCGCTGAGCATGGACGCAGTACAGAAAGCCAAATCCGGTCACCCGGGTGCCCCTATGGGTATGGCTGACATTGCCGAAGTCCTGTGGCGTGATTTCCTGAAACACAACCCGCAGAATCCGTCCTGGGCTGACCGTGACCGCTTCGTGCTGTCCAACGGCCACGGCTCCATGCTGATCTACAGCCTGCTGCACCTCACCGGTTACGATCTGCCGATGGAAGAACTGAAAAACTTCCGTCAGCTGCACTCTAAAACTCCGGGTCACCCGGAAGTGGGTTACACCGCAGGTGTAGAAACCACCACCGGTCCGCTGGGTCAGGGTATTGCCAACGCAGTCGGTATGGCGATTGCAGAAAAAACGCTGGCGGCGCAGTTTAACCGTCCGGGCCACGACATCGTCGACCACTACACCTACGCCTTCATGGGCGACGGCTGCATGATGGAAGGCATCTCCCACGAAGTTTGCTCTCTGGCGGGTACGCTGAAGCTGGGTAAACTGATTGCGTTCTACGATGACAACGGTATTTCTATCGATGGTCACGTTGAAGGCTGGTTTACCGACGACACCGCAATGCGTTTCGAAGCTTACGGCTGGCACGTTATTCGCGATATCGACGGTCATGACGCGGCATCCATCAAACGCGCAGTAGAAGAAGCGCGCGCAGTGACTGACAAACCGTCCCTGCTGATGTGCAAAACCATCATCGGTTTCGGTTCCCCGAACAAAGCCGGTACCCACGACTCCCACGGTGCGCCGCTGGGCGACGCTGAAATTGCCCTGACCCGCGAACAGCTGGGCTGGAAATACGCGCCGTTCGAAATCCCGTCTGAAATCTATGCTCAGTGGGATGCGAAAGAAGCAGGCCAGGCGAAAGAATCCGCATGGAACGAGAAATTCGCTGCTTACGCGAAAGCTTATCCGCAGGAAGCCGCTGAATTTACCCGCCGTATGAAAGGCGAAATGCCGTCTGACTTCGACGCCAAAGCGAAAGAGTTCATCGCTAAACTTCAGGCTAATCCGGCGAAGATCGCCAGCCGTAAAGCGTCTCAGAATGCTATCGAAGCGTTCGGGCCGCTGTTGCCGGAATTCCTCGGCGGCTCCGCTGACCTGGCGCCGTCTAACCTGACCCTGTGGTCTGGTTCTAAAGCAATCAACGAAGATGCTGCGGGTAACTACATCCACTACGGTGTACGTGAATTCGGTATGACTGCGATTGCCAACGGTATCTCCCTGCACGGTGGTTTCCTGCCGTATACCTCAACCTTCCTGATGTTCGTGGAATACGCACGTAATGCCGTACGTATGGCTGCGCTGATGAAACAGCGTCAGGTGATGGTTTACACCCACGACTCCATCGGTCTGGGCGAAGATGGCCCGACTCACCAGCCGGTAGAACAGATCGCTTCTCTGCGCGTGACCCCGAACATGTCTACATGGCGTCCGTGTGACCAGGTTGAATCCGCAGTAGCGTGGAAATACGGCGTTGAGCGTCAGGACGGCCCGACTGCGCTTATCCTCTCCCGTCAGAACCTGGCGCAGCAGGAACGTACTGAAGAGCAGCTGGCAAACATCGCGCGCGGTGGTTATGTGCTGAAAGACTGTGCTGGTCAGCCGGAACTGATCTTCATCGCGACCGGTTCTGAAGTTGAACTGGCTGTTGCCGCCTACGAAAAACTGACTGCCGAAGGCGTGAAAGCGCGCGTGGTTTCCATGCCGTCTACCGACGCATTCGACAAGCAGGACGCGGCTTATCGTGAATCCGTACTGCCGAAAGCGGTTACCGCTCGTGTTGCGGTGGAAGCTGGCATTGCTGACTACTGGTACAAGTATGTTGGCCTGAACGGTGCTATCGTCGGCATGACCACCTTCGGTGAATCTGCTCCGGCAGAGCAGCTGTTTGAAGAGTTCGGCTTCACCGTTGACAACGTTGTTGCGAAAGCAAAAGCGCTGCTGTAATCGGTAAGATGCTTTGTGAGAAGGGCCGCAAATGCGGCCCTTCAGATTGTTGGCAAAGTGCGCGTTGTTTATGCCGGATGCGGCGTGAACGCCTTATCCGTCCTACAAGATTTTGCAAATTCAACATATTGCAGGAAGTATGTAGGCCTGATAAGCGTAGCGCATCAGGCAGTTTTGTCTTTGCTATCAGTCTCAAGGGCCGCGAAAGCGGCCCTTTTTTACTTAGTAGAGATAAACGGAACTGTGCTGCCGGGGATCATGGTATCGGGCAGTTTACCGTCCCAACGCTCAGCAGTGGTGAGGGCAACAAGTCCGGGATTCTCCCGCAGAGCTTCACCGCGCAGGCGGATAGCTTCTGCTTCAGCCGCACTTTTTAAACGAATAGTTTCAGCCTCTGCCGCGCCTCTTACGCGAATAGTTTCCGCTTCTGCTTTGGCTGCCGCTAGTTTACTGTCTGCTTCCGCCTGGGCCTGAGTTACCGCTATTTGCGCCTGGATTTTCTCCGTTTCCAGATTTTGCTTACGCGTGGCAATGGCGACTTCTGCTTTCATTCGGTCTTCAATCGACTTTTCATAAGCGTCAGAAAAATCAGTATTTTCAATCTGGACCCCGTCAATTACCACTGGCCCAACAACGGCTTTGCGCATGGCATTTTGCAGATCCTGAACCAGTTTTGTACGATCCTGTACGGCGCTGATGGCGGTATATTGTCCGAAAACGTTCTCCAGTTGAGTTGGCAACTGACGGACAATCAGACGATCTTTTAATGCTTCAATGGTGTTGTAGGTGGTATAAACCGCGCCTGCTTCTGAAGGTTTAATGTGGAAGCTGACTGATACTGTCATTTGTGCCGGTTGCTGGTCGCGGCTGTAGGCCTGTAATCCCTGATAGACCACAGCCTGATTACGCGTGGAAATTTTCTCTACGCTTTCCATAAAAGGGATCTTAAAACCCAGCCCCGGCTCGGCAACTTTTACGATTTTTCCGTAGCGCAGCAAAATGCCGCGTTCACCTTCATTAACGGTGTAATACGAGAGAAATGGCAGCACAACCACGGCAAGCACGCCAATGGCGATAGCAAGAGATTTTTGTGGGCGAAATGAGGTTAATGAAACAGGTGCTTTCATATGAATCTTCCTTGAGTAAAGTGGGGAATATGTCACATGAGGTGATGAGAAAACAGACAACAGCCGATAATTCAGAATTTATAAAGGGGATGAGCGAAAAAATAATAAACGTAATAAGTATGTTTTCGAACATTCAATAAGAAAATAGAGATGTGTATCACAAATATAGTGATGAATAATTTGTTGATTTTGTAGTTTACTTAACAGATTTATAATTGACTTTTTAAAAGCTTATTTCATGTTGTTGTTATTTAATATTTTGTTATTTTTGCTCGTGGAGTTTCTCCTTTCATGTGTCCAATTGCTTTCGTTAATTTGTACGCGTATTTTATTTTTACCGCCGGACTGTACCCTAAAAATAAAATAAGGATAATTTATGCGGCTTATTGATTATTTTCCAGAGCCATCAATCTCAGTTATACATTCAGCAAAAGATTGGCAGGAAGCTATCGATTTCTCGATGGTATCATTGCTGGATAAAAACTATATCAGCGAGAATTACATTCAGGCAATTAAAGGTTCCACCATCAGCAATGGTCCTTATTATATTCTCGCACCAGGCGTGGCAATGCCTCATGCGCGACCGGAATGTGGAGCGCTTAAAACCGGGATGTCTTTGACGTTACTTAAACAAGGCGTTTATTTTCCGGGGAATGACGAACCGATTAAATTACTCATCGGACTTTCTGCTGCCGATGCCGATTCGCACATTGGTGCTATTCAGGCGTTAAGTGAATTACTGTGCGAAGAAGAAATACTCGAACAACTCTTAACCGCATCATCAGAAAAACAATTAGCGGACATTATCAGCCGCGGATAATTACTCTCTCCTCTACAGGATAATATTATGGAAAACAAGTCTGCTCGTGCAAAGGTCCAGGCTTTTGGGGGATTTTTGACTGCAATGGTCATCCCCAATATCGGTGCTTTTATTGCCTGGGGATTTATAACGGCATTATTTATTCCCACCGGTTGGCTGCCGAATGAACATTTCGCCAAAATTGTTGGTCCGATGATTACCTATTTATTGCCCGTGATGATTGGTTCTACCGGTGGTCATCTGGTCGGCGGTAAACGCGGCGCGGTCATGGGCGGAATTGGTACGATTGGTGTGATCGTCGGCGCTGAAATCCCGATGTTCCTTGGCTCGATGATTATGGGGCCGCTCGGTGGTCTGGTGATTAAATATATCGACAAGTCGCTGGAAAAACGCATACCTGCTGGCTTTGAGATGGTTATCAATAACTTCTCATTAGGTATCGCGGGGATGCTCCTTTGTCTGCTGGGTTTTGAAGTTATCGGCCCGGCGGTGTTAATTGCTAATACTTTCGTCAAAGAGTGTATTGAGGCGCTGGTACATGCGGGTTATCTACCTTTGCTGTCAGTCATCAATGAACCGGCGAAAGTGCTTTTCCTTAATAATGCGATCGATCAGGGCGTCTATTATCCGCTGGGAATGCAACAGGCTTCGGTTAACGGTAAATCCATCTTCTTCATGGTGGCCTCCAATCCAGGTCCTGGTCTGGGGCTGCTGCTGGCGTTTACCTTGTTTGGTAAAGGGATGAGTAAACGTTCTGCGCCCGGGGCGATGATTATTCACTTCCTCGGTGGGATCCACGAACTGTATTTCCCGTATGTGCTGATGAAGCCGCTGACCATTATTGCCATGATTGCGGGCGGTATGTCTGGCACCTGGATGTTTAACTTACTGGACGGTGGTCTGGTGGCTGGCCCAAGTCCGGGGTCTATCTTTGCTTACCTGGCACTGACGCCGAAAGGCTCGTTCCTGGCGACAATTGCCGGTGTTACGGTAGGTACCCTGGTGTCCTTTGCTATTACTTCGCTGATACTGAAGATGGAAAAAACGGTGGAAACGAAGAGCGAAGATGAGTTTGCTCAGTCAGCCAATGCGGTTAAGGCGATGAAACAAGAAGGTGCATTCTCGTTAAGCCGTGTTAAGCGTATTGCCTTTGTTTGCGATGCAGGGATGGGCTCCAGTGCGATGGGCGCAACCACCTTCCGTAAACGCCTGGAAAAAGCGGGGCTGGCAATAGAAGTAAAACATTACGCCATAGAAAACGTGCCTGCGGATGCGGATATCGTCGTTACTCACGCCAGTCTGGAAGGGCGCGTGAAACGTGTGACGGATAAACCACTGATATTGATTAATAACTATATTGGCGATCCAAAACTCGACACTTTATTTAATCAATTAACCGCTGAACATAAACACTGATTACAGAGGTAAAAATGAAAACCAAAGTTGCTGCTATTTATGGCAAGCGGGATGTCCGTCTGCGCGAATTTGAGCTGCCAGAAATTACCGATAATGAACTGTTAGTGAATGTAATTTCTGACAGCGTTTGTTTATCCACCTGGAAAGCGGCGTTACTCGGTAGTGAACATAAACGCGTCCCCGACGATTTAGAAAATCATCCGGTCATTACCGGGCATGAATGTGCCGGGGTTATTGTCGAAGTGGGTAAAAATCTCACTGGCAAATATAAAAAAGGCCAGCGTTTTGTATTGCAACCGGCGATGGGGTTACCAGGCGGATATTCAGCGGGCTACAGCTACGAATATTTTGGCGGTAACGCCACCTATATGATTATTCCCGAAATCGCCATTAACCTGGGCTGCGTATTACCGTATCACGGCTCTTATTTTGCTGCGGCCTCGCTGGCGGAACCGATGTGCTGCATTATTGGCGCTTATCATGCCAATTATCACACCACGCAATATGTTTATGAGCATCGCATGGGCGTCAAACCTGGTGGCAATATTGCGCTACTGGCGTGTGCAGGCCCGATGGGAATTGGCGCTATTGATTACGCCATTAACGGCGGCATACAACCGGCGCGGGTGGTGGTAGTCGATATCGACGACAAACGCCTGACGCAGGTACAAAAGCTGCTGCCGGTGGAACTGGCGGCCAGTAAAGGCATTGAGCTGGTGTATATGAATACCAAAGGGATGAGCGATCCGGTCCAGACGCTGCGGGCGCTGACGGATGATGCCGGATTTGATGACGTATTTGTCTATGCAGCGGTGCCTTCAGTCGTCGAGATGGCTGATGAATTACTGGCTGAAGATGGCTGCCTGAACTTCTTTGCCGGTCCGACGGATAAAAACTTCAAAGTGCCGTTTAATTTCTACAACGTCCATTACAACAGTACGCACATTGTCGGCACGTCCGGCGGTTCCACGGACGACATGAAAGAGGCGATTGCCCTTAGCGCCACGGGGCAGTTACAGCCGTCGTTTATGGTGACCCATATCGGTGGCCTGGATGCGGTGCCAGAAACCGTGCTCAATCTGCCGGATATCCCTGGCGGTAAAAAACTCATTTATAACGGCGTGACCATGCCGCTGAGCGCCATTGCCGATTTTGCCGAAAAAGGCAAAACCGATCCGCTGTTTAAAGAGCTGGCGCGGCTGGTTGAGGAAACGCACGGCATCTGGAATGAACAGGCCGAGAAATATCTGCTGGCACAATTTGGCGTTGATATTGGGGAGGCCGCGCAATGATGTCCCTGGCGTGGCCATTATTTCGCGTTACGGAACAGGCAGCGTTGGCTGCCTGGCCGCAAACCGGCTGTGGCGACAAAAATAAAATTGATGGCCTTGCGGTCACCGCGATGCGCCAGGCATTAAACGACGTTGCTTTTCGTGGGCGAGTGGTTATCGGCGAGGGGGAACGATATCCTCTTTAGCGCTACGGGCGTGACGGGCGGCGAGTTGGTGAACGGTATCCAACAGACGGCGAATGGGGTGCGGACGCAGACATTACTGATCGGCGGCGCGGACCAAACGTGTAATATAATAGACTCCCTGCATTGATGGTGATCTATCGGAAGACCAATGGCGACGCTGACAGAAGATGATGTGCTTGAGCAACTGAATGCACAGGACAATTTATTTTCATTTATGAAAACTGCGCATTCTATTTTGCTCCAGGGGATACGCCAGTTTCTGCCGTCGCTGTTTGTCGATAACGATGAAGAGATCGTCGAATATGCAGTGAAGCCGTTACTCGCCCAAAGCGGCCCGCTTGACGATATTGATGTTGCGCTGCGTTTGATTTATGCGCTGGGGAAAATGGATAAATGGCTGTACGCCGATATCACGCATTTTTCCCAGTTTTGGCATTACCTGAACGAACAGGATGAAACGCCCAGATTTGCTGATGACATAACCTGGGATTTTATCAGCAACGTCAATAGCATAACCCGCAATGCGACGCTCTATGACGCGTTGAAAGCGATGAAGTTCGCCGATTTCGCCGTCTGGTCAGAGGCGCGTTTTAGCGGGATGGTCAAAACGGCGCTGACGCTGGCAGTAACGACCACCTTAAAGGAATTAACGCCGTGAAAATCGAACTGACGGTGAATGGACTAAAGGTACAGGCGCAGTACTCTGATGATGAAATTGAAAATGTACATAAACCATTGCTGCGTATGCTGGCGGCCTTACAGACAGTAAATCCGCAGCGGCGTACGGTGGTTTTTCTTTGCGCTCCGCCGGGGACGGGTAAATCTACCCTAACCACCTTCTGGGAATATCTCGCGCAACAAGACCTGGAACTGCCCGCTATTCAGACGCTGCCGATGGATGGTTTTCACCATTACAATAGCTGGCTGGATGCGCATCAATTGCGCCCCTTCAAAGGCGCACCAGAGACATTTGACGTTGCGAAACTGGCGGAAAATCTGTGCCGGGTTGTGGAAGGGGATTGTACGTGGCCGCAGTACGATCGACAAAAGCATGATCCTGTTGAAGATGCGCTGCACGTTACCGCACCACTCGTCATCGTCGAAGGAAACTGGTTGTTGCTGGATGATGAAAAGTGGTGCCAGCTTGCGCAATTTTGTGATTTCTCGATCTTTATCAAAGCTCCCGCATCTGCGTTGCGGGAGCGTCTGGTGGGGCGCAAGCTGGCGGGAGGGTTATCGCTGGCAGACGCAGAAGCCTTTTATGACCGTACCGACGGGCCGAATGTTCGCCGGGTGCTGGAAGAGAGTCTGCCTGCAAATTTGACCTTAATGATGACCGCTACGGGTGAATATCGTCTGATGGATTAACGTTCCTGATTACACCATCTTCCAGTCGCACCACACGAGAGAAATGACGCCGGGTAAATGCGGCGTCATGACTGATTGCTACGACGCTAGTGCCTCGCTGGCGGCACTTCTCCAGCCAGCTTTCAAACACGCTCAACCAATTTTCGTCAAAATCCCGACTCGGCTCGTCCAGTAGCAATAGTGGCGGAGAGAGTGCTTCCAGGCAGGCGACGGCGACCATCCGTCGCTGTGCACTATGCAGATCCAACGGATGCGCGCTGGCAGTGTCTGCTAACTGACAGCATTGCAGGGCAGCATTGGTACGTTGAGTGATTTCATCTGCCGGGCATTTTTGCAGTTTCAAACCAAATGCGATCTCGTCAGCAACGGTGCTGTGAAAAAGCTGGTTTTCCGCTTCCTGAAACAGTACGCCAATCTTTGCCGCGCGCTGGCGGTTTTTCAGGTTTTTCATCGCTTGTTGTTGCAGCATAACCGTACCGGCTGTGGGCGTAAGAAGACCTGCCATTACTCGTAACTGCGTCGATTTCCCTGCTCCATTATCGCCGGTCAGCGCCAGCCATTCACCTTGTTTGAGTTGCAGAGAAATGTCGCAAAGACAATCCGTTGCCGCGCCAGGCCAGCGATAAGATATCTGATTTAACGTTAACATAGTGGCTGGAGCGCTCCGTTTTGCAATTGCCACGCTTGCTGGCAGTGGTTCAGGAAAGGTGTGTGATGACGTTCAAAAAGAATAATCAGCGAACCACGTTCAAGCGCCCAGTGTTGTAAGCGCTGCAACAGCATTTCGCGGGCCTGCGGCGTCAGGCGGCTAAAGGCTTCATCAAGAATTAAGAGCTTTGGCTGCATCGCGATGGCGCAGGCGATGACCACGCGCTGTGTCTCTCCACCGGAGAGTGTTGCCGGGTGACGATGGCGCAACGGCTGGCACTCGGTCAGGGCCAGGGCGGCGTCAATCCGCGCCATAATCTCTTTTTCAGCAAGACACAGATTTTCTGGCCCAAAGGCAACTTCTTCTTCCACGCTAAAGGTACAGCCGGAGAGCTGCAAATAGGGCGATTGCTGGACGAGCTGGATGGTGGCGGATTGTTCATTAAGCGGGAGACGCCCAATGGGCGTACCGAGAAGCGTCCCCGTGCCGGTTATCTCTCCTGGTAGAAAGTCCGGATACCAGCCCGCCATCAGCTGCGCCAGCGTACTTTTGCCACTGCCGTTGTCACCAAAGATGGCGACCATCCCCGGTTTGACATAGTGAAAGTCATAACAGAACGGAGGATGCGTTGAGTGTGTCGGGCAATAGCGAAACTGTTCTAACGTAACCATATCCACGCTCCGAATTCAGCCAGCATTAGCAATATCATGGCGTAACGTGCTACGCGTTGTAGGGTGCTATCGGCTGGTGCCCATAACGTAGTGCGCCTATTGTTGATTCGAAATGCCCGCATATCCAGCGCCGCACCACGGACAGCAAGATCGTTTAGCGCATTGTGTGTTAGCGGAATAATTAACGCGGGCATCGCACGTAAACGCTGATACCAGCCCTCATCCAGCGGCACGCCGCGGGCGCGCTGCGCTTCATGAATAATCGCCAATTGCCGTTTTAACTGCTCAACGACCAATAACGGCCCGGCAAACAGATAAGCGACGCCCGGCGGCAGGCGAGAAGCAAACAAAGCGCGGATAAAACGTTGCACGGGGACGTACTGCATCCACAACTTGTGAGGTTGAAACAATCGCCAGAATCCGCAACCAGAGCGTAATAGCATGCGCCCACCGTTCTGGAGAGCGTGGCGTGCCGCTTAGCCATTCTGTCAGCCAGCCACCGTGCACCAGCCACAATCCAGCCCCCAGCGAGAACATCAGCCAGACGACATATTTTGCCCGCCGCCGCGTGGCCTTTAGCGCAATAAGGCAGAAAAAGGTCGCCGCGCTATAGACTGGCAATATTGTCTGTGTGGGCAGGATAAGCGTGGTGCAGGCCGCCAGCGCCCACAGCGTTAAGGATGTAAACGGATGCATTTAGCGCACGGCAGCCATTGCCGGAAAATGGCGCGTGGTGCGAATCGGCAGCTGACGCAGTAAAAGCCAGACAATCACCGCTGTGAGAATTTTATCGACCAGGTTCGCGCCTATCACCGTAATCGCCACCGACTCCACCAGGTTTTGCCCCATCGAGTGCATCCAGGCAACGAACAAATCGGCTCCGCTTCCTGTCACGCCGCCGAACAGCGCAGTACGCAGCGGTACAGCGACGACCGTTACCGCAAGCGTAATAATCACGCCGCTAACAACGACTTTTGGCAGGGTGCGAAACCAACCCGCTCGCGCCAGCCAACCGGCGACTAGGCCGATGACCATCGCGACGGGCGCAAATGCGGCGGCGATCGGGTCGGTCAGCAATCCCCAGAGTAAATTGGTCAGTAAACCGGTCAGCATCCCGATCACCGGACCAAGCAGTACCGCGCTAATAAGTGTGCCGATGGAGTCGAGAAAAATAGGTAATTTAACCATGCTGGCCAGTTGTCCGCCGATCATATTGATGGCGATAGAGATAACGATCAACACCAGTGCCTGACTGGAAAAGTGGCGACGCGCCATAAGAAAACCTCTCTGAAAATAGTTATTTAACGGGGGAAATATGCAACTCGTCGTAACCAGAAAGCGCGCAAAGCTGGCGGCTAAACGCCAGTTCCTCCAGGCAGCCGATCACCAGTTCAAGCGTGGTCCGCACGGTACAGCCGGGCATCATATGACCGCCAAGCATCGTGCCGTGTGGATCGGAAACGCAGAGATGAAGATGTTCACCACTCTGTTCCAGCGTGCCGTTCAATGCGATGACTTCGAACTTACCGCTTAGCAGGGCAGTGTTTTCTTGCCCGGCATAGCGTAAGGCGACGTCAGTCAGACTGCCGGTACAACCTGCAATCCACGCGGCGTGGAGTTGTTGTTGCTGCGCGAAGGCGCGTAATTGGGAGAGAACTTCCTGCCCGGGGAGCAGGCGCAGCGCGTAAAAACGTGCGGAGGAAGAATATGGGTAGGGCAATGTCATCATTGGAGTACTCCGAAACTCGGACGTATTGCGGATAATATCGACGCTGCATCAGTCATATTCTGATATAAGTCAGGGTTTGTGACGGCACAACGAAAAGATTTTGCTACGCTTATTCGTGATTCTGCAAAGTGGAATAAATTCCACAGGGGCGGGGCTGAAAACGTGACGTAAGTCAGATAATTGTCTTCTTTGACTGGACAATCATTCCTTTTATTCCACGTTTCGCTTATCCTAGCTGAAGCGTTTCAGTCGATTAAATGTTCGACAATTAACCAATCAGTCGCAGTTTGCGACAGGTAAGGTTTCCCCGAACGATTTGCTGGATTACTCTGTCTGGCAAATTTGCTCAGGGAAAACCTTGCAGGAGATCTATGACCGTACGCGTAGCGATAAATGGCTTCGGTCGCATCGGGCGTAATGTGGTTCGTGCTTTGTATGAATCCGGACGCCGTGCGGAAATTACCGTGGTGGCAATCAACGAACTGGCGGATGCTGCGGGCATGGCGCATTTGTTGAAATATGACACCAGCCATGGCCGTTTTGCATGGGAAGTACGACAGGAACGCGATCAACTTTTTGTTGGTGATGACGCCATCCGTGTATTGCATGAACGTTCACTGCAATCGCTCCCCTGGCGTGAACTTGGCGTTGATGTAGTCCTCGACTGCACCGGCGTATATGGCTCCCGCGAGCATGGTGAAGCACACATTGCCGCCGGGGCTAAAAAAGTGCTCTTTTCACATCCTGGCAGTAACGATCTCGACACGACCGTTGTTTATGGCGTCAATCAGGATCAACTTCGTGCGGAACACCGCATCGTTTCTAACGCTTCCTGTACCACGAATTGCATAATTCCCGTCATCAAATTGTTAGATGATGCGTACGGTATTGAGTCCGGCACTGTGACCACAATTCACTCCGCCATGCACGATCAACAGGTTATTGATGCATACCATCCTGACCTGCGTCGCACTCGGGCAGCCAGTCAGTCGATCATTCCGGTCGATACTAAACTGGCCGCCGGTATCACACGATTTTTTCCGCAATTTAACGATCGCTTTGAGGCGATTGCGGTACGTGTGCCAACCATAAATGTGACGGCAATCGATTTAAGCGTGACGGTGAAGAAACCTGTAAAAGCCAATGAAGTCAACCTGTTGCTGCAAAAAGCAGCACAAGGTGCATTTCATGGTATAGTTGACTATACGGAATTGCCGTTGGTCTCTGTAGATTTTAACCACGATCCGCACAGTGCCATTGTCGATGGCACTCAAACCCGGGTCAGTGGCGCACACCTGATCAAAACGTTGGTCTGGTGCGATAACGAATGGGGCTTTGCTAACCGAATGCTCGACACGACGTTAGCTATGGCTACTGTTGCTTTCAGGTAAGACGCAAGCAGCGTCTGCAAAACTTTTAGAATCAACGAGAGGATTCACCATGTCTGTAATTAAGATGACCGATCTGGATCTTGCTGGGAAACGTGTATTTATCCGTGCGGATCTGAACGTACCAGTAAAAGACGGGAAAGTAACCAGCGACGCGCGTATCCGTGCTTCTCTGCCGACCATCGAACTGGCCCTGAAACAAGGCGCAAAAGTGATGGTAACTTCCCACCTGGGTCGTCCTACCGAAGGCGAGTACAACGAAGAATTCTCTCTGCTGCCGGTTGTTAACTACCTGAAAGACAAACTGTCTAACCCGGTTCGTCTGGTTAAAGATTACCTCGACGGCGTTGACGTTGCTGAAGGTGAACTGGTTGTTCTGGAAAACGTTCGCTTCAACAAAGGCGAGAAGAAAGATGACGAAACTCTGTCCAAAAAATACGCTGCACTGTGTGACGTGTTCGTAATGGACGCATTCGGTACTGCTCACCGCGCGCAGGCTTCTACTCACGGTATCGGTAAATTCGCTGACGTTGCGTGCGCAGGCCCGCTGCTGGCAGCTGAACTGGACGCGCTGGGTAAAGCACTGAAAGAACCTGCTCGCCCGATGGTGGCTATCGTTGGTGGTTCTAAAGTATCTACCAAACTGACCGTTCTGGACTCCCTGTCTAAAATCGCTGACCAGCTGATCGTTGGCGGTGGTATCGCTAACACCTTTATCGCGGCACAAGGCCACGATGTGGGTAAATCCCTGTACGAAGCTGACCTGGTTGACGAAGCTAAACGTCTGCTGACCACCTGCAACATCCCGGTTCCGTCTGATGTTCGCGTAGCAACCGAGTTCTCTGAAACTGCACCGGCTACCCTGAAATCTGTTAACGATGTGAAAGCTGACGAGCAGATCCTGGATATCGGTGATGCTTCCGCTCAGGAACTGGCTGAAATCCTGAAGAATGCGAAAACCATTCTGTGGAACGGTCCGGTTGGCGTGTTCGAATTCCCGAACTTCCGCAAAGGTACTGAAATCGTGGCTAACGCTATCGCAGACAGCGAAGCGTTCTCCATCGCTGGCGGCGGCGACACTCTGGCAGCAATCGACCTGTTCGGCATTGCTGACAAAATCTCCTACATCTCCACTGGCGGCGGCGCATTCCTCGAATTCGTGGAAGGTAAAGTACTGCCTGCAGTAGCGATGCTCGAAGAGCGCGCTAAGAAGTAAAAAATCACAGGGCAGGGAAACCTGCCCTTGTTTCAGCGCGCTTTTAGAGCACGCACTTTTTCATACTCTAAATAATTCGAGTTGCAGGAAGGCGACAAGAGAGTGAATCCCCAGGAGCTTACATAAGTAAGTGATTGGGGTGAGCGAACGTAGACGCAGCACATGCAACTTGAAGTATGACGAGTATAAGGCCCGACGATACAGGACAAGAGACATGTCTAAGATTTTTGATTTCGTAAAACCTGGCGTAATCACTGGTGATGACGTACAGAAAGTTTTCCAGGTAGCAAAAGAAAACAACTTCGCACTGCCAGCAGTAAACTGCGTCGGTACTGACTCCATCAACGCCGTACTGGAAACCGCAGCTAAAGTTAAAGCGCCGGTTATCGTTCAGTTCTCCAACGGTGGTGCTTCTTTTATCGCTGGTAAAGGCGTGAAATCTGACGTTCCGCAGGGCGCTGCTATCCTGGGTGCGATCTCTGGTGCGCATCACGTTCACCAGATGGCTGAACACTACGGTGTTCCGGTGATCCTGCATACTGACCACTGCGCGAAAAAACTGCTGCCGTGGATCGACGGTCTGCTGGACGCGGGTGAAAAACACTTCGCTGCTACCGGTAAGCCGCTGTTCTCTTCTCACATGATTGACCTGTCTGAAGAATCTCTGCAAGAGAACATTGAAATCTGCTCTAAATACCTGGAGCGCATGTCCAAAATCGGCATGACTCTGGAAATCGAACTGGGTTGCACCGGTGGTGAAGAAGACGGCGTGGACAACAGCCACATGGACGCTTCTGCACTGTACACCCAGCCGGAAGACGTTGATTACGCATACACCGAGCTGAGCAAAATCAGCCCGCGTTTCACCATCGCTGCGTCCTTCGGTAACGTACACGGTGTTTACAAGCCGGGTAACGTGGTTCTGACTCCGACCATCCTGCGCGACTCTCAGGAATATGTTTCTAAGAAACACAACCTGCCGCACAACAGCCTGAACTTCGTATTCCACGGTGGTTCCGGTTCTACTGCTCAGGAAATCAAAGACTCCGTAAGCTACGGCGTAGTGAAAATGAACATCGATACCGATACCCAATGGGCAACCTGGGAAGGTGTTCTGAACTACTACAAAGAAAACGAAGCTTATCTGCAAGGCCAGCTGGGCAACCCGAAAGGCGAAGATCAGCCGAACAAGAAATACTACGATCCGCGCGTATGGCTGCGTGCCGGTCAGACTTCGATGATCGCTCGTCTGGAAAAAGCATTCCAGGAACTGAACGCGATCGACGTTCTGTAAGATATTCCTTTCTGCTTATCTCAAGGCCCGCTCTGCGGGTCTTTTTTTCGCCAAAAGCAAGGTGATACAGATGAGAAATCTGTGATCTATTTGGCAAAATTATGCTTTATTGTTTACCCTTGTCAGACTGCCCGTCATAAGGCGGCGGAGTGTATTTCTCCATTTTGAGTCAGTTGAAAAGGAATATTGAATGGAAGATTTGAATGTTGTCGATAGCATAAACGGCGCGGGAAGCTGGCTGGTGGCTAACCAGGCGCTGCTGCTAAGTTATGCAGTAAACATCGTGGCGGCACTCGCGATCATCATCGTTGGTTTGATTATCGCGCGGATGATTTCCAACGCGGTGAATCGCCTGATGATCTCCCGTAAAATCGATGCCACTGTTGCTGATTTTCTTTCTGCATTAGTCCGTTACGGAATTATCGCCTTTACGCTAATCGCTGCACTGGGGCGCGTGGGCGTACAAACAGCGTCAGTCATTGCTGTACTCGGTGCCGCAGGCTTAGCTGTTGGTCTGGCTTTGCAGGGGTCACTGTCTAACCTGGCCGCTGGCGTGTTACTTGTCATGTTCCGCCCGTTCCGTGCCGGAGAATATGTTGACCTCGGCGGCGTAGCCGGTACTGTGCTGAGTGTGCAGATTTTCTCCACCACCATGCGTACTGCAGACGGTAAAATTATCGTTATTCCGAACGGTAAAATTATTGCCGGGAATATTATTAACTTCTCCCGCGAGCCAGCTCGCCGTAACGAATTTATTATTGGCGTGGCGTATGATTCCGATATCGATCAGGTTAAGCAGATCCTGACCGATATTATCCAGTCTGAAGATCGCATTTTGAAAGATCGCGAAATGACTGTGCGTCTGAACGAACTTGGCGCATCGTCGATTAATTTCGTGGTCCGCGTCTGGAGCAACAGCGGCGATCTGCAAAACGTGTACTGGGATGTGCTGGAGCGTATTAAACGTGAATTTGATGCCGCCGGTATCAGCTTCCCGTACCCGCAAATGGATGTGAACTTTAAGCGGGTGAAAGAAGACAAAGCTGCGTAATCAACGCTGAGGCCAGATAATACTCTCTGGCCTCTCTCTTATTAGTTTTTCTGATTGCCAATTAATATTATCAATTTCCGCTAATAACAATCCCGCGATATAGTCTCTGCATCAGATACTTAATTCGGAATATCCAACGTGTTTTCTTATTACTTTCAAGGTCTTGCACTTGGCGCAGCTATGATCCTACCGCTCGGTCCACAAAATGCTTTTGTGATGAATCAGGGCATTCGTCGTCAGTACCACATTATGATTGCCTTACTTTGTGCTATCAGCGATTTGGTCCTGATTTGTGCGGGGATTTTTGGTGGCAGCGCGTTATTGATGCAGTCGCCGTGGTTGCTGGCGCTGGTCACCTGGGGCGGCGTAGCCTTCTTGCTGTGGTATGGTTTTGGCGCTTTTAAAACAGCAATGAGCAGTAACATTGAGTTAGCCAGTGCCGAAGTCCTGAAACAAGGCAGATGGAAAATTATCGCCACCATGCTGGCAGTGACCTGGCTGAATCCGCATGTTTACCTGGATACTTTTGTTGTGCTGGGCAGCCTTGGCGGGCAACTTGATGTGGAACCAAAACGTTGGTTTGCGCTCGGAACAATTAGCGCCTCTTTCCTGTGGTTCTTTGGTCTGGCTATTCTCGCAGCCTGGCTGGCACCGCGCCTGCGCACGGCAAAATCACAGCGCATTATCAATCTGGTAGTGGGATGTGTTATGTGGTTTATTGCCTTGCAGCTGGCGAGAGACGGTATTGCTCATGCACAAGCCTTGTTCAGTTAGGCGCTATCTGATGGAAAAATAAAACAGAGACGATAAGCTTGCCTCCAGAGGTCCTGAATTTTGGGCAAGTCAATTAACACGGAGAGACTAACGTGAAGTTCAAAGTTATCGCCCTGGCGGCATTAATGGGTATTAGCGGGATGGCAGCGCAGGCTAACGAATTGCCGGATGGACCGCATATTGTCACCTCCGGTACGGCAAGCGTGGATGCGGTGCCAGACATTGCCACTCTTGCGATTGAAGTTAACGTGGCCGCGAAGGATGCCGCTACTGCCAAGAAACAGGCAGATGAGCGCGTCGCACAATACATTTCCTTCCTTGAGCTCAATCAGATCGCGAAAAAAGATATCAGCTCAGCGAACTTACGCACTCAGCCAGATTATGATTATCAGGATGGTAAAAGTATCCTGAAAGGCTACCGCGCAGTGAGAACGGTGGAAGTCACGCTCCGTCAGTTAGACAAACTGAATTCCTTGCTGGACGGCGCGCTAAAGGCGGGTCTTAACGAAATTCGTTCTGTGTCGCTGGGCGTGGCGCAGCCGGATGCCTATAAAGACAAAGCGCGTAAGGCAGCGATTGATAACGCGATTCATCAGGCGCAGGAACTGGCGAATGGCTTTAATCGCAAACTGGGGCCGGTATATAGCGTGCGTTATCATGTTTCCAACTATCAGCCCAGCCCAATGGTGCGGATGATGAAAGCTGATGCTGCACCGGTGTCCGCACAGGAAACTTACGAGCAGGCCGCTATTCAGTTTGATGATCAGGTCGATGTAGTCTTCCAGTTAGAACCTGTGGATCAACCCCCCGCTAAAACACCTGCTGCACATTAATACTTGTAGCCCGACGTATTCGTCGGGCTAATGTCTTTACCCGATATTGTCTCCTTTTTCTGTAAAACCATGACGTAATCACCTATCTTTGCTCGCGGTTTCATCAAGGATAGGCTGACTGAAACGGTTAAGCGGACAAGGATGCGGGAGAGGGGGGATGGACATTTTTATTTCGAAAAAGATGCGCAATTTCATTTTATTAGCGCAAACCAATAATATTGCCCGGGCGGCAGAAAAAATCCATATGACGGCTTCGCGATTTGGCAAAAGCATTGCCGCGCTGGAAGAACAAATTGGCTATACGCTATTTACCCGCAAAGATAATAATATCAGCCTCAATAAAGCCGGACAGGAACTGTATCAAAAACTGTTCCCGGTTTATCAACGACTTTCTGCGATTGATAATGAAATCCATAACTCAGGACGTCGTTCACGAGACATTGTGATAGGCATAGATAATACTTATCCGACCATTATTTTTGATCAGTTGATTAGTCTCGGAGATAAGTACGAAGGCGTGACCGCCCAGCCAGTTGAGTTCAGCGCAAATGGCGTTATCGATAATCTTTTTGACCGTCAGTTAGATTTTATAATCTCCCCACAGCATGTATCTGCACGAGTTCAGGAACTGGAAAACCTGACTATCAGTGAACTACCACCGCTGCGATTGGGCTTTCACGTTTCTCGCCGTTATGAAGGGCGACAGGAGCAAGAGCTGCTTCAGGAGCTGCCCTGGCTACAAATGCGCTTTCAAAACCGGGCTAACTTCGAAGCAATGATTGATGCGAATATGCGTCCTTGTGGGATCAATCCAACCATTATTTATCGTCCCTATAGTTTTATGGCCAAAATCAGCGCCGTGGAGCGGGGACATTTTCTGACGGTGATCCCGCATTTTGCCTGGCGACTGGTGAATCCGGCAACGCTGAAATATTTTGATGCGCCGCACAGGCCGATGTATATGCAGGAATATCTTTATTCAATCAGAAATCATCGTTATACCGCCACGATGCTTCAGCATATTGCTGAAGATCGTGACGGGACAAACCATTAACCCAGCATCGATCCGGTTGCAATTAAATTACGGTGTAAGTCGAAGACGTGGCTAAGATCGTGGTGAATATGTCCGCCGGACGCATTTTCCAGATAGCGATGCAGATAATCCCGACACATAGGATGTGCACAATGATCAATGGTGGTGCGGATAACGTTGTTATACGGATCCTGTGCGCCAAATCCACTGACCGCTTCGCTCCATAAATAACGTGCCGCACGCAACATGGCGGCGTTCATAAACAGATCCATGCCAATGCCGAAGAAAAACGACAGGCGAGGGACGAAGCCATCAATTTTCAGCCCGGCGGAGATTGCTGCTTTGATGTACTCAATCCTATCGGCGAGCGTAAATGCTACCTGCTGCACGCAGTTGGCACCCGCTTCACCCATGTGGTAACTGCTGATACTGATGGTATTAAATCGCGGCATGTTGCCGGAACACCAGGCGATGATGTCTGCGATAATACGCATTGACGGTTTTGGCGGGTAAATATAGGTATTGCGGCAGAGGTACTCTTTGAGGATATCGTTCTGAATGGTGCCGGTCAGTTTATCGGATGTAACACCTTGCTCTTCTGCGGCGACGATATAAAACGCCAGTACTGGTAGCACTGCGCCATTCATGGTCATAGAAACCGACATTTTATCCAGCGGGATCTGGTCGAACAGGACTTTCATATCTTCCACGGTGTCGATAGCGACGCCCGCTTTGCCGACGTCGCCCGCCACGCGTGGGTTATCGGAGTCGTAGCCTCGGTGGGCGGCAAGGTCAAACGCAACGGAAAGACCTTTTTGCCCGGCGGCCAGGTTACGGCGATAAAAAGCGTTGGACTCTTTTGCTGTCGAGAAACCAGCATACTGACGGATGGTCCACGGTTGGGTGGTATACATAGTGGCACGCGGGCCACGAACGTAGGGTGGCAAACCAGGAAGAGTACCCGTCACCTCCAGATTATCGAGATCGGCTTCGGTATACAGCGGCTTGATAGCGATCCCTTCCGCGGTTTGCTGAACCAGCGAGTCGACAGTTTTCTCCCGACGGCTCAATTCATTGTTGGCAAGCTGTTGCCACACCAGCACGTTAGACATTATTTGCTCCGTAAAACGCAATCAAAGTGAGGGTATTTGCGCTTACGGTGAGCTTTTTACGTGGGTTTGTCGCCAGCAAAAAAATGCATTCAGACGTCGTTTTTTGCCGCCTGAGATTTGTCTATTTTGTAATGTGATTCAAGGAATACAAAAAGAAGTGAGGATAACGCCTGATATGTGCTATCAGGCATTATTTGATGGATTAATCCTGACGAAGAACTTTGTGACCATAATCGAGCAACGCATCAGTGACTTTACGCATCATGCGGCTTTCAGGAGCAAAGCGGTGCCAGTAGAGCATCCGGCGTTGGAATAGCCCTGGCGTTAAGTCAATCAGTTCGCCGCTGGCCAGCTCTTTCTCGATTTGCAGGTGCGGGATCATACAGCAGGTGGTGCCCTGACGAGCAAGTTGCACGAACGCTTCCGAAGAATTAACGATATGGCAGGGTACGCTGCCAGGAGGCAGATCGAAATTTTGCTGCAAAAAGGCCTGGTGCATATCGTCAAGATGGTCAAACGCGACCACTGGCGCTTTCAGTAATGCCGAACGCGTTACGCCGTTAGGGAAATATTTTTCGGCAAAAGGTTTTGAGCTGACGAACAGATAGTCGAGCGCACCGAGTTTATCGACAAGACAACTCGGCAGCGCCTGATGTTGAATACTCACTGCGCCGACCACTTCGCCGCGACGCAGACGTTCCTGAGTGCGGGTTTCATCTTCTACCTGCAAGTTGAGGCGGATGGGCGAATCAGCCAACACAGGAGCCAGTGCCGGAAGCAACCACGTCGCCAGACTGTCGGCGTTGACCGCCAGTGAAAGCAGCAGCGGAGTCGAACCGGTTTGTTCATCGCCCAGCCACTCTTCTTCCAGCAGCTCCACCTGGCGTAGTAGCGCCAACAGTTTTTGCCCTTGTTCCGTCGGGCGCGGCGGTACGGTACGCACTAACAGCGGCTGCCCGAACATATTTTCCAGTTGCTTAATGCGCTGTGAGACGGCTGATTGTGTAATGCACAGCTTTTGTGCCGCGCGCTCAAATCCTCGTTCACGTATCACCGCATCCAGTGCCTGTAATGTTCTGTAGTCCGGGCGTTTCATTGCTGTTGTCTGCTCCTGGTAAATGCTTTTTCCTGCACTATGACACAATTTTGTGTCGGGTTGCATATACCGAAGCCGTTGGCGGGTAACATTTGTATCAGTGGTTAACGCGCAGCTTAAAAGATCAGGGATTTGCGCTAATGCATTTCGCTCAGCGAGTTCGCGCCCTGGTTGTGTTGAATGGCGTGGCGTTATTGCCTCAGTTTGCCTGTAAACAGGGGCTTGCGAACGGGGAACTGGTGCGCCTGTTTGCACCGTGGAGCGGCATACCCAGACCGTTGTATGCTTTATTTGCGGGGCGAAAGGGGATGCCCGCCATTGCGCGATATTTTATGGATGAGTTAACCACGCGGCTTGCCAACGGGGTCTGAATCGCTTTTTTTGTATATAATGCGTGTGAAATTTCATACCACAGGCGAAACGATCATGACGCAGGATGAATTGAAAAAAGCAGTAGGATGGGCGGCACTTCAGTATGTTCAGCCCGGCACCATTGTTGGTGTAGGTACAGGTTCCACCGCCGCACACTTTATTGACGCACTCGGTACAATGAAAGGCCAGATTGAAGGGGCCGTTTCCAGTTCAGATGCTTCCACTGAAAAACTGAAAAGCCTCGGCATTCACGTTTTTGATCTCAACGAAGTCGACAGCCTTGGCATCTACGTTGATGGCGCAGATGAAATCAACGGCCACATGCAAATGATCAAAGGCGGCGGCGCGGCGCTGACCCGTGAAAAAATCATTGCTTCGGTTGCGGAAAAATTTATCTGTATTGCAGACGCTTCCAAGCAGGTTGATATTCTGGGCAAATTCCCGCTGCCAGTAGAAGTTATCCCGATGGCACGTAGTGCAGTGGCGCGCCAGCTGGTGAAACTGGGCGGTCGTCCGGAATACCGTCAGGGCGTAGTGACCGATAACGGCAACGTGATCCTCGACGTCCACGGCATGGAAATCCTTGACCCGATAGCGATGGAAAACGCCATAAATGCGATTCCTGGCGTGGTGACTGTTGGTTTGTTTGCTAACCGTGGCGCGGACGTTGCGCTGATTGGCACACCTGACGGTGTCAAAACTATTGTGAAATGATCTGACGGGGGAACCTCCCCCGTTAAAAAAATTCTCTTCATTAAATTTAGTGACATGTGTCACGTTTTTACCTGGCAATTGTCGATTGCTCTAAATAAATCTTCTAAACCAGCATATTCATCCAAGAAATACTTTTGCGTGATATTTCCTCAACATCGCGACGCAAACGTTCATATTGCCGCAATATTATTTTTTGATATGTTGAAAGGCGGATGCAAATCCGCACACAACATTTCAAAAGACAGGATTGGGTAAATGGCAAAGGTATCGCTGGAGAAAGACAAGATTAAGTTTCTGCTGGTAGAAGGCGTGCACCAAAAGGCGCTGGAAAGCCTTCGTGCAGCTGGTTACACCAACATCGAATTTCACAAAGGCGCGCTGGATGATGAACAATTAAAAGAATCCATCCGCGATGCCCACTTCATCGGCCTGCGATCCCGTACCCATCTGACTGAAGACGTGATCAACGCCGCAGAAAAACTGGTCGCTATTGGCTGTTTCTGTATAGGAACAAACCAGGTTGATCTGGATGCGGCGGCAAAGCGCGGGATCCCGGTATTTAACGCACCGTTCTCAAATACGCGCTCTGTTGCGGAGCTGGTGATTGGCGAACTGCTGCTGCTATTGCGCGGCGTGCCGGAAGCCAATGCTAAAGCGCATCGTGGCGTGTGGAACAAACTGGCGGCGGGTTCTTTTGAAGCGCGCGGCAAAAAGCTGGGTATCATCGGCTACGGTCATATTGGTACGCAATTGGGTATTCTGGCTGAATCGCTGGGAATGTATGTTTACTTTTATGATATTGAAAACAAACTGCCGCTGGGCAACGCCACTCAGGTACAGCATCTTTCTGACCTGCTGAATATGAGCGATGTGGTGAGTCTGCATGTACCAGAGAATCCGTCCACCAAAAATATGATGGGCACGAAAGAGATTTCGCTAATGAAACCCGGCTCGCTGCTGATTAATGCTTCGCGCGGTACTGTGGTGGATATTCCAGCGCTGTGTGACGCGCTGGCGAGCAAACATCTGGCGGGGGCGGCAATCGACGTATTCCCGACGGAACCGGCGACCAATAGCGATCCATTTACCTCTCCGCTGTGTGAATTCGACAATGTCCTTCTGACGCCACACATTGGCGGTTCGACTCAGGAAGCGCAGGAGAATATCGGCCTGGAAGTTGCGGGTAAATTGATCAAGTATTCTGATAATGGTTCAACGCTCTCTGCGGTGAACTTCCCGGAAGTCTCGCTGCCACTGCACGGTGGTCGTCGTCTGATGCACATCCACGAAAACCGTCCGGGTGTGCTGACTGCGCTCAACAAAATTTTTGCCGAGCAGGGCGTCAACATCGCCGCGCAATATCTGCAAACTTCCGCCCAGATGGGTTATGTAGTTATTGATATTGAAGCCGACGAAGACGTTGCCGAAAAAGCGCTGCAGGCAATGAAAGCTATTCCGGGTACCATTCGCGCCCGTCTGCTGTACTAAATCCCCTTCTCTGAAAATCAACGGGCAGGTCACTGACTTGCCCGTTTTTTTATCCCTTCTCCACACCGTTGCCGCATTGCGCATTCTACTTTGCGAGTCTGCTCCAGAAAATAAATCAAAGTCAGATCAATGCGTTGTGTTTATTTAATGGGGATTTACGATGGCAGGGCAGCATGGGGCTGTAACGGTAAAGCCCTCACCGAAGCGAGGGCTTGAAGGAGAAGGGTTATGATGCGACTTGTCATCATACTGATTGTACTGTTACTCATAAGTTTCCCAGCTTATTAACAGTCAGTCTCAGGGGAGGAGTCATCCTCCCTTACCCTTACTCACTAAATTAGGTTAAAGAATCAACGATGTCAATCAGGGCGATGCAGGTGTGTCGCCCTCACCACTCCCAGACTTTCGACGGTGTAACCACCGCAGGAAGAGGGATATCCCACTCTTCAACGGGGAGTTTTTCCACCAACTGACAATCATGCGCATAACCCACCGGTTGCATTTTATAGTGCTGCCAGTTTTGTAAGGTCCGATCATAAAAACCACCGCCCATTCCCAGGCGCTGACCGTACTCATCAAAGGCGACCAGCGGTGTGATCAACACGTCTAATCGGGAAAGGGGTAGCACGTCACGCACATCCAGTTTTGGCTCATGGATCTTCAACCTGTTCATCACCAGTTCGCTTTGCGGATGGTAATTCAGGAACAGCAAATTACCGGCACTAAAGGGATGCAAAACTGGAAGATATACGCGCTTACCGGCGCGCCAGAGTTGTTCTATGAGTGGCTGAGTGTCGAGTTCGCCATCAAAAGAGAGGAATACAGCGACCGTATGTGCCATCACCACCGGGGGATAAGTCATCATCCGGGTAGCGGCTTGTTGACCCATTTCCTGCTGTTGTTCCGGCGTTAACGCACGACGACGTTGCCGAATCATTTTGCGGATTTCTTGTCGGGATAATGTCAGTGGAAGTTCTGGTAGTTGCGTCATGGCTGGTGCCAGATAAGAAGGGAATCTCCGAGATGCCGCCGCAGGCTGTAACCCTTGAACCCTTGGTTCAAGGTGAATGTGTCGTCGCAGTTTTAAGGCTTCTCGGACGGACCGAGCATGCTCACCAACCGCGGAGCGCCACATTCTTGTGGTATGAAATATCGGCTCAGGGGACTGGCCCGCTTGCGAACATCTCAGAGAAATTTTGTCTTCACGGTTACTCTACCACAGTAAACCGAAAAGTGTCATTCAAAGTTTTGGTTAGTTTTTTCGGTGATGCGACCTTGTTCAAGTAACGCTTGTTCTATGGTCTGCTGCAGCATCCGAATACGCTGTTCCATACTTGCCGCGTAGTCACGAGTCTTCGCTTTTTCTTGCGCTAACTCATAGCTGATATTCAATGCGGCAATGAAGACCAACTGTTCAGTATTTGTGACTCTAGTGCGTTCTTTCAGATCTTGCAACCGTTGGTTCAGATCGTCCGCTGCCTGATTCAACGCATCCCTTTGGTCAGGCGGGCAGTTCACACGCAGTGAACGGCCAAAAATTTGGATATCGACGGGTTGTGCAGACATGCCACCTTCCTGCTGATTGACTGCGCTGCCTTCGTCTTTAGACCCATGGTCTGCGAAGGGGCGACACTATAGCTACCCTGATGAGAAGAGACAAGCCCTTTTCTGGTCCACCAGGGCCCAAAGTGGTAGCATATCATGAATATTCCTCCCTTTGACGACGAATGCTTATGTCTATACAGAACGAAATGCCTGGTTACAACGAAATGAACCAGTATCTGAACCAACAAGGGACGGGTCTGACCCCTGCTGAGATGCATGGTTTAATCAGTGGGATGATATGTGGCGGTAACGATGACAGCTCATGGCTGCCGCTACTTCACGACCTGACGAACGAAGGCATGGCTTTCGGTCATGAGCTGGCACAGGCACTGCGCAAAATGCACTCTGCCACCAGCGATGCCCTGCAGGATGACGGCTTCCTTTTTCAGCTTTATCTGCCTGATGGCGATGATGTCAGCGTTTTCGATCGGGCTGATGCGCTGGCTGGTTGGGTCAATCACTTCCTGCTTGGTCTTGGCGTTACGCAACCGAAGCTGGACAAAGTGACCGGCGAAACCGGTGAAGCCATCGACGATCTGCGTAACATCGCGCAGTTGGGTTACGACGAAGACGAAGATCAGGAAGAGCTTGAAATGTCGCTTGAAGAGATCATCGAGTACGTCCGTGTTGCCGCGCTGTTATGCCACGACACCTTTACTCATCCGCAACCGACCGCGCCAGAAGTACAAAAACCGACTCTACACTAAAAACAAAAAATGTAAGGAGAGTGTTATGAGTGATATATCCCGGCAAGAGTTTCAGCGTCGCCGTCAGGCCCTGGTAGAGCAAATGCAACCCGGCAGCGCCGCGCTGATTTTTGCTGCACCAGAAGTAACACGTAGCGCCGACAGCGAATACCCCTATCGTCAGAACAGTGACTTCTGGTACTTCACCGGCTTTAACGAACCGGAAGCGGTGCTGGTGCTGATTAAAAGCGATGACACTCATAACCACAGCGTTTTGTTTAACCGCGTTCGCGACCTGACGGCAGAGATCTGGTTTGGTCGTCGCTTAGGCCAGGATGCCGCGCCAGAGAAACTGGGCGTTGACCGCGCACTGGCATTCAGCGAAATCAATCAGCAACTTTATCAACTACTTAATGGTCTGGATGTGGTTTACCACGCCCAGGGCGAATATGCATATGCTGATGAAATCGTGAACAGCGCGCTTGAGAAACTGCGTAAAGGTTCGCGGCAAAATCTCACCGCACCGGCAACGATGATCGACTGGCGTCCTGTTGTTCATGAAATGCGCCTGTTCAAATCACCAGAAGAGATTGCCGTACTTCGCCGCGCGGGTGAAATCACCGCACTGGCGCATACACGGGCGATGGAAAAATGCCGTCCGGGGATGTTCGAGTACCATCTGGAAGGCGAAATTCACCACGAATTTAACCGCCACGGTGCGCGTTACCCGTCCTATAACACCATTGTTGGCAGCGGTGAAAACGGCTGCATTTTGCACTACACCGAAAACGAGTGTGAACTGCGTGACGGTGATCTGGTGTTGATTGACGCGGGTTGTGAATACAAAGGTTACGCTGGCGACATTACCCGCACCTTCCCGGTCAACGGCAAATTCACTCAGGCTCAGCGTGAAATCTATGACATTGTGCTGGAGTCTCTTGAAACCAGCCTGCGTCTGTATCGTCCGGGAACTTCCATTCAGGAAGTCACTGGTGAAGTGGTGCGCATCATGGTTAGCGGTCTGGTAAAACTCGGCATCCTGAAAGGTGATGTTGATGAACTGATCGCTCAGAACGCCCATCGTCCTTTCTTTATGCATGGCCTTAGCCACTGGTTAGGACTGGATGTTCATGACGTTGGTGTTTATGGTCAGGATCGCTCGCGTATTCTGGAACCGGGTATGGTTCTGACCGTAGAACCAGGGCTGTATATTGCGCCGGATGCAGAAGTGCCAGAACAGTATCGCGGTATCGGCATTCGTATTGAAGACGATATTGTGATTACCGAAACCGGTAATGAAAACCTCACCGCCAGCGTGGTGAAAAAGCCGGAAGAAATCGAAGCGTTGATGGCAGCTGCGAGAAAGCAATGAGCGTAATCATCGTCGGTGGCGGCATGGCGGGCACGACGCTGGCGCTGGCTATTTCCCGGTTAAGTCACGGGGCGCTGCCAGTACATTTGATTGAAGCGACCGCGCCAGAGTCACATGCGCATCCGGGCTTTGATGGACGAGCTATTGCGCTGGCGGCGGGTACCTGTCAGCAACTGGCGCGCATCGGCGTCTGGCAATCTCTGGCTGATTGCGCAACTGCCATCACCACAGTGCATGTCAGCGATCGTGGTCACGCTGGATTTGTCACCCTCGCCGCAGAAGATTACCAACTGGCGGCGCTGGGGCAGGTTGTCGAATTGCACAATGTCGGGCAACGGCTGTTTGCATTGCTGCGCAAAGCACCTGGTGTAACGCTGCATTGCCCTGATCGCGTGGCTAACGTTGCCCGTACTCAGAGCCACGTTGAAGTGACGCTGGAGAGTGGTGAGACGCTGACGGGCCGCGTGCTGGTAGCCGCTGATGGCACCCATTCAGCGTTAGCCACCGTGTGCGGCGTTGACTGGCAGCAGGATCCTTACGAACAACTGGCTGTGATTGCGAACGTTGCGACTTCCGTTGCGCATGAAGGGCGCGCTTTTGAACGCTTTACGCAACATGGCCCGCTGGCGATGTTGCCGATGTCTGACGGACGCTGTTCGCTGGTCTGGTGTCATCCACTGGAACGGCGCGAAGAGGTGCTGTCGTGGAGCGACGAGAAGTTTTGCCGTGAACTCCAGTCGGCCTTTGGCTGGCGACTTGGGAAAATTACTCATGCCGGTAAACGCAGTGCTTATCCGCTAGCGCTAACCCGCGCCGCCAAACCTATTACCCATCGTACCGTGCTGGTGGGCAATGCGGCGCAAACTCTGCATCCCATCGCCGGGCAAGGATTTAACCTCGGTATGCGTGATGTCATGAGCCTTGCGGAAACCCTGACTCAGGCGCAGGAACGCGGAGAAGACATGGGTGATTACGGCGTATTGTGCCGTTATCAGCAGCGTCGACAGAGCGATCGCGAAGCAACCATTGGCGTCACGGACAGCCTTGTACATCTTTTTGCCAACCGTTGGACGCCGCTGGTTGTCGGGCGCAACATCGGGCTGATGACGATGGAATTATTTACCCCAGCACGCGATGTGCTGGCGCAGCGCACTCTTGGTTGGGTGGCGCGTTGAAGGCGGTTTTAAGGAATAAACAATGCAAAGTGTTGATGTAGCCATTGTTGGCGGCGGCATGGTCGGGCTGGCGGTTGCCTGCGGCTTACAGGGTAGCGGCTTACGCGTTGCCGTACTGGAGCAGCGCGTACCGGAACCTCTGGCGGCGGATGCACCACCACAACTGCGCGTTTCGGCTATCAATGCCGCCAGCGAAAAATTACTCACCCGTCTTGGCGTCTGGCAGGACATTCTCTCTCGTAGGGCCTGTTGCTATCACGGTATGGAAGTGTGGGATAAAGACAGTTTTGGTCACATCTCGTTTGACGATCAAAGCATGGGCTATAGCCATCTTGGGCATATCGTTGAAAATTCAGTGATTCACTACGCGCTGTGGAACAAAGCGCAGCAGTCGTCAGATATCACTCTGTTGGCCCCCGCAGAATTACAGCAGGTCGCCTGGGGAGAAAATGAAACCTTCCTGACGTTGAAAGATGGCAGCATGTTAACGGCGCGTCTGGTGATTGGCGCAGACGGCGCTAATTCCTGGTTGCGCAACAAAGCCGATATTCCGCTGACTTTCTGGGATTATCAGCATCACGCGCTGGTGGCGACCATTCGCACGGAAGAACCGCATGATGCGGTGGCGCGGCAGGTTTTCCATGGCGAAGGCATTCTGGCCTTTTTACCGCTTAGTGATCCGCATCTTTGCTCGATTGTCTGGTCACTGTCGCCAGAGGAAGCGCAGCGGATGCAGCAGGCAGGGGAAGACGAATTTAATCGCGCGTTAAATATCGCTTTTGATAATCGCCTGGGCTTATGCAAGGTTGAGAGTGAGCGTCAGGTGTTCCCGCTGACGGGGCGTTATGCGCGCCAGTTTGCCGCGCACCGTCTGGCGCTGGTGGGCGACGCCGCGCATACCATTCACCCGCTGGCGGGGCAGGGGGTAAATCTCGGCTTTATGGATGCTGCAGAGCTGATTGCTGAACTGAAACGGTTGCATCGTCAGGGTAAAGACATCGGGCAGTACATTTACCTGCGTCGCTATGAGCGTAGCCGCAAGCACAGCGCGGCGCTGATGCTGGCTGGTATGCAGGGATTCCGCGATCTGTTTTCCGGGGCTAATCCGGCGAAAAAATTGCTGCGTGATATTGGTCTGAAACTGGCTGATACGCTTCCTGGCGTTAAGCCACAACTTATTCGTCAGGCAATGGGATTAAACGATTTGCCTGAATGGCTGCGTTAAATATTTCTCTTCTGCTGTTTATTTGATACCCATCACACTTTCATCTCCCGGTTTTTTCGCCGGGGGATTTTCCTCATTTGAAATAAACTAATTTAACCTCCGTTTTCGCATTATATTTTCTAATGTTATGGGTTTTTGATTTAGTGTTTTTTGACATTTTTTTAGCGCTTAATATTGTCTTATTCAAATTAACTTGCTCATCACATCATCTTTTTATAGAAAAAGGCGTGTTTTTGGGTTTTTTATTCTGTTGCGATTTTTGCATTTTTTAACCATAAGCTAATGTGATGATCAATTTTACCTTATGGTTAACAGTCTGTTTCGGTGGTAAGTTCAGGCAAAAGAGAACGATTGCGTTGGGGACCGGGAGTGGCTCCGATGCTGGGTTTCGTGGTGATAATTTCGCCATGGAAAAGTTGTCAGCCCCGCTTATTCAATGAGGACAAGATGGCACAACAGACTCCTTTGTACGAACAACACACGCTTTGCGGCGCTCGCATGGTGGATTTCCACGGCTGGATGATGCCGCTGCATTACGGTTCGCAAATCGACGAACATCATGCGGTACGTACCGATGCCGGAATGTTTGATGTGTCACATATGACCATCGTCGATCTTCGCGGCAGCCGCACCCGGGAGTTTCTACGTTATCTGCTGGCGAACGATGTGGCGAAGCTCACCAAAAGCGGCAAAGCCCTTTACTCGGGGATGTTGAATGCCTCTGGCGGTGTGATAGATGATCTCATCGTCTACTACTTTACTGAAGATTTCTTCCGCCTCGTTGTTAACTCCGCCACCCGCGAAAAAGACCTCTCCTGGATTACCCAACACGCAGAACCTTTCGGCATCGAAATTACTGTTCGTGATGACCTTTCCATGATCGCCGTACAAGGGCCGAATGCGCAGGCAAAAGCTGCCACACTGTTTAATGACGCCCAGCGTCAGGCGGTGGAAGAGATGAAACCGTTCTTTGGCGTGCAGGCGGGCGATCTGTTTATTGCCACCACCGGTTACACCGGTGAAGCGGGCTACGAAATTGCGCTGCCCAATGAAAAAGCGGCCGATTTCTGGCGCGCGCTGGTGGAAGCTGGCGTTAAGCCATGTGGCCTGGGCGCGCGTGACACGCTGCGTCTGGAAGCGGGCATGAATTTGTATAGCCAGGAGATGGACGAAACTATTTCTCCTTTAGCCGCCAATATGGGCTGGACTATCGCCTGGGAACCGGCAGATCGTGACTTTATCGGTCGTGAAGCTCTGGAAGCGCAGCGTGAACATGGCACAGAAAAACTGGTTGGTCTGGTGATGACCGAAAAAGGCGTGCTGCGTAATGAACTGCCGGTACGTTTTACTGATGCGCAGGGCAACCAGCATGAAGGCATTATCACCAGCGGTACTTTCTCCCCAACGCTGGGTTATAGCATTGCGCTGGCGCGCGTGCCGGAAGGTATTGGTGAAACGGCGATTGTGCAAATTCGCAACCGTGAAATGCCGGTTAAAGTGACGAAACCTGTTTTTGTGCGTAACGGCAAAGCCGTCGCGTGATTTACTTTTTTGGAGATTGATTGATGAGCAACGTACCAGCAGAACTGAAATACAGCAAAGAACACGAATGGTTGCGTAAAGAAGCCGACGGCACTTACACCGTTGGCATCACCGAACACGCTCAGGAGCTGTTAGGCGATATGGTGTTTGTTGACCTACCGGAAGTGGGCGCAACGGTTAGCGCGGGCGATGACTGCGCGGTTGCCGAATCGGTAAAAGCGGCGTCAGATATTTATGCGCCAGTAAGCGGTGAAATCGTGGCGGTAAACGATGCACTGAGCGATTCTCCGGAACTGGTGAACAGCGAACCGTATGCAGGCGGCTGGATTTTCAAAATCAAAGCCAGCGATGAAAGCGAACTGGAATCACTGCTGGATGCAACCGCATACGAAGCATTGTTAGAAGACGAGTAACGGCTTTATTCCTCTTCTGCGGGAGAGGATCAGGGTGAGGAAATTTACGCCTCACCCTCACTCTCTTCGCAAGGAGAGAGGTTCACAATTCACTGCACGTTTCAGGAACCATCGCTCATGACACAGACGTTAAGCCAGCTTGAAAACAGCGGCGCTTTTATTGAACGCCATATCGGACCGGACGCCGCGCAACAGCAAGAAATGCTGAATGCCGTTGGCGCACAATCGTTAAACGCGCTGACCGGCCAGATTGTGCCGAAAGATATTCAGCTTGCGACTCCGCCGCAGGTTGGCGCACCGGCGACCGAATACGCCGCACTGGCAGAACTCAAGGCTATTGCCAGTCGCAATAAACGCTTCACGTCTTACATCGGCATGGGTTACACCGCCGTGCAGCTACCGCCGGTTATCCTGCGTAACATGCTGGAAAATCCGGGCTGGTATACCGCGTATACTCCGTATCAACCTGAAGTCTCCCAGGGCCGCCTTGAAGCACTGCTCAACTTCCAGCAGGTAACGCTGGATTTAACCGGGCTGGATATGGCCTCTGCTTCTCTTCTTGACGAAGCCACCGCTGCCGCCGAAGCAATGGCGATGGCGAAACGCGTCAGTAAACTGAAAAATGCCAACCGCTTCTTTGTTGCTTCTGACGTTCATCCGCAAACGCTGGATGTGGTCCGTACTCGTGCCGAAACCTTTGGTTTTGAAGTGATTGTCGATGACGCGCAAAAAGTGCTCGACCATCAGGACGTCTTCGGCGTGCTGTTACAGCAGGTCGGCACTACTGGTGAAATTCACGACTACACCGCGCTTATCAGCGAACTGAAATCACGCAAAATCGTGGTCAGCGTTGCCGCCGATATTATGGCGCTGGTGCTGTTAACTGCGCCGGGTAAACAGGGCGCGGATATTGTTTTTGGTTCGGCGCAACGCTTTGGTGTACCGATGGGCTATGGTGGCCCACACGCGGCATTCTTTGCGGCGAAAGACGAATACAAACGCTCAATGCCGGGCCGTATTATCGGTGTATCGAAAGATGCAGCTGGCAACACCGCTCTGCGCATGGCGATGCAGACTCGCGAGCAACATATTCGTCGTGAGAAAGCGAACTCCAACATTTGTACTTCCCAGGTACTGCTGGCAAACATTGCCAGCCTGTATGCCGTTTATCACGGTCCGGTTGGCCTGAAACGTATCGCTAATCGCATCCACCGTCTGACCGATATCCTGGCGGCGGGCCTGCAACAAAAAGGTCTGAAGCTGCGCCATGCGCACTATTTCGATACTTTGTGTGTGGAAGTGGCCGACAAAGCGGGCGTGCTGGCGCGTGCCGAAGCGGCTGAAATCAACCTGCGTAGCGATATTCTGAACGCGGTTGGGATCACCCTTGATGAAACAACCACGCGCGAAAACGTGATGCAGCTTTTCAGCGTGCTGTTGGGCGATAACCACGGGCTGGACATCGACACACTGGACAAAGACGTGGCTCACGACAGTCGCTCTATTCAGGCTGCGATGCTGCGCGACGACGAAATCCTCACCCATCCGGTGTTTAATCGCTACCACAGCGAAACCGAAATGATGCGCTATATGCACTCGCTGGAGCGTAAAGATCTGGCGCTGAATCAGGCGATGATCCCGCTGGGTTCCTGCACCATGAAACTGAACGCCGCCGCCGAGATGATCCCGATCACCTGGCCGGAATTTGCCGAACTGCACCCGTTCTGCCCGCCAGAACAGGCTGAAGGTTATCAGCAGATGATCGCGCAGCTGGCTGACTGGCTGGTGAAACTGACCGGTTACGACGCCGTTTGTATGCAGCCGAACTCTGGCGCACAGGGCGAATACGCGGGCCTGCTGGCGATTCGTCATTATCATGAAAGCCGCAACGAAGGGCATCGCGATATCTGCCTGATCCCGGCTTCTGCGCACGGCACTAACCCGGCTTCCGCGCATATGGCAGGAATGCAGGTGGTGGTTGTGGCGTGTGATAAAAACGGCAACATCGATCTGACTGATCTGCGCGCGAAAGCGGAACAGGCGGGCGATAACCTCTCCTGTATCATGGTGACCTATCCTTCTACCCACGGCGTGTATGAAGAAACGATCCGTGAAGTGTGTGAAGTCGTGCATCAGTTCGGCGGTCAGGTTTACCTTGATGGCGCGAACATGAACGCTCAGGTTGGCATCACCTCGCCGGGCTTTATTGGTGCGGACGTTTCCCACCTTAACCTGCATAAAACTTTCTGCATTCCGCATGGCGGTGGTGGTCCGGGTATGGGACCGATCGGTGTGAAAGCGCATCTGGCTCCGTTTGTACCGGGTCATAGCGTGGTGCAAATCGAAGGCATGTTAACCCGTCAGGGCGCGGTTTCTGCGGCACCGTTCGGTAGTGCCTCTATCCTGCCAATCAGCTGGATGTACATCCGCATGATGGGCGCAGAAGGGCTGAAAAAAGCAAGCCAGGTGGCAATTCTTAACGCCAACTATATTGCCAGCCGTCTGCAGGATGCCTTCCCGGTGCTGTATACCGGTCGCGACGGTCGCGTGGCGCACGAATGTATTCTCGATATTCGCCCGCTGAAAGAAGAAACCGGCATCAGCGAGCTGGATATTGCCAAGCGCCTGATCGACTACGGTTTCCACGCGCCGACCATGTCGTTCCCGGTGGCGGGTACGCTGATGGTTGAACCGACTGAATCTGAAAGCAAAGTGGAATTGGATCGCTTTATCGATGCGATGCTGGCTATCCGCGCAGAAATTGACCAGGTGAAAGCCGGTGTCTGGCCGCTGGAAGATAACCCGCTGGTGAACGCGCCGCACATTCAGAGCGAACTGGTCGCCGAGTGGGCGCATCCGTACAGTCGTGAAGTTGCAGTATTCCCGGCAGGTGTGGCAGACAAATACTGGCCGACCGTGAAACGTCTGGATGATGTTTACGGCGACCGTAACCTGTTCTGCTCCTGCGTACCGATTAGCGAATACCAGTAATTTACTGATTCGACTATCTTATAAAGGCGCTTCGGCGCCTTTTTCGCTTGTTAATAAAGTGCGCTTTGTGTGTTTCGGCTGAGGCGTAATATAAAATATTGCGAGCTCAATATATTAAAAGAGTGCCAGGCCTGATGAGCGGAGCACATCAGGCACATCGGCTAATTACAGATTCTCGCCGTTGCTGGCAATCACCTCTTTGTACCAGTTAAAGCTCTTCTTACGTGAACGTGACATATCGCCAGTACCGTCGTCATGTTTATTCACATAGATAAAGCCGTAGCGTTTGCTGTACTGCCCGGTGGTGAACGACACACAGTCGATGCAGCCCCACGGCGTGTAGCCCATTAGGTCCACGCCATCGTAAGTCACCGCTTTTTTCATCTCTTCAATATGGGCGCGCAGGTAGTCAATGCGGTAATCGTCATTGATGCTGCCATCATCTTCCACTTTGTCGTAAGCGCCAAAACCGTTTTCGACAATAAACAGCGGCTTCTGGTAACGCTCATACAGCTCGCAAAGCGCGTAACGCAGACCAACCGGATCAATCTGCCAGCCCCAGTCAGACGCTTTAACATACGGGTTCGGTACGCTGCCTTCAAAACCAGAGATCGCATCGCCGGTGCCGCCTTCGGCCTTCACCGCGTTGGTCATGTAATAGCTGAAGCCGAGATAATCGCAGGTGCCTTCGCGGAGTACATCCAGATCGCCGTCTTCCATTTTGATGTTAAATCCGCGGCGTTCCCACTCGTTCAACACATAGGACGGGTAATAGCCACGCAACTGCACATCGGTAAAGACGTAACGTTCGCGCATCGACTCCTGGGCAAACATCACATCGTCCGGGTTACAGGAGTAAGGATAGAGCGGCACCATCGCCAGCATACAACCGACTTTCATCTCCGGGTTGATGCGATGCGCGGCTTTCACCGCCAGGGCGCTGGCGACAAACTGGTGATGCAGCACCTGATACATCGTCTCTTCCGGGTTTTCATGCTCGGTATACACCACGCCGGAGCAGCAGTAACCGAACAGCGGTGCACGCCAGTTACGCTGGTTGTTAATTTCGTTGAAGGTCATCCAGTATTTGACTTTATGCTTATAGCGTTCAAATACCACTTCCGCGAAACGGACAAAGAAATCAACCACTTTACGGTTGGTCCAGCTACCGTATTGCTGCACCAGATGCAGCGGCATTTCAAAGTGGGAGAGGGTGATCACCGGTTCGATGTTGTATTTCAGCAGTTCATCGATCATATCATCGTAGAACTTCAGCCCTTCTTCGTTTGGCTGAGCTTCATCGCCTTTTGGAAAAATGCGCGTCCAGGCGATGGAAGTACGAAAACATTTGAAGCCCATTTCGGCAAATAGCTTGATGTCCTCCTTGTAGTGACCATAAAAATCAACGGCTTCATGGTTTGGATAGTATTTGCCAGGCACAACTTCTTTGGTGATTTCGCGCGGCACGCCGTGTGCGCCACCGGTCAAAACGTCACAAATGCTCGGCCCTTTGCCGCCTTTGTTCCAGCCGCCTTCGACCTGATGAGCGGCAACTGCGCCGCCCCATAAGAAATCTTTCGGTAAGGTGAGTTTTTTCACTATCATAGGCTCCAGATGAGTCAATTCTTACAGGAAATATTACCATGCAGCCAAACGACATCACTTTTTTTCAACGTTTCCAGGATGACATTCTGGCTGGACGTAAAACCATCACCATCCGCGACGAGTCTGAATCGCACTTCAAAACGGGTGATGTGCTTCGTGTCGGACGTTTTGAAGATGACGGTTATTTTTGCACGATTGAAGTCACCGCAACCTCAACCGTAACGCTGGATACGCTGACGGAAAAACATGCAGAGCAGGAAAATATGCCCCTGACTGAACTGAAAAAGGTCATTGCCGACATCTATCCCGACCAGACACAGTTTTATGTGATTGAATTTAAATGTCTTTAAATTGAACTCACGCCTGTTAGTTGAAATTTCGCATTTAATTTCATGATTTTTCGGAGATTAATCTCAAATCAGAATTTATTTTAGCTAACAGGTGTTCACTGGAACTATTCTCAGTTACGCTGGAGAGGTATACATGTGCGTGTACGTTTTTCCGGAGTAAGTTATGGTTCAGAAGCCCCTCATTAAGCAGGGATATTCGCTGGCAGAGGAAATTGCCAACAGCGTCAGTCACGGCATTGGGCTGGTGTTTGGTATCGTTGGGCTGGTGTTGCTACTGGTTCAGGCGGTGGATCTCAATGCCAGCGCCACGGCGATAACCAGTTACAGCCTCTATGGCGGCAGTATGATCCTGCTGTTCCTCGCTTCGACGCTCTATCACGCCATTCCCCATCAACGGGCAAAAATGTGGCTGAAGAAATTTGACCACTGTGCCATTTATCTATTGATTGCCGGAACCTACACACCGTTTTTGCTGGTGGGGCTGGATTCTCCGTTAGCGCGCGGGTTGATGATTGTTATCTGGAGCCTGGCATTGCTGGGTATTCTGTTTAAACTGACCATCGCGCACCGATTCAAAATTTTATCTCTGGTGACCTATCTAGCGATGGGCTGGCTGTCGCTGGTGGTAATTTATGAAATGGCAGTTAAGCTCGCGGCGGGCAGCGTTACCTTACTGGCGGTAGGCGGTGTGGTTTATTCGCTCGGGGTGATTTTCTACGTCTGCAAGCGCATTCCATACAATCATGCCATCTGGCACGGCTTTGTGCTCGGCGGTAGTGTGTGCCACTTTCTGGCGATCTATTTGTATATTGGGCAGGCGTAATTGGCGTGCCTTTGTAGGCCTGAAAAGACACACCAGTGTCGCATCAGGCGATAAATGCCTGATGCGATACAGAGATTTACTCTTCCAGCGAATATGGCAGTGGCTCGATACGCAATGTATTCGCATCGTCACGCACGCGGAAGATGCTGTCCGGTTCCATATCGTTATTCATGACAACCTGCACCACAACCTGACCATCTTCCAGTTTGACCGCAGCCAGCACCGTACCGGTACGACGCCAGTTCTCGCCCATTTTCAGCTCTAAGTCTTCACCAGCTTCCGGCAGTCGGCTGGCGCTACCCGTCAGCAACCAGAGCGCGCGTTTGTTGGCACCACGGAATTTTGCTCGCGCCACCATCTCTTGTCCGGTATAGCAGCCTTTCTTAAAGCTGATGCCGCCCAGCGCCTGGAGGTTGGTCGCCTGTGGGATAAACTGCCCGCTGTTGGCGGCATCAATCACCGGAAAACCCGCTTCAATGTTTAATGCCAGCCACTGTTGGCTATTGTTCAGTTCTGCTTCACCGCGCAGTTTATCGGTCAGCATATTGGCAGTAGCTTCATCGGTTACGATCAGGAAACGTTCTGCCGGGTGTTCAAACCATAGCAACGTGGTCGCGCCTTCTTTGACTACCTGTTTTTCTCTCGAAGGTAGTTCACTAAAGAGATTTGCCAACGCGGCGCGCGCCTGAAAACCGGCAACACCAAGCAGCACACGCTCGTCGTCTGGCGCGATGGTCACTTTAGAGAACACCGCATATTTTTTCAGTTCAGTCAGCTGTGGTTCACGCACGCTGCGCCGTTCAATCCATGCAAAGCCATCGCCGTCGCGGAACAGACGTAAATTGCTCCACATTTTACCTTTGGCGTCGCAATGGGCGGCGAGCAGGTGCTGATCTTCAGTCATCTGGCTGACATCTGCTGTCACCTGGCCTTGCATATATTTTTCGCTGTCCGCGCCAGTAATAGTGGCAAGCGCCCAGTCATCAAGCGTCATCAGCGTCAGTGGCAAACGGGCAGAAGCCGTAGGCTGACGGGGAGGAAAAGGTGTAAAAGCCATAATAGAGTCCTGAGTTGCTTAACGGCGTATTAATCACTAATGGTAAAAGAGCTATGAGGCAATGCAAGTGCTTTCACTACGCGATCTGTGCCTTCTGCGAGGCGACTTCCAAAAAAATGAAGCCCTTGAATTGTTGTGAATTAATTTCGCGATCGCGATTGTGTTTACTGATATTCCCGTAAAAGAAGTCGAAAAACACGTTACAATAGCCGGGTACTGGATTTTCGTGAGACAGGAAGAAGATGGACATTAACAACAAAGCCCGCATTCATTGGGCATGCCGCCGTGGTATGCGCGAACTCGATATTTCAATCATGCCGTTTTTCGAACATGAGTACGACAGCTTAAGCGATGACGAAAAACGCATCTTTATTCGTCTGCTGGAATGTGACGATCCGGACCTGTTTAACTGGCTGATGAATCACGGTAAACCGGCCGATGCAGAACTGGAAATGATGGTCCGACTCATCCAGACACGGAACCGGGAACGTGGTCCTGTGGCAATCTGATTTGCGCGTCTCCTGGCGCGCGCAGTGGCTTTCCTTGCTGATCCACGGGCTGGTTGCCGCTGTTATTTTACTCATGCCCTGGCCGCTCAGTTACACCCCGTTATGGATGGTGTTACTTTCGCTGGTGGTGTTTGATTGCGTTCGCAGCCAGCGACGCATTAATGCTCGCCAGGGGGAAATTCGCCTGTTGATGGACGGGCGTTTGCGTTGGCAAGGGCAGGAGTGGAGCATCGTCAAAGCGCCGTGGATGATTAAGAGCGGCATGATGCTGCGTTTACGTTCTGACAGCGGAAAACGGCAACATTTATGGCTGGCAGCTGACAGCATGGACGAAGCCGAATGGCGGGATTTACGGCGGATATTGTTACAACAAGAGACGCAAAGATAAAGATGACGGCAAAGCATATGTGCTAAGCCGTCAGTGACATCAGGCGTAATGCTCTGCCATTTCGTTGAGGATTTGCTCGCACCAGCTCTGAATACGCTCGTCGCTAAGGTCATACTGGTTAGTTTCATCCAGCGCCAGACCCACGAACAGTTGCCCGTCAGCAATCACCGGTTTCGGGCTGGTAAATTCATATCCTTCCGTTGGCCAGTAGCCGACGAACTTCACGCCTTTGGTCGAGAGTTTGTCATGCAGCATACCGAGCGCATCGAGGAACCACTCGCCGTATCCCAGTTGATCGCCAAGCCCATACAGCGCAACAATTTTACCTTCGAGGTTCAGGTCGTCGAGCTGATCCCAGACGGCTTCCCAGTCTTCCTGGATTTCGCCAAAATCCCAGGTCGGGATACCCAGAATGAGCACATCGTACTGCTCCATTAATTTCGGGGAGTCGTCCTTGAGGTTATGTAAGGTCACCAGTTCTGGGCCGATAATATCGCGGATTTTTTCTGCCGCCATTTCGGTGTAACAGGTGCTGGAACCGTAAAAAAGACCCATATTCATAACGTAAGCTTCTCGATTCTGCTGTGGCTTTTGCGGCTAGTGTATCAGAATCGCTTTAGTCACGGCACAATAAGGCATAATGGATCAAATGAGTGACCATAAGGGGCGCAAGTGAAACAGGATCTGGCACGCATCGAGCAGTTTCTTGATGCTCTGTGGCTGGAAAAAAATCTGGCTGAAAATACGTTGAACGCTTACCGTCGCGATCTGTCAATGATGGTGGAGTGGTTGCATCACCGCGGGTTGACGCTGGCGACGGCGCAAAGTGACGATTTGCAGGCATTACTGGCAGAACGGCTGGAGGGCGGGTATAAAGCCACCAGCTCAGCGCGTTTGCTGAGTGCAGTGCGCCGATTGTTCCAGTATCTTTATCGCGAAAAGTTTCGTGAAGATGATCCCAGTGCGCATCTCGCTTCACCGAAATTGCCCCAGCGTTTGCCAAAAGATTTAAGCGAAGCGCAGGTCGAACGTTTATTACAGGCACCATTAATTGATCAGCCACTGGAGCTACGCGATAAAGCCATGCTTGAAGTGTTGTATGCTACCGGACTGCGTGTCTCTGAACTGGTCGGGCTGACAATGAGTGATATCAGCCTGCGTCAGGGCGTGGTGCGGGTCATTGGTAAAGGCAACAAAGAGCGCCTGGTGCCGTTAGGTGAAGAGGCGGTTTACTGGCTGGAAACCTATCTGGAACATGGGCGTCCGTGGCTGTTGAATGGTGTGTCAATTGACGTGTTGTTTCCCAGCCAGCGTGCGCAGCAGATGACGCGACAGACCTTCTGGCACCGCATTAAACATTATGCCGTGCTGGCGGGTATCGACAGCGAAAAGCTGTCACCGCATGTGTTGCGTCACGCTTTTGCCACTCACTTATTAAATCATGGTGCGGATTTGCGCGTGGTGCAGATGCTACTGGGCCACAGCGATCTCTCCACCACGCAAATTTATACGCATGTCGCTACCGAGCGTCTGCGGCAACTTCATCAACAGCATCACCCGCGGGCGTGATGTCTGAAAAGAACAGGAAAATTTATGAAGAAAGGTTTTATGTTATTTACCTTGTTGGCAGCGTTTTCAGGCTTTGTTCAGGCTGATGACGCGGCAATTCAACAAACGTTAGCCAAAATGGGCATCAAAAGCAGCGATATTCAGCCCGCGCCCGTAGCTGGCATGAAGACAGTTCTGACTAACAGCGGTGTGTTGTACATCACCGATGATGGTAAACATATCATTCAGGGGCCAATGTATGACGTTAGTGGCACGGCTCCGGTCAATGTCACCAATAAGATGCTGTTAAAGCAGTTGAATGCGCTTGAAAAAGAGATGATCGTTTATAAAGCGCCGCAGGAAAAACACGTCATCACCGTGTTTACTGATATTACCTGTGGTTACTGCCACAAACTGCATGAGCAAATGGCAGACTATAACGCGCTGGGGATCACCGTGCGTTATCTTGCTTTCCCGCGCCAGGGGCTGGACAGCGATGCAGAGAAAGAAATGAAAGCTATCTGGTGTGCGAAAGATAAAAACAAAGCGTTTGATGATGTGATGGCAGGTAAAAGCGTCGCACCAGCCAGCTGCGACGTGGATATTGCCGACCATTACGCACTTGGCGTCCAGCTTGGCGTTAGCGGTACTCCGGCAGTTGTGCTGAGCAATGGCACACTTGTTCCGGGTTACCAGCCGCCGAAAGACATGAAAGAATTCCTCGACGAACACCAAAAAATGACCAGCGGTAAATAATTCGCGTGAAACAACAGATACAACTTCGTCGCCGAGAAGTCGATGAAACGGCCGACTTGCCCGCTGAATTGCCTCCCTTGCTGCGCCGTTTATATGCCAGCCGGGGTGTGCGTAGCGCGCAGGAACTGGAACGCAGTGTTAAAGGCATGCTGCCCTGGCAGCAACTGAGCGGCGTCGAAAAGGCCGTTGAGATCCTTTACAACGCTTTTCGCGAAGGCACGCGGATTATTGTGGTCGGTGATTTCGACGCCGACGGTGCGACCAGCACGGCTCTAAGCGTGCTGGCGATGCGCTCGCTTGGTTGCAGCAATATCGACTACCTGGTTCCAAACCGTTTCGAAGACGGTTACGGCTTAAGTCCGGAAGTAGTCGATCAGGCTCATGCCCGTGGCGCGCAGTTAATTGTCACGGTGGATAACGGTATTTCCTCCCATGCGGGGGTTGAACACGCTCGTTCGTTGGGCATTCCGGTTATTGTTACCGATCACCATTTGCCAGGCGACACATTACCCGCAGCGGAAGCGATCATTAACCCTAACTTGCGCGACTGTAATTTCCCGTCGAAATCACTGGCGGGCGTTGGCGTGGCGTTTTATCTGATGCTGGCGTTACGCACTTTTTTGCGCGATCAGGGCTGGTTTGATGAACGCGGCATCGCAATTCCTAATCTGGCAGAACTGCTGGATCTGGTAGCGTTGGGGACAGTGGCGGACGTCGTGCCGCTGGACGCTAATAATCGCATTCTGACCTGGCAGGGGATGAGTCGCATCCGTGCCGGAAAGTGCCGTCCGGGGATTAAAGCGCTGCTGGAAGTGGCCAATCGCGATCCACAAAAACTCGCCGCCAGCGATTTAGGTTTTGCGCTGGGGCCACGTCTCAATGCTGCCGGGCGACTGGACGATATGTCCGTTGGCGTGGCGCTGTTGCTGTGCGACAACATCGGCGAAGCGCGCGTGCTGGCAAATGAACTCGATGCGCTAAACCAGACGCGAAAAGAGATCGAACAGGGAATGCAAGTTGAAGCCCTGACCTTGTGCGAGAAACTGGAGCGCAGCCGCGACACGCTACCCGGCGGGCTGGCAATGTATCACCCCGAATGGCATCAGGGCGTTGTTGGCATTCTGGCATCGCGTATCAAAGAGCGTTTTCACCGTCCGGTTATCGCCTTTGCGCCAGCTGGTGATGGTACGCTGAAAGGTTCCGGTCGCTCCATTCAGGGGCTGCATATGCGTGATGCGCTGGAGCGATTAGACACACTCTACCCCGGCATGATGCTCAAGTTTGGCGGTCATGCGATGGCGGCGGGTTTGTCGCTGGAAGAGGATAAATTCGAACTCTTTCAACAACGGTTTGGCGAACTGGTTACGGAGTGGTTGGACCCTTCGCTATTGCAAGGCGAAGTGGTGTCGGACGGTCCGTTAAGTCCGGCCGAAATGACCATGGAAGTGGCGCAGCTGTTGCGCGATGCTGGCCCGTGGGGGCAGATGTTCCCGGAGCCGCTGTTTGATGGTCATTTTCGTCTGCTGCAACAGCGGCTGGTGGGCGAACGTCATTTGAAAGTCATGGTCGAACCGGTCGGCGGCGGTCCGCTGCTGGACGGGATTGCTTTTAATGTCGATACCGCCCTCTGGCCGGATAACGGTGTGCGCGAAGTGCAACTGGCTTATAAGCTCGATATCAACGAGTTTCGCGGCAACCGCAGCCTGCAAATTATCATCGACAATATCTGGCCAATTTAGCGTCATCTTCTCTATAAAAAAGAGCGTGGATTGGGTACAATCCCGCTCTTATCACCGCATTTTGACTAGCTCAATAAAAGAAATCAGACCATGTTTGAAATTAATCCGGTAAATAATCGCATTCAGGACCTCACGGAACGCTCCGACGTTCTTAGGGGGTATCTTTGACTATGACGCCAAGAAAGAGCGTCTGGAAGAAGTAAACGCCGAGCTGGAACAGCCGGATGTCTGGAACGAACCCGAACGCGCACAGGCGCTGGGTAAAGAGCGTTCCTCCCTCGAAGCCGTTGTCGACACCCTCGACCAAATGAAACAGGGGCTGGAAGATGTTTCTGGTCTGCTGGAACTGGCTGTAGAAGCTGACGACGAAGAAACCTTTAACGAAGCCGTTGCTGAACTCGACGCCCTGGAAGAAAAACTGGCGCAGCTTGAGTTCCGCCGTATGTTCTCTGGCGAATATGACAGCGCCGACTGCTACCTCGATATTCAGGCGGGGTCTGGCGGTACGGAAGCACAGGACTGGGCGAGCATGCTTGAGCGTATGTATCTGCGCTGGGCTGAATCGCGTGGTTTCAAAACTGAAATCATCGAAGAGTCGGAAGGTGAAGTGGCGGGTATTAAATCCGTGACGATCAAAATCTCCGGCGATTACGCTTATGGCTGGCTGCGTACAGAAACCGGCGTTCACCGCCTGGTGCGTAAGAGCCCGTTTGACTCCGGTGGTCGTCGCCACACGTCGTTCAGCTCCGCGTTTGTTTACCCGGAAGTTGATGATGATATCGATATCGAAATCAATCCGGCGGATCTGCGCATCGACGTTTATCGCGCATCCGGCGCGGGCGGTCAGCACGTTAACCGTACCGAATCTGCGGTGCGTATTACTCACATCCCAACCGGGATCGTGACCCAATGCCAGAACGACCGTTCCCAGCACAAGAACAAAGACCAGGCCATGAAGCAGATGAAAGCGAAGCTTTATGAACTGGAGATGCAGAAGAAAAATGCCGAGAAACAGGCGATGGAAGATAACAAATCCGACATCGGCTGGGGCAGCCAGATTCGTTCTTATGTCCTTGATGACTCCCGCATTAAAGATCTGCGTACCGGGGTAGAAACCCGCAACACGCAGGCCGTGCTGGACGGCAGCCTGGATCAATTTATCGAAGCAAGTTTGAAAGCAGGGTTATGAGGAACCAACATGTCTGAACAACACGCACAGGGCGCTGACGCGGTAGTCGATCTTAACAATGAACTGAAAACGCGTCGTGAGAAGCTGGCGAACCTGCGTGAGCAGGGGATTGCCTTCCCGAACGATTTCCGTCGCGATCATACCTCTGACCAATTGCACGCAGAATTCGACGGTAAAGAGAACGAAGAACTGGAAGCGCTGAACATCGAAGTCGCCGTTGCTGGCCGCATGATGACCCGTCGTATTATGGGTAAAGCGTCTTTCGTTACCCTGCAGGACGTTGGCGGTCGCATTCAGTTGTACGTTGCCCGTGACGATCTGCCGGAAGGCGTTTACAACGAGCAGTTCAAAAAATGGGACCTCGGCGATATCCTCGGCGCGAAAGGTAAACTGTTCAAAACCAAAACCGGCGAACTGTCTATCCACTGTACCGAGCTGCGTCTGCTGACCAAAGCACTGCGTCCGCTGCCGGATAAATTCCACGGCTTGCAGGATCAGGAAGCGCGCTATCGTCAGCGTTATCTGGATCTCATCTCTAACGATGAATCCCGCAACACCTTTAAAGTGCGCTCGCAGATCCTCTCTGGTATTCGCCAGTTCATGGTGAATCGCGGCTTTATGGAAGTTGAAACGCCGATGATGCAGGTGATCCCTGGCGGTGCCGCTGCGCGTCCGTTCATCACCCACCATAACGCGCTGGATCTCGACATGTACCTGCGTATCGCGCCGGAACTGTACCTCAAGCGTCTGGTGGTCGGTGGCTTCGAGCGTGTATTCGAAATCAACCGTAACTTCCGTAACGAAGGTATTTCCGTACGTCATAACCCAGAGTTCACCATGATGGAACTCTATATGGCTTACGCAGATTACAAAGATCTGATCGAGCTGACCGAATCGCTGTTCCGTACTCTGGCACAGGATATTCTCGGTAAGACGGAAGTGACCTACGGCGACGTAACGCTGGACTTCGGTAAGCCGTTCGAAAAACTGACCATGCGTGAAGCGATCAAGAAATATCGCCCGGAAACCGACATGGCAGATCTGGACAACTTCGACTCTGCGAAAGCGATTGCTGAATCTATCGGTATCCACGTTGAGAAGAGCTGGGGTCTGGGCCGTATCGTTACCGAGATCTTCGAAGAAGTGGCAGAAGCACATCTGATTCAGCCGACCTTCATTACTGAATATCCGGCAGAAGTTTCTCCGCTGGCGCGTCGTAACGACGTTAACCCGGAAATCACTGACCGCTTTGAGTTCTTTATCGGTGGTCGTGAAATCGGTAACGGCTTTAGCGAGCTGAATGACGCGGAAGATCAGGCGCAGCGCTTCCTGGATCAGGTTGCCGCGAAAGACGCAGGCGACGACGAAGCGATGTTCTACGACGAAGATTATGTCACCGCACTGGAACATGGCTTACCGCCGACAGCCGGTCTGGGAATTGGTATCGACCGTATGGTAATGCTGTTCACCAACAGCCATACCATCCGCGACGTTATTCTGTTCCCGGCGATGCGTCCGGTAAAATAAGCATTACGTTATGCTCACAACCCCGGCAACCGTCGGGGTTTTTTATTTAAGCTGGGTAAATGCAGATAATCGTTTTCTGGCTTCGCGATTTGTCGCCTGCATCACCATCCACGGACTGAACGCCCACGGCGTAGCATCAATACCGCGTAAAACCGCTGCTAAATCACACCATTGATAATCCATCACTTCATCATCGTTGATCTGTAACGCACTGGTCGTGCGTGCGGCAAATACCGGACACACTTCATTTTCCACAATGCCATTCGGATCGGTGGCGCGGTAGCGAAAGTCAGGATAGATAGATTCAGGAGGCGTAATTTCTACGCCAAGCTCATAACGGCAACGGCGGATCACCGCGTCTTCGTTGCTTTCTCCCAGTTGTGGGTGCCCACAAACCGAGTTAGTCCACACGCCAGGCCACGCTTTTTTGCTAAGGGCGCGGCGGGTAACTAATAATTGCCCTTTGGCATTAAACAGCCAACTGGAAAACGCGAGATGTAAGAGGGTGTCTGCCGTGTGTGCGGCATACTTTTCCAGCGTACCCGTGGGAACTCCCTGTGCATTCAATAAAATGACGTGTTCCGTTTGCATAATATCTCACATGTAATTCTGATCACTCATCATTATAGATAATAGAAGAGTGAAATGATTAACCAAGTGAGCGTTTATCGACAACCGCCCGTTTTGAGCGGATGTCGACAGGTAAAAACCATTTAAAAAAGCAGCATCATATATTTGAAGCGACTTTCAATGGCCATTGCAACACAATCAGAAATGACAGGAATAGAGAGAGTAAAAAGCAACAGCAGACTGAATATAGCGCGCATTAAAAGATTCATATTATTCTCCATGCTCATTTTTCTTCAGCTTGCGCATCAGAAGCCACATACGTACTGTCCTGACTTTTAAATCTTTATCAGAGACGGATTCCTTCACCAGGTCAGCATGATGCTGGTAGCCATTAAAGAAGACGTTCAGCACAACGGCGCTAAGGGTTGCGAGCATAATGCCGCTATGCAGCAACGGTTGCAGTACGGCCGGTAACTTAGAAAAGAAATCGTGAGAGAGCGTTGGCGTCATGCCAACACCGAGACTGATCGCCACAATATAGAGGTTGTAACGGTTAGTGGTGTAGTTACAGCGCGACAGAATTCGAATCCCTGTCGCCAGTACCATGCCGAACATCACCAGCCCCGCGCCGCCCAGCACAAATTGCGGAATCGAGGCCACCAGCACCGCCATTTTGGGCACCATGCCGAACAGGATCAAAATGATACCGGAAGCAATGCACACCCAGCGGCTATGAACGCGCGTCACGCTAACCAGGCCAACGTTTTGAGAAAATGACGTGTGGGGGAAGCTGTTAAACGTTCCGCCTATCATTGTCCCTACACCATCGACACGCAGCCCGCGAATAATATCGTGTGAAGAGAGTTTACGACCGACTATTTCACCCAGTGCCAGGAACATCCCCATCGACTCGATAAACACGATGATTAACACGGCAGTCATGGTCAGAATGGAAACGGGATCGAAAATCGGCATACCAAATGACATCGGCGTGACAATCGCAAACCATGAAGCATCATGTAGCCCGGATAAATTGACTTCATTCATCATCCACGAAAGTAAAAAGCCAAATACAATCCCCAGTAATACGGCGACGTTGGACATAAATCCTTTCGCATAGCGAGTAATGAGCAAGATAAAAATTAAGACGGCAAAGGAGATACCTAAATAAACGGGATTACCATATTGCGGATTCCCTTTACCTCCGGCGGCCCAGTCAATACCCACCTGAATGATGCTAAGCCCGATAGAAGTAATCACCACACCGGTAACCAGTGGCGGGAATAAAGGCATCAAGCGACCGATAAGTGGCGCTAATAATGTGGTGATAAAACCCGCGGCGATAGTGGCACCGAATATCCCCAGCAGGCCGATATCCGGGTTCATACCAATAGCTATCATTGGTGTTACAGCGGCGAAGGTCACCGACATAATCACCGGCAGGCGGATCCCCATAAAGCGGCCGATACCGATACATTGCAATAATGTGACGATCCCGCAGCAAAAGAGATCCGAGCTAATGAGCATCGCAATAGCTTCTTTTGATAGGCCGAGTCGGTCACCAATCATAAGAGGAACAGCGACTGCACCTGCGTACATGACAAGGACGTGTTGCAGACCGAGTATGATCAGCTTTCCTGGTGATAATATGCGGTCAACCTCATCAGTTGGGCGGTCTTGCCCAGAAGATGAGGGAAGTTGGGAATCTATGGCGCTCATCAGTGTTTCTCCTTTCGCCCGCCAGAGTAAAAAGCAACCGTTTATGTTCATGAAACTGTCTAAACACATGCTCGTGGAGTGCCAGTTTTTGCGAGGAAGGGGAGTTAGAGACAGGAATTGCGGAGGCAATCACATAATCGTGGTTAAACCACGAAAATGAGAAGAGAACCTGACAATGGAATTATCTGTAATTTTCTCATATTGATATTTCATTAATCATTCTGGCATGTCGCACTCTCGCATTTAATCGTTTTTATCTGGATAGCATTCTTTTGATCGGCAATGTTGAAATAATGAAAGCGGCATAGATTGAGGGGCAATAATTTGAACTCAGTTGCAAAATTATAATTAAAACGGTCATGCTACCTAATATATGCCCGTTTATTGCATCGCGAAATTTGAGAAGACATAACTCATTAAATGAAAGGGATGCAAATGAATAAGTTTATCGCTGCTGAAGCTGCGGAATGTATAGGCTGCCATGCTTGTGAAATTGCCTGTGCGGTGGCACATAATCAAGAAAACTGGCCGCTGAGTCACAGTGACTTTCGACCGCGTATCCACGTTGTAGGGAAAGGCCAGGCTGCGAATCCGGTGGCCTGCCATCACTGCAACAATGCCCCTTGCGTTACGGCTTGTCCGGTTAATGCTCTGACTTTCCAGTCCGATAGCGTACAACTGGACGAGCAAAAATGTATTGGTTGTAAAAGATGCGCAATCGCTTGCCCCTTTGGCGTCGTTGAGATGGTCGATACGATTGCACAGAAATGCGACCTTTGTAACCAGCGCAGTTCCGGCACGCAAGCCTGTATTGACGTCTGCCCAACACAGGCGTTACGGCTGATGGACGATAAAGGGTTGCAGCAGATAAAGGTGGCCCGCCAGCGCAAAACGGCAGCAGGAAAAGCGTCATCAGACGCTCAGCCATCTCGCAGTGCAGCGTTGCTCCCCGTTAACTCGCGTAAAGGCGCAGATAAAATTTCAGCGAGTGAACGGAAAACCCACTTTGGCGAAATCTATTGCGGGCTGGATCCACAACAAGCGACTTATGAGAGTGACCGCTGTGTTTATTGTGCCGAAAAAGCTAACTGCAACTGGCATTGTCCGCTGCATAACGCTATTCCGGATTACATCCGTCTGGTACAGGAAGGAAAGATTATTGAAGCGGCAGAACTTTGCCACCAGACCAGTTCCTTACCCGAAATCTGCGGCAGGGTATGTCCACAGGACCGTCTTTGTGAAGGTGCATGTACTTTGAAAGATCACTCTGGCGCAGTCTCTATCGGTAATCTGGAACGCTACATCACCGATACTGCGCTGGCGATGGGCTGGCGTCCCGATGTCAGCAAAGTTGTTCCCCGTAGCGAAAAAGTGGCGGTGATTGGCGCTGGACCTGCAGGATTAGGGTGTGCTGATATTCTGGCGCGCGCGGGAGTTCAGGTTGATGTCTTTGATCGCCATCCAGAAATTGGCGGTATGCTGACTTTTGGCATTCCTCCTTTCAAACTCGATAAAACGGTATTAAGCCAGCGGCGAGAGATATTCACCGCAATGGGAATCGATTTCCATCTCAACTGTGAAATTGGCCGCGATATCTCTTTCAACGAATTAACGGCGGAATATGATGCTGTTTTCCTCGGCGTGGGGACTTACGGGATGATGCGAGCAGATCTGCCGCATGAAGATGCGCCTGGTGTCATTCAGGCGTTACCGTTCCTGACCGCCCATACCCGCCAGCTCATGGGATTGCCGGAGTCTGCAGAGTATCCGCTGACGGATGTGGAAGGTAAGCGAGTTGTGGTATTGGGCGGTGGCGATACGACAATGGATTGTTTGCGGACTTCCATCCGCCTTAATGCTGCCAGCGTGACCTGTGCGTATCGTCGTGATGAAGTCAGTATGCCGGGTTCGCGCAAAGAGGTGGTCAATGCCCGCGAGGAAGGTGTTGAGTTTCAGTTCAATGTTCAGCCGCAATATATCGCTTGTGATGAAGATGGACGCTTAACGGCGGTGGGCCTGATTCGTACCGCTATGGGTGAGCCGGGGCCGGATGGCCGCCGTCGTCCTCGTCCGGTTGCGGGTTCAGAGTTTGAATTGCCCGCCGATGTTCTCATTATGGCCTTTGGTTTCCAGGCACATACCATGCCGTGGTTGCAGGGCAGCGGAATTAAACTCGATAAATGGGGCCTGATTCAAACCGGCGACGTCGGGTATTTACCCACCCAGACGCATCTGAAAAAAGTCTTTGCTGGTGGTGATGCAGTTCATGGCGCAGATCTGGTTGTCACTGCAATGGCCGCAGGAAGGCAGGCGGCGCGCGATATGTTAACTCTGTTTGATACGAAGGCATCGTGATGAAATCGTTAATTATCGTTAATCCGGCTGACTGTATTGGCTGCCGTACTTGTGAAGTGGCCTGTGTGGTCGCTCACCCTTCAGAACAGGAGTTGAATGCCGATATCTTTTTACCCCGGCTGAAGGTACAACGGCTGGATAGCATCAGTGCGCCGGTGATGTGCCATCAGTGTGAAAACGCCCCTTGTGTTGGCGCTTGTCCCGTGGGGGCGCTGACGATGGGCGAGCAGGTGGTGCAGGCAAATTCTGCCCGTTGTATTGGCTGTCAGAGTTGCGTCAGTGCGTGCCCGTTTGGAATGATCACCATTCAGTCATTGCCGGGGGATACCCGGCAACAAATCGTGAAATGCGATCTCTGTGAACAGCGGGAAGAGGGGCCAGCCTGCGTTGAATCTTGCCCGACACAGGCGCTGCAGTTGCTGACTGAAAGAGAACTCAGGCGAGTCCGCCAGCAGCGTATTGTTGCCAGCAGTGAGAATCCTCTGTGAAAGAAATCTCCGCGCTGAAAGGCGCGGAGAATCTATTAGATTGCCCAACCACCCGCGTAAAACGCGACCAGTGCGGCAGTAATGATCACCGTACCAATATTCAGCTTTTGCCATTCGCGCGCAAAGACGCGACCCACCACCAGTGTTACAAAGCCCAGCATAATACCGGTAACGATATTACAAGTCAGAACGATGAACACGGCACACACCAGGCCAGCCATTGCGTCAATAAAATCGTTGAAATCCAGCTTCGAGACGTTGCTTAACATCAGCAAACCCACGTACATCAGTGCGGGAGCTGTGGCATAACCGGGGATCAGAAACGATAACGGTGATAAAAACAGAATCATCAGGAACAACACACCAACCACGGTTGCGGTTAAACCGGTTTTCCCCCCGGCGGCGGTTCCTGCCGCTGATTCGATATAAACCGCCGCGGGCGCTGCGCCCACCAGGCCGGAGAATATTGAACTTACTGAGTCACTGGTCAGGGCTTTGCCGCCGTTGATGATCTGGTTGTCTTTATCCAACAAATTCGCCTGACCGGCGACGGCACGGATGGTGCCAGTGGCGTCGAACACTGCGGTCATCACCAATGCCAGTACACTCGGAAGTACAGTTGGCTGGAGTGCGCCCATAATATCGAGGCTGAAAATCAGAGACTTACCATCTTCGCCAGTCAGGCTTGGCATCGCCACCAGACCGTGGTACTTCACCGCTGGGTCAAAGATTAAGCCGATGATCGAAATTGCAATAATCACCAACAAGATCCCGCCGGGTACGCGGCACTTTTCCAGACCGAAGATGACCGCCAGCCCCAGTAAGCTCATCATCACCGGGAAGGAGGTAAAGGCACCGAGCGCCACTGGCAAGCCTTCAATCGGGTTTTTGATAACCATTCCCACACCGTTAGCAGCAATCAGCAGCAGAAACAGGCCGATACCGATACCTGTACCGTGAGCGATCCCCATCGGCAAATTACGTAAGATCCAGGTACGCACACCGGTTACGGAAATAGCGGTGAAGATGACGCCCATCAGAAAGACTGCGCCCAGTGCGACAGGAACGCTAATTTGTTGCCCGAGTACCAGACTGAATGCGGTAAACGCCGTCAAGGAAATAGCGCAACCAATCGCCATTGGCAAATTGGCCCATAACCCCATCAGCAACGAGCCGAAGCCCGCGACCAGACAGGTGGCAACAAACACAGCTGCGGGAGGAAAACCTGCTTTGCCCAGCATTCCCGGAACGACGATAACGGAATAAACCATGGCCAGAAAGGTCGTTAAGCCAGCCAGTACTTCCTGACGAACGGTACTGCCACGAGCGGTAATTTTAAAATAATTATCCAGCGCGCCCTGTGGCTTTGGTGCGTCCGGTGTTTGTAGGATGTCTCCAGACATAATGATGTCCTCACGAGGATGTTAAAGTTTTATTATTAGTTGCGTTCGTACACCAGACGACCATCAACGTAGGTGCGGTAGATCGAACGGTCATCGCCCAACGTCATCATCACGAACAATTTGTCGACTAAAGAAACAGAGTTGTCATAGCGCAGCTGCTGTAGCGGAGTGGCAGTGGGTTCCATCACCACGAAATCAGCCTCTTTGCCAGGTAAAAAGTTGCCAATCAAATCGTCAAGGCCCAGAGATTTCGCTCCGCCGAGCGTGGCCAGGTAAAACGCTTCATATGCCGAGAGGCGATAGCCTTGTAATTGCAATACCTTGTAGGCTTCGTTCAGCGTTTGCAGCATGTTAAAAGTTGTTCCGGCACCGATATCTGTTCCCATGCCCACTTTGACTTTCTTCTGCCATGCTTTTTTCAAGTTGAATAAGCCGCTGCCGAGGTAAAGGTTGGAGGTCGGACAGAAAGCAATGCTGGATTTGGTTTCGCTGAGACGATCCCACTCTTTTTCTTCGAGATGGACGCAGTGAGCAAAGACACAATTTTTACCGGTCAGGCCGTACTGATGGTAAACATCAAGATAACCATCATGGTCAGGATAAAGCAATTTCACCCAGGCAATTTCATCTTTGTTTTCACAGAGATGGGTATGTACCCATGTATCCGGATATTCTTCTTTCAGGCGTTGCGCCATCGCCATCTGTTCAGGAGATGAGGTAGGGGCGAAGCGTGGCGTAATCGCATACAACAGACGACCATTTTTGTGCCAGCGTTCAATCAGTTCTTTGCTTTGGTGATAGCTGCTTTCGGCAGTGTCGAGCAGATAATCCGGTGCGTTTCGGTCCATCATCACTTTACCGGCAATCATACGCATATTGATATGACTGGCGGCTTCAAACAGCGCATCAACGGATTGTGGATGAACAGTGCCAAACACCAGCGCCGTGGTGGTTCCGTTACGTAAAAGCTGCTTGATGAAGAACGCCGACATCTCGCGGGCGTACTCTAAATCCTCATAACGACGTTCAGTAGGGAAGGTGTGTTTATTCAACCACTCCAGCAATTGTTCACCATAGGCCCCCACCATTTCACTTTGCGGATAATGGATATGTGTATCGACAAAGCCCGGTACTATCAGTTTGCCGCGATAGTCGCGCACGCGAATGGTGTCAGGAATTTGATGCTTTCCGTCTTCCCATTCGCCAAACCATTCCACTTTTCCCTGTTTAATGAGTAATAAACCATCCTCAATAAACCGCAGCGCAGAGGCAATTTCTTCCGGGTTATCGACCGTACGGGTGACATCAATAAAACTGCCTCGTACCGCTTTTAACGTGTGTTCTCCTGACATCATTGACTCCTTTACTGTTAATCCATCTCTTCCGCTGAGGTAATACCAGGCAGAACGTTTTCCTGTCGGTAGCCACCAGGGAGGATAATATTTAATAAAATCGCAGTTAACCCGCCAGCACAAATAGGGTTTTCAACTAATACATAAATAGAGGCTGGCAATATTTTAAAAATTTCGGGATCGTAGGAGACGCCAAGCCCTAAACCTAAAGACGTGGCGACAATAAGTGTTTCTCGGCGCTTTAAACCGTTGGTGATGATGATGCGAATCCCTGCGATGGCAATCATGGAAAACATCAACGTCATTGCGCCTCCCAGAACTGCTGAGGGAATGGTCGTGAAGAAGCCGCCAATCATCGGAAATAAGCCGAGGATAACCAGCATTACCGCGATGGTTCGCCCGACATAACGTGAAGCGACGCCAGTCATCTGAATAACCCCATTATTTTGCGCAAACGTGGTTAATGGTAATGAACCGACAGCGGAGGCGATAACAGAAACCAGACCATCTGCCAGCACGCCGCCTTTCAGTCGGGACTGATACTCTTCCCCCTGAATGGGACGGCGGGAAACCATTGCCGTGGCGGTGATATCGCCGACAGCTTCCAGCACGCTAAGCAGATAAATCGTGCCAACCACCAGGAACTGATGGAAGCTAAAACTAAAGCCGTATTTGAACGGATGCGGGATGGTGATTAACGGCAAATTGCGCACACTGCTGAAATCCACCATGCCCAGGCATAACGATGCGATATAGCCGACACATAGCCCAATGGCGATCCCACCCATGCGTAGCAACGGACTGCTGCAGCAGTTAAAGCCGATCACCACAATCAAAACCAATAAGCCAACGCCGAGATGCTCGTAATTGCCGAACGTACCGCTGCTTTTAGCTGCAAAACCACCGCCAAAATCAATAATGCCGACTTTAATCAGACTTAAGCCGATCATCAGCACCACAATGCCGCTGACGGTAGGCGTAATAACCCGACGTAAATAGGGCAGGATAAAAGAAGAGCCGACAACCAGAAATGCGCCAACGAAGGAGACGCCGAGGAGCGACGACATGATTAACTCTTCGTGAAAACCGTCGCTTTTCATGCTGCTACCCAGCGCAATCATGACCGTAACAAATGAAAAATTGACTGACTGAATTGAAAGTAAACCAGAACCGACGATGCCGTAGCGGTTTACTTGTAACCAGGTACCAATACCAGAGGCGATCATCGCCATAGAAACAAGATAGGCAGTTGTTTCAGCGGAAAGCTGTAAGGCCGCACCCACGATTAACGCGGGGGTTACCATCGGAACGAAAATTGCCAACAGATGGGTAATGGCACCTACGAGAGCCTGATGAAAGGGAGGGCGATCCTCCAGTTCAAATATAAGGTCAGAACCTGCATGGTTTATATCAGACATCCCTTCACTCCTTTTAAAGTAAATTTGATCATCTGAATTAGTAAAATAAATTCCCACGAATTTGGGGCGCAGGACGCCTTGAGAACGGCTTATCTCATTTTCGCAGTCACTATTTAGTCATCGTTCAAACAGAGAAACAGGCCGCCGAAGCGGCCATTTATTACTTATATTTTTTCCAGCGCGGTGAGTATTTTCTCCGGTGTGAAATGCCATTCGCGTAACCAGATGCCGCAGGCATCGTGAATTGCGGTAGCAATCGCCGGAGCGGCGCCATTTACACCGATTTCCGAGATCGATTTCGCCCCGAATGGGCCGACTTTATCGTCGCTCGGCACCAGCACAGCGCGGAAATCACGCGGAATGTCACCAATTTTCGGTGCGCCGTAACTGCGTAAATCACGCGTTAACGGGTGACCTTCGGCGTCATAAATGATCTCTTCGCTCATACTGTGGCCGATAGCACGCAGGGTGGCACCGTAGATTTGTCCCAGCGCTAACTCTGGATTGACCGGTGTACCGCAGTCCAGCAAGGCGTAGAATTTATCCAGGCGGATTTCACCCGTACGCGTGTTGACGGCAACTTCAGCGAAGTTTGCGCCATACGGGAAGGCGAAATCAGGCGTGATATAACTGCCAGTTCCCACCAGTGAACCAAAGCCGGTGCCGGTTTCGCCTTTATGGGCTATCTCTCCGAAACTAACTTCGCCTTTCTTGCCGCGAACGACGCCCGGCGTTGCTAGTTGAACATCTGCCACTGGCTCACCCAATATTTGCGCGCCGTGGAACAGGATTTTCTCCCGCAGATTTTCCGCTGCCAAACGCGCAGCGTTACCCGAGAAGCAAGTACCGGACGAGGCATATGCGCCTTTATCAAACAGTGCATGATCGGTATCACCAGAGATAACATGCACGTCCTGCGGTGGGCAGTGCAGCACTTCTGCTGCCAGTTTGGTCACCACAGTATCCAGACCAGTACCAATATCCGCACCACCGGAATGAACGATAAAGGTGCCATCCGATTCCAGTTTGATCATGCAGTTAGCCTGATCGATATCCGGGATACCCGATTTCTGCATGATAATGGCGACGCCGCGACCGATGTGCCAGTCACCATTTTGCGGTTTTGGTGAAGACCATTGGATCATCTCGCGACCCTGACGCAGGATCTCTTCCAGTGCGCAGCTGGCGGCGGAAGGAACGGAGGTCGGCGCTTTACCTTCACCGATTGCACCGAGAATTTTCAGCTCTTGCCCTTCGTGTACCCGGTTACGTTCGATAATTTCCAGTTGGTCGATCTGTAACTGTTCAGCCAGTTCCGCTAATGCCATGGTGATAGCGAAGTTACCTTTCGGTGCGCCATAACCCTGATAAGCACCATTTGGGCAAATGTTGCTGTAGTAGGTGGTGACCTGAAAATCGACGTTATCGCATGGATATAACGGCAGCGACAGCGCCGGTCCGTTACACGGTACGGTGAGTGAGTGGTTACCGTAAGGACCCGTGTTGGCGCGGAAATCCATCTTCACTGCCGTCAGGCGACCATCTTTTTTCGCGCCCAGTTTGACGGTGACTTTCGCGACGTGACGAGAGGTGTTAGCAATAAACTCTTCTTCACGGGTGTAGCGGAACAGTACCGGACGCCCGGTCACGCAGGTTGCCCAGGCGCACACTTCTTCCAGCAGGATGTCCTGTTTGGAACCAAAACCGCCGCCTACACGTTCTTTAATGACATGAACTTTATGTTGTTTCATGCCCACGAGGCGCGCGACCTGGCGGCGTAAGTGCCATGGTACCTGGGTGGAGGCGTGGATCACCAGACGATCGCCGTCCATACGGGTAAAGCAGATATGTGTTTCAGTCGGGCACTGCTGCGCCTGCGTTGAGTTATAGGTTCGCTCAATGATCACATCGGCATCGGCAAAGCCTTTGTCCATATCGCCAATATGACCATGAATACTGGCAGCGATATTTTTGCGTGGGCGAGAACCGATCGGGAAGTTGATGATCATATGCTCGCCGCGCTGGGCTGCATGGCTGTTATCATCTTCCAGAGTATCTGGCGCACCAGCAACATACACCACCGGTTCATCGTGCACGACAGGCGCATCTTCCGCCATTGCCTCGTCAATCGACATTACCGGCTTAAGCACTTCATATTCAACGTCGATGAGCTTCAGTGCTTCGAGCGCAATGTCTTCACTTTCGGCTACTACCGCAGCAACGCGATCGCCGACGTGACGCATTTTCTTGCCGAACATTCGGCGGTCAAGCGGTGACGGTTCCGGTGCGCTCTGACCACCCGGGGTATAGTAAATATCCGGGCAATTCAGGTGAGTAATAACGTGAACGACGCCCGGTAAGGCTTCAGCTTTGCTGACATCCAGATGAGTAATCAGTGCGTGAGCGTGTGGGCTACGTAACATTTTAATGACGCAGGCGTCAGCCGTTACTCGATCTTCAACATAGCAGGGTTTCGCCTGCACCATTTTCGCGGCATCAGTTTTAGGATAATGCTTGCCAATGACTTCAAGGTCGTCACGGAAAGTCGGAGCGATATCAATGGTGGCCTGCGGATTATTTTTACGTGCAACCGCCAGTTCAATGACCTGATAGTATTGCTGCCAGCCAGCATCGCGGCTAAACAGACCTGAGAGTGCGTCGTCGATCTCTTCGCGGGTAGGTGCGTCGATGCGATCGAGAAGATCGGTGATAATCAGAGCCGCAGCTGGATCGTTATAACCAGACTGCACCACGCCAACATCAACCATGGCCTGTTGAACCAGACTTAACTCATTCCATTTGCCCAGAGATTCTGCGGTACGAATATCTGCCTTCTCTAACTGTGCGGCGATAAGCAAGGACGCGTTAACGATATTACCGTTAAAGATAATTGCGTCAGAACCGGCAAACCCAAAACCATCATCACTGTTGCGTACAGAGTGCATTCCCATGTTAAACAACAGCTTTTGCACGTTTTCGCCTGGATTAACGGTTAGCTCCTGAGGCGCGCCATTTAAAGTAAAGTGGATGATCATACGGCTTCCTCCCCAGCCTGTTGGCAGTCGGCATACAGATCGGCTACCAGAACTCCCGTGATATAGCGTTTATAGGCCACGCTGCCCCGCAAATCTTCCTGCGGGAAAATGGCGTTGGCGACAGCCTGTTCAAGTGCATTGCCTTCCAGATTTTGAGTTTCGACATCGTGCAGACGCAGTGCTTTACTGGCGACGCCATCCAGCGCAATTCGCATACCGTCGTGGTCTGTTATTGCAACGGCTGCCGTCACGACGGTTAAACCTGCCTGAGAACGGCTAATTTTGCGAGTCGCACAGGTGCGATACGGATCTTTAATGATAATTTCGGTTAACAGGCGATCGCATGGGCAGGCCAGGTAGTCCTCGATTGACAGCGTTTCGCCGTTGCCAAAAACCAGTTCAGCATCCAGTGCCAGCAGGACGGGAAGCAGCACTGACTCTTCCTGCCGGGCGGCGATTTCACCACCAATGGTCGACTGATTACGAACATGGCGTGAGTAAACAAAACCGAGAGCTTCACGCAGTGCTGCAGGAATAAATCGTGCATCACGCAGTGACTGCAAGCGAGACATTGCGCCAATTCGTAGTGCACCGTTATCCCAGTCAATCCAGTCCAGCTCCAGATCCTGCAAGGAAATGGCAATCTTTTTATCGGTACGGGTTGGTGTAGCGTTGAGTTTGCTGCCCCCGGCGAACCAGACGGCTTCATCCTGGTAGCGGCGCTTCAGTTCCAGCGCTTGTTCGACAGAGTCGGGTCTGAAAAATTGTTCAATCATCGTCTTTCCTTAATTTCCCCTCTTCTCTGAAAGAAGAGGGGAGCTGTTATTTATGCCAGCGCATCCATCCGACGCCACATACTGGCAGCGGCTTTTCTGGCTTGCGCATAAATGGAATCGCAATCGAAGTTAAACTGACGGTCTTCATAGACCATCACACCATTGACCATCACGCTGTGAACGCTGCCTGAGCCCATACCGAAAGCGATATGCCCGGCGATATTGTCTGCCAGCAGCGGCGTCGGCGAGTTGTAATCGCAAATGGTTAAATCGGCTTTGTAACCGGCTTCCAGAAGCCCAAATTTCGCGCCAAAGTTGCGGCTCATCAGTTCGTTACCGTTAGTCAGGGCTTTGGCAAAACTGTCAGGCCACAGCGGGCCACCCGCATCGCGATGTTTAAAGAAGGCAAATTTCATCTCTTCAAACATGTCCGAACCAATGCCGTCCGTTCCCAACGCCAGATTGCGGATGTCGCCAAGGTGATGGTTGTAGCCGACATGGTTGTTCATGTTTGAACGGGCGTTATGCACCAGGAACGCATCGCGCTGATTGAGTAGGGCGATGTCATCTTTCGACAAGTACAGCCCATGAGCGACCAGCGTTTTGCTGCCGATGAGATCGAATTGCGCCAGTCGTGCCAGCAGGTCTTTGCCGTACCAATGGTGACTGTAGGAAACGTCGTAAAGGTCTTCCGCAGCGTGAATATGCAAACCACGACCTGTGCTTTTCACGGCTTCACGCAGCATCTCCAGACCGGCATCCGGTACGGTAAACGGCGCGTGAGCGCCGATATGTGCTTCCACCAGATACGGCTCGGTTGCTGCTTTCTTCGCCTCATCAATCTGACGGGCGAAGCGGATGTTTTCTTCTACACCTTCCTGCAACTCTTTGATGCCGCTGTTACGGTCAGTAGTTTCAAAACAGGTCATCGCGCGCAGGCCAACTTTTAAAAATGCGTCGCGCAATGTGGAGAGCGACCCGCCGATATAGGCTGGAGAGGCATGGTGATCGATAACCGATGTACATCCGCTCTTAATTGCTTCCAGGGAACAAATCAGTCCGCTGTAATAGAGCGACTCTTCATCAAGGGCGCGATCGAGCCGCCACCAGAGATTTTTCAGCGTTGAGATGAAATCCGGGCAGGGGGCGATGTTTGCCATAATTCCGCGGGACAGCCCCGAGTAAAAATGGTTGTGCGAGCAGACAATTCCCGGCATCACAATCCGACCATGCATCTCTTTGTAGCTGGCATCGGGATAGCGTTGCGTCAGGGCATCGTCGATAGCGACAATCACATCATTTTCGATGGCGATATCAACGCTTTCCTGCACTTTCGCCGGGTGTAACTGCACTGCGGTGACATTCTTCAGAATCAACATGATTACACCTCCACGCGGCCCAGCAGATAATGATGATGCTGGTGGACATGGCTGATGATACGGCACATATCGTTCAGCTCCGGTGGTACGTTGTTGAACTGACCTTCGCTGTCGATGTTTAACACCCAGCTTTGGTTATTCAGACGTACGCGTACCCGGCAATCTTCCACAAGGAAGCCTGGGTTGCTGCTGTTATCAAAGTCTTGCGACAGGCTGAAGACGGTGATTTTGTCTTTGTACGGTTTACCGTTCCACGGGCAGAATTGGGCGCAGTTGCCGCATTCGTTGCAGTAGGCGTCGAGATGCAGCGTCTGGAAACGGTTCTGGAAGCCTGGGACCGCAATGGATACGTTGGCGCGGTTCGGGCAGACATCCACACACTTGCTGCAAACGTAGTTACATTCAAGGCAGCGAGCGGCTTCCTGCGCGACAAACGCGTCACGATCGTCACTGTTCACCAAAGTGACAGAGATATCGCCTTTACGTTGATAGATTTCCGCCGGATTGACGTTATTCCAGTATTTATCGTTCTGGTGGGAACGGATATTTTCCCGACTCAGGATGGCATCGGTCGCCCGACGCGCGGTTCCGACAGCAGCGACAATGGAGGATGGTCCGCGCTGTACGTCGCCGATCATAAAGACGTCACTCAGACGCGTTTCGCCATTATGGTCGACGTCTGGCCAGCCGTTTTTGTCCAGCGGCACGCCCATTGCATTCAGGGCTTCAGTATCCTGCTGTTCACCAATGGCGGTGATCAGGCTGTCTACATGCAGCGTTACTGTTTCGTTGGTTTCAACCGGACGGCGACGACCTTTCTCATCAGGTTCGCCAAGCGACATAACGCGCAAGGTTAAGGTGCCATCAGCATCGAAACGTTCCGGATTATTCAGGAAACGGAACTCCACGCCGTCGTGCAACGCTTCTTCATACTCTTCGCGCCATGCTGGCATCTCTTGCAGTGAACGACGGTAAACGACCGTTGCTTTTTCTACGCCTGGAACGCGTAACGCCGCACGAGCGCAGTCCATTGCCGTGTTACCCGCCCCGACAACGACCACATGTTTGCCCAGCTTGAGCGCTGTGCCCTTGTTGTATTCACGCAGGAAGGGGAGTGATTTCCAGACATTTTGGTTGTCGCCCGCCAGTTTCACACCGCTATTTTTATCAGTGCCGGTGGCAATCAGAACATAGTGGAAGCCCTGATTTTTTAACTGTTCAACGGTCAAATCGGGTGAGCAGCCATACTCAAATTTTACGCCGTGAGCGGCAACAAAATCGATATCGTGCTGAATTAACTCTGCAGGAATACGGAACTGAGGAATGATATTTTTCACCACGCCGCCCGCATTGGCTTCGCGTTCAAACAGCGTAACCGGATGGCCCGCTCTGGCAAGGAAGTAACCTGCTGCCAGACCCGCCGGACCTGCACCAATCACGGCAACCGGATGGCGTGAACCAGAACCGGCTGGTTTGTGCCAGCGTTGCTTATATTCATCCCAACCTTTTTCCAGCGCGACTTTTTTCAGTTCGCGGATATTCAGCGCACTGTCGTAATCCAGGCGGGTACAGTTGTATTGGCACTGGTGATCGCAAATATGACCGGTAATGGCGGGCAGGGCGTTGCGTTGATAGATGAGTTCCAGCGCGTCGGCATAGCGGTGTTCGCCAAGCAGACGGATGTATTCCGGAATATCTTGCTTGATAGCGCAGGCAGTAACACAGGGGGCAACGTAGCAATCGGTCAGCGGCAGGTCTTCAGCCACTTCAATACGCTCTTCTGGCTTCCAGTGTTTCTGGGTGTATTCCATGGTTAACGCGTCTGCTGCCAGTCTGTTCAGTCGTTCGACGTCAACGTGGTTAAGCTCCCAGGCATCTGAGCCTTCCAGCTCGCGCATGCAGGCACTTAAGCGCAGATAGCCGCCAGGTTTCAGCAGGTCGGTTGCCATAGTAATAGGGCGAATACCAGTATCAAAAATATCGCGGATAGTCAGCTGACTGGCACCACCGGAATAAGAAATGGGCAGTTTGCCGTCAAAGGCGCGAGAGAGAACTGCTGCAACGTTGATGGAGAGCGGGAACAGCGCACGGCCTGACATATACATCTCTTCACCGGGCAATGCGCCTTTATTGTTGATGGTGCCGAGAGTGTTAGTCAGTTTTACGCCAAAGCCGAGTGATTTTTCTTTTGCCAGTGCCATCAGGCGTTCCAGCATTTCCAGTGCTTGCGTCAGCTTGAGGTCGTGATCAAATGACTCTTCTTTTAAGCCGATGTAACCGAAACCGCAGACATCGAGGATCTCACGAACACGCGCGTACCCCAGTAAGGTCGGGTTGAGTTTCACAAAGGTGTTGAGCCCTTTTTCTTCCAGCATGTAGCGGCAAATGGCTTCGATTTCATGCGGAGGACAGCCGTGCATGGTGGAGAGGGTAACCCCTTGTACCATGCTGGTGGGGATGCGAGCGGGTAAGGCTTGCAAGCTTTCGCGTTTTTCCTGCAATCCGTGGCGGGCTAAAAATGCCTCATTCTGGAGTAGCTTATTAAGTGCATCGCGGTATTGAGCGAATTTCGGATGGTCAGATGCGTCCATCATATTGTCGATGAACTGCTGCATCGGCGGTTGCTTAATACCTTCGAGGTTGTAACCGACGCTCATATTAAAGATGAACGATTTACCGGAATCAGAAGGCTGGAACATCGCTTCGAGAAGGTGCAGGGCAAACCAGGCTTTGAGGTATTCATCCCAGGCTTTAAGCAGGGTAAATTCGGTAGACCATTCGGTGTTAAAGCACTCGTCTTCGGCATCGATACAGGGCTTTTCCAGCTCCAGGCGGTCAAGAATTTGGACGGTTTTTAGTTCGATGAAGCGTCCGCCAGTCAGCCAGGAGGTGACGATGTTTTGCGCAAGTTGCGTGTGCGGGCCAGCGGCAGGGCCGACGGGAGTGGCACAGGTTTCACCGAAGACGCTAACAGTTTTACCTTTTACGGGTGAGTAAAACTGTTGCTCGGGAATACCAAAGATTGAGCGTTGTTGTTGGTATTCATCAAATATGCGCGTCAAAAGTTCCTCAAACGGAATGGGACGCATAATATCCCCCATAACCCTCTCCTTAGCTTATACAGATATCATTGAGTGACCGGTGTTGAGAAATCCGGTGGTTTAGGGGGATAGAGCAACAATCGCACCACTCTTGCCAGGTTTGGCGGGAAATATAAAAAAATGTGAGGCGGCTCGAAACTTAATGGCTTTTTGTGAATGAACTCACAGGTGCCAAATGAGAATTAAAATCACTCCTGAAAATTATTATTGCCAGCCCATTTATCACTTTTTCTCTTTTCTCAAAATCAGTGATTCCTTATCATTATGATAAAGAGTGCTGGAGGGATTAGATATTTGAACGCAATCGTTTAACTACGTTTTCTAAATTTCAGTATACCTTTTCTTCGCTGTAATAAAGTCGTCCGGAGTATCAATATCTAAAATTATTTCTGCATTTTCTATTTCGACGGAATAATGTTCTCCCATAAGGAGTGCCTGACGCATATTGGTGACATTGGGTCGCTGGATTGCCTGCATCAGGCATGGTTTTGACACTAAAATCGGATGGCCGGGGATGCCATTATGGAGTGGCAGTATTGCGCCATCATTTCGTAACGACCAGATTTTTCTAAAAATATCGATGGTGAGGGTTGGCATATCTCCGTGGGTGAGAAAACAATGTTCTGTTTGCACCGCGGGTACTGCGGCCTTTACTGATGTCAGTAAACCCTGCGCATAATCTGGGTTGTGGATAATAGTGATATTGCTCTGGTTCGCATAACGTTCGTGCAGTTCATTACCACGATAGCCGGTGACTAAAATAATTCGGCTACAAAACTGCAACGCATTTTTGATACTTGTATCAAGAATTGTTCCCTGTTGCCAGGGTAACATCATTTTCCATTGCCCCATTCTTGATGATAATCCTGCGGCGGTAATTATACAGTCGATGGCTGACATAGTGATTCCATTATTTACAGGAGCTAATAACGCCTGATAATTGCGTTACTTCCTGATGGATTACGTTGAGGGTAATTTATCCCAGAGAGGTCCATAAAGACGCGTGAAAAGTATAATTGACCCATCGGCATTATTCATTGATTTAGGCGCGCAGAAACGTCCCACTGTGATTTCTATTGTTGGTGCTGGGGGGAAAACCAGCTTGCTTTTTTGGCTGGCAGAACTGTTCCAGGCGAGTGGCAGGCGTGTATTAATCACTACGACGACACATATGTTTATGCCAACATCTCACTGGCCCGTGGTTTTCTGTCGTGATCCCGCCATGCTTCCTCATGCGTCTTTTATATCCCCCATTTCATTTTGTTTTCACTGCTGGAAAGCGAACCAGGGAAAAGTGCAGGGATTTACGCCAGAAGCGATTGATGCACTGGTACAACGACCAGAGTGTGACGTAATTCTCATTGAGGCAGATGGCTCGCGTAGAATGCCGTTAAAAGCGCCTGATGAGCACGAACCTTGCATACCTAAAAGCAGTTGCTGCGTGATTGCTGTGATGGGAGGACATATTTTGGGTGCGAAAGTGAGCACAGAAAATGTCCATCGCTGGTCGCAGTTTGCTGATATTACTGGGTTAACACCTGATGCACCCTTGCAACTGAGCGATCTCGTTGCGCTGGTTCGCCACCCTCAGGGGGCGTTTAAAAACGTACCGCAAGGTTGTCGGCGAGTCTGGTTCATTAACCGTTTTTCTCAATGTGAGAATGCGATTGCGCAAAGCGAGCTCCTTCAACCGCTGCAACAACACAACGTAGAGGCAATCTGGCTGGGCGATATACAAGAACATCCTGCAATCGCGCGCAGATTTGTGAATTAGCGGCCCGGGTATTCCGGGTTACTGAAAGGATATCCATTGAGGTTGGTATGAATATTTTCACAGAGGCTGCAAAACTCGAAGAGCAAAATTGTCCGTTTGCGATGGCGCAAATTGTTGATAGCCGAGGCTCAACCCCCCGCCATTCTGCACAAATGTTAGTGCGCGCCGATGGTTCTATCGTCGGTACAATTGGTGGCGGAATGGTTGAGCGGAAGGTGATTGAAGAGTCGCTTCAGGCATTGCAGGAACGTAAGCCGCGATTATTCCATGGACGTATGGCTCGTAACGGTGCGGATGCTGTCGGGTCAGATTGTGGAGGTGCAATGTCAGTATTTATCAGCGTCCATGGTATGCGTCCACGTCTGGTGTTGATTGGTGCGGGGCATGTCAACCGGGCGATAGCCCAGAGTGCGGCGCTATTAGGATTTGATATCGCCGTTGCTGATATTTATCGCGAAAGCCTCAATCCTGAACTATTCCCACCATCAACCACGCTTCTCCATGCTGAGTCGTTTGGTGCGGCAGTGGAAGCACTGGATATTCGCCCTGATAATTTTGTCCTGATTGCCACGAATAATCAGGATCGTGAAGCCCTCGACAAACTCATTGAACAACCCATTGCATGGCTGGGGTTGCTGGCAAGTCGCCGCAAGGTTCAGCTTTTCCTGCGCCAATTGCGTGAGAAAGGCGTGGCTGAAGAACATATTGCCCGTTTACATGCGCCCGTTGGTTACAACATAGGTGCGGAAACGCCGCAGGAGATCGCCATCAGCGTGCTGGCAGAAATATTACAGGTGAAAAATAACGCGCCGGGTGGGCTGATGATGAAGCCTTCTCATCCTTCCGGACACCAGCTGGTGGTGATTCGCGGTGCGGGGGATATCGCCAGTGGTGTAGCGCTACGTCTGTATCATGCGGGTTTTAAAGTGATCATGTTGGAAGTGGAAAAACCGACAGTGATTCGTTGTACCGTGGCGTTTGCCCAGGCCGTGTTCGATGGCGAAATGACGGTCGAAGGCGTCACCGCCCGCCTGGCAACCAGCTCTGCGGAAGCGATGAAACTTACCGAACGCGGATTCATCCCTGTGATGGTAGATCCCACCTGTTCATTGCTTGATGAACTGAAACCGCTTTGCGTGGTGGACGCTATTCTGGCGAAACAGAATTTGGGTACGCGGGCAGATATGGCACCAGTAACAATCGCGCTTGGGCCGGGCTTTACTGCAGGGAAGGATTGTCATGCGGTAATTGAAACAAATCGCGGGCACTGGCTCGGTCAGGTGATTTACTCAGGTTGTGCGCAGGAGAATACCGGTGTTCCCGGCAATATTATGGGGCATACCACCCGACGAGTGATCCGCGCTCCTGCTGCAGGCATTATGCGATCCAACGTGAAATTAGGCGATCTGGTGAAAGAGGGCGATGTCATTGCCTGGATTGGTGAGCATGAAATTAAAGCACCGTTGACGGGGATGGTGCGTGGCTTGTTGAACGACGGGCTGGCCGTGGTCGGTGGTTTTAAAATTGGTGATATCGATCCTCGTGGTGAAACGGCTGATTTCACCAGCGTTTCTGATAAAGCCCGGGCGATTGGCGGCGGCGTACTTGAGGCGTTAATGATGTTGATGCATCAGGGCGTTAAAGCGACAAAAGAAGTGCTGGAAGTGGCTTAAATGAAAATGGCCGGATGGTATTACCCATCCGGCCTTTAAATTACTGACAAATCACCGTTCCGGTTTTGCCTTCAATCCCTTCTTTCGCTTTGCTCAATACGGTAATCAGTGCTTCACGACCTGCGCGAGAGCGAGCAAACGAGGCGGCAGCTTCCACTTTAGGCAGCATAGAACCTTTCGCAAAATGACCTTCTTCGATAAAGCGTTCAGCATCACTTAACGACAGGCGATCGAGCCACTGTTCATTCTCTTTTCCGAAGTTAATGGCCACTTTTTCTACCGCAGTCAGAATGATCAGCATATCGGCATCAATCATTTCTGCTAAACGGGCGCTGGCCCAGTCTTTATCGATAACCGCGCTGGCACCACGCAGATGGTTACCTTCACGAATAACAGGGATACCACCACCGCCAACGGTGATCACCACCTGTCCGGCATCTACCAGAGCTTTAACCGTTTCTTTTTCAATGATATCAACCGGTTTTGGCGAAGCAACGACACGGCGATAGCCGCGACCCGCATCTTCTTTCAGAGTGTAACCCTGTTTTGTCAGTAGCTCTGCTTCTTGCTCGGTAAAGAACGAACCGATCGGCTTGGTCGGGTTGAGGAATGCCGGATCGTTAGCATCGACTTCGACCTGGGTAACCAGCGTTGCTACAGGTTTATTAATGCCACGAGAAAGCAGTTCTTCTCTTAAGGCGTTTTGTAGATCGTAACCAATATAACCTTGGCTTAAGGCAACACAGACAGACATCGGCAGCATTGGCGAGTGCGCTTCAGTTTTTGCTGCAGCTTCAAAGGCCTGGTTAATCATGCCCACCTGTGGCCCGTTGCCATGAGTGACGATGACCTCATGTCCCTGGGCAATTAAATCAACAATTGCCTGAGAAGTAATTTTTACCGCTTTCATTTGCCCAGCCAGGTCATCGCCCAGCGCATTCCCGCCCAGGGCGAGAACAATTTTCTTACTCATTTTTCCTCACTCATCATTCTTGATTGTGTATAGATCCCTGGCAGTGGTTAGAGCACGGGAGGGACAAACGGTTTGCGTCGCAGGAAACGACCTCGCCCGGCTTTGCCTGTAAAGGTGCCGTCGCAGAAAATCGTTTCACCACGGGATAATGTTCTGACAATCGCGCCCTGACAGGTAAACCCCTCCCAGGGCGAGTAGTCGGCGTTGTCGTGGAGATGGCGATGCTGAATTTGTTGGCTCTGACGTGGGTCTATAATCACCACGTCGCCATCGGAACCGGGCGCTAATAATCCTTTTTGTGGCCACAGGCCAAACAGCCTGGCGGGCATTGCACTGGTTAACTCAACAAAACGCTCCGGTGAGATACGTCCCGTCATCACGCCACTGGAGAACAGCAGTTGCATGCGGTTCTCCACACCGGGTAAGCCATTTGGGCAGCGGCTGAAATCGCCTTTAGAAATTTGCTGGCGCTGGGCCATCGAGAAGGTGCAGTGATCGGTTGCCACCACGTCAATCGCACCATCGCTGATGCCACACCACAGTTTGTCCTGCTCGCGTACGTTACGCAGCGGTGGGCTAAGAATGAACTTCATACCATCTTCTGTATCGTAACTGCGTTCGTCCAACAGGAGATATTGTGGGCAGGTTTCAACCCAGACTGGCTGGTGATTCGCACGGGCAAGACGCAGATAATCCAGACCTAAGCCGTTAGACAGGTGCACGATATAGAGCGGGGCGTTACCGGCAATTTGTGCCAGGTTAATCATGCGGGCGATGGCTTCCGCTTCGCATTCCAGAGGTCGACTCAAGGCATGATAACGCGGCGCGGTTAACCCTGCGGCGATAAACTCCGCCCGCTTGCTGGCGATAGCTGCGTCATTTTCCGGGTGTACGGTGGTCAGCGCGCCGGACTCATGCAAGCGGCGTAATGCCTGCAACACTTCATCATCGTTGAGTTTATATTGATAGGTTAAATAGAGTTTAAAACTGCTCAGTCCTTCCTCAACCATCATCGGAATTTCGTCGAGGATAGCGTGATTAATATGTTGAATGACACCGTGAAAGCTGTAGTCGATGACTGCTTTGTGGGCGGCATAACCGCGATAAACTTCCAGTTGATGGCGTAACCGGCAGCCATTTGGGCCAAATCCCATATGGTCAATAATGGTTGTTGTACCGCCACACGCAGCTGCGCGGGTACCGGTAAAAAAATCATCACAACTGCGCGCGATGCCGACATCAATATTGAAATGCGTATGGACATCCACGCCGCCAGGGAAAACGTAACAGCCAGAGGCATCAATTTCTTCGCAAGGGAGTTGCGGCGAAATATCGGTACCCAACTGGCGAACAATCCCGCTTTCAATCAGCAAATCCTGCTTCGCCTGTCCATCTGCATTAACAACAATGCCGTTTTTTATCAATACGCGCATAGCAAACTCCAAAAACCCTCCGGTAAACCGGAGGGGGAATAAGTGAAGAGTAATTATTCGGTTGCCAGCCAGCTTAATGGGATTGCAGCGTACATAGCGGCACAGGTTACCAGGTGAGATTTCCAGGTTTTTTCGTTTGGCGCGTGCGCTTCCGGTTCTTTACCAGGGCCAAAACCGATGACCGGAATGCCGTGGCGACCCATGATGGATACGCCATTAGTCGAGAAGGTCCACTTATCAACGACAGGCGCTTTACCAAACAGCCCTTCATAAGCATTCACCAGTGCTTTAACGGTGAAGTGATCTTCTTCCACTTTCCAGGTCGGGAAGTAGCATTCGGTTGGGTAAACCAGGCCAGTCCAGGATGGGCGGTCGTAGTTGTACATAGAAACAACCGCGTTAGCTTTCTGTACTGCAGGCAGGGCGCGGATCTCGTCCAGCGCGCCTTCCCAGGTTTCGCCCCAGGTCAGACGACGGTCGATTGAAACTGCGCAGCTGTCTGCGACAGCGCAACGGCTTGGGGAGGTGAAGAAAATTTCAGAAACGGTGAGGGTGCCTTTGCCGAGGAATTCGTCATAACCCAGACGTTGGGAGAGTTCTTGTAATTCGCCAAGAATTGGACCCATTTTGAAAATGGCGTTATCACCACGTTCTGGTGCCGAACCGTGGCAGCTAACACCCTGAACATCAATGCGAATTTCCATACGACCGCGTTGACCACGGTATACCTGGCAGTCGGTTGGTTCGGTACTGACCACAAATTCCGGGCGAATGCCGGATTGTTCAATAATGTATTGCCAGCACAGACCGTCGCAGTCTTCTTCCTGCACAGTACCGGTGACCAGCAGGGTATATTCATCTTCCAGACCGAGATCTTTAATGATTTTTCCGGCATATACCATAGACGCCATGCCGCCTTCCTGGTCGGAAGTACCACGACCACCGATCAGCTCGTCGGTTTCCATGCCTTCATACGGATCGAAGTCCCAGTTTTTGATGTTGCCAATGCCGACTGTATCGATATGAGCGTCCATTGCCACCAGACGCGGGCCGTGGCCGATATAACCGAGAACATTGCCCATTGGGTCGATTTCAACTTTATCGAAGCCGACTTTTTCCATCTCTTCTTTAATACGATGTACTACGCGTTTCTCGTCGCAGCTTTCACTGGGAATAGCAACCATATCGCGCAGGAAGCGAGTCATGTCTGCCTGGTAATCTTTTGCTTTTTCAAGAATCAGTTTGAATGGAATATTCTTAGCCATTATTTTTCTCCAGATTTTTTACTCCCCGTTTTGCAGGGAGCAGTTCCAATAGGGTGATTAAGGTGCTACAGCGTGTTTGCCTTCCCAGACAACTTCGCGGTAGTGCTTCACGTCGGTGTCGCCTTCAGTGCTGATAACCAGCACCACGGCATCTTTGTTCAGCGCCAGTTTTTCCATCAGGCTTTGACGTTGCGGGTGATAATGAACCGCTGCGAGAACGCCCAAACCGACAGCGCCGGATTCACCGGAGATGATGCGCGGGTCGTTGCCATACGGATTACCCAGCACGCGCATACCTAATGCGGCAACGCTGTCCTGGCAGGAGATGAATTGGGTGGCGCAGTTACGTAGGATTTCCCAGCCCAGTGGGTTAGGTTCGCCGCAGGCCAGGCCCGCCATGATGGTGGCCATATCACCGCCAACGTTGACGATGTCGCCTTTGACGCCGGAGCGATAAATACAGTCAGCTTTGTCAGGTTCAACAATAATGCTGTGCAGATTTTGCGGGCTATAGACGTCGACCAGATAACCCAGCACACCACCGGCCATTGCACCGACACCGGCTTGCAGCAGAACGTGTGTCGGGGTGACGCCCATTTCACGCATTTGCTCGACGGCTTCATCCGCCAGTGTTGCGTAGCCTTGCATGATCCAGGTTGGGATTTTGGTGTAACCTTCCCATGCCGTGTCCTGTACCACTTCCCAGCCGTGCTGCTGCGCGTGTTGCATGGTCAGGCGAACGGTATCGTCATAGTTCATATCCGTGACGATGCACTCGGCACCGAGGTTTAGAATGGCGTCAACGCGTTCCTGAGCAGAACCTTTCGGCATGTAAATCACCGCATTCTGTCCGAGTTGCTGTGCTGCCCATGCCACACCGCGCCCGTGGTTGCCGTCGGTGGTAGTCGCGAAAGTCATTTTTTCGCCGATGGCATTTTTCAGGTGCTCAAATGACAGCGTTTCGATATCAAGATGATATTTTTCACACAATAATTGAGCGATGGCGTACGCACCGCCGAGCATTTTGAAGGCGTTCAGACCGAATCGTTTTGATTCGTCTTTGACGAGAATTTTCTTTACACCAAACAGGTTTGCGAGATCGTCCAGCGCACAAAGCGGTGTTGGGTGATAACCAGCAATTTTCTGGTGGAACTGGCGTGCCAGTTTTGCCTGGCTTTGCGAAAAAAGCGGTGATGTTTCGCCGTTGAAAAATTTGTTATCGGCGATATCAATCTTCAATGAGAAAACGGACATATCCTATCCTTTTGGCCTCTGGAAATAGAGGGCCGACCAGCTGATCGGCCCGAGGGGTTATTTCACGCGTTCTTGCGCTTCTTTCAGCAGTTGCTCGAGCAGTGCACCTGGTTTGGCGTATTTACGGGACAGGATCATCGCGGCGATGATATAAGGCTTCCAGCTGGCTTCTTTGTAGGTAGCGATACGGTATTTTTCGAATACGCCTTCAGTCACTTCACCTTCTTTGCAGGATACGCCGCTGATATCAGCTGGCAGGCAGTGCATGTACAGGGCTTCGCCATCACGGGTCAGTTCCATCATCTCTTCAGTACAATGCCAGTCTTTGTGTTGCGCGTTCTGTGCCAGACACTGTTTTTCCAGTGCTTTTAAGCCTTCGTGATCGTTCGCACGCAGCAATTCAGTACGCTCTTCCATCACTTTGTAAGGTGCCCATGACTTCGGATAAACGATGTCTGCGTCTTTGAAGGCTTCTTCCATGCTGGTGACCTGACGGAAGCTACCACCGGAGGCTTTAGCATTGTTTTTAGCAACTTCAACGACATCCGGGATCAGGTCGTAGCCTTCCGGATGGGCCAGGGTGACATCCATACCGAAGCGGGTCATCAGACCGATGATGCCTTGTGGTACAGAGAGCGGTTTGCCATAGCTTGGGGAGTAGGCCCAGGTCATGGCGATTTTTTTACCTTTCAGGTTTTCCAGTGAACCAAAGTGTTCACGTAACCATGCCAGATCAGCCATTGATTGAGTCGGGTGGTCAATATCGCATTGCAGGTTCACTAAAGCCGGACGCTGTGGCAGAACCCCTTGTTTGTAGCCGTCATCAAGTGCCGCGCCAACTTCACGCATATAGGCGTTGCCTGCGCCCAGATACATATCGTCGCGAATACCGATAGCGTCAGCGCAGAAGGAGATCATATTGGCGGTTTCACGCACGGTTTCGCCGTGAGCGATTTGTGATTTTCCTTCGTCAAGATCTTGTTGTGCAAGGCCGAGCAGGTTAAGCGCGGAAGCATAAGAGAAGCGGGTACGGGTGGAATTGTCGCGGAATACGGAAATACCTAATCCACTATTAAAGACTTTGGTTGAGATGTTTTCAGCACGCAGTGCTTTTAACGCGGCGGCAACGTCCAGTACTTGTTTCAGTTCGTCTGGCGTCTGTTCCCACGTTAACAAAAAATCTTTTTCATGCAGGTGAGAGGTCAGCGAATTGATATCCTTAATCAGCTCATTAACAGTTTTCATCATAAAGTCCCGATAGTGGAATGACAGGCAAAGTGGTTTATTTCACTGTGACGTGCCAAAGTGATTGGTGTTTTCACAGCTATACCTGGGACTAACAATAAGTGTGCCAGAATTATCCACGCGGCTGCGAAAGGCTAATTTGACGGATAATGTGTGGGGTTGATCACATATTGATGCCAGTTTCCGGTTGTTTTTAAAATACGAAAACGTTTGGCTTTTTTTATCACGTTATTTATTTGCTGCTAAGTATCAGAAATAAGATAAAGAGGCAGGCTATCTCTCTTCAGTTTGATAAACTTGCCGCTGTAATTCTCATATTGATATAGAAATGTGATATCTCTTCCATAATTTTATTAGAAAGTGATAAAAATCTTATGTTTTTATCAAAGCCAATTTCGCCTGAGTTAATATCATCATGATCTGTGAACCATCAACGTCTTCAATGATCGACTTTTAAGTAAGTCTGGAAGGTAAAGCTATGGAGCTTGCGACTACGCAGTCAGTATTGATGCAAATTCAACCGACAATTCAGCGTTTTGCCAGAATGCTTGCCAGCGTTTTGCAGCTTGAGGTTGAGATCGTTGATGAAAACTTGTGTCGCGTCGCCGGAACGGGCGCGTATGGGAAGTTTCTTGGCCGCCAGTTGAGCGGCAACTCACGCCTGCTCCGCCACGTCCTGGAAACGAAAACTGAAAAAGTTGTGACACAGTCTCGCTTCGATCCCCTTTGTGAAGGTTGCGATAGTAAAGAAAATTGCCGCGAAAAAGCATTTCTGGGTACGCCTGTCATTTTACAGGAACGTTGTGTTGGGGTGATAAGTTTGATTGCCGTTACCCACGAGCAACAAGAACATATCAGTGATAATTTACGCGAATTTTCCGATTACGTTCGCCATATATCCACCATTTTTGTTTCTAAACTTCTGGAGGATCAGGGACCAGGAGATAACATCAGTAAAATATTCGCGACCATGATCGATAATATGGATCAGGGCGTGTTAGTGGTTGATGCTGATAATCGGGTTCAGTTTGTTAATCAGACAGCTTTAAAAACACTCGGTGTTGTACAAAATAATATTATTGGAAAACCTGTTCGTTTCAGACCATTAACATTTGAGAGTAATTTTACCCATGGTCATATGCAACATATTGTTTCGTGGGATGATAAAAGTGAATTAATCATTGGTCAGTTGCATAACATCCAGGGCCGACAACTATTTTTAATGGCGTTTCACCAATCGCATACCAGTTTTTCTGTAGCAAATGCACCTGATGAACCGCATATTGAACAATTGGTTGGCGAGTGCCGTGTTATGCGGCAATTAAAACGACTCATTAGCCGTATTGCACCCAGCCCATCCAGCGTTATGGTGGTTGGTGAAAGCGGCACGGGTAAAGAAGTCGTCGCCCGTGCAATCCATAAGTTGAGCGGAAGACGGAATAAACCCTTTATTGCTATCAACTGTGCCGCGATTCCGGAACAGCTTCTGGAGAGCGAACTGTTCGGTTATGTTAAAGGCGCATTTACTGGCGCTTCTGCCAACGGTAAAACAGGGTTGATTCAGGCGGCGAATACGGGCACGCTGTTTCTCGATGAAATTGGTGATATGCCATTAATGTTGCAGGCTAAATTACTGCGCGCTATTGAGGCGCGTGAAATTCTGCCGATTGGTGCCAGTAGCCCAATACAAGTCGACATCCGCATCATTTCTGCAACTAATCAGAATTTGGCCCAGTTCATTGCCGAAGGTAAATTCCGCGAAGATCTCTTCTACCGACTTAATGTTATCCCGATAACTCTTCCACCGCTGCGTGAACGTCAGGAAGATATTGAATTACTGGTGCATTACTTTTTACATCTGCATACCCGTCGTCTGGGATCGGTTTATCCTGGCATTGCTCCTGATGTCGTCGAAATATTGCGTAAGCATCGTTGGCCCGGAAACCTGCGCGAGTTAAGCAATTTGATGGAATATCTGGTTAACGTTGTTCCTTCAGGTGAAGTTATCGACAGCACGCTATTGCCGCCAAATCTGCTGAATAATGGCACAACGGAGCAAAGTGATGTAACAGAGGTCAGTGAGGCGCACCTGTCACTCGATGATGCGGGCGGCACGGCGCTGGAGGAGATGGAAAAGCAAATGATCCGCGAGGCGCTTTCACGTCATAACAGCAAGAAGGAAGTTGCTGATGAACTGGGCATCGGCATTGCTACGCTCTATCGCAAGATTAAGAAATATGAGTTGTTAAACACATAACCTCTGAGAATCCGGCCTGAATTCAGGCCGGATATCCTTTTACTTCGTTTTCTCGCAATCCAGAACTGTATTTACAATCATCTGATACCCCGTGCAGCGACAAAGATTTCCCGCCAGTCCACGACGAATTTCCGTAATGGTTAATGGTTTTTCGCGTGGTTTTGCCAGCATCGCCGTGGTAGCCATAATCAGGCCCGGCGTACAAAACCCGCATTGCACTGCGCCGGATTTCGCATAAGCCAGTTGAACATGAGAAAGTTTTCCACCTTTCGCTTCACCTTCCAGCGTGCGGATCTCTTTTCCTTCAGCCCAGGCCGCAAGGAATAAGCAACTGTCTATTGCTGTGCCGTCGACCAGCACCGTACAGGCACCGCATTCGCCTACGCAGCAACCTTGTTTGACACTAAGAAGCCCTTGTTCTCGGAGTAGTTCCGAAAGCGGCATTCCTGGCGCGGCGTGAAGCTGAAAAGGCATCCCGTTAATGGTGCATTCGATGGTAATTGTTTCGCTGTGATTCATTGCAATTTTCCCCCCGCCGCGGCGACGGCTTCGCTAATCACTTTTTTGGTCATCGTCTGGATGAGATGCAGACGAAACTCTTTACTGGCCCGCCATGAAGAACGCGGGGCGACATCTTGCAGGACTGATTCGCTGATGGCTTCCAGCGTTTGCAGGTTTAATGGCGCATTTTGTGCAGTCTGTTCGGCATGTTGGCAGCGAATCGGCGTTGGCGCGGCAACACCAAATGCCAGGCGTAATTCGCTGAAATTGCCGTTATCCAGTCGGCAATGTGCGGCGCAGCCAATTGTTGAAATATCCATTGCGTCGCGCATGGCATATTTAAAATGTGCGCTGCCCGCGTGTTCTTTCGGCTGTGGCGGAAAATGAAAGGCGACAAGGATTTCGTCATGCTCAAGAGACACTTTGCCCGGCCCGGTGTGAAAGCCATTAATCGGGACGAAACGAACACCGCGTGGGGAGTGGAGCTCCAGTTTCGCGTCATAAATTAGCGTTGGCGTGGCAGAATCTGCGCTGGTGGCACCGTTGCAAATATTTCCGCCGTAGGTGGCGACATTACGGATCTGCGGCCCGGCGATTGATGCAGCCGCAGCACATAACGCCGGGAGATTGCGTTGGATTACGGGATCTTCAATGAGCTGAGTAAATGTTGTCGCGGAGCCGATTCGCAGCGCGCCATCTTCCGCCTGTGTTATTCCCCGCAGCTCTGCCAGATTGTGGATATCAACAATATGGCGATAGCGGTCATTGTGATGGTGAAGCTGTATCAGTACGTCAGTGCCACCGGCAAGCAATTTGGCCTGCGGATTGTCAGCCAGCAGGGTGATGGCATCGGCAAGGGTGGTTGCGCGATGGTAAGAAGCAAAATCAAACATGATGTTATCCTCAAATCAATCCTGCCAGATGGAATTCTTCATATAATCGTTTTGGCGTTAGCGGCAGTGTATTGATTGCAACACCGGTAGCCATCTTCACCGCGTTACGAATAGCAGCGGCTACAGGAATTATGGGTGGCTCACCCAGTGACTTATGTCCGTATGCGGATTGCGGCTCATTGATTTCGACGAACGCGCTTTCCAGTTGTGGCAGATCCGGCATGGTCGGCATTTTGTAATCCAGCAGATTGGGGTTACGGACCACGCCGCTTTTCGCATCGATGATCATCTCTTCAAATAGCGCCCAGCCAATGCCCATTCCCATTCCGCCGTGTACCTGACCTTCTGCCAGCAGCGGATTAAGAATATGGCCCGAATCATGAACGTTGAGGATGCGGTTGATGGTGACTTTACACAGTGCAATATCGACCGTCAGATTAACAAAGGTACAGCCAAACGCAGGTGGGTTAGTGGTGGTTTTGATGGAGCTTTCGGCAGAGAGCTGCCCGCCGCGTTCAGGGTGGTAGAAAGCGTCCATCGCCAAATCTTTTAACGACATTAACGGCTCTTCCGGTCGTTCAACCAGCACGATATGGCCTTTTATCAGGGTCAGATTCATCGCTGACTGATGTAGCATGACTGCGGCGTGAGCGATGATTTTCTCTTTTAATAACAGTGCCGCACTGCGCAGCGCAGGCGCGGCAACATAGCTCTGACGTGAGGCAAATGCGCCGGGGTCGAATGGTGTAACGTCGGTGTCTTGTGTCGAAATTACGCGGACATCGCTGACCGGAACTCCCACGGTTTCTGCCACCATTTGCGAGAACACGGTGTCGGCACCCTGGCCGATTTCCGTCGCGCCGCTTTGCACGTTGATGGTTCCATCCTGATTCATCAACAGGCGCGCGCCTGCTATTTCTACGCCGACAGGCCAGGTGTTAGAGGTGTAGCTAAAACAGGCGACGCCAACGCCACGACGTAAATTGCCTTGCTGGTTCTGGCACTCTGCACGGCGTTTTTCCCATTCAAAGATTTTCCGGCCTTTTTCAAGACACTCCGGCAACCCTGCGCTGTAAATACGTTTTCCCGTGAGCGGATTAGCATCTCCTTCGCGGGCGGCGTTGCGTAAACGAATTTCAACAGGATCAATACCTAACGCTGTCGCGGCATCATCAAGCATAGACTCAACGGCAAATACGACTTGTGGCGCGCCATAACCACGCATCGCACCAGCCGAGGGGAGGTTGGTATAGCAGGTCTTTGAACTGTAAGCGTAGGCACAACGAGGATAAAGGTAAGCGACTTTATTCCCCCCAGCAGAAGCAATGGAGTGCCCGTGAGATGCATAAGCGCCGGTGTTAGACAGAACATCCAGACTATAACCTTTCAATGTTCCGTCGCGGTTCACGCCCATTTGCCCGTCAATAGTAAAAGCGTGGCGGGTACGGGTTGCGAGGAAACACTCTTCACGGCTAAGGGAAACTTTCACCGGAATGCCGCCAAGTTTGCTGGTCAGGAATGCTGCCATTGGCTCTTCCAGTACATCCTGTTTATTACCAAAACCGCCACCGATAAACGGTTTGATGACTCGTACGCATGACCAGGGAATATCCAGCGCCTGACCAACCACGCGGCGAACAATGTGCGGGATCTGGGTGCTGGAAACGATGGTAATTCGCGAGTCATCCTCCATCCATGCCAGCGATGTCACGCTTTCCATATGACAATGTTGAATAACGGGAGTCTGATAGTGCCCCTGTACCTGGTAGTCGGCGGCATCGATTGTTTGTTGGACATTACCCGTCGACATCGTGCTTTGTTTCAGTAAATTGCCACCGTTATGGATTGGTGCAGCGTCTTCTGCCAGCGCCGCTTCTGGCGAGGTGATAACGGGTAATTCTTGCCACTCAATGCTGACCAATTGCGCCGCTTTTTCTGCCGTGAGTTCATCGCGGGCCACGACGATGGCAACGGCGTCGCCATGATGACGAACATGGCGCGTTAGCAGGGCACGATCGGCAGTATCGCGCTTGTTTTCGTCAAGTGTCCAGGCATGCCCTGCCGTGGCGAATGGGATTTCTGGCACATCTTCCCAGGTAAAAATCGCCAGGACGCCCGGCAAACTCCTGGCTTGTTCATCATTAATACTTACGGCATAACCATGTGCGATAGGGCTACGTACATATTTCGCGTAACACATGCCCGCCATAACATAATCGTCAGTATATCGTGCTCGCCCGGTGACCTTAGCAATGGCATCGACGCGCATGCATGATTCACCCGTAGCGGTTGCTTCCCGCGCTTCCATAGAAATCCCCTCGATTTGAACATTTGGTTCTTATGGCAAAGATTTAGTCTAAGCAGGCAAGATTTACGCCAGAAACGACGATAAGCGTTCGGGGAGGAAGGAAGTGTGATGACGTTAAAAAAACACAGATATGATACGAAACAGGACTCTGAATAGGGACAGTGATACGTATCAATATGAGTGGCGATAAAATCAATGTGATAAATTAGGATTATTACGCATCAAGGTGGGAAATAGGGTAAAAGTCAGGAACTCCGATACCACTACAGCAAATATTTTGCTGATGATACTTCCCTTTGCCAAATGAAATTAACCTCTTTCTCTATTACATCGTTTTTCCAGAAGCAAGAGATTGGGTATCCAGAAGCCGGCTGCTATGATATGGCGTCTTGTTTTTTAAGCGAGGAAAGATTTTGAGTGCGGGACGCCTGAATAAAAAATCTCTGGGTATCGTGATGTTGTTATCGGTTGGACTGCTTTTGGCGGGCTGTTCGGGTAGCAAATCATCCGATACAGGAACGTATTCCGGCTCCGTTTACACCGTGAAACGGGGGGATACGCTATATCGTATTTCGCGCACCACGGGAACCAGCGTAAAAGAACTGGCGCGACTGAACGGCATTTCCCCCCCTTACACCATTGAAGTAGGTCAGAAACTAAAACTGGGTGGGGCGAAAAGTAGCAGTAGTACACGTAAATCAACCGCCAAATCAACGACCAAAACCGCATCGGTTACACCGTCATCAGCGGTACCGAAATCTTCCTGGCCGCCAGTAGGGCAACGTTGTTGGTTATGGCCAACGACAGGGAAAGTTATCATGCCGTATTCGACAGCAGATGGCGGCAATAAAGGGATTGATATCTCAGCTCCACGGGGTACACCTATTTACGCCGCGGGTGCAGGAAAGGTGGTGTATGTGGGCAACCAGCTGCGTGGCTACGGTAATCTCATCATGATTAAACACAGTGAAGATTACATTACGGCTTACGCTCATAATGACACGATGCTGGTAAATAATGGGCAAAGCGTGAAGGCTGGGCAAAAAATCGCTACCATGGGGAGCACTGATGCGGCATCTGTTCGCTTGCATTTCCAGATTCGTTACCGTGCAACGGCAATTGATCCGCTACGTTACTTGCCGCCTCAGGGCAGCAAGCCAAAATGCTGATGGCGAATTAATCAGCAGTCAGCAGCGTGGTACTTGCTAAGGAGAGCGTAAGGTTTATAATGCCTTACGCATCTCGAAGCGGGCGTAGTTCAATGGTAGAACGAGAGCTTCCCAAGCTCTATACGAGGGTTCGATTCCCTTCGCCCGCTCCAATTTATCTTCACATCATCTACCTGCCATTTTTGTTGTATCTGATTTTCTATATTATCTTAATTCAAGCGCTTCAGACTTTTCGCAATCGCCGTAATACTTCCCATTTTTTTGTAAATAAAAAGCGTTTACGCAATGCAATCGTCATGTATCTTAAATAGTCTTATTTAAGATGTTCAGAACTCTTTGTGTGTTTAACTGGCTGATAATTATATAATATTACGAGAGAAGTGATAGAGCGGAATAATAACAAATGAACATTATGAAAACTGGGATGGTTCAAAATTGAAGCAATTTTGAACCATCCACAACGGATATTAGCTAAAGAACATTACCGATACGCACAGGATACCCACGATCAGCGTAATCAGATTTCCGATGGAACGCCAGGGTTTAAGCGCCGGGATGAGATACGTTGACAGCGTAGGCATGATGAAAAGTATCATGGCAATGAGTGGGCCGCTGATCGCGTAAATCATCGAAATCGCGTTCGGGTTAATGCAACAAACAATGAAGGTAATCAGCGATACCAACATAATTGATAGTGCGCGGTTAAATGCACGACTTTTCTTTACACCAACCTGCTGTAATGTTGTTTTGACAACCTCTGTGGCACCTTCAATAACGCCAAAGTACGTACCCAGGAATGATTTCGACATCGCAACTACTGCGACAATAATCCCGGAAATTGACAACCATGCTGGGGCGTTCGGCAGCATAGAAAGCGCCGATAAAATGGTAACCCCTTCTTCTTTAGCCGCTTCAATATACGAAGGTGGAATAGAAAGCAGGCAGCTAAAGACAAAGAACAATACACTTATGCAGATGATGAGATAAGCGACTTTCATAATTTTTTTGCATTTATCCATAGCGTGTTCGCCATATTTTTCACGTCTGTCTATGGCAAACGTAGAAATAATGGGCGTATGGCTAAAAGCGAAAACCATCACGGGAATCGATATCCATATCTGGTGAAGGGTATTCTGATTGAACTCTACCTGGGTTGTTAATAGATCAGGTTGCCAACTACCGACCAGGTAAATAGAAAGAAATAAGAAATAGGCAATCAATGGGAATACCAAAAATCCCATTACCCGAATAGTGGCATGGCGTCCCATCAGAAAAATGAGATTCAGGATTAATACAACCCCCAGACTCACCAACATACGGATGCGAAGATCAATAACCATATGCTTTGCCAGCTGTTCTGTAAGTGAGTTGGTAATTGCCACTGCATATATCAACACGACGACAAAAAAGGCGATGAAGTACAGCGTGGTAATCAGATTACCAATCTTCTTGCCATAGTAGTGTGTTACCGCGCCCGTTATCCCTTCACCTGCTGATGTTTTCGATGAGAGGATGAACTGGCATAAGGCTTTATGTGGCCAATATGTTAAAGGCCAGGCGACCAGAGCAGTAATAAACAGGACCACAGCCCCCGCCGAACCTAACTGAATAGGAAGGAAGAGCGTGCCTGCACCAACGGCTGTGCCGTAGAGCGCGAAACTCCACAGAGTTTCTTCTTTTGACCAAATATTAGACATTATCTGAACGTATCATCTACAAATTAAACAAAATGGAGGGCAATTTACCATAAACCAGGTTAAGTATGGGAGATTAACGCCCTATCTACCTCTCTATTGGTGGGTTAGTGGTTGCAAACCTTACGTGCCAGTTATGTCTCTGACTGCTACTCAGGCGTATTTCCTTTGTGATAAAAATCACCTTTTTTAAACAATTAAGATAACTGTAATTAACAATCATTTACTATTGCACTGTTAATTGGTGCGAGGTTGTGATGAAAGACGTTGTGATTGTCGGGGCGTTACGGACACCTATCGGCTGCTTTCGTGGTGCGTTAGCGGGTCATTCCGCCGTGGAACTTGGCAGCCTGGTCGTCAAAGCGTTAATAGAACGTACCGGCGTTCCTGCATATGCGGTGGATGAAGTGATTCTTGGTCAGGTGTTGACTGCAGGGGCAGGGCAGAATCCGGCAAGGCAATCGGCTATTAAAGGTGGTCTTCCTAATAGCGTTTCTGCAATCACTATTAATGACGTTTGTGGTTCCGGGCTTAAAGCACTGCATCTGGCTACTCAGGCGATACAGTGTGGCGAGGCTGATATTGTCATCGCCGGTGGCCAGGAAAACATGAGCCGCGCACCACATGTTCTGACTGATAGCCGCACCGGCGCACAGCTTGGCAATAGCCAGTTGGTTGATAGTCTTGTGCATGATGGGTTGTGGGATGCCTTCAATGATTATCATATTGGTGTCACCGCCGAAAATCTGGCTCGCGAATATGGCATCAGCCGTCAGTTGCAGGATGCTTACGCATTTAGCTCGCAACAAAAAGCGCGAGCGGCGATTGACGCCGGACGATTTAAAGATGAGATCGTCCCGGTAATAACCCAAAGTAACGGTCAGACGTTGGTTGTTGATACCGATGAACAGCCACGCACTGACACCAGCGCAGAAGCCTTAGCCCGTTTAAATCCTTCATTTGATAGTCTCGGTTCTGTGACAGCGGGTAATGCATCATCCATAAACGATGGGGCAGCTGCAGTAATGATGATGAGCGAAGCCAAAGCACGAGCGTTGAATTTACCCGTGCTGGCCCGCATCCGCGCATTTGCCAGCGTTGGTGTGGATCCGGCATTGATGGGAATTGCGCCGGTGTATGCGACCCGCCGTTGCCTGGAGCGTGTTGGCTGGCAGTTGGCTGATGTCGATCTTATCGAGGCTAATGAAGCGTTTGCTGCACAGGCGCTTTCGGTTGGCAAGATGCTTGAATGGGATGAGCGTCGGGTCAATGTCAATGGTGGTGCGATCGCACTCGGTCACCCGATAGGCGCTTCCGGTTGCCGAATCCTGGTTTCTCTTGTTCATGAAATGGTGAAACGTAATGCCCGCAAAGAACTGGCAACGCTTTGTATCGGCGGAGGCCAGGGTGTGGCATTGACCATTGAACGTGACGAGTAGCTCTGCATTTCCTCCTTACCGATAAATATCTGCCGTCATTAATCTGTTGAATAATGATGGCTGGTGAGTCGACATACCTTTTCAGGGCTCCCTGATTTTTCCATTCTCATGACATATTCGTGATCGACACTGCACTTTTTTTAATCCTTAACTTGAAAATGAAACATTGTTTTATTTTTAATTGAAAACCCTATCCCATGGGCATATCATCCCCTCATAGAGAAAACGAAACAGTGTTTCATTGTTGTTTTCTATTTTCACGCTTCACTGATTATCGGAGGTTGATGTGGACGTAAGACAGAGCATCCACAGTGCGCACGCAAAAACGCTGGATACCCAGGGGCTGCGCAATGAATTTTTGGTTGAAAAGGTATTTGTCGCCGATGAGTACACCATGGTTTACAGCCACATTGACCGTATTATTGTTGGCGGCATTATGCCGGTAACTAAAACGGTTTCCGTTGGCGGGGAAGTTGGTAAACAACTCGGCGTAAGCTATTTCCTTGAACGTCGCGAGTTAGGTGTTATCAATATTGGCGGTGCCGGTACGATTACTGTCGATGGTCAATGCTATGAAATCGGTCACCGCGACGCCCTGTATGTTGGTAAAGGTGCAAAAGAAGTTGTCTTTGCCAGTATTGATACCGCCACTCCGGCGAAGTTTTATTACAATTGCGCACCCGCGCATACGACGTATCCCACCAAAAAAGTCACACCGGACGAAGTATCTCCAGTCACGTTAGGCGATAACCTCACCAGTAACCGTCGCACGATTAACAAATATTTTGTCCCGGATGTGCTGGAAACCTGCCAATTGAGTATGGGGCTGACGGAGCTGGCTCCAGGTAACTTGTGGAACACCATGCCGTGTCACACCCACGAGCGCCGGATGGAAGTTTATTTCTATTTCAATATGGATGATGACGCCTGCGTTTTCCACATGATGGGGCAACCGCAAGAAACGCGTCACATTGTGATGCATAACGAGCAGGCGGTGATCTCCCCGAGCTGGTCGATCCATTCCGGCGTCGGAACCAAAGCTTATACCTTTATCTGGGGCATGGTCGGTGAAAACCAGGTTTTTGATGATATGGACCATGTGGCCGTTAAAGATTTGCGCTAGTTGTGGGCATAAACAAATAAGGTATTGTTATGATTTTAAATGCATTTTCTCTCGAAGGTAAAGTTGCGGTCGTCACTGGTTGTGATACTGGGCTGGGCCAGGGGATGGCGTTGGGGCTGGCGCAAGCGGGCTGTGACATTGTTGGCATTAACATCGTTGAACCGACTGAAACCATCAAGCAGGTCACGGCGCAGGGGCGTCGTTTTTTAAGCCTGACCGCCGATCTGCGAAAGATTGATGGCATTCCTGGACTGCTGGATCGCGCGGTAGCGGAGTTTGGTCATATTGATATCCTGGTGAATAACGCCGGATTGATTCGCCGCGAAGACGCTCTCGAGTTCAGCGAAACAGACTGGGACGATGTCATGAACCTGAATATCAAGAGCGTATTCTTCATGTCTCAGGCAGCGGCGAAACACTTTATCGCGCAAGGCAATGGCGGCAAGATTATCAATATCGCGTCAATGCTCTCCTTCCAGGGCGGGATCCGTGTGCCTTCTTATACCGCATCAAAAAGCGGCGTGATGGGTGTGACGCGATTGATGGCGAACGAATGGGCTAAACACAACATTAATGTTAATGCGATAGCTCCGGGTTACATGGCGACCAACAATACCCAACAACTGCAGGCAGATGAACAACGTAGCGCGGAAATTCTCGACCGCATTCCGGCTGGCCGTTGGGGACTGCCGAGTGACCTGATGGGGCCGGTAGTGTTTCTTGCCTCCAGCGCTTCAGATTATGTAAATGGTTATACCATTGCTGTGGATGGCGGTTGGCTGGCGCGTTAATTCATTCCTCTTACTTTTATGACCCTGCCGCATGGCAGGGTTTTTTATATCTGTAGATCATCATAATCCATATCATGGTTATGAAATAATCCATATCAATTATCAATTAATGAACTTTATGAATTTTATCTGCTTTAAAATTATGTGGTTAATAATAATCTCAATAATTCAACTTAATTTGAAAATTGGAATATCCATCACATAACGACATGTCGCAGCAATTTAATCCATATTTATGCTATTTCCGACCTGACACCTGTGTGAGTTGTTCACGTATTTTTTCACTATGTCTTACTCTCTGCTGGCAGGAAAAAATGGTTACTATCAATACGGAATCTGCTTTAACGCCACGTCCTCTGCGGGATACGCGGCGTATGAATATGTTTGTTTCGGTAGCTGCTGCGGTCGCAGGATTGTTATTTGGTCTTGATATCGGCGTAATCGCCGGAGCGTTGCCGTTCATTACCGATCACTTTGTGCTGACCAGCCGTTTGCAGGAATGGGTGGTCAGTAGCATGATGCTCGGCGCAGCAATTGGTGCGCTGTTTAATGGGTGGCTGTCGTTCCGCCTGGGGCGTAAATACAGCCTGATGGCGGGGGCCATCCTGTTTGTACTCGGTTCGATAGGGTCCGCTTTTGCGACCAGCGTAGAGATGTTAATCGCCGCTCGTGTGGTGTTGGGCATTGCTGTTGGGATCGCGTCTTACACCGCTCCTCTATATCTTTCTGAAATGGCAAGTGAAAACGTTCGCGGTAAGATGATCAGCATGTACCAGTTGATGGTCACACTCGGCATCGTGCTGGCGTTTTTATCCGATACAGCGTTCAGTTATAGCGGTAACTGGCGCGCAATGTTGGGGGTTCTTGCTTTACCAGCAGTCCTGCTGATTATTCTGGTGGTCTTCCTGCCAAATAGCCCGCGCTGGCTGGCGGAAAAGGGGCGTCATATTGAGGCGGAAGAAGTGTTGCGTATGCTGCGCGATACGTCGGAAAAAGCGCGAGAAGAACTCAACGAAATTCGTGAAAGCCTGAAGTTAAAACAGGGCGGTTGGGCACTGTTTAAGATCAACCGTAACGTCCGTCGTGCTGTATTTCTCGGTATGTTGTTGCAGGCGATGCAGCAGTTTACCGGTATGAACATCATCATGTACTACGCGCCACGTATCTTCAAAATGGCGGGCTTTACGACCACAGAACAACAGATGATTGCGACTCTGGTCGTGGGGCTGACCTTTATGTTCGCTACCTTCATTGCGGTCTTTACGGTAGATAAAGCAGGGCGTAAGCCGGCTCTGAAAATTGGTTTCAGCGTGATGGCGTTAGGCACTCTGGTGCTGGGTTACTGCCTGATGCAGTTTGATAACGGTACGGCTTCCAGTGGCTTGTCCTGGCTCTCTGTTGGCATGACGATGATGTGTATTGCCGGTTATGCGATGAGCGCCGCGCCAGTGGTGTGGATCTTGTGCTCTGAAATTCAGCCGCTGAAATGCCGCGATTTTGGCATCACCTGCTCAACGACGACAAACTGGGTGTCGAATATGATTATCGGCGCGACCTTCCTGACACTGCTTGATAGCATTGGCGCTGCCGGTACGTTCTGGCTCTACACTGCGCTGAACATTGCGTTTGTGGGCATCACTTTCTGGCTCATTCCGGAAACCAAAAATGTCACGCTGGAACATATCGAGCGCAAACTGATGGCAGGCGAAAAGTTGAGAAATATCGGCGTCTGATTTCACGGGCCGGATGTGCTGTACATCCGGCCCTTTTTTCGTTAATAGAGATTGGGCACCTGGCCGTTGAGGCGTTTGTCTCGTTCCTTATTCAGCCTTGTTGCGGTAACACACATCAGGAGAGAGGAATGAAAACAATTGGTTTGCTGGGAGGAATGAGCTGGGAATCCACTATTCCTTACTATCGTCTGATAAATGAAGGCATTAAACAGCGGCTTGGTGGGCTTCACTCTGCGCAAGTGCTGCTACATAGCGTCGATTTTCATGAAATAGAAGAGTGCCAGCGTCGCGGTGAGTGGGACAAAACCGGGGATATTCTGGCTGAGGCGGCGCTTGGCTTACAGCGGGCGGGCGCAGAAGGTATTGTGTTATGCACCAATACGATGCATAAAGTGGCGGATGCCATTGAGTCTCGTTGCTCTCTGCCTTTCTTACACATAGCGGATGCCACTGGACGTGCAATTACCGGGGCAGGAATGACTCGTGTGGCGCTGCTGGGTACACGTTACACCATGGAACAGGATTTTTATCGCGGGCGGCTGACGGAACAATTTTCCATCAACTGTCTTATTCCTGAAGCGGATGAACGGGCGAAAATTAATCAGATTATTTTTGAAGAACTGTGTCTGGGGCAATTTACCGAAGCGTCACGCGCTTATTATGCGCAAGTGATTGCTCGCCTTGCAGAACAGGGCGCACAGGGCGTCATTTTTGGCTGCACAGAAATTGGTTTACTGGTGCCAGAAGAGCGCAGTGTTCTGCCTGTGTTTGATACCGCGGCGATCCATGCCGAGGATGCTGTCGCTTTTATGCTGTCGTAGCTGACGACAAAATAGCGTCAAGAGAAGTGACCAGTTTCGGTAATCCCGCTTGTAAATGCTCACTAAACGCCTGCACCAGCGCTGATGACGGGCGGTGCAGGGGGCGGATCAGGCTGACGGTGAATGGAACCGCAATGCTGAACCGCCGCACCACTAAACCGCTTGCCGCATAATCCAGTGCGGTGAGCGGGTTAACCACCGAAACGCCTACCCCCGCCCGTACCATTGCGCAGACTGACGCGGCGCTGTGGGTTTCTACGATCATGCGTCGTTTAACCTGATTCTCAGTAAACAATTGATCCAGCAACTGGCGATAGCTGTCAGTACGGGAAAGGCTGATGTAGTTCTCACCGTGAAAATCATCCGGCGTTAATACCTTTTTTACCGCCAGCGGATGGCCCGGAGGTAACACACACACTTCATCTAAAGAGAGTAATTCGGTACGTTCTGTTCCCGCAGGCGTATGGAGCGTTTCAGTGAGTCCTAAATCATGACGCTGGGCCGAGAGCCACTCTTCAAGTAGCGGTGATTCCTGGGGCACGATATTTAAGCTGACATCGGGATAACGTGCCAGAAAGGGTTGCAGGAGCTGCGGTAAAAAAGATTGCGAAAAGACCGGCAGGCAGGCAATAGACAGTTCTCCCTGGCGAAACTCGCGCAGACTTTCTGCGGCACTGACAATGCGATCCAGTCCGTACCAGGATCGTTGCACTTCTTCAAACAGACGCAGTCCTTGCACGGTAGGATGTAATCGTCCACGTATGCGCTCAAACAATTTCAGCCCGATCACCTTCTCAAAGCGCGCCAGTTCGCGGCTGACGGTTGGCTGTGAGGTGTGTAGCAGGTGTGCCGCCTCAGTCAGGCTTCCGGCGGTCATTACCGCATGAAAAATTTCAATATGACGTAAGTTAACGGCGGCCATTAGCGCTCTCTCGCAATCCGGTAATCCATATCATTTTTGCATAGACTCGACATAAATCGATATTTTTTATTCTTTTTATGATGTGGCGTAATCATAAAAAAGCACTTATCTGGAGTTTGTTATGCCACATTCACTGTTCAGCACTGATACCGATCTCACCGCCGAAAATCTGCTGCGTTTGCCCGCAGAATTTGGCTGCCCGGTGTGGGTCTACGATGCGCAAATTATTCGTCGGCAGATTGCAGCGCTGAAACAGTTTGATGTGGTGCGCTTTGCACAGAAAGCCTGTTCCAATATTCATATTTTGCGCTTAATGCGTGAGCAGGGCGTAAAAGTGGATTCCGTCTCGTTAGGCGAAATAGAGCGTGCACTGGCGGCGGGTTACAATCCGCAAACGCACCCCGATGATATTGTTTTTACGGCAGATGTTATCGATCAGGCGACGCTTGAACGCGTCAGTGAATTGCAAATTCCGGTGAATGCGGGTTCTGTTGATATGCTCGACCAACTGGGTCAGGTTTCTCCAGGGCATCGGGTATGGCTGCGTGTTAATCCGGGGTTTGGTCACGGGCATAGCCAAAAAACCAATACCGGTGGCGAAAACAGCAAGCACGGTATCTGGTACACCGATCTGCCCGCCGCACTGGACGTGATACAACGTCATCATCTACAGCTGGTCGGCATTCACATGCACATTGGTTCTGGCGTCGATTATGCCCATCTGGAACAGGTATGTGGTGCTATGGTGCGTCAGGTCCTCGAGTTCGGTCAGGATTTACAGGCTATTTCTGCGGGCGGTGGGCTTTCTATTCCTTATCAACAGGGTGAAGAGGCGGTTGATACCGAACATTATTATGGTCTGTGGAATGCCGCGCGTGAGCAAATCGCCCGCCATTTGGGCCATCCTGTGAAACTGGAAATTGAACCGGGTCGCTTTCTGGTAGCGCAGGCTGGCGTATTAATTACTCAAGTGCGGAGCGTCAAACAAATGGGTAGCCGCCACTTTGTGCTGGTTGATGCCGGGTTCAACGATCTGATGCGCCCGGCAATGTACGGTAGTTACCACCATATCAGTGCCCTGGCAGCTGAGGGTCGTTCTCTGGAACACGCGCCAACGGTGGAAACCGTCGTCGCCGGGCCGTTATGTGAATCGGGCGATGTCTTTACCCAGCAGGAAGGGGGAAATGTCGAAACCCGCGCCTTGCCGGAAGTGAAGGCGGGTGATTATCTGGTACTGCATGATACAGGGGCATATGGCGCATCAATGTCATCCAACTACAACAGCCGTCCGCTGTTACCAGAAGTTCTGTTTGATAATGGTCAGGCGCGGTTGATTCGCCGTCGCCAGACCATTGAAGAATTACTGGCGCTGGAATTGCTTTAACTGCGGTTAGTCGCTGGTTGCATGATGACTTGCCTCCAGCGACGGAGTTGACACTGAATGGCGACGTACCAGCGTCGGACTAAAGACATTAGTGATTTCCGGGAGAGGGCGATTATCCGCCAGCGCCAAAGCCAGTTCGGCAGCCTGCGTCGCCATCGTCACGATTGGGTAACGCACGGTGGTCAGGCGCGGACGCACATAGCGTGACACCAGCACATCATCAAAGCCAATTAACGAAATCTCACCCGGTACATCAATACCATTATCATTGAGCACGCCCATCGCGCCCGCCGCCATTGAATCGTTATAACAGGCTACCGCAGTGAAATTTCTGCCTCGTCCCAAAAGCTCGGTCATTGCCTGTTCGCCGCCGCTTTCGTCTGGTTCGCCAAATGTCACCAGCCGGTCATTGGCCGGAATACCACTTTCAGCAAGGGCATCGTAATACCCTTGCAGACGATCTTCGGCGTCAGAAATAGAGTGGTTAGAGCACAGATAACCAATGCGGGTATGACCTTGCTGAATTAAATGACGCGTTGCCAGCCAGGCACCGTAACGATCGTCCAGAGCAATACAACGGTTTTCAAAGCCAGGCAGGATACGGTTGATCAGCACCATACCGGGCATTTGTTTCATTAATGAGGCTAAATCGGCATCCGGGATCATTTTGGCATGGACAACCAGCGCAGCACAGCGATGGCGGATCAGTTGCTCAATGGCCTGACGCTCTTTTTGTTCGTTGTGGTAACCGTTGCCAATCAATAAAAAATTACCAGTGTGATAAGCCACCTGTTCGACCGCTTTCACCATTGCGCCGAAAAACGGATCGGAAACATCACCAACGACCAGACCGATCGTTTCAGTGGTCTGCTGCGCCAGAGCACGGGCGTTGGCGTTCGGGTGATAGCTAAGAGACTCCATTGCACTATGCACAGCAAGCCGGGAAGCTTCGCTGGCTTTGGGTGAATTATTAATGACGCGGGAAACGGTGGCGACTGAAACGCCTGCCAGTCGGGCTACATCCTTTATGGTCGCCATGAAAATACCTTAGTGGGTAAACGCTTACATTCTTTCAGTGTTACGGAAAACGCCCGTTGGTTCAAGGGGCGGCGTGTTTTCATTGTGGGAATGTGAGCCAAACGCAAATAAGTAAGACAAAAAAAGAGATTGCAAACCTTTGGTTACACTTTGCGAAACGCTGTTGCGATTGACCGCTGGTGGCGTTTGGCTTCAGGTTGCTAAAGTGGTGATCCCAGAGGTATTGATAGGTGAAGTCAACTTCGGGTTGAGCACATGAATTACACCAGCCTGCGCAGATGCGCAGGTTTTTTTTTGCCGGTCATCAATCTGTAACAGTAACCGACAATTTACACACCTCGTTGCATTTCCCTTCATTCCTTTGCGTTTTCTCGCTGGCGAAGAGTCGTTGTGCAGACCACAATCAAGATCCCAGAGGTATTGATTGGTGAGATTATTCGGTACGCTCTTCGTACCCAGTCTCTTGCACCAACCTGCGCGGATGCGCAGGTTTTTTTTCGCACCTAATTTACTGTCGCTCGCGTTCTTTATCTCGTGTAATCTCCCTCCATTCGCTTTTACTGAATCAGAGCAAAGGGAGTTGGAATGCTTTTTAGCTTTTTTCGAAATTTGTGCCGTGTTTTGTATCGCGTTCGCGTTACGGGTGACACCAAGGCACTGAAGGGCGAGCGCGTTCTAATTACGCCTAATCACGTCTCTTTTATTGATGGCATACTGCTGGCATTGTTTTTACCCGTACGTCCGGTATTTGCCGTTTACACCTCAATAAGCCAACAGTGGTATATGCGTTGGCTGAAATCATTTATCGACTTTGTTCCTCTCGACCCGACGCAACCTATGGCGATTAAACATCTGGTACGTCTGGTGGAACAGGGACGACCAGTGGTGATTTTCCCTGAAGGACGCATCACCACCACTGGCTCGCTGATGAAAATCTACGATGGCGCGGGATTTGTCGCGGCGAAGTCTGGTGCAACGGTTATTCCTGTGCGTATTGAAGGGGCGGAACTTACGCACTTCAGCCGCCTGAAAGGTCTGGTTAAACGTCGCTTGTTCCCGCAAATTACTCTGCATATTTTGCCACCAACGCAGGTGGAGATGCCGGATGCGCCGCGTGCCCGTGACCGTCGCAAAATCGCTGGCGAAATGCTGCATCAAATAATGATGGAAGCGCGTATGGCGGTGCGCCCGCGTGAAACGCTGTACGAATCTTTACTGAGCGCAATGTACCGCTTCGGAGCCGGGAAGAAATGTGTCGAAGACGTTAACTTTACCCCGGACTCCTATCGCAAATTGCTTACGAAAACGCTGTTTGTTGGACGCATCCTTGAAAAATACAGTGTTGAAGGCGAACGCATCGGCTTAATGCTGCCCAATGCAGGCATCAGTGCTGCAGTGATTTTTGGGGCCATCGCCCGTCGGCGCATTCCGGCAATGATGAACTACACCGCTGGGGTAAAAGGGCTGACCAGTGCTATTACGGCGGCTGAAATCAAAACCATCTTCACTTCCCGCCAGTTTCTCGATAAAGGCAAACTCTGGCATCTGCCGGAGCAGCTTACTCAGGTACGCTGGGTTTATCTGGAAGATTTAAAAGCAGATGTCACCACTGCCGACAAAGTGTGGATCTTCGCTCATTTGCTGATGCCGCGTCTGGCACAGGTTAAACAGCAGCCGGAAGAAGAGGCGCTGATCCTTTTTACCTCCGGTTCTGAAGGCCATCCGAAAGGCGTCGTCCATAGCCATAAAAGCATTCTGGCGAACGTCGAGCAGATTAAAACGATTGCCGACTTCACCACCAACGATCGCTTTATGTCGGCGTTACCGCTGTTTCACTCCTTTGGGCTTACGGTAGGCCTGTTTACGCCACTGCTCACAGGTGCAGAAGTGTTCCTTTATCCAAGCCCGCTGCATTACCGTATTGTGCCGGAGTTGGTGTATGACCGCAGTTGCACCGTGTTGTTCGGTACCTCGACTTTCCTCGGTCACTACGCGCGTTTCGCCAACCCGTATGACTTCTATCGTCTACGCTATGTGGTGGCAGGCGCAGAAAAACTACAAGAAAGTACCAAACAGCTTTGGCAGGATAAATTTGGCCTGCGCATCCTTGAAGGCTACGGTGTGACCGAGTGCGCGCCTGTCGTTTCCATCAACGTACCGATGGCGGCGAAACCCGGTACGGTAGGGCGTATTCTACCAGGAATGGATGCGCGCCTGTTGTCGGTTCCTGGTATCGAAGAGGGCGGACGCCTGCAACTGAAAGGGCCGAACATAATGAACGGCTATCTGCGGGTGGAGAAGCCTGGTGTACTGGAAGTGCCCACCGCCGAGAATGTTCGCGGCGAAATGGAGCGCGGCTGGTATGACACTGGCGATATCGTGCGTTTTGACGAGCAGGGCTTTGTGCAGATTCAGGGCCGCGCAAAACGCTTTGCCAAAATTGCAGGCGAAATGGTGTCGCTGGAAATGGTGGAACAACTGGCACTTGGTGTTTCGCCAGATAAAGTCCATGCCACTGCGATTAAGAGCGATGCCAGCAAAGGCGAGGCACTGGTGCTTTTCACCACAGATAACGAACTGACGCGCGATAAGTTACAACAGTATGCCCGCGAGCACGGCGTGCCGGAGCTTGCTGTACCGCGCGATATTCGCTATCTGAAACAGATGCCATTACTTGGCAGCGGCAAACCTGACTTTGTCACGTTGAAAAGCTGGGTAGACGAAGCGGAACAACACGATGAGTGAGTCAGTGCACACTAACACTTCGTTGTGGTCGAAGGGGATGAAAGCGGTTATCGTGGCGCAGTTTCTCTCTGCGTTTGGCGATAATGCCCTACTGTTTGCCACTCTGGCGTTACTGAAAGCGCAGTTCTATCCGGAGTGGAGCCAGCCCATCCTGCAAATGGTGTTTGTAGGTGCTTACATTCTTTTTGCGCCGTTTGTCGGGCAGGTGGCGGATAGCTTCGCCAAAGGCCGGGTGATGATGTTTGCCAACGGCCTGAAGCTGCTGGGCGCAGCCAGTATCTGCTTTGGCATCAATCCGTTTCTTGGCTATACGCTGGTGGGTGTTGGTGCGGCAGCCTATTCCCCGGCGAAATACGGTATTCTCGGCGAATTAACCACGGGTAGTAAGTTAGTAAAAGCTAACGGTTTAATGGAAGCCTCTACCATTGCGGCGATTTTGCTCGGTTCCGTAGCCGGTGGTGTGCTGGCTGACTGGCATGTCCTGGTCGCCCTGGCCGCATGCGCACTGGCCTACGGTGGTGCGGTCGTTGCCAATATCTACATTCCCAAACTGGCGGCGGCGCGTCCGGGGCAGTCCTGGAATCTCATCAACATGACCCGCAGTTTCCTGAATGCCTGCACCTCGCTATGGCGCAATGGTGAAACGCGTTTTTCGCTGGTGGGCACCAGTTTATTCTGGGGAGCAGGTGTCACGCTGCGTTTCCTGTTGGTGCTGTGGGTACCGGTGGCGCTGGGTATTACCGATAACGCTACGCCGACCTATCTCAACGCGATGGTAGCGATTGGTATCGTGGTTGGTGCAGGTGCGGCAGCGAAGTTAGTTACGCTGGAAACCGTGTCACGCTGTATGCCAGCCGGGATTTTGATTGGCGTGGTGGTACTGATTTTCTCCCTGCAACACGAGCTGCTGCCAGCCTATGCTTTGTTGATGCTGATTGGCGTGCTGGGGGGCTTTTTTGTCGTTCCGCTCAATGCGTTGCTACAGGAGCGGGGTAAAAAAAGCGTCGGGGCGGGGAATGCGATTGCAGTACAAAACCTTGGCGAAAACAGCGCCATGTTGTTGATGCTGGGCATTTACTCGCTGGCGGTAATGGTAGGCATCCCGGTCGTGCCCATTGGCATTGGCTTCGGTGCGCTGTTTGCGCTGGCAATAACGGCGCTGTGGATCTGGCAGCGCCGTCATTAATATTTAACGCCGGTTTTAACCGGCGTTAATCTTATGGTGCAGGATACGTATAAACCTGATGCACCGCTTCAATTTCAGCTAATACGTCTTCGCTCAACTCCAGATGCAAACTTTCGACGTTAGTTTTCAGCTGCTCCATCGTGGTTGCGCCCAGCAGAGTGCTGGCAACAAACGGTTGACGGCGTACAAATGCGAGCGCCATCTGAGCAGGGTCCAGGCCATGACGTCTGGCGATATCAACATACGCCGCGACGGCTTTTTGCGTTTGCTCACCGCTATAGCGGGTGAACCGGCTAAAGAGCGTATTACGTGCGCCAGCGGGTTTTGCACCATTGAGATATTTCCCGGTCAGTGTGCCGAAACCCAGGCACGAATAGGCCAGCAGTTCGACCCCTTCATACTGGCTGACTTCTGCCAGACCTACTTCAAAACTGCGGTTTAACAGGCTGTAGGGGTTCTGAATGGTGACAATACGCGGCAGATCGTGTTTGTCCGCCAGATGCAGGTAGCGCATTACGCCAAATGCAGTTTCGTTCGACACGCCGATATAACGAATTTTTCCCGCGCGTTGGTACTCTGCCAGTGCGTCCAGTGTATCCAGCAGCGAAACCGCAGGCGCAGAATCTGTCCAGCTATAACCGAGTTTGCCGAAGCAGTTGGTTGGGCGCTGCGGCCAGTGCACCTGATAGAGATCGAGGTAATCAGTCTGCAGACGCTTGAGGCTGTCATGCAGCGCTTCGCGGATATTCTTCCGATCCAGCGCCTGATCCGGGCGGATGCCTTTGTCATTATTGCGCGACGGTCCACTCACTTTGGAGGCGATAATTAACTTTTCGCGGCTGCCATGTTTCGCCAGCCAGTTGCCGACGTAGGTTTCGGTTAGCCCTTGAGTTTCGGGGCGCGGAGGTACTGGGTACATTTCGGCAACGTCGATAAGGTTAATGCCCTGAGCGACGGCATAGTCGAGTTGTGCGTGGGCGTCGGCTTCGCTGTTCTGTTCACCAAACGTCATCGTGCCAAGCCCCAGCGTGCTGACTTCCAGCGAACTGTGGGGTATACGGTGATATTGCATAGCCGTTTCCTTTTTATAATCACAACATAAGGAATATAAAAATGGCAGAGGGAAGGGAAAAGGGAAAGAGAAAAATCTTAAGGCCAGCCGGATGCTGACCTTATTTGTTAACGTTCAATAATTTGCGAAACATCATCACGGTTAATTTGCATCGCGTTACCTTGCTGATCGTGATAACTCACCAGCCCGGTATCATCATCAATTTCAGGTTTTCCATCGGTCAAAATCATACGGCCATCTTTGGTCGCCATGACGTAATCACTGGAACACCCGGAAACAGCAAACGCCAGTCCGACTGCAGAAATTATTACTGCCCATTTTTTCATCCGGTTATCCTCATTTGGCCCACCTATGATAATAGTCTTTTTATAAACCGACGTTATATATCTTGAAAGCAGGAAAATCTTAAACTGTGAGGGTAACAGGAGTGAGTACGCCCTCCCGCAGGAGAGCGTACGGAGTATCAGAGCGGATTCTTTTTGTTGCGAATCAGGTTGAGGCTTTCAACCGCAATAGAGAAGAACATCGCGAAGTAGATGTAACCTTTCGGTACGTGGATGTCGAAACTTTCAAGAATCAGGGTAAAGCCCACCAGAATCAGGAAAGAGAGCGCCAGCATTTTTACCGAAGGATGGCGTTCGACAAAATCACCAATCGAGCGTGCGGCGAACATCATCACGCCTACGGCAATCACCACGGCGGCCATCATAATAAACAGGTGATCTGACAGACCCACAGCGGTAATCACCGAGTCGAGGCTGAAGATAATATCCAGCAGCATAATCTGCACGATAGCGCCGAGGAATGATGAAACGCGTGTTTTCAGCCCTTCTTCTTCACCTTCAATGGATTCGTGGATTTCCTTGCTGGCTTTCCAGATAAGGAACAAGCCACCCAGAAGCAGAATCAAATCACGGGCGGAAATTTCCTGGCTGAATATTGTAAAAAGCGGATTTGTCAGGCGCGTAACCCAGGCGATGGATGCCAGCAGCGCCAGACGCATAACCATGGCTCCCGCCAACCCCAGACGGCGCGCATGAGCACGTTGTGCTGTGGGAAGCTTTGCCACCACCAGAGAAAGGAAAATAATATTGTCGATCCCAAGAACGATCTCCAGCAGCGTCAGCGTACCGAGCGCAAGCCAGGCGTTAGGATCGGTTATCCATGCAAATAACATCTAAAAAGCCCTGCCAAAAAAATGAAGCGGTAATTATATGCCCGGAAAGCGGCAGGTCAAAGCGATGGCTACTGGATCAGAAAATGACGGGCCAGTAGTGCACTGGTGAAATTCTTCTTCAAATAAAAGCCGCGTGGCAGCGTCAGAATCCGTTCGCCCCGGGCACCAATGGCTTCGGTAAGCGCTTTCGCATTCGCTGCTTTCGGTCGTATCTGTAAATATTCCCCGTGACGAGCGGTGATCCGCTCAACCTGACCGAGAACAATCATATCCATTAATTCTTCCCAGTCTTCGCGCAGTTGCCGGTCTTCCTCTTCATTCGGGCTCCACAGTAACGGTGAGCCAACGCGACGCTGCGCCAGCGGGATGCTGCGCTCGCCTTCAACCGGTATCCACAGTACGCGTTTGAGCTTGTGGCGCACGTGGCTGGTTTCCCAGGTCACCCCGCTATTACCCGTTAACGGGGCAACACAAACGAATGTTGTTTCCAGCGGACGACCAAGACTATCCACAGGGATAGTTTTAAGTTCCACGCCCAGAGCAGCAAAATCTTGCTCAGGTTTACTCCCTGCGCTGGCACCTAGCCAGATCTCCAGTAACACGCCAATCCAGCCCTTATCGCGTTTTAAATTCTCTGGCGTAACCAGCCCGGCAAGTGCCGCCAGTTCTCCCAATGTATAACCAGAAAGTTGCTGTGCTTGCGCTAACAACTGTTCTTCAGTTTCGGGAGGAGAGAGCAGTGGGCGAGGTTGGGACATGTCACGATACCTTGGTTAAAAAACAAACAGCAATTATGTGCCGAATATTCGCAGTGTAACTTTTTCCACAGGCGTTGTTCAATTCTCTGATTTATATTGCTTTTTAGGTTGCCGGTAATCGAGTTGCGCAACACTGCAATGGGTTTTCCAAATCTGGTCACTGAAAATAAACAGGATCTTACACCATGTTATCCACAGAAAGCTGGGATAACTGTGAAAAACCTCCACTACTGTTTCCATTTACAGCCTTGACGTGCGACGAAACTCCAGTTTTTAGTGGTTCAGTGCTTAACTTAGTGGCACATTCTGTGGATAAACACGGCATTGGTTGATCTTTCGCCAACCCGTAAATGAGAGGTGTGACCTGGGTCACGAATTACTCTTTTTTATTACTAAAATTACATGTAATGCATTGACTGATAATGAATATTTTAAAATGTCCATATCGGGCTTATTCAGAATGCTCCGGGTTTTCCCGTAGTAATTCCGTAGTTCTTCACAACTCTATCCACAGAAAAGGTGAATAAAAACGGCTATCCACCCCTTCCTCTGTTTATAACTCTGCACATAACTGTGAGTTATTCAATTGTTATTAGTGTGTAATGCCCTGCAGAGAGTGGTTTACCGTCTTCCTGGAGTATGAAACAATCATTCGTATATAAAGCTTTATTTTGAGGTAGTCCGGTGATTGATGACGATGGCTACCGCCCAAACGTAGGTATCGTGATTTGTAATCGCCAGGGGCAGGTAATGTGGGCCCGGCGATTTGGTCAGCACTCCTGGCAATTTCCGCAAGGCGGAATCAACCCCGGAGAATCCGCAGAGCAGGCGATGTACCGTGAATTGTTTGAAGAAGTAGGATTAAGCCGCAAAGACGTTCGAATCCTTGCTTCAACGCGTAACTGGTTGCGCTACAAATTACCGAAACGTTTGGTGCGTTGGGACACGAAGCCGGTTTGTATCGGCCAAAAACAAAAATGGTTTCTCTTGCAGCTGGTGAGCGGCGATGCAGAAATCAATATGCAAACCAGCAGTACACCAGAGTTTGACGGCTGGCGATGGGTAAGTTACTGGTATCCAGTCAGACAGGTGGTGTCATTTAAACGTGATGTCTACCGTAGGGTAATGAAAGAGTTCGCGAGTGTGGTGATGTCACTGCAGGAAAATACGCCAAAACCACAAAACGCATCTGCTTATCGACGTAAAAGAGGTTAAGTCACGCCAATTATGCTCACTCGCCTGCGCGAAATAGTCGAAAAGGTAGCCAGCGCACCACGCCTGAATGAGGCGTTAAATATTCTGGTTACCGACATCTGTCTTGCGATGGATACCGAGGTCTGTTCGGTCTACCTGGCCGATCATGATCGACGTTGTTACTACCTGATGGCGACCCGGGGACTGAAAAAACCACGCGGTCGCACTGTAACGCTCGCGTTTGATGAAGGGATCGTCGGCCTGGTTGGCAGGCTGGCGGAACCGATAAACCTTGCAGATGCGCAAAAGCACCCCAGCTTCAAATACATCCCCTCCGTAAAAGAAGAACGTTTCCGCGCGTTTTTAGGCGTACCAATTATTCAACGTCGCCAGTTGCTTGGTGTACTGGTGGTACAGCAACGAGAGTTGCGCCAGTATGACGAAAGTGAAGAATCCTTCCTGGTGACGCTTGCCACCCAGATGGCAGCTATTCTTTCTCAGTCGCAGTTGACTGCCTTGTTTGGGCAATATCGCCAGACGCGAATCCGTGCATTACCGGCAGCACCTGGTGTGGCGATTGCCGAAGGCTGGCAGGATGCCACGTTACCTTTAATGGAACAGGTGTATCAGGCATCAACGCTGGATCCGGCTCTGGAACGCGAACGACTGACCGGGGCGTTGGAAGAGGCGGCTAACGAGTTTCGCCGCTATAGCAAACGCTTTGCTGCCGGTGCACAAAAAGAAACGGCGGCTATTTTCGATCTTTACTCACACCTGCTTTCGGATACCCGGCTGCGTCGCGAATTGTTTGCCGAGGTTGATAAAGGCTCGGTGGCAGAGTGGGCGGTAAAAACGGTCATTGAAAAATTTGCCGAACAGTTTGCCGCGCTAAGCGATAACTATCTCAAAGAGCGGGCTGGCGATTTACGTGCGCTGGGCCAGCGATTGCTGTTTCATCTTGATGACGCTAATCAAGGGCCGAACGCCTGGCCGGAACGTTTCATTCTGGTGGCAGATGAACTGTCAGCGACAACGCTTGCTGAGCTGCCCCAGGATCGCTTAGTCGGTGTTGTCGTGCGCGATGGCGCTGCCAACTCCCATGCTGCGATCATGGTACGTGCGCTGGGGATCCCTACCGTGATGGGCGCGGATATTCAGCCTTCGGTACTGCATCGTCGGACGCTGATCGTCGATGGTTATCGCGGTGAATTGCTGGTCGATCCGGAACCGGTACTGCTGCAAGAATATCAGCGGCTAATTAGTGAAGAGATCGAGCTTAGCCGTCTGGCGGAAGATGACGTCAATTTACCCGCCCAGTTAAAAAGCGGCGAACGCATTAAAGTCATGCTCAATGCCGGTTTAAGCCCGGAACATGAAGAAAAACTGGGCAGCCATATTGATGGCATAGGACTTTATCGCACTGAAATCCCATTCATGCTGCAAAGTGGTTTTCCGTCGGAAGAAGAACAGGTGGCGCAGTATCAGGGGATGCTGCAAATGTTTAATGATAAACCCGTCACCTTGCGTACGCTGGATGTCGGAGCAGATAAGCAGCTGCCTTACATGCCGATTAGCGAAGAGAATCCATGCCTGGGTTGGCGTGGGATTCGCATTACGCTCGATCAGCCGGAGATCTTCTTGATCCAGGTGCGGGCGATGCTGCGTGCTAATGCCGCTACGGGCAACCTGAATATTCTGTTGCCGATGGTCACAAGCCTCGATGAAGTTGACGAAGCACGCCGCCTGATTGAACGTGCCGGACGTGAAGTCGAGGAGATGATCGGTTACGAAATTCCCAAACCACGTATCGGCATCATGCTGGAAGTGCCGTCAATGGTATTTATGCTGCCGCATCTGGCAAAGCGGGTCGATTTCATCTCTGTTGGCACCAACGATCTGACTCAATACATCCTGGCCGTTGATCGCAACAATACCCGGGTGGCGAACATTTATGACAGTCTTCATCCTGCAATGTTACGAGCTCTGGCGATGATCGCCCGGGAAGCGGAAATACATGGAATCGATCTCCGTTTGTGCGGTGAAATGGCGGGCGATCCCATGTGCGTGGCAATCCTCATTGGGCTTGGGTATCGCCATCTGTCTATGAACGGACGTTCTGTAGCGCGCGTAAAATACCTGCTGCGGCGCATTGATTTTGCTGAAGCAGAAAATCTTGCGCAGCGTAGTCTGGAAGCGCAACTGGCGACCGAAGTTCGCCATCAGGTTGCTGCCTTTATGGAGCGTCGCGGCATGGGCGGGCTGATTCGCGGGGGGTTATAGCGCGGATCATATACATATCTTTTAACGGTATCCGGCAACCAGCCAGGTCCCCTTGTGCTATTATTCGCACCTTTGGAGCGCCTGAAACCTGCGGCGCGCATTTCAATCGCTGTTCTCTTTCAGCGAAATAACAAGAACTTGTGGTGACAGATGACCAGTAGCTATCTGCATTTTCCGGAGTTTGATCCGGTCATTTTCTCAATAGGACCCGTGGCGCTTCACTGGTACGGCCTGATGTATCTGGTGGGTTTCATTTTTGCAATGTGGCTGGCAACACGACGGGCGAATCGTCCGGGCAGTGGCTGGACCAAAAATGAAGTTGAAAACTTACTCTATGCGGGCTTCCTCGGCGTCTTCCTCGGTGGACGTATTGGTTATGTTCTGTTCTACAATTTCCCGCAGTTTATGGCCGATCCGCTGTATCTTTTCCGTGTCTGGGACGGCGGCATGTCCTTCCACGGAGGCCTGATTGGCGTTATCGTGGTGATGATTATCTTCGCCCGCCGTACTAAACGTTCCTTCTTCCAGGTCTCTGATTTTATTGCCCCACTCATTCCGTTTGGTCTTGGTGCTGGGCGCCTGGGCAACTTTATTAACGGTGAATTGTGGGGCCGCGTTGACCCGAACTTCCCGTTTGCCATGCTGTTCCCTGGCTCCCGTACAGAAGATATTTTGCTGCTGCAAACCAATCCGCAGTGGCAATCCATTTTCGACACTTACGGTGTGCTGCCGCGCCACCCATCACAGCTTTACGAGCTGCTGCTGGAAGGTGTGGTGCTGTTTATTATCCTCAACCTGTATATTCGTAAACCGCGCCCAATGGGAGCTGTCTCAGGCTTGTTCCTGATTGGTTACGGCGCGTTTCGCATCATTGTTGAGTTTTTCCGCCAGCCCGACGCGCAGTTTACTGGTGCCTGGGTGCAGTACATCAGCATGGGGCAAATTCTTTCCATCCCGATGATTGTCGCGGGTGTGATCATGATGGTCTGGGCATATCGTCGCAGCCCACAGCAACACGTTTCCTGAGGAACCATGAAACAGTATTTAGAACTGATGCAAAAAGTGCTCGACGAAGGCACACAGAAAAACGACCGTACCGGAACCGGAACGCTTTCCATTTTTGGTCATCAGATGCGTTTTAACCTGCAGGATGGATTCCCGCTGGTGACAACTAAACGTTGCCACCTGCGTTCCATCATCCACGAACTGCTGTGGTTCCTGCAGGGCGACACTAACATTGCTTATCTACACGAAAACAATGTCACCATCTGGGACGAATGGGCCGATGAAAACGGCGACCTCGGGCCAGTGTATGGTAAACAGTGGCGCGCCTGGCCAACGCCGGATGGTCGTCATATTGACCAGATCACTACGGTACTGAACCAGCTGAAAAACGACCCGGATTCCCGCCGCATTATTGTTTCAGCGTGGAACGTAGGCGAACTGGATAAAATGGCGCTGGCACCGTGCCATGCATTCTTCCAGTTCTATGTGGCAGACGGCAAACTCTCTTGCCAGCTTTATCAGCGCTCCTGTGACGTCTTCCTCGGCCTGCCGTTCAACATTGCCAGCTACGCGTTACTGGTGCATATGATGGCGCAGCAGTGCGATCTGGAAGTGGGTGATTTTGTCTGGACCGGTGGCGACACGCATCTGTACAGCAACCATATGGATCAAACTCATCTGCAATTAAGCCGCGAACCGCGTCCGCTGCCGAAGTTGATTATCAAACGTAAACCCGAATCCATCTTCGACTACCGTTTCGAAGACTTTGAGATTGAAGGATACGATCCACATCCGGGCATTAAAGCGCCGGTGGCTATCTAATTACGAAACATCCTGCCAGAGCCGACGCCAGTGTGCGTCGGTTTTTTTTGCCCTCCGTTAAATTCTTCGAGACACCTTCCCGAAATTTTGCAACGTCCTGCAACGGCGTAAATAGTCCGGAAGATGCGCCGAAGAAATAGAAACTGGCCCTCGTCTTTTTTTCTCCTCGCTCCATACTGCCGGCATGAAAACACAACGTGGTTATACGCTGATTGAAACGCTGGTCGCGATGCTGATTCTGGTCATGCTAAGCGCAAGTGGGCTCTATGGCTGGCAATACTGGCAGCAGTCGCAACGGCTTTGGCAAACCGCCAGCCAGGCGCGGGACTATTTGCTCTATTTACGTGAAGATGCCAACTGGCATAACCGCGACCACAGTATCAGTCTTATCAGGGAGGGGACGTTATGGTGCCTTGTGAGTTCCGTTGCTGGGGCGAATACCTGTCATGGCAGTTCACCATTGGTCTTTGTGCCGCGCTGGCCCGAAGTCGAAATGAGCGACCTGACACCTTCGCTTGCTTTCTTTGGCCTGCGCAATACCGCATGGGCTGGGCATATTCGCTTCAAAAACTCAACGGGCGAGTGGTGGCTGGTGGTTTCGCCGTGGGGAAGACTCCGGCTTTGTCAGCAAGGAGAAACAGAAGGATGCCTGTAAAAGAGCAAGGTTTTTCTCTGCTGGAAGTGTTGATTGCTATGGCGATCAGTAGCGTATTGTTGCTGGGGGCTGCACGCTTTCTGCCTGCGTTACAGCGTGAAAGTTTAACGAACACCCGTAAGCTGGCGCTGGAAGATGAAATCTGGCTGCGGGTATTTACCGTCGCGAAGCATCTCCAGAGGGCGGGTTATTGCCATGGCAGCTGTACGGGCGAAGGGCTGGAAATTGTCGGACAGGGTGACTGTGTCATTGTGCAGTGGGATGCGAACAGTAATGGTATCTGGGATCGCGAACCGGTAAAAGAGTCCGACCAGATTGGATTTCGTCTGAAGGAGCATGTGCTGGAAACGCTACGCGGTGCGACATCCTGTGAAGGTAAGGGCTGGGATAAAGTCACTAATCCGGATGCCATCATTATCGACACTTTTCAGGTCGTACGTCAGGATGTCAGCGGCTTCTCGCCGGTGTTGACGGTTAATATGCACGCTGCCAGCAAGGCTGATCCGCAAACCGTGGTGGATGCCAGCTATAGCGTGACAGGATCCAACCTGTGAACCGCGAAAAGGGTGTTTCGTCACTGGCTCTGGTCCTGATGCTGCTGATTTTGGGTAGCTTGCTATTGCAAGGAATGAGTCAGCAGGATCGCAGTTTTGCTTCTCGCGTGAGCATGGAAAGTCAGTCATTGCGCCGCCAGGCCATCGTTCAGTCGGCGCTGGAGTGGGGAAAAATGCACTCCTGGCAGACGCAGCCCGCAGTTCAGTGCTTACTGTATGCTGCCACCGGTGCCCGGGTTTGTCTGCGTTTACTGGCAGATAATGAAGCCTTATTGATTGCTGGTTATGAAGGCGTTTCGTTGTGGCGAACAGGCGAAGTCATCGATGGAAACATTGTTTTTTCGCCACGCGACTGGAGCGATTTTTGTCCGCTGAAAGAGAGGGCGTTATGTCAGCTTCCCTGAGGAATCAACAAGGCTTTAGTCTGCCGGAGGTAATGTTGGCGATGGTGTTGATGGTGATGATTGTCACTGCGTTATCGGGTTTCCAGCGAACATTAATGAACAGTCTTGCCAGCAGAAACCAGTACCAACAGCTCTGGCGGCATGGCTGGCAGCAAACGCAACTGCGCGCGATTTCGCCACCTGCTAACTGGCAGGTCAACCGAATGCAGACATCGCAGGCGGGATGTGTCAGCATCAGCGTTACGCTAGTTTCACCCGGGGGCAGAGAAGGCGAGATGACCCGCCTGCATTGCCCGAATCGTCAGTAGTCAGGAGCCGCTATGTTAAGGGTCTACCATTCCAATCGTCTGGACGTGCTGGAAGCGTTGATGGAGTTTATTGTCGAACGCGAACGGCTGGACGATCCTTTCGAACCAGAGATGATTCTGGTGCAAAGTACCGGTATGGCACAGTGGCTGCAAATGACCCTGTCGCAAAAGTTTGGTATTGCGGCAAACATTGATTTTCCGCTGCCAGCGAGCTTTATCTGGGATATGTTCGTCCGGGTGTTACCGGAGATCCCCAAAGAGAGCGCCTTTAACAAACAGAGCATGAGCTGGAAACTGATGACTCTGCTGCCGCAACTGTTGGAGCGCGAAGACTTTACCCTGTTGCGGCATTATCTGACTGACGATAGTGACAAGCGAAAACTGTTCCAGCTTTCTTCAAAAGCGGCGGACCTGTTTGACCAGTATCTGGTCTATCGTCCGGACTGGCTGGCACAGTGGGAAACAGGACATCTGGTAGAAGGGGTGGGAGAAGCACAGGCCTGGCAAGCGCCGTTGTGGAAGGCGTTGGTGGAATATACCGACGAACTTGGGCAACCGCGCTGGCACCGCGCCAATCTCTATCAGCGCTTTATCGAAACGCTGGAGTCCGCGACGACCTGCCCGCCGGGGTTACCTTCGCGCGTCTTTATATGCGGTATTTCCGCGTTACCGCCTGTTTATCTCCAGGCGCTACAGGCGCTGGGTAAACATATTGAAATCCATCTCCTGTTTACCAACCCCTGCCGTTATTACTGGGGCGACATTAAAGATCCAGCTTATCTGGCGAAACTACTGACTCGCCAGCGCCGACACAGTTTTGAAGATCGCGAATTACCGCTATTTCGCGACAGCGAAAATGCCGGGCAGCTCTTTAACAGCGATGGTGAACAGGATGTCGGCAACCCGCTGCTGGCTTCATGGGGCAAGCTTGGGCGCGACTACATTTATCTCCTTTCTGACCTGGAGAGCAGCCAGGAGCTGGACGCTTTTGTCGATGTGACGCCAGATAACCTGCTGCATAATATTCAGTCTGACATTCTGGAACTGGAAAACCGCGCCGTTGCTGGTGTGAACATCGAAGAGTTTTCCCGTAGCGATAACAAACGCCCGCTTGATCCACTGGATAGCAGTATCACCTTCCACGTTTGCCATAGCCCGCAGCGTGAAGTTGAAGTTTTACACGATCGCCTGCTGGCGATGCTGGAGGAAGACCCGACACTTACTCCGCGCGACATCATCGTGATGGTGGCTGATATCGACAGCTACAGTCCGTTTATTCAGGCTGTGTTTGGTAGCGCACCTGCGGATCGTTACCTGCCTTACGCCATTTCCGACCGTCGGGCGCGGCAGTCGCATCCTGTACTTGAAGCGTTTATCAGCCTGTTATCGCTGCCAGACAGCCGCTTTGTGTCGGAAGACGTGCTGGCATTACTGGATGTGCCGGTGCTGGCAGCGCGGTTTGACATCACCGAAGAAGGGCTGCGTTATTTACGTCAGTGGGTCAACGAATCCGGAATTCGTTGGGGGATAGATGACGACAACGTTCGCGAGCTGGAACTTCCCGCTACCGGTCAACACACCTGGCGGTTTGGCCTGACGCGCATGTTGCTGGGCTACGCGATGGAGAGCGCGCAGGGCGAGTGGCAATCGGTTCTACCTTATGATGAATCGAGCGGCTTAATTGCAGAACTGGTGGGGCATCTGTCTTCACTGCTAATGCAGCTAAACATCTGGCGTCGCGGGCTGGCGCAGGAGCGTCCGCTGGAAGAGTGGTTGCCGGTTTGTCGCGATATGCTCAACGCCTTCTTCCTGCCGGATGCGGAAACCGAAGCAGCGATGACGCTGATCGAACAACAATGGCAGGCGATTATCGCCGAAGGTTTAGGTGCGCAGTATGGCGACGCGGTGCCGCTGTCACTATTGCGTGATGAACTGGCACAGCGCCTGGATCAAGAACGTATCAGCCAGCGTTTTCTCGCCGGACCGGTTAACATTTGTACTCTGATGCCAATGCGTTCAATTCCGTTCAAAGTGGTTTGCCTGCTGGGAATGAACGACGGCGTTTATCCACGTCAGCTTGCGCCATTGGGCTTTGATCTGATGAGCCAGAAACCGAAGCGTGGCGACCGTAGCCGTCGCGATGACGACCGCTATCTGTTCCTGGAAGCGTTAATTTCCGCGCAGCAAAAACTCTATATCAGCTATATCGGGCGTTCCATTCAGGATAACAGTGAACGTTTCCCGTCGGTACTGGTGCAGGAACTGATCGACTACATCGGGCAAAGCCATTATCTACCGGGCGATGAAGCGCTTAACTGTGATGAAAGCGAGGCAAGGGTAAAAGCGCATCTTACTTGCCACCATACCCGGATGCCGTTTGACCCGCAAAACTACCAGCCCGGTAACTTACAAAGCTATGCGCGCGAGTGGCTACCTGCGGCCAGCCAGGCTGGTAAAGCACATTCTGAATTTGTTCAGCCGCTGCCGTTTACCTTGCCGGAAACTGTGCCGCTGGAGACGCTACAACGATTCTGGGCACATCCGGTGCGGGCGTTTTTCCAGATGCGTTTGCAGGTGAACTTCCGTACCGAAGACAGCGAAATTCCTGACACCGAACCTTTTATTCTTGAAGGGCTTAGTCGTTATCAAATCAACCAGCAGTTATTAAATGTACTGGTTGAGCAGGATGATGCCGAACGCTTGTTCCGCCGATTCCGGGCGGCAGGTGATTTGCCGTATGGTGCCTTTGGTGAAATTTTCTGGGAAACGCAGTGTCAGGAGATGCAGCAACTTGCCGACAGAGTCATTGCCTGTCGCCAGCCAGGGCAGAGCATGGAAATCGATCTCGCCTGCAACGGTGTGCAGATAACTGGCTGGTTGCCGCAGGTGCAGCCGGATGGCCTGTTGCGCTGGCGTCCCTCTTTATTAAGTGTGGCGCAGGGAATGCAACTTTGGCTGGAACACCTTGTCTACTGTGCCAGCGGTGGTAATGGTGAAAGTCGCCTTTTTCTACGCAAAGACGGCGAGTGGCGTTTTCCGCCGCTTGCAGCCGAACAGGCTTTACATTACCTCTCACAGCTGATTGAAGGGTATCGTGAAGGAATGTCCGCGCCATTGCTGGTGTTACCTGAAAGTGGCGGCGCGTGGCTAAAAACCTGTTATGACGCGCAAAACGATGCCATGCTGGATGACGATTCCACGTTGCAAAAAGCCCGTACGAAATTCCTTCAGGCTTACGAAGGCAACATGATGGTGCGTGGCGAAGGTGATGATATCTGGTATCAACGGCTCTGGCGGCAATTAACACCAGAGACAATGGAGGCTATCGTTGAACAGTCGCAACGTTTCCTGTTACCGCTGTTTCGCTTTAATCAGTCATGAGTATTGTATAAAAATTGCGCAATCTATCCGCTTGCTTTATGATGCGCACCAGTCACGGACTGATGGTTATATAGACATAGGCTGACTCGTTCAGCACAAGATTAAATTCTGGCAGATGATTTGCGTTAACGTGTTGAATCTGGCCAGAAAATAAAGTTGATTATGAGGTCCGTGAATGCCCCGCAGCATCTGGTTCAAAGCATTATTGTTGTTTGTTGCCCTCTGGGCACCCTTAAGTCAGGCAGAAACGGGATGGCAGCCGATTCAGGAAACCATCCGTAAAAGTGATAAAGATAACCGCCAGTATCAGGCTATACGTCTGGATAACGGTATGGTGGTCTTACTGGTTTCTGATCCGCAGGCAGTTAAATCGCTCTCGGCGCTGGTGGTGCCCGTTGGGTCGCTGGAAGATCCTGAGGCGTACCAGGGGCTGGCACATTACCTTGAACATATGAGTCTGATGGGGTCGAAAAAGTATCCGCAGGCTGACAGTCTGGCCGAATATCTCAAAATGCACGGCGGCAGTCACAATGCCAGCACGGCACCGTATCGCACGGCTTTCTATCTGGAAGTTGAGAACGACGCCTTGCCCGGTGCGGTAGACCGCCTGGCGGACGCTATTGCAGAACCCTTGCTCGACAAGAAATACGCCGAACGTGAACGTAATGCAGTGAATGCCGAATTAACCATGGCGCGTACGCGTGACGGGATGCGCATGGCACAGGTCAGCGCAGAAACCATTAACCCGGCACACCCCGGTTCAAAGTTTTCTGGTGGTAACCTCGAAACTTTAAGCGACAAACCAGGTAATCCGGTACAGCAGGCGCTGAAAGATTTCCACGAGAAGTACTATTCCGCCAATCTGATGAAGGCGGTTATTTACAGCAATAAACCGTTGCCGGAGTTGGCGAAAATGGCGGCGGACACCTTTGGTCGCGTGCCGAACAAAGAGAGCAAAAAACCGGAAATCACCGTGCCGGTAGTCACCGACGCGCAAAAGGGCATTATCATTCATTACGTCCCGGCGTTGCCGCGTAAAGTTCTGCGCGTTGAGTTTCGCATCGATAACAATTCAGCGAAGTTCCGTAGTAAAACGGATGAATTGATTACCTATCTGATTGGTAATCGCAGCCCTGGTACACTTTCTGACTGGCTGCAAAAGCAGGGATTAGTTGAGGGTATTAGCGCCAATTCCGATCCTATCGTCAACGGCAACAGCGGCGTATTAGCGATCTCTGCGTCTTTAACCGATAAAGGTCTGGCGAATCGCGATCAGGTTGTGGCGGCCATTTTTAGCTACCTCAATCTGTTACGTGAAAAAGGGATCGATAAACAATACTTCGATGAACTGGCGAATGTGCTGGATATCGACTTCCGTTATCCGTCAATCACCCGTGATATGGATTACGTCGAATGGCTGGCTGATACCATGATTCGCGTTCCTGTTGAGCATACACTGGATGCAGTCAATATTGCCGATCGGTACGATGCTAAAGCAGTAAAAGAACGTCTGGCGATGATGACGCCGCAGAATGCGCGTATCTGGTATATCAGCCCGAAAGAGCCGCACAATAAAACGGCTTATTTTGTCGATGCGCCGTATCAAGTCGATAAAATCAGCGAACAAACTTTCGCGGACTGGCAGAAAAAAGCCGCCAATATTGCGCTCTCCTTACCGGAGCTTAACCCCTATATTCCTGACGATTTCTCGCTGATTAAGTCAGAGAAGAAATACGACCATCCAGAGTTGATTGTTGATGAGTCGAATCTGCGCGTGGTGTATGCGCCAAGCCGTTATTTTGCCAGTGAGCCCAAAGCTGATGTCAGCCTGATTTTGCGTAATCCGAAAGCCATGGACAGCGCCCGCAATCAGGTGATGTTTGCGCTCAATGATTATCTCGCAGGGCTGGCGTTTGATCAGTTAAGCAACCAGGCGTCGGTTGGTGGCATAAGTTTTTCCACCAATGCTAACAACGGCCTTATGGTTAATGCCAATGGTTACACTCAGCGCCTGCCGCAGCTGTTCCAGGCTCTGCTGGAGGGCTACTTTAGCTATACCGCTACGGAAGATCAGCTTGAGCAGGCGAAGTCCTGGTATAACCAGATGATGGATTCCGCAGAAAAGGGCAAAGCGTTTGAGCAGGCGATTATGCCCGCGCAGATGCTCTCGCAAGTGCCGTACTTCTCGCGAGATGAACGGCGCAAAATTTTGCCCTCCATTACGTTGAAAGAGGTGCTGGCCTATCGCGACGCCTTAAAATCAGGGGCTAGACCAGAGTTTATGGTTATCGGCAACATGACTGAAGCCCAGGCAACAACGCTGGCACGCCATGTGCAAAAACAGTTGGGCGCTGATGGTTCAGAGTGGTGTCGTAACAAAGATGTCGTGGTCGATAAAAAACAATCCGTCATCTTTGAAAAAGCTGGTAACAGCACCGACTCCGCACTGGCAGCGATATTTGTACCGACTGGCTACGATGAATACACCAGCTCAGCCTATAGCTCTCTGTTGGGGCAGATCGTACAGCCGTGGTTCTACAATCAGTTGCGTACCGAAGAACAGTTGGGCTATGCCGTGTTTGCGTTTCCAATGAGCGTGGGGCGTCAGTGGGGCATGGGCTTCCTTTTGCAAAGCAATGATAAACAGCCTTCATTCTTGTGGGAGCGTTACAAGGCGTTTTTCCCAACCGCAGAGGCAAAATTGCGGGCGATGAAGCCAGAGGAGTTTGCGCAAATCCAGCAGGCGGTAATTACTCAGATGCTGCAGGCACCGCAAACGCTCGGCGAAGAAGCATCGAAGTTAAGTAAAGATTTCGATCGCGGCAATATGCGCTTCGATTCGCGTGATAAAATCGTGGCCCAGATAAAACTGCTGACGCCGCAAAAACTTGCTGATTTCTTCCATCAGGCGGTGGTCGAGCCGCAAGGTATGGCTATTCTGTCGCAGATTTCCGGCAGCCAGAACGGGAAAGCCGAATATGTGCATCCTGAAGGCTGGAAAGTGTGGGAGAACGTCAGCGCGTTGCAGCAAACAATGCCCCTGATGAGTGAAAAGAATGAGTGATGTCGCCGAGACACTAGATCCTTTGCGCTTGCCCTTACAGGGTGAGCGCCTGATTGAAGCCTCTGCCGGCACAGGCAAAACCTTTACGATTGCAGCGCTCTATTTGCGCCTGTTACTTGGGCTAGGCGGTTCCGCCGCCTTTCCCCGCCCGCTGACCGTTGAAGAACTGCTGGTGGTCACCTTTACCGAGGCTGCCACGGCAGAATTGCGCGGTCGTATCCGTAGCAATATTCACGAGTTGCGTATCGCCTGCCTGCGTGAAACCACTGACAATCCGCTGTATGCACGTCTGCTGGAAGAGATCGACGATAAAGCGCAAGCCGCGCAGTGGTTGTTGTTAGCCGAACGGCAGATGGATGAAGCGGCAGTCTTTACTATTCACGGTTTTTGCCAGCGCATGCTCAACCTGAATGCCTTTGAATCCGGCATGCTGTTTGAGCAGCAGCTGATTGAAGATGAGTCTCTGCTACGCTACCAGGCCTGCGCCGATTTCTGGCGTCGCCACTGCTACCCGCTGACGCGTGAAATTGCCCAGGTGGTCTTTGAAACCTGGAAAGGGCCGCAGGCGTTGCTGCGCGATATTAATCGTTATCTGCAAGGCGAAGCACCGGTTATCAAAGCACCGCCGCCCGATGATGAAACGCTGGCTTCCCGCCACGCGCAAATTGTGGCGCGTATCGACGCCGTAAAACAGCAGTGGCGCGACGCGGTGGGTGAACTGGATGCGCTGATCGAATCTTCTGGTATTGATCGACGCAAGTTTAACCGTAGCAATCAGGCTAAATGGATCGACAAGATCAGCGCCTGGGCAGAAGAAGAGACCAACAGTTATCAGTTGCCAGAGTCGCTGGAAAAATTCTCTCAGCGTTTCTTAGAAGATCGCACGAAAGCCGGGGGGGAAACCCCGCGACATCCACTGTTTGAGGCGATCGATCAACTGCTTGCAGAACCATTGTCGATCCGCGATCTGGTGATCACCCGCGCATTGGCTGAGATCCGCGAAACAGTAGCGCGTGAAAAACGCCGCCGTGGCGAATTGGGTTTTGATGACATGTTAAGTCGGCTCGATTCCGCGCTGCGTAGCGAAAGCGGCGAGGTGTTGGCAGCGGCGATCCGTACGCGATTCCCGGTGGCAATGATCGATGAATTTCAGGATACCGACCCCCAGCAGTACCGAATTTTTCGCCGTATCTGGCACCATCAGCCGGAAACCGCATTGTTGCTGATTGGCGACCCGAAGCAGGCCATATATGCATTCCGGGGTGCGGATATCTTCACTTATATGAAGGCGCGTAGCGAAGTTCACGCCCACTACACCTTAGACACCAACTGGCGTTCCGCACCGGGAATGGTGAATAGTGTGAACAAGCTTTTCAGCCAGACTGATGACGCGTTCATGTTTCGCGAAATACCGTTTATTCCAGTGAAATCAGCCGGGAAAAATCAGGCGTTACGTTTTGTGTTTAAAGGTGAAACGCAGCCTGCGATGAAAATGTGGCTGATGGAAGGCGAAAGCTGCGGCGTTGGCGACTATCAAAGTACCATGGCGCAGGTATGTGCTGCGCAAATCCGCGACTGGTTACAGGCTGGGCAGCGCGGGGAAGCGTTGCTGATGAACGGCGATGATGCACGTCCGGTACGTGCTTCGGACATCAGTGTGCTGGTGCGCAGCCGCCAGGAGGCCGCCCAGGTGCGCGATGCCTTAACGTTGCTGGAAATCCCTTCCGTTTACCTTTCGAACCGCGACAGTGTTTTTGAAACTCTGGAAGCACAGGAGATGCTTTGGCTGTTGCAGGCGGTGATGACGCCCGAACGTGAGAACACCCTGCGCAGTGCGCTGGCAACGTCAATGATGGGGCTGAATGCGCTGGATATTGAAACGCTGAATAATGACGAACATGCGTGGGATGCGGTCGTCGAAGAGTTCGATGGTTATCGGCAAATCTGGCGCAAACGTGGCGTTATGCCGATGCTGCGGGCGCTGATGTCGGCGCGTAGCATTGCAGAAAACTTGCTGGCAACGGCAGGCGGTGAGCGGCGTCTTACCGATATCTTGCATATCAGCGAACTGCTACAAGAAGCCGGAACGCAGCTGGAAAGTGAACATGCGCTGGTACGCTGGTTATCGCAACATATCCTCGAGCCAGACAGTAATGCCTCCAGCCAACAAATGCGCCTCGAAAGTGATAAACATCTGGTGCAGATTGTCACGATACACAAATCAAAAGGGCTGGAATATCCGCTGGTCTGGTTGCCATTTATTACCAATTTCCGCGTCCAGGATCAGGCGTTTTATCACGATCGCCACTCGTTTGAGGCCGTTCTGGATCTTAATGCTGCGCCAGAAAGCGTCGACCTCGCGGAGGCCGAACGTCTGGCGGAAGATCTGCGTTTACTTTACGTGGCGCTGACGCGTTCGGTTTGGCATTGCAGTCTCGGCGTTGCACCGCTGGTGCGCCGTCGTGGCGATAAAAAAGGTGATACCGACGTCCACCAAAGTGCGCTCGGGCGTTTGCTGCAAAAAGGAGAACCGCAAGATGCGGCAGGGCTTCGTACCTGTATTGAAGCGTTGTGCGATGATGATATTGCCTGGCAAACGGCACAAATTGGTGATAACCAGCCCTGGCAGGTTAATGATGCATTAACTGCAGAACTGAATGCGAGGACGCTACAACGATTGCCCGGCGATAACTGGCGTGTCACCAGCTACTCCGGTTTGCAGCAGCGTGGTCACGGTATCGCTCAGGATCTGATGCCACGGCTGGATGTTGATGCCGCAGGCGTGGTCAGCGTCGTTGAAGAACCGACGTTAACACCGCATCAGTTCCCGCGCGGTGCGTCACCGGGGACATTCTTGCACAGTTTGTTTGAAGACCTCGATTTTACCCAGCCGGTTGACCCGAACTGGGTACAGGAAAAACTGGAGCTCGGTGGCTTTGAACCGCAGTGGGAACCGGTGTTGACTGAGTGGATCACGGCTGTCCTCCAGGCACCTCTCAATGAAACGGGTGTTAGCCTGAATCAGCTTTCCGATCGCGATAAACAGGTGGAGATGGAGTTTTACCTGCCGATTAGTGAACTGCTTATCGCCAGCCAGCTTGATGCACTAATTCGCCAGTTTGACCCGCTATCCGCTGGCTGCCCGCCGCTGGAGTTCATGCAGGTACGTGGCATGTTAAAAGGCTTTATCGATCTGGTGTTCCGCCACGAAGGGCGTTATTACCTGCTCGACTATAAATCCAACTGGTTGGGTGAAGACAGTTCGGCTTACACCCAACAGGCTATGGCAGCGGCAATGCAGGCACACCGCTATGATCTGCAATATCAGCTTTATACCCTGGCGCTGCACCGTTATCTGCGCCATCGTATTGCTGATTACGACTATGAGCGCCACTTTGGCGGCGTTATTTATCTGTTCCTGCGTGGCGTTGATAAAGAACATCCGCAACAAGGGATCTACGCGACCCGACCCAACGCCGGGTTGATTGACCTGATGGATGAGATGTTTGCCGGTATGACCCTGGAGGAGGCGTAATGAAATTGCAAAAGCAATTACTGGAAGCTGTGGAGCACAAACAGCTACGCCCGCTGGACGTGCAGTTTGCCCTGACCGTGGCGGGAGATGAACATCCTGCCGTCACCCTCGCGGCGGCACTATTAAGTCATGATGCCGGAGAGGGACACGTTTGTTTGCCGCTTTCACGACTGGAAAATAACGAGGCATCGCATCCGCTGTTGGCGACCTGTGTCAGTGAAATCGGTGAGCTACAAAATTGGGAAGAATGCTTGCTGGCTTCACAAGCGGTCAGCCGGGGAGATGAACCAACGCCGATGATCCTCTGTGGCGATCGTCTTTATTTGAATCGCATGTGGTGTAACGAGCGCACAGTGGCACGCTTTTTCAACGAAGTGAATCATGCCATTGAGGTTGATGAAGCTCTACTGGCGCAAACCCTGGACAAACTTTTTCCAGTAAGCGATGAAATTAACTGGCAAAAAGTTGCGGCGGCAGTGGCGCTGACGCGGCGGATTTCGGTGATTTCCGGCGGTCCTGGCACCGGTAAAACGACCACCGTAGCGAAGTTGCTGGCAGCCTTAATTCAAATGGCCGACGGAGAACGCTGCCGTATCCGTCTGGCTGCACCAACGGGTAAAGCTGCCGCGCGCTTAACCGAATCTCTCGGCAAGGCTTTGCGACAATTACCGCTGACCGATGAACAAAAGAAACGCATTCCGGAAGATGCCAGCACTTTGCACCGATTGCTGGGTGCGCAGCCGGGTAGCCAGCGTTTACGTCATCATGCCGGTAACCCGCTGCATCTTGATGTGCTGGTGGTAGATGAAGCGTCAATGATCGATCTTCCTATGATGTCGAGACTGATCGACGCCTTGCCTGATCATGCGCGAGTGATCTTTCTCGGCGATCGTGATCAACTGGCCTCGGTTGAGGCTGGGGCTGTGCTGGGCGATATCTGCGCTTATGCCAACGCGGGCTTTACCCCCGAGCGTGCCGGGCAGTTGAGCCGCCTGACGGGAAGCCACGTACCGGCAGGAACTGGCACAGAAGCGGCATCTTTGCGCGACAGCCTCTGCCTGCTGCAAAAAAGCTATCGTTTCGGCAGCGATTCTGGCATTGGTCAGTTAGCTGCGGCGATTAACCGTGGTGATAAAACGGCAGTGAAAACCGTTTTTCAGCAGGATTTTACTGATATCGAAAAACGACTTTTACAGAGCGGCGAAGATTATATTGCGATGCTTGAGGAAGCTCTTGCGGGTTACGGGCGTTATCTGGATCTGCTGCAAGCGCGTGCCGAGCCGAATTTAATCATTCAGGCGTTCAATGAGTACCAGCTTTTGTGCGCCCTGCGGGAAGGGCCGTTTGGCGTGGCTGGGCTGAATGAGCGAATTGAGCAGTTTATGCAACAGAAGCGCAAAATTCATCGTCATCCGCACTCTCGTTGGTACGAAGGTCGACCGGTGATGATTGCCCGTAATGACAGCGCGCTTGGGTTGTTTAATGGCGATATCGGTATTGCGCTGGATCGCGGGCAGGGGACGCGCGTCTGGTTTGCGATGCCGGACGGCAATATTAAGTCTGTGCAACCGAGTCGCTTGCCAGAGCACGAAACGACGTGGGCGATGACGGTACATAAATCGCAGGGATCGGAGTTCGACCATGCGGCGTTGATTTTACCGAGCCAACGCACGCCGGTAGTAACGCGAGAGCTGGTTTACACCGCAGTGACCCGCGCGCGTCGCCGTCTGTCGCTGTATGCCGATGAGCGCATATTAAGTGCGGCAATTGCCACGCGCACCGAGCGGCGCAGTGGTCTGGCGGCGTTGTTTAGTTCACGGGGATAAACGTAATTGCCTGATGCGACGCATGTGGGTCTTATCATGCCTATGAATGTTATGTATGTCGCATCCGGCGATTTTCATCGCTTAACCCAAATCCGCCATCAACACTTTGGATTTACGCTGGTAGTTGTACAACTGCTTTTTGCTCTCGGGCAGTAAATCAATATCCACTGGGGTAAATCCACGTTCCTGGAACCAGTGAATACTGCGCGTGGTCAGCACAAACAATTTGCTTAAGCCGCTCTGCTTCGCCTGAGCGGCAATGCGTTCCAGCAGAACCTCGCCCCGTGATGAGCTGCGGTAATCCGGGTGAACTGCCACACAGGCCATTTCCCCAATCTTCTCTTCCGGGAACGGATAGAGCGCGGCGCAGGCAATAGTCGTGTTATCGCGCTGAATAATGGTGAATTTGTCGATTTCCATCTCCAGCTGCTCGCGAGAACGGCGTACCAGAATACCTTGCTGCTCCAGCGGGCGAATCAACTCCAGAATACCGCCAATATCGTTGATTGTTGCGCGACGAATCTGCTCGGCGCTTTCCATCACAATCTGCGTACCGATACCGTCGCGTGAGAACAACTCTTGCAACAGCGCGCCATCTTCCTGATAACTGATTAAATGACAGCGACGCACGCCGCTGCGGCAGGCTTTCACTGCGCCACGCAAAAAGCGCACCGTACCGGAGTTGTAATCGCCTTTCTCTTCCTGGGCTTCTACCCGCGCTTGCGCTTCGTTAGGGAAAAGTTCGGAGACAATATCACCGTCGTCATTAGTGACGCCCTGGGAAGAGCAAAAACCAATCATCTTTTCAGCTTTCAGTTTGATGGCCAGTTGAGTGGCGATCTCTTCCGAGGTCAGATTAAAGCTCTCGCCAGTGACTGAAACCGCGACCGGCCCCAGCAGCACTATCGCACCGCTGTCCAGTTGACGATGAATCGCATCTTCGTCAATCCGCCGGATACGCCCGCTATGGCAGTAATCCACACCGTCATCGACGCCCAGCGGCTGGGCAATAATAAAATTGCCACTGACGACGTTGATATGCGCGCCCTGCAGCGGCGTGTTATTGAGACTCATCGACAGGCGAGCAGTAATATCCAGTTGCAATGTTCCCGCAGCCTGCTTCACCAGTTCCAGCGTTTTGGCGTCGGTCACACGTATATTCTTGTGATACAGCGGTTCGTGGTGATGCGCAGCCAGATTTGCGTCGATCTGCGGACGTGCGCCATAGACTACCACCAGACGGATGCCGAGGCTGTGCAACAACCCGATATCATTAACGATACTGGAGAAATTCTCATGCTCAATGGCTTCACCGCCGAGCATTATGACAAACGTTTTTCCCCGGTGGGTATTGATATAGGGAACCGAATGGCGGAATCCCTCGACCAACTCGGTTTTACGTTCCTTTACCACGGCACACCTCTTTGCATGATTATTCGAAATTATTGTATTTTTATTCTGTTTTTTCGCAGGGTGCAAGTGTAAATTTTATGCGGGAGCGACTTTTTTATCAGTAATACCGTGAATATAAAAAGAATGTTTACCGTTTTATAGATGACAGATTATGCGTCTTTCGCTAAAGTTTCCGGTCAAATTGGTCGTTTACTTGTTACACAGCTTAGATTTCTTTTGCTCGGGAGAGGCATGTCAGGATCCAACACTGCAATCAGCCGTCGTCGTTTACTGCAAGGCGCGGGTGCCATGTGGCTATTGAGCGTAAGTCAGGTCAGCCTGGCTGCGGTCAGCCAGGTCGTGGCGGTGCGCGTCTGGCCTGCGTCCAGCTACACCCGCGTGACGGTAGAATCAAATCGTCAGCTGAAATATAAGCAGTTCGCGTTGAGTAATCCTGAACGCGTGGTGGTGGATATCGAAGATGTAAACCTGAACTCGGTGCTCAAGGGGATGGCTGCGCAAATCCGCGCTGACGACCCGTTCATCAAGTCGGCGCGCGTCGGGCAATTTGACCCGCAAACCGTACGTATGGTTTTTGAATTAAAGCAAAACGTAAAACCGCAGCTGTTTGCCCTTGCGCCGGTCGCCGGGTTTAAAGAGCGTCTGGTGATGGATCTCTATCCTGCCAATGCACAGGATATGCAGGACCCGCTGCTGGCGCTGCTGGAGGATTACAACAAAGGCGACCTCGAAAAGCAGGTGCCGCCAGCACAAAGTGGTCCACAACCGGGTAAAGCAGGGCGCGATCGTCCTATTGTCATTATGCTTGACCCTGGCCACGGTGGCGAAGACTCCGGTGCGGTGGGGAAATACAAAACACGCGAAAAAGACGTGGTATTGCAAATAGCTCGCCGTCTGCGCTCTCTGATCGAGAAAGAGGGCAATATGAAGGTGTACATGACGCGCAATGAAGACATCTTCATTCCGTTGCAAGTGCGCGTAGCAAAAGCCCAGAAACAGCGTGCTGACTTGTTTGTCTCTATCCATGCCGACGCCTTTACCAGTCGCCAGCCGAGCGGTTCCTCGGTGTTTGCGCTCTCAACCAAAGGCGCAACCAGTACTGCGGCAAAATATCTGGCACAAACCCAGAACGCCTCGGACTTGATTGGTGGCGTAAGCAAAAGCGGTGACCGCTATGTCGACCACACCATGTTCGATATGGTGCAGTCGCTGACCATTGCTGACAGCCTGAAGTTTGGTAAAGCGGTGCTGAATAAGCTCGGTAAAATCAACAAGCTGCATAAAAATCAAGTTGAACAGGCCGGGTTTGCCGTACTAAAGGCACCAGATATTCCCTCCATTCTGGTCGAAACGGCGTTTATCAGTAACGTTGAGGAAGAGCGTAAACTGAAAACGGCGACTTTCCAGCAGGAAGTTGCGGAGTCTATTCTTGCGGGAATTAAAGCGTATTTTGCCGATGGGGCGACGCTGGCGAGAAGGGGATAATGTTTTTATTTATTCAATGAATTTATATTTCGTTGAATAGATAACATTTACCTGAATATTAGACGCTGGTTTTGTGACTGATGTCGGATATTTGAATGTCGGCTTGAAAAATAAGCCGACCATCTCTTTAATTAAGCACAATTCCGTGTAATGTATACGCATTAGTTAATCATCTTGTAACTGTTAAATCAGGCAAGGCAATGTTTGAAGTAGTTATTACTTCTGACGTGCCTTGCCTTTTTTTTTGGAGCCATGGAATGATCATCGAAAAAGTCATGAACAATAATTGTGTACAGGCATCGATGAATGGACAGGAGGTTATCATTTCTGGGCCTGGCGTCGGTTACAACAAAAAATATGGAATGTCGGTCCCTGAGCATCCGGCTAACCGGATTTTTTATGTCAGAAATGAACAAAAAAATAAACTCTACAAATTGATTGAACATGTGGATATTGAGTATGTTTTTGTTGCCGAAAAAATAGTGCAATATGCGGAGAACAATCTCGAAAAAAATCTCAATCCATCGCTACTATTGATTCTTGCTGATCACATTTCGAATGCAATATCCAGAGTCGCTTCAGGCATACAAATTAATAATGTTTTCCTTGATGAAATCAAAGCGTTGTACAAAGCAGAGTATGCGATAAGTCGCGATGCATTAACTATCATTAATGAGCAATTCAGCGTTCAACTTCCTGATGATGAGATTGGTTTTATAGCATTGCATATTTTAAATAATTATGAAAATTCAGTTGATTATGAATCAGTACGGATTATTGAGTTGTCGCAAATAATCACGGGGCTTATTGAAGTTGTTTATAACAGAAAGGTGGACAGAAGTTCATTTAACTATTCCAGATTTATGATGCACCTTAAATATTTTTCAAGTCGCGTGTTATGCAATGAAAAAATAAAACAGAAAGATATTGGTGATATCTATGAACAGTTTCTTGAAAAGGACATCCTGTTACAGCGCGCAATTCATGAAATTGAACGGTATCTGTATGCCACTTTTAAATATGAATTAATTTTAGAAGAAAAACTATATCTCTCTATTCGTACCAAAGTATTAATGGACTAATTATATATAACATTTATATGAGATAACCCACATGAAACAAAAGAAAGCCTGGAGTTTTTTTCAGAGCCTGGGGAAGGCATTTATGTATCCCATTGCTCTGCTAAGTGTATGTGGCATGATGCTAGGGCTGGGAAGTGGTTTAGCCAGTGATGATATGGCAAAGTTAATTCCATTTCTGGCTATTCCAATAATTAAAACCATACTTGATTTCATTGTTAGTCTTGGTTTGTTTGCCTTTGTTAATTTACCTGTATTGTTTGCGATAGCGATTCCCTTAGGATTATTAAAAGATAAAGAGGATAAAGCCTATGGTGCTTTTTCTGGCTTAATTGGTTTTATGGCGATGCATCTGGGAACGAACTTTTATCTTAAACAGCACGACTTATTGGTCGTTGCTGACCAAATGTCGACACATGGGCAAACCATCATTCTGGGGATCCAGTCCTACAATACCAGCGTGTTGGGGGGAATTGTTGCTGGGTTATTAGTCGCCAGCATGTATAAAAAGATCGTTAATTTACGCATTCCTGAATCGTTAGGTTTTTATAGCGGCCCACGTCTGGTGCCTATCATTACACTGATTGTGATGAGTGGATTTGGTCTGATCATTCCTTTTATCTGGCCGCCGTTTTTCAATCTTTTCATGCTCATTGGACACTGGATTTCAACTTCCGGTCCTGTTGGTTATTTCTTCTATGCAGTTGCCGAACGCGTGACGATTCCTTTTGGCTTAAACCATCTGGTGACGTCAGTTTTCCGCTTTACGCCAATCGGCGGTTCGGCTGTGATTGGCGGCGAAGAATATTACGGCACCCTGAACATGTTTATGGCATACGTCAAAGAGAATGCGGTCATTCCGCTGGATTTGGCGGGGAAAATGGAGCAGGGCAAACTGATGATTCAGTATGGTCTGGCTGGTGCCGCGCTGGCGATGTATCGCACTGCTCATGCTCAAAACAGAAAGGCTATCAAAGCATTGCTTATTTCCGGGGTGCTTACGGTGATTATTGGCGGCGTCAGCGAACCGATTGAGTTTCTGTTCTTATTTGTCAGTCCACTGCTGTTTGTCTTCCATGCCTTTATGAATGGATTCGCTAACATGGTTCTGCCATATATGGGCGTGAAGATGGGATTTACTGGCGATCTGATTCAATTTATTAGCTTTGGCGTATTGCGTGGCACAAGAACAGGTTGGCCGATCGCGGTGTGTGTCGAAGTGGCCTATTTCTTCATTTATTACTTTGTGTTCCGTTGGACCATTCTTAAATTTAACCTGATGACCGTAGGCCGTGAAGAGTCCAGTCCTGTCACGCTGAACGCTCACGAAGATACGGCTATAGCGGATATCCCAACTCCTGATAAATCAGAGCTGCAAGCGGCGGAGCAGATGGTTAAGGCACTTGGTGGTAAAGAGAATATTAAGTCACTGGATAATTGCGTAACTCGTTTACGTTTAACAATCGCTGATATGGGATTGATTGACGAAGTTGCAATAAAAAGAGCTGGCGGGATTGCGGTTGTTAAACTTGATCAAAATACCCTACAAGTCATTATCGGCACTAAAGTTATCGCCCTGCGTCGGGATATGGATAACTATATGGGGATATACTGATGGATGTTTTTAATACTCCTGTTTCCCGCAAAGGAACATATTGTACCCAATGGGACTTTTGCGAGGACAGATTTGGTGTAAAAGATGTACTACCATTCTCTATTTCAGATATGGATCTTCCGATACCAGACGCTATCACCAGAGCATTAAAAAAACGCCTGGAACACCCGATTTTAGGGTACAGTCGTTGGCAACATGGTGAATATCTGAATGCGATAGTAAACTGGTATTATCAACAATATCAAACAGATATTAAACCTGAATGGATAACCTATAGCCCCAGTGTGATGTACTCTATTGCAAAAGCAATAGAGTTATTGACATCGCATGGTGATAATATTCTCGTTTTTACACCTGTCTATAATGCATTTTTTGATGTAATTAAACATAGCGAGCGAAATATTCTGACAGCCTCTTTGATTATAAAAAATGAGGGGAGCTACGCTATCAACTGGCAAGATTTTGATCTTAAGATTAAAAGCGCAAAGATGGTGTTATTATGTAATCCTCATAACCCGACAGGAACAGTCTGGTCGGAAGAAGAACTGCATAAAATCGCTGCAAGCTGTACAAGGCATAATGTCTGGTTATGTTCAGATGAAATCCATAGTGATTTTGTTTTTAATCGTAGCTTTACATCCGCGCTTAAAATAAAAAAAGAAAAAGTAGTAGTATTTAACTCGATATCGAAAACATTTAATGTTCCTGCTCTAACAGGATCGTATATGATTTCAACTGACGATAATTTTAATCATAAGTTCAGAACGATATCGAGGTATCGCGATTTTGTAAACTCCCCATCAGTACTGAATATAATTGCAACTATTATTGCCTATAACGAATGTGAGGGATGGTTAAAGTCATTAAAGGCACATATTGCCTCTAACATTCAATTCACCCAGCAGTATCTGAATGAAAATATTCCAGAATTGATCGTAAGGCCAGCTGATGGTTGCTATTTTTCCTGGATAGATTGTTCTGCTATTGGTTATCCTTTTGATGAATTCTACAGTCGATTAATTCATGAAGGCAAAGTGGGCATTATGGCGGGGCATGTCTATGGAACGGAGGGGGAGGGCTACCTTCGTCTGAACCTGGCCTGCGGTCGAGAAAAATTATATATGGGGCTTACGCGTCTTGTGAGTGTAATTAAAAATATTAATCAGGGAGAATGAAAATGAATAACACGGATCTTATCCATCTCATTAAACATTTTATGCATAACGAACTTAAAGCAGTAGAAGAGGTTATTGATTCCCCACTTTCTGAATTCGCGAATTTAATTAAAGTATTACAATCTTGTCAAGGAAAAGTTGTTTTTATTGGTGTTGGTAAGTCCGGTATTATTGCCAGGAAACTCGCCGCAACATTTGCCAGCACCGGAACTCCCTCGTTTTTTGTTCACGGTACGGAAGCGGTACACGGCGACCTTGGAATGGTGGCGAAAGACGATGTTGTTATTCTTATTTCAAACAGTGGTGAGACGGCGGAAATCCTGGCGACACTGCCTAGTTTGAAAAAAATGGGTAATTATTTGATCTCTTTTACCCGCAGTCATCACTCATCGCTTGCGATAAGTTGTGATTTATCTGTTGAAATCCCCGTCAAAAGTGAGGCGGATAATTTAGGTTTAGCACCGTCATGCTCGTCGACTGTTGTTCTGGTTGTTGGTGATGCGGTGGCGCTTGCACTCTCTGAATTGAAAAAATTTACTCGTGCTGATTTCGGCTTATATCATCCAGGAGGTGCACTCGGCATTAAAGCAAATTCATAATTTCAAAATATAAATACAGTAACCGGTCACGCCATCTTTTGGGGTGGCGTTCTTTGAAGTGAGTGTCCGCTATGGAAAATGTTCTGGTCACCGTCCCCAGCTTTTCAGCACGCTGTGTTTCCGCCAGCAAGTTGCTAAGAGAGAATAATTTTAATCTTATTATTAAGAATAATGTGGAGCATCTGCTTAAATCAGAATCCACTGCATTACGAGAATCTATTTGCGCGGTCATCGCCGGAAAAGATGGTTATCAGGCGGACACGCTATCATTGCTGCCTGGTGTGAGAATAATATCGAGATTCGGGACGGGGATAGACAATATTGATCTTCGTGCGGCACAGCAATCCGGTATTGTTGTCAATAATGCGGTTGGGATTAATTCAAATGCGGTTGCGGAATTTATCATTGGACTTATCTTCGCGAGCATGAGAAATATCCCTGGCAGCTATCATGCGATGCAAAATGGCTACTGGGGTGAGTCGCATGGCTGTGAATTACAAGGGAAACGGATTGGCCTGGTTGGCTACGGTAATATAGGTAAAACTCTGGCGAAAAGGTTATCCGGTTTTGATGTTGAGCTTTTAGCTTTTGACAAACAACCCGACTATCAGGTTGCTGACAAAGCTGGAGTTCAGTTTGTATCAATTGAAGATATCTTTATGCAGTCGCATGTCATCATTGTTCTTTTGCCTTTTTCTTCTGAGCTGGAGAACTTCATTAGTCATAAATATTTGTCGATGATGCGCAATGGTGCTCTGATCATCAATGCCGCAAGGGGAAAGTTGCTGGATGAGGGCGCTTTACTTCAGGTGATTGAAGAACGAAATGTGTTTGCGGCGCTGGATGTGTTTAGCTCTGAACCGTTGGCGCAATTTAGCCCACTGCTACATGCCAAAAATATCATTACAACGCCGCATATCGCGGCCGCCACCGTTGAGTCATACCAGCAAACCGGGATACACGTTGCCCAGTCGATAATTGATTACTTCGCAGGAAGGGAGATAAAAAACGTGTTGTGAGTTCAGCGAACAAAGATTTTAAATACAAAAAAACCGCAATTTGTAGAACACATTGCGGTTTGTCTGCATTCTAATAAATTGGTTGCGGGGGCCACAGTCAAGAGGTTAATCCAATCTTTTGAAACTTAAGGTATTCACTGTTCCCGAACCCAAGCTATCTACCGAAATATACACTCATTATCTGATGTGAATCAACGAGTAGATCGAATGGCCTGTTCCTCTCTTTTTTTGTACACAGAGACTCCATTTTAAAAAATGGCAAGGTCACATATCCCTTATTGGTACATAAATCCCCCGATGTTTACTGACTTTGTTCCACCTTCGTATCCAGTAAAATGACATAGCGATTCAACAACTGATTTAACCGGGTATCAATTTGCGTCAACAGCGTTGGCGAAACCTCTCCGGTCTGTTTTTGCTCTTCCAGTTGCCGAAGCAGTTCTTCCAGCGGCGGCTCCTTTAACGACTGCCGGATGCCGTACACCGCCGTTTTTAGTTCCGAACCGGTCAGATATCTCCCCTTACGTTCATCCAGTGCATCCAGCTGCGCCGACAGGCGCTGTAGCTGGCTCTGCGCCTGAGCATAGCCATTCAGTGCCTTAGCAGACAGGGCGCTCAGCTCCCGCTGTTTGCGCCACTGCGCGTTCAGCGCCCTGACCTGAGGATTATCCGGCCACAGGGCATCAAGCTGGCGTAGCTGGCGATATCCCTGCTCCAGTGGCCAGCGGGCAGGCAATTTGTTTAACTGCTCCAGTTGCATCTGACTTGCCGCAATTGTTCTGTCCTGAGCCAGCAGCGCCTTATCCTTTACATCCAGCTTTGCCAGTTCGCCGCTCTCCAGCGACTGCGGCAACGGCATGACAGACAGTTGTATTCGCTGGATTAGCGCGTCCGGCTGATTAAGCTGCGACCAGCCCCATAATCCTGTTCCGCCGAGACCGGCCATCACAACCATTCCGGCCATAAATATCGGCCATGTCCGCTGCCGGGAGATTTCAGGGGATGGAACGGGTGGACTGGCATCCTTATCGTTTTGCTGAACGGATCTGGTTGCAAAAACCGGCTGTGGACTTTCCTCTGACTTTTTCGGTTGATTCATTTCCCGGCGGGGTAATTCAGGGAGAGTGATAGTGGTTTCCGCTCCCTGAGGCGCCAGCCGTTCCAGACGCAATGCGGTATTGCGAAACTGCCCGGCCAGTAGATCCAGTTTCGTCATATGCCACAGTTCACACTGTTGCAGCGTGGTTTCGATGGCGGAAAGATGCTGTACACAACGGTAGATCTGCGGCAGATCCTGATACTGAATATCCAGCGTTCTCAGTGCCTGCTGCATTTTTTCTGTGACCCAGCTGAGCAGTGATATTCTGGAATGTACCTGTACCGGCCAGAAGTCAGCCCAGCGCTGGAGCAGTATATCCAGTGAACCGAGTCCGTCTGCCATCCCTGCCAGCCCCTGCCGTCTGGTTATCGCCAGTACGTAACAGACCAGCGTCTGTAGTTCCACGCCATTTTGCCGGAACAGCGCGAGGCTGAGTTTTTCCACCTGACGCCAGTCCACATCCGGTCGGGCCGGGTGAGTCAGTTTACTCATTTCAGCCTGCAGTTCACCGGATTCCTTATAAGTACAGGGATCGCCGCCCATGACGAACTGGCTGATAAAATTCGCGTTACTTGCCATCAGTACGCCCGCTCCTGCTGTTTGAGATGACGCAGAACAATTCGTCCTTCCGGAGAAAATACGCCATCAAAGCGTATCCAGCCGGTATCGGGAAGCTGAGCGTGGATCAGGTAATTAAGATGCCCTGGACGGGGCTGGGGGAGTAATTCCACCTGTATCTGACTCAGGCGTGGTTCATAACGCAGCAGTGTTTCTTCAATCTGACGCATCAGGCCATGAATACCCGCAGCCATCCCCTGATGGATCAGACTGAGATCCGGCAGACCGTAATCCGGCAAATGCGCCAGCGTGCCTGCCCGGCAGTTGATAATGCGTTGCATATTGTCCATCACGGAAAGGATAAGCTGATCCCGCTCGCTGACCTGTTCCAGCGGTAACTCGCCGCTGAAACTGAACGTCAGCATTTCATATAAGGAAGGTGTCGACATCGGTTATTTATCCTTGAGAGGCAGCAGTCGCAGGTCGCTTCTCATCAGTTCAATCGAGCGCGGCTTGTCGGCCTCCAGTTCGTCCCTTTTGATCACCAGACGCCAGCTGTCGCTTTTTTCATCAGGGTGATAAAACTGCCCAATAATGGCGACAAACTGCGTCTCTTTATCCAGCGGCACATTCAGGGATGCCGTGCCTTCCGGTTTTACCCAGACGGTGTGTTTTGCCAGTACGTCCTTCTCCAGCGTCTTCTCTTCCTGCATAAACAGGGTGTCATAATCCGCCTTGTCAAAATCTTCGCGGGTTTTCAGTTGCCAGACATGCACCATCGTGGAAAGCGGCGTATCTTCCGCGTCCGTATTCAGGGCACTTCGGGAGAAGAAATCGAGATGCAGTATTTTGATTTGCTTGTAGAAAACGGCTGAGGCCACGCTTTTCGATTCATCCACCACTTTCTGAATCAGCCCGCAGCCACTCAGAACAACCGTCAGCATCGCCATACAGAGCAACGCCGGACGTTTAAAACGAATAGGAAACATGAGTCATACTCTCCCTGTTACGAATGGAAAAAGCGGGTATTAATCCCTGATAACGCCCCAGACTGACCGTCACTGTTCCGGTCGCGGGCGCGGCAAAGGAGGCGCGAAGGATGCCGGTACGGCTAATCTGTACACGCTGTTTTCCCAGTCTGGCAGCAGGCAACAGGCTGACGGGCAGCGTCAGTTGCAGACGGGCCTGACAGCGCCAGCCCAGATAAACGCGCAGCAGCACCAGCAAATCGCTGTGCAGTTGCCCGTCGGGCAGCCAGCCACGTGCTTCTGCGGCATCTTCGGTATACAGTTTCAGCAGCAACTGGCTGTTGACGTCGGTACCGGTACGCCCCAGCAGCGTTCGCGTTTTCAGGCTGATGCGTGAATTTTTTGACAGACCCGCAGGGGCCGGGAGAATTACAGGCTGCGGATCGTGAGGCACCACCGTCGCTTTGGTCAGCGGGGCAAGCAGCCCTACCAGTGCCGTGACGCCTTCCGCCGTGCGCGTCGGCAGGCGCATCACGCTGAGCAGGGCCAGAAAACGGGATACCGGCGTGGCGATATGGTTCTCGCTGCCGGGAATACCCAGCCCGATGAGTCCCAGCAGACAACGGGAAATGTCATCCACGGCACCTGCTTCAAACGACGCCGGGTAGTTATATTTGCGCCAGATGCGGTAGTACTGAGTAATAAAGCGATGGTTAAAAATATCGAGAAACGCCATCACTGCGTCATGTCCGTCATGACGCTGGGTAATGTAGTCCAGATAGGCGGTGGGCAGCGGCGAATCCACGCCGTACAGGCCGAGAAAGGTGGTGCGCACCGTGGGGGGCGCGTCGGGATTGCCCGCGTCACGTTCAACGTTTTTTAACTCGCTGACCGGAAAGCCCATACCGGGATGAGGACGAAAGCGCACCGCATCGGTGGCGGGGCTGTCGGTACTGCCCAGCGGCGCGTTCTGCTGGCTCTGTTCCAGCAACTGGCAAAAACGGTAAAAATTGATCCGCGCAATATCCGGGGCCAGCCGGTCGGTCAGCCCGGTACGCGCTGGCTGTGATGCTCTGTCCATTGCAGGCACTTTCCTGTGGGTTGCAGAATTAAGGTCAGTTGAGTGAATAAGTGGATATCGGCATACAGTGCGAAAAAGCGGTGCAGCAGTTCACCAAACAGCGTGATATCACCTTCTCCGGCAAAGCCGTTACTGTCCAGCGTCACCTGAATATCCACGCCACGCAGCAGAAAGCCTCTTTCAAAACGCTGTATCAGGCTGTGCTGAACGTCGACAATCGCCTCCAGACGACGGCGGTTCATCTCGCTTTCGGCCCAGTCGTACAGTGCCAGCGTGCCGCGCAGAATTTCGGCGTTATCCATCATCGATAAAAAGTTAGAACCAAGGTGACTGAGCACCCGCCAGTGGAAGCGGTCACGCGCAGGGGGATAGCAGGGCTGCGTCGGAGCGCACAGGTTGCGCACCCGCAGGACGTTCTGTGAGGCATGAACTGGCGTATCGAGCAGCGTGCTCTGTAAAGCCTTACGGGGAAGCTGCCCGTTAGTACCGGTCAGGCTTAAAGAGAGCGTTTCATCCTCCAGCATCCGGTCAGTATCAAATGCATCGCCGCCCAGAATCAGCCAGGTGTCATGCAGGCCGGAAGGGCCGCGCTTTACCCGCGTGTGGTAATAGCGTTCCGGCGCATCGTGGCGCAGCATCCCGCCCCGGTGACGAAAGCTGGAGAAGGGGACATACGCCTGACTGCCGGTATGGCGCGAAGAAATAATGTTGTCGACGGAATAAATCTCGGTATGCCCGTCCTGAATGCGCATCGGGCGCAGCAGAAATTCGTTTTCCAGTGGCGAAAGGTGTAACGGATCGGCTTCGAGCGGGAACAGGTTGATGACCGGCACGCAGTGCAGACGGATATTATCGCTGTCAAACGGCAGGTCGTGAGGCCAGTTCTCGTTCAGCACCACGTCAATCTCAAAGCCGGTTATCCCCTCCGGCCATGCAACCTGCTCCAGCCCGTTCAGCGCCACGAACATAAACTTCTCGCGGAAGGTGAAATACTCCAGCAGCAACTGGTAACCGCTGAAGGCTGACTCACCTTTTGGCCAGAGCCTGTCATCATCCTCAAAGCCCATCGGGGAAAAGTGTGCGCCAAGCATCCGGCGATCCTGCCCCGGCAGACGCAGCCAGAACTGCTGCGTGCCAAGCGTTAAAGCCCGGTGCAACGCACAGGCTACCGGGCTGTCGGCATTGAGATAGAGCGGCAGGCGGGATAAATCGATCTGCGACCAGTCACCAACCAGCGGGCCGCACGCAAAGCGCAGACGGATAACCGAGCGTCCGTCCGGTTCATATTGCAATGACACGTCCGGCAACGCCAGCGGATGCAGCGTGATATCACGCGTGGCACTGTAGACGCAGCGGGTTCTGCGCTCGCCAACAGGGCGCGACAATACCTGAAAATCGCTCAGCGTTTCGCTCTGCTTCATCTGCCGGTGATCTGTCGACAGTTCAACCACGGAAAGTGACGGGATGGTTCGCAGGTAGTGGGGCCACAGCAGGCTGACCAGCCCTTCAGTCAGTTCCGGCAGATCGTCGTCCAGCTTTTCGCGCAGGCGGCCCATTAAAAAAGCGAAGCCCTCGAACAGGCGCTCCACATAGGGATCGCGTGCGCCGGGTTTATCAAGATTAAGCATCGCAGCACGGTCGGGATACGCCTGTGCGAATTCTTTACCCGCTTCACGCAGGTAGCGCATTTCGGCTTCATAGTAGCGTTGGGTCAGGTCGTCCATTCAGAGAGTTATTTCCCATTTAACTAAAAAGTTAGATAACAGTAAAAAGAAAATATATTTTACAGTTCATAAAAAACCAGTAAAAAACAACAATAACCCATAAAGATGAGCGCAATTAAAAAACCATTACAATCATCTGTTAAAAATAAACAATAACTACTTAGTTTATAGTATTACCGGTCAGTTACTTCATCTTCCTGGGTATTACATTTTTAATATAGTGTTTGATATTTACATTCCGTTTTACATGATATTGATTTATTTGCCATGTAAGATTAAGCAACTCACACTGAAAATAAAATTAACTGTTACTGATACATCGCTACTCTATTGTTTTTTAGATAAAACATCATAACCCCATCATTGATTTAATTATTGCCATTTTTTTTGCATAATGATTTTTCTTTAACGTATTTCGTTGCCAGACCCGGCATCCACCCAGACGGGATACCATTACAAGCAATATAATTTCTAGATAATAATTCTTTTTTGTAAAATGACGAAAAAATCAACACTGCGCAAATAGAGAAAGCAATAATAATTTTAATTATCAACCAAAGGCGCACCATTGTTACTTTAGATAATCGTCGCCCACTAATAGCAAAAAACAAAATCTCAAACGACATTACATATAATGTGAAAGGTAAAAATACAATTAATACATATCCCCAGCTATATACAATAATATCATCCCATAAAAACAATTCATAAATAGCATAACACCCAAAAGAAACAAAAGCCGAGGACAGAAAGAATATAAATAAAAAACTACAAATTAAATTTACCATTTCTTTTATTGCCTGAATATTCATCTCTAATTTAGTCCCCACTTAATTATATTATCAAGATTTTCTCTTAGATATTACTTCACCTCATGCTCCAGTACCTCCCTTCCTTTAATTAGCACATTTTTTGCCCACATAGTTCCCAAGTCCCAGATATCATCTGCAGTCTCTCTGGCTTTCTCAACAAATTCCTGCTGAGCTGCTTCAATATAGGCCACAATACAATCAGTAATCCAAACTAAGCTGCGTATCGCACAGTACCGCCGCCTGAGTATCCTGACACTTATTTCACAGCCTTACCATTCTGGTAATCTCTATAGGAATACGCAGCCGGATCTGTGTTATGCCAATAGCCTGCTTCGTGGACAGTATTATCAAATGCCCACAAAAAATACCCATCATCACTTGTTTTAGATATTTTTCTTTCTGTCTCAAATTCATACCACTTATCTTTATAAGTAAAAGAAATAAGGAAATAATCATTGACAGGCTTTAATGTTTCCGCATCAAATGTCGTCCTCAGATATTCACATTTAATTTTACCGCGCATCAGGTCTTTAAATTTCTGAGCATCCATCTCAGCAAGGCCATATAGTGCAGGAAGTCTTTTATCCGACCCATTTAATGCGTTCTGTAATTTTAATGTAATACCAAAGTCATCCAAATTAGCAATTGGAGTATATTGAGTATTCAATATATAATGATCATCTATTTTAATATATTGAAGTTGCTGTAGCCATTCGCTGGCATCAAACTGTATCCTTTTATTTGGCCAGTTGGGATCGTTCGCGTCAGCAGTTGGTACAGTGACAACCATCTGATATTCTTGCCTGTACATATAATATCCTCCACCACACAAAGTAATGACGACAGATGTCGTCACTGCGTAATACCATTTTCTTTTTAAGAACATTATTGAACCCACTCCTCAGGCTGATAATCCTGTAACCCGCTTTTCAGCCCTTTCGGCGAATCCCCTGTTCTTGGCATATGCCATGCACCATTAGGAGCTATTGGTCCTCCGCCAGACTTTTCATTTTTGTCTCTGGTAGTAACATCTGCATGGCGTTTTGATTTCTCATCATATCCCTCTGGTTTCACTGGAGGGGAAACTTCAGTATTCCCCTTTGCTTTTTCTTTATTATACATATCTATATCTTTTTTATATTTTTCTACCACACTACCATATTCCTGAGCTTCTTTAATTTCCTTGCCTGTCCCATAAGCCAGACTGTAGTCCGATCTCATCTCAAACGCTTTAACCATGACATCCCAGTTATCAGCCATTTTCTGTGCCGGGCTGTCCTTTTGCCCTGCATCATCCTTCCCGGAAAAATCTTTATCACCATCTGAGATACCGGCCCGACAGGCATATGTTGTCACATGGGCATCATAATCAAAAACTGACTCGTGAACTGCTGCAATATCTTCATGTTTAAACATTCCATTTTTTTCAATATCCTTGTCTTCATGATGATAATGATATGAAGCTGTTTTAATAACACCGTGGCACAGAATAACCAGTTCCTTAATCACTCTTCCTTTTTCTTTGCGTTGATTCAGGAATGAAACTAATTCATCCTTATTCTTGACATAGATAATTCTTCCATCGTGCGCTTTAGTATAATCATTAATTCTATCAATATCTTTTTGCGTATACCCAAGCGAAAAAACCACCATAATTCGCTGCGAACTGGAATCCTGTTTACTGGCTGGAGGAAACTGTTGTAATTGTTCTAATCCACAATTTATAAATCGATACTGATTTCCTTTTGAGTCCTCCATTCCTATCCAGTTTGTTACGGCTGTTCTGGCCGCCACAATCACAATATAATCACGCCCATTAATCCAGTTGACATATTTTACAGGTTCATTCTCTTCAGTTGTTAATTCGATCTTTCTATTGTCAATTTCTTTTAATGAACCAAAATTTTTCCCTCTTTTCAGCCAGGAATCAGCCAGTTTTCCTGTAAGTGCAATTACCTTTTGAGCAGTATCTGTATATATTCTCTCAGTCTCGCCATCCTGATTAGTCTTGCCACTGAGAGACATGTTATTATTTAGGATAAAGACATAAGGTATGTCCTGTACACTAACATTATTTTCGCCATGTTGAAGTTTTATCTGATGACTGTATTTTTTATCTGGATTACCGGAAGTCAGATTTTTCCTCGCCGACTGCGCATGTTGTTCCGGCTCGCTTCCCCCGTCATCCGTTTCATAGGTATCATCCATCATTGACGCAATAAACCGCGCCTTGCACGGGCAACTGCTCTGGCTGTCCAGAGATCCCGCCATCAGCCTGCCGTGAATATCCGTTTCCGGCACGCCGCCCACAATAATAAACATTCCCGGATATCTGCCGCAGGTGACCCGATCCATATCCCGTGCCTGTGGGATACCCATGATCGTATGGTCGTCCGCGCCTTCAATAATTTTGCCGCCGCAGGTGGTTTTGTCCCCCCTGACCAGAAAATAGCCTCTTCCCATTGCCATCAGTCCTTATGTTGCGTATCACACAATACCGCTGCCCGTACCGGATCTATTGTCACCAGCGTTCCCAGCAGGATTTCCATTTTTCGGTTCAGCAGGGCTTTATCCGCATAGCGGTGCGCCCGCAGGCGCAGCAGTTTCAGTTGCCGGGCTTTTACCTCAAACAGCAGGTCCGGCTCCCACTGCGTCAGCGTCAGCCCCTGTGCGGCGATATCCAGTTCTTCCAGCAGCAGGAGCGCCATCTCGTTTTTACCGTACTGTTCCGCCACCCGAGCCATCAGCAGCCGCAATAACAGGCGCTGTCGTGCCGTGGTGATGCCCGGACGGGTCTGTATCCAGCCCAGCGCCGCCTCCACGCCCTGACTGTCTGCCATCTCCAGTGCTTCCGGCTCCAGCGCCAGTACGTCATTTGTGGCGTCGTCTGTCGGCACAGCAGCTTTCCCCGCAAGCCATGCGCCGTCTTCCCGCATCATGACCTGCTGCGCTATCCAGTTGCGCGTCACCTCGTCGGCGAACGGTGTGCCGTCATTCCATGCCAGATTTTCCAGCCCCGGCAGGCGCTCCAGCAGCAGCGCCAGGTCCTGACGGATAACCGCTGTCCACCTGTCCCACGGTGCGCCCGCCTTAGCCAGCGCCTGATGCAGATACCACTGGATATCCAGCCAGAAATGGCTGACGCCGGAGCTGAACATCAGGTCGGCCTGCTCCAGCAGTTCCGTCCAGTTCTGCTGGGCATACAGCCGCTTAAGCTGGTTGCGCGATTCTGTGCGCGGCGGGGCCAGCCGGGTTTTGCCGTCCACGTCCGGCGGCAATTCATGCACCGTGTCCCAGCGCAGGGTTTTCATTAGCCGGTGCGCTGAAAGCCAGCCCTGCGGCTGTTCGTTCAGATAACGGGCCAGCACTTTCGCCTGGTCGAGCAGGTCACGTCCGGAGGTGATGGTCTGTACCTGCGGCGCATCCACCGGGGATGACGGTGCCGGAACGCCGCTGCTGTTCTGCGGCACCACCGCGTTCATTCCGCCCGACTGTGCCAGACGCGATTCCAGCGCGTTAATCAGCGGCATCAGGGAGGGGGAATGCTGGTCTTCGGGCCACGCGGCGAAGGAAACCGTCAGCAGATTCAGGGCGGCAACAATGTTCGCAAAATCCTCTTTTGCCACTTCCGGGTCGCGGGCAAGGCTGTCGAGCATCTTTTCCCCCGCCAGCCACTCCAGCGCCATTTTCCGGCTGGCCGGTCGCGAGGGCAGCAGTTGCGTACCGAAGCGTTCCACCAGTCCGCTCAGCAGCGCCAGTCCTTCCGCCAGTCCGCGCTCACCGTCGCGGTGCAGTCGCGCCCAGATGTAGTAAGTGGCGATGCGCACGTCTTTTGCCTGCGTCAGCAGCAGGGATTCGGCAAGCTGGCAGATGAGGTCCGTATCCGCGCCGGAAAGTTTGTTCATCTCGTCGCGGATACGCAGGAAATCGTCGTGGTAGCCGGGGTCTTCCCCGACCGGCGTGTCTGCCGTCACCGGCAGCAGCCATGTCTGCCACAGCGCCGCCTGTGTTCGCGCCACATCCAGTGCATCCCGGTCAGCAAAACAGCTACGGGTCAGCTTTTGCAGCAGTTCACTCATCGGCGTCTTCCCCATATTCTTCCGCATCCTTCATGCTCTTCCCGGTCAGGAATACCTGTCCAGGCAGGCGGAAGTTTTTCAGTTCCAGCAGCGCCATCGGCCCTTTACCCTGTTCAACCCGCAGCAGGTAATTCAGCGGCAGGCCGTCCTGCGCTTTCCACACCACCTTAAAGGTGCTGCTGTCCACCGGCGTCACCTGCGCCTGTTCCAGCAGGCGAATAAGGCTCCAGCTTCCCCGGTAATCCGCCAGTATGCGTTCCATTGCCTGCGTGCTGGTCCAGCTCAGCGATGCGCCGGGTTGCCACTGTTCATCCGGCCAGTTAAAACGCTGCCAGCGTTCTTTCTGGTTGAAATACTCCAGTTCCTGCCCGTCAATCACCAGATGCGTCTTCATCACGTCGCGCGCCGGTTTTGCCCGCAGTTCAAAATGTATTCCGGCATCGCCGCTGGCAAAGGCGGTATCGGCCACATCGCGCAGGCGGTTCAGGGCGCGGATAAAGTCCGGGTTGACCGTCAGCCCCTGCGTGTTCATGGCGTCAGCCACCCAGTAGCGGCCTTCACGTTTCAGAACGCCGGAAAGGTTGGCGGCAATAAACTGGTTGATGCGTCCGTCATCGCGCAGGTACTGCGCCAGCAAGGGAAGAGAGGCATCGTTCTGTGAGGCTTTGAATGGATAGCGGCCAGCGAAGTCCTGATTCCAGTGACTGACAATCGCCCGTTGCCACTGTCGGTTCAGGCTGTCTGCCGCAGGCGTCAGCACCTGCCGCCATGACTGCTCCACCGGGCGGACGAACAGCGCCTGACCGAAGCCATTCCATTCCTCACCCAGACTGGCGGCAATTAATCGCCCGTAGTCGCGGGTGTCGGTGAGGTCAACGGTTTTGCCCTGTAAAACCGTCTGCGCCAGTTGCTGGGTCATCTCCTGCGGGTCGGGGGCGTTGGTCACCTGTTGCAGTTTGAGGCGCACGCGGGTGACGCGGGTCAGATACGTTTGCAGGCTGAGTTGCGTATCGCCACCACCGCTTCCGGACTTATCGCCCAGCAACCGCAGCAGCGGCGCGAAGGTTTTATCCAGCGGCCCGACAGGCACGTCGCCTTCACGGGATTGCTGCGGCGTTTTCTCCTTGCCGTTAAACAGTTCCTGTGCCGATTTCGCCAGCGAGTCTGACAGGCCACGGTTTTCCCTGCCTGTCGCCGCCTGCCATGCAAGGGTATCCGTCAGTGCAATCAGCGGCGACTGACGGGCATCGGCCATCAGCGTCAGCTGGTCGAGAATGCCGGAGAGCGAGTCTTCCTTTTTCCAGCGAATGCTGTTGAGAAACGCCAGCCAGCTTCCGGCGAAGTCGGTAAAGTAGCGAGAGGTGAGACGGTTACGCAGCGTATCCGGCGAGATATCCGCAGAGGTATCCTGCTGGCGGTCGCTGAGTACCCAGTCGATTTCCTCGCGCCGCGCCGTCACCACCTGCTCGATGGCTTCCCTGACCTGTCCTTCCCACGCCTGACGGGTGAACATCCCCGGCACCGTCTGTTCCGTACTGAAAAGAGATTCGGTGAGGGTATCTCCGGTCATGTCTGCCAGCGTCATATCGGCGTAGTTGCGGGACACCTGTTGCAGCACGTTCTGGTAGAGGGTGTTTTCGGCATTACGCACACCAATCTGGCGCAGCAGGATTTTACGCACCGCGCCGGTCAGTTCCGGTGGCGGTGAGGTTTCCCACTGCGGGTGTTCCGGCAGGTTCGCCATCCAGAAGGTCAGCAGTGACGGCAACACGTTCTGCCGCACACCTTCCGGGATATTCTCGTAGCGCAGGCCGTCTGCCATCAGCGTGGTACTGAAAAAGGCAGCGTCGGCCTTTTCCGGACGGGAAGTCATCAGCAATGCCTTAAGCTGCTTATAGCGTTGTTCACCGGTGGCGGTACGCTGAGGACTGTTGGGCGGCAGCGCGACAAAGGCATTAAGTTGCTGTTGCAGATGGTCAACGGCCACGTCGCGCACCAGCCGGTTTGCCGCCTGTGCATAGCCGGGAAAGGCGGCGGCGAGCAGTTGTTGGTTACGTTCAAGACCAAAACGCTGATACCACGGCGCACCTTCGCGGATACGATATTGCAGGCGCTCCAGTTCGCCCTGCAGGGTATGCAGCGCCACCAGTTGTTCTGCCAGCGGCAGGCGGGTATCAAGCGCACGTGCCGTCTGGATACCGGTTTCCTGAACAAGCGCGCGGTTGGCGAAGAACGAGGTCGTCATTCCGGCCCCCCATATCACCAGCACGCAGACAGCGGACATCAGTGCGGTACGCAGCCACGGAAAGCCCACCGCGCGGCCCCGCGCGTTATCGCCGGTGATGCCTGCCCAGACCGGCGACGGCAGCCACGCATGAGGTGCGGCCTCCGGTACGGCGGCAAGCGGCGGGCTGAACATCAGGCCACGCAGACGCAGGGAGGAAAATGCGCCGCCTGCCAGCAGCGGTTTCAGAACGCTTTGCCAGTGAGCGATACCCCGCTCTGCAAGGGTATGGGCCAGACGCAGCAGAAAATCATGGCGGTTATCGGCCAGCAGCTGCGACATGCCCTGTTCCGTCAGTGGCAGGGTTTGTGCTTCCAGCATTGCAGCCAGTTGTTCCGGGGTACAGCGTTCCGGCAGCAGGCAGCCGACGCTTTGCAGAGGGCGTCCGGTCTGATAATCACCGTTGTCACAGACCTGCCACAAATAGAGTGGGGCCTGAAAACCGAGTCGCTTACTGCCGTTGACCAGCTCGCGCCAGCCTTTGTCGAGTTGCGCTGTCTGACGGCTCTGTTCTTCTGTCAGTGGCCAGATGATGCCGTCCAGCGGACGGCTGCGGCGCAGTTTTTTTAAGGCGGCCAGCAGTGTGACATCAGGCTCCGCTGATGGCCTGCCGCCATATATCAGCACCGTGTGGTCGCCCTCCAGCCAGTGTTGCCCGGTCAGCCCCGGCGCGATGGCCTCTGCCTGTTCAGGCTCGCCGGTCACCAGCAGCAGGCGGATTTTACGCCGCCAGAACGGGCCGTAGCGGTCGCGCAGGAAGGCGGCGAGTTCCACCATTGCCGGATGACGTCTGTCGGCTTTCTTTGTCGTCACCGCCCGATAGTCATCCCCGGCGGCAAGCTGTCTGCGGAGTTCAAAGCTCTGTACGGCAGCGTGGCGGTTCAGCAGATGATAAACCCCCATGATAATCAGAAAGACCACGCCAGCGGCAATCACGCCAGCCATCCAGTACATTTGCTGTGAGCTACCCGGTTCAACGCCCAGCAATGCCGGTTTACGGTGAATAAACGTGCAAAGCGCAACCACAACAGCCACGGTCATGACGATGGCAGGCCCTGAAACCGAACGGGGCCGGAGACGGTTTAATCCCGGAACCACTATGATGCCTCCTGTGGGGAAACGAATGGCGACACCACGGTCGCCCATGAATAATGCCCGCCCTGAACGCCGCTGAGCGTCAGTTGGGGGTGTTGTGATTGTATTGCCGCCAGCGTTGCCGCAGCGACGGACAGCCACGGCGCAGCCGGTCCGGAGCGCCCCAGAAAGGCATCCAGCTCGTACATCAGGGCTTCCTGAGCAAACGGCTGGTTCAGGCTTAACAACGCGGCACGCTGTTCCCTGTCCAGTTCGGCAGTCCACATACCGGATATGGCATCTGGCTGCACCGGCATCCAGTCCAGCGCCTGTGCAATGCCTGACGCCATCATCTCTGTATCTGTGATACGTTCAGGACGATGCAGCAGGGCCAGCGGCGTCAGCGCGGTTTGCGTCAGTCGGTTTGCCAGCAACAGCGCGGTGGCGGATTCTGCCGTCCGTTCCGGGTTCTTCGGTTCCAGACGCACGGAAATCACCAGCAGTACGGCCTTTTCCTGAATAAAGTTGTCCAGCCAGTCGTCCACGGCGGCCAGCCCCGGCTCCGGGGCAGAAAACAGACGGGCTTCCGGGAGTCCGGCTTTTTGCCATTCGTCCTGCCAGATAGTTCTCACGGAGGCCCCTGAAAGCGGCGCATCAATTTCCAGTAGTACGTTGATATGAAAATCAGGGGGCAGCAGAAACAATTGCGGTCTGATATCAATAAAAAGGCGGGAAATAATTTCGGATAAACGCCCGGTAACCGGTTTATTGGTTAATACAGGAATGACACTGCGACGCACGGTATCTTCTCCGCGCAAATCAGCGTAAGTATTCAACACCTGCTGACGCGCCAGAAATGCTGTTGTAGTTTCTGCAACGGAATCACCATTCAGCGCGGTTTGTACGGAAAAACTGAGTATCTGCAACGCCCGTCGTCCCCGCCGTGTTTCCTGTAAAATGACTTCCTCGCGACGTTGATTCCAGGCATCGGCACGAATATGCTGCGTGATAAATACCAGCCAGCGCACCGAACCGACCAGTGACCAGATAAAGGCAGGCACGCCACAGGCCAGCCCCCAGAAATATGGGCCGTTTTTTGCCAGTTCGTCGCTGGCAAATAATGAAGTCAGGGCCACACCGACAGACAGCATCAGTAATAAGGCTGTCAGCCATTTAATGCGGGCTGGCGGTACGGGATAGGGTTCAGCATCAGGAATAGTGTTAAGTCTGACAGGCATTGTAATAATCCATTATTCTGAAATATAAATGTAATGAATATCAGGATGTTTAAACTATGTAAGTAATTCACTACCAACTTAGGTACGCACTAATTAAAATACATCTTGCTTTTTTATACAGAAATATCATCTAAAGCTTAATTTAAAACCATGTGAATTCTTAAATTCTTTCAGTATTGTTATTAATGTTTTTGAGAGGAATGTGTTTTATATTCCGTGCATACGTGTTTAATAAATATACCCACAAAAATTAAGCTCACTGCATCGATGAATAAAGAGATTTAATTTTATCTCCATTAATGTTTATATTTTCTTGATTTGTTCTTATTTGAAATATATTTTCACTCCCTCCTTCATAATGAAATCGATTCATGAGTTCCTGTAAAGGGCTCCACCTCCCACGATAAGTCTCACATAACTGCCACGACTTATAGATATACTTCCTAACAATGCCAGAAGTGTTTTTACACTGCTTATAGTGTCGTTCATCCACAATAGCAAAAAAAAGATCATAAATATGCTGCTCTAAGAACCAATTACTATTTACCAATGTGAACTCTACAGTTCCTATATCATATTGATGCTTCGCAGGGAGAAAAGCATAATAGTCATTCAAATTTACTGTGTATGAGAGTTTTTCTCCGGGTGATATTTCTATCCAGTCAGATTTTTTCATCCACAAATCAAATCGGCATGTAATTTTTCTTATATAATCTAACCGAATGTTATTTGTTACGATTAAAAAAGAACCACTGCACAAAGGAGAGTAAGGTGATTCATGGATGCTTGCTGGTAAATTCATCCGATGAACATAATACGAACTATTACTTTTATTATGTAACGTTACATTTGCTGTAATTAATGATTTATTATGTTTTAATTGAAGATGTGCGTAAATGTCCTTTTGTTCTTGAATTCGCTTACTCTCATTTAAGCTAATTTTATAGTATTGCCCCACATAATAAATCGTTTCAAATGGGTCGAATTCGTTATAATAAGTATAATCAGATAAGGATGCCAATGGGTATATGACTGGTTTTTTATCATGCCATAATAGCTTACCATAACCATAATGTACATCCGCATTGAATGAGAAATTATCATATGCATATAATTTATTCTTGTGCATAAGAAATAAAAATAAAAATAAAAAACGCGATGTATTTGTTAAGAACATAGATGCACTCACTTATGTCAAGCTTAACGATAAATTTATAATTACATATAATAAACGATAAGATTAGCAAATGGATATGAGTAATTAATCTATTTCAAAATAACGTTCAATATTATATGCATTTTCAAAGAGTATCATATCCTTATTTTTTATTAATTTATCAGCAAAGATGTCATACTCTTTCGCATTCTGGAGCTCTTTATCAACAGGCATATCCTCTGATTGCATACCGCCATACATACCGTTGGGGCCATATCTGACTAAATGTGTTAATTCATGGCAAAGTGATGAAACTTTAGAATCCTTTCCTGTCATTGGTTTACATACAAACCGCTGGCCTATTCTTATTGTCACTACATCTACATATTTGTCTGGAGAAACACCTATAATATGATCAGGGGTGACGTTAGCAGTATAAGCATCATTGTCCGTAGAATTTACAAAATTGCCACACTTCCACTTAGTAACATCTTTATCATAGTAATTATCATTACTATCAAGATATTTATCTATAAAAGTAACTTCTTTGCACTCCCCTTTATCAGCAGATAATTTATCACATATAAATTTCATTCTGTCCACGGCTTCTTGAATAACTGCTCGCGCACTTTTTGTTTCTTTTGTTACTTCTCCGTTCAGTTTAAATTTTATGGTTATTATTTTTTCAGATGGCACGCCAAATATTCTCCTGAATTCATCTTCTGCTTCATCACTCCAGTGCGTTAATGTTTTTACCCTTTTATCAATTACCTTTTTTTGTTCTTCTAGAGACTCCTTCATCATTTTCTTGAATTGATTCGTAACTTGAAATTCCTGTATGCATTGTTCAGTTTTCTGATTTTCACCACTTGAACTACCTCTATCATTACTCATGCACGCCTCCCAATATCATGTCTATATTTTGATTCAATAATCTGACATCAATTGTTTGTTTGGAATCAGTATTAAAATTTTCTGTATACCCATTCTCATCAGTAATACCTTCTTTTTGAGTGCCATCAGAAAAACATGCAATATATTTTGTGTTGGCATAAGGTAGACCATCATCATCAGTAAAAAGGAACTTAGCATTAAATTCCCCGCTCTCAATCACTGGAAACGCCATCAACTCCGGTGTCAGCTTCGCCTTCGGCTTACGCCCATAATATCCCGCCTTAACGTTATATTCTCCCGGCGTTCCCGCTTCTATTCCGCAGGCATCCAGCCGGATGTAGCTGCCACCGCCGTTAAGGGTGATTTTCTTCTTCGCGGTGATCTTGATCTCATCTTCCGTACTGGTGATCACTATCGATTTCTGTGCCAACAGTTCCATCAGGTCGTTCTGTGCCTGTACCGAGATCGCCCCCTTGTTGGCAAACAGTTTGATGCCCGCTTTACGCACAAACACGCTCAGCGCCTGACCCACACCGATAAACATATTCTTCACAACACCGATATCAGCGTGATTTCCTGCGTTCGCGATCAGGTTTTTCGATGCCGCCAGTTGCAGGTGCTCTCCGCTGGCGATCGCCACGCCTTTGGGTGCGCTTAGCAGGATCGCAGCCTGCGTCAGATCTTTTACACTCTGCTGCAACAGCGCTATCTGTGATGACAGATCTGCCGGATCGGCATTCGCCGTCTGCGCATCAGTGGACAGCGACTTCATCTGTGACTGTGCGCCATCCAGTATTGCCATCGCCGGAGCCATTTCGCGCACCTGACCCTGCGCCTTGTCCTGCGTATCGGCGCTGATAAAGATGCCTTTCTTTGCCCGCACCGCACCCCACAGATCAGTACGCAGTTCAAAGCCTTCCCCGCGCTGCTGTTTCCCGGCATCCACCAGATGACCGAGGTTTAGCTGGCTCTTGCCGCCGTATTCGGTGCTGACCTTGATATGCTCTTTGCCGCGCTCATCGTCGAGGCGGATTTTATTGTTGGCCGGGGTACGCAGCACGTTGCGCTTGTAGTTCTGGATGGTCACATGGTCGGTGTGCGCCGAGTCGTGCTTTACCCCGGCGATATACGGCCTGTCCGGGTTGCCTTCCTCAAAGGCGATGCTGACTTCCGTTCCTGCCAGCAGCGGCAGGTGCAGGCCGTAGGTATCCCCGGCATAGGGCCTCGACTGGCGTACCCACAGGCTCTCATAGCCCGGTTTCCACGTATCGCGGTCAAAGTCAAGGTTGACCCGGTAGCGCCCGTCCTTGTCGATATGGGCATAGATATCGTTCTTCACCGTGCTGGTGACCCGCGCCGGGAGCGTTCCGGCCATGACCGGGCGGGGGATAAACGCCGGGCGGTAGCCGTAGCGTTCTGAGTAGGGTATCGCCGTGAACGTCAGTTCATAGCTGCGGTCACGGGCCGCGCTGGCCGTCACGCCGGTAATCAGCACGCCCTTGCGGAACACCGCAGGCGCGTCGTCGCCCTGAACTTTTATCTCCAGCCCCGGCATCAGCAGTGAACTGGTGCTCTGGCCTTTGAGAATGGCCTGTTCATTCAGGTAGCGTTCGTGACGGATACGGGCATAAAACGCGCCGCTTTCCGCTGCCTCTTTATCGCCTTTTTGCAGGAAGTTGTCGGCGTAGTGATAGGCTTCGCCGTAGGTGGTTTTATCGCCCCCGGTGGCGTCATGCTGCTCTGTCATCATCTCCGCCGTGGCGGTGCGGTAGTTGTAGTCCCGCGTGGAGACGCTTTTCTCCACCACGCTGTATGCCGTGTTCAGCCCCCATACGGCTTCCGTTTCACCATCAAACAGCCCTGAAGGATGGCGAAGCGGCAGCGTCAGCCCGCGCTCATAGCCGCTCTGGTCGTCGTAAAATTCGATAACTTCGATTTTCAGCCGGGCGTCGGTGGCGAACCGGAACCAGATACCCACTTCCGACAGCAGGCGTGAGACAAACGTCAGGTCGTCCTCACCGTACTGCATCACCTGTTCGCGGGCCGGGTATTCGCTTTTGAGGTTAAACACGAAGTCCTGACCGCGCATCTGGTGCCGCTCGCGCAGGATTTTTTCGACGATTTGCGGTACCGTCAGATTCTGGTAAATGGCGTTCTGACGGCTGCGGGTAAGCAGCGCCATACGGGGTTCAAGACGCACTTCGTAACGGGCTTCGTCGCGTGACGAGGAGAGAAGTTTAAAGCCGGTAATGACCCCGTACAGGGTGCGCAGGGCAGTCTGTACCGGCATTCCCTGCACCGGCGGTGCCGTCAGGCTGAATGCGCTGTCCTGCATCAGTACCGACTCCGGCGTGATGGCTTTATCGGTACTGGTAAATTCAATGTCATAGCGGAACGGGGTACTCAGTTGTTCGCGGCCTTCGAAGGTCAGCACATCCACCGGACCTTGCAGGCCGCGAATTTTGAGTTTGTGGTGCGAGTGGTCGAAATTAAGAGTAGGAGTAACCATTTTATTTTCCTTAATTTATTGGTTAGTACTTCATATACTTACCTCATTTGATACTACGCTTTGTGCAATGTTTTATTTTTAATAAGAAAAAAGAAGGATAACCAGAATAAAAAAAGATTAGCCATTAGAAAAAGGAAATATGTTCTAATCATAAACGGAACTGTCTGTAATAATTTTTCCTGACCTGAATAAAAATCCCCATTAAAAAATATCTCAATATATATGCAATATAACCAGTCCAGTACAAACTCCGCCTTAAGAAAAAGGATGACAAATATACTTGTTGTAAAGATAAATGAAGTAGACAATATTGTCACCGCAGAATTAGTCAGGCAGTTTTTCTTGAGCATATAAACGCATATTCCTGCGCTCTCTGCCAGGGATATCACCACCAGCACACACCAGAACGTGTTACCACCAATGGCGGCTAATATATTAAGAATACTAAGTCGTCCACCGCCATCAAGAGAAAGCATAAACACTAAAAAATAAACTGCTACTATAATAAAAAAGAATAACCTTGAAATTATTTTTAGTATCACAAACACCTCAGATTCATCATTTAAATTTATTTTACTATAGAGAGATATCACCTGATTTAATCAACACCTGATAAATCTGGAGATGGTGACTGTTCTTCTGACTTTTCTTCTGGTTTTTCTTTTGCTTTGGGATATTCAGCCATACGACGAAGGAAAAAACTTTCGTTAATAGAAGCCCCGGTATCAACAGTTTGTAAATCATGAGTAAAATAAGAATGAATAGTATCTATGCCTAGCCATGATATCTCCGTGAGTTCTTCTCCGTTCCATGCTTTATGATAATAGTCAAGAAACAGTTCAGCTCGCTTCCATGCCGGGCGAAAAATATCTTCATGATTTAGCATGCGGGTATCCATTGGCCTTCCGTAATTAAAATCATTCGATAATCCTGTAGCGACACGCCTTACATCATCTAGCCATCCCCAGTGAGATTTAAGTTCTGCGATCTGTGCATTGATTTCATCAGCTTCAGGATTAGGGTTAATTCCCGTTCCGGCAAGAGGGCCATGCCCGCTTATTTGTTTGCGATGTGCAAGTGATAGTTTTTCATCCAATTGATAAAGTTCAGTGCAGTAAAGATAGTATTGATTTGCCAACCATTTGAAATATATATCAAGATAAAAATCAAAGGGCAGGTCATTTTTATTATCCGTATCATTTACTTTACTTTCAGAGGCGCTTTGCGTTTCTTTTTGGCACTGTCCCACTTCCATTTCATAGCTTTTCATCCACTCTTTAACGGATTTGCCTTCTACAGCATCATTCATGAGGAAATAGCGAGACACTTTACTATCTTTCTCATCCAGAACAGAGAAATCAGTATAAGGTACCCCAGCATCATATGCCGCTTCATACATCTTTTGCAGGGCCACACGACATAACTCTGCGCTTGGTTTCTGTTCATCTGGCTTCAGACCACCGCCCACATCCTCGCTACAACTAGGCAGTAAAATTTCCTTATGTTCCGCATTCATACCCCCCAACTGGTAAAGACTGCGCCATAGACGTCGCTCATAAGCCGCTACCAGATGTAACGCGTTCTTAACTGTACCGGGTAAGATGGTATCCAGTTCGATGGCCTTCTCGCCAAATGCGACTTTGGCGATTTTGCCAGCTGTTTTCAGCTTATTATTCTTGGTAATTTCCCCCGGAAGACTTAAAAAATAGTCCAGTCCATTATTATTACTGGCTGGTGAATGACGTGAACAGTCAAAGAAGCCGGCAAAGACGATATTTACTGGTACCTTTTTAAACAGGTATTTATCCTCACCTTCTTTTTCACAAAACTCTTCGAGTAACTCATCCAGAAATTTTCGTGCCAGTGCAGCTCCGGTGTCATAGCCATACAACGAAACAGATATTGATTTTATTTTAATCGCAGTTGAATCCTTTTTATTCGTGCTGTTTTCAACAAAAGCATTCGCAAACAACACCTTTGCTGCATTAATTCTCGTGACCTCCCCCGTCAAGAAGAAAGCACTAATAATTTCATTGTCGCGGATCCATTGCGTTGACTCAACAATGGATTTTTTAGCCATGTTTTTAAAGATATCATTTCTTTTTTTTTCTAAGTTCTTTAGGGTCCAGAAGTTTATTCTGGATTTTCTTTAAGGTTTCATTCCACGATCCCCTTCTGTTACGGATTTCCTTGCTGATTTCTTCATGTGTCTCTTTTGCGAAATCGTTTAAATCCTCCTTCATACTTTCCAGAGACTGATCCATGATTGTATATAATTTTGAGATCAATTCTTCGTTATAGGGTGTTCCCATACCGGAAAAATAAAATTTATTGTGACAAACAAAATCAGTATTGGAATCTTCATCAGGATAAGCCCGAAATAAACGAGCCACATTACTTAAGCGTTGTTCTGAAGCATCCTGATCAATATTGCGCCCCACGCCATCAAAGAAAAAACCAACGTGCCACTCCCGCCCACAGTTTCCTACTTTGTTGTCTTCCGCGAGTTGTGCCCGAATTCCACCACCGGTATCTAACATTCCCCACATTATTACGCCTCCTGCTGAACGTGATTTTTACAGAAATCTATCAATTCATTTTCCCTGTGCCATAAAGTTTATCTTTCACATCCTGCCGAACGCGGGTCTTGTTCCCCCCGTTGTGAAGATCTTCATACGGAGAAAAAGAATCTTTACTCCACCCCAGCAACACTTTATCGCCAGGCATAAAATGCACGTGCAGATAATTTTCTCCCCATTCTCTTTTTGGGAGAGGCAAAGTCTTGTTACGTTTCTCCAGACGCATTCCAGCATTATACTGTGTACGAGTAGTACTTAATGTCCAGATAACCTCTGCCGTATCCCCACTGACATCACCGCAACAGGTGACTGAACCGCCACCATTCGCAAAAGCATTCGCGCCCGCCACGCCGTTAACACTGAATCCCAGTATCGGACGGTCAATTTCACTGTGGATTTCCAGAATCACTCCACCTCTTGGATCTCCCCATACTGCCTGCCCTATATTCCACAATACGACCAGTACTGGCACGGCGATCAGCATCCGCCACACCCAACGCCCCCAGCGGGCATAACCACGCGTAAGCTTTTGGTCAAATTTTTCCAGTCGGGTAAATAGCCCCATCAGATTTTATTCCCTTTTATCACCTGGTTGGCAAAGTTGTATGTCACTGGCGACTAAGGTCAGACAACGAAATTTCATTTCGTTTCACCTTTTCCAGCATGGCCTGAAATTCGGCTGACTCAAGATACGCTTTCTTTCCATTCAGATAGCTCAACGCATAAATTTTCTGATCCAGTGGCTTTGTCAGTCCAACCGCTTGTGCCTTATTCAATGCCTTCTCCACCATATTTCGCTGAATACAGGGCGGGAAGTGCTCACTCGTTTTCATGGTGTGCCACTCTCTTAAAAGCGCAGATACATCTCCCCGATCCGCTATTTTCTGCCAGAGCGGTTCATCAAGCGTTATGATTTCCACTGTCTCATCACCATTATCTGCCTCAGAATACGGTATGTTCAGCAGTTGCCACCGTGTATCTTCCTGCATCCACCATGATTCTATCTGAGAGAACATCACCGGATGCCACTCCATATCAGGCCGGGCAGCCAGTTGTTTCAGCACTCGGGGCGTGTAGTACCTCAGCAGAACTTCACGACCATCCGGCGTTTTTGCCATACACCCCACAGCAAGCCGGGAGGCTAGTTGCTCCAGCGGCAGCTCTGAAAAAACTATGCCTGCGACAGGTAGTTTCCCGACAAGCACCATCGCCAGATCCTTTTCACTTTCAATGCAAACCAACCAGGGACCGTAAGCTGCTACCTTTTTAATATCGGGCAGTTGATACAGGGAAATTCGTCGGTATTTATAATGATCCATCATGATCTGAAGCATTTCCTGAGAGAGCGCTCCACCTTCAAATAAAATAAAGGCGTTTAACGTTTCGTTTCGCTTAAGCCAGTGGTCTGCCAGTTGTTGTTCTGAAGTCATGATTACGCTCCTTCAACAACAGCATCATCGTTTTTGATGGCATTCAGCAGGCATTCAAGACAAAAATCGGATGAGTCCACGGCTGAAAGGATGGGAAATTCTGGCATAGGAACCTTTTCCGAGGCTTTCGGCTGGCGCCCGTAATGCACCGCTTTGACGTTATAATCCCCCGGCGTTCCCGGCTCAATGCCGCTACCCTCAATCCGGATATAACTTCCACCACCATTAATCGTTATTTTTTTCTTCGCTGAAATCCTGATCTCATCTTCCGTACTGACGATCTCTATCGACTTCTTCGCCAGTAACTCCATCAGATCGTGCTGCGCCTGTACCGATACTGCGCCCTTATTGGCAATCAGCCTGATACCCGCCTTGCGTACAAACACGCTCAGCGCCCGCCCCACGCCGATAAACATATTCTTCACTACACCGATATCGGCGTTGTTTCCCGCATTTATCTGGAGGTTTTTCACCGCAGCCAGTTGCAGGTGCTCGCCGCTGGCGACCGCCACGCCTTTCGGTGCGTGCATCAAAATCACCGAGGCGGTCAGGTCATTTATCCGGCTGGTTATCAATGCTATCTGCGCGGCCATATCCGCCGGGTCGGCGTTCGCCGTCGTCGCGTCATCGGACAGTTTCTGGATTTTATCGCTCAGACCGTTCAGTTCGCTGATAATGTCGGCCATCTCTCTGACCTGACCCTGCGCCTTGTCCTGTGCGTCGGCGCTGATAAAGATGCCTTTCTTTGCCCGCACCGCACCCCACAGATCGGTACGCAGTTCAAAACCTTCCCCGCGCTGCTGTTTCCCGGCATCCACCAGATGGCCGAGGTTTAACTGGCTCTTGCCGCCATATTCGGTGCTGACCTTGATATGCTCTTTCCCGCGCTCATCGTCGAGGCGGATTTTGTTGTTCGCCGGGGTACGCAGTACGTTGCGCTTGTAGTTCTGAATGGTCACATGGTCGGTGTGCGCCGAGTCGTGTTTTACGCCTGCAATATAAGGCCTGTCCGGGTTGCCTTCCTCAAAGGCGATACTCACTTCCGTTCCCGCCAGCAGCGGCAAGTGCAGGCCGTAGGTGTCTCCCGCATACGGGCGCGACTGGCGCACCCACAGGCTTTCATAACCCGGTTTCCACGTATCGCGGTCAAAGTCGAGGTTGACCCGGTAGCGCCCGTCCTTGTCGATATGGGCATAGATATCGTTCTTCACCGTGCTGGTGACCCGCGCCGGGAGCGTTCCGGCCATGACCGGGCGGGGGATAAACGCCGGGCGGTAGCCGTAGCGTTCTGAGTAGGGTATCGCCGTGAACGTCAGTTCATAGCTGCGGTCACGGGCCGCGCTGGCCGTCACGCCGGTAATCAGCACGCCCTTGCGGAACACCGCAGGCGCGTCGTCGCCCTGAACTTTTATCTCCAGCCCCGGCATCAGCAGTGAACTGGTGCTCTGGCCTTTGAGAATGGCCTGTTCATTCAGGTAGCGTTCGTGACGGATACGGGCATAAAACGCGCCGCTTTCCGCTGCCTCTTTATCGCCTTTTTGCAGGAAGTTGTCGGCATAGTGGTAGGCTTCGCCATAGGTGGTTTTATCGCCCCCGGTGGCGTCATGCTGACCTGTGGTCATTTCCGCCGTGGCTTCACGGTAGTTGTAGTCCCGCGTGGAGACGCTTTTTTCCACCACGCTGTACGCGGTGTTCAGCCCCCATACGGCTTCCGTCTCACCATCAAACAGCCCTGAAGGATGACGAAGCGGCAGCGTCAGTCCGCGCTCATAGCCGATCTGGTCGTCGTAAAATTCGATAACTTCGATTTTCAGCCGGGCGTCGGTGGCAAAGCGGAACCAGATACCCACTTCCGACAGCAGGCGTGAAATAAACGTCAGGTCGTCCTCACCGTACTGCATCACCTGTTCACGGGACGGGTATTCGCTTTTGAGGTTAAACACGAAGTCCTGACCGCGCATCTGGTGCCGCTCGCGCAGGATTTTTTCGACGATTTGCGGTACCGTCAGATTCTGGTAAATGGCGTTCTGACGGCTGCGGGTAAGCAGCGCCATACGGGGTTCAAGACGCACTTCGTAACGGGCTTCGTCGCGTGACGAGGAGAGAAGTTTAAAGCCGGTAATGACCCCGTACAGGGTGCGCAGGGCAGTCTGTACCGGCATTCCCTGCACCGGCGGTGCCGTCAGGCTGAATGCGCTGTCCTGCATCAGTACCGACTCCGGCGTGATGGCTTTATCGGTACTGGTAAATTCAATGTCGTAGCGGAAGGGCGCGCTGAGTTGTTCCCGGCCCGTAAAAGTCAGCACGTCCACCGGGCTTTGCAGACCGCGAATTTTAAGCTTGTGGTGTGCGTGGTCGAAATTCTGAATACCCATGACAGCCTCCGTTATTGCATCTCTTCCGTAGCGAACTCCAGTACAATCCCGTCTTCCTCATCCCAGCCAAGCCGTAGTTGGGTTGGCTTATGGTGCGCGGCCTGCTGCGCCAGCAACTGCTGGCTTAAGACCGGTAAAATCTGCTGGTTCAGCAGGCTGTCGATATTACGCGCTCCGGTGTCAGGCAGCAGGCAGGCGGCGGTAAGCGCGTCATACAGGCTGTCGTTGATTTCCGTTTCCAGCCCATAGTGCTGACGAAGACGACGAACCACCTGCGCCAGTTTCATTTCCACAATGGTACGCATCGCTTCCTGTCCCAGGGGGCGGTAAATCACCGTCTGAAAACGCGCCATCAGTGCAGGCTGAAAATGGTCTCGCAGAAGGGGATACAGCAGTTCATGCAGGTCTGCGTCCGTGGCGTCCGGTTTTTCCTCCAGCAGCTGCATGATGTGGTCGCTGCCCAGATTGGCGGTCATCAGAATCACGGTGTTGCGGAAGTCAATTTCCCGCCCTTCGCCGTCGCGCATAAATCCCCGGTCAAACACCTGATAGAACAGGTTCATCACGTCGCGGTGCGCCTTTTCCACTTCGTCGAGCAGCACCACGCTGTAAGGGCGTTTGCGAACGGCTTCGGTGAGTACGCCGCCCTGACCGTAGCCAACATAGCCCGGAGGCGAACCTTTCAACTGGGAAACGGTATGCGGTTCCTGGTATTCCGAAAGATTAATGGTGATAAGGGATTTTTCACCACCAAACAGGGTGTCGGCCAGTGTGAGCGCAGTTTCGGTTTTGCCAGTGCCGCTGGGGCCGGTCAGCAGGAATACCCCCTGTGGGCCGTTCTCCGGCGTGAGGCCGGTTTTAGCCGCCCGTAGCCGCTGTGCGATGGCGCAGAGCGCCGGGCTTTGCCCGACAACGCGGTTTTCAAGGCTCTGTTCCATACTGAGCAGGTCGCTCTGCTCGTCCTTGAGCAAGGAAGAGAGCGGGATGCCGGTCCAGTCCGCCACCACCGTGGCGACGGCGCGGGCGTCCACATCCAGCGCCAGCAGCGGTGCAAAGCTCTGATGCGTCCGCAGTTGCTGTTGCAGTTCAGAGCTGTCTGTTCCTTCCTGACGCAACGTCATAATCTGCTGCGCCAGTGCCTTTTCTTGCTGATACTGCGCTTCCAGATGCCCGGCTTCTGCCTGTAGCTCATCACGCAAATCGGTCAGTTCCGCCAGCCGCTCCGGGCTGGCTTCGGGATAAAATACGCTGTCCTGCTCAATCGCTTCCCGCTCAATATCCAGTGCCGCCAGTCGCGCATGAAGCTGCGTCAACGGTTCCGGCAGGGTGTCAAGGCTCATGCGGACTCTTGCCCCGGCGGTATCCAGCAAATCAACCGCCTTGTCCGGCAGCTGGCGTCCGGTCAGATAGCGGCGCGACAGGCGCACGGCGGTCTGAATGGCGCTGTCCAGCATATGCACGCCGTGGTGCTGTGCATAGCGAGCCTTCAGTCCCCGCAGCATCAGACAGGCGGTGTCATCATCCGGCTCGTCAACCTTAACCATCTGGAAGCGGCGCTCCAGCGCGGCGTCGCGCTCAAAATACTGTTTGTATTCGCTCCACGTGGTCGCCGCGATGGTGCGCAGTTCGCCCCTTGCCAGTGCCGGTTTCAGCAGGTTCGCCGCATCCGCGCCGCCTGCCTGATTACCCGCACCGATAATGGTATGGGCTTCATCAATAAACAGCAGTACCGGCTCCGGTGATTTCTGCACTGCATCGATGACATTTTTCAGCCGCTGTTCAAATTCACCTTTAACGCCCGCGCCAGCCTGTAACAGACCGAGGTCCAGTGTGCGGATATGCACCGTTTTCAGGCTGTCCGGCACGTTGCCTTCGGTGATACGCAGCGCCAGCCCTTCCACCAGCGCGGTTTTGCCCACCCCCGGTTCTCCCACCAGAATCGGGTTGTTTTTGCGGCGACGGGAGAGGATATCGACCATCTGGCGAATTTCCGTGTCGCGCCCGAATACCGGGTCGATTCGCCCGCTGCGGGCTTTTTCCGTCACGTCTTCGGTAAAGCGGTTAAGCACCGCCAGCAGGGCGTCATCCTGTTTCCCCGTCAGCGTTTTTGCCGGTGCGTCCGTCGTTGCCGCCCCGGGTTGCGCAGATGTCAGCGGTTCGGTGACCTGTGGCTGACGTGCCGGACATTCATCCGACTGCGCATCCAGCAGGGGACGCAGCCGCTCAAGCTGCACACGGCTCAGGCTCAGCAATACCCACAGGTCATTACAGGCGGGCAGCATCGATTTTTCTGTCAGCGCCATCAGCAGGTGCTGACTGCGGATTTGCGGGTCGTCGCCTTCCAGCGAGGCAATCAGCCACGCCTGCCTGATAAGCGCCGTCAGGGGTTCAGAAAGCTGCGGACGTTCGCGGACCGAGCGGGGTAAGGTGTCCAGATGTGCCAGCAGAGACTGCCAGAGCGTGTCGATATCCCATTCATAGCGGCGGGCAATCACCGTGATATCGCCTTCTCCCTGCTCCAGCAGTTTCAGCAGCCAGTGTTCAATGGTTATCTCCGCATGGGCGCGGGTCTGACACAGTGAGGCGGCAGCGTCCAGCGCCCGTGCACAGTATGGGTTAAGGCGACGCAGCAGCGCGGCGGGGGGATTTCCTGTCATAGAAGGGTTTCCTTATCGTGTTCTGTATTCCTGCGATCCGCGTTCAGGCACGCTACCGCCCATAGCCGTTACCTCACTCAGGCCCATCAGGTTTCACCAGATTGTGGGTATGCTTTGCTCAGTACCGGTGCCTGCGGCACTGGACAAAGCACACAACAAAAAGGCAGACAGTTTCCTGTCTGCCGCAGTTATCAGGCGGAAGGACGCTCATTCCACGAGTCGGAATGAATGATGTTGCCGTCTTTGTAAGTCCAGGTGATTTTCTCGTAGCGGAACTCAATGCGTTCCAGGTGGTTATGCTTCTCTTTACCCGGATCTTTGATGTCGTGCATCAGCGGAGCTACTCTGACCAGCTTGACGTTATCCAGCGTGGTATTGAAATACTCCACTTCCTGACCGGCATCGTTGATGCGGTAGAATTTAAACTCCGCCGTTTTCAGGGTCTGTCCGGTGGTCACAGCTTTGTAGAGATACGGGCTGGAGGCATCGATTTCTTTGGTAAACGTAAAAGGCTTGTGAGTACGGGTACCGGTCAGTTTGCCGGTGTTATTGTCGGTCGGGATGTACACATCGTGATCCAGCGCCACCACTTCGATGCTACCTTCGCGCCCCTGAACGTCCACGGAACCTTTGATATCCGCGCCGCCGTCATCTTTCAGCCAGAGATAAGCAGGAATAGCCATGAGAATTACTCTCCTTGTTAGTGTGATTGAAGCACCGCCTTCTTCCGGCGGTATGTTTTATTTCACGTCCTGACAGGCGTCAGAACGCGGAACAAGACTGATTTCGACACGCCGGTTGACTGCCCGGCCCTGTGGCGTGTCGTTGGTCGCCGCAGGCTGGCTCTCGCCCAGTCCCTGTACGGCAAAACAGGTGGCCGGGATGTCGCTGGTCTGCAGCATCCAGTTGCGCACCGCTTCGGCACGCCGCAGCGATAACTGCTGATTGCTTTTTTCATCGCCGGTGGCGTCGGTATATCCGGCCACGAGGATCAGCCAGCCCGGTTTTGCCCGGATGTTCACCAGCGCATCCACCAGCACTTTTGTCGAGCCGTCTTTCAGGCGGGCCTGTCCGACGTCAAACAGCGACATACTGTCAAGACGCACGGTCTGAACCTGAAGCGAAGCCGTCACCTCCATTTTTTGTTCAGGCGGACGCCAGTCGCGAATGGCGCGTAATACCGGCTGGCGGATGCGTTCGCCGGGGTATAACCCCAGACCGAGGCGCAGTGGTTCTCCTTCCCGGTAATACCCATCGAGCATGGTCGCATTGTCTTTCAGCACCGACAGGTGACGGGCTTTGGTGATAAATTCCTCCACCGGGACGGCATAAAACCGGTGCAGATCGTCACCGACCTGCCGTAATAACTGGCGATTTGCCGTGGCTGACAGGCACAACATGGTGATACCCGCCACGGTGGTGACGCCCAGCATGGTCACGCAGGCCCGTCGCAGCGGGGTAAAGCCCGACTGACGCGGCAACCGCCGTAACAGGGCATCCGGGAATGGCAGCGCATCGTCTGTGCCGGTGTCCGCGATATCCGGCGTCAGGCCGGTTCTGGCGGTGATCCACAACTGCCACAGGTTGTTATCCACCGCAGGCAACGAGGGGACCAGCCCCACGGCCATCGCCAGTGGTGGACATTTCGCCTCCGGGCCGTTCAGTTCCGCCAGCACATTAAGATCCAGCCACTGCATCAGGCTTTCGGCTTTCAGCAGATAAGAGAGTCGCTGACTGCGTTCCTGTACGCCGGATTGTGCAATCCACTGCGCGGGCATCGCGTTCTCTGTGGATGTTGCTACCTGAACTTCGCCGCCGGTACAGATAAACCACGGTGAACTCGCTCTTTCCGGCAACGGCGAGCCGGACAGCCCGCTCCAGAGAAGCCAAGGGACGTTTACGCCTGCCCGACGACGCACCGTCGCCATACTGTGGGCGAACCGTCGCAGCCGTCCGGCCAGAACCGCCACATCTCGGTGTATGCCGGGCATGATGGTATACGCCACGGCAAGCTGCGATGCCCACGCCGGGCGAAGGGTCAGCAATCGCTCCACCTGCGCCACAAGCTGTTCTTCATCAGGAACATGCAGATACAGCCCTTCTGAAACCTGGCGGACCGGGCTGTCAGTGAACAGGTGCGCCGACAGACCGCCACAGACCAGCACTACCGGCTGTCGGTAGGTTTCCGGCGGCAGCGATGACAACCCGGCATCGCCGGTCATCTCCGTCCACGCCTGCCTGCGCCGATAAATCAACAACGCAGCAACCGCCAGAACGATAGCCGCCGCACCGGCCCATCTCAGCACGCCAGACGGACTGATAAACACTGACCACAGCACCAGCAGTAACACCATTCCCCACAGCACGATGGCCTGTTTCAGCGTGTTCCTCACTCACGACTCCCTTTAACGCAGGCTTTGCGGCAGCAGTTCATCCACCAGTACATTCAGCCAGTGGTGTAGCCCCCACCAGACGCCCGCCAGTAGCAGCGCCAGTGTTACCAGCCAGAAAAATGGCGAATGCAGCAAAGGGTGCTGACGGGTGGATAACGGCACGTTCAGTACCGCCGTTTCCGGCAGCACACCAAATGGCGCGACCTGCCCGTTGAGCGTCGAAATAAGCTGGTCGCGCTCCGGGGCTGCCGGATCCTGATAACGCCCGCGAAATCCCAGCAGCAGGACACGGTGAAAGCAGGTCAGCACGGCCTGCGCGGGGGCGGGTTCCTGTAGCACCTGCTTCATCCGCTCGTACAGCAGCTCACCGGCCTGCAGGGTGTTGAAGAAATGCGACTGGAGTGGGTTTTTCATCCAGATGGCCTGACCGTCGTCCATGCCACTACGGCTGAGCACCGTTTCGTCCAGCAGGGCGCACTGCGCGTAAGTTATGTGCTCCACGTTCTCCCGACTGAATCCGGCATCTTTCAGACGTTCGCGGACCAGTTCCACCTGCCGCTGACAGTGGCGATACAGCTCGATACCGTGACGCACGGTGGTTCCCTGACGCAGTTCCACCACCGTCAGAAACGTGTCGCGCAGCAGCGCATCGATATTGATATCCATATCTTTTTTCATGTGCGCAGCACCGCAAACAGTTCAGGTTTCAGGTCGCCCATGGTTCCCGGCGCATAAATCATGCAGCTCCCGGACTCCAGCATCGATTTAGCCGCGTCACTGTGCATATCCAGCGCAAAATACTGGTTCTCCAGCCGCAGCGGCAGCGCCGCCGGAACCGAGGTAAGCGGCACCAGTTGAACACCGTTCAGCGCCACGTTGATAAGCAGCGTGACATCATCGGGCGCACCGATTTTGCAGACCAGCGGTAGCTGATGCAGTACCTGATGCGCAGGCAGTGAGGAACGAACGGACAGATAAAAATCGGCCTCTTCCCGCAGGCGCGGATCGTGCAGGTCGGCTTTCCAGCGGTTGCCCGGCAGGGACGCCAGATCCAGCGCGATCACCCGCGACGGCAGGCTGGCTTCCAGCAGCTCGCTGAGCAGGGAGAACAGGGGCGGAAAGACGGTGGACGGCGATTCGTGGACATAGGGCGGAACGGCGCTGACGTTATGCTCAAGGGAAAACGTCAGCAGCGCACCGGCAAGCCTTGCCAGCTCCCGCCAGACCAGTTCGGGGTGGACAGCCGGGTAGCGCAGGAAATCGCTCAGCACCGGCTCGGCGGAATTCAGCGCGTTAAGCAGCCAGAACAGGGAGACATCGGCGACGGCAAAGTCCGCCATACGCTGGTTGCTTTCCCGGCGCATCGCCATCAGACGCTGGCACTTCGCCCGTAGCTGCAACAGCAATGTGTCCAGACGCTGTACCAGCCCGTCATGGGCGTTAAACGCCAGTAACGGCGGAATATAGCTCTCATCCTGTGTCCAGTTGCCCTGAACATCCCGCACCAGACGCGCCAGTGGGCAGGTGATGTAATCCTGATTGTTATCATGAGCAAAGCGCAGGGACAGCGCATGACGCTCAACGGCCATATCTTCACTGTCACTGCCGTAGATATCCTGCACCTTTTGCCATTCCTGACGATAGCGCAGCGGTCTTTCAGTCTGCTCACCCTGACCGAGATTACCGCCGTTACCATGTGCAAGCGGCAGCGCCAGCAAAACAATCGCGCTGTCGTTCTTCAGCGCGCGCAGATCGCAGGCGAGCGGCAGAACGTCACTCACGTCTGAATCGATCAGCGTGCCATCAGCAAAACGCAGGCGTACTGCCTGCGTTTTCAGCTTTCCGGGCGTCAGGGCATCCCGGTCAAAGAGCACGTTTGCGATCCCCCACGGATGGCGAATACAAAGCTGCGCAATACAGTCATTGCTGAACGCTTCCCAGCGGGCCTGCTGCTGAAACTGCTGAGAGGACAGGAATGTCCCCTCAGCCCACAGTGGTCGATGAATTTTCATATCACACCACGGCCCGGTCAGGCTTTCGCTTTCGGCATCTGGGAAACCAGTGACAGGTTGATATCCATCCCTTCAATCTGGAAATGCGGCACGGCAAAGAGTCTGACGCGGAAGAAGCCCGGATTGTCCTCAATATCTTCCACGATAACCTTGCCGTCGCGCAGCGGGTGAGACGCCTGCAGTTCATCACCCGGATCGGTCATCTCCGTCACCAGTGTGCGGATCCAGGTGTTCAGTTCCAGTTCCAGTACGCGGCGGTCTTTGGTGGTACCGATATTCTCGCGCTGAATGATTTTCAGGTAATGCGCAATGCGGGACAGCAGGAAGATGTAAGGCAGACGGGCGTTAATACGGCTGTTGGCGGTGGCGTCAGCGGTATCATACAACGCCGGTTTCTGGGCGGAGTTTGCCGAGAAGAAGCAGGCGTAATCGCGATTCTTATAATAAGAGAGCGGAATAAAGCCAAGGTTGGCAAATTCAAATTCGCGGGTTTCCGGGATCATCACTTCGGACGGAATTTTGACCTGATTGCCGGTGCCGAGATCGTAAAGATGGATGGGCAGATCGGCTACTGCGCCACCTGCCTGTGGACCACGGATCTGCACACACCAGCCATTATTCACAAAGCTCTTCACCATATTGGCGGCAAAGGCGAACGAGGCGTTTGTCCACAGGTACTTTTCGTGATCCGGGCCTTTGACTTCTTCCACATAGTTAAAGCTGCGTACCGGCACTGTGTCCGGCCCATAGGGCAGACGACCCAGCACGCGCGGCATCACTAATCCCACGTAGCGGCTGTCATCGGTATCGCGGAACGACTTCCATTTAATATATTCGGCGCGGTCAAAGTAGTTGCCGATATCTTTAATCGCGGCGACTTCTTCCATCGAATTTTTAAGGAAGAATTTCGGCCCGACAGAACCGATAAAAGGCATATGGGAAGCGGCAGACACTCTGGAAATATTACGCAGCAGGGCAATATCCTGCGGGCTGTTATCAAATTCATAGCTGGATATTAATGAGGCTACAGGTTCGCCACCCGGCGTATCATATTCCTGAATGTATGTATGGCGATATAAACCACTCTGAATGATTTCCGGTGAATCATCAAAATCCTGACGCAGATGCTCTTTGCTGATATCCAGCAATTCAATTCTGACATTTTTGCGAAAATCAGTGCGCTGTACGACGAACCATGTACCACGCCACAGCGACTCGACTTTCTGGAATTCAGGGTGGTGCATGACCGCATCAAGCTGTTTACTGATTTTCTGATCCAGATCGTCGATATGAAAATCCAGCAGGCTCTTGTCGAGCTTGACCACGTCCTCGCCTGATTTCGCCAGACAGGAAAGCAGAACGTGAATCGCCGCCGTCACGCGCTCATCGGGTGAGGCATCAGCCAGCGTTTCGCTGTTTTGCCATAAATCTATTTCCTGAATGGAAGAGACCGGGGTTAAATTAATTTTATCGAACAGGGACTGATAAACGCCGCCGGACTCAGTGGTGGTGAGTGTTGCAGTTTCAGAGGTGGCATGTTCTTGTTGTACAGACATCAGCATTTCCTTTTCAGTGATCCTTTCTTCTCCGGTTTAACCTGAATACGCGTTCGGGTTAAACGTTCTCCTGCGGCGCAATTTTCGCCAGTTCATCACGCAGTTCTGAACTGAGCGTCGGGTCTTTCAGGATATTTTCCAGTTCACGGCGAAACGTTGCGTTATCCAGCAGATTGGATTTCAGGTCACGTAGTAAATTGCGCATAGCGAGTAATACACGAAGTTGCGGAATATTTTTTGCTACCTGTTCGGGTTCAAAATCCTTCAGGCTTTTAAATTCAAGCGCGAAATTTTGTTCATTACCGTTTCCGTTTAGCGTATCTTCTACTGTTAAATTAACCGCAGGCGAAAACTCAGCCATGACGCTGTTGAAGTTGTTTTTATTGATATCAACCTTGTCCCGTTCGGACAGCGGACGTTGCTCTTTTCCGTTACTGTAATCGCCTACGGCAAGAAGCTTGAGGGGGAGTTCAACTTTCTTTTTTGCATTGCCTGTATGCAGATCAAGCTTGATATTTACACGAGCGGCGGGAACTTCATTCTGGAAACTGTCGGCCATATCCTTTTCCTCATCATCCACTTTTTCTGATGGTTATTGACATAATTATATTCAGGGGATTATCGGATGATTTAAATAAAAAGCAATGATGAGGAAAATATACAAATAAATAATGTATTTTTCAGGGGAATAGATACAGTTGTATCATTTTAGATATTGTTTGGCCTCTTGATTATTTTTCGGAAGAGGGCGGCATTATTTGGTGGGAGAATTTGGCATGAAACTTAAAATAATAACAGGATAAGCTTCACAAATTTGCACTTTTAAGAAATTGGGTAGTATGAGAGCCTATTAAGATATTCATTAAACTTATTGTCCGGGCTTTCACAAAAAAATTATTAATTTTTCTACTAATTAAAAATTTGTGTGCTTTTTGTACAATGGTTATATAAGCGTAGCGCCCTGTTGTGATATTGAAATGTTAACATAACCAAAATAAATTGATTTATAGAATATATAAATGAAATTCATTAATGGAGTATATGTTTAATATATAAATAAGATGGATGGCTTTGATGGAGGGATATTAACGGTTTACTCATTGTCTCAGGCTTCACTGAAACGGGTAAGGAAGCGTAAAAACGAAAAAACCGCAAGCCAATAGTAGCTTTGCGGTTTGTCAGCATTCTAATAAATTGGTTGCGGGGGCCGGATTTGAACCGACGACCTTCGGGTTATGAGCCCGACGAGCTACCAGGCTGCTCCACCCCGCGTCACCGTACTGCTTTACTTCATCAAATTTTAATTGGTTGCGGGGGCCGGATTTGAACCGACGACCTTCGGGTTATGAGCCCGACGAGCTACCAGGCTGCTCCACCCCGCGTCCGTGGATGCGCACTATACTCTGCTCGCGTTTTCATGCAACCTTTTTTTTACCCCGATCACGGATTTGGCATGATTTTGAACAAAAACAAATCACTAAAGCCTATTTTTTGTGCAAAATTTGCGTCAGGGAGAGGCTGCTCATTTCATTAAACGCGGTGGTTTGTTATCTTCGTTGCGCCTTATTTTTTAACCTGAAGAAGAGAACAATGAAAGGACGTTGGGTAAAGTACCTTCTTATGGGCACGGTTGTGGCAATGCTTGCCGCCTGCTCTTCCAAACCAACCGATCGCGGACAGCAATATAAAGACGGGAAATTTACCCAGCCTTTCTCTCTGGTGAACCAGCCAGATGCCGTTGGCGCGCCGATTAATGCCGGTGATTTTGCCGAGCAAATTAACCATATCCGTAATTCGTCACCGCGTCTGTATGGCAACCAGAGTAATGTTTATAACGCGGTGCAAGAGTGGCTGCGCGCAGGCGGTGATACCCGCAATATGCGCCAGTTCGGCATTGATGCCTGGCAGATGGAAGGTGTCGACAACTATGGTAACGTGCAGTTTACAGGCTATTACACGCCGGTAATTCAGGCGCGCCATACCCGTCAGGGCGAGTTCCAGTATCCGATTTACCGTATGCCGCCAAAACGTGGTCGTCTGCCGTCTCGTGCGGAGATCTACGCAGGAGCTCTGAGTGATAAATATATTCTCGCTTACAGTAACTCCCTGATGGATAACTTCATTATGGATGTGCAGGGTAGTGGGTATATCGACTTTGGTGATGGCAGTCCGCTTAACTTTTTCAGCTATGCAGGGAAAAACGGTCATGCCTATCGCAGCATTGGTAAGGTGTTGATCGACCGTGGCGAAGTGAAAAAAGAAGATATGTCGATGCAGGCGATTCGTCACTGGGGCGAAACACACAGTGAAGCTGAGGTTCGCGAGCTGCTGGAACAGAACCCGTCTTTCGTCTTCTTTAAACCGCAATCTTTTGCACCGGTGAAAGGGGCAAGTGCGGTGCCGCTGGTTGGCCGTGCTTCTGTTGCCTCCGATCGTTCAATTATTCCGCCAGGTACTACCTTGCTGGCAGAAGTGCCGCTGCTGGATAATAACGGCAAATTTAACGGTCAGTACGAATTGCGTCTGATGGTGGCGCTGGATGTCGGTGGCGCAATCAAAGGCCAACACTTCGATATCTATCAAGGGATCGGGCCGGAAGCCGGACACCGCGCAGGTTGGTACAACCACTATGGACGTGTCTGGGTGCTGAAAACCGCCCCGGGCGCAGGTAACGTCTTTAGCGGCTGATGTGATATTCTGTATGCCGTTTTTACGGATATGACAGGGTGAGGGGTAACCTCACCCTTTTTAATTCTGAGGTGCTATGTCTGTGGTAATTAGTGATGCATGGCGTCAGCGTTTTGGTGGCACAGCGCGACTGTATGGTGAAAAAGCATTGCAACTGTTTGCTGACGCGCATATTTGTGTGGTTGGTATCGGTGGTGTCGGTTCCTGGGCGGCGGAAGCGCTAGCGCGCACGGGGATTGGCGCAATCACGCTTATCGATATGGATGATGTGTGCGTCACCAATACCAATCGGCAAATTCACGCTCTGCGCGATAACGTCGGGCTGGCAAAAGCGGAAGTAATGGCGGAGCGTATTCGCCAGATTAACCCGGAGTGCCGTGTAACGGTGGTGGATGACTTCGTGACGCCGGATAACGTAGCGCAATATATGAATGCCGGTTATTCGTACGTGATTGATGCTATTGATAGTGTACGGCCCAAAGCGGCGCTGATTGCTTATTGTCGGCGCAATAAAATCCCGCTGGTCACGACCGGTGGCGCTGGTGGGCAGATTGACCCGACGCAGATTCAGGTTACCGATCTGGCGAAAACGATTCAGGACCCGTTGGCGGCGAAGTTGCGCGAGCGCCTGAAAAGCGATTTTGGCGTAGTGAAAAACAGTAAAGGTAAGCTCGGCGTGGATTGCGTGTTCTCTACCGAAGCGCTGGTGTACCCGCAGTCAGACGGCACCGTCTGTGCGATGAAAGCCACGGCGGAAGGGCCAAAGCGGATGGATTGTGCCTCAGGATTTGGCGCGGCGACGATGGTGACCGCCACTTTTGGCTTTGTTGCGGTTTCTCATGCGCTGAAGAAGATGATGGCGAAAGCGGCGCGTCAGGGGTAAACAATCAGGTCGGATGCGACGCGAACGTCTTATCCGACCTGGTTCTGTGCTTAAACCTGCTTCGCCGCAGCGATAATCGCCTCGCTTAACGCATTCAACCCCTGGCTGCGTGAGGCGCTAAGTTGCGCACGTAATCCCAGCTCATCAAACAATGCCAGCGGCGACTGTGCCTGCAATTCGGCGGCGGTTTTCCCCTCAACGGCAGTCAACAACACCGCCAGCAGGCCGCGCACAATGCGCCCTTCGCTGTCGCCAAAGAAGTGCATTTTACCGTTTTCAGCCACGGTATATCCCAGCCAGACGCGGTTTTCGCATCCGGCAATCTCTTTAGCCTGCGCTTTTAACTCGTCTGGCAAAGCCGGAAGCTGTTTCCCCAGCATGATCAACTGGCGATATTTATCTTCCCATTGCGTCAACGGTGCGAAGGTATTGCGTAACGTTTCTGCGGTTACGGTTGTGCCGAACGGATGTCCGGCGAATTGCGGGTTCGTCATTAATCCACCAATAATTCCAGCGCGCGGTCAACGGCATTCACCAGCGCATCCACATCACTCTTTGTATTATATGGCGCAAAAGAGGCGCGCAGTGTGCCGGTTACGCCTAATTCTGCCAGTAGCGGCTGAGCGCAATGCTGCCCGGCGCGCAGGGCAATACCGTACTCCGCCAGCAGTGTCACCATATCGCTGTGATGAACGCCAGCAAAATCAAAGGCCAGCAGGCTGGAATCCTGGCAGCGGAATGAACGAAAGCCTGGACGTTTCGCCAGCGCTTCTTCTGCAAGCGTTGCTAAGCTACGGCTCCAGCTTTCGGCCTGGTTGATATCGTAATCTGTCAGCCATTCCAGCGCCGCGCTTAATCCTATGACGCCAGCGACATTTGGCGTTCCTGCTTCCAGTTTCCACGGCGCAGATTGAGTCGTGAAGCCTTCAAAACTCACTTCGTGAACCATTTTGCCGCCGCCCAGCCAGGGCGACATCGCTTCCAGCAGTTCTGGTTTGCCATACAGCACGCCGATGCCTGTCGGGCCATACAGTTTGTGACCTGAAAAAGCATAGAAATCAATATCCAGTTGCTGAACATCCGCGGGGAAATGCACCGCCCCCTGAGCACCATCAACCATCACCACTATCCCGGCTGAATGAGCAAAAGTAATCGCTCTCGCCAGATCCGGGCAACCGCCAGTGACGTTCGACATCTGGCCCAACGCCAGAATCCGACTACGGGGAGTAATCAGTTCTGGCAACAAATCGACATCCGGCAGTCGCTGCGCATTAAGCGGCAATTTCACCACTTTGGCCCCCGTTTGTTGGGCGACCATCAGCCAGGGGACGAGGTTGGCGTGGTGTTCTGCCACACTGACAATAATTTCATCGCCCGGTTGCAGACGCGGACGGGCATAGCATTGCGCCACCATGTTGATGGATTCAGTGGTGCCGCGCGTCCAGACGATATTTTTGTCATCCGATGCATTCAGTAATTGTGCCACTTTTTCCCGCGCAGCTTCGTAACGCGCGGTCAGGCGTTGGGCTTCGGCAAACTGGCTGCGATGGACGTTTCCGGCACTCAGGCTATAAAACTGTCGGGTAGCTTCAACCACGGCTTCAGGTTTAAGCGCGGTCGCGGCGCTGTCGAGATAGACGCCCGCATCCTGTAGCGCGGGAAACTGGGCGCGAAACTGCGCGGGATTAAAAACGTTCATGGTACTCCTCGGCTTGATGCACCGATCGTGACGCAAAATTCACTTTGATACAAGGAGAGTGCTAACCATCAGAATTATCTGGATATCCTGGCGAAGCCGCGTCAGTAACATATGCTGAATAGTGTTAGGCGTTAATTTTAGCCTGTTAATCAATACTATTAAGATTTATTAATCGCTTTAAGGAGAAGATGATGAAAAAGACTGCCGCAATTATTTCTGCCTGTATGCTGACTTTTGCCCTGAGCGCCTGTTCCGGTTCGAACTATGTGATGCACACCAATGACGGACGTACCATCGTCTCTGACGGTAAACCACAGACTGATAACGATACCGGTATGATTTCGTATAAAGACGCTAATGGCAACAAACAGCAGATCAACCGTACTGACGTGAAAGAGATGGTCGAACTGGATCAGTAATTCGCGATCGCAAGGTAAAAAAAAGCACCGCAATTAGGCGGTGCTACATTAATCACTATGGACAGACAGGGTAAATGTACAGGAAGTGAAAAAAGGTAGCTTTGCTACCATGGTCTGAATCGCAGACCAATTGCAAACACAACAACACAACATCACAACCGTAAGCCAAAAGTTCACCAGAACACGCATTCCGATAAAACTTTTCGTTCCGGCTCAGGAAGTGCCGCCACTATAGGTATTTGCTGGTAGAAGCTCAACGGACAATTTATAATGGCTCAGATTAAAAAAACTAATAGGTTACACAGTGTAATCTAATTGTTAAATTCATTTAACATCAAAGTTTAAAAGCCATGTCTAAACGATTACCACCGCTAAATGCCTTACGAGTTTTTGATGCCGCAGCACGCCATTTAAGTTTCACTCGCGCAGCAGAAGAGCTTTTTGTGACCCAGGCCGCAGTAAGTCATCAAATCAAGTCTCTTGAGGATTTTCTGGGGCTAAAACTGTTCCGCCGCCGTAATCGTTCACTCCTGCTGACCGAGGAAGGGCAAAGCTATTTCCTCGATATCAAAGAGATATTTTCGCAATTAACCGAAGCGACGCGTAAACTCCAGGCCCGTAGCGCTAAGGGGGCGTTGACGGTCAGTTTACTCCCCAGTTTCGCGATTCATTGGTTGGTTCCGCGACTTTCCAGCTTTAATTCAGCTTATCCGGGAATTGACGTTCGAATCCAGGCGGTTGATCGTCAGGAAGATAAGCTGGCGGATGATGTTGATGTGGCGATATTTTATGGTCGGGGCAACTGGCCGGGGCTACGGGTGGAAAAACTGTACGCCGAATATTTATTGCCGGTGTGCTCGCCGCTACTGCTGACTGGCGAAAAACCCTTGAAGACCCCGGAAGATCTGGCTAAACATACGTTATTACATGATGCGTCACGCCGTGACTGGCAGACATATACCCGACAGTTGGGGTTAAATCATATCAACGTTCAGCAAGGGCCAATTTTTAGCCATAGCGCCATGGTGCTGCAAGCGGCTATCCACGGGCAGGGAGTGGCGCTGGCAAATAACGTGATGGCGCAATCTGAAATCGAGGCCGGACGTCTTGTTTGCCCGTTTAATGATGTTCTGGTCAGTAAAAACGCTTTTTATCTGGTTTGTCATGACAGCCAGGCAGAACTGGGTAAAATAGCCGCCTTTCGCCAATGGATCCTGGCGAAAGCCGCTGCTGAACAAGAAAAATTCCGCTTTCGTTATGAACAATAATTTACGTAGGGTACGACCATGACCAGCCGTTTTATGCTGATTTTCGCCGCCATTAGCGGCTTCATTTTTGTAGCTCTGGGCGCTTTTGGCGCGCATGTGTTAAGTAAAACCATGGGGGCCGTTGAGATGGGCTGGATCCAGACCGGCCTCGAATACCAGGCGTTTCATACGCTGGCGATCTTAGGTCTGGCGGTGGCAATGCAGCGTCGCATCAGTATCTGGTTTTACTGGAGTAGCGTTTTCCTCGCGTTAGGCACGGTGCTGTTCAGCGGCAGCCTTTATTGCCTGGCGCTGTCCCATCTGCGTTTGTGGGCGTTTGTCACACCGGTTGGCGGCGTGAGCTTCCTTGCGGGCTGGGCGTTAATGTTAGTTGGTGCTATCCGTTTAAAGCGCAAGGGCGTAAGTCATGAATAAGGTTATATTGCTGTGCCGTCCGGGCTTTGAAAAAGAGTGCGCCGCAGAAATTACCGATAAAGCCGGCCAGCGGGAAATTTTCGGTTTTGCCCGCGTGAAAGAGAATGCGGGTTATGTGATTTATGAATGTTATCAACCTGATGATGGCGATAAGTTAATCCGTGAGCTGCCGTTCAGTTCATTAATTTTTGCCCGCCAGTGGTTTGTAGTGGGGGAACTCCTGCAGCATTTGCCGCCAGAAGATCGTATTACCCCCATTGTTGGCATGTTACAGGGCGTAGTAGAGAAGGGCGGTGAACTGCGTGTTGAAGTTGCCGATACCAACGAAAGCAAAGAGTTGCTGAAATTCTGCCGTAAATTCACCGTGCCGCTACGCGCTGCCTTGCGTGATGCGGGGGTGCTGGCGAACTATGAAACGCCGAAGCGTCCGGTTGTGCATGTATTCTTTATTGCACCAGGCTGTTGCTATACTGGTTACTCATACAGCAGCAATAATTCGCCGTTCTATATGGGCATTCCGCGCCTGAAATTTCCGGCAGATGCGCCGAGTCGTTCCACGCTCAAACTGGAAGAGGCATTTCATGTGTTTATTCCCGCGGATGAGTGGGATGAACGCCTGGCGAACGGGATGTGGGCGGTGGATTTAGGTGCTTGCCCAGGCGGCTGGACCTACCAACTGGTGAAGCGCAACATGTGGGTTTATTCCGTCGACAACGGCCCGATGGCGCAAAGTCTGATGGATACCGGGCAGGTAACGTGGCTGCGGGAAGACGGTTTCAAATTCCGTCCGACACGCAGCAATATCTCCTGGATGGTATGCGATATGGTTGAAAAACCGGCGAAAGTTGCGGCATTAATGGCGCAGTGGCTGGTTAATGGCTGGTGCCGTGAAACCATTTTCAACCTCAAACTGCCGATGAAAAAACGCTACGAAGAAGTGTCACACAATCTGGCGTATATTCAGGCACAGCTTGATGAACATGGCATAAATGCTCAGATTCAGGCGCGGCAGTTGTATCACGATCGCGAAGAAGTGACGGTGCACGTCCGCCGTATCTGGGCTGCGGTGGGGGGGCGTCGCGACGAGCGATAACAGGCAAGGCCGGGGCGTCGTCTCCGGCCTGTTACCCTTTCCGTCAGGCTGTTACCAAAGAAGTTGTAACCTGGCGCTCATCAGAAATAATATGCGTTACCTCATCCAGATGCCCGATGCGGGCTTCCCCTGAACGATTAAATTTACTTTTATCAATCAATAACAACGATTGCGCGGCACGTTTTAATAACATTGATTTGTAATCAGCGTTGATGGCATTGGAGTCCCACAGTGCGCCGCTGCTATCGATCCCTTCACAAGAAAAAATAAACAGATCGATTTCCAGCGATTTAAGTTGGGAAATCAGCGAGGGATTGACGTAACAGCCATATTTGCGCTCAAGTGTGCCGCCGGAACTGATCAGTTGAATGCGTTCGCGTTTACCGAGTTCATGGCAAATCGGATGGCTATTGGTGAAGACCTGGATGTTGATGTCAGGCAACTGGCGTGCCAGATACCAGCAGGTTGAACTGGCGTCTAAGGCTATCACCATCCCTTCTTCAATCCACGCGAGCGCCTCGCGCGCGATATCTGCTTTATGCGCATAATGGCTTTTCAGCCGGATGTGAAAGGGATCGCCACTGTCTTGATTTTGACGGTGGATATATTTAGCGCGCCCATGATTGCGCAGAATTTTACCCTGCGTCTGTAATTCATTGAGATCGCGACGAATGGTTTCTTTACTGACCTTTAGCTGTTCAGAGAGAGCTTCCGTGGTCAGGCTGGTATGGTTCAGCAGCAGGTCGACTATCGCTTGCTGGCGTGCCGCTTTCATATTTTTCACCCCATCATTCGATAACCGCCCGCGTCATGCGGGCGTACCGGTATGAGATTACGGTGTTACCCCTTTTTTTAAAAGAATATTCCCGTACTTCGCTCGTTCGCCTGTGATAACGATCGCAAAGGCTTTTTGCGCCCGTTCATAAAACGCAAAACGATTGATGCGGATGATGTCAGGACACGGGGCTTGTAGTGAAAGCGCATTACGATAACGTCGTTCTACTTCAGGATCGAGAGTGTCACCTTCTACCGCCGCCATCATCACCAGCGGTGGTGCATAACTGTCCAGCTCAAATAACGGGATAATCGCCTGGAGCAAGTCGCTCACCAACAGGCCATCAGCGCGGATCACCTGCGGTCCCATCGAATGGGCGGGAAAGTGAGCATCGGAAAAAATAATTTCATCTCCATGCCCCATCTCTGCCAGCACTTTCAATAGTTCGGGAGAAATTAACGGCGAAATTGTTTTCAGCATTTCACACCTCCTCTATAAATTCAGGTTCAGTTTGCGGGTAGAAATAACGGTACTGATAATGAATCTGTGCACGGGCTTCTTCCGGGCTGTTAAATTCCCCTACGCCATACCAACCAAACAGCGCAGCTCCTGCGACGGTCGTTTCGGCATCGTCGAGAACTTTTACCGGAATATCAAGCATATTGGCTTTAATCTGATTCCACAATGTGTTGCGACTTCCTCCGCCGACTAACAATAATTCAGAGGCTTTAAAGTGCCCGATTTTTTCCAGCATCTGTAGATTGTGCTGTAATTGCGTGGTTAACCCTTCCAGCGCCGCGCGATAGAAATGCCCCCGCGTGGTATTAAGTGTTACGCCTTGCCAGCCAGCGTTCTGGCACGACAATAAATCACACTGCATTTTCACTCCATCTGCGCCAGGCGCGATCAGGCGAGCTTCTTCAATCAATATTTGCCAGGGAGTTTCAGCCGTCCAGAACAGTTTTCTCACCCATTCCAGCACGCCGGATGCCAGCCATTGCATACCTGGGTTATACAACCCTGCCTGGCTATCCAGTTCGCAGGTAGAACCGGCGTACTGACTTAACAGCGAAGTATCAACCTGGGCGCTGCGGACCATTAAAATTTCCCATGTACCGGAAGAGAGCACGGGTTCATTTTGTTCGGCACCAGCGCCAAAAAGGGCGAACTGGGTATCGTGACCTGCGGAAATCACCGGTATGCCAACGGGTAAGCCGAGCATTGCTGCGGCGCTGTTCTGTAGCGTACCAATCTGTTCACCCGCTTCCACCAGACGAGGGAAGAGTCGGCGTGGAATACCGGTGGCTTGTAAAATTTGCGGACTGAAATCGCGTTGCTGGATATCCAGCATCTGGCTGGTTCCGGCCATCGTAATATCAGTAGTGAATTCGCCGGTTAAACGGTGGTTAATCAGCGACGAAATAAAGAGCCAGGCGTGCGCGCGTTCCAGCAGTTGTGGATGATTTTCTTTCAACCACACCAACTTATATAACGTATTGAAACTAAAGGCTCCGACTCCAGAAATAGCCTGCAACTGCTGTGCGGAGATCAACCGTTCAATATTGTCCATTACCGCGGCTGTTCGCGGACATTTCCAGCTAATGATCGGATAGAGCAGATTGCCTTGCTTATCTACCAGAGCGCCATCCACACCAAAGGTGGTGACGGCGATACCGCGGATATGGCAATCAGTCAGTTCACTATTGATTTGCCGACAGCAATCAGCAAAGCGTTGCAAAATGGCGTCTAAAGACCACTGGTGCCAGGTGTTGTTTTCCATCGCGATATCGCTGGCATTAGGCGTTGAGGCGCGGGCAACAATTTTTCCCTGCCGATTAACCGCGATGGCCCTGACATTGGTCGCGCCACAGTCGAGTACCAGGATAACTTCTTGTTTCATAATCGCTCCTGCAATATAGCCGGATAACATTGCTTATCCGGCTAACCACTCTTGCTTGTTCAGGCCCGGTAGCCGGAGCGACCGGGCATCACATCAGGGAGTCATGTATTAACGCTTGTACAACGGGCCGTAGTTCTGGCAAGCGCGGTAATCCTGGCCTTCAATATCCATGCCGTGCGCGGCCCAGGCAGAAGGACGATACACTTTGGTCTCTTCAACGTTGTGCATACATACCGGGATACGCAGCATGGAGGCAAGAGTGATAAAGTCTGCGCCAACGTGGCCGATGGTCAGAACCCCGTGGTTAGCGCCCCAGTTCGCCATTACCGAGTACACATCCGTAAACGGCCCTTTACCGGTGAGGCGCGGTGCAAACCAGGTGGTTGGCCAGGTTGAGTTGGTGCGTTTGTTGAGGATGTCATGCACATCCTTCGGCAATTCCACGCTCCAGCCTTCCGCGATTTGCAGTACCGGTCCCAGGCCTTTGATGATGTTGACACGAGTCATGGTGAACGGGACGCCGCCTTCGGTAAGGAAGCGGGAAGAGTAACCGCCGCCACGGAAGTATTCGTGGATCGCCGGGCACCATTCGGTAGCGGCGAGGCAAGCGTCAGCCTCTTGCTGAGAGATTTCCCAGTGCGGCTTCATCGTCGGTTTACCTTCGCTGTCGCGTTGTTTACAGGAGCCGTCCAGCGCAGCAGAACCGGAGTTGATCAAATGGATGATGCCGTGTTCTGCCAGCCCGTCCAGTTTATGCCCCGTTACACGCTCAATTGCTTCTGGTGACCAGTAGGTACGGACATCGGCAAATACCTGAGCGGTGCCGGTGAGCTGGTGGCCCATTAACATTGCCACGCCGTTAAGACTGTCGTTTTCGGTCGCCACGACAAACGGTTTGCGCACGCCATTCCAGTCAAATGAACTGTTGAGGATCGCTTCAGCGGTATCGCCATTGGGATATTGATCGGTCCAGTGACGTTGCCCCTGGAAGCCCGCAGCGATGGCGTTGTAGCCAAGTGATTCTTCCACGCGACCAATATCGGCCAGTTTGCTATTGCCTTGCATCATGTCGCGGATACACATCGCCATCAGTAAACTTTCGCGCAGAACTGCGCGGCTTTGCTCGGCATTGCGTTGATACTGTTTGTTATTTTCATCTTCGCCATAGCGGAAGTTTTTATCAGCCCAGGCCAGCGCCATTTCCAGTTCGGCTTCGTCGTAAATCTTCTGATCGATACGGCGACGCAGTTCGGTCATATCCACCGCCTGGACTTTCATTCCCAGCCAGGATTCAAAGAAGTTGTGATCAACGATGGAACCGGCGATACCCATCGAAACGCCGCCCAGCGACAGATAGCTTTTACCTTTCATGCTGGCGACTGCTAAACCGGCGCGGGCAAAGCGCAGCAGTTTTTCTTCAACATCGGCAGGAATCGATGTGTCATCGGCATCCTGAACGTCATGACCGTAAATGGAGAATGCCGGGATGCCTTTCTGGCTGTGAGCTGCCAGAGCCGCTGCCAGGTAAACAGCGCCGGGACGTTCAGTGCCGTTAAAGCCCCAAATGGCTTTCGGGCGGGTTGGATCCATGTCGATGGTTTCACTGCCATAGCACCAGCAAGGGGTTACCGTAATGGTGAGGCCTACATTCTGACTGCTGAATTTTTCTTCGCAAGCAGCGGCTTCAGCCATACCCGCGATACAGGTATCGGAAATGACACACTCGACGGCAGCTCCGCAGGCATGGCGCAGTTTCTCGGTCAGCAGTGCAGCCGTGGCTTTCGCCATATTCATTGTTTGTTCTTCAAGCGACTCACGAACACCCATGCGACGACCGTCAATAACCGGGCGGATACCAATTTTCGGTAAGCTGATTTTTTTCATTACTGATTCCTCACTTTATTCGGAAAATATGTTCAGTTAGTTGCCGTTTGAGAACGGAAACGGGCAAAGATAAAGATGACTGCGAAGCAGAGTGCCGGGATCAGTTCGGCAGTGGGGATGTTGCCCGCTGCGTCACTGACAAACCCCATGACCGGAGTGACAATACCGCCGCCAATAATGGTCATAACGATGAAGGACGAACCGTATTTGGTGTCCTGGCCGAGATTCTTAATGCCCAGCGAGAAGATTGTTGGGTACTGAATCGACATAAAGGCACTGCATAAAGTCAGGGCTATTAAACCCACATGACCGCCAGCGAAGGCTGAGATCAGGCACAGTGCCATAGCGATTAATGCGTAGGCTGCCAGGACTTTGTGTGGTGCGAAGCGACTGATGAGCCAGGTACCGGTGAAACGACCAATAAAGAAGCACACCATGGTTCCGGTTAAATAGTTAGCGGCAAAGCCTGCTGTCATACCTGGAATTTCTTCTACAGCGTAGCGAATCAAATAGCTCCAGCAGGCTGTTTGTGCGCCGACGTAGCAGAATTGCGCTAATACTGCCCAGCGCCAGTGGCGAATACGCGCCAGGCGAGAAAGCGATGCGGAGAACGATCCTTGTTTGGCGTCACTGTGATTATCACTCTGCAATGCCGGGAATTTCGTCAGCATGATCAGCAGGGCGACCAGTAACACGATAGCCACGATGATCATATAAGGTGTCTGTACCGATAATACCAGGCTGTGTTTATACGCACTCAATTGCTCTGGAGACATTTTATCGAGAACGTCTTGCGATTGATGTGGCACGTTAGACAAAATAAGACTTTGCCCAAAGACAACCGCGATAATTGCGCCAAATGAGTTAAATGTTTGCGCAAGATTTAATCGGAAGTGACCACTGCTTTCCGGCCCTAATACCGTAACAAAAGGGTTTGCGGCAGTTTCCAGACAACCTAATCCGGCTGCAATAATAAATAGGCCAACTAAAAACAAGGTGTAGTTCATTATTTCTGCGGCGGGCCAGAATAATGCAGCGCCGAAGGCATATAAAAACAATCCGGTAATAATCCCTGCTTTATAACTGAGTTTTTTCATCAATATCCCGGCAGGGATTGGGATAATGAAATAACCAAAGTAAAAGGCCGATTGGATCAGGCCAGCCTGGAAATTTGTCAGCGTAAAAGCCTGCTGGAATTGAGGCAATAAAATGTCGTTAAGGTTATTGGCTACCGCCCAAAGAAAAAACAGTGAGCACAGCAGTGCGAATGGAATAATGTAACTTCTGCTTTGCCCTGCATCTTTATCTACCGCACGGTAACTCTGCGTTTGTATTGATGTGTTTCCCATAGCATCCTCTTAGGTTCAGAAGCTTAAGCACGTAATCGGTTATGTTTTCAAAAGTGCAAAACCAGCGAGTTCGGGCTTCATATCAGTGAATATTTGCCTGTCTGAAATGAACTCATGGATTCATTTTCAAATAAAAAACGGTCTGTAATATGACGGCGGTCACACTTATTAGCTGGAAGGTGACTTTATGTGACTACCATCACTTTAATAATCGAAATTTCATGCCCGTTTCAGAAAATAAATCATAAAAAACACAAACCAGATGACCGTATTAATTGTTTGTGCCGAAAACGGGCATTCCTGGCAGGGATGAGTAGAAAAATGACCGTTTTGATAAATATTCTTAAGAGCGGTCATTTTTAATGTGGTTATAAAAAGAGAAATTGCAGTTATTTACTGTGATTAGTTGAACCAGGTCACAAAATATAAGCTTGTGAATTTCTTTCTGGTTAATCAGGAAGAATATGGTGAGTAATTAAACGGCTAATTCAATAGTGTGAAAGGAACAACATTATTGCCCTGTTTTGAATCAGAGAGAGGTAGCTAATGGAACGAAATAAACTTGCTCGTCAGATTATTGACACTTGCCTGGAAATGACTCGCCTGGGGCTGAACCAGGGGACAGCGGGTAACGTCAGTGTACGTTATCAGGATGGGATGCTGATTACGCCTACAGGTATTCCATATGAAAAACTGACGGAGTCGCATATTGTCTTTATTGATGGCAACGGCAAACATGAGGAAGGAAAGCTCCCCTCAAGCGAGTGGCGTTTCCATATGGCGGCCTATCAAAGCAGACCGGATGCCAACGCGGTTGTTCACAATCATGCCGTTCATTGTACGGCAGTTTCCATTCTTAACCGACCGATCCCCGCGATTCACTACATGATTGCGGCGGCTGGCGGTAATTCTATTCCTTGCGCGCCTTATGCGACCTTTGGAACACGCGAACTTTCTGAACATGTTGCGCTGGCTCTCAAAAATCGTAAGGCAACTTTGTTACAACATCATGGGCTTATCGCTTGTGAGGCGAATCTGGAGAAAGCGTTATGGCTGGCGCATGAAGTTGAAGTGCTGGCACAACTTTACCTGACGACCCTGGCGATTACGGACCCGGTGCCAGTGCTGAGCGATGAAGAGATTGCCGTAGTGCTGGAGAAATTCAAAACCTACGGGTTACGGATTGAAGAGTAATTTCGTAAAGCAACAAGGAGAAGGATGATGGCTAACAGAATGATTCTGAACGAAACGGCATGGTTTGGTCGAGGTGCTGTTGGAGCTTTAACCGATGAAGTGAAACGCCGTGGTTATCAGAAGGCGCTGATCGTCACCGATAAAACGCTGGTGCAATGCGGCGTGGTGGCGAAAGTGATCGATAAGATGGATGCGGCAGGACTGGCATGGGCGATTTACGACGGCGTAGTACCTAACCCAACAATTACTGTCGTCAAAGAAGGGCTCGATGTATTCCAGAATAGCGGCGCGGATTACCTGATCGCTATTGGTGGTGGTTCTCCACAGGATACGTGTAAAGCGATTGGCATTATCAGCAACAACCCGGAGTTTGCCGATGTGCGTAGCCTGGAAGGGCTTTCCCCGACCAATAAACCCAGTGTACCGATTCTGGCAATCCCCACCACAGCAGGCACTGCGGCAGAAGTGACCATTAACTACGTGATCACTGACGAAGAGAAACGGCGCAAGTTTGTTTGCGTTGATCCGCATGATATCCCGCAGGTGGCGTTTATTGACGCTGACATGATGGATGGTATGCCTCCAGCGCTGAAAGCCGCGACGGGTGTCGATGCGCTCACTCATGCTATTGAGGGGTATATTACCCGTGGCGCGTGGGCGCTAACCGATGCGCTGCACATTAAAGCGATTGAAATCATTGCTGGGGCGCTGCGAGGATCGGTTGCTGGTGATAAGGATGCCGGAGAAGAAATGGCGCTCGGGCAGTATGTTGCGGGTATGGGATTCTCGAATGTTGGGTTAGGGTTGGTGCATGGTATGGCGCATCCACTGGGCGCGTTTTACAACACGCCACACGGTGTTGCAAATGCCATCCTGTTACCGCATGTCATGCGCTATAACGCTGACTTTACCGGTGAGAAGTACCGCGATATCGCGCGCGTTATGGGCGTGAAAGTGGAAGGTATGAGCCTGGAAGAGGCGCGTAATGCCGCTGTTGAAGCGGTGTTTGCTCTCAACCGTGATGTCGGTATTCCGCCACATTTACGTGATGTTGGTGTACGCAAGGAAGACATTCCGGCACTGGCGCAGGCGGCACTGGATGATGTTTGTACCGGTGGCAACCCGCGTGAAGCAACGCTTGAGGATATTGTAGAGCTTTACCATACCGCCTGGTAAATACGCTGATGTGATAATGCCGGATGCGACGCTAGCCGCGTCTTATCCGGCATATAAGTGCATGAAATTCAATGTGTTGATAATCGTTTGCATCCGGCACGCCGTTACCTTACCAACCGCAATTGCTGTAAATTGCCGTCGATATGCAAATCGGTTTGTAAGCGGGCAATATCGCGGCACAGAAACGCCATCTCTTTATGGGTTTCTAATTTTTTGCGCCACTTTTCGGCAACCGCATCCAGATTCTCATATATCCCTTCCAGACTCTGAAACTCGACCAGTAGCTGTGTGGCGCTTTTTGGTCCGATCCCTGCAACACCCGGTACCTTTGAACTGCTGATCCCCGCAAGCCCCCAGTAATCGGGCAACTGCTGCGGTTGAACGCCAAATTCTTTATCGATAAATGGCGCATCCAGCCAACGTTTCTGGAAGTAATCACGAATACGTAATGTCGGTGAAAGTAACTGACAGTAGCCTTTATCTGTCGAAACAATCGTTGCCTGATGCCCGGCCTGTGTCACTTTGACCGCCAGCGTGGCGGCTAAGTCATCGGCTTCGTTGCCGCTGGCGGACCAGCACGGGACGCCGCGTTGCTCAAAGGCGGCGCGTAATGCAGGCATCTCGTTGTGCAACTCTTCCGGCATTGGCGGTCGACCCGCTTTGTAATCTGGTAAACGCTGATGACGCCAGCCGCTACTGCGGTTTTCATCATCAAAAACGGCGACCGCGTGGGTTGGCTGGCTGTGCATAATGAGCTGATCGAGCGCGTGCTGGCAGGTTTCGACACAGGGCGAACCCTGAACGGCATGAATGCGACGAATAAGATTCAGTGCATCGACAATAAGCAAATGAACAGCCACGATAACCCCCTTAAAGATCAGGCGATAAGGGTAACATTCGATGCCAGAACAGGCTATGGCTGGATGAGAAATCGGGAAGAGGCCTCGCAAAAAGAGGCCTCTGGAGAGCGATTAATCGCAGGCAACGATTTTCATTGCCAGGCCGCCGCGAGACGTTTCACGGTACTTGGCGTTCATATCTTTACCTGTTTCGTACATGGTTTCGATAACTTTGTCGAGGCAGACGCGTGGCTCGCTGGTACGGCGCAGCGCCATACGTGCAGCGTTTACTGCTTTCACTGCCGCAATGGCGTTACGCTCGATGCACGGCACCTGTACCTGCCCGGCGACCGGGTCACACGTCAGACCGAGGTTGTGCTCCATGGCGATTTCCGCCGCGATGCATACCTGCGCTGGGCTTGCGCCTAACAGTTCTGCCAGACCAGCTGCCGCCATTGAGCACGCCACGCCGACTTCACCCTGGCAGCCGACTTCGGCACCAGAAATCGAGGCGTTCATCTTATAAAGAGAACCAATGGCGCTGGCTACCAGCAGGTAACGAGCCAGTGAGTTAGCGTTCACTTCGCGGATAAACTTGTCGTAGTACGCCAGCACGGCCGGAATAATCCCGCACGCACCGTTAGTCGGCGCAGTCACCACGCGACCGCCAGCAGCATTCTCTTCGTTCACTGCCAGTGCAAACATGTTGATCCAGTCAACAACCGCCATCGGGTCAGTGGTGGTTTTATCCTGGCTGACCAGCATCCGGCGTAGTGCCGCAGCACGGCGTGGAACGCGCAGTTTGCCAGGTAACACGCCTTCGGTAGAAATACCGCGCTCAATACCGCCACGCATGACTTCCCAGACGTTCGCCAGGTGCTGTTCCAGCTCTTCTTTGCTGTGCAGCGCCAGCTCGTTTTTCATCATCAGGCCAGAGAGTGACAGCCCGGTTTCCTGACAATGTTTTTGCAGATCGGCTGCTGAACTGTACGGATAAGGAACTTCAACCGGTGCGCTATCCTGCTGACCAAAATGTTCTTCATCAACAATAAAGCCACCGCCGATAGAGTAATAAGTCTGGCTGTAAACGACTTTATCGCCCGCCAGCGCGGTAATGCGCATACCGTTTTCATGCAGAGAAAGGTTGTCGGCATGGAAGTTCATGCACTGATCAACCGGGAACTCCACTTCATGCTGACCGTTTGCCAGCATCAGGCGACCATGAGTATTCACATCCTGAATAAAACCAGGGATGGAATCGATATCCACGGTATCCGGCAGGTTACCCGCCAGACCCATAATTATGGCGATATCTGTGTGGTGGCCTTTACCGGTCAGAGAGAGCGAGCCGTACACGTCAACCACCACGCGGGTCACGTCTTTAAGCAGGTTACGGGCAATCAGATCGTCGGTAAATTGTTTACCCGCTTTCATTGGTCCAACGGTATGAGAACTGGAAGGGCCAATGCCGATTTTGAAAATATCGAATACGCTAATCATAGGAAATACATCGCGTTAAAACGGAGGAAGCGCCGCCCGAAAGCGGCGCGAAAGGACTTAGCTGAACAGAGAGTAGAAGATTGCGGAGATTGCAATCAGACCCATCACGACAACGAATACGTTGCTGATGTGACCGCTGTATTTACGCATTGCCGGTACTTTCTGAATTGCGTACATCGGCATCAGGAACAGGATCATCGCGATGATTGGGCCGCCCAGGGTTTCAATCATACCCAGGATGCTCGGGTTCAGGGTGGCAACAATCCAGGTCGTTACCAGCATGAACAGCGCAGTGATACGGTTCAGCTTGTTGATTTCGATAGACTTACCTTTACCACGCAGAGATTTAATCACCATACCGTTGAAGCCTTCACGTGCGCCCAGGTAGTGGCCGAGGAAGGATTTGGTGATAGCGATAATCGCGATAATCGGAGCCATCCACGCGATGATCGGCGCGTTAAAGTGGTTAGCCAGGTAAGACAGAATCGAGATGTTCTGCTCTTTAGCCGCAGCCAGGTCTGCCGGAGTCAGGCTCAGTACGCAGCTGAAGACGAAGAACATTACGGTCAGCACCATCATGATGTGTGCGAATGCCAGGATCTTCGAGCATTTCTGTTCTGCCATATCGCCGTACTCTTCACGCTTCGCAACGGCGAAAGAAGAGATGATCGGAGAGTGGTTGAACGAGAACACCATTACCGGAATTGCCAGCCACAGGGTCATCCACAGACCGTTTCCGGTTGCAGATGCAGTGTCCAGAGACAGCGTTTCCAGTGCTGCGCCGTTCCACTGCGGGATCAGGTACAGAGCCAGCAGCATCAGTACGCCAACAAACGGGAATACCAGAATACTCATCGCTTTAACGATCATTTGCTCACCGAAGCGAACGATGGTCATCATACCCACGATCAGGATCAGCGACAGAATCGCACGCGGCGGTGGCGTCATACCCAGCTGGTGAGACATGAAGCTTTCAACTGTATTGGTGATTGCCACGCTATAAACCAGCAGGATCGGGTAGATAGCGAAGAAGTAGAGCAGGGTAATCAGTTTACCTGCGCCAATACCAAAGTGTTCTTCTACAACCTCGGTGATGTCTTCGCCCGGGTTTTTACCAGACAGTACGAAGCGAGTCAGGCCGCGGTGAGCAAAAAACGTCATCGGGAACGCAAGGATAGCCATGATGATCAGCGGGATCATACCGCCAACACCAGCGTTGATTGGCAGGAACAGCACGCCCGCGCCGATTGCCGTGCCGTAAAGGCCCAGCATCCACATGGTGTCTGTCTTGCGCCAGGCACTACGAGAGTCTTTCGACGCAATCGTGCTGGTTTGAGTCGTTTCCATCTATTTCTCCTGGAGGAATGCAAATAATTCAGCTTTTAGCCAGTTCAGCCCGGGAAGGTGCCTGACCGTAAAAATGAAATCTGTCTATCGGCGATGGCTTAATCATTTTCCACCGTAATAATTTGAGGGCGGAAAGATACACACAAGTTATGTATCTATCAGTGATCTTGATCCCAAATACAATAATCTACTTGGAAGATAGATAATCACAACGCTTTACTCTGTAAATCAAAAGTAAAAGAGAATTTAAGGGCAATATTTACCCATTAAACGACATCTGACTTCTTACGGGGCGCGCAATATATGTAGGTTGAACTGAAAAAATCAATACTTTTAGTTAATCATGGCGATAATTTCTTTTTCATGGCGATAAAATGTGGTTTATGAAAATAGGGAAACGTTTGCGTTTCAACATAAATTGTATGACATATTAACTGTGGTGATATTTGTCGCGTGAGGGTGGTAAGAAACATTCATATAACAAATGAAATGAGTTGATGAGTAAGTGACCAAAAACGAGAAAACCCGGCAACAAACGTCACCGGGGGAGGGGAGATTATGTGCAGATTTCGTAGCAAGGGATGTAGGCTGAGCCTGGCAACTTCATACGATGCTGGGCAACAAAACCCTGTAGCAGGTCGTCCATACGACGCATAATCTCTTTATCGCCGTTGATTTTGTAAGGACCAAACTCTTCAATGGCGCGAATACCGACTTCTTTTACATTACCCGCCACAATACCGGAGAACGCACGGCGCAGGTCGGCAGCCAGCACTTCAACGGGTTGATCCGGGTAAAGCTTCAGATTAGCCATATTCTCGTGAGACGGCTCAAACGGCATTTGCAAATCTGGCGCAATGCGCATTGACCAGTTAAAGCTGTAAGCGTCACCAGTGTCGCGGCGATTTTCTTTCACCAGCGGCATCGATTTTTTCATCTGACGAGCGACTTCAGCGGCGTCATCAATGATGATGCGGTAATGGCGGCGCGCGTTTTCACCCAGCGTATGCACGACAAACTCGTCCAGTACGCGGAAGTAGTCGGCGCTCTCTTTCGGGCCGGTGAGGATCAATGGTAAAACCTGATCTTTGTTGGCCGGGTTCATTAAAATTCCCAGCAAATACAGCAACTCTTCTGCTGTACCCACACCGCCAGGGAAGATAATGATACCGTGAGCGATACGGACAAACGCTTCCAGACGTTTTTCGATATCTGGCATGATGATCAATTCGTTGACCAGCGGGTTAGGCGGTTCAGCGGCGATAATCGACGGCTCTGTCATACCAATAAAGCGACTGTCTTTGTAACGCTGCTGCGCGTGTCCGACCGCAGCACCTTTCATCGGCGCTTCCATCGCTCCCGGACCACAGCCGGTGCAGATATTCAGCTCACGCAGGCCCAGCTGATTCCCGACGCGACGGGCATACAAATACTCGTTTTCGTTAATTGAGTGACCGCCCCAGCAGACCACCATATTTGGCGCTTCACCGACATGCAGCGCGCGAGCGTTACGCAAGATGGAAAAGACCAGGTTAGTGATGTGGACGGAGTTGTCGAGATTCAGGTTGGGAAAACGAACGGTGTTATGAATTTGCCCATAAACGAAGAGAATGTCACGCAGAACCGCGAACAAGTTGGCCTGCAAAGCGCGAATAATTCGCCCATCGACAAAAGCCTCTTCCGGGGGATTTATCAGTTCCAGCTTTACGCCGCGTTCACGGCGCAGGACGTTAATATCGAAATTTTCAAAACGAGACAGCAATTCTTTGCTGTTATCGGTCAAACTACCGGAGTTCAGTACGGCAAGTGAACAGTTGCGAAACAGTTGATAGAGGTCGCTGCTGGCGGTGCGTTTAAGCATATCCACTTCCAGCTGCGACAACATATCCATGGAGCCAAGCGGGCTAATATGTGTAATCAAGAAAAACTCCTTATGGGACGAATATCGTCATTCCCTTTGATTACAATAGCCCTGCCTGCTGACCTTTCACAACCTTCTGCGTGAATCCAGCACGCAAAATTGAGAAAAAATTTATTGCCGAACCAGTCTTGTGGTCGATGGGACAAAATCGTTATTACTGCGCCACGGGTTAATGTCCAGACCGCCACGACGGGTATAACGTGCGTAAACGCTCAATTTCTCTGGCTGGCAGAAGCGTAACAGGTCATTAAAGATGCGTTCCACGCACTGTTCGTGGAACTCGTTGTGATGACGGAAAGAAACCAGGTAACGCAGCAGTTTTTCTCTGTCAATTTGGCGTCCACGATACTGAATTTGGATCGATCCCCAATCTGGTTGATGGGTGATCAGGCAATTTGATTTCAGCAGGTGGCTGACAAGCGTCTCTTCCACTACTTTTTCACCGCTGGTGGCATTCTCCAGATAGTCAGTAGTGAATTCATAGTTATCGATAGTGATATCCTGGTCATCAATGCAGGTGCCATTGAAATGACCTATCGGCTGGCCTTCCAGTTCATCAAGACGATATAACGCCACGCTAACCTTACCCTGGGCGCAAGTGCTTAAGTCGCGCTCCAGCGTCTGGCGCACCTCATCCCAGTTATTAAAACGCGTCTGGTTAAAACTGTTGAGATAGAGCTTAAAACTCTTCGACTCAATCAGATTTACGCTGGTGTAATCAAGTTCAACATGACCGACAGCGACCTGCGGCAAACCTTTCGCATTCAGCCAGGAAAGTTCATACAGCGTCCAGATATCCGTACCGTGAAAAGGCAGGTTATCCGCTTTCAGACCCAGCGGGTCGCGATTCAGGCTGCGTGGAACGCCTTGCAGTAGGCTGGCGTCATAGGTATCCCGGTAATCGGTTGATTTTCCAAGTGTCAGGCCCGCAAGTGCCTGATGGTTTGCATAAGAAGACATGTTTCACCGTCATAAACCAGATAAACTAAACGACAAGTGTATCTGGTTTAAGTGAAGAGAGAAATTAGTGGACGATTTGACCGCACAAGCCCTGAAAGATTTTACTGCACGCTACTGCGATGCGTGGCATGAAGAGCATAAAAGCTGGCCGTTAAGTGAGGAACTGTACGGCGTTCCTTCACCGTGCATTATTTCAACTACCGAAGATGCCGTATACTGGCAACCCCAGCCGTTTACCGGGGAACAAAATGTAAACGCGGTTGAACGCGCTTTTGATATTGTGATACAACCCACGATTCATACCTTTTATACGACTCAGTTTGCCGGGGATATGCACGCGCAGTTTGGCGATATCAAACTGACATTGCTGCAAACCTGGAGTGAAGACGACTTCCGTCGGGTGCAGGAAAATCTGATTGGTCATCTGGTGACTCAGAAAAGGCTAAAACTGCCGCCCACGCTATTTATCGCGACGCTGGAAGAAGAGTTAGAGGTCATCTCGGTGTGTAATCTCTCCGGTGAAGTGTGCAAAGAGACGCTGGGAACACGTAAACGGACGCATTTAGCCTCAAATCTTGCGGAATTCCTTAATCAACTTAAGCCTCTTCTGTAATCCAAATACCCCATCTGGTTGTGAGAGATCTCTTACAGACTCTGTAGGAGATCGCCAGGAAATAAGCGAATACTTAAAAAGATAAGAATCGTTATTTTCATTTAAAAACAAAATGTTGCTTGTTAATTCTTAACTTTCATATGAAATTATCCTTAAGGCATTGTCTGTAAGCGCCTTGTAAGACTTCGAGAAAAAGACGATTCTATCTTCGTCGACAGGGAGTCAGACAACGAAGTGAACATCAGGATGATGACACTTCTGAAGGACACACCAGGATGGTGTTTCAGGGAAAGGCTTCTGGATGAAGCGAAGAGGATGACGCAGGACGCGTTAAAGGACACCTCCAGGATGGAGAATGAGAACCGGTCAGGATGATTCGGTGGGTCAGGAAGGCCAGGAACACTTCAGGATGAAGTATCACATCGGGGTGGTGTGAGCAGGAAGCAATAGTTCAGGATGAACGATTGGCCGCAAGGCCAGAGGAAAAGTTGTCAAGGATGAGCAGGGAGCAACAAAAGTAGCCGGAATGCTGCGAAACGAACCGGGAGCACTGTGAATACAGTGCTCCCTTTTTTTATTCCTGCTATTCTTCGCGGCAGTTTTTCTTATTGAGGTTGCTTTATGACCACTCATGACCGCGTTCGTCTCCAGTTGCAGGCGCTTGAAGCGTTACTGCGTGAACATCAGCACTGGCGAAACGATGAACCCCTGCCGCATCAATTTGCGAGTACCCAGCCGTTCTTTATGGACACCATGGAACCACTGGAGTGGTTGCAATGGGTACTGATTCCGCGGATGCACGATTTGTTAGATAACAACCAGCCGTTACCGGGCGCTTTTGCTGTTGCGCCCTATTATGAAATGGCGCTGGCGACTGATCATCCGCAACGCGCGCTTATTCTGGCTGAGCTGGAAAAACTGGATGCTCTTTTTGCGGATGATGCGAGCTAATGCTGGAAATACTCTATCAGGATGAATGGCTGGTTGCGGTAAATAAACCCTCCGGCTGGCTGGTTCACCGCAGCTGGCTGGATCGCGACGAGAAAGTAGTGGTCATGCAAACCGTGCGTGACCTGATAGGCCAGCATGTGTTTACTGCTCATCGTCTGGACCGACCCACTTCTGGTGTGTTGTTGATGGGATTATCCAGCGAGGCCGGACGGCTGCTGGCACAACAGTTTGAACAGCACCAAATCCAGAAACGTTACCATGCGATTGTGCGCGGCTGGTTGATGGAAGAAGCGGTGCTGGATTATCCACTGGTGGAAGAACTGGACAAAATCGCTGATAAATTTGCCCGCGAAGATAAAGGCCCGCAGCCAGCAGTGACGCATTATCGCGGTCTGGCGACCGTAGAAATGCCGGTAGCGACCGGACGTTACCCGACCACGCGCTACGGCCTGGTAGAACTGGAGCCGAAAACCGGACGTAAGCACCAGCTCCGTCGCCATCTTGCCCATTTGCGCCACCCGATTATTGGCGACAGCAAACATGGTGATTTACGCCAGAATCGCAGCGGTGCTGAACATTTTGGCCTTCAGCGGTTAATGCTGCATGCTAGTCAGTTGTCATTGACGCATCCTTTTACTGGCGAGCCGCTGACTATTCACGCGGGCCTGGACGACACCTGGATGCAGGCGTTATCACAATTTGGCTGGCGGGGTCTGCTTCCTGAAAATGAAAGGGTTGAGTTCAGTGCGCCATCGGGTCAGGATGGAGAGATAAGTTCCTAATCCAGGGAGAAAACGGTATGGCGGAAATTGGTATTTTTGTCGGCACCATGTACGGGAATTCACTGTTAGTGGCCGAAGAAGCGGAAGCGATTCTGACCGCGCAGGGCCACAAAGCAACGGTATTTGAAGATCCTGAATTAAGCGACTGGCTGCCCTATCAGGATAAGTATGTTCTGGTGGTTACGTCCACGACCGGGCAGGGCGACCTTCCTGATAGCATTGTGCCACTCTTTCAGGGAATCAAAGATAGTCTGGGCTTCCAGCCGAATCTGCGTTATGGCGTGATTGCGCTCGGCGACAGTAGTTATGTGAATTTCTGCAATGGCGGCAAACAGTTCGATGCCTTGTTGCAGGAACAGAGCGCTCAGCGGGTTGGCGAAATGCTGTTGATTGACGCCAGTGAGAACCCGGAACCGGAAACGGAATCAAATCCGTGGGTTGAACATTGGGGCACGATGTTGTCCTGATATGTTCAGCGAGCGGTAAATGCCGTTTTAGCGGTGCTGAATCGAATCTTTTCAGGCAAATGCCAGTAAAAACTGCTTCATAGCGCGGATTTTTACTGGCGTTTGCCTGGAGTCAAGCGATCCATTTCATACTCTTCTTTATTTCTTCGTTTTAACCCTTCCTTTCTTGTTCTTGTTTTCATTTCCGTGAAGTGGATTCCACCGTCCAGGGCTAATGCCAAAATCGGGCCTCATTGAACGCATTAATGTTGTGTTGTTGCACGGTGAGCCGCTATGGCGCGCTTTTTATACTGCTATTGCCAGATATAAACACGCGCCGTATTCGGCGAACGACCTATAAAAACGGCAAAAACACCCTACGTCACCTCTGATTTCCTGGCGATGTCGCAGTCCAGAGTGAGCGTGGCTAACGCGAATTTTCAGGAGTGCAACAATGAGTTCTTTAAGTCAGGCTGCGAGCAGTGTGGAAAAACGCACGAATGCTCGTTACTGGATAGTGGTGATGTTGTTTATCGTCACATCCTTCAACTACGGCGACCGCGCTACGCTTTCTATTGCCGGTTCGGAAATGGCCAAAGATATCGGCCTTGATCCCGTGGGAATGGGCTATGTGTTCTCTGCCTTCTCATGGGCGTATGTTATCGGGCAGATCCCTGGTGGCTGGTTGCTGGATCGTTTTGGTTCAAAACGCGTCTACTTCTGGTCGATCTTTATCTGGTCGATGTTTACCTTGCTGCAAGGCTTCGTCGATATCTTTAGTGGATTCGGCATTATCGTTGCCCTGTTTACGCTGCGCTTCCTGGTCGGGCTTGCTGAAGCGCCCTCTTTCCCCGGCAACAGTCGCATTGTTGCGGCCTGGTTTCCGGCGCAGGAAAGGGGAACGGCGGTGTCGATTTTTAACTCCGCTCAATACTTCGCAACGGTTATCTTCGCGCCGATTATGGGCTGGCTGACGCATGAAGTGGGCTGGTCACACGTCTTTTTCTTTATGGGCGGTCTGGGCATTGTCATCAGCTTTATCTGGTTGAAAGTCATCCACGAGCCAAATCAACATCCGGGCGTAAATCAGAAAGAGCTGGAGTACATCGCCGCGGGTGGCGCGCTGATCAATATGGATCAGCAAAACACCAAAGTTAAAGTGCCGTTTAGCGTGAAGTGGGGGCAGATCAAACAGCTGCTCGGGTCACGGATGATGATCGGCGTTTATATCGGTCAGTACTGTATCAACGCCCTGACTTACTTTTTTATTACCTGGTTCCCGGTTTATCTGGTGCAGGCGCGCGGGATGTCGATTCTGAAAGCGGGCTTTGTGGCTTCCGTTCCGGCGGTTTGCGGTTTTATCGGCGGTGTGCTGGGTGGGATTATTTCCGACTGGCTGATGCGTCGCACGGGTTCACTGAACATTGCGCGTAAAACACCGATCGTGATGGGCATGTTGTTGTCGATGGTGATGGTGTTCTGCAACTACGTCAACGTTGAGTGGATGATCATCGGCTTTATGGCGCTGGCCTTCTTCGGTAAGGGGATCGGTGCGCTGGGTTGGGCTGTAATGGCTGATACTGCGCCAAAAGAGATCAGCGGTCTTTCCGGTGGCCTGTTTAACATGTTTGGTAACATTTCTGGCATCGTCACGCCAATCGCAATTGGTTATATCGTTGGCACGACTGGCTCCTTTAATGGGGCGCTGATTTATGTTGGTGTTCATGCCTTAATCGCGGTACTCAGCTACCTGGTGCTGGTGGGCGATATCAAGCGTATTGAGCTGAAACCTGTCGCGGGGCAATAAGATGACGACACAATCCAGTCCTGTTATTACTGATATGAAAGTCATTCCGGTCGCCGGACATGACAGCATGTTGCTTAATATTGGTGGTGCACATAACGCATATTTCACCCGCAATATTGTGGTACTCACCGATAATGCCGGGCATACCGGCATTGGTGAAGCGCCGGGCGGAGAGGTGATTTATCAAACACTGGTCAAGGCTATTCCGATGGTGCTGGGCCAGGAAGTTGCGCGCCTGAATAAAGTGGTTCAGCAGGTGCATAAAGGTAATCAGGCAGCCGATTTTGATACCTTCGGCAAAGGTGCCTGGACTTTTGAATTGCGCGTTAATGCCGTGGCGGCGCTGGAAGCCGCCTTGCTTGACCTGTTAGGTCAGGCGCTGAATGTTCCGGTCTGCGAACTGTTAGGGCCAGGCAAGCAACGTGATGCTATTACCGTTCTCGGTTATCTGTTTTATATCGGTGATCGGACCAAAACCGATCTTCCTTATCTGGAAAATACGCCGGGCAACCATGAGTGGTATCAGTTGCGGCATCAGAAAGCGATGAACAGCGAAGCCGTTGTGCGTCTGGCGGAAGCCTCACAGGATCGCTATGGCTTTAAAGATTTCAAACTTAAGGGTGGCGTGTTACCTGGCGAGCAAGAAATCGACACTGTTCGTGCATTGAAGAAACGCTTCCCTGATGCGCGGATTACCGTTGATCCCAATGGTGCCTGGCTGCTTGATGAAGCCATTTCTCTGTGCAAAGGGCTGAATGATGTCCTTACCTATGCGGAAGACCCGTGCGGCGCTGAGCAGGGTTTCTCCGGTCGTGAAGTGATGGCGGAGTTTCGACGGGCGACCGGCTTGCCCGTCGCGACCAACATGATCGCCACCAACTGGCGCGAAATGGGTCATGCGGTGATGCTCAATGCGGTAGATATTCCACTTGCCGATCCGCACTTCTGGACGCTTTCCGGTGCAGTCCGCGTGGCGCAACTTTGCGACGACTGGGGGCTGACCTGGGGCTGCCATTCTAATAACCACTTTGATATCTCTCTGGCGATGTTTACTCATGTGGGCGCGGCGGCACCGGGTAATCCTACCGCTATCGATACCCACTGGATTTGGCAGGAGGGCGATTGTCGTCTGACCAAAAATCCGCTGGAGATTAAAAACGGAAAAATTGCCGTTCCTGATGCGCCCGGTCTGGGCGTGGAACTGGACTGGGAACAGGTACAAAAGGCACATGAGGCCTATAAACGTCTGCCTGGCGGTGCGCGTAACGACGCAGGCCCGATGCAGTACCTGATCCCCGGCTGGACCTTTGACCGTAAACGTCCCGTTTTCGGCCGTCATTGATTCTGAAAAAGGACATAAATATGAGTTCTCAATTTACGACGCCTGTTGTTACTGAAATGCAGGTCATCCCGGTGGCGGGTCATGACAGTATGCTGATGAATCTGAGTGGTGCACATGCACCGTTCTTCACGCGTAATATTGTGATTATCAAAGATAATTCCGGTCACACTGGCGTAGGGGAAATTCCCGGCGGCGAGAAAATCCGTAAAACGCTGGAAGATGCGATTCCGCTGGTGGTGGGTAAAATGCTGGGTGAATACAAAAATGTTCTGACGCTGGTGCGTAATACTTTTGCCGATCGTGATGCCGGTGGGCGCGGTTTGCAGACATTTGATTTGCGTACCACTATTCATGTAGTTACCGGGATAGAAGCGGCAATGCTGGATCTGCTGGGGCAGCATCTGGGGGTAAACGTGGCATCGCTGCTGGGCGATGGTCAACAGCGTAGCGAAGTCGAAATGCTCGGTTATCTGTTCTTCGTCGGTAATCGCAAAGCTACACCGCTGCCGTATCAAAGCCAGCCGGATGACTCATGCGACTGGTATCGCCTGCGTCATGAAGAAGCGATGACGCCGGATGCGGTGGTGCGCCTGGCGGAAGCGGCGTATGAAAAATATGGCTTCAACGATTTCAAACTGAAAGGCGGTGTACTGGCCGGGGAAGAAGAAGCCGAATCTATTGTGGCACTGGCGCAACGTTTCCCGCAGGCGCGTATTACGCTCGATCCTAACGGTGCCTGGTCGCTGAACGAAGCGATTAAAATCGGTACATACCTGAAAGGTTCGCTGGCTTATGCAGAAGATCCGTGTGGTGCGGAGCAAGGTTTCTCCGGGCGTGAAGTGATGGCAGAGTTCCGTCGCGCAACTGGCCTGCCGACCGCAACCAATATGATCGCCACCGACTGGCGGCAGATGGGCCATACGCTCTCGTTGCAATCCGTTGATATCCCGCTTGCGGATCCGCATTTCTGGACGATGCAAGGTTCGGTACGTGTGGCGCAAATGTGTCATGAATTTGGCCTGACCTGGGGTTCACACTCCAACAACCACTTCGATATTTCTCTGGCGATGTTTACCCATGTTGCCGCTGCCGCACCGGGTAAAATCACCGCGATTGATACGCACTGGATCTGGCAGGAAGGTAATCAGCGCCTGACCAAAGAACCGTTAGAGATCAAAGGCGGTCTGGTTCAGGTGCCAGAAAAACCGGGGCTGGGTGTAGAAATCGATATGGATCAAGTGATGAAAGCGCACGAGCTGTATCAGAAACACGGGCTTGGCGCGCGTGACGATGCGATGGGAATGCAGTACCTGATCCCCGGCTGGACGTTCGATAACAAGCGTCCGTGCATGGTGCGTTAAGACAGAAAACCAAAACCGGCTCTATCTGGAGCCGGTTTGAGACTGATGCCAAACGCAAAATTGCCTGTTGCGCTACGTATCAGGGTTACATCATTTTTTAATTCATTGAATTTAATTGGTTTTGTAGGCCGGATAAGGCGTTAACGCCGCATCCGGCATAAACACAGGCACTTGTCACCAATCTGAAACCAGCGTCATAAAAATCCGGTTGCTACTCGACAAGACGTCCATTACCCGAGAATTTTGCTGGCTTCGCGCGCTACATTATCCATCTCGTCCAACAGTTCCAGCAGTTCCGGCTCCAAATCTTCTTCTTTAGTACCGCTACGTAACTGTTGTTCGATCAGTTGGCAGAGATTCTTCATACGCGGCACACCGCTATAGCCGCAACTGCCATGCAGTTTATGAATCAAATCAACCAGGCCTTCCGGGTTTTCTCCAACCAGCTGTTCCTCAACTTTGTTGCGAACTTCAGGCAGGAAATCGAGTAACATTTGCAGCATATCGCGCGCTAAATCGGTTTTTCCTGCTGCCTGGCGTAGTGCCAGTTGCCAGTCGAGGGTCGCATTCGGGTTGACCACAATTTCGTTGACTTCGGGCGTCACGACGCGAGAGGAAATACCGCTGCCAGGCTTGTAGCGCAACAGCAAATTATGCAATCGCTCTTCTTCGATCGGTTTGGCCAGATAATCACTCATCCCCGCGCCAAGCAGTTTCTCTTTTTGCCCGGCCATCGCATGCGCCGTTACCGCGATAACCGGCGTTTGCTGCTGATGCGGGAGCTGGTGGATGAGCTCACATGCCCGAATGCCGTCCATGTCCGGCATTTGAATATCCATTAAGATTAAATCGAACGGCATCTGTTTCGCCCGTTCAACTGCCTGATGCCCGCTATCGCAAAGTTCCACATGTTGCACCATATCTTCCAGCAATGCGCCGATAAGTTTCAGGTTAGCGGGGTTGTCATCAACCGCCATGACTGTCATTGCCAGCTTACTTTCATCGGTTACAGGCAAAAGCGTGTTTTGTTTGTGATGACAAAATTCCGTCAGGGCAGGCAACAGGCGCGTAGGTGTTAATGGTTTCAGCAGACACGCGCCGATACCATCTTGCTTAAGTTTTTCAGCATTGACTTGTGCATGGCAAGGAAGTGCCAGCATCAGGAAATCGGTCATCGATACTGCTTTCGCTAATCGCTCATGTTGCATTGTTAGCGGCTCGCGGAAGGTCACCGCTATGCCTAATAACATCATGTCGTAATGCGCGGGAGGCAGCGCGGAGAACGTTGGGCTATAAACCACTTCCAGCGGCGTTTCACTTAAAATATCCAGCGTGCATTGTGCTGCTGCGGAGTTTGGTTCGACATAGGCCAGGCGCTTACCAGCGAGGCACTGGGTGGATGGCCCTTCGATAATAATGTTCGGGTTCAGATCGAGATTAATGTGGAACCAGAAAGTTGAACCACGATTCGGCAGGCTATGGAACGAAATATCGCCGCCCATTTCATTAACCAGTTTTTGTGTAATCACCAGCCCCAGCCCGGTGCCACCATGACGGCGGGAAATACTGGCATCAGCCTGTCTGAAGGCCTGGAATAAGCGCGATTGATCGCGTTCAGGAATACCAATGCCGGTATCCCGAATCTGCACTTCAATTTGCACTTTGGTATTACTCAGCGCACGTTTTTCTACCAGAATATCAATGTTGCCATTCTCGGTGAATTTAATTGCATTCCCTACCAGGTTAGTGATGATTTGCTGTAATCGTAGTGGGTCGCCGATCACGTTATCAGGCACGTCGCTTTTAATATTGAGCGTCAGTTCCAGCCCTTTATCGTGAGAAGAATGTGCCAGCAGGGTAACGACTTCATCCAGCGTGCTGCGTAGTGGGAATGGAATACTTTCCAGAATCAGCTTACCGGCTTCCAGTTTCGAGAAGTCGAGAACATCATTAATAATTGCCAGCAAATTATTTGCCGAACGTTCAATCGTATTCAGGTGATCGCGCTGCGTTGGTGTTAATTCTGTTTTCAGCGTCAGGCGGGTAAAGCCAATAACACCATTCAGTGGTGTACGCAGCTCGTGTGACATATTTGCCAGAAACTCGGATTTAATACGCGCCGCTTCCTGGGCGCGCTTTTTCGCCAGATCCAACTCAACGTTCTGAATCTCCATTTGCTCCAGCGTCTCACGCAGATCGGACGTCGCCTGGTCGATATTGTGTTGCATCTCTTCGTGATAAGCCGCCAGCGACATTGCCATCGAGTTGATACCGTTTTTCAGCATATCCAGCTCGCCGAGCATAAATCCTTCCACCCGGCTGTCGAGTTGCCCGCGACGGATGCGGTCGACGGTATTCACCATGTTGCGAATCGGACCGGTTACATCGCGCATTAAGCGCCAGCCAAAAATAAGCGCAATACCGATACAAAACAGCATCATCACGCTGGAAATAAAGATCTCTTTATATTGCTGCAAGCGAACCGATTTAAGATCCAGCTCCAGCGCAATATATCCCAGCATATTTTGACTATTTTTGGCATCGCTACTGGGCGATTCGTCGGGGGAGTAACTTTCAGAAATAATCGGCGTGCGGAGGATCATAATATCGCCGTCACGAGTGACAGTGAGCTGGCGAGGAAACGGCACGTTGCTGCCGAGCTGCATTGATGAGGGATCAAGATGAAAATTGGAGGTGACAAAGAGTCGGTTATTTTCATCATAAACCGAAATCGCGCGAACAATATCAGAATGGCGACGATGCAGTACGCTTATTAACTGACCGATAGATTCGCGATTTTGCAGACTCATGCCATATTCAGTAGAAACTGCAAGCGGCTCAATAATGCTGGCACCGGCATCTTCCAGTTGACGCTGCAAGTCGTTATAGCGATGCACGACGAAAAAGATACTCAGCAATAAACCAATAAGGACGGTCGGTGCCAGGATCAGAATCATCATGCGTGCGCGCAGGCTGTAGTTGGTCATGGAGTTCCGTTATGGGACAATTAAGGTCACACTGTTAAATTGAGAAAGTCTCGCCAATGGCGCAATTCTACTCTGCAAAACGACGCACGACGACGCGTCAGATCATAACCGTTTCAGTCAACGACCTCGACTCTTTTGGTCAGGGCGTGGCGCGACATAACGGCAAAACGTTGTTTATCCCCGGATTATTGCCGCAGGAAAACGCGGAAGTTACTGTTACTGAAGATAAAAAACAGTATGCCCGCGCTAAAGTCGTACGTCGGTTAAGCGATAGCCCGGAACGCGAAACGCCACGCTGTCCTCATTTTGGCGTATGCGGCGGCTGTCAGCAACAACACGCCAGTGTGGATTTACAGCAGCGAAGCAAAAGTGCGGCACTCGCCCGATTAATGAAACACGAAGTCTCTGAAGTGATCGCCGATGTTCCCTGGGGTTATCGCCGTCGCGCGCGTTTAAGTCTGAACTACTTACCGAAAACACAGCAACTTCAGATGGGGTTTCGCAAAGCGGGCTCCAGTGACATTGTCGACGTGAAACAATGCCCCATTTTAGTGCCCCAACTTGAAGCATTGCTGCCCAAAGTCAGGGCATGCCTGGGCAGCTTACAAGCTATGCGCCATCTTGGTCATGTTGAACTGGTACAGGCAACCAGCGGCACGCTAATGATTTTGCGCCATACCGCACCGCTAAGTTCGGCAGATCGCGAAAAACTGGAATGCTTTTCGCATTCTGAAGGCCTGGATCTGTATCTCGCCCCCGATAGTGAGATACTCGAAACCGTCTCTGGTGAGATGCCCTGGTATGACTCAAATGGGTTGCGCTTAACTTTTAGCCCGCGCGATTTTATTCAGGTCAATGCGGGTGTGAACCAGAAAATGGTAGCGCGTGCGTTGGAATGGCTGGATGTGGAACCTGAAGATTGCGTACTGGATCTGTTCTGCGGTATGGGCAACTTTACACTGCCATTGGCGACACAAGCTGCCAGTGTGGTGGGTGTAGAAGGTGTTCCGGCGCTGGTGGAAAAAGGCCAGCAGAATGCGCGTCTTAATGGCTTACAGAATGTGACGTTTTATCACGAAAATCTTGAAGAAGATGTCACAAAGCAGCCGTGGGCGAAAAACGGCTTCGATAAAGTGTTGTTGGACCCGGCGCGAGCAGGTGCCGCAGGTGTTATGCAGCAAATTATAAAACTGGAACCTATTCGTATAGTTTATGTATCCTGTAACCCTGCAACGCTGGCTCGGGATAGCGAAGCGTTATTAAAAGCAGGATATACCATTGCGCGACTGGCGATGCTGGATATGTTCCCACACACGGGACATCTGGAATCGATGGTACTTTTCTCGCGCGTTAAATAGTTACGATTTGCCGATTTCGGCAGGTCTGGTCCCTAAAGGAGAGGACGATGGTTGCGGTAAGAAGTGCACATATCAATAAGGCTGGTGAATTTGATCCGGAAAAATGGATCGCAAGTCTGGGTATTACCAGCCAGAAGTCGTGTGAGTGCTTAGCCGAAACCTGGGCGTATTGTCTGCAACAGACGCAGGGGCATCCGGATGCCAGTCTGTTATTGTGGCGTGGTGTTGAGATGGTGGAGATCCTCTCGACATTAAGTATGGACATTGACACGCTGCGGGCGGCGCTGCTGTTCCCTCTGGCCGATGCCAACGTAGTCAGCGAAGATGTGCTGCGTGATAGCGTCGGTAAGTCGGTCGTTAACCTTATTCACGGCGTGCGTGATATGGCGGCGATCCGCCAGCTGAAAGCGACGCACACTGATTCTGTTTCCTCCGAACAGGTCGATAACGTTCGCCGGATGTTATTGGCGATGGTCGATGATTTTCGCTGCGTAGTCATCAAACTGGCGGAGCGTATTGCTCATCTGCGCGAAGTAAAAGATGCGCCGGAAGATGAACGTGTACTGGCGGCAAAAGAGTGCACCAATATCTACGCGCCGTTGGCGAACCGTCTTGGGATTGGGCAACTGAAATGGGAGCTGGAAGATTACTGCTTCCGTTATCTCCACCCGACCGAATACAAACGCATCGCAAAACTGCTGCATGAACGCCGTCTCGACCGCGAACACTATATCGAAGAGTTTGTCGGCCATCTGCGCGCTGAGATGAAAGCTGAAGGCGTTAAAGCTGAAGTGTATGGTCGACCGAAACACATCTACAGCATCTGGCGCAAAATGCAGAAAAAGAACCTCGCCTTCGATGAGCTGTTTGATGTGCGTGCGGTACGTATTGTCGCCGAGCGTTTACAGGATTGTTATGCCGCACTGGGGATAGTGCACACTCACTATCGCCACCTGCCGGATGAGTTTGACGATTACGTCGCTAATCCGAAACCAAACGGTTATCAGTCTATTCATACCGTGGTTCTGGGGCCGGGCGGCAAAACCGTTGAGATCCAAATCCGCACCAAACAGATGCATGAAGATGCAGAGTTGGGTGTTGCTGCGCACTGGAAATATAAAGAGGGCGCGGCTGCTGGCGGCGCACGTTCGGGACATGAAGACCGGATTGCCTGGCTGCGTAAACTGATTGCGTGGCAGGAAGAGATGGCTGATTCCGGCGAAATGCTCGACGAAGTACGTAGTCAGGTCTTTGACGACCGAGTGTACGTCTTTACGCCGAAAGGTGATGTCGTTGATTTGCCTGCGGGATCAACGCCGCTGGACTTTGCTTACCACATCCACAGTGATGTCGGACACCGCTGCATCGGGGCAAAAATTGGCGGGCGCATTGTGCCGTTCACCTACCAGCTGCAGATGGGCGACCAGATTGAAATTATCACCCAGAAACAGCCGAACCCCAGCCGTGACTGGTTAAACCCAAACCTCGGTTACGTCACAACCAGCCGTGGGCGTTCGAAAATTCACGCCTGGTTCCGTAAACAGGACCGTGACAAAAACATTCTGGCTGGGCGGCAAATCCTTGACGACGAGCTGGAACATCTGGGGATCAGCCTGAAAGAAGCAGAAAAACATCTGCTGCCGCGTTACAACTTCAATGATGTCGACGAGTTGCTGGCGGCGATTGGTGGCGGGGATATCCGTCTTAATCAGATGGTGAACTTCCTGCAATCGCAATTTAATAAGCCGAGTGCCGAAGAGCAGGACGCCGCCGCGCTGAAACAGCTTCAGCAAAAAAGCTACACGCCGCAAAACCGCAGTAAAGATAACGGTCGTGTGGTGGTTGAAGGTGTCGGTAACCTGATGCACCACATCGCGCGCTGCTGCCAGCCGATTCCTGGAGATGAGATTGTCGGCTTCATTACCCAGGGGCGCGGTATTTCAGTACACCGCGCCGATTGCGAACAATTGGCGGAACTGCGCTCCCATGCGCCAGAACGCATTGTTGACGCGGTATGGGGCGAGAGCTACTCCGCCGGATATTCGCTGGTGGTCCGCGTGGTGGCTAATGATCGTAGTGGGTTGTTACGTGATATCACGACCATTCTCGCCAACGAGAAGGTGAACGTACTTGGCGTTGCCAGCCGTAGCGACACCAAACAGCAACTGGCGACCATCGACATGACCATTGAGATTTACAACCTGCAAGTGCTGGGTCGCGTGCTGGGTAAACTCAACCAGGTACCGGATGTTATCGACGCGCGTCGGTTGCACGGGAGTTAATCTTACATAGCTGGATATGGCGTCAGCCGTATCCAGCGATATCTTTTACTCGAAGGTATTACACCTGACGGACCCGCAATTTTCAGGACAATTCAATGAATCAAATCGACCGTTTGCTCACCATCATGCAGCGCCTGCGCGACCCGGAAAACGGCTGCCCGTGGGATAAAGAGCAGACATTTGCCACCATTGCGCCTTACACCCTTGAAGAAACCTACGAGGTGCTGGACGCCATCGCCCGTGAAGATTTTGACGATCTGCGCGGTGAACTGGGCGATCTGCTGTTCCAGGTGGTGTTTTACGCACAAATGGCTCAGGAAGAAGGGCGCTTTGACTTTAATGATATTTGCGCTGCTATTAGCGATAAATTAGAGCGTCGCCATCCGCATGTTTTTGCTGACAGTTCTGCCGAAAATAGTAGTGAAGTGCTTGCCCGTTGGGAGCAAATCAAAACCGAAGAGCGCGCGCAGAAAGCGCAGCATTCGGCGCTGGACGATATTCCTCGTAGTTTACCGGCTTTAATGCGTGCGCAAAAAATCCAGAAACGTTGCGCCAACGTTGGTTTCGACTGGACGACGCTTGATCCGGTAGTCGATAAAGTCTACGAAGAGATCGACGAGGTGATGTACGAGGCGCGGCAGGCTGTTGTCGACCAGGCTAAACTGGAGGAGGAAATGGGTGACCTGCTGTTTGCCACGGTCAATCTGGCTCGTCATTTAGGGACAAAAGCGGAAATCGCATTGCAAAAAGCGAACGAAAAATTCGAGCGTCGTTTTCGCGAAGTGGAGCGTATTGTTGCCGCGCGTGGACTGGAAATGACAGGTGTTGACCTCGAAACAATGGAAGAAGTCTGGCAACAGGTAAAACGGCAGGAAATTGATCTCTAAGGGAATTACGCGGTCAAGCGCGATTTGTGTCATTTTTTAAATGACAAGCGCTTGATTTGCGTCAAAAACATTTACCCCAAAGGGGCTATTTTCTCACTCCTGATTTCAATAGTGCGCTGGCGAAGAGGAGGGATAATGAAAGTTTGTGGCACAGGTCATGTTCGGGTATACTGCTTTCCCGTCCTGGTTATTCCATCGTCTTTTCAACCTAACTTCTCAGGTTCAGCATGACAACGAACTATATTTTTGTGACCGGCGGGGTCGTATCCTCTCTGGGTAAAGGCATTGCCGCAGCCTCCCTCGCAGCCATTCTTGAAGCCCGTGGCCTCAATGTGACCATCATGAAACTGGATCCGTACATCAACGTCGATCCAGGTACTATGAGCCCAATCCAACACGGGGAAGTGTTCGTTACTGAAGACGGCGCTGAAACCGACCTGGACCTGGGGCACTACGAGCGTTTCATTCGTACCAAAATGAGCCGCCGCAACAACTTCACCACGGGGCGTATCTACTCTGACGTTCTGCGTAAAGAACGCCGCGGTGACTATCTCGGCGCAACCGTACAGGTTATTCCGCACATCACTAACGCTATCAAAGAGCGCGTGCTGGAAGGCGGCGAAGGTCATGACGTAGTACTGGTCGAAATCGGCGGTACTGTAGGTGATATCGAATCCCTGCCGTTCCTCGAAGCGATTCGCCAGATGGCTGTTGAAATTGGCCGTGAGCACACCCTGTTTATGCACCTGACGCTGGTGCCGTACATGGCAGCGTCTGGTGAAGTCAAAACCAAACCGACTCAGCACTCTGTAAAAGAGCTGCTTTCAATCGGTATCCAGCCTGATATCCTGATTTGTCGTTCAGATCGCGCCGTTCCGGCGAACGAACGTGCGAAGATTGCATTGTTCTGTAATGTTCCGGAAAAAGCGGTTATTTCTCTGAAAGACGTCGATTCCATCTATAAAATTCCGGGCCTGTTGAAATCTCAGGGGCTGGACGATTATATTTGTAAACGATTCAGCTTAAACTGCCCGGAAGCGAATCTGTCCGAATGGGAACAGGTTATCTTCGAAGAAGCGAATCCGGTAAGTGAAGTCACCATTGGTATGGTCGGCAAATACATTGAGCTGCCGGATGCATACAAATCCGTGATCGAAGCACTGAAACACGGTGGGCTGAAGAATCGTGTCAGCGTCAACATCAAACTGATCGATTCACAAGATGTTGAAACGCGCGGCGTTGAAATCCTTAAAGGTCTGGACGCAATCCTCGTACCTGGCGGTTTCGGCTATCGTGGCGTAGAAGGCATGATTACGACCGCGCGTTTTGCGCGTGAGAACAATATTCCTTATCTGGGCATTTGCCTGGGTATGCAGGTGGCGTTAATTGATTACGCTCGCCATGTTGCCAACATGGAGAACGCCAACTCTACGGAATTTGTGCCAGACTGTAAGTACCCGGTTGTGGCGCTGATTACCGAGTGGCGCGATGAAAACGGCAACGTTGAAGTTCGTAGCGAGAAGAGCGATCTCGGCGGTACCATGCGTCTCGGCGCACAGCAGTGCCAGTTGGTTGACGATAGCCTAGTTCGCCAGCTGTACAATGCGCCGACAATTGTTGAGCGTCATCGTCACCGTTACGAAGTCAACAACATGCTGTTGAAACAGATTGAAGATGCAGGTCTGCGCGTTGCGGGCCGTTCCGGGGATGATCAGTTGGTCGAGATCATCGAAGTTCCGAATCATCCGTGGTTCGTGGCTTGCCAGTTCCATCCGGAGTTTACTTCTACTCCACGTGATGGTCACCCGCTGTTTGCAGGCTTTGTGAAAGCCGCCAGCGAGTTCCAGAAACGTCAGGCGAAGTAAGTAAAAAAGTTAGAACGGCAACGCGTACCCTGGGTACGCGTTGTTTGTCTGGAGTTTCAGTTTAACTAGTGACTTGAGGAAAACCTAATGTCCAAAATCGTAAAAATCATCGGTCGTGAAATCATCGACTCCCGTGGTAACCCGACTGTTGAAGCCGAAGTACATCTGGAGGGTGGTTTCGTCGGTATGGCAGCTGCTCCGTCAGGTGCTTCTACTGGTTCCCGTGAAGCTCTGGAACTGCGCGATGGCGACAAATCCCGTTTCCTGGGTAAAGGCGTAACCAAAGCTGTTGCTGCGGTAAACGGCCCGATCGCTCAGGCGCTGATTGGCAAAGATGCTAAAGATCAGGCTGGCATTGACAAGATCATGATCGACCTGGACGGCACCGAAAACAAATCCAAATTCGGCGCGAACGCAATCCTGGCTGTATCTCTGGCTAACGCCAAAGCTGCTGCAGCTGCTAAAGGTATGCCGCTGTACGAGCACATCGCTGAACTGAACGGCACTCCGGGCAAATACTCTATGCCGGTTCCGATGATGAACATCATCAACGGTGGTGAGCACGCTGACAACAACGTTGATATCCAGGAATTCATGATTCAGCCGGTTGGCGCGAAAACTGTGAAAGAAGCCATCCGCATGGGTTCTGAAGTTTTCCATCACCTGGCAAAAGTTCTGAAAGCGAAAGGCATGAACACTGCTGTTGGTGACGAAGGTGGCTATGCGCCGAACCTGGGTTCCAACGCTGAAGCTCTGGCTGTTATCGCTGAAGCTGTTAAAGCTGCTGGCTATGAACTGGGCAAAGACATCACTCTGGCGATGGACTGCGCAGCTTCTGAATTCTACAAAGACGGTAAATACGTTCTGGCTGGCGAAGGCAACAAAGCATTCACCTCTGAAGAATTCACTCACTTCCTGGAAGAACTGACCAAACAGTACCCGATCGTTTCCATCGAAGACGGTCTGGACGAATCTGACTGGGACGGTTTCGCATACCAGACCAAAGTTCTGGGCGACAAAATCCAGCTGGTTGGTGACGACCTGTTCGTAACCAACACCAAGATCCTGAAAGAAGGTATCGAAAAAGGCATCGCTAACTCCATCCTGATCAAATTCAACCAGATCGGTTCTCTGACCGAAACCCTGGCTGCTATTAAGATGGCGAAAGACGCTGGCTACACTGCAGTTATCTCTCACCGTTCTGGTGAAACTGAAGATGCTACCATCGCTGACCTGGCTGTTGGTACTGCTGCAGGCCAGATCAAAACGGGTTCCATGAGCCGTTCTGACCGTGTTGCTAAATACAACCAGCTGATTCGTATCGAAGAAGCTCTGGGCGAAAAAGCACCGTACAACGGTCGTAAAGAGATCAAAGGCCAGGCATAAGTCTGACTTTATCTGATTTAAAAATGCCAGCCTTCGGGCTGGCGTTTTTTATGGTTGAGTTACCAGCGACCGGACGCGCCGCCACCGCCAGAAGAACCGCCCCCGCCGCTAAATCCGCCGCCACTTGAGCCTCCACCGGAAGAGGATGAAGAAGAACCTTTTCTTGAAGCTCTTTCTTTACTGAGTTTTTTGTATTTGGCGCGTAGCTTTTTATTGACGATAAGCCAAAAAATAACCAGTGGTACGATCGCAAAAGGCGTTAACATACCGCAGGCAACGATTAAATTGGTCCATGGTCCTGGCTCGGCAACATAGAGGAATACCATCCCGTAAATGGCGCCAGTGAGAGTGATCCAGGGTAAATTCGACGGATCGGTAAAAACAATAAAATATGAAAGTACCGCCAGCAATATAATTACAGCAAGCGATAATGGAATAGGGGGATTGATACTGTAATAATCCCCCCTGTCTTCCGGTAATTCACCATTCAACAGAAGCGCGCCGATATTTTCGCTTGCCAGTGTTAATCCACCCATCAGGTCATCACTTTTGAAGGCAGGGATCAATATATCCCTGATAATCTTCGCCGCTTGCAGGTCGGTAACCACCCCTTCCAGCCCGTAGCCAACCTCAATACGAACAGCATGATCCTCCCAGGCAACCAAAAGTAAAATACCATCGTTTCTCTGCTTATCTCCCAGTTTCCAGCTATCAAAAACCCTTGTAGCATATTGTTCAATGGAATCGTCTCCGGTGGACGGCACTACTAATACAGCGACCTGCGCCCGTGTTTTATGTGTAATATCCTGCAGTTGCTGTGTCAGTGATTGTTGTTCAGAAGTGCTTAACGTACCAGTAATATCGGTCACCTGTTGGCGCAGTTCCGGCACAGCAATTTGCTGGGCAAGCCCAGGAAGGCACCACAAAGTGAATAGAATAAAGATTAAGCGCATTACGATCACCAACGGCCGGATGAACCGCCGCCTCCTGAAGAACCGCCACCACCGCGGAAAGAATTTCTCGACGAAGAGCGAGAATGAGCATTACGATTCCCCGTTTTCCTGTTGCTTTTTTCTCCTGACCCCAGCTTAAGATTGCCAGTAAATTTGGCCACAATGATCAGCAGAACGATGCCAGCAATGGTTATTGGGCCGATAAAATGATCAATTAACCCAATAATTGTTGAGATGAATGCAATATCTTTATTACTGGCGAACACCAGGCACCATCCCACAATAATTATCAGCATCACGACAAACAATGAATTTCGTCCTGATTCACGAACTTGCGGAGTCTTCTTTTGTTTTTTCACTTTAGCGTTTTTATTTTTTGGGGCCAGCATCATAGGAAATACGCGGCACATATTAAAAACTACTGCGAGACGCTGCCAGCAGATTGCTGCGAAAAATAAACTAAAACAAACGACCGACACCCGCCGAATGATGACATCGTCCTGAAAGCAGAAAAACCAGACCGTAGGTGTAATCATTGATATCATCCATATGCCAGGTCCTGGACGGCTGGTAAATCGCCAGAGGACAATGATGGCAACGATCATCAGCACTGTCCAGGCAAGGCATGGCAGCGAAAGTTGCGGATTAGCAAACAGATGATTGGCTAAAGCATCCAAAGGGCTAAGGTTCGCTTTGATATGGGTAAACTGTGCGATGCTTTCAATTCCGCCCGTTAATCCAGCAAAGAGATTGTTTTTTTCGAATTCTGGCTGCATATGGTAACGAACAATTTGCGCAGCTTGTTCCGGCGGCAACATCTGTTCCAGTCCATGTCCAATCTTCATTGACGCCAGCCCTTCCGGCCAAACGACGAGAATTAAGATACCTTCGCCATATCGCTTCTCTCCAACGGGTTTCCAGTGATATACCCCGTATCTCTGCGAGGCTGCAAGTTTAATGTTTTTGCCCCCTGTTGTCGGCGTAACCAACACGGCCACCTGGAAGTGGTTTTGCTGCTCGAGAGTCTGTAATTGTTGATTTAAAGCACTTTGTTCTTCTGTCGTTAATGTCCCGGTTAAGTCAGTCACTGAAGGCAATCGTTCAGCGAATACCTGAAAACCGCATAGCATCAGAAGTAAGAGAAAAATACGCATATCAATTCCTTTTGTTACCAGCGCCCGGAAGCGCCACCGCCACCAGATGAACCGCCACCACCGCTAAAATTGTCATTGTCGAATGAAGAGGATGACGATGATGAATAGTGGGAGGAAGAATTGCTTCTTGTATGGCGTGATGGCTGGTTGGCATCACGCATCGAATCCCGAACCTTTTTGCCGAAGGGGGTAAAAGCGATGGCAACTGCCAGAAACGGTGTGGCGAAGCAGAGTAATGTTGTGAGTACTCCCCAGCTTCCGCTGAAACCTGCTATAGGTAAAACAAAGGCCAGTACAATGGCTGCGAAGCAAATTACTCCCAACGTTTTGATATATCCTCTGGCAGAAATAAACGTCAGTATTATCGCCCAGACTAATAAAGCCCACCAACCGCTAAAGGGCAAAGGGTGATCGGTCGGTGTTATCGTTGCTGAATTATTCCCCGTCAGGCGACTTTCAATATCGTTGATCCCCTTTTGTAAACCACCAGCCAGGTCGCCTTTTTTAAATGCCGGAATAATACTGTTGCGAATAATTTTCCCGGACTGTGCATCCGTAATAATACCTTCCAGCCCGTAACCGATTTCAATACGCACGGTATGATCCTGCCAGGCGACTAACAGTAGAACGCCATCATCACGGTCTTTATCACCCGGTTTCCAGCTATCGAATACCCGCGTTGCGTACTGCTCAATGGTTTCATCGCCTGTTGTATCAACCACTAACACGACCAACTGTGCGTGGTTTTTTTGCGTCAGGGCTTTAATCTGGTTGGTCAGGGTGTTTACTTCGCTGTTTGTTAATGTGCCGGTTAAGTCATTCACATACCTGGGTGATTCAGGTACTGGAATTTGTGTAGCAAACACAGATGAACAGAAGAAAGCCATAAGGAAGATAAAATTTCGCATAGAACGTCCCCGCTTAATGAGCATTAGCATTCTGGCTAAAATCTATTGTTGGGGCTTTACTTACTGCGGTGACATCATCCGGCAAATAATTTTTCTTTGGTGTGTAATCCATGACCTTTGCGGTTAATACAGCGGGGAATTTGCGGATAGTGACATTATATTGTTCAATGGCTTTAATATATCTTCCTCGCGCAACGGCAATTCTATTTTCACTTCCTTCGAGCTGTACCATTAAGTTTTGATAGAGCTCTTGAGCCTTTAACTGAGGGTAACGCTCACTAATAATCGTTAACTGCCCGAGAGTGCGAGTCACCTGCGCCTGCGCCTGTTGCCAGGCTTGTAATTTTTGTTCATCTCCCGGAGTTTTCTGAAGATCGCTACTGGCGCGATTAGCCTGACTACGTGCCAATGTTACGGCTTCTAGTACCTCTTGTTCATGGCTGGAGTAACCTTTAATACTAGCGACAAGATTAGGAATAAGATCGGTGCGACGTTGATATTGATTTAATACTTCTGACCAGGAGGCATTAACCTGTTCATCATAGGTTTGAATATCGTTATAACCGCAACCTGATAAATTGAAAATAAATATAAACGCGATGAATATTCTAAACATGTTTAAATCCCTTTCATTTAATCCTTGAAAACATAATACGCCGCTTCATTTTATTCTTAATGATCTGAGCCAATTTTTGCATCAAACCTGCCTGTAACAGAATGTTAATAAGACATGATTGTTGTGGCAGGATCTGCAATAATTAACAATTATCCACTTCACAGAGAATGCTATGCAGTACCCGATTAACGAGATGTTCCAGACCCTGCAAGGTGAGGGTTACTTTACCGGCGTCCCCGCCATTTTTATTCGTTTACAGGGATGTCCGGTTGGCTGTGCCTGGTGCGACACCAAACACACCTGGGAAAAGCTTGAGGATCGGGAAGTCTCCCTTTTCAGCATTCTGGCGAAGACCAAAGAGAGTGATAAGTGGGGGGCGGCGAGCAGTGAAGATTTGCTGGCTGTCATTGGCCGTCAGGGATACACCGCGCGTCATGTGGTGATTACGGGTGGTGAGCCTTGCATTCATGATTTGCTGCCACTGACTGACCTGCTCGAAAAGAACGGTTTTAGCTGCCAGATCGAAACCAGTGGTACTCATGAAGTACGCTGCACACCGAATACCTGGGTTACCGTATCACCAAAGCTAAATATGCGCGGTGGCTATGAAGTGTTGTCACAAGCCCTGGAGCGAGCCAACGAAATCAAACACCCAGTAGGACGCGTACGTGATATTGAAGCACTGGATGAATTGCTGGCGACGCTGACCGATGATAAACCGCGAGTCATTGCACTTCAGCCAATTAGCCAGAAGGAAGATGCTACGCGTTTATGTATCGATACCTGCATTGCGCGCAACTGGCGTTTGTCGATGCAGACACATAAATATTTGAATATTGCCTGATTAAACATTTATAAGCGTTATAAATGGGTGGAATCTGTAAAGACTTCTACTCATTTATATTCTTTGTCGTCTCTGAAAAACCTCCATTTTGCCCATTCTGGACTAATCATTATCATTCTCTACAAATTCTGTGGCGTTAATTTTTCGCTGGAGTGAAAATTATTGCGGTAAAGTTTGGTAGATTTTAGTTTGAATAGAGTCATTGTAAATATTTATCTTTTTAATCAATGGATTAAGTGCTCTTTAACATAATGGATGTGTTGTTTGTGTGATACTGTAAAGTTGGTAGATTGTGACTGTCTTAAAAAATAATTAATTAATAATAGGTTATGTTTAGAGAGTTCCCCGCACCAGCGGGGATAACCATTCAGGTATGTTCAGGCCGGACAGTTTCCCGCCCGGCCTTCCTCACTTACGCATTCGACCAGCTCTGGATCGAATCCGCATTCCCCAATTCCCCATGCATCACTTCATACGATTTTTTCAGGATCACATCAGTATGTTTGGTTAGGTCTTTGAAAATGCCTTTATTCATCGCGTCGTAGCGTTTGGCATTGCTCTCAATCGGTATGAAGATATCTTTCACGCGAACCATTTTATCGACAGCCGTTGTGTAATCCGGGTATAGCCCCAGACCTACCGCCGTATTGATCGCAGCCCCCAGACTTGCACAACCGTTAATGGCGTTTCGGCGTGCCGGAAGGTTGAACACGTCGGCAAAAATCTGCATAAACAGATCGCTGTTCGAACCGCCGCCAGTAATGATCACATGCTTTGCAAAGTGATTCATTTCATGACACATATTGTCGTAATTATTCTTCAGCGTCAGCGCCACGCTTTCCAGTATCGAACGATATATCCATGCGTAATCCATGCTGGAATCAAAACCGATCATAATCCCGCGTTTGTACGGTTCCCACGGATTGGTCAGCCAGTCCAGTACCGTCATCAGCCCATTACAACCAGGTGGCACGCAAGACGCTTTTTTGTTGAGCAAATCTTCCGGTGAAAGATCCTGTGCTTTGGCATCCTGAATTAACGACTCGCCTAACATGTCGCGCAGCCAGCTCACTGTCCACATGCCTTTGCGGATACCGTAACCTTCATACAGCAATGTTTGCGGAATAGAAGACATAATCGGCCAGTACGCGACCGGATCTTTCGGTAGTGCTTTGCCGTTCATCATCAGCGCGATATAGGTGCCAAGAGAAATTACCGCCGTTTCATCATCCAGTAACCCGGCTCCCAGAGCTTCTACCGGTTTATCACTGGTGGTACAAACAACCGGCAGCCCAGCCGGGAAATGTGTCGCCAGCGCAGCTTGTGGTGTGATATGCCCAAGAACAGTGCCCGGCATTTGCACGTCAAAAAGCATCTGGCGGGGGATATTAAACTTTTCCATTACCGCGGCATTTTCACTCCATGCCCAGCTCTTATAATCCACCGGCCACTGACCAAAATAGTTGGCGATATTGTCTTTAAACTCGCCGGTTAAGCGATGTGTCAGATAACCCGAAAAAGAGGTGACATAGGCCACGTCAGGATTAGTGTGTTCGTAAGGGCGTGTAACGCGTGCATCCTGCCAGCTAATCAACGGCGCGGCTGGCGTACCATCGGCTTTCAATAACGCACGGCAGCAACGGATTGAGCCCAGGCCAATGCCGACAATATCTTCTTTATTTCCGGCAAACTGGCTCATCAAATCGTGACTGGCAAAACATAGTGATGCCCATAAATCGTCGTCAGGATGTTCTGCGGTATCGGCATCTGGCGTGTGCATCGGCTGCAATAAGCCTTTGCCTTCGCAAACCACATTACCTTCCAGATCGTACATCACCACTTTTGTGCTCTGACTTCCGCCATCAATCCCTATGATGTATTTTTTCGACATGATTTTTCTCCTGTAATTTTCCTGGCTTACTTGCTGCTAGCCATTGCGGGGGCGCTATCAGCAGTACGAATTTTTTGGAACAGCAAAAAGGTAAAGATGATCACCATGCCAAGCGCCGCCATGCCCATTAGCCACATGTTGCGGTAGGCTTCTGCAGCGGGCAGGGTGTCTTGCCAGTAGCCGATAATCGGGTAAACGAAGACATCCGGCAGAAATCCAATCACCGAACAAATACCTACCGTGGTGCCCATAATGTAAGACGGTGTTCTCGCTTCGCCAGGGCAGGCCCAATACAGCCCGCGTGAGGCGTAACAGGTGAATCCCAGTAATAAAATCAAGCCAATCCCCATCGCGACCGATTGCGGGTTAGAGTTCGTGACGAGCAGGGCTGTCAATGCCAGCAAACCGATGATGGAAAGGATTTGGACCACGCGGGTAGGGGATTTCACTTTGCTGTAGGTGGTGATAATGCCGCCAAGTGGGCCGCATAACGCGCGGAAGATTTTGTTGATCACAATCCCCATGTAGCTCGCCGCCACCAGTGACATGCCGTACATTTCGGTCAGATAGTTGGTGGAGTAACTCAGAATGGCGTAGATGGTGAAGACACCAAAAATCACCATGCTGCAATACCAGGTGGTGCTGATGCGCAAAACGGCCAGGATGTCGCTAAGCTGGAATGACTGTTTTTCTTCGTTATTGGCACTGCGCAGATTGTTGTTATCGCTAACAAAAAACCAACACAAAATGCCCAGCAGAATGTAAACCACACTATAGATAATAATGACCGTTTTCAGGCTGGCGCTGTCATCCGGTGCAAAGCGAGAAAAGACCCACATGGTAAACACCGCCAGCGACATTACACCGACGCCGCGCAGCCCTTCCATCCAGCCCATAATTTTCCCTTGCTCGCTATGATCGCCCAGCAACGATGCGGCTTTAATCGACACCGACCACAGCATTAAAATCGTCGTTATCGCAAAGGCGACCTGAATACAGAGCATTACCCACAGCGGTGGATATGTTGCCATTAACAGACCCAGTAATCCGGTAATGATCATCGCGGAAGTAATCATTTTGCGATGTGAAAATTTATCGGCAATAACGCCGCTAGGGGCATAGAAAATAATGGCCGCAATACCAAAGGTACTCATTATTAAACCTATCTCGGTATTGCTGAATCCCATAAATTTTGCCATGGGAATTTGATAAATATAACGTAAATAAGCCAGGTCGAAACTAACGCCGCCGCTAAAACTAATTATCGCGAGGGTTATCCAACGGCGATATGAGTTGTGTTGCATATCGTATTCCCATTTGTAATAGACAAAAAAAAGAGAAAAGTAAGCCGCCCTTTCAGGTGGATTACTTTTCTCAGGTCTCTAGTAATTGCAATAAGAAATAACATGGAAAGCAGAGGTGTTGTGTGAGAGTAATCACGCTTCTGCTTTTTTAAATTATTTGACAATACGAACATCACACTGTGATTACGATCACATTAGCAGTTATGTCCTTATGCTAAAAATTATCTCCAGTTACCAGAGATAATGAGAAAGGTAACTTCCCTCTCGCGGGGGAAGTTACCTTTCTTTTTTTTTGCCTTACGGAAATTGGAGCTAACTATGTCAATCGAATCTCTCAATGCGTTCTCAATGGATTTTTTCTCCCTGAAAGGTAAAACAGCAATTGTTACCGGCGGGAATAGCGGTTTAGGCCAGGCATTTGCCATGGCGTTGGCCAAAGCTGGCGCAAATGTCTTTATTCCTAGTTTCGTCAAAGATAACGGCGAAACAAAGGAAATGATTGAAAAACAGGGTGTCGAAGTTGATTTTATGCAGGTGGATATCACCGCAGAAGGCGCGCCGCAGAAGATTATCGCTGCCTGCTGTGAGCGCTTCGGTACCGTAGATATTCTGGTTAACAATGCCGGTATTTGTAAGCTGAATAAGGTGCTGGACTTTGGTCGTGCCGACTGGGACCCGATGATTGACGTGAACCTGACCGCCGCATTCGAGTTAAGCTACGAAGCGGCAAAAATTATGATCCCGCAGAAAAGCGGTAAAATCATTAATATCTGTTCATTGTTCTCTTACTTAGGTGGTCAATGGTCACCTGCTTATTCTGCCACTAAACATGCTCTTGCCGGATTCACCAAAGCCTATTGCGATGAATTAGGCCAATATAATATTCAGGTGAATGGTATTGCTCCTGGTTATTATGCAACCGATATTACGCTGGCGACCCGTAGTAATCCAGAAACTAACCAGCGTGTTCTTGATCATATTCCGGCAAACCGTTGGGGTGATACTCAGGATTTAATGGGTGCAGCCGTATTCCTCGCAAGTCCGGCATCGAATTATGTCAACGGACATTTATTAGTGGTTGATGGCGGTTATTTAGTGCGCTAATTCATAACGGTGGTTTCTGTTTTCTCTTATTAATAACTATTCCATTTTTATTATCAGGAAGGAATTACTATGTCTTTATCTCGCGTAGCGATTGTCGACCAGCTAAAGGAAATTGTTGGTGCAGATCGCGTAATTACCGATGAAACAGTATTAAAGAAGAACAGTATTGACCGTTTTCGTAAATTTCCGGATATTCATGGCATTTATACTTTGCCAATTCCGGCAGCGGTCGTAAAACTCGGTTCCACAGAACAAGTATCCCGTGTGCTGAATTTTATGAATGCGCACAAAATTAACGGTGTGCCACGTACCGGTGCTTCCGCCACCGAAGGTGGGCTGGAAACCGTTGTGGAAAACTCGGTGGTGCTCGACGGCTCCGCCATGAATCAAATCATTAATATTGATATTGAGAATATGCAGGCCACGGCGCAATGTGGCGTTCCGCTGGAGGTGCTGGAAAACGCGTTGCGTGAAAAAGGTTACACCACGGGGCATTCTCCGCAGTCAAAGCCGCTGGCGCAGATGGGCGGCCTGGTGGCGACCCGCAGTATTGGGCAGTTTTCCACACTCTACGGCGCAATCGAGGATATGGTCGTTGGTCTGGAAGCGGTACTGGCAGATGGCACCATCACACGCATTAAAAACGTGCCACGTCGCGCGGCTGGCCCGGACATTCGTCATATCATCATCGGCAACGAAGGTGCACTGTGCTATATCACTGAAGTCACAGTGAAAATCTTCAAATTTACGCCGGAAAACAATCTCTTCTACGGCTATATCCTGGAAGAGATGAAAACCGGCTTCAACATCCTGCGTGAAATCATGGTGGAAGGGTATCGTCCGTCGATTGCTCGTTTGTATGATGCTGAAGATGGCACCCAACACTTCACCCATTTTGCCGACGGCAAATGCGTGCTGATCTTTATGGCTGAAGGTAACCCTCGCATTGCGAAGGCGACGGGTGAAGGGATTGCTGAAATCGTGGCGCGCTACCCGCAGTGCCAGCGCGTGGACAGCAAGCTGATCGAAACCTGGTTTAACAATCTGAACTGGGGACCGGATAAAGTAGCTGCCGAACGTGTGCAGATCCTCAAAACCGGCAACATGGGCTTTACCACTGAAGTGTCCGGCTGCTGGAGCTGCATTCACGAAATCTACGAAAGCGTTATTAACCGTATTCGTACCGAGTTCCCGCACGCCGACGACATCACCATGCTGGGCGGTCACTCCTCTCATAGCTATCAGAACGGCACCAACATGTACTTCGTCTACGACTACAACGTCGTTGACTGTAAGCCGGAAGAGGAAATCGACAAGTACCACAATCCGCTCAACAAAATCATCTGCGAAGAAACCATTCGTCTCGGCGGTTCGATGGTGCACCACCACGGTATCGGTAAACATCGCGTTCACTGGAGCAAACTGGAACACGGCAGCGCGTGGGCGTTGCTGGAAGGGCTGAAAAAGCAGTTCGATCCTAATGGCATTATGAACACGGGTACTATCTATCCGATTGAAAAATAATGTGTCAGGCAGCGTTCCGCGATGACGGGGCGTTGCCTTTTCGGCTTCTCAGGCGAGAAGCCGTTCTTATTACCGGACAATGAAGGGGTAAAGATGAACACTTCACCGGTGCGAATGGATGATTTACCGCTTAACCGTTTTCACTGTCGAATTGCTGCGCTCACTTTCGGCGCACACCTGACCGACGGTTATGTTCTCGGCGTCATTGGTTACGCCATTATTCAGCTTACGCCCGCCATGCAACTGACGCCGTTTATGGCGGGAATGATCGGCGGCTCGGCGTTACTTGGTTTGTTTCTTGGCAGCCTGGTTTTGGGGTGGATCTCCGACCATATCGGGCGGCAAAAAATCTTCACCTTCAGTTTTATGCTGATTACGCTTGCTTCGTTTTTACAGTTTTTTGCCACCACGCCAGAGCATCTTATTGGATTGCGCATTTTGATCGGCATTGGGCTGGGAGGCGATTACTCAGTCGGTCACACCTTGCTGGCTGAATTTTCCCCGCGCCGCCATCGCGGTATTTTGCTGGGCGCATTCAGTGTGGTGTGGACCGTAGGCTATGTGCTGGCAAGTATTGCCGGACATCACTTTATTTCCGAAAGCCCGGAGGCCTGGCGCTGGCTGCTGGCATCAGCGGCGTTACCAGCCTTGCTGATTACGCTGTTACGTTGGGGCACGCCGGAATCGCCACGCTGGCTACTGCGCCAGGGGCGTTTTGCAGAAGCTCACGCTATCGTTCATCGCTATTTTGGCCCGCATGTTTTACTGGGCGATGAAGTGGCAACGGCGACCCATAAACACATCAAAACCTTGTTCTCTTCGCGCTACTGGCGGCGCACAGCGTTTAACAGCGTCTTCTTTGTCTGCCTCGTAATCCCATGGTTTGTGATTTATACCTGGTTGCCGACCATCGCCCAAACTATTGGTCTGGAAGATGCGCTGACTGCCAGCCTGATGCTTAATGCGTTGTTAATTGTTGGCGCGTTATTAGGGTTAGTGTTGACCCACTTGTTAGCGCATCGCAGATTTTGACTGGGAAGTTTTTTGCTGCTAACGGCAACGCTGGTAGTAATGGCCTGTTTGCCTTCCGGCAGTTCATTAACGCTGCTGCTTTTTGTTCTCTTCAGCACCACCATTTCGGCAGTCAGTAATCTGGTGGGCATTTTGCCTGCGGAAAGTTTTCCTACTGACATTCGCTCGCTGGGCGTCGGTTTTGCCACCGCCATGAGTCGGTTGGGGGCGGCGGTAAGTACTGGCCTGCTGCCGTGGGTGCTGGCGCAGTGGGGAATGCAAGCCACCTTATTGCTCCTGGCGGCAGTGTTGTTGGTTGGTTTTGTTGTGACCTGGCTATGGGCACCAGAAACCAAAGCACTCCCGCTGGTGGCGGCGGGAAATGTAGGAGGTGCGAATGAACATTCTGTTAGCGTTTAAAGCCGAACCGGATGCCGGAATGCTGGCGGAAAAAGAGTGGCAGGCGGCTCAGGGTAATAGCGGACCGGATGTTTCGCTTCTGCGAAGTTTACTCGGTGCCGATGAACAGGCCGCTGCCGCGCTGCTGTTGGCGCAGAGAAAAAACGGTACGCCGATGTCTTTAACCGCGTTGAGCATGGGGGATGAACGGGCGTTGCACTGGCTGCGCTATCTCATGGCACTTGGGTTTGAGGAAGCTGTATTGCTGGAGACGGCGGCAGATCTGCGCTTTGCGCCGGAATTTGTCGCTCGCCATATTGCCGAATGGCAGTACCAGAATCCGCTGGATCTGATAATTACTGGCTGCCAAAGCAGCGAAGGGCAGAATGGGCAAACGCCATTTTTGCTGGCGGAAATGCTGGTCTGGCCCTGCTTCACCCAGGTGGAGCGCTTTACTCTCGACGCGCCGTTTATCACCCTCGAACAGCGTACTGAACATGGACTGCGCTGTTGCCGGGTTCGCTTGCCTGCGGTGATTGCCGTGCGTCAGTGTGGTGAAGTGGCCTTGCCAGTACCGGGAATGCGCCAGCGAATGGCGGCGGGGAAAGCGGAGATTACCCGCGAAACTGTTGCCGCGGAAGCGCCAGCGATACAGTGCCTGCAACTGGCAAGGCCAGAGCAACGACGCGGAGCGACGCTGATTGATGGGCAAACGGTAGCAGAAAAAGCGCAAAAGCTATGGCAGTACTATTTATGCCAAAGGATGCAGCCATGAATATCGTACTTGTGACAATAAATCAGGACCATGCCGCAATAGCGAGCTGGCTGGCGGCGCAGGATTTCAGCGGTTGTACCCTGGCACACTGGCAAATAGAACCACAGCCGATGATTGCGGAACAGGTGCTGGATGCGCTGGTGGAACAGTGGCAACGAACGCCTGCGGAGGTTGTCCTCTTTCCTCCGGGCGCGTTTGGCGATGAACTGGCTACCCGACTGGCCTGGCGTGTACATGGCGCCAGTATCTGCCAGGTGATTTCATTCGATATATCAACCGCAAGCGTGCGCAAATCTCACTGGGGAAATGCGCTAACGGCGACGTTGCAAACAGAAAAACGCCCGCTATGCCTTTCGCTGGCACGTCAGGCGGGAGCAGATAAAAACGCCACGTTGCCCTCTGGGATGCAGCAACTGAACATTGTCCCCGGCGCGCTTCCAGACTGGCTTATCAGCGTCGAAAATCTGAAAAATGTTACCCGTAACCCATTAGCTGAGGCCAGACGGGTGCTGGTGGTGGGGCAGGGCGGAGAGGCAGATAACCAGGAAATCGCTATGCTGGCAGAAAAGATGGGAGCCGAAGTGGGCTACAGTCGGGCACGAGTGATGAACGGTGGCGTTGATGCCGAAAAAGTGATTGGTATTTCCGGACATCTGCTGGCACCTGAGGTGTGTATTGTTGTTGGCGCTTCCGGCGCAGCAGCGTTAATGGCGGGCGTACGCAATAGCAAGTTTGTGGTGGCGATTAATCATGACGCCAGCGCGGCGGTATTTTCACAGGCAGATGTTGGCGTGGTTGATGACTGGAAAGCGGTGCTGGAGGCACTGGTGACAACCATTCACGCAGATTGCCAATAACGTGCTGCCGGATGATCCTGCCTACGGTTCTGGGCTGGGGACTTGTAAGCCTGATAAGACGCGTCAAGCGTCGTATCAGGCGCTGAATGTCGGATGTGGCGTGCAGCCTACAAATCACACCAAATTCAACTTGTTACGATTATCCCGTCAAAGCAATTTTTTCGCTAACGTCCAGACCCCAGTATTCGTGGTGGAAAGCGCCACAACACCCGCGTTAATCGCATTACGCGCATCTTCTTCATCGCACACCAGCCCGCCAGCAATCAGCGGTTGGCGGATTTTCTCCGTCACCCAGCCCAGCACTTTAGGCATGCAGCCTGGCAGGATCTCAATACAATCCGGATTCGATTGCGCAACTTGCTTATCAATGTTGTGAAACGAAATCGAATCAACAATAAACAGTCGATGAATACAGAAAAAACCTTCCGCTCTTGCTGCTTTCAGCATTGAGGCTTTGGTACTGATAATTCCGTCCGCCTCGGTCACCAGTTTCAAAAACTGAATCACCACTTCTTTATTTGACGCGCCTTCCAGCAAATCAACATGAATAAAAGCATATTTCCCGGCGTTCTTAATCTTTTTAACGATATTACTAATGGTGCAGATATTGCCGTACAACACGGAAATAAACTGGCATTCAGAGTCGATTGCCAGTTGCAGGCTGGCATTATCTTTAACGGCAGCAATCACCGGATTCTGGCGGAGCAGGTGTAAGAGGGACATAAATTATCCTTGTTATTTATCCAAAGCGGTAGGTGATGCCGAATCCGGAAGGCGGATAGCGCCACTGTTGTAGTGTTGATTCGTCGCACAGCAAACGGCAGGTGCCACACTCCAGGCAGCCGTGATAATCAACGCGTAAGTCACCTTCAGGTGTGAGCGAAAAAAGACCAGCCGGACAGGCGTTAATCAACCGTTGTGCCGTCTGGCGCTCAACGGAGTCAGCTGGAACAATGTGCGGCGCATCGGCAGCGCGCCAGAGATTACGGGCTACAGACATCGCAGACTCCTGATAACATCGCCCGTCAGATGCCACAAGCCGTGACGACGTAAATGACGCCAGAGCAACTGGCGCAGCGGTGGAACAGGTGTATTCCCCTGATCCCATAAATCACGGGAAATATCCTGCATTAACCCAGGCCACACCCGATACCAGCCAGGACGTTGCAAAAGCGCCGGAACATGCTGATAACGCTGTAGAACATCCCACAGCAGGCTGCGCTCTACGTTGTGATGATAAAGCGGAAACAGATTTTGCGGCTCGCGGTGTTGGCAGGCGCTTATCAGCGTTTGTGCCGCCGCCTGCGCGCCAGTTAGCGCCATATCCATGCCGCGCACGGAAATTCCGGTATTGACGCAACTGCGCAACGCATCGCCCACCAGCAGCCAGCCGTTACCGGCGTATTGCACCGGCATACTGCGCAGGCCACCTTCTGGCACCAGATGCGCACCATACTCCAGTGATTCCGTGTTTTTGATAAGCGGGCGCACTGCCGGATGCGTTTTAAAGCGAGCCAGCAGCTCGCTTGCCGGAACACGACTTTGCGTAAGGGAGGAGAGCGGGCAAACAATCCCTAACGAGAGCGTTTGTTGATTAGTATAAAGAAATGCGCCGCCGGGTAAGTCATCACAGATCCCGCCGCTGAACAACAACGCTGCGCCTTCGTTATTCTCCAGATGAAAACGTTCTTCAATAGCGGATGGTTCCAGCGTCAGCACTTCTTTGATCCCCAATGCCATCGCTTCGCCAGCAGGACGAGTCACTAACCCGTGGCGTTCCGCCAGGACGCTGTTGGCACCTTCTGCCAGCACCACATAACGGGCGCGAAGAATATCGTCACCACAAATGACACCACACACCCTGCCGTTTTCTTCATACAGTGCATCTACCGTCGCACCGGGGATGCATTCGACACCTTCTTTTTCGGCTTCGGCAACCAGCCACGGATCGAATCGTGCACGTAATACACTCCAGGATTCACCGCCGGGCTGTAAGCTGGAAAACGTCGTTGCGCCATCTGGCGTTAACAGAGAAAGACTTTCGTGAGTGATGCGTCGTTCAAGAGGCGCGGTCAGGTGAAATTGCGGGAGGAGTTCCGCGAGCGCATGGGTATATAAACGCCCGCCGGAAAGATTTTTGCTGCCGGGAATCTCCGCTCGTTCCAGTAACAGAACGGATAAACCCGCTCGCGCGCAGCGTAACGCGCAAGCGGTGCCAGCAATACCGGCACCAATAATAATAATGTCGCAGTCGTCTTCCATGTCATGCCCCAGATATCCAGAACACAACACCCTAACATAGCGTTACTTAAGGGAAATTGACCGCCGACACACTCTTATCATTCGCCGCGATAGATACAACCTGCGGTGCAGGTTTCTTTTACCATCACCGCACTTAACAGCGGCACAACGGGTTTAACCTGATCCCAAATCCATTTTGCTAAAACTTCGCTGGTTGGGTTTTCCAGACCAGGAATATCATTGAGATAATGGTGATCGAGGCGCTCATAAGTTGGTTTAAACGCCGCTTTCAGTTCAGCGAAATCGATAATCCAGCCCGTATGCGGATCGACTTCCCCGGTAATTTCCAGTCGCACCATAAAGGAATGCCCGTGCAGGCGACCACATTTATGCCCTTGTGGGACGTGCGGCAAGCGGTGAGCGGCTTCGAAGGTGAAATCTTTAAATAACGTGGTGGACATCATAATTTCTCTACATGACGATAAAACCGCCGTAGAGTACCGGAAAGGCTGTTTTTTCGCATTATCTAAAACGACTTTGTTGCGCAAAATCGCTGATTTATCTTATTGATGGGCAATATTCATTTGTTTTTCATTGGGTTGGTTAATCTATTTTGTTGTTAAAGACTATTGCTAAAACAGGTTAGTCGATTTGGTTATTAGTTATCGCTATCCCGTCTTTAATCCACACCGTTCACCCCGTTAACCTTACCTTCTCTTCTGTTTTATGGGCGCTGACAGGGCGCAGAAACAGCTTTGCTTACTGGAACATAACGACGCATGACGACACAGGTCCCACCTTCCGCGTTGCTTCCGTTGAACCCGGAGCAACTGGCACGCCTTCAGGCGGCCACGACCGATTTAACTCCTACCCAGCTTGCCTGGGTTTCTGGCTATTTCTGGGGCGTGCTCAACCAGCAGCCTGCTGCGCTTGCAGCGACGCCAGCGCCCGCCGCAGAAATGCCGGGTATAACTATTATCTCCGCCTCGCAAACTGGCAATGCGCGTCGGGTTGCTGAAGCATTACGCGATGATTTATTAGCGGCAAAACTGAACGTTAAGCTGGTGAACGCGGGCGACTATAAATTCAAACAAATCGCCAGCGAAAAACTGCTTATCGTGGTGACGTCAACGCAAGGGGAAGGGGAACCGCCGGAAGAAGCCGTCGCGCTGCATAAGTTCCTGTTCTCCAAAAAAGCGCCAAAGCTGGAAAACACCGCGTTTGCCGTGTTTAGCCTCGGCGATAGCTCTTATGAATTTTTCTGCCAGTCCGGGAAAGATTTTGACAGTAAGCTGGCGGAACTGGGCGGTGAACGCCTGCTAGACCGTGTCGATGCCGATGTTGAATACCAGGCTGCTGCCAGCGAGTGGCGCGCCCGCGTGGTTGATGCGCTTAAATCGCGTGCGCCTGTCGCGGCGCCTTCGCAATCCGTCGCTACTGGCGCGGTAAATGAAATCCACACCAGCCCGTATAGCAAAGACGCGCCGCTGGCGGCCAGCCTTTCGGTTAACCAGAAAATTACCGGGCGTAACTCTGAAAAAGACGTTCGTCACATTGAAATTGACTTAGGTGACTCTGGCCTGCGTTACCAGCCGGGTGACGCGCTGGGCGTCTGGTATCAGAACGATCCGGCACTGGTGAAAGAACTTGTCGAACTGCTGTGGCTGAAAGGCGATGAACCTGTCACCGTCGAGGGCAAAACGTTGCCTCTGAACGAAGCGCTACAGTGGCACTTCGAACTGACCGTCAACACCGCCAACATTGTTGAGAACTATGCCACGCTTACCCGCAGCGAAACGCTGCTGCCGCTGGTGGGCGATAAAGCGAAATTACAGCATTACGCCGCGACGACGCCGATTGTCGACATGGTGCGTTTCTCTCCGGCGCAACTGGATGCCGAAGCGCTGATTAATCTGCTGCGCCCGCTGACCCCGCGCCTGTATTCCATCGCCTCCTCGCAGGCGGAAGTCGAGAACGAAGTGCACGTTACCGTTGGTGTGGTGCGTTACGACGTGGAAGGCCGTGCCCGTGCCGGTGGTGCCTCCAGCTTCCTCGCAGATCGTGTGGAAGAAGAGGGTGAAGTCCGCGTCTTTATCGAACATAACGACAACTTCCGCCTGCCAACCAATCCGGAAACCCCGGTGATCATGATTGGCCCTGGCACCGGCATCGCGCCGTTCCGTGCCTTTATGCAGCAGCGTGCTGCCGACGAAGCGCCGGGTAAAAACTGGCTATTCTTTGGCAACCCACACTTTACGGAAGATTTCCTCTACCAGGTGGAATGGCAGCGTTACGTCAAAGAAGGCGTGCTGACGCGCATCGATCTCGCCTGGTCGCGCGATCAAAAAGAAAAAATTTACGTACAAGACAAACTGCGCGAACAGGGCGCAGAGCTGTGGCGCTGGATCAATGACGGTGCCCACATTTATGTCTGCGGCGACGCTAATCGCATGGCGAAAGACGTTGAGCAGGCACTTCTGGAAGTGATTGCCGAATTTGGTGGCATGGACACCGAAGCGGCGGATGAATTTTTAAGTGAGCTGCGCGTAGAGCGCCGTTATCAGCGAGATGTCTACTAATGAGCGAAAAACATCCAGGGCCTTTAGTGGTCGAAGGAAAACTGACAGACGCCGAGCGCATGAAGCTTGAAAGCAACTACCTGCGCGGCACCATTGCGGAAGATTTAAACGACGGTCTGACAGGCGGTTTTAAGGGCGATAACTTCCTGCTGATCCGCTTCCACGGCATGTATCAGCAGGATGACCGCGACATTCGCGCCGAACGTGCTGAACAGAAGCTGGAGCCGCGCCACGCGATGCTGCTTCGCTGTCGTCTGCCGGGTGGGGTGATTACCACTAAACAGTGGCAGGCGATCGACAAATTTGCCGGTGAAAACACCATCTATGGCAGCATTCGCCTGACCAACCGCCAGACATTCCAGTTCCACGGCATTCTGAAAAAGAACGTCAAACCGGTGCATCAGATGCTGCACTCAGTCGGTCTTGATGCGCTGGCGACCGCCAACGACATGAACCGTAACGTACTCTGCACCTCGAACCCTTACGAGTCGCAGCTGCATGCGGAAGCATATGAATGGGCGAAGAAAATTTCTGAACATCTGCTGCCTCGTACCCGCGCGTATGCGGAGATCTGGCTCGATCAGGAAAAAGTCGCCACTACTGATGAAGAGCCGATCCTTGGTCAGACCTACCTGCCGCGTAAGTTCAAAACCACGGTAGTGATCCCGCCGCAGAACGATATCGATCTGCACGCCAACGACATGAACTTCGTGGCGATCGCCGAAAACGGCAAGCTGGTGGGCTTTAACCTGCTGGTGGGCGGTGGGCTTTCCATTGAACACGGCAACAAGAAAACCTACGCCCGCACGGCGAGTGAGTTTGGCTATCTGCCGCTGGAGCATACGCTGGCGGTGGCGGAAGCCGTCGTGACAACTCAGCGTGACTGGGGTAACCGAACCGATCGTAAAAATGCCAAAACCAAATACACGCTGGAGCGGGTGGGGGTTGAGACATTTAAAGCGGAAGTTGAACGTCGCGCGGGGATCAAATTCGAGCCGATTCGCCCGTATGAGTTTACCGGACGCGGCGATCGTATTGGCTGGGTTAAGGGCATTGATGATAACTGGCACCTGACGCTGTTTATCGAAAATGGTCGAATTCTTGATTATCCGGGGCGGCCGCTGAAAACCGGCTTGCTGGAGATCGCAAAGATCCACAAAGGTGATTTCCGCATTACGGCGAACCAGAATCTGATCATCGCCGGCGTGCCGGAAAGCGAGAAAGCGAAGATCGAGAAGATCGCCAAAGAAAGCGGGTTAATGAATGCCGTCACGCCGCAGCGTGAAAACTCAATGGCCTGCGTGTCATTCCCGACTTGCCCGCTGGCGATGGCGGAAGCGGAGCGTTTCCTGCCGTCTTTTATCGACAACATCGATAATTTAATGGCGAAACATGGTGTCAGCGATGAGCATATCGTGATGCGTGTAACAGGCTGCCCGAACGGTTGTGGTCGCGCGATGCTGGCGGAAGTGGGCCTGGTGGGTAAAGCGCCGGGGCGCTACAACCTGCATCTTGGCGGCAACCGCATTGGGACACGTATCCCACGGATGTATAAAGAAAACATCACCGAGCCGGAAATCCTGGCGTCGCTTGATGAACTGATAGGGCGCTGGGCGAAAGAGCGCGAAGCGGGTGAAGGCTTCGGCGACTTTACGGTGCGTGCGGGCATCATTCGCCCGGTGCTCGATCCGGCGCGCGATTTGTGGGATTAACCATTAGCCCGGTCTTGTAGGCCTGATAAGATGTGTAAGCGTTGCATCAGGCAAGGCAAACAGTGAGGAACTTATGTCCAAACTCGATCTAAACGCCCTGAACGAACTGCCAAAGGTAGACCGGATTCTGGCGCTGGCGGAAACTAACGCCCAACTGGAAAAACTGGACGCTGAAGGCCGCGTAGCCTGGGCGCTGGATAATCTGCCCGGTGAATATGTACTTTCTTCCAGCTTTGGCATTCAGGCGGCGGTGAGTCTGCATCTGGTGAATCAGATTCGCCCGGATATTCCAGTGATCCTCACCGATACTGGCTATCTGTTCCCGGAAACCTACCGCTTTATTGACGAGTTAACGGACAAACTCAAGCTCAACCTGAAAGTGTACCGTGCTACCGAAAGCGCCGCCTGGCAGGAAGCACGCTACGGCAAACTGTGGGAGCAGGGCGTTGAAGGCATTGAAAAGTACAATGACATCAACAAAGTCGAACCGATGAACCGGGCGCTGAAAGAACTGAATGCGCAAACCTGGTTTGCTGGCCTGCGCCGTGAACAATCCGACAGCCGCGCCAATTTACCGGTGCTGGCAATTCAGCGTGGCGTATTTAAAGTGCTGCCGATTATCGACTGGGATAACCGAACTATTTATCAGTACCTGCAAAAACATGGCCTGAAATATCACCCATTATGGGATGAAGGATATTTATCGGTGGGCGATACCCATACAACCCGTAAATGGGAACCCGGCATGGCGGAAGAAGAAACGCGTTTCTTTGGCTTAAAAAGGGAATGTGGATTACACGAAGGGTAAATATTGCCGGATAAATTAAACGCCTCTGTCAGAAATGATGGGGGCGTTTTTATTTTGCGAGCAGCATTCCGGCATTAAAACGAGAACGTCGCAGGGAGAATTAACAGGTATAGAATGGCATTGGGTGCTTGAGGCTGTCTGGCGTTAAGCATTCGCGAGGTTCCAGATGGACAAAAGCCCCAGGCGATATTTCTATCAACCTGAGGCTCGCGTTCGAACGTAGCAATTCGGATGTTAGTCTCTTCTTTGCAGGGAGGCAAGACATGCTGACAAAATATGCCCTTGTGGCAATCATCGTACTGTGTTGTACAGTACTGGGATTCACGTTGATGGTAGGCGACTCGTTGTGTGAGTTGAGTATCAGAGAACGTGGTATGGAGTTTAAGGCAGTTCTCGCTTACGAATCGAAGAAGTAGCCACCACGCGGGGTAAAACCCCGCGTACTGAATTGTGATGGTTTGGTCTCCTGCACCCTTTTTTATACTCTGTTTCTGGTGGCATTGATTTCCTGCAGGCAAGGGAGTAATCATTTCAAACCCATTAAGATGCCTTCGCCAGCTCCTTCACCAACGGTAGCATTATCCGCATAACATCACGGCAGCGGCGTTCTATTCTTCCAGGAAGTGCCTTATCAATATGCTGTTGATTATCCAGTCTTACGTCATGCCAGCTATTTCCTGCAGGGAATGCGGCTGTTTTTGCGCGTTGCTGATAACCATCCTTATTGCCAAGATTCCAGTTAGTCGCTTCCACCGAAAGTACAGCAATACCGGCTTTGTCGAATATTTCTGCGTCATTACAACACCCGGTGCCTTTCGGATAGTTTTTATTCAAACCTGGATTTGTGGTGGCGGCAATTCCATGGCTGCGGGCAATTGCCAGCGCCCGGTCGCGCGTTAATTTCCTTACTGCTTCAGGTGTGTTTACGCCACTGTTGAAATACAGCTTATCGCCAACAATTAAGTTATCGAGATTAATCACCAGCAGCGTATTTTTCTTTTCGGTGTCACTCATCCGCTTGAGTAAATTCTCAGCGCCTAATTTTCCTTCCTCTTCGCCGCTGGTCGCCACAAATCGAATACCATACTCGGTAGGCGTATTTTTCAGGCGTTCAGCCAGTTCCAGCATGACACCTAAACCTGCGGCGTTATCATCCATTCCTTGTAACGTTAGCCCGCCGAGATTGGCATCGGCGTCAGCATCGCTCAGCGGGGCGTAAGTATCCAGATGCGCCATAATGATGATCTGCTGCGGCGCTTTGCCTTCATGAGCGGCAATCACCGTACTTCCCGTCACGTTATGCCAGCTCTTGCGATTATCGCGGGCGGTATAAATATACCGACTATTAAATGTCCGAATATCACTGCGATAACCCATTTGCTGAAACTGTTGGCGAATATAATCGGCAGATAACATTTCTGCAGGAGTTCCGGTCATGCGTCCCGGAAAGAAAGTAGCAATATGTCGTGCCTGGGTATTAGCAAAATCGCCAGGTTTAGGTGACGAGGCGTGTACGGGGAGAATAAAGCATACGCCGAGCGCCAGGGCAGCGGTACGGTGGCGCAATGCGGAAAACATAGTGAGTCCTTAAATACCATGCAAATTTTTTTACCGCCATAGTATGAAACTGCTGCTGCGCTAAAACAATTTCAAATCTTCCTAAACGCCCGAAATCCGGTGCCTTAAGCACTTTTTGATATTAGCTTTGCCAAATCGTTATTCCGTTAAGGAACTACTCATTCTAATTGGTAATTTCATTCGTTCTCTTACGCTCCCTATAGTCGAAACATCTGATGGCAAGAAAATAGCGGTATTGCAAAGGAACGGTTATGGATCAAAAACGACTTACCCACCTGCGGCAACTGGAGGCGGAAAGCATCCACATTATTCGCGAGGTGGCTGCAGAATTCTCAAATCCGGTGATGCTCTACTCTATCGGTAAAGATTCCAGCGTCATGCTGCATCTGGCGCGCAAGGCGTTTTATCCAGGTACGCTGCCTTTCCCGTTGCTGCATGTCGATACCGGCTGGAAATTCCGCGAGATGTATGAGTTCCGCGATCGTACGGCGAAAGCCTACGGCTGCGAGCTGCTGGTGCATAAAAACCCGGAAGGCGTGGCGATGGGGATTAATCCATTCGTACACGGCAGCGCGAAACATACCGATATTATGAAAACTGAAGGCCTGAAACAGGCGCTGAACAAATACGGTTTTGATGCCGCCTTCGGTGGTGCGCGCCGTGACGAAGAGAAATCCCGCGCTAAAGAGCGAATCTACTCTTTCCGTGACCGCTTCCATCGCTGGGATCCGAAAAATCAGCGCCCGGAGCTGTGGCACAACTACAACGGGCAAATTAACAAAGGCGAAAGCATCCGCGTCTTCCCGCTCTCTAACTGGACCGAGCAGGATATCTGGCAATACATCTGGCTGGAAAATATCGACATTGTTCCGCTGTATCTTGCTGCGGAACGTCCGGTTCTGGAACGCGACGGTATGTTGATGATGATTGATGACAACCGTATCGACCTGCAACCGGGCGAAGTGATTAAAAAACGGATGGTGCGTTTCCGCACACTGGGCTGTTGGCCGCTGACCGGCGCGGTGGAGTCAAATGCGCAAACACTGCCGGAGATCATCGAAGAGATGCTGGTTTCCACCACCAGTGAACGTCAGGGCCGCGTAATTGACCGCGACCAGGCGGGGTCTATGGAGCTGAAAAAACGTCAGGGGTATTTTTAAGATGAACACCGCACTTGCACAACAAATCGCCAATGAAGGCGGCGTCGAAGCATGGATGATTGCGCAACAACATAAAAGCCTGCTGCGTTTTCTGACCTGTGGTAGCGTCGATGACGGCAAAAGTACCCTGATTGGTCGCCTGCTGCACGATACCCGCCAAATCTACGAAGATCAGCTCTCATCGCTGCATAACGACAGTAAGCGTCACGGCACCCAGGGCGAAAAGCTGGATCTGGCACTGCTGGTGGACGGCCTGCAAGCTGAGCGCGAACAGGGCATCACTATTGATGTGGCCTACCGCTATTTCTCTACCGAGAAGCGTAAATTTATTATCGCCGACACCCCAGGGCACGAGCAGTACACCCGCAATATGGCGACTGGCGCATCGACATGTGAACTGGCGATCTTACTGATCGATGCCCGTAAAGGCGTGCTCGATCAAACCCGTCGTCATAGTTTTATCTCCACACTGTTGGGGATCAAACATCTGGTCGTGGCGATCAACAAAATGGATCTGGTGGATTACAGTGAAGAGACGTTCACCCGTATTCGTGAAGATTATCTGACTTTTGCCGGGCAGCTGCCGGGTAATCTGGATATCCGCTTTGTGCCGCTCTCCGCACTGGAAGGCGACAACGTGGCTTCGCAAAGTGAAAGTATGCCGTGGTACAGCGGTCCGACACTGCTAGAAGTGCTGGAAACCGTGGAGATCCAGCGAGTGGTGGATGCTCAGCCAATGCGCTTCCCGGTGCAGTACGTTAACCGTCCGAATCTCGATTTTCGTGGCTACGCCGGAACGCTGGCATCCGGTCGCGTGGAAGTCGGGCAACGTGTCAAAGTGCTGCCCTCTGGTGTGGAATCAAACGTCGCGCGGATCGTGACCTTTGATGGCGATCGCGAAGAAGCCTTTGCCGGAGAAGCGATCACCCTGGTGCTGACGGATGAGATCGATATCAGCCGTGGCGATCTGCTGCTGGCGGCAGACGAAGCGTTACCGGCTGTGCAGAGCGCGTCGGTGGATGTGGTATGGATGGCGGAACAGCCGCTTTCCCCGGGCCAGAGTTACGACATCAAAATTGCCGGTAAGAAGACGCGTGCTCGTGTTGATGGCATTCGTTATCAGGTTGATATCAATAACCTTACCCAACGCGAAGTTGAAAACCTGCCGCTGAACGGCATCGGCCTGGTAGATCTCACCTTTGACGAGCCACTGGTGTTAGATCGTTATCAGCAAAACCCGGTTACCGGTGGGCTGATTTTTATCGATCGCCTGAGTAATGTGACCGTAGGTGCCGGTATGGTGCACGAACCAGTTAGCCAGGCAACTGCTGCGCCATCTGAATTCAGTGCATTCGAACTGGAATTGAATGCCCTGGTTCGCCGCCATTTCCCGCATTGGGGTGCGCGCGATTTACTGGGAGATAAATAATGGCTCTGCATGACGAAAACGTCGTCTGGCATAGCCACCCAGTAACTCCGCAACAACGCGAACAGCACCACGGTCATCGTGGTGTTGTGCTGTGGTTTACCGGCCTCTCTGGTTCCGGTAAATCAACCGTCGCGGGGGCGCTGGAGGAGGCGTTACATAAACTTGGTGTCAGTACGTATCTGCTGGATGGCGACAACGTTCGCCACGGATTATGCAGCGATCTCGGTTTTAGCGATGCCGACCGTAAAGAGAATATCCGTCGCGTCGGTGAAGTGGCGAATTTGATGGTTGAAGCCGGACTGGTGGTGCTGACCGCATTTATCTCGCCACACCGCGCCGAACGCCAGATGGTTCGCGAACGCGTAGGAGAAGGGCGCTTTATCGAAGTGTTTGTCGATACGCCGCTGGCGATTTGCGAAGCCCGCGATCCAAAAGGTTTATATAAGAAAGCGCGTGCCGGTGAACTGCGCAACTTTACGGGAATAGATTCCGTTTACGAAGCGCCTGAATCGGCAGAAATTCATCTCAATGGTGAACAATTAGTAACAAATTTGGTACAGCAATTATTAGATCTGTTGAGACAGAACGATATTATCAGATCCTGAGACACCGCCGGGTTTCCATGCCCGGTTCGTCAAAGTAACAGGATCAGATATGCGTAACAGCCACAACATTACATTAACAAATAACGACAGCCTTACTGAGGTTGAAGACACCACATGGTCGCTGCCAGGCGCTGTGGTTGGTTTTTTATCGTGGCTGTGCGCGTTGGCAATTCCGATGTTGATTTATGGCTCTAACACGCTGCTCTTTTTTATCTACACCTGGCCTTTCTTTCTGGCGCTGATGCCCGTCGCTGTAGTGGTGGGGATTGCACTGCATTCATTGATGGACGGAAAGCTACGCTACAGTATTGTTTTCACTCTGGCGACGGTTGGCATTATGTTTGGTGCGCTGTTTATGTGGCTACTGGGTTAATTGTTCTTTCCTCTCTATTCTGTTCATAATTCAATCCGTAACTAATAATGAGATTATGTTCTGCACGCCCTGGGTATACGTAACAATGGACAAATGTGGTACATTTGCCCGCGTTGTCGCGGTATCCCCAACAGAGGATGTAGAGTCGTCTTCGGATGCATGGGATGAAGATGCCGTTTTTCAGGGGGCAGGATGGGTAAACTAACGCTGCTGTTGCTGGCTATTCTGGTCTGGCTACAGTATTCGCTGTGGTTCGGTAAGAACGGTATACATGACTATACTCGCGTCAATAATGATGTGGCGGCACAGCAAGCTACAAACGCGAAACTTAAAGCGCGAAACGATCAGCTTTTTGCCGAAATTGACGATCTCAATGGCGGCCAGGAGGCGCTCGAAGAGCGTGCGCGTAATGAACTCAGCATGACCAGGCCGGGCGAAACGTTTTATCGTCTGGTGCCTGACGCGTCAAAGCGCGCACAGTCTGCGGGGCAAAACAATCGATAAATCAGCCCGGGAATTAACATGGCAACCACTCATTTGGATGTTTGCGCCGTGGTTCCGGCGGCCGGATTTGGCCGCCGAATGCAAACGGAATGTCCTAAGCAATATCTCTCAATCGGTAATCAAACCATTCTTGAACACTCGGTGCATGCGCTGCTGGCGCATCCCAGGGTGAAACGTGTCGTCATTGCCATAAGTCCTGGCGATAGCCGCTTTGCACAACTTCCTCTGGCGAATCATCCACGAATCACGGTTGTTGATGGTGGTGAAGAGCGTGCCGATTCCGTGCTGGCAGGTCTGAAAGCCGCTGGCGACGCGCAGTGGGTATTGGTGCATGACGCCGCTCGTCCTTGTCTGCATCAGGATGACCTCGCGCGATTGTTGGCGTTGAGCGAAACCAGCCGCACGGGAGGGATCCTCGCTGCGCCGGTGCGCGATACGATGAAACGTGCCGAACCGGGCAAAAATGCCATTGCTCATACCGTTGATCGCAACGGCTTATGGCACGCGCTGACGCCGCAATTTTTCCCTCGTGAGCTGTTACATGACTGCCTGACGCGCGCTCTAAATGAAGGCGCTACCATTACCGATGAGGCCTCGGCGCTGGAATATTGCGGTTTTCATCCGCAACTTGTTGAAGGCCGCGCGGATAACATCAAGGTAACGCGCCCGGAGGATTTGGCGCTGGCCGAATTTTACCTCACCCGAACCATCCATCAGGAGAATACATAATGCGAATTGGACACGGTTTTGACGTACACGCCTTTGGCGGTGAAGGCCCAATTATCATTGGTGGCGTACGCATTCCTTACGAAAAAGGGCTGCTGGCGCATTCTGATGGCGACGTGGCGCTCCATGCGTTGACCGATGCATTGCTTGGCGCGGCGGCGCTGGGAGATATCGGCAAGCTGTTCCCGGATACCGATCCGGCATTTAAAGGTGCCGACAGCCGCGAGCTGTTGCGCGAAGCCTGGCGTCGTATTCAGGCGAAAGGTTATGCCCTCGGCAACGTCGATGTCACTATCATCGCTCAGGCACCGAAGATGTTGCCGCACATTCCACAAATGCGCGTGTTTATTGCCGAAGATCTCGGCTGCCATATGGATGATGTTAACGTGAAAGCCACTACTACGGAAAAACTGGGATTTACCGGACGTGGGGAAGGGATTGCCTGTGAAGCGGTGGCGCTACTCATTAAGGCAACAAAATGATTGAGTTTGATAATCTCACTTACCTCCACGGTAAACCGCAAGGCACCGGGCTGCTGAAAGCGAATCCGGAAGACTTTGTGGTGGTGGAAGATTTGGGCTTTGAGCCTGATGGTGAAGGTGAGCATATTCTGGTTAGAATCCTCAAAAACGGCTGCAATACCCGTTTTGTGGCGGATGCACTGGCGAAATTCCTGAAAATTCATGCCCGTGAAGTCAGCTTCGCTGGGCAAAAAGATAAATATGCTGTTACGGAACAGTGGTTATGCGCTCGCGTGCCGGGCAAAGAGATGCCCGATCTGAGCGCCTTTCAACTGGAAGGCTGCCAGGTGCTGGAGTATGCGCGGCACAAGCGCAAGCTGCGTTTAGGGGCGCTGAAAGGTAACGCCTTTACCCTGGTACTACGCGAAGTGAGCAATCGCGATGACGTTGAACAACGTCTGATCGATATTTGCGTAAAAGGTGTACCGAACTACTTCGGTGCCCAACGTTTTGGGATTGGCGGTAGCAACTTGCAGGGTGCGCTGCGCTGGGCGCAAACCAATACTCCGGTGCGCGATCGCAATAAACGGAGTTTTTGGTTGTCGGCAGCCCGCAGTGCGTTGTTTAATCAGATTGTTGCTGAGCGCCTCAAAAAAGCAGACGTTAATCAAGTTGTTGACGGCGATGCGCTACAATTAGCCGGACGTGGTAGCTGGTTTGTCGCAACCACCGAAGAACTGGCGGAATTACAGCGTCGCGTCAACGATAAAGAGCTGATGATAACCGCCGCATTGCCGGGCAGTGGCGAATGGGGAACCCAGCGTGAAGCGCTGGCATTCGAACAAGCAGCTGTCGCCGAAGAAACTGAATTACAAACCTTACTGGTGCGCGAAAAAGTTGAAGCCGCGCGCAGAGCGATGCTGCTGTATCCGCAACAATTAAGCTGGAACTGGTGGGATGACGTCACCGTAGAAATCCGTTTCTGGCTTCCGGCGGGAAGTTTTGCAACCAGCGTTGTCAGGGAACTTATCAACACAACAGGTGATTATGCGCATATTGCTGAGTAATGATGACGGGGTACATGCACCCGGTATACAAACGCTGGCGAAAGCCTTGCGTGAGTTTGCTGACGTTCAGGTGGTCGCCCCCGATCGTAACCGCAGCGGCGCTTCTAATTCTCTGACACTGGAATCCTCCCTGCGCACGTTTACCTTTGAAAATGGTGATATTGCTGTGCAAATGGGAACCCCGACCGATTGCGTCTATCTTGGCGTAAATGCTCTGATGCGCCCGCGCCCGGACATTGTTGTGTCCGGAATTAACGCCGGGCCGAATCTGGGGGATGATGTTATTTATTCCGGTACGGTAGCGGCCGCGATGGAAGGCCGTCATTTAGGTTTTCCGGCGCTTGCCGTCTCGCTTGACGGGCATAAACATTACGACACTGCCGCGGCGGTAACCTGCTCAATTTTGCGCGCACTGTGTAAAGAGCCGCTGCGCACCGGGCGTATTCTTAATATTAACGTTCCGGATTTACCATTGGATCAAATCAAAGGTATTCGCGTGACGCGCTGCGGTACACGACATCCGGCAGATCAGGTGATCCCGCAGCAAGATCCGCGCGGCAATACGCTGTACTGGATTGGCCCGCCGGGCGGTAAATGTGATGCCGGTCCGGGGACCGATTTTGCTGCGGTAGATGAGGGCTATGTTTCCATCACGCCGCTGCATGTGGATTTAACTGCGCATAGCGCGCAAGATGTGGTTTCAGACTGGTTAAACAGCGTGGGAGTTGGCACGCAATGGTAAGCAGACGCGTACAAGCACTTCTGGATCAATTACGTGCGCAAGGTATTCAGGATGAGCAGGTGCTGAATGCACTTGCCGCCGTGCCGCGTGAAAAATTCGTTGATGAAGCGTTTGAACAAAAAGCCTGGGACAATATCGCCTTGCCGATAGGTCAGGGGCAGACAATTTCGCAGCCGTATATGGTGGCGCGAATGACCGAATTACTCGAGCTGACGCCGCAGTCGCGGGTGCTGGAAATTGGCACTGGTTCGGGATATCAAACTGCAATCCTGGCGCATCTTGTCCAACATGTTTGCTCGGTTGAACGGATTAAAGGCTTGCAGTGGCAGGCGCGTCGCCGCCTGAAAAATCTTGATTTACATAATGTTTCAACCCGTCATGGCGATGGATGGCAAGGTTGGCAGGCACGCGCGCCGTTTGACGCTATCATTGTTACGGCGGCACCGCCTGAAATTCCAACTGCGCTAATGACGCAGCTGGACGAAGGCGGGATTCTCGTCTTACCCGTAGGGGAGGAGCACCAGTATTTGAAACGGGTGCGTCGTCGGGGAGGCGAATTTATTATCGATACCGTGGAGGCCGTGCGCTTTGTCCCTTTAGTGAAGGGTGAGCTGGCTTAAAACGTGAGGAAATACCTGGATTTTTCCTGGTTATTTTGCCGCAAGTCAGCGTATCGTGAACATCTTTTCCAGTGTTCAGTATGGTGCCTTGCACGGTAATTATGTCACTGGTTATTAACCAATTTTTCCTGGGGGATAAATGAGCGCGGGAAGCCCAAAATTCACCGTTCGCCGCATTGCGGCATTGTCACTGGTTTCGCTATGGCTGGCAGGCTGTTCTGACACTTCAAATCCACCGGCACCGGTCAGCTCCGTTAATGGCAATGCGCCTGCAAATACCAATTCTGGTATGTTGATTACGCCGCCGCCGAAAATGGGGACGACGTCTACAGCGCAGCAATCGCAAATTCAGCCGGTACAGCAGCCACAAATTCAGGCTACTCAACAACCGCAAATCCAGCCAGTGCAGCCAGTAGCTCAGCAGCCGGTACAGATGGAAAACGGACGAATCGTCTACAACCGTCAGTATGGGAACATTCCGAAAGGCAGTTATAGCGGCAGTACATACACCGTGAAAAAAGGCGACACGCTTTTCTATATCGCCTGGATTACTGGCAACGATTTCCGTGACCTTGCTCAGCGCAACAATATTCAGGCACCATACGCGCTGAACGTCGGTCAGACCTTACAGGTGGGTAATGCTTCCGGTACGCCAATCACAGGCGGAAATGCCATTACCCAGGCCGACGCAGCAGAGCAAGGAGTTGTGATCAAGCCTGCACAAAATTCCACCGTTGCTGTTGCGTCGCAACCGACAATTACGTATTCTGAGTCTTCGGGTGAACAGAGTGCTAACAAAATGTTGCCGAACAACAAGCCAACTGCGACCACGGTCACAGCGCCTGTAACGGTACCAACAGCAAGCACAACCGAGCCGACTGTCAGCAGTACATCAACCAGTACGCCTATCTCCACCTGGCGCTGGCCGACTGAGGGCAAAGTGATCGAAACCTTTGGCGCTTCTGAGGGGGGCAACAAGGGGATTGATATCGCAGGCAGCAAAGGACAGGCAATTATCGCGACCGCAGATGGCCGCGTTGTTTATGCCGGTAACGCGCTGCGCGGCTACGGTAATCTGATTATCATCAAACATAATGATGATTACCTGAGTGCCTACGCCCATAACGACACAATGCTGGTCCGGGAACAACAAGAAGTGAAGGCGGGGCAAAAAATAGCAACCATGGGTAGCACCGGAACCAGTTCAACACGCTTGCATTTTGAAATTCGTTACAAGGGGAAATCCGTAAACCCGCTGCGTTATTTGCCGCAGCGATAAATCGGCGGAACCAGGCTTTTGCTTGAATGTTCCGTCAAGGGATCACGGGTAGGAGCCACCTTATGAGTCAGAATACGCTGAAAGTTCATGATTTAAATGAAGATGCGGAATTTGATGAGAACGGAGTTGAGGTTTTTGACGAAAAGGCCTTAGTAGAAGAGGAACCCAGTGATAACGATTTGGCCGAAGAGGAACTGTTATCGCAGGGAGCCACACAGCGTGTGCTGGACGCGACTCAGCTTTACCTTGGTGAGATTGGTTATTCACCACTGTTAACGGCCGAAGAAGAAGTTTATTTTGCGCGTCGCGCACTGCGTGGAGATGTCGCCTCTCGCCGCCGGATGATCGAGAGTAACTTGCGTCTGGTGGTAAAAATTGCCCGCCGTTATGGCAATCGTGGCCTGGCGTTGCTGGACCTGATCGAAGAGGGCAACCTGGGGCTGATCCGCGCGGTAGAGAAGTTTGATCCGGAACGTGGTTTCCGCTTCTCAACATACGCAACCTGGTGGATTCGCCAGACGATCGAACGGGCGATTATGAACCAAACCCGTACTATTCGTTTGCCGATTCACATCGTAAAGGAGCTGAACGTTTACCTGCGAACCGCACGTGAGTTGTCCCATAAGCTGGACCACGAACCAAGTGCGGAAGAGATCGCAGAGCAACTGGATAAGCCAGTTGATGACGTCAGCCGTATGCTTCGTCTTAACGAGCGCATTACCTCGGTAGACACCCCGCTGGGTGGTGATTCCGAAAAAGCGTTGCTGGACATCCTGGCCGATGAAAAAGAGAATGGTCCGGAAGATACCACGCAAGATGACGATATGAAGCAGAGCATCGTCAAATGGCTGTTCGAGCTGAACGCCAAACAGCGTGAAGTGCTGGCACGTCGATTCGGTTTGCTGGGGTACGAAGCGGCAACACTGGAAGATGTAGGTCGTGAAATTGGCCTCACCCGTGAACGTGTTCGCCAGATTCAGGTTGAAGGCCTGCGCCGTTTGCGCGAAATCCTGCAAACGCAGGGGCTGAATATCGAAGCGCTGTTCCGCGAGTAAGTAAGCATCTGTCAGAAAGGCCAGTCTCAAGCGAGGCTGGCCTTTTTTCTTTTGGTACATGGTACATGTTGAACTGTTATCGGATACAGCGTTAAAACTTTATCTGACTGACCAGGGGACGGCACTTTTTAGATGTAGAAGACCGGATAGACGCGTCAGCGTCACATTCGGCAATCATCATTTTAAGCGCGCAGTAATTGTCGCCACGCGTTCACCATATTTCACGGCTGTATCCAGATCGCCCGTAGGGATTTGGTCTGCACCCGCATCGGCTGGAGATTGCACCAGCAAACCGACTGAACCGCCCAGATTGTTTACATCTTCCCTGGTTGACGCAAGCACATTGGCAGGAGCCTGACCTAAACTCACCCACAGACCGCCATGCTGTGAAGCCAGCGTTTGCAGATAGATCAGCGTAACTTGTTTATCGCCATTCAGGCTGGCGCTGTTGGTGAAACCCCCGAAGACTTTATCCTGCCATTTACGTGTAAACCACGCTTTGGAACTGGCATCAGCAAATTTCTTGAATTGCCATGGCGCACCGCCCATATAGGTGGGAGCACCGAAGATAATGGCATCGGCTGCGTCCAGTTTTTCCCACTCCTGCTCAGTGATATTTCCTTCGTTATCAATCGAAATTAAATCTGCATGGGCGCCTTGTGCCACTTTTTCAGCAACCAGTTTAGTGTGACCATATCCTGAATAATAAACCACAGCTATGTTTTGCATATAAATATCCTTTTTACTAATGAATGATTTTTTGAGGCAGGTTTTAAAGATGTGGAGTATTATGCCTTGCAGATATTATTTAAACCATCAAATGATGAACATATTTTTTGAATGAGATAAACATAATATTCGAAGAAAAATGAATCTCGTAACGTAGTAATATCTAAAATAACAGTCTGTTCAGAGATGCTATAAATCAACAACACATTAATAAAGGACTACGTATGCAAGGCATTAAAATATATACAATTCTAGCCTCTTCTCTTATATCTGGTAGTATTTTTGCTCAAACGGAAATTTCGACTGCAAATTCGTCTACAGTTAATGCAAGTTATGTTGAACCTTCAGCGGAAAAAATAATATCGCCAAGCGATAAACTCAATAACCTTTTTGAAAGAAATATGTCTCAGCCTTATATTTTACAAAAAATTGGCGAGAGAACTTATTATGTTCAACGCTATTTTTATTCCACTACGTTTTATGTCGGAGACAAAGGGGTTTTGCTGTTTGATGCTCCGGAGGGTCGCGGTAAATATTTATTACAGGCAATTCGTGATGTGACTCCATTACCCGTAACAGCGCTGGTTTATTCTCATTACCATGTGGATCACATTGGCGATAGTCCATTTTGGAACGATGAGGCGAAGAAAGAAGGCGTGAATCTGCGTATTATTGCCAGTAAAGCCACTGCTGAAAAAATGCAATTTATGAACAGTCGATTACCCGTCGCCACTCAGGTTTTAAGTAAAAAAGATGACCAGTTTAAATTTGAAAAGCAGACCATTGAATTACACCGATTTGTTAAAGCAGGACATACCGACGACCATTCTGTATGGTTGCTAAAACAGGAAAAAGTAGCTCACAGCCCGGATCTCCTGAATCCTGACCAACTGCCGATGATGGGCTTCGCCGTATCGGATACGTTGGTTTACCATGACAGTAATTTGCGTCAGGTTGAAATGCTTGACTGGAAATATTTTATTGGCGGGCATGGTAATATTGGTTCACACGATGATTTCAAATTTCAACGCCAGTTTCTTAATGATCTTAGGGATACGACAATTAAAGTCAGAAAAGAAGAAAGTTTTGGTAAATTTATGAATAAAACGGCAAATAATCATGCTGATTTTGCGCGAGCCCAGCGCGAAGCAATTATTAAAAAAGTAACTGAAGTATTACGTCCGAAATATGGCCATATGTATGGCTACGACGCATCTATGCCTGCTAATATCGAAATGGCAATAAGATTGGTCGGTTCTTATTACTAAGATAAAATAAACTTGCAAGATATTGTAATTATATTGCAAAGTGAAAATTAACCTCGGTAGCGAGATATTACCGAGGTTAATATTGGCATACATTACACCCTTATCAGGCACTTAAACGATACATCATATCTTATCTGGATTATTAGATGACGAGCCATACGCACCAGGTAATTAAGAATCCGGTAAAACCGAGAATGGTCGTTAACACTGTCCAGGTTTTCAGACCGTCTGCTACCGACAACCCCAGATATTTGGTCACAATCCAGAACCCTGAGTCATTAATATGTGACGCACCAAGCCCACCAAAGCAGGCTGCCAGCGTCACCAATACGCACTGAATCGGATTTAATCCCATCACCGCTTCTGAGAGTAACCCGCCGGTTGTCAGGATTGCTACGGTTGCTGACCCCTGCGATGCACGCAGCGCCAGTGAAATAATAAATGCGGCTGGTAACAGAGGCAGGTCAATCATTTGTAACATGTTGGCAAGGGCTTTACCGACGCCCGATTCCACCAGCACTTTACCAAATACCCCTCCAGCACCAGTAACCAAAATTACTACCGCCGCAGTGGGAAGGGCAGAGCCCATAATGTCGCTGGTGTGTTGTAAGCTCCAGCCGCGACGTAAAGCCAATAACCAGAATGCCAGCACCAGCGCAATCATTAGAGCTACCATTGGTGAGCCGATCAACTGTAGCGTACCAAGCAGGGGATGCGAAGGCGGCATCAGTGTTGCAGAAACCGTACCCGCCATGATAATCGCGATAGGAATAACAATTAGCGAGGTGACCAGCGCGACGCCCGGTGGATTTATTTTATCGCTTAATTTTGTCGCGCCTTCCTCACTGGCCGGAGCCAGTTGCATCTGTTCCAGTACCTCGACCGACATCGCATATTGGCGCTTATTGATTATTTTCGCTGCAAAGTAGCCAACAATCCCTACGGGAATAGAAATCGCAATACCGATGATGGTTAGCCAGCCGATGTCTGCGTGGAGTAACCCCGCTGCGGCGACAGGGCCTGGATGCGGCGGTACCGCCACGTGAACAGTGAGCATGATCCCAGCGACAGGCAGGCCAAATTTGAGTGGTGATATTTTGGCAACCTTGGCAAAACCGTAAATGATTGGCGCAAGAATAATAAAGCCGACATCAAAGAAGACGGGAATACCGAGGAAGAACGCTGCCAGAGTCAGCGCAGCGATAGTTCGTTTGTCACCTAACTTGCGACTGAAATAATTAGCCAGTGACTCTGCACCACCAGAGTGTTCGATCATACGCCCCAGCATAGCGCCCAGACCAATAATAATAGTGACGGAACCAAGCACACCGCCCATCCCGGCGATCATCACTTTACCCACTTCGCCCGCCGGTATACCCGCCGCAAGTGCGACTAACAGGCTGACGAGGAGCAGAGCAACGAATGGTTGTACCTTTGCCTTGATGACCAGTAGCAACAGCATGATTACGCCAGCTAACGCAATGCATAACAATGTAATTGTGGACATGGGAAACCCTGTCTGAAAGTTATAGTTAACCTACCCCATCCGTAGATGGGGGGATGTATGGGTACGTTGTAATTAGGGATTGAGCGAATTAGCGCCAGGCGTCAAACCAGCCAAGCCCTTCTTCGGTGAGGCCACGAGGTTTGTATTCACAACCGATCCAGCCCTGATATCCCACTTCATCGAACAGGCGGAACAGCCACGGATAGTTGATTTCTCCATCGTCCGGTTCATGTCGATCAGGTAGTCCGGCAATTTGTACGTGCGCATATTTCCCGGCGTAGTCGCGGATTAAATGTGTCAGGTTGCCATCTACTTTTTGCGCATGGAAAGTATCCAGTTGAATAAACACGTTATCTCGCGCAACCTCTTCAACAATAGCCAGTGCCTGATACTGGCTGGAGAAGAGATAATGAGGCTTAACGCCGGGGCTGAGTGCTTCAACCAATATTCGCTTGCCGTGTGGCGCAAAGCGGTCGGCAGCGTAGCGGAGATTATCAATAAATACTGCCCGGTACCGTTCAGCATCTTCGCCAGCGGGCACGACGCCTGCCATCACATGGACTTGTTCACAATTGAGCGCCAATGCATATTCCAGTGCCAGGTCGATGTCTGCGCGTGCTTCGTGCTCACGTCCGGGAAGGGCGGATAATCCCCATTCTCCCGCATTAATATCTCCGGGAGCGGTATTGAACAGCGCCAGTGTCAGATGGTTTTGCACCAGTTGCTGCTGGATTTGCTGGGTGGAGTAGTCATAGGGAAACAGAAACTCCACAGCATCGAACCCGGCTTTTCGCGCTGCGGCGAAGCGTTCAATAAAAGGCACTTCGGTGAACATCATGGATAAATTAGCTGCAAAACGAGGCATTGCATTAACTCCTTAATTCCGCAATTTCACCTGCGGTCAGATAACGGATCGGGCGGTCACCGAGAATAAAAATCAGCTTTGCCGTTTCCTCCAGCTCTTCCATATTGTTGGCGGCTTCTTGCAGGCTTTCACCGCAAACCACTGGGCCATGATTTGCCAGTAAAAAAGCCTGATTGTCTGCTGCCAGTTCCGCCAGATCCTGTGCGATGCGTTTATCGCCCGGTCGGTAATAAGGCACCAGCGGGATATTTCCCATCCGCATCACCACGTATGGTGTGAACGGACGAATAACGTTGCTGCTGTCCAGCCCTTGCAGGCAGGAAAGCGCCGTCGACCATGTGCTGTGCAAATGCACCACCGCTTTACAGCGCGGATTGTTGCGATACAGCGCCAGATGAAAGAGCACCTCTTTCGAGGGTTTGTCACCACTTAACCATTCGCCATCCGCGGCGACTTTGGAAAGCCGCTGCGGATCGAGATTGCCCAGGCATGAACCTGTCGGTGTCGCCAGTAAATTCCCGTCAGGTAAAAGCAGCGACAGATTGCCAGCCGAACCGGTTGCATAGCCGCGCTGAAAGAATGAACTGGCAATCCGTGTCATCTCCTCTCGCAAAGACTGCTCTACTTTTGCGAAATCGCTCATGATAAAAACTCTCTTTGGGCTCGTGAAAAAAAGGCTTCATCACCGAAGTTGCCAGATTTAAGGGCGAGTGAGACAGGCTTATCCAGTGCGTTTACCCACGGCACGCCAGGGGAAATGGTTGGGCCAATATGAAACCCTTTTATTCCCAGGCTCTGTGTGACTACGCCGGAGGTCTCACCGCCTGCGACAATAAAGCGTGTCACGCCTTCCGCTGCTAACCGCGCCGCTAGTTGAAAAAACAGTGTTTCCACTGCCTGACTGGCTTTTTGTGCACCGTATTGCTGTTGAATTGCTGCCAATGCGTCAGTGCTGGCGGTGGCAAAAACAAGTGGAGCAAGTACACTTTCCTGGCACAGAACCCACTCTGCCAGCTCGTGTGCATAAGCGGCCAGAGTTTCGGTTGAGAGGCAGCGTGCCACATCAACCTCACGGGCTGGTGCAATTTGACGGTAATGTGCCACCTGGCGGTTGGTCATTTGAGAGCATGAACCGGAGAGCACTACGCCGCGCCCAGCGAGCGGACGCCCTGCTTCGCGAGCCTGGTTACCGTTTTCTTGCGCCCACTGCCGGGCCAGGCCAATCGCCAGACCAGAACCGCCCGTTACCAGTGGGGCATCGCGCAAGGCTTCCCCCTGAATTTCCAGATGGTGTTCGGTCAGCGCATCAAGCACCGCGTAGCGATAGCCCTCTTGCTGTAAGCGAGCCAGCTCCTGACGAACGGCTTTCACACCTTGTTCGAAAACATGTGCTGAAACGACGCCGCAGCGCCCTGTGGATTGCGATTCAACCAGACGGGGAAGATAGCTGTCGGTCATGGGATTTACCGGGTGATGGCGCATCCCGGATTCGGCCAGCAGTTGATTCATTACGAACAAATACCCCTGATAAACCGTACGTCCGTTGACCGGCAGGGCCGGAGAGAAGACCGTAAACGGCGTGTCGAGAGCATCCATTAATGCATCGGTAACCGGGCCGATATTCCCTTTCGCCGTACTGTCGAAAGTAGAGCAGTATTTGAAATAGATCTGTTTGCAACCTTGCTGTTGCAACCAGCTCAGAGCCGCCAGCGATTGCTGTGTGGCTTCAACCACCGGACAGGAGCGCGTTTTCAGGCTGATCACCAGTGCGTCGATTGCTTCCGGCATTTTACCTGTTGGAACACCGTTAATTTGTACCGTTGGTAGACCGTTTTCCACCAGAAAACTGGCGATATCCGTCGCGCCGGTAAAATCATCGGCGATAACGCCAATCTTGATCATGATTTCGCTCCCGGTAGAGTGATGCCAGAGAAAATCTTGATAACTGCGCTATCGTCTTCTTTCCCGTAACCCGCGTTACTGGCGCTGGTGAACATATTCAATGCTGTTGAGGCCAATGGCAGCGGGAAGTGCAGGGCTTTGGCGGTATCGGCAACCAGACCAAGATCCTTAACAAAAATATCGACGGCTGAATGCGGGGTGTAATCGCCATCCACCACATGACGCATCCGGTTTTCGAACATCCATGAATTTCCGGCGGCATTGGTCACGACGTCATACATCACATCCAGCGGGATCCCCGCACGGGCTGCAAGCGCCATCGCTTCGGCTCCGGCAGCAATATGTACGCCCGCTAACAACTGGTGGATAATTTTTACGGTCGAACCCAGTCCCGGTTCTGAACCGATGCGATAAACTTTTCCGGCAACGGCTTCCAGCACGGGTGCCAGTCGTTCAAAGGCAATATCGCTACCGGAGGCCATGACAGTCATTTCACCGTTAGCGGCTTTTACCGCACCACCAGAAACCGGCGCATCCAGCATTTCCAGACCGAATCCAGCCAGAGCGGTAGCAATTTCTTGCGCATCAGCACTGGCGATAGTGGAAGAAACCATTACTGCCGTACCGGGTTTCAGATGTTGTGCAACGCCTTTTTCACCAAACAGCACCTGTTTAACCTGGGTCGCATTGACCACCAGCACCAGCAGAGCGTCCAGTTTTTCGGCAAACGTCGCGGCGTTATCAGAAACTCCGCAAGCACCAGCCTCTTTCAACGTAGCGCAGGCATTGCTGTTCAGGTCTGCGCCCCAGGTAGAAAGACCTGCGCGGACACATGACAGTGCTGCTCCCATTCCCATTGACCCTAAGCCAACGATACCGACATGAAACTCCGATCCCGTTTTCATCTGCTCTCCTTGTTAATTTAAGTGATATTTTGTTTGATGTTGTGAATATAAGCGCGGAAAGATAACGATATGGTGAGCTGATTCACAAAAATTAACATTGCGTGTTATTTTATGTGAACTAAGCGTTAGTTGCGCCGCGCACGTTTCGCAGGCAAATAGCGTAGAATGTCAGCAGGACAAAGGAAGGAGCAAAAGTTGATACCCGTAGAGCGTCGCCAAATCATCCTTGAGATGGTAGCTGAAAAAGGCATTGTTAGTATTGCTGAACTAACGGACAGAATGAATGTGTCACATATGACCATTCGTCGGGATTTACAAAAACTGGAGCAGCAGGGAGCCGTTGTGTTGGTGTCCGGAGGCGTCCAGTCTCCGGGACGCGTGGCACATGAACCTTCTCATCAGGTAAAAACTGCGCTGGCAATGACGCAAAAAGCGGCTATTGGCAAGCTGGCGGCAAGTCTTGTTCAGCCGGGACGTTGTATCTATCTGGATGCGGGAACGACCACGTTAGCGATTGCACAGCATCTGACTCACATGGAGCCACTCACAGTGGTTACTAACGACTTCGTTATTGCGGACTACTTGCTCGACAACAGTAATTGCACAATTATTCACACTGGCGGCGCAGTGTGTCGGGAAAACCGTTCCTGTGTTGGGGAAGCCGCTGCGACCATGCTGCGTAGCCTGATGATTGATCAGGCTTTTATTTCTGCATCGTCATGGAGTGTGCGGGGGATCTCTACGCCAGCAGAAGATAAAGTCACGGTGAAACGGGCGATTGCCAGTGCCAGCCGCCAGCGAGTTTTGGTCTGTGATGCGACGAAATATGGACAGGTGGCGACATGGCTGGCGTTACCATTAAGCGAGTTTGATCAGATCATTACTGACGATGGTCTGCCGGAGAGTGCCAGCCGCGCGCTGGCGAAGCTGGATCTCTCTTTGCTGGTAGCGAAAAATGAATAATGACCTGCAATAACGCCGGGTTACTCATGCTTCACAGAAGAAGCATGAGACTACTTTATTTTATAAAATGACAGCCGCCCGCTTTTCGGCGATCCGGTATCTATATAAATCTGGTTAGCGAACGTCTGAATGTTATCAAACATCATATGACCAAATATAAAGAAGTCGGCGCCGTTTATTTTTTGTAATTCGCTATTAAGTGATTTCTGCACACGATCAACAGGCCAGAGTAATTCGCTCTCCGCTATTTCTTTGCCAAACTGATACTCCTTCCCCGGATAATCTGCATGTGCGATGACATATTTTATGGTGTCGTTAGTGATTTCAATAATATGTGGAAGGTGATGGAATTTCAGCAACAGATCTATTGCCTCTTGTTGCTCTGAATCATTTAAATCGAAAAACCAGTCACCACCGCTGGCAAGCCACATATTTCCATCGCCAGTTTCGAATGCATCAAGCGCCATCGCTTCGTGGTTGCCTTTGACGGAGATAAACCAGGGCTGGTTTAACAGGCGCAGCACGTTAAGACTCTCGGGCCCACGATCGATGTTATCGCCTACCGAAATAAGTAAGTCGGTTTCAGGGCAAAAAGAGAGTTGATGTAAGCGGGATTGTAATAATTGATAGTCACCATGAATATCACCAACGGTCCATATATGGCGATAGTGATGGGCGTTGATTTTTTGGTAGCGTGTAGATGGCATGGTTTTACCCTGTAAAATAAGCTTTCCTATTATACAGGGTATTTTTATTTGATTCGTCAGTTGTTGTTAATATTCCCGATAGCAAAAGACTATCGGGAATTATTATTACACCAGACTCTTCAAGCGATAAATCCATTCCAGCGCCTGACGCGGAGTCAGTGAATCCGGGTCGAGGTTTTCCAATGCCTCGACCGCAGGCGAAGTTTCTTCCGGTACGGACAGCAAAGACATTTGTGTACCATCCACTTGCGTAGCAGCGGCGTTCGGCGAAATGCTTTCCAGCTCACGCAGTTTTTGCCGTGCGCGCTTAATAACCTCTTTTGGCACACCCGCCAGAGCTGCAACCGCCAGGCCGTAGCTTTTGCTCGCTGCGCCATCCTGCACGCTATGCATAAAGGCAATGGTGTCGCCGTGCTCCAGTGCATCGAGATGCACGTTGGCGACGCCTTCCATTTTCTCCGGTAACTGGGTCAGCTCGAAATAGTGGGTAGCAAACAGCGTCAACGCTTTGATCTTATTTGCCAGATTTTCCGCACATGCCCACGCCAGCGACAGACCATCGTAAGTAGACGTTCCACGCCCGATCTCATCCATCAACACCAGACTATATTCGGTGGCGTTATGTAAAATATTGGCGGTTTCGGTCATCTCCACCATAAAGGTTGAACGCCCGGAAGCCAGATCATCCGCGGCACCTACGCGGGTAAAGATACGGTCAATCGGGCCAATCTCGACTTTTTGCGCCGGTACGTAGCTGCCGATATACGCCATCAGCGCAATCAACGCGGTCTGGCGCATATAGGTACTTTTACCGCCCATGTTCGGACCGGTAATGATCAACATGCGACGCTGCGGCGACAGGTTCAGCGGGTTAGCGATAAACGGCTCATTCAGTACTTGTTCAACTACCGGATGGCGACCTTCGGTAATGCGAATGCCAGGTTTATCAATAAAGGTCGGGCAGGTGTAGTTCAGGGTATAGGCCCGCTCCGCCAGGTTCACCAGCACGTCGAGTTCCGCCAGCGCGCTCGCGCTCTGTTGCAACGCTTCCAGATGCGGCAGCAACAGGTCGAACAGCTCTTCATAAAGCTGTTTTTCCAGTGCCAGCGCTTTGCCTTTTGAGGTGAGAACTTTATCTTCGTACTCTTTTAGCTCTGGAATGATGTAGCGCTCGGCGTTTTTCAGCGTCTGGCGACGCATGTAGTTGATTGGTGCCAGATGGCTTTGCCCACGGCTGATTTGAATGTAGTAGCCGTGCACCGCATTAAAGCCAACTTTCAGCGTGTCCAGGCCGGTACGTTCACGCTCGCGGACTTCCAGACGCTCCAGATAATCGGTCGCGCCGTCAGCCAGCGCGCGCCACTCATCCAGCTCTTCGTTATAGCCCGATGCGATAACACCACCGTCGCGTACCAGCACCGGTGGTGTGTCGATGATTGCTCGCTCCAGCAGATCGCGCAGCTCGGCAAACTCGCCCATCTTCTCACGCAGCGCTTGTACCGGTGCACTATCGACATTTTCTAACTGCGCACGCAACTCCGGCAGTTGCTGGAAAGCGTGACGCATACGGGCCAGATCGCGCGGGCGAGCGGTACGCAACGCCAGACGCGCCAGAATACGTTCCAGGTCGCCGACCTGACGCAGTACCGGCTGTAGCTCAGCGGTGAAATCCTGCAATGCGCCAATAGTTTGCTGGCGCTCAAGCAACACGCGGGTATCGCGCACTGGCATATGCAGCCAGCGTTTCAGCATACGGCTGCCCATCGGCGTTACAGTGCAGTCGAGCACTGAAGCCAGCGTATTTTCCGCACCGCCGGCCAGGTTCTGAGTAATTTCCAGGTTACGACGCGTCGCGGCATCCATAATGATGCTGTCCTGCTGACGTTCCATAGTGATAGAACGAATATGCGGCAGGGTCGTGCGTTGGGTATCTTTCGCATACTGCAACAGACAACCGGCAGCACAAAGTCCGCGTGGTGCGTTCTCCACACCAAAACCGACCAGATCTCGGGTGCCAAATTGCAGGTTCAATTGCTGGCGAGCGGTGTCGATTTCAAACTCCCACAGCGGGCGACGACGCAGGCCGCGGCGACCTTCAATCAGCGACATCTCGGCGAAATCTTCCGCATACAGTAATTCCGCTGGATTCGTACGTTGCAGTTCTGCCGCCATCGTTTCGCGGTCTGCCGGTTCGCTCAGGCGAAAACGACCGGAACTGATATCCAGCGTTGCGTAGCCGAAACCTTTACTGTCCTGCCAGATAGCCGCCAGCAGGTTGTCCTGACGTTCCTGCAACAGCGCTTCATCGCTGATGGTGCCCGGCGTAACGATACGGACAACTTTGCGCTCAACCGGCCCTTTGCTGGTCGCCGGATCGCCAATCTGTTCACAAATAGCGACGGATTCGCCCTGATTCACCAGTTTGGCGAGGTAGTTTTCCACCGCATGGTAGGGAATCCCCGCCATCGGGATTGGCTCTCCCGCTGAAGCACCGCGTTTGGTCAGTGAAATATCCAGCAGTTGCGATGCCCGTTTTGCGTCGTCATAAAACAGTTCATAAAAGTCGCCCATCCGGTAAAACAGCAGGATCTCGGGATGCTGGGCTTTCAGCTTGAGATACTGCTGCATCATTGGCGTATGGTTTGAGAGATCCTTGTCGATAGACTCTTGCATATTGATTTTACTCATTTTTTAAGTCTTGCGGCTACCCATGTGGCCCCATGTGAAACCGCTTTAAACCCATATAAATCGATAAATTTGTATACCAGAAGTATACCGGTTAGTATCGGGTATACACTCTGACTTGCTGGTATACATTTATGAAAATGACACTTACTCAGTCGATTATAATCAATAAGTTATCTATCGACGTGAAACCAGATCTCGACCAGCAAGGGCGAGTAGCCTACTTACCCAATCCTGAACGAAAGCCGTATATTATCACTGACAACCACAGGGATTCACCCGTAGGTTTCGGTGTCAAAATCAGTGCCACCAAAAAAACCTATATCATTCAACGACGGGTGGCATCAGCTGACAAGCGACCCTTGACGGGTGGCAAGGCACCGAAACAGGTTATCAGATCTACGATTGGTAATGTTTCAGATTTTGCCAACATTGATCAGGCACGCGATGCTGCTCGCAAATTCGTTGAAACTATGAAGTTGACCAGACGAAATCCGAATGCAGTAAAGCGAGAAGCAGAGGCTTCTGAGCTAACGATCAGTGAAGTTTTTGCGCAATACAGAAGTCATCTTATGGGCAGATCGAAACCGGCAAAGCCCAACACATTAAATGTGCTGAACAAAGCCGAAAACCGCCTGAAAGAGTGGGAAAATCTTAGAGTAAAAGATCTGACAGGCAACGAGATATTGCGCAAGTTTGATGAGATCGCTTCAAGAGCCAGAACTGCGGCAGAGCAGACTTTTCGCTGGGTGAATGTGGCGGTAAGACATGCGATTGAGATCGAAGCGGGAAATGCTCAGACACAACAACGACAACCGACACTAAGCTACAACCCTTTCTCAATTCTGACGATACAGAAAAAATTCAGAACCCGTTCACAGCTTGAAGAAAGCTATCGCGCAAAAGGTGTACGAAACCCACTGTCGCCAAAGGACACCTTGGGGCGATTTTTAACGGCATTGCACAACAAGAGAAGCTTCAACCGCCTGGGATGCGATTATCTTTTGCTGACTGTTCTGACAGGAGCTAGGAAAGAAGAAACAGCTTCATTGTGCTGGCGAGAGGCTCTGACAGAAGAAGAAGCCAGAACGACCAGCTATGTTGATCTTGAAAATAGGATAATTCGATTTTACGACACTAAAAACCGCAACGACCATGAACTTCCAATTTGTGATGCTACGAAGCGAATTCTTGAAGACCGAAGAGATTTAGTCAACGAGACTGAAAAACGAGCAGATAAACGCAAATGGGTTTTTCCTGCCCGGTCGTCGCGAAGCAAAGTGGGGCACTATTCAGACAGCAAAAGCCTACGCGAGTATATCTGTCAGGAAGCCGGAATAGGGAAGTTGGGAATGCACGACCTGCGAAGAACCTTTGGTCGTGTTGCAGAAGGACTCACTTCATATAGTGTGGTGAAAAGGTTGCTCAACCATCGCAATACTACTGATCCTACTGAACGGTATGCAATGCCTGATAATGACCGAATTTATGAGGCACTTCAAAGTATTGAGCTCCATATGCTTATGACTGCACCAGAGTTATATAATACACTTCTGGCTTCGGCGAAATATCAACCATTGCCAACAAATTAGGGGAACAGGGAATGAGTGCAATCGATACTTTAAGGGAGTATGCCGAAGTATGGCGGCTATTTGGTAGTATGCCAGATGATGCAACCCTGAGTGCTGAGGTTTCAGCCCTTTATCTTGGTGTAAGTGTCAAAACATTGGCTCGTTATCGCCAGACTGGTAATGGCCCTGCTTATATCCAATACCAGGCAGAAGACAGCAAAGCAAGGAATCAACGAGTAAATTATCTTTTAGGTGATTTAAGAACATGGCGTGATCGTCATAAGGTCAGCAGCACAATGGAGGCTGCACAGGTCCGTGGACTGGCTTTTACTTCATTGGTTGACTTTATCGAACCGGAACCTTTCTGGACTATTGATAATAAAATTTATTCACATGTTCTTACTGTTTCTGACGAAATATTCAAGGAACTATTAAATACAAGCCGTGCAGAAGTTATCTGGATCTCTGTGGAAAAAGTTTTGTCTGAGGACTGGCATACTGCGAGAGAACGGCAGAGATGGAATGATTTGTTTGTTGGGGTTATGACAGGATTGGTAGATGCTTGTGTGGTTGAGCAGGAGAGGCATGTATTGTATGAGGAATTTTTGCAATCATAATTTAATTTCTATTTTTTTTGTTATTTTGAATAAGTTTATTATTGGTTATGCTCAATGTAATAATATTCAGTTAATTATGGATTGCAAAGAGTAAATAATTTGAAAATTCAATATCGTAGCACATATATCTTTTAATCTTTTATCATTCCGGAGTTAACTATGAGTATTGACTCACGATTTGAAAAATTCATGCTTTCATTACCCTCAATAGAAAGCATAGATTCAATAGAATTGAGTGAGGAACTCAGAAAAGAGAAAAAGGCTGATTATTTGGGAATGGGAAGGAAGATCATTTTTGAACAAAAATGTATAACACAAGAGCAATCTCAAAAAATCGAACTTGAGTTAGAGCAATATGTCAATGACGAAAACTATCCTGTTTTCTATGGTGAAAGGGATTTCAATTTAGTCATAAAAGATCTTCCTAATAGTGAAGATATCAAAAACAGAGTGTTTGTTCGAATTACAAAATTACTTGAGTCATATTTGAGTCAGGCATGTAAACAAATAGAATCATCTAAAAATATTTTTAATCTAGATAATTCAGTTGGTGTGCTTGTCATTTTAAATGAGAAAATAAAAATACTATCACCAGATTTAGTTGTTTACCGATTACAACAAAGAATGAAAGAAAAAAAAGATGACGACTTTAGATTTAATACTATTGACTATATAATATTTATATCTGAAACACATGAGATAAACGGTAATCCAGTTGTGATTATTTTAGAAGGTCCTAATGCGGCTAAGAATCCTGCAGAAATTAATGAATATTTGAATTATATTGCCAATGGGTGGTCTCAATTTAATGGTCGTAATACTATGAAAATTGGCAATGCCAGAGATTTATTCATTAATTTAGAAGAGAAAGAAGAGCCTAAATCAAATAGTTTAACTCGCACTGATGAAAGAAAACTATGGTATCGTAAAAATCGATATATGAAAGATTGGTCAGATGATAAAGTTTTACAGGCGGCGGTTGATCATATGAACAAAATAATGCCATTTATTTTGAAAAATGGACCAAAATTACCAGTGGATAAGTTAGGTGAGCTAATGTTGGCATTTGGTGATTTTATTGAAGAGTCCAACATGCGTGGCTTAGATCTAAAAGGACTTAATAACCTTTTCACGGATAAGTAATTTTTAAAGATATCAAATATATTATATTTGTTGCCATTTTTATGTAACCAATTAAAAATGGCAACCTTTTTAGTATTATTTTTATCATATCTAGATATATATATTATAGTACTATGAGATTTATTCACGATTGTTTTTTTCTAACACTATAAAAACTAAATGAGTTATCAAAGTCCTCAGTTTCTGCTTTGGATCTCTTGAATTTACCCATTTGCTCCTCATTAAATTTATGAGGAATCCCTTTTACACATAAATTAGAGTTCAAATAAACATGATCGTCTTCTGCATTTCGAATCAATATTTTCTTTTCGAATAACTCTTTGAATGCTCTTGAAACATTAGATTTTTGTAGTCCTAAATCTTTTGCTACCCTTGATTGAGAGAAATTAACAAGAATATTACCATAATCAATGATTGAAAAAAGATAAATAATTATTCGAAAAGAAGTTGGTGTTAGCTTCATTTTTGCCAGAGTGCCGATATTTGTCTTAAAGATCATGGAGAAATCATCCTTAAAAGAAGTTTTCCTTTTATTACTGGCTTTAATTCTAAGTTCTTCTAAATCGTCTAATGATACGTCTAATGCTTCTGCAATCGCGGATTTTTGTTCTCTGGTTAGAATAACATTTGTATTTATCATATTATCTCCTTTTGTTGTTTATCTGATAATATATATTGCATATTTTATTTAATTGTCAAATTTTTTTTCATAAAAACACAAATTATTTTATCCATATTGATATATAGAGTATTAAATTAAATACTATGGGTGGTAGATTTAATGTTTCAGGTTATGAAATAAATAAATTTACTTCATGGAAGTCATTACCGCTCATCCGATGTAATGTTATGATTTACTTAGTTTTAGTTTATTTGTCTTTCGCAAGATAAAAGATAAATAAAGAAATAAGAAACCATAGCATTATAATACTAATTGGAACTGCCATATTGTCTTGCTTGATTCCATATTGAATATACCCATTATGCTTATGTGTATAAATGTAATGAAGTCTGCGCAACTTCAGTATTGCGCCATTGGACTTCGGTTATAATTATTTTTTTTTGGACTAAATGTAAATAATTACGCTATATACAGATATCTGGAGTTAAATAATGAGCAAGGTTGTCGCAGAAGAGCTTAGATATCAGAATAACTGAAAAGCATTGTATTACATGATTATAAAAACCGGCTTTCGCCGAAAACCTCTGGAAAATTATTTCTACTTCAGCGAGTGAGTGCTTTGTGCACTCAGCGGTGCTGCAAGAAAGTCCGTAGAGAAGTATAAACCAATATCTTCGTATCAGTATACGGGGCGTAAGCCAGTGCGAAGCACTTTGTCATAAATATCCGTAGAAGGTTTTTTATTAATTGGTTTTAAATTCGATTAAAGGAAGATTGTTATTTAACTTACATATATTATTTTTTTGTTTCCTAAAAGTAAGATGATAATTATTTCTCATTGGTAATGATAAAAAATATTTTGTTTTAGGTGTTGATTTTTTATGTTGGCATGATAGTACTTGATTATAAAACTAAAAAAGGATCAAGCTATGTGTAATAACATTACTCTTTCGCAGGAAGAAAAATTTATCCAGTTGATTGATAAATATATCACTCAGCATCGTGATGATGCTATTAATGCTGTGTTTTACCGAAAGCTGTATGTGCTTTTCGTCGGATATCACCTTAAATATTATTACTCACGTAAGCAATACTGTAACTCGTGTTTTCATGTCGATAATATTATGCAGATGTTCACAGGTGTAGTTTCATCACTCAGGGCTAATGTGCTAATAAAGCTCAACAATAGTCATACAATGCTTCATTGCTTGAACGGGCTTGTGGATTACATTTCCACTAACCTCATGGAGGTTGAACAACTCTATGCAGATTTACTGGCGCAATATGAAAGGAAAAGTATTTCTCATTCGTTGGATTTTATACCACCACCCATGGGGGGCAGAAAAAGACTGTGAGAATACGGAAATAACAGTTATGCGGAACTTTCAGTTCAAATTAATTAGCGGGTAAGAAAAGCAGGAGTTGGTTATCCAGGCTCCTGCCTGAATGAAGAATTTGCTGAAATTTTACTTATTATGGGATTTATTTTATCGAATAAATAAAACCCTGTCTGCATAGATTTTTTTAAGTATATATATAAGAACAATACAGCTTACGAAAAACGTAATGACCGAGACTGGAGTGCTTCCGGTCAATGAAAATGCTAACCATGCGAGACCGAACGCCACGAATTGAAACAGGAAGGCTACACTGAGCGGACTTTCACCATAGGCCACTTTTGCATGGCATCCGGTGCATATTTTTACGCCGTGGGGACTTTCTTTAAAACAAAAGGGGCACTGAACAGTTTGCTTACTCATTGCAACTCCCTGACCTGATTTAAGGCGATGTCTTTTTGAGCATTTTCAATGAATGAACTGCTTTAGTAAAATTGCTTGTACCGATCGATGGATTCTTGTTGATAGTTTTTATCTATCGCAATTGAATTATCGATATATATAAACGATCAATAATTTCTTGACTAAATTGTAAAAATAAACTACTTGAAATGTGGTTTGTAGTTGGATCCTTTGCTAACCAATTGTTCTGAATGTATTTCATCGCCAGGTTCAGGAGAGGAGGCAAGTAAGTGAAGATGATAGATTTGTCTAAAGGGACGAGTGGTCGCATACAACAGAGAACTATCCAACTGTCTGAGCAGTTGTATGAGCTTGCTAAGAAATGGAAGCCACATCTGGAAGTGGGATTGGTGTTGTCTGGATAACTGATGGGCCGTAAAGCGTAGTTTTTGGTGCAATTGGATGGTGTGGGCAAGTTCACTCTCCCTTTCATTTCTGACTTGCTCGTCGAGTTGCAGTAGTTTATCGAGAATAGTTTCTCTGCTGGGATGATGTGTTTCTGGCTGTGTGCAAGGAGCAGGAGCAGACTTAGACTGCGTATTAAGTAAGTTTACATGTTCCGGCGAGTAATCAATAAGTGTCTGAATATTTGACCAGGTATACCTTTTCCCAAGCTGCGAAGCTTTGAAGGCAATCCCCTGAAATTCAAATGAAAAACCATTCATTTTGCCCGTCGAAGCAATGTTGGGCTGGCAGGTTACACCCACTTGTTCCAGTTGCTGAATGAACGATAACAAATCTGGGTGATTGGATAACACATTATCGATGCAAGTTTGCAAAGCGGCTTTTGGGCAGGGAGTTGCCGTTCGTTCAGAGAGCATCTTTTCGTTGCGCGAAAGCTTCTTTATGCTCTGAGATCGTCGGTTTGAAGTAGTCGCTGTTTCTGTGAGACCATGTATTCTTTCAAGCTCACTGATAATTCGAGTGCTGGCAAGGTTCTCATTTTTTCCCAGATACAACTTTCCGTCAGTAATATCGATACGACTGGCAATAATGTGAATATGTTGTCCAGTCTCATCATTATGAAGAACATAGCAACGAAGATGTGTATCATTAAAACCCATACGGGACATATAGTCGTCGGCTACGGTTGCCCATTGTGCTTCTGACAATTTTTCTCCATGCGGTAAGCGAAGAGAGTTGTGCCATACCGGTTTTTTAATATCAGGTCGTAAAAGTTTTGTTTGTCCAAACTCGCGAATAAGGTCAACGATATGGTTGCCAGCCATATTGCCACCAATAACCCTGGGATCAGTTTTATGGTGTGAAGCCGGTTCAAGTGCATAGACAACTACTCCTGTAAATTGCTTACCTCTCTTGATTTTCTGCATACCTTTCATTTGTATTACTCCAAAAAGTTGAGGGAAGTAGAAGAGTGCGAAGTGTCTGCACCTGCCGTTTGATTACATGCATTTCTGTTAGGGTTGGATCGCTGTCAGGACTTTTACCATCGAGGTAGGTCAGTAGGCGATTTAAATCTTGTGAAAGGCGACCAAGCTCTACCCATGCACTTTTATTAATCGCTGGTAATACCAAAGGAAGTTTATTCAGCGAAGCCATCCTGAGCCATTCTCCTTTTTTATAGGAACCTCTTTTTTCTTCCAGAATAGATAATTCATTTTCATTTAATCTGACACTTACACAGTATGATCTGATTTCATTCTCTGGTAACCGTTCAGTATGAAATTTTCCCCTCCTCGATGTTTTTGTTAAATCAAGCTGTTGTTTTTGAGGATTATAATGCATATAAATACCTAAATTTTAATCGTGTCATGAACCATATATAAAAGATAATAATAAAACGTCAAGTGTGTAATGTTGTAAATATAATATTTGGTAATCTGGATTTTATAAAATGTAAGTTTTATCCGCCATGCGGAAGTGATTATTTTAACAGGAGTGTTGCTGTCATTCCAATTTTGTAATGTGCATAAACTGGTTGATATTTTTATGTTTTATAATATAATTTTTATAGAGTAATATGAGATGGATTTAGAAGGAAGAACAATGAAAAAAGACATTAAAGAAATGGAAAGGATAATTGATATCATTAATGCTTGTTCTATGGACATAAATTCATATGGTGATATATCTTATAATTTGTTAGTGCATAAAGAAAATTCTTCGAGCGATTTATTTGAAAAAATTAATGCAATATTGAATGCTCGGATACATCATAAAAAGAAAAATACATTTTATGTTGAACCATCTACTGGGAAGAATTTATCTGACTTGTTAAGTGAAGATGATTTAGATAATATTGCTTTTTTGGCAGAAAAGATAACTCATTTACCTGTACGTGGCCGATTATATGATGTGTTGTGGCTTTATAAGAAACCAAGGCAACGTGATTTTGCTTCAGAGGCATTAAATGCTTTTTCATCCTTAGATATCAAGGAAGATAATTGGTATGGATACGTAAAGGATGTTTTCTACAGAGCTCTTTATTTACCAAAGTTCACTCAAGAGTTCTCGGCGTATGATGTGATTGAATCAAAAATAATGGCTTGTTTTCATGAGACTAATAATCCCTACTTGTTCTGTGAAATGGCGGATATAATAACATCAAATAGCATCAAAAATGAAGATGATGTCTTAATCAATAAAGTAATAAGGACATTTATCTATAAATCAAAAAAATCAAAAGACTATGTGTCTGCTTATCGTTGTCTAACAATATTATATGAGCGGTATAAAAATGATATCTTCCAAGGAAATGGTGATCATAAATGCCAATTAGTGAATTTATACCATGCCAGATTGTTAGATGAAGAAGGAAGGGAGTATCAAGGCCTGCATGCAGTAAATTGCTTTAATGAATCCTTGAAAAAATATAAAGCCTCAAAAATCACACTTCGTGGGATCTTTGATGTAGATGAAGCTATTACAGCATTAAAAGCTATGATTAGAAAAGAAGGTAAACATGCCTATGAGTCTATGGCAATAATAAAAACAGAACCATTAGACATTTCAGTTGAAGTAAATCGAGCTATAGAACTTGTTTCAGAACAAAAGGATATAATTCATTCTCTTTACAATTTTTGTTTTATTGCCCATCCAGTTAATAAAAAAAGAATGATTAAAGATACGGTTGAAAGTATTAGGAATCACCCATTACAAAGTATATTTCCTTCCATAGTAACTGATAGAGATGGCAGAGTTCTTGCTAAAACAAACGGTGTTGAAATTGATGAATTGAAAGATGAGGATTATAGCATAGAGAATATTATAATTCCATTATCACAAGGTTTTTCAATATATGTATCGCTACAAATACAGGCAAGAATTGCTCCTGCACTTAAACAAATTTGTGAAGAGTATTATATTGATTATAAAGTTATTAAAGATCTTTGTGAACATTGTGGATTTATACCCGATAGTAAAATGGCCCTTTTCTCGCAAGCCCTGCATTTTGGCTTTGAGTACAATTTTTCTGCATCAGTGCACCTATTGGCCCCTCTTTTAGAAGATATAATTAGAAAGATACTTTATGATCAAGGTGAATACTCTGCAATTATAGATAAGAATGCAAAAAGCACTGAAGTATCTATATCAACTCTTTTAGATAAACCAAAAGCTAAGGAAGTTTTTGACGAGAATTTCCTTTTTGAGTTAAAAATGCTATTAACTAACAACATTGGCTCTAATCTGAGAAATGCAGTAGCACACGGGTTATTAGATGACGATACTGCCAGTGGGGGGGATGTTGTTTATCTCTGGTGGAGAATATTAAGATGGGTAATGCTATCTGTCGTGATTGGTCATAATGAATATCAGGAACTAAAAAATGCTCCTGTCATTGAGGAACCTGAATGATTAACAGTTAAATTGTATGTTTATATAAATATTAACCTAAGTTAAATATAGATGGCTATTGTTAAAGCGGTAGCCATTTTTATGTGATTTTGATGGTTGGCTATAGTTCGGTTGACTTTTAATTATTTAGTTAACTGGCTATTGAAGGCGTTTATTTTATTATGGACTGTAGTATTAAGTAATTATAATGTCGGATATGTGGCTATTCTTCCTTTTCCAACCAAAGGGCGGAAAAGCAAGGTCAACCCGAAGAAGCATACGCAGTAGCTTCGTAGGGTTAGCCCTTGCTTGTCTTATAATTGGCATTACTCATTAAAGAACAATAAGATCTTCGCTTGCACAAGCGAAGCTATAATATAAATCTGGCGATTAATTATTATAAAAACATTTAACAAAACCTATTGACATAAATAAAAAATAAGTTATTTATTAAGTATGCCATAAATAAAAGAGTTTTTATGTCATACGTCTCCTGCACTATGTGCAGTTAATATACTACTTGCCCCATATATGGGGATATTGGAAAGGTTACTTTGTTTTTGAAGTAGCCTTTCGTCCTTCAAGGCTCACCATCGCTTCATGCTCCTACCGAAGCCAGCCAAGTCGAAGAACCTTTTCTATCTGAAGCGACTTCGAACACCCGGTTAGAGTCCAAAAAATGTATCACATACGTAGACCAAAGAAAATTCTAGGATAATTACTGTATAATTTTCATAATATTAGATTGGTTACTCAGATACTGCTGCATCATGGGCGTATGGGCGTCGAAATTTTCTATTGTACTCATGGGGTTAAGTCCGGCTCCCTGATGTTAAATGTAGTGTGATGGTTTTTATTTTCGTTGTAATCACATAAGGCGCACATGATACCGGAGTTAATCATTTCAGGGGAAGACGCGAAAGGTGAGTTCTTGATGTCGGTTCCGCGAAAAATGCTGCTTTGCAGCTTTTGCGTGATGACGATGAAACAAGATCGCCAAATTCGTCGGTTGAAGAAACCTCCTCCTTCAGAGACATAGTCCCCTTTAAAATTAAGTTGTAATATAAATGCACCTTAGAGTATGGAGGCAGCATGTCCGGCAAGCGTATCTCTCGTGAAAAACTGACGATTAAAAAAATGATCGATCTTTATCAAGCGAAATGCCCGCAGGCGTCAGCAGAGCCGGAGCATTACGAGGCGTTGTTTGCTTACGCGCAAAAGCGGCTGGATAAATGTGTGTTCGGCGAAGAGAAACCAGCCTGTAAGCAGTGTCCGGTGCACTGTTACCAACCTGCAAAGCGTGAAGAGATGAAACAGATTATGCGTTGGGCCGGGCCGAGAATGCTGTGGCGTCATCCGATCTTAACCGTGCGTCATCTCATCGATGACAAGCGTCCGGTGCCGGAGTTGCCAGAAAAATATCGTCCAAAGAAATAAATCTGCCGGAGAGCCATACTCTCCGGCAAATACGGCGCTTACGCTTTGGTGGCAATCAGGATGGCTGATGCTTTGATCAATGCAATAACGCGCGAGCCAGTGGTGAGTTTCATTTCATCCTGACTTTCATTTGTTACCACTGCCACAATTTCAAAACCCGCATCCGTTTTGATATGGACAGTGGCGTTCACTGCGCCTTCGGTGATTGTCGACACGCTGCCAGCAAACTGGTTGCGAGCAGAGAATTTCAGTCCACAGTCTTCCGTTGCCAGCGTGACCCACGGGGCTTTAATCAGGGCAATCGCTTCTTTCCCTTTCGCCAGACCCAGCGCTTGCTGGCTGCTGTGAGTCACAATTGCCACCAGCTTTGCACCACCTGCCAGCGTCAGTTCTACTTCGTCATTCACCGCGCCCATTGCTACTGCGCTAACTGTTCCGGTTAATTGATTTCTTGCTGAAACTGCCATACTGCCTCCTTTCATTGAATGTTGATCGAGTATAACCACATCTGTTAAATCAATGCCGATTTATCAATTCCCAGTCGCTTCATTCGTGACAGCAGAGTCGTGCGTTTCAGCCCCAGACGTTGCGCAGCGCCTTTAGGCCCGGCAACCACGCCGTTTGTTTCTTTCAGCACGCGAACAATCAACTGATATTCATCTTCGCCCTCCTGGGCGACAACCGTTGCGGCAGGCGGCGTTTCAGGTTCTGGTAAAGCAATATCTGGCAATGACAGCTGCAGCACGTTGCCGCGTGTTAGCAATACCGCGCGCTCAATGACGTTTTCCAGCTCACGCACGTTGCCCGGCCATTCCATGTTGCTCAGGATGCGCAGCGTCTCGGCAGGAATGCTGTCGATATTGCGCCCCAGACGACGGGCAATTTTGAAGGTAAAGGCTTTCGCCAGCAGCGGAATATCTTCCGGACGCTCGCGTAGTGGCGGCAGGTGGATCGGGAATACGTTCAGACGGTAATAGAGATCGCTACGGAACTCTCGGTCGGCGACCATTTTTTTCAGATCGCGGTTAGTCGCGGCAATTAAACGTACGTCCGTCTGAATGATTTTGTTGCTGCCGAGACGTTCAAACTCCTGTTCCTGTAATACACGCAGCAACTTCGGCTGTAACTCCAGCGGCATATCGCCCACTTCATCGAGGAATAGTGAGCTTTTATCCGCCAGTTCAAAACGACCAATGCGCTGAGCGCTGGCACCGGTAAAAGCCCCACGCTCATGACCAAATAGATCGCTTTCCAGCAATCCGGCAGGCATCGCCGCGCAGTTCATTTTGACCATACGGCGATTATTACGCCCACTGAGATTATGGATCGCGCGGGCAATCAGCTCTTTACCTGTACCAGTTTCACCGAGGATCAGAACGGTACTGTCACTTTGCGCCACCATTTCCACTTGTTTAAGTACGCTGTACATGGCTTCGCTGCGGCCAATAATCTCGCCAAATTCACTATCAACATTGTTGAGCTGCTCGGTCAGGGCGAGGTTTTCATCAACCAGCCGTTCTTTCAGACGATGAATTTCCTGATAGGCGAGGGCGTTATCGACAGCGATTGCCACACGTTCGGCAATCTGGCGCAGTAAATTCAGATTGGTAGTGGTAAAGACTTTCTCTTCGCATTGCGCCAGTTTCAGTACGCCCAGCATGGTGTCGCCAGACATCAGCGGTAACAGGCACAAGGTTTGAATCTGATTGCCCCAGGTGTTGAACAACATGCGTTCATAGGGGGCTAAATCGTCCCGCTCGTGGAGATTAATCAACAGCATCTCTTTACTTTTGAAGACGCGTTCGGTGAGGGTTCCGGCTTCATCGACTTCGCTCTGTTCGTGAGCGGGATGCTGTTTATCAAGATAGTGAGTGGAGTAGATGTTGAGTTTGTTCTTACGGTGGCTGCGTAAGACGATGCTGATATCGTCAATGTCGAAGTAGTAGTGGATTTCTTTGGCGACTTCGCTGACCAGTTCGTCCATATCCAGGCGGGAAAGCACCGCGTTAGTGATGGCGACCAGGATGCGGAAGTTATCGCGTTCCCGGCATAGCAACTCGTAGTCGACATTGTTAACGACGCGGCTCTGGATTTGTTCGGTGACGACAGAAACGATCTGCGTAAATGTTTGCAGACGATTGAACTCTTTTTCGCTCCAGGGGCGATCGTCATAACGAATAAATTCACAGCCACCAAAAATATGCCCTTCCGCCGCCAGTGGCATCAGGCAATAGTGACCAAATTTGGGGTATAGCCCACCTGTGGCCAGCTGCGGCCAGGTTTCACAAAATTCTTCGTAACTGCAATGTAGCGTATCAGGGCGCGACAAAATGCTGCGTACCGGACCGTGTGCCAGAACAGTTTCGTCTTCATATTTAATGGGGGTGTCTTTTTCACGCGATGCGTAATAAGACGCACGTTGAGTCTGCGCTTGCCACAACACAATCGCCGCGTTGTCGGCGAGCGCAGAACGCTTTACCAGTTGCGAAAGAGCCTCACACAGCGAGGCCAGATCGGGCTGCTGCAATAGTGTCCGAGTGATGTCGAACAACCCTTGCTGTCCGAGATCACTCATCGGTGTATATGACATTTTATTCTTCCAGGAAAGCACCGCAAAGCGGTGCAAAAGGTCATTGACTAACTATAGGAGATTTAGAATTTTATTAGCATATACGCGGAAGCGGTTCGGCGTGCGGTAGATCGAGGGTTCGTTTCACGCCATACAGACCGGCAAGACGAACACCTTTACGTTCTACTACTTCGCCAATCAGCGCCGCATCTTTTCCCAATGGATGGGAATGTAACGCCGCCAGCACTTGCTCTGCTGCGTTGCGTTCAACGGCGATCACCAGTTTGCCTTCGTTGGCAAAGTTAAGGGCGTCCAGTCCCAGCAGTTCGCAAACGCCGCGCACAGCAGGTTTAACCGGCAGTGCCGCTTCTGAAAGTTCAATACCACAACCGCAGGCTGCCGCGAACTCATGAACCACCGCGTTTACACCACCACGGGTGGCATCACGCAGCGCTTTCACGCCGGGAATGTCACGCAGCGTCTGAATAAGCGGCGTCAGCACCGCGCAGTCGCTGACCAGTTCTCCATCCAGCCCTAGTTGCTCACGCAGGTTAAGGATAGTCGCCCCATGGTCGCCGAGTGTACCGCTAACCAGCAATACATCGCCTGCGGTTAGCGTCTGTGCGCCCCAGTGAATATTCGCCGGAATTGCGCCCATGCCAGCGGTGTTGATAAACAGTTTATCTGCCGCGCCGCGCTGTACCACTTTGGTATCGCCAGTAACGATGGCAATGCCTGCCGCGCGGGCGGTTTCTGCCATGCTGGTCACTACGGCTTTCAGTGTCTCCATCGGCAATCCTTCTTCGAGGATAAAGCCACAGGAGAGATAGCGCGGAATTGCGCCACTGACCGCAACGTCATTGGCGGTGCCGCAAATCGCCAGCTTGCCGATATTACCGCCAGGAAAGAACAGCGGGTCAATGACGTAACTGTCGGTTGAGAACGCCAGACGGTCGCCTTCCGCTACCAGCTGTGCCAAATCAAGACGGGCCTGATCTTCCTGCTCTGCCAGCCACGGGTTGGCAAAGGCTTCCATAAACAGGCTGTTGATTAATTGCTGCATCGCCTGGCCGCCGCTACCGTGGGCGAGTTGGATATTATTCACGCTTCACTCTCCTGCTGACGATACTGATACCACGCGGCGCACGCTCCTTCGGAGGAAACCATCAGCGCACCAAACGCGGTTTGAGGATTACAGGTGTTACCAAACAGCGGGCATTGATGCGGCTTACATTTGCCCGTCAAGACTTCGCCACAACGCGCACGCGGGTCATCGCAGACCTGCTGCGGTGCCGGGCGGAAATGTGCTTCGGCATCGAATCGTTGATAATCCGGCGTCAGGTGCACGCCAGAAGATTCAATCACGCCTAAGCCGCGCCATTCACTGTCGCCGTTGACACAGAACACATCAGCAATCGCCCGTTGCGCCAGCAGGTTACCGGCATCCGGTACCACCCGACGATACTGATTCTCTACCTTGCTGTGGGCCGCTATTTTCTGCTCCACCAGCATCACCACGCCTTGAAGTAGATCAAGGGGTTCGAAACCAGCGACCACCAGCGGGCGATGAAAATCGCTGGCGATAAAATTATAGGCATCAGTGCCGATAACCATACTGACGTGGCCCGGCGCGAGGAACGCGTCGATACCGTTATCTGGCTGTTCCAGCAAACTGCGCAGCGTCGGGATAAGCGTAATGTGCTGGCAGAAGAAGTAAAAATTCTGCACATCGCGGGCTTTCGCCTGTTGCAGAGTGATGGCGGTGGTCGGCATGGTGGTTTCAAAACCTAAGCCGAAGAATACCACTTTACGGGTTGGATTCTCCTGCGCCAGTTTTAACGCATCCATTGGCGAGTAAACGATGCGCACATCGGCACCGCGTGCTTTTGCCTGCAACAGCGACCCCTGTTTCCCTGGTACGCGCATGGCATCGCCAAAGGTACAGAAGATGACTTCCGGATGGCTGGCAATCTCCAGGCAGGTGTCGATTCTACCCATTGGCAGTACGCACACAGGGCAACCCGGACCGTGGATAAACTCAACGTTTTCCGGTAGCAACTGGTCGAGGCCGAATTTAAAAATGGCGTGGGTATGACCGCCACACACTTCCATAATCCGCAGAGGGCGTTCGGCGGTGTAAGAGAGATGTGAAGCACGTTCGCGCAGATGCTCAATTAACTGCATCACCTGTTCCGGCGCGCGATATTCATCAACAAAACGCATTATTTTTCCTCGCCATACAACAGCGCGCCGACATCTGGCTCAACGTCAAACATGTTTTGTAAGGCGTCGAGAGTGTCGCGTGCTTCGGCTTCATTAATTACGCTCATGGCAAAGCCAACGTGAACCAGTACCCACTGGCCCACGCGTGGCTGACCGTTTTCATCGCAGCTGCCGACTAACGTTAAATCGACATCGCGCTGAATGCCGCAGACGTCGACTTTCGCCTGGTTGCCGTCAATGGTGCGTATCTGGCCGGGAACGCCTATGCACATCGCTGTGTCTCCAGCCAGTTCAGCCACTGGTCCATCCCTTCGCCGCTGGTGGCGGAAATAAGGATGATTTCAATTTCTGGATTGACTTCACGGGCGCAGGCGATGCACTTCTCAACGTCAAAGTTGAGATACGGCAGCAGGTCAACTTTGTTGAGCAGCATCAGCGAGGCGGCGGCAAACATATGCGGATATTTCAGCGGTTTGTCTTCACCTTCGGTAACGGAAAGCACCGCCACTTTGTGTTTTTCACCGAGATCGAAGCTGGCCGGGCACACGAGGTTGCCGACGTTTTCGATAAACAGAATACCGTTATCGTCCAGTGGCAGGCGCGGCGCGGCGTCGGCAATCATCTGTGCGTCAAGATGGCAGCCTTTACCGGTGTTCACCTGAATCGCTGGCGTGCCGGTAGCACGAATGCGCGCGGCATCGTTCACGGTTTGCTGGTCGCCTTCAATAACTGCGCACGGAACGCTGTCTTTCAGGCGCATTAAGGTTTCCGTCAGCAGGGTGGTTTTACCGGAACCAGGGCTGGAAACCAGGTTGAGCACCAGTTGCTTGCGGGCAGCAAAGTGCGCGCGGTTGCGTTCAGCCAGACGGTTATTTTTGTCCAGCACGTCAATTTCGACTTCCAGCATCCGACGCTGGCTCATGCCCGGCGCGTGAGTGCCCGCTTCGCCATGACCGTAATGCAGGTCGCCTTCTTCAGTCTGGCTGGGGGTAAATTCAGGCGCTTTAATGCCGGTGATTTTCATCTTCGGGCGTGCCGCCGGGGCAAATGGCGCGCTACGAAACGCGGAATGAGGGTTATGTTCATCACCCTCGATATACAGGTTGCCTTCACCGCAACCGCATGTTGTACACATCGCTCACTCCTGGTCTATTTCTATCCGCCGAATCTGTAAACCGTCGTCTGCCACAATCTGTAGCATGTCACCATGACACTGTGGACAGCGGCGGACGCGCTGGGTCAGTAGCGTCACATACTGTTGGCATGTTTCACACCAGCATTCGGCCTCTTGTTCTTCGAGGTGCAGTTTACAACCTTCCGCCACGCTGCCGCGGCAAACCAGATCAAAACAAAAGGCAAGAGAGCTGGTTTCGACACAAGAAAATGCGCCAATTTTGAGCCAGACCCCAGTTACGCGTTTTGCGCCGTGTTTTGCGGCCTGCTGTTCGATCAATTCCAGTGCCCGTTGGCAGAGGGTTATTTCGTGCATATCGCCTCCCATTAACTATTGCCAGCTACAAGCAATAATTGTGCCAGTGTTGATTATCCCTGCGGTGAATAATGTCGATGATGTCGAAATGACACGTCGACACGGCGACGAAATTCATCTTTAGCTTAGAAATCGATTTAATAACAATGAATTAAAAGTTGGCACAAAAAATGCTTAAAGCTGGCATCTCTGTTAAACGGGTAACCTGACAATGACTATTTGGGAAATAAGCGAGAAAGCCGATTACATCGCACAGCGGCATCGTCGCCTACAGGACCAGTGGCACATCTACTGCAATTCGCTGGTTCAGGGGATCACGTTATCGAAAGCGCGCCTGCATCACGCCATGAGCTGCGCGCCGGACAAAGAACTCTGTTTCGTCCTTTTTGAACATTTTCGCATTTACGTCACCCTGGCGGATGGCTTTAACAGCCACACCATCGAGTATTACGTCGAAACAAAAGATGGCGAAGACAAACAGCGGATTGCGCAGGCGCAGTTGAGCATTGACGGCATGATTGATGGCAAGGTCAACATCCGCGATCGCGAACAAGTTCTGGAACACTATCTCGAAAAAATCGCTGGCGTTTACGACAGCTTATATACCGCCATTGAAAACAATGTGCCGGTGAATTTAAGCCAACTGGTAAAGGGACAAAGCCCGGCAGCATGAGCTGAGGCTTTGCCCGTTTTGCAGGCGTTACGCCTGTTTGGGGATGGGCGTGTCGATGAGTGTCGAAAATGACATTTCATCGGCATGTTTTCGTCAAAAATGACAATCACCTGAGGAATGCCTGGTGAATCGTTTTGTAATTGCTGACTCCACGCTCTGTATCGGCTGCCACACTTGTGAGGCTGCCTGTTCAGAGACGCATCGCCAGCACGGCCTGCAATCAATGCCGCGCCTGAGAGTGATGCTCAATGAAAAAGAATCTGCGCCGCAGCTCTGTCACCACTGTGAAGATGCACCCTGCGCAACGGTCTGCCCGGTTAACGCCATCACTCGTGTTGATGGTGCTGTGCAGTTGAATGAAAGTCTGTGCGTAAGCTGCAAACTGTGTGGTATCGCCTGCCCGTTTGGCGCAATTGAATTTTCCGGCAGCCGTCCGCTGGATATTCCGGCAAACGCCAATACCCCGAAAGCGCCACCGGCACCGCCTGCTCCGGCGCGTGTCAGCACATTGCTTGACTGGGTGCCAGGTATTCGCGCGATCGCCGTCAAATGTGACCTTTGTAGCTTTGATGAACAAGGTCCGGCCTGCGTGCGGATGTGCCCGACTAAAGCCCTGCATCTGGTGGATAACACCGATATCGCCCGCGTCAGCAAACGTAAGCGTGAGCTGACTTTTAACACGGACTTTGGCGATCTCACCTTGTTTCAGCAGGCTCAAAGTGGAGAGGCTAAATGAGCGCAATTTCCCTGATCAATAGCGGCGTGGCGTGGTTTGTCGCCGCCGCTGTTCTGGCATTTCTCTTTTCTTTTCAAAAAGCGCTAAGTGGCTGGATAGCCGGAATTGGCGGCGCGGTGGGTAGCCTGTATACGGTAGCCGCGGGCTTCACTGTGCTGACTGGCGCGGTTGGCGTGAGCGGTGCGCTGTCGCTGGTAAGCTACGATGTGCAAATCTCTCCGCTTAACGCGATTTGGCTGATTACACTCGGCCTATGCGGTCTGTTTGTCAGCCTCTACAACATTGACTGGCATCGCCACGCGCAGGTGAAATGCAACGGCTTGCAGATCAATATGTTGATGGCTGCCGCCGTCTGTGCCGTCATCGCCAGCAACCTCGGCATGTTCGTGGTAATGGCCGAAATCATGGCCCTGTGTGCGGTGTTCCTCACCAGCAACAGCAAAGAGGGCAAACTGTGGTTTGCGCTGGGGCGTCTTGGCACTCTGCTGCTGGCGATTGCCTGCTGGCTGCTGTGGCAGCGTTACGGCACGCTGGATCTGCGCCTGCTGGATATGCGTATGCAACAGCTGCCGCTCGGTTCCGATATCTGGCTGCTCGGTGTGATTGGCTTTGGCCTGCTGGCCGGGATTATTCCGCTGCACGGCTGGGTGCCACAGGCACATGCCAACGCCTCTGCGCCAGCTGCCGCGCTGTTTTCCACGGTAGTCATGAAAATTGGCCTGCTGGGCATTTTAACTCTGTCACTACTGGGCGGTAACGCACCGCTGTGGTGGGGGATCGCACTGCTGGTACTCGGCATGATCACCGCATTCGTCGGCGGTCTGTATGCGTTGATGGAACACAATATCCAACGTCTGCTGGCTTACCACACCCTGGAAAATATCGGCATTATCCTGCTGGGGCTGGGCGCTGGCGTAACGGGTATCGCGCTCGAACAACCGGCGCTGATTGCCCTTGGTCTGGTTGGTGGTCTGTACCATCTGATTAACCATAGCCTGTTCAAGAGCGTACTGTTCCTTGGTGCGGGGAGCGTCTGGTTCCGTACCGGTCATCGCGATATCGAAAAACTCGGTGGTATTGGCAAGAAAATGCCGGTTATCTCCATCGCCATGTTAGTCGGGCTGATGGCAATGGCTGCGCTGCCGCCGCTGAACGGTTTTGCCGGGGAATGGGTTATCTATCAATCCTTCTTCAAACTGAGCAATAGTGGCGCGTTTGTTGCCCGTCTTCTCGGGCCGCTGCTCGCCGTGGGGCTGGCAATTACCGGTGCGCTGGCGGTGATGTGTATGGCGAAAGTTTATGGCGTCACTTTCCTTGGCGCGCCGCGTACCAAAGAGGCCGAAAACGCCACCTGTGCGCCGCTCCTGATGAGCGTAAGCATAGTGGCACTGGCGATTTGCTGCGTAATTGGCGGTGTTGCTGCGCCGTGGCTACTGCCGATGCTCTCTGCTGCTGTACCTCTGCCGCTGGAGCCTGCTAACACCACCGTTTCTCAACCAATGATCACGTTGCTGCTGATTGCCTGCCCGCTGCTGCCATTCATCATTATGGCGATTTGCAAAGGCGATCGTTTGCCGTCGCGTTCCCGCGGCGCGGCCTGGGTGTGCGGCTACGACCATGAAAAATCAATGGTGATTACCGCTCACGGTTTTGCCATGCCGGTGAAACAGGCGTTTGCGCCGGTGCTGAAACTACGCAAATGGCTGAATCCGGTGTCTCTGGTGCCGGGCTGGCAGTGCGAGGGGAGTGCGTTGCTGTTCCGCCGGATGGCGCTGGTTGAACTGGCGGTGCTGGTGGTGATTATTGTTTCACGAGGAGCCTGAGAATGAGTGTTTTATATCCGTTAATTCAGGCGCTGGTGCTATTTGCCGTTGCGCCGCTGCTCTCCGGTATTACCCGTGTGGCGCGTGCCCGTCTGCATAACCGTCGCGGGCCGGGCGTGTTGCAGGAGTATCGCGACATTATCAAACTGCTGGGCCGCCAGAGCGTTGGCCCGGATGCCTCCGGCTGGGTGTTCCGCCTGACGCCGTATGTGATGGTGGGCGTCATGCTGACTATCGCCACTGCGCTGCCGGTGGTGACCGTCGGCTCTCCGCTGCCGCAACTGGGCGATTTGATCACCTTACTGTATCTCTTCGCCATCGCGCGTTTCTTCTTTGCCATTTCTGGTCTGGATACTGGTAGCCCGTTTACCGCTATCGGCGCGAGCCGTGAAGCGATGCTTGGCGTGTTGGTTGAACCGATGCTGCTGCTTGGTCTGTGGGTCGCCGCACAGGTTGCCGGTTCCACCAACATCAGCAACATCACCGACACCGTTTATCACTGGCCACTGAGCCAGAGCATCCCGCTGGTGCTGGCGCTTTGTGCCTGTGCGTTCGCCACCTTTATCGAAATGGGCAAACTGCCGTTCGACCTGGCGGAAGCCGAGCAGGAGTTGCAGGAAGGTCCGCTCTCTGAGTATAGCGGCAGCGGCTTTGGCGTCATGAAATGGGGCATCAGCCTGAAACAGCTGGTGGTGTTGCAGATGTTCGTCGGGGTGTTTATTCCGTGGGGACAAATGGAAACCTTCACCGTTGGTGGGCTGCTGCTGGCGCTGGTGATTGCCATCGTCAAACTGGTGGTTGGCGTCCTGGTTATCGCGCTGTTCGAAAACAGCATGGCCCGTCTGCGTCTTGATATTACTCCGCGCATTACCTGGGCTGGGTTTGGCTTTGCATTTTTAGCGTTCGTCTCCTTGCTGGCGGCGTGATTAAAGAGAGTTTGAGCATGTCTGAAGAAAAATTAGGTCAACATTATCTCGCCGCGCTGAATGAGGCATTTCCGGGCGTCGTGCTGGACCACGCCTGGCAGACCAAAGATCAGCTGACCGTGACCGTGAAAGTGAACTATCTGCCGGAAGTGGTGGAGTTCCTCTACTACAAACAGGGCGGTTGGCTGTCGGTGCTGTTTGGTAACGACGAACGCAAACTGAATGGTCATTACGCTGTTTACTATGTGCTGTCGATGGAGAAGGGCACCAAGTGCTGGATTACGGTTCGCGTCGAAGTTGACGCCAATAAACCAGAATATCCGTCCGTGACGCCACGTGTTCCGGCGGCGGTGTGGGGCGAGCGTGAAGTGCGCGATATGTACGGTTTGATTCCGGTTGGGCTGCCGGATGAGCGCCGTCTGGTGCTGCCGGATGACTGGCCGGATGAACTTTATCCTCTGCGTAAAGACAGCATGGATTATCGTCAGCGTCCGGCACCGACTACCGATGCTGAAACCTACGAGTTCATCAACGAACTGGGCGACAAGAAAAACAACGTCGTGCCGATTGGTCCACTGCACGTCACTTCTGACGAACCGGGTCACTTCCGTCTGTTCGTCGATGGTGAAAACATTATCGACGCCGACTACCGCCTGTTCTACGTCCATCGCGGCATGGAAAAACTGGCGGAAACCCGTATGGGTTACAACGAAGTGACCTTCCTCTCTGACCGTGTGTGCGGGATCTGCGGCTTTGCTCACAGCACCGCCTATACCACGTCGGTGGAAAACGCGATGGGTATTCAGGTGCCAGAACGCGCGCAGATGATCCGCGCCATTCTGCTGGAGGTAGAACGCCTGCACTCGCATCTGCTCAATCTCGGCCTGGCCTGTCACTTTACCGGCTTCGACTCCGGCTTTATGCAGTTCTTCCGCGTGCGTGAAACCTCCATGAAAATGGCAGAGATCCTTACCGGTGCACGTAAAACCTACGGCCTGAACCTGATCGGCGGGATTCGTCGCGATCTGCTGAAAGACGACATGATCCAGACCCGCCAGCTGGCACAACAGATGCGTCGTGAAGTGCAGGAGCTGGTGGATGTGCTGCTGAGCACACCGAACATGGAACAACGCACCGTCGGCATTGGTCGTCTGGACCCGGAAATCGCTCGCGACTTCAGTAACGTTGGCCCGATGGTTCGTGCCAGCGGTCACGCCCGTGATACCCGTGCCGATCACCCGTTTGTTGGTTATGGCCTGCTGCCAATGGAAGTCCACAGCGAGCGGGGCTGCGACGTTATTTCCCGTCTGAAAGTGCGTATCAACGAAGTCTATACCGCGCTGAATATGATCGATTACGGTCTGGATAACCTGCCGGGCGGCCCGCTGATGGTGGAAGGCTTTACCTACATTCCGCACCGTTTCGCGCTGGGCTTTGCCGAAGCGCCGCGCGGCGACGATATCCACTGGAGCATGACCGGCGACAACCAGAAGCTGTACCGCTGGCGCTGCCGTGCGGCGACCTACGCGAACTGGCCGACCCTGCGCTACATGCTGCGCGGTAACACCGTTTCCGATGCGCCGTTGATTATCGGTAGCCTGGACCCTTGCTACTCCTGTACCGACCGCATGACCGTAGTCGATGTACGTAAGAAGAAGAGCAAAGTGGTGCCGTACAAAGAACTCGAGCGTTACAGCATTGAGCGTAAAAACTCGCCGCTGAAATAAGGAATCGCCATGTTTACCTTTATCAAAAAAGTCATCAAAACCGGCACGGCGACTTCGTCTTATCCGCTGGAGCCGATTGCGGTTGATAAAAACTTCCGTGGTAAGCCAGAGCAGAACCCGCAGCAGTGCATCGGCTGTGCGGCCTGCGTCAATGCCTGCCCGTCAAACGCCTTAACGGTTGAAACTGACCTCGCCACAGGAGAGCTGGCGTGGCAGTTCAATCTTGGACGCTGCATCTTCTGTGGACGCTGCGAAGAGGTCTGCCCGACGGCGGCGATTAAGCTGTCGCAAGAGTACGAACTGGCGGTGTGGAAGAAAGAAGACTTCCTGCAACAGTCCCGCTTCGCGCTGTGCAACTGCCGCGTCTGCAATCGTCCTTTCGCCGTCCAGAAAGAGATCGACTACGTCATTGCGCTGCTTAAGCACAACGGCGACAGCCGCGCGGAAAACCACCGCGAAAGCTTTGAGACTTGCCCGGAATGTAAGCGCCAGAAATGCCTGGTGCCGTCCGACCGTATTGAACTGACTCGCCATATGAAAGAGGCCATCTGATGAGCAATTTATTAGGCCCCCGTGACGCCAACGGCATTCCGGTCCCGATGACGGTGGATGAATCCATCGCCAGCATGAAGGCGTCGTTACTGAAAAAAATCAAACGTTCTGCCTACGTTTATCGCGTGGACTGCGGCGGCTGTAACGGTTGCGAAATCGAAATTTTCGCCACGCTTTCGCCGCTGTTCGATGCAGAACGCTTCGGCATTAAAGTCGTCCCGTCACCGCGTCATGCGGATATTTTACTGTTTACCGGCGCGGTCACCCGTGCAATGCGATCCCCTGCGCTGCGTGCGTGGCAGTCCGCGCCGGACCCGAAAATCTGTATCTCTTACGGTGCCTGCGGTAACAGCGGCGGGATCTTCCACGATCTCTACTGCGTGTGGGGCGGTACGGATAAAATCGTTCCAGTGGATGTTTATATCCCTGGCTGCCCGCCAACGCCTGCCGCCACGCTGTACGGCTTTGCGATGGCGCTCGGCCTGCTGGAGCAGAAAATCCACGCCCGTGGGCCGGGTGAGCAGGATGAACAACCGGCGGAGATTCTGCATGGCGATATGGTGCAGCCGCTGCGCGTGAAAGTGGATCGCGAAGCACGCCGCCTGGCGGGTTATCGTTACGGTCGCCAGATTGCCGATGATTTCCTGACGCAATTAGGGCAGGGCGAAGAACAGGTTGCACGCTGGCTGGAAGCGGAAAACGATCCGCGTCTGAACGAGATTGTCAGCCATCTGAATCATGTTGTTGAAGAGGCGCGTATCCGATGAGTGAAAAGGTGGTGTTCAGTCAACTGAGCCGTAAATTCATTGATGAGAACGATGCTACGCCCGCCGAGGCGCAGCAGGTGGTCTATTACAGCCTGGCGATTGGTCACCACCTTGGGGTTATCGATTGCCTGGAAGCGGCGCTCACCTGCCCGTGGGATGAATATCTGGCATGGATTGCCACTCTGGAGGCGGGCAGCGAAGCCCGCCGTAAAATGGAAGGCGTGCCGAAATATGGTGAGATCGTCATCGACATTAACCATGTGCCGATGCTGGCCAACGCATTCGATAAAGCCCGGGCAGCGCAAACTTCGCAGCAGAAGGAATGGAGTACAATGCTGTTAAGTATGCTGCATGATATTCATCAGGAAAACGCCATCTATTTGATGGTGAGGAGACTGCGTGACTGACGTTTTACTCTGTGTTGGCAATAGCATGATGGGCGATGATGGCGCAGGCCCGCTACTGGCGGAAAAGTGCGCCGCCGCGCCGAAAGGTAACTGGGTAGTGATTGACGGCGGTAGCGCACCGGAAAACGACATTGTCGCTATCCGCGAACTGCGCCCGACACGGCTGCTTATTGTCGACGCCACGGATATGGGGCTAAACCCTGGCGAGATCCGCATCATCGACCCGGCTGACATCGCCGAGATGTTTATGATGACTACCCATAACATGCCGCTGAACTATCTTATCGACCAGTTGAAAGAAGATATTGGCGAAGTGATTTTCCTTGGCATCCAGCCGGATATCGTCGGCTTTTACTACCCGATGACTCAGCAGATTAAAGATGCGGTGGAAACGGTGTATCAGCGGCTGGAAGGCTGGGAAGGAAATGGCGGCTTCGCGCAGTTAGCGGCGGAAGAATAATTCTTCATTAGGGAATTCAGGGAATTGAACATCAAAACAGGGATGTGCGCTTTTTTATTGAGCTTAGTGCTGCCTGCACAGGCCACCAGCTTTACCGAATATCTGCCAATGAGTGACAGCGAATACGCGCAAAAGCGGGCGCTGAAACCTCTCCTGACCATGCCTTATGATGCCGATCAAAACTGGCATTTTAGAAAAGTGGGCGTTGCAGGCGTAACGCTTGAGAAGATGCCAAATGAAGATGATTACTGGCGATTAACCGCTAAGGACCGTGCCGGTAAATCCTGGTTTGTGCCTGTGGGTGTGCTGCAAAATATGGCGGGTAATGCGCAATTTTACCGTGCTGACCTCGATCGTAATGGCATTCAGGATTTGGTTATCTGGCGAGGTGTTTCGGGAAACGGGCTGGCGCCTTCCTCGTTTTTGATCCTGATGACCTTTAATCAGCAAGGTCGCCCGTGTGTTTTCCAGGTCGATGGTTTTTACACCGCAAACGAAACTGGCGTTGATGATTTGCTTGATTTACAAGGCAATGGTCACACGCAATTGCTGGATATGCAGTTTGATTCCGGTTACTGGATAACCAGTTTGTATCAGGTAAAAGAGGCCAAATGGCAGCGCGTTCACGGCTGGTTTGGCAAGTTAAGCTACCCCGCACTCACGCGTTTTACCTATACCTCCAACCGTAAACTCGTCATTAAACCTGTCGCCGGACGTAACCCGCAAACGAAAGATCTGGCGCTGACACAGCGTTGTTTAATAAAGGGTGATGTGCTTGATGGGGTGAATCAGAACTGACTTTTTGCAGAGTGGCTATGAGGATTTTTGTAGTAATTATATCGTGCGCAAGTGTTTACATATTGTGAACTTGGATTTGATAAGCTATAGTGTTCCGAACATATAAGGATAGAACTCGCAGATGTGGCTGTTTACTTACTATAAGGAAGTTAAAACTTAAAAATGCACATCATTTCTAAAGCGCCATTTGAAGAGTCTGCGCGTAAATATCCTAACGACGCTCTGGCTCTTCAGGCATTGTATCGGGTTATTAAGGAAACGGATTTTTCTACGCCAGAAGAAATGCGAACGGCGTTTCCCAACCTCGACAATTTTAAATATCGCAACAAATGGTACGTTCTGGATGTAGGTGGGAACAACCTAAGGGTGATTGCCTACATAAACTTTGTTAATAAGCGGTTCTTTGTGAAGCACATAACTAATCACGCCGAGTATGACAAACTGACACGTTACTACAGAGAGAACAAAGAATGACTGCTAATGCTGTACGCGCTGTTAAAGCAACAAGAGAACTGGTCAATGCAGTCCCCTTTCTGGGAGGCAGTGACTCAGAAGATGATTATCGTGAAGCACTGGAACTGGTCGAATATTTGATTGAAGAAGATGACACCAATCCACTTATCGACTTTCTGACGAGCCGCATTGCAGAATATGAAAACAACAACGAAAAGTTTGCAGAGTTCGACAAAGCCGTTGCGGCAATGCCTGTTGGTGTGGCGTTACTTCGCACGCTGATTGATCAACATAATCTGACCTATGCGGATTTGAAGAACGAAATCGGCTCTAAATCCCTGGTCAGCCAGATCTTGTCTGGACAACGATCCCTGACGATATCCCACATTAAGGCACTTTCAGCCCGATTTGGCGTTAAGCCGGAATGGTTTCTTTGACTGATGGCAGACGCTAAATCGCCTGATGCGCTACGCCTATCGGGCTTTGAAAGGGCGCAGATTCTTAATTTTGCGCGCCCTTGTTTGTCATTCAGGCTGTTGTCTTTACTACTCTTAATTTATCAGTAAGCTCAATCAGATATGCTTTTGCTTTTTCGCGTGCTCGCCCCTCGAAAAGCATTATCCACTCATGTGTGTCGTCGATTGTTTGTAAACGGCCCTGGAGTTTTTTGCTGAAAGTCGACGTGAGCTGATAACCGTCGAGTTGATCAATTTGTTTACTCGATGTGATTTTTTTCCCGGCTGCTTTTTGAATGATAAGTTCAACGAGACTGATAACATTATTATCGTAGAGAAATTCTTCATCTCCCTGAAATCCGAACAAATCTTCATGCTGGCTTAAGCGTTGAACAATTGACTCGGCATCAAAGGTCGAATCATCTTGCAGTTGTTCCTCTACCCAATTAATCAAATCCAGCCCTTCGTCGCTTTCGAGAGCCTCCATTCCCCATGAACCCATTTTGTATCCTTACCTGTTATTTCAGTCGAAATAGTATTATTCAATAAAGGTTCATCGCTAATCTGCGATGAACCTCAAAATACAATCATATGGATAGCTGACAAAGTGGTCGTTGTTCACGCCGTATCCGGCACGGTTGCTTCCCTTAAATCCTCCCCGTTACTGGCAATTACTTTTTTATACCACCAGAACGACTTGTCGGAAAAAAGTACCCAGATGTGGACTGGCAACGATAAATACTGTCATCACATGTCATCGTCACTAGTGTCGATGACATCGTTTTTCCTGTAGTACAGAATTTAATTTCCTTAAATAACAGTAAATTAAAAACTGGCATGATTTGTGAATGTATCGGCGCATTAACTGTTATTGCTGGAGAATTTGATGAACCGTTTCATCATTGCTGACGCGAGTAAATGTATTGGTTGCCGTACCTGTGAAGTAGCGTGCGTGGTTTCTCATCAGGAAAATCAGGACTGTGCATCGCTGACCCCGGAAACATTTTTACCGCGTATCCATGTCATTAAAGGTGTGAACATTTCCACGGCGACAGTTTGCCGTCAGTGTGAAGATGCACCGTGCGCTAACGTCTGCCCGAATGGTGCTATCAGCCGTGATAAAGGGTTTGTTCATGTCATGCAGGAACGTTGTATTGGTTGCAAAACCTGCGTTGTGGCTTGCCCGTATGGTGCGATGGAAGTGGTGGTGCGTCCGGTGATTCGCAACAGCGGCGCAGGGCTGAATGTACGGGCTGACAAAGCCGAAGCCAATAAATGCGACCTGTGCAACCATCGTGAAGACGGCCCGGCGTGTATGGCGGCTTGCCCGACCCATGCGCTGATTTGTGTCGATCGTAATAAACTTGAACAACTGAGCGCAGAAAAACGCCGCCGCACGGCGCTGATGTTCTAAAAATCTTACAGAACTGTTCTGGTATCAAAGGAATTCCCGGAAATATTCGTAGAATACGAAGCGGGCAGTATCGCCGACCTGTGACTGCCGGATGCGACGCTGTCGTGTCCGGCTGGGCGGGTTACGCAATTCATGATGGCGGGAATAACTCAATGGCAAAAAACACATCTTGCGGTGTCCAACTGCGTATTCGTGGCAAAGTGCAGGGCGTCGGTTTTCGTCCGTTTGTCTGGCAACTGGCACAGCAATTAAATCTTCACGGCGATGTCTGTAATGACGGCGATGGCGTAGAAGTCCGGCTGCTGGAAGATCCGGAAACGTTTCTTGTTCAATTGCATCAGCACTGCCCGCCACTGGCGCGTATTGATAGCGTCGAGCGTGAGCCGTTTATCTGGTCACAACTGCCCACTGAGTTCACCATCCGCCAGAGCGCGGGTGGCGTCATGAATACGCAAATTGTTCCCGATGCCGCGACTTGCCCTGCTTGTCTTGCCGAAATGAATACCCCAGGCGAACGACGCTGGCGTTATCCGTTTATCAACTGTACTCACTGTGGTCCGCGTTTCACCATTATTCGCGCCATGCCTTACGACCGCCCGTTTACCGTGATGGCGGCGTTTCCGCTGTGTCCGGCTTGTGACAAAGAGTACTGTGACCCGCTCGATCGTCGCTTCCACGCCCAGCCGGTGGCCTGCCCGGAGTGTGGCCCCCATCTTGAATGGGTAAGTCATGGTGAACATGCAGAACAAGAGGCGGCATTACAGGCAGCTATCGCACAGTTAAAAATGGGCAACATTGTCGCCATCAAAGGGATTGGCGGATTTCATCTTGCCTGCGATGCACGTAACAGTAACGCGGTGGCGACACTTCGGGCGCGCAAACATCGCCCGGCGAAACCGCTGGCGGTCATGTTGCCAGTGGCTGACGGTTTACCAGACGCTGCGCGCCAGTTGCTTACCACGCCCGCCGCGCCGATTGTGCTGGTGGATAAAAAATATGTACCTGAGCTTTGTGATGATATCGCCCCTGACCTTAACGAAGTCGGGGTAATGTTGCCTGCGAACCCGCTCCAGCATTTGCTGTTACAGGAACTGCAATGCCCGCTGGTGATGACCTCCGGCAACCTGAGCGGTAAACCACCGGCTATCAGCAACGAACAGGCGCTGGCGGATTTGCAGGGCATTGCCGACGGATTCTTGATACATAACCGCGACATCGTGCAGCGGATGGATGATTCGGTGGTGCGCGAAAGCGGCGAAATGCTGCGCCGTTCGCGGGGGTATGTGCCGGATGCGCTGGCTTTGCCTCCGGGCTTTAAAAATGTTCCGCCTGTGCTGTGTCTCGGCGCGGATCTGAAAAATACCTTCTGCCTGGTGCGCGGCGAACAAGCGGTGTTGAGTCAGCATCTGGGCGATTTAAGTGACGATGGCATCCAGATGCAGTGGCGCGAAGCGTTACGCCTGATGCAAAACATCTACGATTTCACTCCGCAATACGTTGTGCATGACGCGCATCCGGGCTATGTCTCCAGCCAGTGGGCGCGTGAGATGAATCTGCCGACGCAAACGGTGCTGCATCATCATGCCCACGCAGCGGCGTGTCTGGCAGAACACCTCTGGCCTCTGGATGGCGGAGATGTCATTGCGTTGACGCTCGACGGTATTGGTATGGGGGAGAACGGCGCTTTGTGGGGCGGCGAGTGCTTGCGGGTGAACTATCGCGAATGCCAGCACCTGGGCGGCTTGCCCGCAGTGGCGCTTCCGGGGGGCGATTTGGCTGCGAAGCAGCCGTGGCGAAACCTGCTGGCGCAGTGCCTGCACTTTGTGCCGGAGTGGCAGAATTACTCTGAAACGGCAAGTGTGCAACAGCAAAACTGGAGCGTGCTGGCGCGGGCTATTGAGCGTGGAATTAACGCGCCGCTGGCATCGTCGTGTGGACGTTTGTTCGATGCCGTAGCGGCGGCGCTGGGCTGTGCGCCAGCCACGTTAAGTTATGAAGGTGAAGCGGCTTGTGCGCTGGAGGCGCTGGCGGCTTCGTGCCACGGCGTGACGCATCCGGTGACGATGCCGCTGGTGGACAATCAACTGGATCTCGCCACTTTCTGGCAGCAGTGGCTGAGCTGGCAGGCTCCGGTTAATCAACGCGCGTGGGCGTTTCATGATGCGCTGGCGCAGGGTTTTGCCGCGTTGATGCGTGAGCAGGCCACGATGCGGGGTATCACTACGCTGGTATTTAGCGGCGGAGTTATTCATAACTGTTTGCTGCGTGCACGTCTGGCGCATTATCTTGCTGATTTTACGTTGCTCTTCCCACAAAGTTTACCTGCGGGCGATGGCGGGTTGTCTCTGGGGCAGGGGGTTATTGTTGCGGCGCGTTGGTTGGCAGGGGAAGTCCAGAACGGATAAAACGTGCTGCATTTGGACACCATTGCCGGATGCGGCGTGAACGCCTTATCCGGCCTACATATTCATCCCCGCAGGTCGGATAAGACGCGCCAGCGTCGCATCCGACATTTTGGGACAGTGCAGGATGCGACATAAACGTATTATGTGATCAACACATGCGTTCCCTGTAGGTCGGATAAGACGCGTCAGCGCCGCATCCGACATTTGGGGCACTGTAGCTCGCCTACATCGACAACGTTTTCAACAATCCAAATGCCTCTTTCATCCGATCCTCACTGACCACAAAGGCGCGAAGCTGGTCAGCATCGTCAACGCCGCGCGCCACCATTCCCTGGCGTTCGGTATTAATTTGCCAGCGTAAATCCTGACGCTGGGTTTCGCCTGCCAGATGCAGCGGTAATTCCGGCGTTTTGATTTTCACCAGCATCGCCGGGAGTTTCAGCGGCGTGTTATTGCCGAGAAGATTTTTTGCCAGCACCATCGCGCTAAGTTGAATCGGCTGGAGGAACGGCAATACCTGACCGTTAATTTCCGCGCAATCGCCCAGCGCATAAATATCGGCATTACTGGTTTGCAGATAACTATCGACGCAAACGCCGCGATTAATCGTCAGCCCGGCGCGTCGTGCCAGGGCGGTTTCCGGGCGCAGTCCGGTGGCGGCAATTACCGCATCCACTTCGATGCAGCGCTGGCGGTCCAGCGTTGCCAGAATGCCAGAATCTGTTTTTTCTAGTCCCTGCAACTGAGATTTCAACAGCAGATGAACGCCCATCTCCGTCAACCGATGCTGCAAGCGGCTGCTGACTTCCGGTGGCATTAACGACGCCAGAATACTGGCAGCGTTGTCGATTAGCGTGACCGCTTTGCCTGCCCGACAAAAATCCATCGCCAGTTCACTACCAATCAAACCACCGCCGACAATCAACACGCGTCGGGCATCCCGCAGTTGCGTTTCACAGGCGCGATACTCTTGCTGACTATTTAACGTCAGCATTAACTCACGCCCGGGCACTGGCGGGACAAAGGCGCTGGCACCGGTTGCCAGCACTAACTTGTCGTATTGCCACTGATTATTCTGACTTTTCACCACATGGGCTTCGGCATCGATATCTGTTACCCAGGTGTGCGGAAACAGGCGCAGATTAAACTGCTCGGCAAATTCACCTGCCGTCTGGCGGGTAAGGTCGTCGGCACGTTGCCCCTGACTGATAACATGGCTGAGGTCAGGTTTGTTGTACTCATCCATGCTGTCGGCGGCAATCAGGGTTAATGGAATACTGGCGTCCTGTTTGCGAATATTTTTCACCAGTTGGCGGGCGGCGAAGCCCGAACCAATGATCACAATGCCGTTGCTCATTTTGCCTCCGATGCCAGTTCGTCAAAGACGTCTTTGCCGAGAGAGCATTCCGGGCACAGGAAGTTATCCGGGACTTCACTCCACGGCGTTCCTGGCGCAACGTCCTGCATTGGCTCGCCTTTTGCCGGATCGTAAATCCACTGGCAGACGCTGCATTGCATCCGTGGGCCGAGGTCAGCCGTCGTGGCGGCAGAGGTTTCTTCTTCAACCACCGTATTCACCGTGCTCTGTGGCAGCGGCGCGAGCGCCCACTGACGGGCGATTTCGCGACCGTGTTCACGACATAACTCCAGAGCGTCCTGGTCTGGTCGCCATTTGGCTTTCAGGCTAAGCGACATTTCGAAACCCGCATCCTGCAGGCGCGTGGAAAGACGATCCACCGCACCGCCGCTCCAGCCGTGAGAGCCGAAAGCGCTGGCGCGTTTGTTACGGAAGCGTAATCCGGTCATCTCCTCCACCAGCCCGGCGATTTTCGGCATCATCACATTATTCATCGTAGAAGTGCCGACCAGTACGCCTTTTGAGCGGAAGACATTGGTCAGGATTTCGTTTTTATCGCTTCGGGCGACGTTGAAAATTTTCACCGCCACGCGTGGGTCGGTTTCCGCAATCCCCTGGGCGATAGCGTCAGCCATCATGCGGGTGTTATTCGACATGGTGTCGTAGAAAATGGTGATTCTGTCTTCCTGATAATCCGCCGCCCATTTCAGGTACAGCTCGACAATTTGCGTCGGGTTATCGCGCCATACCACGCCGTGAGAGGTCGCTATCATATCGACTGGCAAGTTAAAGCCCAGGATCTCGGTAATTTTCGGCGTTACCAGGCGGCTGAACGGCGTCAGGATATTGGCGTAGTAACGCTGGCACTGCTCGAAAAGCTCAGTCTGATCCACTTCATCGTTGAACAGATGTTCGTCGCAGTAGTGCTGACCGAAAGCATCGTTACTGAACAGCACCGCGTCGCCTGTCAGGTAAGTCATCATACTGTCCGGCCAGTGCAGCATTGGCGTTTCGACAAAAATGAGTTGTTTGCCGTTGCCGATATCCAGCGTGTCGCCAGTTTTCACTACATTAAAATTCCACTCCGGATGATGGTGATGACCATTTATCGAGTCGATAGCGTTGGCAGTACAGTAGATCGGCGTATCGGGAATTTGTGCCATCAGTTCGGTCAGCGCCCCGGCGTGGTCCTCTTCAGCATGGTTAATTACGATGTAATCGATATCCGTCAGATCGATTTCATTACGCAGGTTCTGCACAAATTCGCGGCTGAATTTATGGTCGACGGTGTCGATCAGCACGTTTTTTTCTTCGCGGATGAGGTAGCTGTTGTAGCTGCTGCCGCGCAGCGTTTTATATTCTGTACCGTGAAAATCACGCACTTCCCAGTCACGTTGACCAACCCAATGAATGTTATTTTTCACCACAATAGACATAGCAACCTCAATTTATTCAGCGTGTTCTAAAAAGATGTCTTGCTGATGGCAGATTGCGTGCCAGTTTTTTATCTAATTGTTTTTACTCTATAAATAAAATTGTGCTCATTAATGAGTAGTCAAAATGACTATCAATAAAATGGTCGATATGACAATATCTATAGTCAAATTGACAGTGAGGCAAAGATGAGTTTTTCCGTTGATGTGCTGGCGAATATCGCCATCGAATTGCAGCGTGGGATTGGTCATCAGGATCGTTTTCAGCGCCTGATCACCACGCTGCGTCAGGTGCTGGAGTGCGATGCGTCTGCGTTGCTACGTTACGACTCGCGGCAGTTTATTCCGCTTGCCATCGACGGGCTGGCGAAGGATGTACTCGGTAGACGCTTTGCGCTGGAAGGGCATCCACGGCTGGAAGCGATTGCCCGCGCGGGTGATGTGGTGCGCTTTCCCGCAGACAGCGAATTGCCCGATCCTTATGACGGTCTGATTCCAGGGCAAGAGAGTCTGAAGGTTCACGCCTGCGTTGGTTTGCCGTTGTTTGCCGGGCAAAACCTGATCGGTGCCTTGACGCTCGACGGGATGCAGCCCGATCAGTTCGATGTTTTCAGCGACGAAGAGTTACGCCTGATTGCTGCGCTGGCGGCGGGAGCGTTAAGCAATGCGTTACTGATTGAACAACTGGAAAGCCAGAATATGCTGCCAGGCGAAGCCGCGCCGTTTGAAGCGGTGAAACAGACGCAGATGATCGGTCTGTCGCCAGGCATGACGCAATTGAAAAAAGAGATTGAGATTGTGGCGGCATCCGATCTCAACGTTTTAATTAGCGGTGAGACGGGAACCGGTAAGGAGCTGGTGGCGAAAGCGATTCATGAAGCCTCGCCACGGGCGGTGAATCCGCTGGTCTATCTCAACTGTGCCGCACTGCCGGAAAGTGTGGCGGAAAGTGAGTTGTTCGGGCATGTGAAAGGGGCGTTTACTGGTGCTATCAGTAACCGCAGCGGGAAGTTTGAAATGGCGGATAACGGTACGCTGTTTCTCGATGAGATCGGCGAGTTGTCGTTGGCATTGCAGGCCAAGCTGCTAAGGGTGTTGCAGTATGGCGATATTCAACGCGTTGGCGATGACCGCAGTTTGCGGGTCGATGTGCGCGTGCTGGCGGCGACTAACCGTGACTTACGCGAAGAGGTACTGGCAGGGCGATTTCGCGCTGACTTGTTCCACCGCCTGAGCGTGTTTCCACTTTCAGTGCCGCCGCTGCGTGAGCGGGGCGATGATGTCATTCTGCTGGCGGGGTATTTCTGCGAGCAGTGTCGTTTGCGGCTGGGGCTCTCCCGAGTGGTATTAAGTGCCGGAGCGCGAAATTTACTGCAACACTACAATTTTCCGGGGAACGTTCGTGAACTGGAACATGCTATTCATCGGGCGGTAGTGCTGGCGAGAGCCACCCGCAGCGGCGATGAAGTGATTCTTGAGGCGCAACATTTTGCTTTTCCTGAGGTGACGTTGCCGCCGCCAGAAGCGGCGGCGGTGCCCGTTGTTAAGCAAAACCTGCGTGAAGCGACAGAAGCGTTCCAGCGTGAAACCATTCGTCAGGCACTGGCGCAAAATCATCACAACTGGGCCGCCTGTGCGCGGATGCTGGAAACCGACGTCGCCAACCTGCATCGGCTGGCGAAACGTCTGGGGCTGAAGGATTAAATAATCCCGGCCTGATAGAAATCCTGCAGGTTAATTGCGCCGGTGAGTTTGCCGTTTTCATCCACTACCGGTGCGGCGGTGATTTTGCGTTTCATCAGGATTTCTTTGGCGTCGATGGCACGGCTTTGCGATTGCAACGTGGTGCCGCCGACCGTCATCGCTTCATTGACTGGCGTGGTGAGTGCGCCGCCGCCAACCAGCCAGCGACGTAAATCACCGTCGGTAAAGACGCCTTTCACCAGTCGTTGATCATCGCACACTGCCACCAGACCTAAACCGGTGCGGCTAAGTTCCAGCATCGCGTCCATCACGCTGGCGGTTAACGCCACCTGCGGGATGGCATCGTCACGACGCATAAGATGATGCACTTTGTTCAGCAAGCGAGCGCCCAGTGCCCCGGCTGGGTGGGAGCGGGCAAAATCTTCTTCATTAAATCCGCGCGCCTGCATGACCGCCATCGCCAGCGCGTCGCCCATCATCAGGGTATTCACGGTGCTGGAAGTCGGCGCAAGGTGCATCGGGCAGGCTTCGCGTTCTACGGAGATATCCAGCACCGCTTTCGCCGCCAGGCCCAGCGGTGACGTCGGTTTTCCGGTCATTGCCAGCAGCGCGATAGATTTGTCTTCCAGACGCGGAATAATGAGATCCAGTTCCTTCGCGCCACCGGAATAAGAGATAAACAGCATCACATCGCGGCTTTCAATCATCCCCAGATCGCCGTGCAGTGCTTCTGCCGGATGGACAAAAAAAGCCGGTGTGCCGGTGCTGGCAAGCGTTGCCGCGATTTTCTTACCAATGTGGCCCGATTTGCCAATTCCCGAAACCACCACTTTGCCTTCGCAGTGCAGGATGATATTGGCGGCGCGAACAAAATCATCGCCCAGACGTTCTGGTAAACGGCTTGCTTCCTGCAACTCCAGCATTAACGTCTGACGTCCCGCGTTCAGTAGTGCTTCACTCATTGCTCTCTCCGGTTATGATCACGTCGATCCCTTTTTCTTCCAGCGCCTGACGAAACGCTGGATCGATACCTGCGTCGGTAATCAGCTTATCGACGCTTTCAAGACTACAAACCACGTTGGGGCTTTTACGACCAAACTTCGATGAGTCAGCCATCAAAATCACTTCGCGCGCGGCATTACACATCGCCTTACTGACGGTATAGACCTCGTTAAAGGTGGTTACGCCCGCATTGAGATCGATGCCGTCGGTGCCCATAAACAATTTATCGAAGGTGAAATGCTCGAAGGCATTCTCTGCCAGTTGCCCGTGAAATGAGGCCGATTTTTTGCGAAATGTTCCGCCTGGCATCAGGATAGTTTGTTCGTTATCCAGTTCGGATAGCGCATTGACGATGTGCAGGCTGTTGGTCATCACCGTGATGTTATTAAAGCGCGATAGCAGAGGCACCATCTGCAACACGGTACTGCCAGCATCAAGAATTATTGAGTCGCCATCATGAATAAAACCAACGGCAGCTTCTGCAATCAGCTCTTTTTTGTGGGTGTTGATAAGCGTTTTATGATCGATAGGCGGATCGGATTCCTCTTTGTTCAACACCACGCCGCCATAAGTACGAATGACGGTTCCGGCATGTTCCAGAATGACCAGATCTTTGCGAATGGTTGTGCCTGTGGTGTCAAAGTATTGCGCCAATTCTTCAACCGAGCATTTACCCTGCTTTTGTAGATACTCCAGAATGGCGGCCTGACGCTGACGAGGTTTCATGGGCGTGATTACCTGATTTAGGTTTCAAAATGATAACTTCGCAAGCAAGTAACATTCACAACGAAATTATCCACGTTTCAGTTTAAGCGCCAATGATAGAGCATTCTGTGATAGTGGATCATGGGGAAAGATCACATCGGGCTGTAAATCACCCACATGCATGCCGGTAATTGCGGGAATTTTTTGCGGTCGGGCGAAGACGGTCAGTCCTTTCATAAACAAGGTGTCGACGATGCGCTGCTGATCGTTCAGCGCAATAGCGACCACGACCCGCGGTTTAAAGCGCCCGCTGGAACGGCCCACGCCAACCCTCCCTTGCTGGCATAGCGTGTCGAAGGCACGGTTAAAACGAGAAATTTGCCAACCGCCTAAGGCCAGTTGCGCACACCAGGCGATAACGGCGACGGTGATGAGTGCGGATACCATAACTTCTCCGTAATGTAGTGGCGGAAGTCCTGTAGGCCTGATAAGCGTAGCGCATCAGGCATTCTATTAGTCGCGCGGAGATCCTTAAAAGATCTCCGCTGTTGATCAGAACATCACCTGACCGCCGGTGACATTGATCGACTGACCAGTGCAGTACGACGCCTTAGGACTGGCGTAGAACAGCAGCATATTCAGCACATCCTGATAATCGCAGCCGCGTTTGAGCGGTACTTTATCGATGTAATACTGCTCGACTTGCTCCGGTTTGATACCCAGCTTGGTCGCGTATTGTGGCAATAGCGACTGGAACATAGGCGATTTCAGCAGGTTACCGAGCATCAGCGAATGCACCGTAATGCCGTACTCCGCCAGATCCAGTGCCAGTGATTGAGTCAGCCCGACGCCACCAAATTTCGCTGCGCTGTAGCCAGAGTTGTGTTTGCTGCCCACTTTGCCGGATTTCGAGTTGATCTGAATAATGCGACCCTGAATCCCGTCGCGGATCATCAAACGCGAAAATTCACGGGCACACAGGAAATAACCCACCAGATTCACCTGTAGCGAACGGTCAAAATCGCCGAGCTGGAAGTCGCTGATAAAGGCTGCTTTTGCTATTCCGGCGCTGTAGACCAGCAAATCCACGCGACCAAAGATTTCATCTACCCCACGAGAAAGCGCCAGAACGCTTTGCTCGCTGGTGGCGTCAGCACCAAAACCGTACGCTGTTCCTTCACCATATTCGGCGTTAATTTCTTGTGCCACATTTGCGGCTTTGTCGCTCTGAATATCGACAACCGCCACGCGATACCCCTCGGCAGCCAGACCGTGGCACAGGAACGCGCCTAAGGTTTGCCCACCACCGATGACAACGGCAACCTGATTCATTTTTTACTCCTTAACAGATTCAAACTTCAAAACCGATCCCGGCGCGATATCGTCGGGTACAGGGCCTGCCACATGGACAGTGCCCGGAAATTCCGCTTCGCTTAAACCATCGAAGCGCAGGGTGACATGACCCAGTTCGCGAAGGTTGTCTTCCGCCACGCTGCCAACGGCGGTCACCGGATAGCGATGCCGCCCGAGAGAAAATTGCAAACCGGGATGGAGTGCACCTTTCAACTCGCCGTGGCAATGAATGAAGCAATACTCTTCGAGATCCGCAGGCGCGCCTTCACGAAAGGTGATGAGCATCTGGTCGCTGAGGGCGTCAGTGGCACTCGCGCCAATACGGGTGATGGTGGTCTGATAAATAACGGTCATGTTTCAGCCTCTATTGATAGATAAAACCGGAGACAAACCAGGCGATCAGTACAGTTGGCGCGCCGGTTAAAAAGCGGCTCACCAGAACAGAAGGGACACCGACGCGAACCGTGTCCTGACGGGCTTCCGCCAGCGACAAACCGACCGGGATGAAGTCGCAGGCCGCCTGCGCGTTGATGGCAAACAGTGCAGGTAAAGCCAGATGCGGCGGAATATTGCCGAGACCAATCTGCACGCCAATCAATACGCCGATAACCTGTGCGATAACTGCGCCCGGGCCGAGGAAAGGTGAAAGCAGCGGGAAGGAGCAGATGAGCGCCAGCATGACCAGACCCAGTGGATGGCTCGCCAGCGGAGCAAGACCGTGGGCAATCCAGTCACCAAGGCCAGAAGCCATAATGATTCCGATAAGCGCCGAGACGAACGCCATAAACGGCAGAATGGTTTTTAATACAGTGTCGATGGTGTCACGACCAGATTGAAACAACACGGCAACGGCGGAACCCATACCCATTCCCACCTTCGCCAGTAAACCATCGCTTTGTTCGGTGATTTTCTTGCTGGTGTCATAGTCACGGCCCACGGAAGAGGGTTGTGGTGTCGCATCACCCACTACAGTGATGTTTTCTTCTTTTACGCCAGAGACATAAATATCTTCCACAATGTACTGCGCCAGCGGGCCGGACTTGCCCGTCGAGTGGATATTAATGGTGGGAATACGCCGTTTCGGATAGATGCCGCAGCGTAATGTGCCGCCACAGTCGATTACCGCGACACCAATTTCCGCCTCCGCGGGTTCACCTTCTTTAAATCCGTCGATAGCTTGCCAGCTAGTAAGCTGTGCCAGTTTGTCAACAATCGCAGGCCGGGTACCGGCGGTGATATAGACGATTTTTTTGCCCGGCGTGGCTTCCAGCTCAAGCGGGCCGCCCCAGCCACCCGTTCCTTTTTCGATCCGAATGCGTGTCATGATGTTGCTCCTGCCAGGTGAACTTTTTGTTCAAGTTGAATGCCCATCTTTTTCTCGAAAATAGCGGTGGTCAGATCGGTTACCCAGCCGCGGAAGAAGTTGGTGACCAAACCAACCAGCAGATAACTCACTGCCAGTGGGCCAAGTGGCAGATTCAGCGTCGTCAGACCGCTGGCAATGCCAAGATAAACAAACAGTTCGCCAGGGTTGATATGAGGGAAGAGGCCATTCATTGAGTGGCAGCTATAAGAGGCCGCTGCGTAGTAGCTGGGTTTGTATTTTTCCGGCATAAAGCGACCAAGACTTAAGGTCATCGGGTTACAAAAGACAAACGTACCAATGCACGGTAGCAGCAGGTAACGGGAAACAGGGTTACCGGCGCAACGTTGAGCAAATCGTTCAATACGATGCTGACCGATAAAATTAATCAATGCGTTCATGATAACCAGCAGGCTAATTAACAGCGGAAGAATGCCGGTTACCATCCCGGTAAACACTTCTCCGCCTTTCTGGAACAGCCCGATGAACCACTCTGCGCCATGAGTAATGGTTTCTATCATTGTTCTCTCCTTCAGTATTTATTGTTTTATTACCAAACGGCAACCTAATCTAATCAGATTGAAAGATTTAAAAGTGTTATTTTGATCGCAAAATGAAAGATAAATATTTTATTTTGAAAGTTTGTATAAAGAAGGTAGTGAGGAGAATGAGTTGAGTTATGTAAAGTCCGTATCGGGCAGTGACTACCGCTTCCTTGTGCGGGGCGGGATGCTTTACCATACTTGCCCCTGGTTGAATCTGTTAAATGGACCCCTCATGTTCAAGCGTCGTTATGTAACATTGCTTCCCCTTTTTGTGTTGCTTGCCGCCTGTAGCAGCAAGCCAAAACCTACTGAGACTGAAACGACCACCGGAACGCCGTCTGGCGGCTTCCTGCTTGAGCCGCAGCACAATGTGATGCAGATGGGCGGTGATTTCGCCAATAACCCGAATGCCCAGCAGTTCATCGACAAAATGGTGAACAAACACGGTTTCGATCGTCAGCAGTTGCAGGAAATTCTCTCCCAGGCGAAACGTCTGGATTCGGTACTGCGGCTGATGGATAACCAGGCACCAACCACATCGGTGAAACCGCCATCAGGTCCGAACGGCGCATGGCTGCGTTATCGCAAAAAATTTATTACGCCGGACAACGTGCAGAACGGTGTGGTTTTCTGGAATCAGTATGAAGATGCGTTGAATCGCGCGTGGCAGGTGTATGGTGTACCGCCGGAAATTATCGTCGGGATTATCGGCGTTGAAACCCGCTGGGGGCGCGTGATGGGGAAAACTCGCATCCTCGATGCGCTGGCAACGCTGTCATTTAACTACCCACGCCGCGCGGAGTATTTTTCTGGCGAGCTGGAAACCTTCCTGCTGATGGCGCGCGACGAGCAGGGCGATCCGCTCAATCTGAAAGGTTCCTTTGCCGGGGCGATGGGCTACGGACAGTTTATGCCGTCGTCTTACAAACAATATGCGGTAGATTTCAGCGGCGACGGGCATATCAACCTGTGGGATCCGGTTGATGCGATCGGTAGCGTGGCGAATTATTTCAAAGCGCACGGCTGGGTGAAAGGCGATCAGGTCGCGGTAATGGCAAACGGTCAGGCGCCAGGCTTGCCAAATGGCTTCAAAACCAGGTACAGCATTTCGCAGCTTGCCGCGGCAGGTTTAACGCCACAGCAGCCGCTGGGCAACCATCAACAAGCCAGCCTGCTGCGTCTGGATGTTGGCACCGGCTACCAGTACTGGTACGGTCTGCCGAACTTCTACACCATTACCCGTTATAACCACAGCACCCATTACGCAATGGCGGTCTGGCAGTTAGGACAAGCCGTGGCGCTGGCGCGCGTGCAGTAACTATTTGCAAGAGGGGGGCGTGAGCTTCCCTCTGGCTAATCAGCTTTTTTCTGAATCCTCCTCGTAAAATTGCAACGCCAACACCATCTTCCTGACGAAAGTGCTATCTTGTCCGGCATAAATTTATGACTGACAGAGGTTGTGATGACTGACAGTGAACTGATGCAGTTAAGCGAACAGGTTGGGCAGGCGCTGAAAGTCCGTGGCGCAACCGTAACAACTGCTGAGTCTTGTACCGGCGGTTGGGTAGCGAAAGTGATTACCGATATTGCCGGCAGTTCCGCCTGGTTTGAACGCGGATTTGTCACCTACAGTAACGAAGCAAAAGCGCAAATGATCGGTGTACGCGAAGAGACGCTGGCGCAGCATGGCGCGGTGAGCGAACCTGTTGTGGTGGAAATGGCGATAGGCGCACTGAAAGCGGCTCGTGCTGATTACGCCGTGTCTATTAGTGGTATCGCCGGGCCGGATGGCGGCAGTGAAGAGAAACCTGTCGGCACCGTCTGGTTTGCTTTTGCCACTGCCCGTGGTGAAGGCATTACCCGGCGGGAATGCTTCAGCGGTGACCGTGATGCGGTGCGTCGTCAGGCTACTGCGTATGCATTGCAGACCTTGTGGCAACAATTTCTACAAAACACTTGATACTGTATGAGCATACAGTATAATTGCTTCAACAGAACATATTGACTATCCGGTATTACCCGGCATGACAGGAGTAAAAATGGCTATCGACGAAAACAAACAGAAAGCGTTGGCGGCAGCACTGGGCCAGATTGAGAAACAATTTGGTAAAGGCTCCATCATGCGCCTGGGTGAAGACCGTTCCATGGATGTGGAAACCATCTCTACCGGTTCGCTTTCACTGGATATCGCGCTTGGGGCAGGTGGTCTGCCAATGGGCCGTATCGTCGAAATCTACGGACCGGAATCTTCCGGTAAAACCACGCTGACGTTGCAGGTGATCGCCGCAGCCCAGCGCGAAGGTAAAACTTGTGCGTTTATCGATGCTGAACACGCGCTGGACCCAATCTACGCACGTAAACTGGGCGTCGATATCGACAACCTGCTGTGCTCCCAGCCGGACACCGGCGAGCAGGCACTGGAAATCTGTGATGCCCTGGCACGTTCTGGCGCAGTAGACGTTATCGTCGTTGACTCCGTGGCGGCACTGACGCCGAAAGCGGAAATCGAAGGCGAAATCGGCGACTCTCACATGGGCCTTGCGGCACGTATGATGAGCCAGGCGATGCGTAAGCTGGCGGGTAACCTGAAGCAGTCCAACACGCTGCTGATCTTCATCAACCAGATCCGTATGAAAATTGGTGTGATGTTCGGTAACCCGGAAACCACTACCGGTGGTAACGCGCTGAAATTCTACGCCTCTGTTCGTCTCGACATCCGTCGTATCGGCGCGGTGAAAGAGGGCGAAAACGTGGTGGGTAGCGAAACCCGCGTGAAAGTGGTGAAGAACAAAATCGCTGCGCCGTTTAAACAGGCTGAATTCCAGATCCTCTACGGCGAAGGTATCAACTTCTACGGCGAGCTGGTTGACCTGGGCGTGAAAGAGAAGCTTATCGAGAAAGCAGGCGCGTGGTACAGCTACAAAGGTGAGAAGATCGGTCAGGGTAAAGCGAATGCGACTGCCTGGCTGAAAGATAACCCGGAAACCGCGAAAGAGATCGAGAAGAAAGTACGTGAGTTGCTGCTGAGCAACCCGAACTCAACGCCGGATTTCTCTGTAGATGACAGCGAAGGCGTAGCAGAAACTAACGAAGATTTTTAATCGTCTTGTTTGATACACAAGGGTCGCATCTGCGGCCCTTTTGCTTTTTTAAGTTGTAAGGATATGCCATGACAGAATCAACATCCCGTCGCCCGGCATATGCTCGCCTGTTGGATCGTGCGGTACGCATTCTGGCGGTGCGCGATCACAGTGAGCAAGAACTGCGACGTAAACTCGCGGCACCGATTATGGGCAAAAATGGCCCGGAAGAGATTGATGCCACGGCAGAAGATTACGAGCGCGTTATTGCCTGGTGCTATGAACATGGCTATCTCGATGACAGCCGATTTGTGGCGCGCTTTATCGCCAGCCGTAGCCGCAAAGGTTATGGACCTGCGCGTATTCGTCAGGAACTGAATCAGAAAGGTATTTCCCGCGAAGCGACAGAAAAAGCGATGCGTGAATGTGACATCGACTGGTGCGCACTGGCGCGCGATCAGGCGACGCGAAAATATGGCGAACCTTTGCCAACTGTCTTTTCAGAAAAAGTTAAGATCCAGCGTTTTCTGCTCTATCGTGGCTATCTGATGGAAGATATCCAGGATATTTGGCGAAATTTTGCCGACTGAACGCATACGGGATTTTACTTCCCAGTCAAGAAAACTTATCTTATTCCCACTTTTCAGTTACCAGCCGGGCGGTTAACGACACGCAACGGCTGGTAGCGATATTTCGTTAGCTTGATTTCAGGATAATTATGAGCAAGAGCACCGCTGAGATCCGTCAGGCGTTTCTCGACTTTTTCCATAGTAAGGGACATCAGGTAGTTGCCAGCAGCTCCCTGGTACCCCATAACGACCCAACTTTGTTGTTTACCAACGCCGGGATGAACCAGTTCAAGGATGTGTTCCTTGGGCTCGACAAGCGTAATTATTCCCGCGCTACCACTTCCCAACGCTGCGTGCGTGCGGGTGGTAAACACAACGACCTGGAAAACGTCGGTTACACCGCGCGTCATCATACCTTCTTCGAAATGCTGGGCAACTTCAGCTTCGGCGACTATTTCAAACACGATGCCATTCAGTTTGCATGGGAACTGCTGACCAGCGAAAAATGGTTTGCCCTGCCGAAAGAGCGTCTGTGGGTTACCGTCTATGAAAGCGACGACGAAGCCTACGAAATCTGGGAAAAAGAAGTAGGGATCCCGCGCGAACGTATTATTCGCATCGGCGATAACAAAGGTGCGCCATACGCATCTGACAACTTCTGGCAGATGGGTGACACTGGTCCGTGCGGCCCGTGCACCGAAATCTTCTACGATCACGGCGACCACATTTGGGGCGGCCCTCCGGGAAGTCCGGAAGAAGACGGCGACCGCTACATTGAGATCTGGAACATCGTCTTCATGCAGTTCAACCGCCAGGCCGATGGCACGATGGAACCGCTGCCGAAACCGTCTGTAGATACTGGTATGGGTCTGGAGCGTATTGCTGCGGTGCTGCAACACGTTAACTCTAACTATGACATCGACCTGTTCCGCACGCTGATCCAGGCGGTAGCGAAAGTCACTGGCGCAACCGATCTGAGCAATAAATCGCTGCGCGTAATCGCTGACCACATTCGTTCTTGTGCGTTCCTGATCGCGGATGGCGTAATGCCGTCCAACGAAAACCGTGGTTATGTACTGCGTCGTATCATTCGTCGCGCAGTGCGTCACGGCAATATGCTCGGCGCGAAAGAAACCTTCTTCTACAAACTGGTTGGTCCGCTGATCGACGTTATGGGCTCTGCGGGTGAAGACCTGAAACGCCAGCAGGCGCAGGTTGAGCAGGTGCTGAAGACTGAAGAAGAGCAGTTTGCCCGTACTCTGGAGCGCGGTCTGGCGCTGCTGGATGAAGAGCTGGCAAAACTTTCTGGTGATACGCTGGATGGTGAAACTGCTTTCCGCCTGTACGACACCTACGGCTTCCCGGTTGACCTGACGGCTGATGTTTGTCGTGAGCGCAACATCAAAGTTGACGAAGCTGGTTTTGAAGCAGCAATGGAAGAGCAGCGTCGTCGTGCGCGCGAAGCCAGCGGCTTTGGTGCCGATTACAACGCAATGATCCGTGTTGACAGTGCATCTGAATTTAAAGGCTATGACCATCTGGAACTGAACGGCAAAGTGACCGCGCTGTTTGTTGATGGTAAAGCGGTTGATGCCATCAATGCAGGCCAGGAAGCTGTGGTCGTGCTGGATCAAACGCCATTCTATGCGGAATCCGGCGGTCAGGTTGGTGATAAAGGCGAACTGAAAGGCGCTAACTTCTCCTTTGCGGTGGAAGATACTCAGAAATACGGCCAGGCGATTGGTCACATCGGTAAACTTGCTACGGGTTCTCTGAAAGTGGGCGACGCGGTGCAGGCGGATGTTGATGAAGCTCGTCGCGCCCGTATTCGTCTGAATCACTCCGCAACGCACCTGATGCACGCGGCGCTGCGCCAGGTTCTGGGTACTCATGTATCGCAGAAAGGTTCACTGGTTAACGACAAAGTGCTGCGCTTCGACTTCTCACACAACGAAGCGATGAAACCGGAAGAGATTCGTGCGGTCGAAGACCTGGTGAACGCACAGATTCGCCGTAACTTGCCGATCGAAACCAACATCATGGATCTCGAAGCGGCGAAAGCGAAAGGTGCGATGGCGCTGTTCGGCGAGAAGTATGATGAGCGCGTACGCGTGCTGAGCATGGGCGATTTCTCCACCGAGCTGTGTGGCGGTACTCACGCCAGCCGCACTGGTGATATTGGTCTGTTCCGCATCATCTCTGAATCGGGTACTGCTGCAGGCGTTCGTCGTATCGAAGCGGTAACCGGAGAAGGCGCTATCGCCACCGTTCATGCAGACAGTGATCGCTTAAGCGAAGTCGCGCATCTGCTGAAAGGCGATAGCAATAATCTGGCTGATAAAGTGCGTTCAGTACTGGAACGTACGCGTCAGCTGGAAAAAGAGTTACAACAGCTTAAAGAACAAGCTGCCGCACAGGAGAGCGCAAATCTTTCCAGTAAGGCAATTGATGTTAATGGTGTTAAGCTGTTGGTTAGCGAGCTTAGCGGTGTTGAGCCGAAAATGTTGCGTACCATGGTTGACGATTTAAAAAATCAGCTGGGGTCGACAATTATCGTGCTGGCAACGGTAGCCGAAGGTAAGGTTTCTCTGATTGCAGGCGTATCTAAGGACGTCACAGATCGTGTGAAAGCAGGGGAACTGATTGGTATGGTCGCTCAGCAGGTGGGCGGCAAGGGTGGTGGACGTCCTGACATGGCGCAAGCCGGTGGTACGGATGCTGCGGCCTTACCTGCAGCGTTAGCCAGTGTGAAAGGCTGGGTCAGCGCGAAATTGCAATAATATAAGCGTCAGGCAATGCCGTGGACTCGCTTCACGGCATTCGCATTAACGCTATCGACAACGATAAAGTCAGGTTGAAGTTGTGTATATCGGCTAAACTTAGGTTTAACAGAATGTAATGCCATGACTGCTTAGATGTAATGTGTTTGTCATTGCTTACTTTTTGGCGTTATATGATGGATAATGCCGGGATACAGAGAGACCCGACTCTTTTAATCTTTCAAGGAGCAAAGAATGCTGATTCTGACTCGTCGAGTTGGTGAGACCCTCATGATTGGGGATGAGGTCACCGTGACAGTTTTAGGGGTAAAGGGCAACCAGGTACGTATTGGCGTAAATGCCCCGAAGGAAGTTTCTGTTCACCGTGAAGAGATCTACCAGCGTATCCAGGCTGAAAAATCCCAGCAGTCCAGTTACTAATCTTTCCGCGTCTCATCTTTATCGGTGAGACGCACCCTCAAAATTTCTTCTTCACTCCATTGTCTTTTCGCTTTACTCCCGTTCATTCAACTTAAGTCTCCATTTTTTTGCATTACTGCTATCTGACAGACCTCCGTTTTTCTGTTGATAAAACACTCTTTTTGACGTTTTTACAGACTAATTGAGCGTGAAGTGTGCAAACGATAAAAGTGTGGGAAAAATTGTTTGACTTATAAGTCTCAGAAAGTAATATGTGCGCCACGCAGCGACGATGAGCGATAAACAAGTTCTTCGAAGCACTCGTAAGAGGCGTGTGGTGAGGTGGCCGAGAGGCTGAAGGCGCTCCCCTGCTAAGGGAGTATGCGGTCAAAAGCTGCATCCGGGGTTCGAATCCCCGCCTCACCGCCATTTGCATCCGTAGCTCAGCTGGATAGAGTACTCGGCTACGAACCGAGCGGTCGGAGGTTCGAATCCTCCCGGATGCACCATCTCTTACTTGATATGGCTTTAGTGGCGGTATCAATATCAGCAGTAAAATAAATTTCCCGATGCATCCGTAGCTCAGCTGGATAGAGTACTCGGCTACGAACCGAGCGGTCGGAGGTTCGAATCCTCCCGGATGCACCATCTCTTACTTGATATGGCTTTAGTGGCGGTATCAATATCAGCAGTAAAATAAATTTCCCGATGCATCCGTAGCTCAGCTGGATAGAGTACTCGGCTACGAACCGAGCGGTCGGAGGTTCGAATCCTCCCGGATGCACCATATTCTCCGTAACCTTCAGCAATGAAGGTATCGAAGAGGTAGCGGTATTAACCGCAGGCACCAGGGAGGATAACGTTGCGCCAGCAGCGGCCCGAAGGGCGAACGCCAGTGAGTCATCCTCCCGGATGCACCATCTTCTCCAAAAAATTTCCTTCAAAAATATCTCATTTCTAAATAACTACTTTATCCATTTCCTGAATTTTCTTCTCCTTCTCCATCAGCGACAAAATCAAGCAATTACGCTAAAGTAGCGTCATATTTTTCGACTTGCGAGAAGACCATGTACGAGCGTTATGCAGGTTTAATTTTTGATATGGATGGCACCATCCTGGATACCGAGCCTACGCACCGTAAAGCGTGGCGCGAAGTATTAGGGCACTACGGTCTTCAGTACGATGTTCAGGCGATGATTGCGCTTAATGGTTCGCCCACCTGGCGTATTGCTCAGGCGATTATTGAGCTGAATCAGGCCGATCTCGACCCGCATGCGTTAGCGCGTGAAAAAACAGAAGCAGTAAGAAGTATGCTGCTGGATAGTGTCGAGCCGCTTCCTCTTGTTGAAGTGGTGAAAAGCTGGCATGGTCGTCGCCCAATGGCTGTAGGAACGGGGAGTGAAAGCGCCATCGCTGAGGCATTGCTGGCACACCTGGGATTACGCCGTTATTTTGACGCCGTCGTCGCTGCCGATCACGTCAAACACCATAAACCCGCGCCAGACACATTTTTGTTGTGCGCGCAGCGTATGGGCGTGCAACCGACGCAGTGTGTGGTCTTTGAAGATGCCGATTTCGGTATTCAGGCGGCCCGTGCAGCAGGCATGGACGCCGTGGATGTTCGCTTGCTGTGAGTGAAGCGTTATCGCTTTTCTCGTTGTTTGCCAGTAGTTTTCTCAGCGCTACACTATTACCCGGCAACTCCGAAGTCGTGCTGGTGGCAATGTTGCTTTCCGGAGTGAGTCATCCCTGGGTTTTAGTTTTAACAGCAACAATGGGTAATAGCCTTGGAGGGTTAACTAACGTTATCCTTGGGCGTTTCTTTCCATTGCGTAAAACATCGCGCTGGCAAGAGAAAGCTACCGGCTGGCTGAAACGCTATGGTGCAGTCACGCTATTATTAAGCTGGATGCCCGTGGTTGGCGATTTATTGTGTCTCTTAGCGGGATGGATGCGCATCTCCTGGGGGCCGGTAATCTTTTTTTTGTGCCTTGGTAAAGCGTTACGCTATGTTGCAGTTGCAGCAGCGACCGTTCAGGGCATGATGTGGTGGCACTAATTGTAGGCCTGCACATATGGTCACCATTACAGTTATGCTAATTAAAACGATTTTGACAGGCGGGAGGTCAATTTGATCCCGGACGTATCACAGGCGCTGGCCTGGCTGGAAAAACATCCTCAGGCGTTAAAGGGGATACAGCGTGGGCTGGAGCGCGAAACTTTGCGTGTTAATGCTGATGGCACATTGGCAACAACAGGTCATCCTGAAGCATTAGGTTCCGCACTGACGCACAAATGGATTACTACCGATTTTGCGGAAGCATTGCTGGAATTCATTACACCAGTGGATGGTGATATCGAACATATGCTGACCTTTATGCGTGATCTGCATCGTTATACGGCGCGCAATATGGGCGATGAGCGGATGTGGCCGTTAAGTATGCCATGCTACATCGCAGAAGGTCAGGACATCGAACTGGCACAGTACGGCACTTCTAACACCGGACGCTTTAAAACGCTGTACCGTGAAGGGCTGAAAAATCGCTACGGCGCGCTGATGCAAACCATTTCCGGCGTGCACTACAATTTCTCTTTGCCAATGGCATTCTGGCAAGCGAAGTGCGGTGATATCGCGGGCGCTGATGCCAAAGAGAAAATTTCTGCGGGCTATTTCCGCGTTATCCGCAATTACTATCGTTTCGGTTGGGTCATTCCTTATCTGTTTGGTGCGTCTCCAGCGATTTGTTCTTCTTTCCTGCAAGGAAAACCAACGTCGCTGCCGTTTGAGAAAACCGAGTGCGGTATGTATTACCTGCCGTATGCGACCTCTCTTCGTTTGAGCGATCTTGGCTATACCAATAAATCGCAAAGCAATCTTGGTATCACCTTCAATGATCTCTACGAGTACGTGGCGGGCCTTAAACAGGCAATCAAAACGCCATCGGAAGAGTACGCGAAGATTGGTATTGAGAAAGACGGTAAGCGGCTGCAAATCAACAGCAACGTGCTGCAGATTGAAAACGAACTGTACGCGCCGATTCGTCCAAAACGCGTTACCCGCAGTGGTGAGTCGCCTTCTGATGCGTTGTTACGTGGCGGCATTGAATATATTGAAGTCCGCTCGCTGGACATCAACCCGTTCTCGCCGATTGGTGTAGATGAACAACAGGTGCGATTCCTCGACCTGTTTATGGTCTGGTGTGCGCTGGCTGATGCGCCGGAAATGAGCAGTAGCGAACTTGCCTGTACACGCGTTAACTGGAACCGGGTGATCCTCGAAGGTCGCAAACCGGGCCTGACGCTGGGTATCGGCTGCGAAACCGCGCAGTTCCCGTTACCGCAGGTGGGTAAAGATCTGTTCCGCGATCTGAAACGCGTCGCGCAAACGCTGGATAGCATTAACGGCGGCGAAGCGTATCAGAAAGTGTGTGATGAACTGGTCGCCTGCTTCGATAATCCTGATCTGACTTTCTCTGCCCGTATCTTAAGGTCTATGATTGATACTGGTATTGGCGGAACAGGCAAAGCGTTTGCTGAAGCGTACCGTAATCTGCTGCGTGAAGAGCCGCTGGAAATTCTGCGCGAAGAGGATTTTGTAGCCGAGCGCGAGGCGTCTGAACGCCGTCAGCAGGAAATGGAAGCCGCTGATACCGAACCGTTTGCGGTGTGGCTGGAAAAGCACGCCTGACAGAAAAGAAAAAGGCCACTCGTGAGTGGCCAAAATTTCATCTCTGAATTCAGGGATGATGATAACAAATGCGCGTCTTTCATATACTCAGACTCGCCTGGGAACAAAGAGTTCAGAAAATTTTTAAAAAAATTACCGGAGGTGGCTAAATGCCGTTGTTAGATAGCTTCACAGTCGATCATACCCGGATGGAAGCGCCTGCAGTTCGGGTGGCAAAAACAATGAACACCCCGCATGGCGACGCAATCACCGTGTTCGATCTGCGCTTCTGCGTGCCGAACAAAGAAGTGATGCCAGAAAGAGGGATCCATACCCTGGAGCACCTGTTTGCTGGTTTTATGCGTAACCATCTTAACGGTAATGGCGTAGAGATTATCGATATCTCGCCAATGGGCTGCCGCACCGGTTTTTATATGAGTCTGATTGGTACGCCAGATGAGCAGCGTGTCGCTGATGCCTGGAAAGCGGCAATGGAAGACGTGCTGAAAGTGCAGGATCAGAATCAGATCCCGGAACTGAACGTCTACCAGTGTGGCACTTACCAGATGCACTCGTTGCAGGAAGCGCAGGATATTGCGCGTAACATTCTGGAACGTGACGTGCGCATCAACAGCAACGAAGAACTGGCGCTGCCGAAAGAGAAGTTGCAGGAACTGCACATTTAGTCAGTTTAAGCAGAAGAGGCCGGGCTGGTGAAAACACCGCCCGGCTTTTGTTACCTGTCAGTCATCCGATATTCCACGCTATGTGCTTCATCAGGTTGAGGAACTTCCAGCCTTGAGGCCATCCGCATCACGACCGCTTCAGGAACTGCATACTCGCGTCTGGCATTTTGCTGCTTCCATTGCGCCCATGGCACTTCAAGATAAACGATTTTTACTCGTGCGCCGTAAGCCGTAAACAGGCTGATGAGCTGGCTACGCAGCTGGCGGGTAATGTTCGTTGCATTCCAGATGAACGGCTTTTTCTGGCGTAAAAAAACGCGTGCCTCTTCTTTTGCCTGTTGCACAATACGCCCGGTGGCGGTTTTGTCGTCCGGACTGGCATTGATTCGCCGCCGCATATCATCAAGGCTGATAACGTCCATTCCCTGGCACTGTTCATTGATATAGCGATCTTTGCCCATACCCGGTAAGCCACACAGCAAAATAACCTCAAAAGGTTCAGCCTCCCAGGGAACAAAATCAGGAGAACTTTGCTCATGGGTCAGGTAATGCCAGCGTGCGGAATCAGAAACGAACGGGCACATTTTTCCCCAGCATTGTTGCTCATGGCAAAACAGCTCGAACAGATCGATGCGTTCCAGCATTGATTGCTGATCCGGGCTTTGGCGACCAAGCAGATCGGCACGAGCAAGCAAAGCGAGCAGACGCGTGTCGATGCGCATTGCAGCCGCGAGCAACAAACGCTCCGGTTCCGGGCGCTCCAGTAACCATAGCGGTAACCCATGCAGACGCACCAGTGCAACAATTTGCTCGCGCAGCACGAACGGCGTTGGGATATCGCGCCATAAAATTTGTCGGGCCGTCAGTTCGCCCCGACGAGCATGACCAGGAGACTGAATACGTCCGTTTTCCTGCACGGTAGTGCTGCGCTTTTCAACATAATGCAATAACGCCGCCGCCCATAAAACTTCCTGCTGTTGAGCGGGGAGTTGCTGGAATTCTGGCAGAGTAATGAGGGCGTTAAGCACCATTTCGGTATGTACGCCGACGTCGCCTTCACCATGATGCTCAGGGTCTTGTGGCGTGTGATGCATCTCCTCAACCCAGCTAAAACGCTGACGTAGCGTCGACCAGCGTTTATCGTCGGTAAGTTGCCAAATCATGACTGTTCTCCATAAACGAACTCATGGGCCATCCGCGCCCGTTGCCAGTGGCGTTTCCAGTGCACAGTGGTTTTGACATGATTTTTGCGCACATACTTGAAGACGTTATGCGAAAAGTCAGCGACAGAAAACGCATCATGATTTCGGCTGACAATGCCTTCCAGCGTACAGGGTTGACAGGTTTGCGTATCCCAGGGATCGAATGTGCCGCGCGCATTGGCCAGCGCCAGAAAATCACGCTGCCAGCTTTTTTCATCATTCCCCGACTGCGGGCCGGAGATTTCGGGAACGCAGGGGAAATCAAACAGGGCGGCGTAAAACTGCACCTCTTCCCAGCTCAGCCACATATCCTGGCAGCGAACGGCAAACAGGTAAAAGTCCTGTTCCAGCGCGCGGTATTCAATGGAATGAACGGCGTAGAGATTTTCACCAAACAACTCCAGGTCGCCGAGATCGTTTTTCAGCAGTTGCCAGCGTTGGCGAATTTTATAGGTCCATGCCGACTGCGTAGGCGTGGCATGGGAGCGGGCAAACACGCCGTAGCGGTTAAGGCAGTTATTTTCGCCATCGAGTTTTTCTGTGTGCACCAATTGCGTGATGGCCTTTAAATCCTGCCAGTAATCGGTGTTAATGCGGTCATCGCTGGTGGTGCCTGGAGAGAAGGGGTAATGCCAGGTTCTCCCGTATTTTCGTTGGGTATTCATAATAATCCATTATTTTGTGTGTAATAAATGTACGCCCGCGAGGGTGCGAGTTATGGGGTTAAAATAAAAATGTGAGTATCACCCGCGAAAGCAAGGGCGAAGGAAAAAGAGAATTAACAACCTGAGCGAATGCTCAGAACCGGTTAATGGTGAATGGAAGAGTTTGGGGCGGCGAAAAGATACACCGAATGAGTGTATAAAACAACCGTTTGCAGAATGAGCAAATAAAAAGGGAGCCGCAGCTCCCTTTGGCAACCTTAGTGCGCACCACCTCCGCCGCCACCTGCGCCAAATGGCGGTTTAGCAAACCACACCAGCCCCAGCAGGACGAGGAATATCCCGGCTGACATCCAGAAGATCTCATTGGCGGCAATAATCAGCCCCTGATTGGTTATCTGCTGGGCAATCCAGCCTGATGCCTGCTGTTGCGTCATACCAAGCCCTTCCAGTTGACTGTACATCGCCTGAGCATTCGGGTTGAACGGGTTTACCGACTCAGTCAACTGTGCATGGTGCAGTGACTCGCGGTTGGTCCACATGGTCGTGGTTATCGACGTGCCGATAGACCCCGCCAGCGTTCGCGTAAAGTTGGAGAGGCTCGATGCCGCCGCCAGTCGTTCCGGTGGCAAACCGGACAGCGTAATGGTGGTCAGCGGCATAAAGAAGCAGGCCACCGCAAAACCCTGGATAAACTGTGGCCAGGCCGACGCGCCAAAATCCATACCCGGTTCAAAGGTATAGGCACGCCAGTAGAAGCAGACGGCATACATAATAAAGCTGAAGGTTACCAGTCGGCGCATATCCAGTTTATGCGCAAAGCGGCCGATAATCGGCGACAGGATCACCGGAATAATCCCTACCGGCGCAGAGGCCAGCCCTGCCCACGTCGCCGTGTAACCGTAGACCTCCTGCAACAACTGCGGCAGCAGAACAATCGCGCCGAAGTAGAGCATATACGCGAGGCTGATACACAAGCAGCCGATGGTGAAGTTGCGCGACTTAAACAACGACAGATCGACTATCGGGTTATCGTCGGTCAGCTCCCAGACAATCAGGAAGCAGATAGCCACCACCGCCACCACGGTGAGGATGATAATTTCCTGTGATGAGAACCAGTCCAGCTCTTTACCGCGGTCGAGCATAATCTGCAGGCTGCCGATACCAATAACCAGCAGTGCCAGCCCCACGGCATCAATCCGCCGCCGTTCGGTGCGGGTTTCACGTCCGCGCAGAGTTTGCAGTGTCATCAACACCACCGCCACGCCAATCGGCACGTTGATGAAGAATATCCAGCCCCAGTGGTAATTATCACTGATATAACCGCCGAGGATCGGGCCGCAAATTGGTGCAACAATCACCGTCATCGACCACAACGCCAGCGCGATCGAGCGTTTGGCTGGCGGGTAGTTATTCAGCAATAGACTTTGTGAAAGCGGGATCAGCGGCCCGGCGACAATCCCCTGAATCACGCGGAAGAAGATCAGCATATTCAGGCTGCTGGAGACACCACACGCCCACGACGCAATAGCAAAGGCGATGGTTGACCAGAGGAACAATTTCACTTCCCCGACGCGCTTTGCCAGCCAGCCGGTAAGCGGGATCGAGATGGCATTCGCCACCCCGAAAGAAGTGATCACCCACGTTCCCTGACTGAGTGATGAGCCCAGATTCCCGGCGATAGTGGGGATCGCCACGTTAGCAATGGTGGAGTCCAGCACCTGCATGAATGTCGCCAGTGACAGCGCAATCGTCATAATGACCAGTTGTGCGCCTTCCAGCGGTTTTTGCTGTTGCATCACACGCACCTCTGGATTAGCCAGCGTTAGCTTTTACGATATCGTCGATCAGTTTATTGACAGGTGCCAGGCTGATTTCACGCGCGGTGCTTACCGCGACCGGTGTGGAACGTACTTTATTTGCCAGTACCTGACCGTCACGGTTAGTGGTATTGACACTCACCAGCGTGGATAAACCGATACGCAGCGGGTATTGCTCCAGCTGTTTCTGGTCCAGTTCAATACGCACAGGCAGACGCTGAACGACTTTGATCCAGTTACCGGTGGCGTTTTGCGCCGGAAGCAGTGAGAACGCGCTACCTGTGCCCATATCCAGACCAACCACTTTACCGGTGTATTTCACATCATCGCCGTAAATATCGGTGGTGATGGTGACCGGCTGACCGATACGCATATTGGCAATCTGCGTCTCTTTAAAGTTGGCATCCACCCACATATTGGTGGCTGGAACGACCGCCATCAGCGGCGTCGTTGGGCTAATTTGCGCCCCAGGCTGTACCGCGCGGCGGGAGACATAACCGGTCATCGGACTGACAATACGGGTACGCTCCAGCGCCAGCCAGGCGTTACGTACTTCGGTGGCAGCCTGTTGTACGGCAGGCTGATCTTCCAGTTTCGTCCCCAGAATCATCGCCTGATTGGCATTGTATTGTTGAATAGCGACGTCCAGTTGCGCCTGGGCACTGGTGACGGCGTCGCGGGCGTGTTGCAGCTCTTCGCGACCAATCAGGTTGGCATTGCCCAGCGGCACACGGCGGTTGTAGTCGCTTTGTGCTTTCGCGAGGGCGATTTTTTGCACCTCAATATTCGCCTGCAACTGTTTGCTGTTAATCATCAGCTGGTGGGTTTGGCGAACGCTGGAAGCCAGTGCAGTTTTGGCTTTTTCAAATGCCTGGCGAGCATCTGTCGGGTCGAGAGTGACCAGCACGTCGCCTTCTTTTACAAAATCGGTGTTATCGGCCCAGACTTTCGTCACGCTGCCAGACACCTGAGACATAATTTGAATCTGATTCCCTGCCACGTATGCGTCATCGGTTTCTTCGAAATGACGCAGTACCAAAAACCAATAAATCCCTATCGCTACGGCAATAATTATAAAGAGCAAGGTGAGAAGGAGGAGCAGACGCTTACGTTTGCCGCTCTTCTTTACCGGTTGCTGCGGGGTTTGAGTCTCCGCATTTGCGCTCATATTGTTCTCCACGATCTTCTTAACTCATCGGCTGAGCCGACCTGCTTGCCAAAAAGGCCAGCATGTTGCGATGCTGGCCGGTTATTTTTTCTTTTATAAATCTGGATTTTTGAGCGAGATGACGCGTTAGCTCATCGCTTCGAGAACCACACCGTCCTGTTCCATCTGGTCGAGACGGGAGAGCAATTTGCGGGTGATTTGCTCGAGCTGGTCTTTTTCTGTTGTGCTGAGCGCGGACCAGAGTTGATGCAGGCAGTTATGCTGCGGCGGTAAAACCTCGCGCAAAAACTCGTGACCTTTTTCCGTTAATTGCAGATGCAGGCAGCGGCGATCGTTATCGCTTTCACGACGTTCGATCCAACCGCGTTTTTCCAGTTCATCGGCAATACGCGTCGCGTTGGTACGGGATGATCCAAGAGCACAACTCAATTCAGAAGGCTGAATACTGTGGTTTTCCTGAGACTCCAGCGTAATCAACGCCATAAACAACGTCTCGTTAATCCCCTGAGCCTTCAGCATTTTATTGCGGTTTTCCAGCAGCTTGCTTTGCATATGCATGCAAAGACGGGTCAGAAGGATCTCCTGATAAGGAAAATCTTCGTGGCGGCTGGCGCGAAATTTTAGCATTTGTTCAATGGGCGTAAACGAACTATCCATTTGGGTATGACCTCATTAATTTCAGCCGATATAGTAACGACAGTGACAAATAAAGTAAATGTATTGTTTTAGAAAAATGATTCTTGTGGGTTATATAATCGCCATCACTTTCCAGGCTAGCCCATAGGCCAGCGCACTAAGCAGTGTTGGGATGATAATGCTGCGTGTTTTATAGAAACTGGCACCCAGTACCGCGAAGCCGACCAGTGTGGGCACGAAACGGCGTGTATCGTGCATCACTTCTGGTGCGGTAGAGACAACCAGCAGAGCGCATATCGAGGCGATGCCAATGGTGTCGAGCAAAATACCTACCGCGCCACGTTTGGTTGGGCGGGCATTACCCACACGCAGGCGCAGCGGCAGATAGCGGAAGCAATAATTCGCCGCGCCAACCAGTAACCCAAGCAGCAGAACCTCATAGCTCATCGGGCGCTCCTTGCCAGAATGCCTGGATTAACGCAGTGAGGCAGCCACAGACAATGCCTGCCAGAATGGCGACGGGAATAGAAAATAGCGTTACGCCTGCAAGGGCACCAACTAACGCTGCGGTAACGCAAAGAGATTGTTTGCGCTGGAAAGAGGCGAGCAGGAAACTCATAAAGAGTGCCGGAAGCATAAAACCTAATGCTGCTTCAACGGCGGGATAACCTTGCAGAAAGCCGCTGCCGGAGAATGCCCCTATTACCGTACCAAATACCCACGATGACCATGAACTGAAGGCAATGCCGATCATCCAGTTTTCGCTCCAGCGGCGATTATTGCGTACCAGTTTTGCGGTTGCGGCGGCAAAAACCTCATCCGTCAGGCCAAACGCCCACAGGGCGGTTTTCGATTTTTGCAGACGCTGAATAATACGGCTACGCAGTGACGGGCCATACAAAACATGGCGAACATCCATTGCCATGACGGTCAGTGCAGCAACCCACAAACTACTCCCGGCTGCCAGCATCGCGGTAATGACGAACTGGCTCGCGCCTGCATAAATGATGCAGGAGAAAAAAACGCTTTCGAGAGGAGAGAATCCCAGACGGGTCGCATTCAGACCGAACGCAAAGGCCACCGGAATATAACTAATAACAATCGGTAAACTGTCTTTGCATCCTTCCATGAAGGTCGCCGAACCAGGAGCAGGCTGTGGAGTAGGGCTTTCCATAGAGTGTACGCTTAACGATTGTTAATATTATAAATAGACTGAATGAATATCTTAACCTTATCAGACTGATGGGCTTCTTAACACCCTTATAAGTGTAAAGCCACGAAAACGGTTGCTGATTGCTTAATTTGCGGCTTCCTGACGATGAAAACCTCGCCACCAGACCAGTAAGTTAACCAGGGCAATCGTCGCGCCAGCCAGACACACGCCAGCCCAACCGCCATGTTGCCAGGCTGAGGCTGAAATTAGCGAACCGGCGGCACCGCCAATAAAGTAGCTGGTCATGTAACCTGCGGTCAGGCGATTACGCGCATCAGGGTGTATTCGATAAATTACCGTCTGGTTAGTGATATGCACGCCCTGCACGGTGAGGTCCAGCACCAGGATGCCGATAATCAGCGCCAGTACGGAAGTGTGACCAAACCAGATTGCCAGCCATGAAAGTAACAGCAGCAGCAGACCGAAAGTTGTGGTGTGGTGCGATTTGCCCTTATCGGCAAAACCGCCCGCCGGACGAGCGCCCAACGCTCCGGCAGCTCCCGCAAGCCCAAACAGACCAATTACACCATCGCTGTAGTTAAAAGGTGGAGCGGCAAGCAAAAAGGCCATTGAGGTCCAGAGAATGCTGAAGTTGGCAAAGGTCAGGCAGCCCAGCAACGCGCGGGTGCGCAGGATCTTATCGCTGATAAACATGCTGAAAACGGAACCAAGCAACTGTGGGTAGTTGAGGTGGGTTTCTGATTTCATTTGTGGCAGACCACGCCATAATGCCAGCGTCATCAGTGCCATTAACACCGAGGCAACCCAAAAGACTGTGCGCCAGCCGCCGAGGTTTGCCAGCAACCCGGCAACGGTTCGTGCCAGCAAGATCCCCAACAGCAGACCGCTCATAATGGTGCCGACCACTTTGCCGCGTTTGTCCGGTGAAGCCAGCGTCGCTGCCAGCGGAACCAGAATTTGTGCCACGACCGAGAATAAACCGGTTAATGCCGTACCGAGGATCATCATCGCCAGCGACTGACTGCTGGCAGTGATTAACATGCCGCATGCCGCCAGTAAGGTCATCGAGACAATCAGGCGGCGGCGTTCAAACATATCACCGAGGGGAACAAGAAACAGCAGACCTGCTGCATAGCCCAACTGCGCGGCGGTAACAATAAAGCCTGCCGAACTGGCGGAAAGGGAAAAGTTACGCGCGATGGTGTCGAGCAATGGCTGGGCGTAATAGTTACTGGCTACCGCCAGGCCGGTGGCGATAGACATCAGCACGATCAGCGCCGGGCTAAGCTCATGATTAGGTTTAGTCATTATTTTTGTTCATCAGGTGATGATTAAGCTGGAAATCAATAATAGCGGATGTTGATGAATATGGGATGAAAGATAGATTGTTGAAATGTGCGGTGTGGTTTGTAGGTATGATAAGACGCACCAGCGTCGCATCAGGCATTGTGTACAGAGCGGCGGATGAGGCAAAAACGCCTTATCCGCCCGAATAAAAATTACTTCTGCGCTGCCAGCGCCTCATTCACCCAGCCATCGAACTGCTGCTGGTGGGCTTTGATCCAGCCATCAACGTGGCCCTGAATATCGCCTTCTGAGGCTTTGCCGTCATGCATAATGGCGTTCTGGGCGTTAATATCAGCCACTGGTAACTGCATAATGGCAAACAGTTTCGCTGCTGCCGGGTTTTTCTCGGCCCAGGCTTTGTTGGCAACGATATGCATGGTACTGACCGGGAAGCCGTAATTCGTGCCATTCGGCAGTTTGGTATCGGCATTTTTATCGCCCGGCAGTGCGGAGAACGGCACCTGCAACCAGACCACATCTTTCCCCGGTTTCAGTTCGTTACTCACCCAGTACGGCGTCCAGGTGTAGTAAAACACCGGCTTACCCTCTTTGTAACGACTGATGGTGTCAGCCATCATCGCTGCATAGTTCCCCTGATTATGCGTCACGGTATTGGTCAGTCCATACGCGGCAAGCTGGTGGTTGATCGCACCTTCGCAGCCCCAGCCTGGGTTACAGCCGGTTAAATCCGCTTTACCGTCGCCGTTGGTATCGAACAGTTTGGCGATCTTCGGATCTTTAAGTTGCGCGATGTTGGTAATTTTATACTGGTCGGCAGTTTTCTTATCGATCAGGTAACCCTGTGCCGCGCCGTTAACAAATACTCCTTCACGATAAAATTTCTTATCGCCACCGGCAGCTTCGTACATGTTGTCATGCAGTGGCGTCCAGTTCACTGCGGTGAAGGTTGCATCGCCGGAAGCAAGTGAGGTGTAGCCAACGTTGTAATCCACTTCGCTGGGTTTATTGACGGTATAACCTAATTTCTCCAGCGCACGACTGACCAGCAGTGTCTGGAAGGTTTCTTCGGTGATGGTGCTTTGAACTGGATTAACAGTAATGCCTTTGCCCGGCAGGTCGGCAGCAAAAGTTTGTGTAGAGATAAGCGTGGCAAACGCTGTCGCAAAAAGTACGCTATGTCGCATTGTTATTCCTTTTTTTGGCAGGGTGATATGCCCGGCGTCACCGGGCAAGTGCAGAGTTACTTAATGAATGGGCGGGTCAGCAGACCGACAGGGCCAGTGGTGTACCAGCGACGGTTGCCACGACTGCGTGAGTCGCGCCCAACGGCCTGCGTCAGGCGGTCGAGGATAATGGCGAGGATCACAATCCCGACGCCGCCAACGGTGGCAAGCCCCATATCCAGACGACCGATACCGCGAAGTACCATCTGACCCAGCCCGCCGACGGCAATCATCGAGGCGATGACCACCATAGAAAGGGCCAGCATCAGAGTCTGGTTAACGCCCGCCATAATGGTTGGCATCGCCAGCGGTAACTGAACTTTGAACAGCATCTGGCGCGGGCTGGCACCGAATGAGCGCGAGGCTTCAATCAGATCCGCCGGAACCTGGTTAATTCCCAGAATCGTCAGACGGATAATCGGCGGCAGCGCAAAGATGATCGTCACCACCACGCCCGGCACGTTGCCGATACCAAACAGCATGACGATTGGCACCAGATAAACAAACGCGGGCGTGGTCTGCATGGCATCAAGCAGTGGACGAATAATTTTCGCCGCTCGCGGACTTCTCGCCAGCCAGATCCCCAACGGCAAACCTATGACGATACAGAACAGCAGGGCTGTTAACACCAGCGCCAGGGTAACCATTGCCTGTGACCAGGCACCGATTGCGCCGATGGCAATTAGCGAAACCAGCGTCGCCACGCCCATTCCGACCCCGGAAATCTGCCAGGCGATGAGAGCGAAAACGATAATCGCCACCGGCGCGGGCATACCCAGCAGCAATTGCTGGAAACCGTTGAGGATGTAATCAACCGGAACGCGCACGCCCTGAAAGACGGGACGAAAATGGGTAACGACCCAGTCGATCCCTTCAGTGACCCAACTGTCGAGCGGGATCAGCGTTTTATGGAACGGATCGAGAATATTAAAATGCTCGACGTTTGGCGCAGGCGTACTGGTCAGCCAGTCAGCACCACCGCCGTCAGTCGGTGCAGTCGCCGGTGTACCCCAGGCGTCTGCGGATTGTGCGGCGCTGTCCGCCGCTGGCGTGGTATCCCACGGATTATTTTGATCAGCCATTATTTACCCCCTCACGATCTAAAGCGCGCAGCAGCATTCCTTTCGAAATGATGCCGACATACTGTTGGTCCTCGTCGACCACGGGCACCGCACAGGGTGCCTGTCCGACATGAGAGAGCAACTCGCTAAGAGGCGTTTGTGCATCGACCGCTAACGGCGCATCAATCAGCGCCGCATCAAGACCTTGTTGCTGCGTTAACGCGGCTTTAAGCGAATCGATAGACACAGCGCCGACAAACTTATTACCGCGTTCGATGACGTAGCCATATTCGCGATCTTCATCCTGCAATAATTTCAGTGCCGAACGCGGGCCGAAGCCGGGGGTTTTACGAATTAAGCCGTTCGGTGTCCGGCGAGCAATATCTTTCGCACTGAATACCTGACTAATATCGACGCCACGGAAGAAGGTACGGACATAATCATTCGCCGGATTATTGAGAATTTCATCCGGTGTGCCGACCTGTACCACTTCACCATTTTGCATAATGGCAATTCGGTCGCCAATACGCATGGCTTCATCGAGATCGTGGGAAATAAAGACAATGGTGCGCTGATGTTTCGCCTGTAATTTTACCAGCTCATCCTGCATCTCGGTGCGAATTAATGGATCGAGTGCTGAGAAGGCTTCGTCCATTAATAATATATCCGGATTAATCGCTAACGCGCGGGCTAATCCCACACGTTGACGCATCCCGCCAGAGAGTTCATCCGGGTAGCTGTGGGCATAATTTTCCAGCCCGACCTGACGCAGTGCATCAAGGGCTTTTTCCCGGCGTTCTTCGGGATTAATTCCGGCCAATTCCATACCGAATGCAGTATTGTCCAGCACGGTCATATGCGGCATTAAGGCAAAGGACTGGAAGACCATCGCAATCTTTTTTCTGCGCACCTCACGGAGTTCGGCGTCGGATATTTTGGCAATATCCACACCATCAATCAGCACTTGCCCGCGGGTGGGTTCAATCAGGCGATTGAGAAGGCGTACCATTGTGGATTTACCCGAACCGGATAATCCCATGATGACAAATATCTCGCCTTCTTCAATGGCCAGACTGGCGTCTTTTACGCCAAGCGATAGCCCAGTTTTTTCCAGAATTTGTTCTTTTGAAAGTCCTTGTTCGATATATTTGAAAGCTCGCTGTGGATGCTCACCAAATATTTTATAAAGATTTTTAATTTCTAATTTAATTGCCATGCAATAGAAAGATTCCTGTTATTTGTTTATGTCGATACATTACCCAATGGAAATAGTCACTTTTTTCTACCCTAACATACTGAGAATCTGAGGCAACCCCTGATGGCAAATGTGGCATGAATATTGATGTGAGCAAATCGCCGGAATTTCCCATGATATAAGGGCTGAGAGCAAATCGAGAAAAGTTGATATTTTTTGTCAAAGATAGCGAAAAAACGCCTGAATATTGTGGTTTCAGGCGAATAATGCAACAGAGTGTCAGTGTAGATCACCACAAAATATTTTCGTGATAAAAAGCTATTTGGCGGGAATTATTTCCCTGCTGCGGGTAGTGATATTTTTGAAAAATAACACCCTCAGAAATTCCAGTCTTCATCTTCTGTTTCGACCGCTTTTCCCATCACATATGAAGAGCCTGAACCGGAAAAGAAATCGTGATTTTCATCGGCATTCGGCGAAAGCGCGGCGAGGATTGCCGGATTCACTTCCGCCATTTCTGCGGGAAATAACGGTTCGTAGCCCAGATTCATCAACGCCTTATTGGCGTTGTAACAGAGAAACGCTTTCACATCGTCAGCCCACGGGGTTTCGGCGTACAGCTCATCGGTGTATTGCAACTCGTTGTCATAAAGTTCCAGCAACAAATCGAAGGCGAAACTCTTCAACTCTTCACGTTGTGCCAGGGAGATTTTTTCCAGGTTTTTCTGATATTTATAGCCGATGTAGTAACCGTGGACTGCTTCATCGCGGATAATCAGACGGATCAGGTCTGCGGTATTGGTTAGCTTTCCGCGGCTGGCAAAATACATCGGCAGCCAGAAACCGGAATAGAACAAAAAAGATTCAAGAAACACACTGGCGATTTTCTTTTTCAGCGGATCATCCCCGCGATAATGTTGCTGAATAATCTGAGCTTTTCGCTGCAACGGTGCGTTTTCTTCACTCCAGGCGTAGGCGGCATCGACATCTTTGGTCTGGCACAGCGTCGAGAAAATCGAACTGTAAGAGCGGGCATGAACCGCTTCCATAAAGCTGATATTCGATAATACCGCTTCTTCATGAGGCGTGAGTGCATCGGGCAACAGCGAAGGCGCGCCGATAACATTTTGCAGCGTGTCGAGCAGCGTCAGGCCAGTAAAAACGCGCATCGTCAGTTGTTGTTCTACGACACTTAATGTCTGCCATGCAGGAATATCGTTCGACAGCGGCACCTTTTCTGGTAGCCAGAAATTGCTGGTCAGGCGATTCCACACCTCCAGATCTTTATCGTCAGATATCTTGTTCCAGTTGATGGCGCTGATACGTGAGAGTTTCATAGATATTCCTTAAAGTGCACAGGAGACGCAGCCTTCAATTTCAGTGCCTTCCAGCGCCATCTGACGCAGGCGAATGTAATAGAGCGTTTTGATACCCTTGCGCCAGGCGTAAATCTGCGCTTTGTTGATATCGCGAGTGGTGGCGGTATCGGGGAAAAACAGCGTCAGCGACAGCCCCTGATCGACATGGCGAGTCGCTTCCGCGTAGGTGTCGATGATCTTTTCTGCGCCGATTTCGTAAGCATCCTGATATAGCGCCAGATTTTCGTTAGTCATAAACGGGGCAGGGTAGTAAACGCGTCCTGTTTTGCCCTCTTTGCGTATCTCTACTTTCGCCACAATCGGATGAATACTCGACGTGGCATGGTTGATATAAGAGATAGAACCGGTTGGCGGCACCGCCTGGAGATTCTGGTTGTAGATACCATAGCGCATCACGTCGTCGCGCAGCTGTGCCCACATCTCACGGGTAGGTAACGTAATACCGCTACGGGCAAACAGTTCGCCAACTTTCGCCGTTTTCGGCTGCCAGTTACCTTGCAGATATTGGCTGAAATATTCACCACTGGCATAGCGTGACTGTTTGAACCCGGCGAAGGTTTCACCGCGTTCGCGCGCCAGCAACATCGAGGTACGCAGTGCGTGCCAGGTGATGGTATAGAAATAGAGATTGGTGAAATCCAGTGCTTCCGGCGAACCATAAGCAATGCCTTCTCGCGCCAGATAACCGTGTAAATTCATCTGTCCCAGACCGATGGCATGTGAGGCGGCATTTCCGGCTTCGATGGACGGCACGCTGCGGATATGACTCATATCTGACACCGCCGTTAAACCGCGTACGGCAGTCTCTACCGTGCGGGCAAAGTCGGGGGAATCCATGGTGTGGGCAATATTCAACGACCCTAGATTGCAGGAAATATCATGGCCTGTACGGGCATAGTCGAGATTCTCGTCATATTCTGAGGCGCTGTTAACCTGCAAAATTTCTGAGCAGAGATTGCTCATATTTATGCGCCCGGCGATAGGGTTAGCACGGTTAACCGTGTCTTCATACATGATGTACGGATAGCCAGACTCAAACTGGATTTCTGCCAGTCGCTGGAAGAAATCACGGGCGTTGAGGTATTTTTTGCGGATGCGTTCATCGGCAACCAGTTCGTCATAGTGTTCACTGATGGCGACATCGGCAAACGGCTTGCCATAAACTCGCTCTACGTCATAGGGCGAAAACAGCGCCATCTGCGCATTCTCTTTTGCCAGATGGAAAGTGATATCCGGGATCACCACGCCCAGCGACAGTGTTTTAATGCGGATTTTTTCGTCGGCATTTTCCCGTTTTGTATCGAGAAAACGCAGAATATCGGGATGATGAGCATGTAAATAGACTGCCCCAGCCCCCTGACGCGCGCCGAGTTGGTTGGCATAGGAAAATGCGTCTTCCAGCATTTTCATCACCGGAATCACGCCAGAAGATTGATTTTCAATACGTTTAATTGGCGCGCCCGCTTCCCGCAGATTCGACAGCAAAAATGCTACGCCGCCGCCGCGTTTCGACAGTTGTAGTGCGGAATTTACTGCCCGGCCAATCGACTCCATATTGTCTTCAATACGCAGCAGAAAACAGGAAACCAGTTCGCCGCGCTGCTGCTTACCGCAGTTGAGGAATGTTGGCGTGGCTGGCTGAAAGCGTCCTGACAGCATCTCATCAGTGAGCTGCGTCGCCAGTGTTTCATCGCCTTGTGCCAGCGTCAGCGCCACCATCGTGACGCGATCGGCAAAATCTTCCAGATAACGCTTACCGTCGAATGTCTTCAACGTATAGCTGGTGTAAAACTTCCATGCTCCGAGGAATGTCTGGAAACGAAAACCGCTGGCGTGCGCGTGGGCAAACAGCGTAATGACAAAATCGCGAGAGTAGCGATTAAGGACGCTTTCATCATAGTAACCTTCGTTAACCAGCCAGTTCAGGCGCTGCTGCTGGCTACTGAAGGCCACACTGTTCGGACGCACATGCGTCGTCATAAAGGCGTCAACGGCCTGGCGATCTTTATCGAACTGAATGCGACCTGCGCTATCGTAAAGGTTAAGCATCGCATTCAGAGCGTGATAATCCATCGTTTCCTGCGTCAGGCGTTCTGCGGTTGTCGTTGCCAAAATTCGGTTACTCCTTTACGAACGTTTTCGATATCGCTTTGCGTACCCATGAGTTCAAAGCGGTACAGCCACGGCACGCTGCATTTCCGGGCAATCACATCTCCGGCGCGGCCATATGCCTCACCAAAGTTGCGATTACCCGAAGCAATAACGCCGCGCAGCAACGCCCGGTTATGCTCGTCGTTTAAAAAGCGAATGACCTGTCGTGGCACCGCGCCAGCCGTACCGCCGCCGCCGTAAGAGGGCACGATCAGGATGTAAGGCTCGTCTACCTGAATCCGTTCCCGCTCATTGAGCGGGATGCGCACCGCGGGCAGCCCTAAACGTTCGATAAAACGCTGCGTATTTTCGGAGCTGCTGGAAAAGTAGACGAGCTGGCTCATGCACTGGCCGCGCGTGGCGCTGGATGCAGACGATTGATCATGTCCGGGCGGAAACCAGACCAGCTAAGATCGCCTGCAATCACAACCGGCAACTGACGAAAGCCCTGAGCACGCAGCGCTTCTGCCGCTTCAGGAACGCGATCGACATTAATCATTTCAAAATCAAAGCCCCGGTTTTCCATCGCCCGTTTGGTGGCGTGGCACTGAACGCAATCGTTACGAGTGTAAATAGTAATGCGCATGATTCGTATTTCCGTTTAAAATGAAGATACGGCGCGATGATACGCGTCGGGTTGTCTCTCTGTTGATACAGAGATACTAGATGTAGTTGAAAAAAGATTCAACCACACAAGATATGGGAATTTTAGATTGATTACGCCACCGATGAATGGCTCAACGGGGTAGGGGATTTTGTGTTTTTTGCCGGGCAAATACCCGGCATCAAGAAGTTACATCCGCATGGAAACGGCCAGACGGTTAAAACAATTCATCAGCCCGATGGCAAACGTTAAGTCGCTGATCTCTGCTGCGCTGAAATGCTCAAGCAAAGGCTGATAAACCTCGTCTTCCGCATGGGTTCTGGCAATTTCGGTTACCGATTCCGCCCATGCCAGCGCCGCCCGCTCGCGTTCATCAAAATGATGGCTTACGCGCCAACCTGCCAGGGCGTCCAGTTTGTGCTGTGGCACGCCGGATTTGCGCAATGCTTTGCTGTGCATCTCCAGACAAAATGCGCAGCCGTTGATTTGCGAGATGCGCAAATAAACTAACTCCATCAACGTGGTATCCAGCGTGCTATTTTCCAGTGCCGTTTTGGCCTGCACTAGTGCGTTATACACTGCCGGGCTAAGTTCGTAGTAAGGCTGACGTAATGTAGTCATACAGTTTCTCCTCTTATTAACGCCCGCAATGTAGCACTATAATGGACTGCTAAAGAGAGCCATAAATTACCTAAAAAAGCAGACCATATGCCGCGCTATCAGGATATCGCCCGTCAGTTAAAAACGGCTATTGAGCAAGGGGAACTGAAACCCGGAGCAAGGCTGCCTTCAAGTCGTACCTGGTCGCAGGAGCTGGGGGTGTCTCGATCCACTGTCGAAAATGCGTATGCTGAGCTGGTGGCGCAAGGATGGCTGATCAGGCGGGGACAGGCTGGCACATTTGTCAGTGAGCGGATATATCCGCAACAATCTACTGTACAAGTTGTAGCTTTTGCCGGTGAAAGTCAGCAACCGTTGCCATTTCAAATGGGATTACCCGCACTCGATCTCTTTCCGCGAGAGCTGTGGGCGCGGGTGATGGGGCGTCGCCTTCGTACCCAGACGCGCTTTGATTTGGCGTTAGGCGATGTCTGCGGTGAGGCGGCGTTGCGCGAGGCAATAGTTGATTACTTACGCGTTTCACGTGGGATTGATTGTCAGCCAGAGCAGGTCTTTATCACTCACGGTTATGCGGCCTCAATAGCTTTAATTCTGCACGCGCTGGCGAAACCGGGAAACGGGATGTGGATAGAAGATCCCGGCTTTCCACTGATTCGCCCGATTGTCACTCGCCATGATGTGGAAATTTTGCCTGTGCCGGTTGATGACAATGGACTGGATATCACAAGCGGAATACAAAATTATCCTGATGCGCGTTTTGCCCTGATAACACCAGCACACCAAAGTCCGCTGGGTGTGGCGCTCTCTTTAGCGCGCAGGCATCAGATACTGGAATGGGCAGATCGTAGTCAGGCATGGATTATTGAAGATGATTATGACAGTGAGTTTCGCTATCACGGTAAGCCGTTACCGGCGTTAAAAAGTCTCGACGCACCGCAGCGGGTAATTTATGCCGGAACATTCAGCAAAGCGCTATTTCCTGCATTGCGCTGTGCGTGGCTGGTGGTGCCGGTGAAGCAAATTGCACAATTCCGCCACCAGGCGTCACTGGCTCCATGTGCGGTACCTGTTCTATGGCAGAACACACTGGCAGACTTTCTTCGCGAGGGGCATTTCTGGCGGCATCTGAAGAAAATGCGTCAGCATTATGCTCAACGTCGGCAATGGATTGAGCAAGCGTTGACGCAGCAAGGATTTCAGGTTGTGCCGCAGAAAGGTGGTATCCAGATGGTGATCAGAATGATAGGCGATGATATTGCCCATGCGCGTAAAGCCAATGCTGCAGGCCTTGCGGTGCAGGCACTTAGCGACTGGCGTATCCGTTCAAGTGGGGAAGGTGGATTACTGCTTTCGTTTACTAATATCGTTAACGAAGGTATGGCGCGACAGGTAGCACAACAATTACGTAAAGCCTTAAGCTAAAAAACCCCGAAGCCAGGCTTCGGGGTCAAAGACGCGTATTTATTATCATTTGTGCACTACGATTTGCGCATGCTTAACAGTGCGCCGATAAAAATACCCACCGCTGCCGCTGTACCCACACTACACCAGGGTCTTTCACGAACAAAAGAATCCGCGCAGCCAACGGCATCGCGCGCGGCTTGCTGGACGCGAGTACGACCATGCATTCGCGCCCTGGTTTCTTTCAGTAGAGCCTGCGCTTTACTACGAGCGGCTTCGGCTTCCCCTTTGGCGTCGCTGCCCCAGGACTTCAATACAGATTCGAGACTGTCAGCTAATTGATTGACATCATTCTGGATATCCTGCACGCCATCATCAACGTCGTTGCGGTTCGGTCGGTTAAACATATGATCCCCCATTAGAATTCGATGTAATTTTCAGTGTAGACCATAATTTTCTTAACTGAGGTTCATCGCGGCTTTATGGACTTTTCTGAAAGCGTTGTGAATGCGCAATCAGGTAAGGTAGGCCCGCGGTTGATAATAACGAGGATCAAATATGTATTTACGACCAGACGAGGTGGCGCGCGTACTTGAAAAAGTCGGTTTTACTGTCGATGTGGTAACCCAGAAAGCGTATGGTTACCGCCGTGGGGAAAATTATGTCTATGTTAATCGCGAAGCGCGAATGGGACGTACCGCCCTGGTGATTCATCCAACATTAAAAGAACGTAGTTCAACACTGGCTGAACCCGCTTCCGATATTAAAACTTGCGATCATTACCAGCAATTTCCGCTCTATTTAGCGGGTGAACGTCATGAGCATTACGGTATCCCGCATGGCTTTAGTTCGCGTGTTGCGCTTGAACGTTATTTGAATGGTTTATTTGGCGAAGCCAGTTAAAGACGCGACTGGCGATGCCAGTCGCGAAAAGAAGGGTCAGGCTTTTACCTGCTGGTAACGGCTGACTTTAAACAGTCGGCGGCAATAATCGAGGAAGTAGCCATAAACCGCCCCCATCAACATCGAAACAACGATGTTGGAACTGACTGCCGCCATAATCTGATGCCAGTCTGCGCCCACCACTAACAAGATCGCCACATACACCGGTGACTGGAACGTCACATAAGCCAGGATATCCGCCAGATTTTTTATCCAGCCCGACGGGCTAACTTTGCGTGCCGCGCGCATAAACAGATCGCGGTACATACCGTATGGCCATGCAATTAAGATGTTCACCGGAATCGCTACCAATCTGGAATAAAAAGACTGTTCGAAGCTCATTCCGGAGAGGAAAACTTCAATACACATGTTCACGACAGAACAGTAAACAACCATCGCGAACGTATCTGCAACTGCATGACGCAAGCGTGACTGCGGTGAGAACATGCTAATGCTCCTTAATAAAAGCGTAATGGGATGTTAATGGAGATGAAAGCAGTGGATCTCATTGCCATCTGCATTTTCGCATAGCGTATATCGCTGGCTATGACTAATCAATTAGTGAAAAATTTTTATTTAATCTGTTTTTGTAGATAAAATATTCCGTAGCGGCGCGTTTTTTGTACATTGTGGATTTTTACATGCCGGTATGATTTATTTTTAATTAAATCAATTGGATATGTGTTTACCTTTATTTTCACTCATGAAGGTTTGGGGGTGAGGTAACGCTATAAGCGTAGAGAATTCGGTGTATGTAGTGACCGGGTCATTTTCAGCATTTTTTATGCCAGATAATGTACATTGACAGCAGAAAGCACCAGTGATAGATGTTTTCTTTTATTCGGTTGAGTTGCATTTTTATTCACTTTGGTTTTGTCAGGCTTGCGGAATTATCGAGCAGAGATAGCAGCTCTGTTCACCAATAACCGAAATTACTCATCAAAATGGCTAATATATAATCTTGAAATTATTCTGAGAGTTTCAGAAAATAACAGCTGAAATAATCTCGTGCAGGACTGTAAATAGATTAAATTTTGTGGAAATATAATAAGTGATCGCTTACACTACGCGACGAAATACTTTTTTGTTTTGGGTTAAAAGGTTTTCTTTATTATGTCCGTAATGTTACAAAGTTTAAATAACATTCGCACCCTCCGTGCGATGGCTCGCGAATTCTCCATTGACGTTCTTGAAGAAATGCTCGAAAAATTCAGGGTTGTCACTAAAGAAAGACGTGAAGAAGAAGAACAACAGCAGCGTGAACTGGCAGAGCGCCAGGAAAAAATTAGCACCTGGCTGGAGCTGATGAAAGCTGACGGAATTAACCCGGAAGAGTTATTGGGTAATAGCTCTGCTGCGGCACCACGCGCTGGTAAAAAACGCCAGCCGCGTCCGGCGAAATATAAATTCATCGATGTTAACGGTGAAACTAAAACCTGGACCGGTCAGGGCCGTACACCGAAGCCAATCGCTCAGGCGCTGGCAGAAGGTAAATCTCTCGACGATTTCCTGATCTAATTACTGAGGCCGGATGTCGCTGCTATGGCGCGTCCGGCGTCGCTTCTCAAACTCGTTGGTTCCACGGCATCTTATCTAACAACCTTGCCATTCCACAAAAACCACTAATTCCTGCAAACAGTAACCCAGCACCAACAAAGCCGCTTAATAAGAAGAAAACGCTATTTACGGTATAACCCAGTACAACGCCGATTAATATTAAACCACCCGCGGCGATCTGCACCTGGCGCATTAACGGCAAGGATTGGGATTTATTTACCGCTACTGGCAATCCTGCTTTTTTCCAGCCATCAATCCCATCTTCGAGTAAAAAGATTTCTGCGGGGGCGGCAATCGCTGCTAATTTATCGGCGTTATTACTGGTGCGTTTACCTGCCTGGCAGTGGAATATAATTTGCTCGCGACGTAATTTAGGCGGAAGACCTGACTGTTCCAGTACGGATAATGGAGCTAGATCTGCTTCAGGAATATGTTCACGAAGATATTCATCAGCATCACGAATATCGATTAACTTTGCGCCGCGTGCGATTAATTCTTGTGCATCATGCGGCGAAATGGTTGTCAAAGCCATAGTGACTCCTTACGGACAATAGACATTTTTCAGGGTGGCGATAATGGCATTTACCGCCTCATTTTTAATGGAATATAGAATGCGTTGGGCATCCCGTTGGCTGTCGATAAGCCCTTCGTCCCGCATACGAGCGAGATGCTGTGATGTCGCAGAGGCACTCAGTCCGGTAATGCGCGTCAGCTCTCCCGCGCTGGTGCCGGGGGAACCGCTAAGCATACACAGAATCAGCAACCGTTTAGGGTGGCTCATTGATTTCAATAAGGCCGCTGCCTGTTCGGCACTGGCCTGTAATTGTGCGAGTTCAGTCATAGTTATTTAAGTATTTTCTAAATTAAGTAAACTCTAAACTAAGAGTGCAACATATACCAGCATCAGCAGCGTAAATGAGAGTAAAAGCGTACGCTGAAACTGGCAGGCTCCGCTAAAATTACTACGCTTAAGAGATAAAATCTCTTTTTAAACAATGAGTAATTTTCTTATAGGGAGTACATATGGGTTTCTGGAGAATCGTCATCACCATCATTCTGCCGCCGCTCGGCGTGCTGCTCGGTAAAGGGTTCGGTTGGGCGTTCATTATTAATATTCTGCTGACACTGCTTGGCTATATCCCCGGTTTGATTCACGCGTTCTGGGTGCAAACCCGCGATTAAACCTGTGCTCACCCCCGCGGCGTTAACGCGCCGCGTTCCTCTGCTACACTTTCTGAGTGTTTCCGTTAACGAATGAGGTAGCTATGGGTCTGTTCAATTTTGTGAAAGATGCCGGAGAAAAACTCTGGGACGCGGTTACAGGTCAGCACGATAAAGACGATCAGGCGAAGAAGGTGCAGGAGCATCTGAACAAAACCGGTATACCTGATGCCGATAAAGTGAACATTCAAATTGCCGACGGCAAAGCGACGGTCACTGGTGACGGCTTAAGTCAGGAGGCGAAGGAGAAAATCCTTGTTGCGGTGGGGAATATTTCCGGTATTGCCAGTGTCGATGATCAGGTGAAAACGGCGACACCAGCCACTGCCAGCCAGTTTTATACCGTTAAGTCTGGCGACACTCTGAGTGCCATTTCCAAACAGGTCTACGGTAACGCTAATCTGTACAATAAAATCTTCGAAGCGAATAAACCGATGCTAAAAAGCCCGGATAAAATTTACCCGGGGCAAGTGTTGCGTATTCCTGAAGAGTAGTTAATTACCAGCCATCGCCTGCTGGATAATGGGAATCGGCGTCAGCAAATGCTGGCGCATTAACTCACTGGCGCGCGCGGTATCTCGCGCCAGTACCGTCGCAGTCAGGGTCTGGTGCTGATCGTGTTTATCTTCCAGCATTTCCACCGAAAGTACCGTTCGCCGCAGCCAGATGAAGCGATAGCGCGCCGCCAGATCAAACAACCGTTCACGCATTTGCAGCAAATAGTGAGAACCACAGCCTGTCACAATTGCAGTATGAAACGCCTGATGACGCAGATCCCACTCATCAAGCATTTTCTCACTGGCGTCACAGGCCTCAAGCTTACTGAGCAGATGCGCCTTCGCAAGAACGTCTGCCTCCCACTCATCACTACCGCGGGCAATCGCCAGGCTTACCAGCATCGCTTCCATATTGGCACGGGCATCGAAAATATCGAGCAGCTCCTGCTCTGACATAGACGCCACCCGATACCCTTTTTGATTCACCACCGTGACCAGTCGTTCTGCCACCAGTTGCGAAAGCGCTTCCCGCAACGGCCCAACGCCAAGTGCATAACGCGATGTCAGCAAACTCATCCGTAATTTTTCATCCGGCTGAAAATTGCCGCGAATAATATCGTTCTTCAGCCAGCGATAGCCATCCAGAGAGGTAATGGTCATGGTGTGACTCCTGATCATTATCAGCGCGTATTATGAATGGGTGTTTTTTGCCACATTATCAGCTTTTTCCAGCGAGCCATAATTGGCACGGTACAGATAATCCCAATCGCTAATAAGCCGGTGGAGAGCACTTCTAACTGTTGCGCCGGGCGGAATAGCATCACTACCAACACAAAGGTAATAAAACCGATTACCAGCCAGGTGAGCCACGGATAAAGCCACATCCGCAGGCGAATTTCGCTTCCTTCTGCTCGCAGAATTTTGCGCATCCGCAATTGTGAAACGGCGATGACTAAATAAACCAGCAGGGCGATAGCGCCGGAGCTGTCGATCAGAAATTTAAACACCTTCGCAGGCGCGTAATAGTTCACCACCACCGTTAAGAATGCCGCGCCGGTGGAGAGTAACACCGCCACGTACGGGGTTTTACTGCGGTTGATTTTACCCATTACCGCGGGAGCATCACCGCGACGGCTTAAGGAGTAGAGCATCCTGGAAGCGGTATACAGCGCCGAGTTCAGGCAACTGGTTACGGAAAGTAATATCACGCAGTCCATGATTAATTTCGCATGAGGAATATTGAGCAATTCCAGAACCGAGCGATAAGAACCAACGGCTTTCAGCCCTGGCATATTCCACGGGATTAATGCCACAACGACAAAAATAGAACACAAATAGAAAATAGAGATACGCCAGATAACCGAGTTGGTGGCGCGGACAATATGTTTTTCCGGCGTGTCGGATTCCGCGGCGGCAATGGTGACAATTTCTGCGCCCATAAACGAGAACATGGTGATCAACATCGCGCTTAATACCGCACCGAAGCCGTTGGGCATAAAGCCGCCGCTATCCCACAATCTTGAAATACCGCTCACGTCGGCATACGGGTAAAAACCGCTAATTGCGACTGCACCAAGGAAAATAAAGGCCAGGATAGCGATGACTTTACACAGCGCCAGCCAGAACTCAAATTCGCCGTAGTTTTTAACGCTTAATAAATTACTGCCGGTTAAGGCGAGGGTAATGACGAGGGAAAATAACCAGATGGGAATGCCTGGAACCCACGAGTGCAGGATCATGGCGGCGATGTTGGCTTCAAGTGGGATAACCAGTACCCAAAACCACCAGTACAACCAGCCGATGGTATAGCCCGCCCAGCGGCCAATGGCTTTATCGGCATAGGTGGAAAATGAACCGGTATCGGGCGTGGCAACCGCCATTTCCGCCAACATCCGCATAATCATAACCACCAGTAATCCGGCGAACAGATAGGCCAGTAATACCGCCGGGCCCGCTTCGGCGATGGCGACGCTGGAACCGACAAACAGACTTGCGCCGATAACACCGGCAATAGACAACATGGTGACGTGGCGTGACTTCAGCCCGCCGCCTAACTCATGTGGTTGCGATGATTGCCCCATCCTGAATCCTCTCGAAAGTGTGTCACTTGGGAGAGCGCCCCGACATTTCCCGCGTCGGGTCACGCGTTTAATTGTTATTGGTTCTTTTTGCCGGAGAGCGGCTCCGCCTTATCCGGCCGACATAGATTTATTCCTGTTCACGTACAGATTGTCGGATGCGGCGTAAACGTCTTATCCGACCTGGATTCTCGTAGTCCGGACAAGCTGCAAAGCGTCGCCCCCGGCATGGTGCCGTGCTACTGCTTCGCCTCAGCAAAACACTGGCTGATGATCTCCAGACCCTGACGGATCTGAGCGTCTTCAATGGTGAGCGGTACAAGGATGCGCAGCACGTTGTTATACGGGCCGCAGGAGAGAAGAATCAGGCCTTTATCGCGGGCACGCGCCACGATCTCGGCGGTGAGTTTGGCGTCCGGTTTGCTGTGATCGCCATCTTCAAACAGCTCGATGGCAATCATCGCTCCCAGCCCGCGTATATCGCCGATCTCCGGGTGTTTTTCGGCTATCGCCAGCAATCCGTCTTTCAGCTTATGCCCCAGGTCGTTGGCTTTTTGCAGCAGATTTTCCTGCTCGAATACCTTTAACACTTCCAGCGCTGCCACGCAGGCAATCGGGTTACCGGCATAGGTGCCGCCCAGACCGCCTGGAGCGACGGCATCCATCACTTCCGCGCGCCCGGTGACGCCCGCCAGCGGGAAGCCGCCCGCGATCGATTTCGCAAAGGTGGTAAGATCCGGCGCAACGCCCATTTGCTCCATCGCAAACAGCGTGCCGGTACGCCCTGCGCCGCTCTGCACTTCATCGGCAATCAGCATGATCCCGTGCTCGTCACACAGCGCGCGTAAACGCTGCATAAAGGCTGGCGTCGCGGCGTAGAAACCGCCTTCGCCCTGAACCGGCTCAATCACGATGGCGGCGATATCTTCCGGCGCAGCATCATTTTTAAAAATTCGGTGAATGCTGGCGATAGCGTCATCTTCACTGATGCCGTGCAGCGGGCAAGGATAAAGCGCGCGATAAACGTGCCCAGGCATCAGCCCCATGCCCGCAGAGTACGGATTCACCTTGCCGGTCAGCGCCAGCGTGTAATGCGTGCGCCCGTGGTACGCGCCGCTAAAGGCGATAGTTCCGCTACGTTTGGTGGCGGCGCGGGCGATTTTCACCGCGTTTTCCACCGCTTCGGAACCGGTCGTAACCAGCAGCGTTTTCTTGGCGAAATCGCCTGGCACCTTCTGATTCATAATCTCGCACAGCTCCAGATACGGCTCGTAGGCCAGCACCTGGAAGCAGGTGTGCGACAGTTTTTTCAACTGCGCTTCCACCGCCGCAACCACTTTCGGATGCAGGTGCCCGGTATTGAGCACCGCAATCCCGCCCGCGAAATCAAGATACTCACGGCCTTCAACGTCCCACACCCGGCAGTTTTCCGCGCGGTCAGCGAAAATCGGGTGAATTTGCCCAACGCCACGGGGAATCGCCTGACTGCGGCGCTGCATTAACTCTTTATTGCTGCTCATTCGCATTCTCCAGTTAAAGACCGATGCACATATATTTGATTTCTAAGTAATCTTCGATGCCATACTTCGAACCTTCACGACCCAGACCCGAGGCTTTAATGCCGCCAAACGGGGCCACTTCATTGGAAATAATGCCGGTGTTGATGCCGATGATGCCGTACTCCAGTGCTTCGCCCACGCGGAAGACGCGGCTTAAATCACGGGCGTAGAAATAGGCTGCAAGTCCAAATTCGGTGTCATTGGCTTGCGCAATCACATCGGCTTCATCTTTAAAACGGAACAGCGGGGCGAGGGGGCCAAACGTCTCTTCTTTCGACACTTTGGCGTTAGCCGGAACGTCCACCAGAATGGTCGGCTGGAAGAAGTTACCGCCGCGTTCATGTGCTTTACCGCCGCAAACCACGCGCGCGCCTTTCTCCAGCGCATCGGCAATATGCTCTTCCACTTTTGCTACCGCTTTTTCATCGATCAGCGGCCCGATGGTGACGCCTTTCTCCAGCCCGTTGCCGATGTGCAGTTTGCTCACCGCCTGCTGCAATTTTTCGGCAAAGCGGTCATACACGCCGTTCTGCACATACAGGCGGTTGGCGCAGACGCAGGTTTGCCCGGCGTTACGGAATTTCGAGGCCAGCGCGCCTTCCACGGCTTTATCGAGATCGGCATCGTCAAAGACAATAAACGGTGCGTTGCCGCCCAGCTCCAGCGACACTTTTTTGATGTCTTTCGCGCACTGTTCCATTAACTGACGGCCAATTTCGGTCGAGCCGGTAAACGACAGCTTGCGCACCAGCGGGTTGCTGGTCAGTTCGTTACCGACCGCGCCCGCCGAACCGGTGACTACGTTAAACACGCCAGCCGGAACGCCCGCGCGAATCGCCAGTTCTGCCAGCGCCAGCGCAGAGAACGGCGTCTGACTGGCGGGCTTCAGCACCATCGTGCAGCCTGCCGCCAGCGCCGGACCGGCTTTACGGGTAATCATCGCCGCCGGGAAGTTCCACGGCGTGATAGCCGCGGTGACGCCAATCGGCTGCTTGATAACAATCAGGCGTTTATCGGCCTGATGACCGGGAATGGTGTCGCCATAAATACGTTTGCCTTCTTCTGCAAACCACTCAATAAATGAGGCGGCGTAGCTGATTTCGCCTTTCGCTTCAGCCAGTGGTTTGCCCTGTTCGAGGGTCATCAGGCGCGCTAAATCGTCCTGATGCTCCATCATTAAATTGAACCAGTTGCGCAGAATGTTGGCGCGTTCTTTGGCAGTGAGCGCACGCCAGGCGGGCAGAGCGCGGTTGGCGGCGTCGATAGCGGCGCGGGTTTCATCAGCGCCCATTTTGGGTACGCTACCCAGCTTGTCGCCGTTCGCCGGATTGGTGACGTCGATGACCTCGCCATTGTTGGCGTCCAGCCATTCCCCGTTAATCAACGCCTGCTGGCGGAATAAGTTACTGTCGTTAAGTTTCATTGTTACGTCCTGTTTTCAAAGGTTATTGATTAAATGCGGCGTGTAAGGCATCCACACTACGTGCCGCTCGCAGCGTGCGTCCGGGGTTACTCTGGCTTGCCAACAGCGTTTGTACCTTGCTGACAATATGCGCACCAATAGGAATTGCTGATGTCGCTGCCGGGGAGGGCGCATTGCAGGTGTGGATCGTGCGCGGGGTGGTGACAAACAGAAAATCGTCAATCAGCTTGCCGTCCGGCGATACCGCCTGCGCCCGCACACCTGCGGGCCAGGGCTGGAGATCGCTTAACGAAAGCCGGGGACAATACTTTTGCACCAGCCGCAGATAGCCGCTTTTGCACAGCGAGTTTTTCATCTCGCCCAATCCTGAGCGTAGATGGTTTTGCAGCACCCGGCGAATCCCCGACGAGCCTAAAATCTCCAGCGTGTCACTAAACGAGAAATCGCGCTTGCGATAGCCTTCGCGTTTAAAAGCCAGCACCGCGTTTGGCCCGACGGTCACGCTGCCATCGATCATGCGGGTGAGATGCACGCCCAAAAATGGCATCGCGGGGTCGGGAATGGGGTAAATCAGGTGGTTAACAATCTGGTTATGCTCCGGCGCAAGGCGGAAATACTCGCCACGGAACGGGCAGATAATAAAGCCCGGTTCGAGGCCGAGCATTTTCACCAGCCGGTCAGCCATCAGCCCGGAACAGCTAATCAGCGTCGATGCTTCATATTCACCGCCCTGACGGGTACGTATCACCACGCCGTTTTTATGCTCACTAAGGGCGCTGACTTCGGCGTTATAAATAATCTCGCCGCCTCTGGCCTGGAAGATTTTTGCCATCGCCGCCGTCACTTCGCGATAGCTGACAATGCCGCTGGACGGCACAAAAATGCCGCCAAGCCCGGTGATATTCGGTTCGCGCTCGCGCAGTTCCTCGGCGTTTAACCACTCGCGCTCGATACCGTTCGCCGCCGTGCGTTCCCACAACGCGCGCATCCGTTCCATTTCGAGTTCAGAGGTGGCGACCAGCATCTTGCCGCAGTTGTCATAGCGAATGCCGTTTTGATCGCAAAAGGCTTTGGTGGCGCGGTTTCCCGCCAGGCAAAACTGCGCCTTCAGGCTGCCGGGCGTGTAATAGACCCCAGCATGGATCACGCCGCTGTTGTGGCCCGTCTGGTGACAGGCCGGGCCGGACTCTTTTTCCAGCAACGCAATGCGGGCATCCGGATAAACATCAATCAGTTGCATGGCGATCGACATGCCGATGATGCCGCCGCCAATAATCACAAAATCATACATCCGCTCAATTCCTTTGCGCTTACTGATGCGTCTGGTAGTGGTGAGTGGCGTAAGCGAAATAGCCACGCTGACGCATCAGTTCACGGCGCAGATCCGGGTGTGGAGTAAAGCGGTCGCGACCGTGCAGCCAGAACAGGTTGTTAATCAACAGGAATTTGCCAACGGGAACGGGCACAGAAAGAGTGCCTTTACTGGTTTCAATGGCGTCCGAAAGCTCGCTCAACCACACGCCTTCTTCGAAGTCTTTCGGCTGGACAAACTGGTCGATATAGCGCATCACCGGGCGGCCCTGCTGATCGACATCGAACACCGGATGGAAGACATCTTTGCTGACGTTTTTGCTCGGCGGCGCGGCAAAGCGCATCGGACGGCGCGCCAGCGGATGGCGGAAAAAGAGGTCCAGATGTTCCCAGTCATCGAGATGCAGCAGCAGCGAGTTACCGCCCTGCATGTTTTGCTCGTCGATTTTCATCATCAGCACGTAATCAGTGATCTCTTCAACGTAAGTGCCGTCGTTGTGCAGCTCCATTACGCGGTGCGGCTGACGAAGATAGCTGTCTGAGTTATCAACATTTTTCACCACGAAACGCGCGTAATACTGACCGCTCATGGCGTCAAAATTGGAGCGACCAATCAGATGCGCCACCGCCGTCGCCAGCTTCACCATCTCATCCGCCTGCGCGACATCATCGATACCCACCGCATTGATCAACAGCGCACCTTCAGCGCGGTTTAACAGGGTCTTCAACAGCAGCGGTTGCAGCTGATTCGCACACAGATCGTCGAGAATTTTGCCTACCCGAAAACGCAGAAACGATTTGTACTCCAGCGCCTGCACGGGCCACTCGGCAACTTGTTCGAGGAACCGATTGGTCGTCTGTTCGGTGAAGGTGAGTTCCAGCAGACGCGGGGATTGCGCCGACGGGATGAGAGTGAATCCGCTATAGTCCTGGCCTGAATCGACAGCGTTATTTTGTACGGCGGTCAGTGCATTCATCAGAAGCGATCCTCTTATGAGATGTAGGGTGACATGGCGATGCTCATTTCGTAGCCATAATCTAAAAATATCTACATTTCTGAAAAATGCGCATAAAAGTTACATATTGTTTTCTTATTGTGATCAAAAACAACAAATTAATAACAAATAATGTGAGGGATAAGAATTGGGTTGAAAGGAAATGAATAATTAAAACAATATATTAAGTGTGCTTATACTCTTTTTCGAACTGGTGGCATTTGTTTAAATGCTATTTAAACTGCTTTTCCAGAGTTCAACTTACTGAGTTCCGTGTCGACTAATGTGAGTAAGATCAATCGCATCCAACCTATGTTACTTGATGGAATCGATAACAATATTAATGAATATACAGATTCCGGGAAGGCTGGCTATGGGGGCAAATTATTCTCTTTCTGGCAACGGGTAAATAACAGTGACCATTTGTCGAGAAGCTGATACTGAGCTGAGGGATACTGTATATGTCTGGACTGTAATTGGATGAATTCTATTCAGGGCGGGTCAGGACCAATAAAAAAGCCCGCATCAGCGGGCTTTAATGTCATAGGGAGTCGCGACTCCGTTGCGTATCCTTTTTTGTCTCCTCACCGTCTGGTCGGTGTCCTGCTGAGACTTATAACTTCCTGTTTTTGTTGGTGTAGTCCTTACACCGTCCAATCATGATTGGTGGAGCTGGCGGGAGTTGAACCCGCGTCCGAAATTCCTACATCCTCGGTACTACATGCTTAGTCAGTCTTTACATTCGCTTGCCAGCTGCGGACGGACACGCCACTAACAAACTAGCCTGATTAAGTTTTAACGCTTCAACCCCAGGCAGGGCTTCCACGCGATCTCTTTTGGGTTTGACCTCTCTTGATCCCCGTCCTAAGAGCGGAGGCTAGGGAGAGAGGGCTCTAAGCAGGTTATTAAGCTGCTAAAGCGTAGTTTTCGTCGTTTGCGACTATTTTTTGCGGCTTTTTACGAGGCCAACCGCCCCTCGGCATGCACCTTGGGTTTCGCAAATCCCGTCGAATCCAGAATCAGCCCCAATGTGTAACGGTAAGTATACCAGATTTATGAGCAGCATGACTAGCCCAAAAGGCGTTATCATCCTGGAATTAGCGCCTGCATAGTATGATTTTTTTCGATTAAGCAATGGGATGGCTACATCTGTGTCAGATTTGACAGTCGATAAGATGTTCATTCGCGCCACCGGATAGGGAGGCGCGGTGAGGATTTGATTAGTATCGCTTATATAGGTTTAACGGTGGGCGTTTTTCATGATACGCGCTTTATCCACCTGCCATTCGCGTTCTTTGATATCTGAACGTTTATCGTGCTGTTTCTTACCTTTGGCGACGCCGATTTTCACTTTGCACCAGGCATTTTTCCAGTACAGGGAGAGCGCCACTACGGTATAGCCTTCTCGATTGACGCGACCGTACAATGAGTCCAGTTCGCGCTGGTTGAGAAGTAACTTGCGGGTACGGGTAGGATCGCACACCACATGCGTGGAGGCCACAGCCATTGGCGTGATGTTAGCGCCAAACAGAAATGCCTCTCCGTCGCGCAGAAGGACATAGCTGTCGCTGATATTGGCTTTTCCTGCGCGCAGGGATTTAACCTCCCAGCCTTGCAGGGCAAGTCCCGCTTCGAACTCTTCTTCGATAAAGTATTCGTGACGGGCGCGCTTGTTAAGCGCGATGGTCGCTGAACCAGGTTTATGTGCTTTTTTCTTCGTCATAAGCGTCGTGAATCATCGGTAATCTGAAATCGAAAATACCCCATATCAATCCTGCGGGGGACAAGGCTCTATCTTAGCATGAACCCGATGTTACCCAGCGCCGGGATAGCGTTTTTTTTACAGCAGGATAAATGATATTATTTGTTGGATTTTTGTTGATGGAAATTGTTATGCCTCAGATTAGCCGGACCGCACTGGTGCCCTACAGCGCGGAGCAAATGTATCAGTTAGTGAATGACGTTCAGTCTTATCCTCAGTTTTTGCCGGGTTGTACCGGAAGTCGGATTCTGGAGTCCACTCCTGGGCAGATGACTGCTGCGGTAGATGTGTCTAAGGCTGGGATCAGCAAAACGTTTACAACCCGCAACCAGTTGACCAGTAATCAAAGTATTCTCATGAGTCTGGTTGATGGACCGTTTAAGAAATTGATCGGCGGTTGGAAGTTTACGCCGTTGAGCCAGGACGCGTGCCGTATTGAGTTTCATCTCGACTTTGAGTTTACCAATAAGTTGATTGAACTCGCCTTTGGTCGTGTGTTTAAAGAGCTGGCAGCTAATATGGTGCAGGCTTTTACTGTTCGTGCAAAAGAGGTCTACAGTGCCAGGTAAAATTGCCGTTGAGGTGGCTTATGCGCTACCTGAGAAGCAGTACCTGCAGCGCGTGACGTTGCAGGAGGGCGCGACGGTTGAAGAAGCTATTCGCGCCAGTGGTTTGCTGGAATTGCGTACCGATATCGATTTAACTAAAAACAAAGTCGGCATTTACAGCCGTCCGGCAAAACTCAGCGATATTGTGCATGATGGCGATCGGGTGGAGATTTATCGTCCTCTCATTGCCGATCCGAAAGAGCTTCGCAGGCAACGAGCAGAAAAATCAGCGAATAAATAACAGACAGAAAAAAGGTGCTCATTGAGCACCTTTTTTAACGTCTTTGAGAGCAACTTTATTATTAGTTACCACTCAGCGCAGGTTTGTTATCAATGTTGGTCAACACACCGCTACTGTTAAAGGTCAGCGTCAGCGTTTGCTGCGTTACACCTTCATGACCAGGTTGCTGGCGGAAGACATAGAACCAGGTATTTGTACCAAATGGATCGGACATCAGCGGTGTACCCAATGCGTACGCAACTTGTTGTTGCGTCATGCCAACACGTATTTTGGATACGTCGTTAGCGGTCAGATAGTTCCCCTGGTTGATGTCAGGACGGTAAACCACTCGCTCCAGAGTGGAACAGCCTGCGGTCAACATCAATAGTACTGCTGCTGCAGCAGTCAGCGTTTTACAGCGCATAGTGATTTGATTCCTTTTCGGGCCCGAGCAGTACGTGGCTCATCTGTAATATGCCGATGATAATAGACCTTTCATCACTTTAAAACCTTTTGCTTTCCGGTCTTACGGCGTTTTGCTGTTTACTCTGACCGTGAAGCAGGAAAAAAGTTTACGCCGCAAGCAGTTCTTTCGCATTCGCCAGTGTGTTACGTGTGACTTCACTGCCACCAAGCAGGCGCGCCAACTCTTGTAACCGCGCTTTTTTATCCAGGGATTGCATATGCGTTTCTGTCATCGCACCATCGGTTTCTTTGCTGACAAAATAGTGTTGATGACCACATCCCGCGACTTGTGGCAGGTGGGTAACACACATCACCTGAGTTGATTCGCCAAGTTGACGTAGCAGTTTGCCGACAACTGCCGCTGTTGGGCCGCTAATCCCTACATCCACTTCATCAAAAATCAGTGCCGGGGTTTCCATTTTACGCGCGGTAATGACCTGGATTGCCAATGCGATGCGGGACAACTCACCACCGGATGCGACTTTGGCAATAGGCTGCATTGGCTGACCTGGGTTGGTGGTTACCCGAAACTCAATACGATCAGCGCCGTCAGCGCCCAGGTGATGCTCGTCAAATTTAACATCGATCGTAAACTGCCCATGTGGCATAGAGAGTGCATGCATACTATCGGTGATCAGCTGTGCCAACTCATTTGCATAATGCTGGCGTTGCTGGTGTAACGCGCGCGCCGTTTCCAGTGCCTGCTGATGATGTTTCGTTACCGCCAGCGCGAGCGTTTCTTGTGAGTCGGCCTGATCGTCCAGTTGCTGCTGTTCTTCCAGTAGCGACTGGTAATACTGTGGCAATGCCTCAGGGCTGACGTGATGTTTACGTGCCAGCGAAATCTGTTTTGAGATGCGCTGTTCAAGTTCAAACAGTCGGTTGGGATCGAGATCCAGACGATCGCAGTAGTGGCGCAGTTCATCACTGGCTTCAGCAATCTGGATGGTAGCCTCTTCCAGCATATCAAGTACGCCGGACAGTTTGCTGTCCATGCCAATCAATTCGCTCACCAGTTGTTTAGCCGTGTAAAGTTGACTTTGCAGGTTTGCGTCTTCACCGTCAGCCATTAATGCCAATGCATTCTGGCTGGTGGTCAGCAATTGACCGCTGTTCGCCAGACGTTTGTACTCTTCGTCGATTTGCTCAAACTCTCCGGGCTGCGGATTAAATTCGTTAAGTTCTTTTAATTGGTATTGCAGCAGTTCCGCACGGGCGGCGCGTTCCTGACTTAACTGTTGATGATGCGCGAGGTCACGGCAGCTTTGATGCCACAACTGATAACGTGCGGTCATTTCCTGAAGTAGAGAGGTTTCATTGGCATAGCCATCAAGCAGGAATTTTTGGTGCTCAGGTTTGGTGAGTAATTGATGAGCGTGCTGACCATGGATCTGAATGAGCAACTGACCCAGTTCGCGCAGTTGTGACAGAGGAACAGCTGTACCGTTGATAAAACCTCGTGAGCGACCATCGTTGCTGATTACGCGACGAAGCAAACATTCATGCCCGTCTTCAAGCTGGTTTTCTTCCAGCCAGCGCAGAGCCGCTGGCGTATCTTTCAGAGAAAAACGGGCGCACAGGTCAGCGCGAGCAGCGCCGGTACGCACCATGTCGGCTTCAGCGCGACCACCGAGACAAAGACCGAGGGCATCTATTGCAATAGATTTACCCGCGCCGGTCTCGCCAGTTATTACGGTCATGCCGCTATGAAAATCAATCTCAAGCTCACGAACGATAGCAAAGTTGCTGATGGTCAGTTGTGCCAACATAGTCGTTTTCCTGTATGAAAAACCATTACTGTTATTGTGTACAGTATAAACTGGTTTTATATACAGTAAAGAGGCTGGCGTAAAATTAGAATAATTTTTTTGACCAGCCGAGCTTGGTGCTTAATGTATTGAAATAACTGTAATCTTTCGGATGAATCAGATTCAGATGGTAATCACAGCGACGAATCAGGACATCTTCACCTTCCTGAATCGGCAGTGCTATCTGGCTGTCGCAACTGATTTCCAGGTCGTTACGGCGATGCGAAAAACGCAGACGGATCGTGCTGCTGCTGTTTATGACCAGTGGTCGTGCTGACAACGTATGCGGGAACATGGGCACCAGGGTAATTGCATCCAGAGAGGGGGCCAGAATAGGACCGCCTGCAGAGAGGGAATAGGCGGTGGAGCCTGTTGGCGTCGAAATAATTAGTCCATCAGATCGCTGAGAAAACGCAAAGATCTCGTCGATATATACTTCAAACTCAATCATATGCGCCACTTTGCCTGGATGAAGTACCACTTCATTTATCGCGGTGCTGATGCGCTTTTGGCAATCTTGCTGACAGACTTGCGCTTCCAGCAAAAAACGTTTCTCGCTGATGTAGTGGCCTTCCAGCACATCGGCTAATTGTTGCTGGGCGTTATCGGGGTCAAGGTCAGTCAGGAAACCCAGGTTGCCACGGTTGATTCCAATAACTTTAATATCGTAACGGGCGAGTGTGCGCGCCGCGCCCAGCATATTACCGTCGCCACCAACGACTACCGCGAGATCAGCCAGTTGCCCAATCTCCGCGAGCGTGCCAGTTTTCACATTCTTCAGTTGCAGTTCGTGAGCGATTTGTTGCTCAACGATGACCTCGTAACCTTTTGTGCACAGCCAGCGGTAGAGCATTTCATGTGTTGTCAGTGCAGTAGGGTGCCGTGGGTGTCCCACAATGCCAATACACTTGAAATGATTATTCATTTTTCCGAGGTCCTTGTTGCGAAGATTGATGACAATGTGAGTGCTTCCCTTGAAACCCTGAAACTGATCCCCATAATAAGCGAAGTTAGCGAGATGAATGCGAAAAAAACGCGGAGAAATTCATGAGTAGTAAAGAACAGAAAACGCCTGAGGGGCAAGCCCCGGAAGAAATTATCATGGATCAGCACGAAGAGATTGAGGCAGTTGAGCCAGAAGCTTCTGCTGAGCAGGTGGATCCGCGCGATGAAAAAATTGCGAATCTCGAAGCTCAGCTGGCTGAAGCCCAGACCCGTGAACGTGACGGCATTTTGCGCGTAAAAGCCGAAATGGAAAACCTGCGTCGTCGTACTGAACTGGATATCGAAAAAGCCCACAAATTCGCGCTGGAGAAATTCATCAACGAATTGCTGCCGGTGATTGATAGCCTGGATCGGGCGCTGGAAGTGGCTGATAAAGCTAACCCGGATATGTCCGCGATGGTTGAAGGTATTGAGCTGACGCTGAAGTCGATGCTGGATGTTGTGCGTAAGTTTGGCGTTGAAGTGATCGCCGAAACCAACGTCCCACTGGACCCAAATGTGCATCAGGCCATCGCAATGGTGGAATCTGATGACGTTGCGCCAGGTAACGTACTGGGCATTATGCAGAAAGGTTATACGCTGAACGGTCGTACGATTCGTGCGGCGATGGTGACTGTAGCGAAAGCAAAAGCTTAATTTCTGCTTTCGTAATAAATCACGGCCCAGCATGCGAATGCCGGGCCGTTTTCGTTACTCCGCCACACTCTCGCGCAGCGGTTTTACAGGAAAAACTTTTACCTGCTTAATCATATTGTCCTGTACGTCGAGAATATCGATATCGTACTCGCCTATACGCACGCGGGTGCCTGCTACCGGGATCTCCTCCAGCGCTTCCAGAATGACGCCGTTAACAGTACGAGCATCATCTTCCGGTAGATGCCAGTTAAAGGCTTTGTTAATTTCTCGCACGTTGGCGGTGCCATCGATAATCACCGACCCGTCGTTTTGCGGCGTGACCTCTTCGGCAAGTGTTGGCGACATCGACGTGGTGAAATCGCCGACAATCTCTTCGAGAATATCTTCGACCGTCACCAGTCCCTGAATGTCTCCATACTCGTTGACGACCAGGCCGACTTTCTTTTTGTTGCGCTGAAACTTCACCAACTGTGTGCTGAGCGGCGTACCCTCCGGGACAAAATAGATCTCGTCCGCGGCGCGTAGCATGGTTTCTTTGGTGAACTCTTTTTTCTCCGACATGAGTCGCCAGGCTTCACGCACACGCAGCATACTGATGGCGTCGTCCAGCGAATCACGGTAGAGCACGATGCGCCCGTGAGGTGAGTGGGAGAGTTGGCGCAGAATCGATTTCCAGTCATCGTTGATATCAATACCGATAATTTCACTGCGCGGCACCATGATGTCATCGACGGTCATCTTTTCCAGATCGAGCACCGACAGCAGCATATCCTGATTGCGACGGGAAATTTGTGAGCGTGATTCGTGCACGATGGTACGCAACTCTTCTTTGCTTAAAGAGCCGCTAACCACGATATCGGTTTTGATGCCCATCATGCGCATTAACATGCGGGTAATAGCATTCAGCAACCAGACCAGCGGCATCATCAAAATTTGCAGCGGAGCCAGTAGAAAACTACTCGGATAAGCGACTTTTTCCGGGTACAGCGCGGCAATGGTTTTCGGCAATACCTCAGCAAAAACCAGTACGACAAAAGTCAGCACACCAGTTGCAATTGCCACGCCCGCATCGCCGTACAAACGCATCCCAACAATAGTGCCGAGCGCGGAGGCAAGAATATTGACCAGGTTATTGCCGATTAACACCAGGCTTATCAGGCGGTCTGGCTTACGCAGCAATTTTTCGACGCGTTTGGCCGAGCGATTACCCTGTTTCGCCATATGTCGAAGACGATAGCGGTTGAGAGTCATCATTCCGGTTTCGGACCCGGAAAAATAGGCTGAAATGACCACCATGATGATCAGAATAATGATCAACGTAGTAGTAGAAATGTGTTCCAGGGGAAACTCCTTTTCTGGGGTTAGCTGATTAACTGCTGAAAAATTCGGCTGCCGAAGTAGGCCAGTGTCAGAATGACTGCACCCGCAACGTTAAACCAGACGACGCGGCGTCCACGCCATCCTTCATGATAATGTCCCCACAGCAGCACAATATAGACAAACCACGCCACGATAGAGAGCACGGCCTTGTCGATATTTTCCATGCTAAATAAGTTGTGCATGTAGAACAGGCCAGTGCAAAGAGTGAGCGTTAGCAGCACCACGCCAATCTGCGTGATATGGAACATTTTACGCTCGATACTCATCAATGGAGGCATTTCCTGGTTAAACGCCAGCTTCTTGTTCTTCAGTTGGTAATCAATCCACGCCAGTTGCAGCGCGTACAGGGCAGCGATAATTAGCGTGGCATAGGAAAAAAGCGATAAGCCAATGTGCACCAGCATCCCCGGCGTTGCTTCCAGATGGGTGATGTATTCATTGGGCATAAAGGTCGCCAGCGCCAGGTTGATAAGCGCAAAGGCATAGACAATGGGTAGCAACAACCAGCCACGATTGCGAGAAGCCACAATGGTCATTACCGTACAGATCATCAAACTGACCAATGAACCAACGTTCAGCAGGCTGAGGTTTTGTCCGCTATCACCGTCGGGCAGGATGCGGGCTTCCAGAGCGATTGCGTGGCAGACCAGCGCGATGACCGCAGAAATAATAGCCATGCGCCGCCAGCCGCCGTTTTTTTGCAGCAGACCGGGAACAATCAGCGCAAGACTGACGGAGTAGGCGACAAGCGCGAGCAGAGCAAAAACGGGCATAGTAATGTCGACAGTTTGAGCAATAAGAAAGAGAAGCAGTATAGCGTCAGGTGAACGCTGCTCCAACCGTTGCATAACAACAAAGACGCCTTCATGTTATACTGCGGCAAAATACTGATGATGTGTCGCGATTGCGGCCAACCGTTTCCACCCCAGGCGAGAGACAATGTTTGATAATTTAACCGATCGTTTGTCGCGCACGCTGCGCAATATCAGTGGCCGTGGACGCCTCACTGAAGACAACGTAAAAGATACGCTGCGCGAAGTGCGCATGGCGCTGCTGGAGGCGGACGTCGCTCTGCCGGTAGTGCGTGAGTTTATCAATCGCGTAAAAGAGAAAGCGGTTGGTCATGAAGTTAATAAGAGCCTGACGCCGGGGCAGGAGTTCGTCAAAATTGTCCGTAACGAACTGGTTGCGGCGATGGGCGAAGAGAACCAGACCCTGAACCTGGCTGCGCAACCGCCTGCGGTCGTGCTGATGGCGGGCCTGCAAGGTGCCGGTAAAACAACCAGCGTTGGTAAACTCGGTAAGTTCCTGCGCGAGAAGCACAAGAAGAAAGTGCTGGTGGTTTCTGCCGACGTCTATCGCCCGGCGGCAATCAAACAGCTTGAGACGCTGGCAGAGCAGGTGGGCGTTGATTTCTTCCCTTCTGATGTTGGTCAGAAGCCGGTAGATATCGTTAACGCGGCGCTGAAAGAAGCCAAACTGAAATTCTACGACGTGCTGCTGGTGGATACTGCCGGTCGTCTGCACGTTGACGAAGCGATGATGGACGAGATCAAACAAGTCCATGCGTCGATTAATCCGGTTGAAACCCTGTTTGTGGTCGATGCCATGACCGGTCAGGATGCGGCCAATACGGCAAAAGCATTCAATGAAGCGTTACCGCTTACCGGTGTAGTGTTGACCAAAGTGGACGGCGATGCCCGCGGCGGTGCGGCGCTCTCTATTCGTCACATCACTGGCAAACCGATCAAGTTCCTCGGTGTTGGCGAGAAAACCGAGGCGCTGGAGCCATTCCATCCGGACCGTATTGCCTCCCGTATTCTCGGCATGGGCGACGTACTGTCACTGATCGAAGATATCGAAAGCAAGGTTGACCGCGCGCAGGCAGAGAAATTAGCCAGCAAGCTGAAAAAAGGCGACGGCTTCGATCTCAACGACTTTCTTGAGCAGCTGCGCCAGATGAAAAATATGGGCGGCATGGCTAGCCTGATGGGCAAGCTGCCGGGCATGGGGCAGATCCCGGATAACGTCAAGTCACAGATGGACGATAAAGTGCTGGTGCGTATGGAAGCCATCATCAACTCGATGACGATGAAAGAGCGCGCTAAGCCAGAAATCATCAAAGGTTCGCGTAAGCGTCGTATCGCTGCCGGTTGCGGTATGCAGGTGCAGGACGTTAACCGTCTTCTGAAACAGTTCGACGACATGCAGCGCATGATGAAGAAAATGAAGAAGGGCGGGATGGCGAAGATGATGAGAAGCATGAAAGGGATGATGCCGCCGGGATTTCCTGGTCGCTAAATGACCTTATGCGACAGAGTTATTAACTGCTGATTGCATTTTCTCCAGAAATCAGTAAAATTTTCGGGCTTTTAATATGACACCGGACTCCGTTCCTCGATGGGGTCCGGTTGTTTTATTCACACAAGAGGATGTTATGGTAACTATTCGTTTAGCACGTCACGGCGCTAAAAAGCGTCCGTTCTACCAGGTTGTTGTCGCTGACAGCCGTAATGCACGCAACGGTCGCTTCATTGAGCGCGTTGGTTTCTTCAACCCAATCGCTAGCGAAAAAGAAGAAGGCACTCGCCTGGATCTGGATCGCATCGCTCACTGGGTTGGCCAAGGCGCAACTATTTCTGATCGCGTTGCTGCGCTGATCAAAGAAGTAAACAAAGCAGCTTAATCTGTCACGGTGGTCATGATGAGCAAACAACTCACCGCGCAAGCACCTGTTGATCCCATCGTTTTGGGAAAAATGGGTTCGTCTTACGGTATTCGTGGGTGGCTCAGAGTGTTTTCTTCCACCGAAGACGCCGAAAGCATTTTTGACTATCAGCCCTGGTTTATCCAGAAGGCGGGTCAGTGGCAGCAAGTCCAGCTGGAAAGCTGGAAGCACCACAATCAGGACATGATCATCAAGCTGAAAGGCGTTGACGATCGTGATGCGGCGAACCTGCTGACGAATTGTGAAATTGTCGTGGATTCATCGCAGTTGCCTCAGCTTGAAGAGGGGGACTACTACTGGAAAGACCTGATGGGCTGCCAGGTAGTAACCACTGAAGGCTACGATCTCGGTAAAGTCGTAGATATGATGGAAACCGGATCTAATGACGTTCTCGTCATTAAGGCAAACCTGAAAGATGCGTTTGGTATCAAGGAACGTCTCGTACCGTTCCTCGATGGGCAGGTTATCAAGAAAGTCGATCTCACTACTCGTTCAATCGAAGTAGATTGGGATCCTGGTTTTTAAACCACCGGATAAACGGTAAAAGACGGCGCTATGTGGATTGGCATAATTAGCCTGTTTCCTGAAATGTTCCGCGCAATTACCGATTACGGGGTAACTGGCCGGGCAGTTAAAAATGGCCTGCTGAGCATCCAGAGCTGGAGTCCTCGCGACTTCACGCATGACCGGCACCGTACCGTGGACGATCGTCCTTACGGCGGCGGACCGGGGATGTTAATGATGGTGCAACCCTTGCGGGACGCCATTCATGCAGCAAAAGCCGCGGCGGGTGAAGGCGCAAAGGTGATTTATCTGTCACCACAGGGACGCAAGCTTGATCAAGCGGGCGTCAGCGAACTGGCAACGAATCAAAAATTGATTCTGGTGTGTGGTCGCTACGAAGGTATAGATGAGCGCGTGATCCAAACCGAAATTGACGAAGAATGGTCAATCGGCGATTACGTTCTCAGTGGTGGTGAGTTACCAGCAATGACGCTGATTGACTCCGTTTCCCGGTTTATTCCGGGAGTACTGGGACATGAAGCCTCGGCAACGGAAGATTCCTTTGCTGAAGGATTGCTGGATTGCCCGCACTATACGCGGCCTGAGGTGTTAGAAGGGATGGAAGTTCCGCCAGTGTTACTGTCGGGCAACCATGCCGAGATACGTCGCTGGCGTTTGAAACAGTCGCTGGGCCGTACCTGGCTTAGAAGACCTGAACTTCTGGAAAACCTGGCTCTGACTGAAGAGCAAGCAAGGTTGCTGGCGGAGTTCAAAACGGAACACGCACAACAGCAACATAAACATGATGGGATGGCGTAAGCCCCCGAGATATCAGTTTACCCAGGATAAGAGATTAAATTATGAGCAACATTATTAAGCAACTTGAACAAGAGCAGATGAAGCAGGACGTACCTTCCTTCCGTCCGGGTGATACCGTGGAAGTGAAAGTATGGGTTGTTGAAGGTTCCAAAAAACGTCTGCAGGCATTCGAGGGCGTGGTTATCGCTATTCGTAACCGCGGTCTGCACTCTGCATTCACTGTTCGTAAAATTTCCAACGGCGAAGGCGTTGAGCGTGTCTTCCAGACTCACTCTCCGGTAGTTGACAGCATTTCTGTCAAACGTCGTGGTGCTGTTCGTAAAGCTAAACTGTACTACCTGCGTGAGCGTACTGGTAAGGCTGCTCGTATCAAAGAGCGTCTTAACTAAGATTTCGCTTAAGCGACATCCTGTTAAGAAGGGCTGGCCAATTGGCTGGCCCTTTTTTTGTCTGTTTGCTCGTGTTTTAAGGGGTTGTAATCACCACTGCGACGCGGCGGTTCTCGGCGCGGCCCTGGGCGGTCTTGTTACTGGCTATGGGATATTTTTTTCCTAAACCCTGAGTGGTGAGATTGCTGCGCGGAATTTGTCCACCCATAGCCCATGCATCGGCCACGACATTCGCCCGTTTCAATGATAAGACTTCGTTGTAACTGTCTTCACCATAGTTGTCGGTGTGTCCATCCATACGGGCATGTGTTAGCCCTGTCGAGGCCAATTTGGCTGCCATGGTTTGGATCTGTTGCTGGCTTTCCGGGAGCAATTTGTAGTCATTTTTTGCAAACAGAATGGCATCTGATAAGCCCAGCGACCAGTCGCCGGCGGATTCAGTAAATCCATAAGATTGCATAGCGGCGACTTGCTCAGGAGTAAACTTTCCCTGAGGGGACTGGCAGCCAGTAAGTATTAGCGAGGTGAAAATCAGGGGTGCTAGCAGGTGCTTTATCATATCGATATATCCTTGTTATCTCACCAGCTTTTCGGCACGCTGGTGTTTGGCCTGATACATATTGTGATCGGCAAGCTCTTGTAAATTTTCCGCAGAGGCGTGCTCAATGGTCATCGCGTAACCAATGCTTAATGTCATGGTAGTCTGATGGCCATTATGAAGATCAAACGGGAGATTAAAAATTTGTGTCAGTGCTGAGCATATCTGCTGCACTTCAGATTCCGACTGTACATCATAGAGCACCATAGCGAATTCATCGCCGCCCAGGCGGTATGCTTTATGTCGCAGCCCGCCAAATTCAGCTAACCGTTTTGCTATTTCAATCAAGACTCTATCGCCCGTCGCATGACCCCAGGTATCATTGATATATTTGAAATTATCGCCATCAAGAAATAGTAACGCCGACGTTTTTCGGGCATCGGAATTGTTCATCAACGTGTTGATGCCGCTACGAAACGCTGCGCGGTTAGCCAGCCCGGTTAATGGGTCATGTAGCGCGGTACGTAGAAGCTGCGCATTTTTGGCCTGTAAACGAAGCTGCCACTCTTCCATTTCATCCAGCAGACTGTTGAAGTCGAGAGCGAAGCGGTGAAACTCAGCGATACGTTCTTCCGAAACTCGTCGGGAAAAATTGCGGTTAGAACGCACATCATGTACGACATCGGTGATATTTTTCAGCGCTTCCACCAGGCCATTGTGCAAATGGCGGGTGAGGGTAATTGCGATGCCTGATGCCAGCAGAATACAACCGGTCAGGACAGCGAGCGAAAACCAGATAAAATGGCTGATTGAACTGTCGCGAGCAGTTAAGCGTACTTCGCCAATGGTTTCACCATTGTGACGAATCGGCTGAATGATGGGGGCAGGGAAGAGCCAGTGGCTTATGAAATTGCTGAAAGTATCGCCTGGTTCCTTATGGGTGTAATGCCAGGATGCCAGAATATTTTGCTGCTTATCACGCACTTCTGCAGTTGAAAATTGGCCTTGCTGGCCCAGCGCTGCCAGTGTTTCAGTTGCTGCAGGGCCATCGGCAAAAACGACAGCTGCTTCCAGACTGTAAGTCATTGTTGCTGCTGTCAGTGCCAGGTTTTTTTGCGCGTATTGTTTCAGGGTTAGCACTGACGTCACGGAAAGCAGCAGCCAGATCAGCGTCATAGTGATAAATATGCTGGTCATGCTGATGTTGCGTAATGCTCTTTTAAACGTGGGGCGCTTATGAAGAGAATTATCGTTATCCATCATTTTTCTTCCGTGCGAGCATTAAGACATCCGGGTTGACCTTTACACCGCTACGCGATAAGGCATCCAGGTTTACGGCAAATCTGACGTCATTATTGTGGATGATCAGACAAAAGGCGCTACCAATAATGCACTCGGTATTTTGTTCGGCAATTAATAATAACGCCTTTGACGGATATTGTTCGGTTAATTCCATCTGGAATGTCGGTGACTCGTTGCCAAAATAAAAACCATTGCAGCCTGAAATCATCGCCTCTTGTTGAGTATGAATGATGACAGGCAGATAAGGTAAAGATGTAGCAGCATTTTCTTGTAAGGCGGTACTAAAACGTGAAGATGAAAAGATACATAACTTTGGTGGCCCTGATAGCCCAGGCCAGCGGGTGTAACTGACAATACCGGAAACCATCATACGCACGTTTTTCGCAACGTCAGAAGGTTCCTGAGCGAGTATTGGTGCTCCCGTCAGCAGGAGAATCAGCAGTAAGAACAGTCGGTGAGAAAAACGCATTCAGGGATCCTCACCATCTTCGCTCGAAATGCATCGATATTTTTTCAGAATGCTCATTAAAATATCATCCTTTCATGCGGTCGTCATCAATGTGAGAAATAAAACATAATGAGTAAAATCTCATGCTTAATTGATTTGGGGGGTAATTAATTTAATCGTATTGTGCTGGCATTTTCATCAGCCCCTTTTCGCCATACTTCATGCAGTTGGCTGGTATTTTCAACATTATTGCAGCTGGCAGGAAAGCTTTTACCAGAAAGTCCCCGGGCATAAGTAAAATCGGTCTGGCAAGTTTTCTTTTGTCCTTCGGCATATCCTTTAAGGTATAGACCGCGATCCGCCTGTGAATCGCTAAATGTATCGTCATCTTTAATGGCGCTGCCCGATATCGCATCTTCCATACCAACATCATACCAGTCGGTGCTGGTCAAGGTTGGCGCGTGAGTATAAGGATCAATCTGACATCCGCTAACCAGTAAAGCCAACAAGGGGGCGATAAATTTTTTCATCATTTCTTTCTCCTTTTTCAAAGCATAGCGGATTGTTTTTAAAGCTGGTGTAAATTTATTTATACAGAAATAAGGGGAAAAAGCGCGAATAAATTGCTTATGTAAAGAAATATGTACGAAATATGGATTGAAAACTTTACTTTATGTGTTATCGTTACGTCATCCTCGCTGAGGATCAACTATCGCAAACGAGCATAAACAGGATCGCCATCATGCAGAAAGACGCGCTGAATAACGTACATATTACCGCCGAACAGGTTTTAATGACTCCGGAACAACTGAAGGCCGCTTTTCCATTAAGCCTGCAACAAGAAGCCCAGATTGCTGACTCGCGTAAAACCATTTCAGATATTATCGCCGGGCGCGATCCTCGTCTGCTGGTAGTATGTGGTCCTTGTTCCATTCATGATCCGGAAACTGCTCTGGAATATGCTCGTCGATTTAAAGCCCTTGCCGCAGAGGTCAGCGATAGCCTCTATCTGGTAATGCGCGTCTATTTTGAAAAACCCCGTACCACTGTCGGCTGGAAAGGGTTAATTAACGATCCCCATATGGATGGCTCTTTTGATGTAGAAGCCGGGCTGCAGATCGCGCGTAAATTGCTGCTTGAGCTGGTGAATATGGGACTGCCACTGGCGACGGAAGCGTTAGATCCGAATAGCCCGCAATACCTGGGCGATCTGTTTAGCTGGTCAGCAATTGGTGCTCGTACAACGGAATCGCAAACTCACCGTGAAATGGCCTCCGGGCTTTCCATGCCGGTTGGTTTTAAAAACGGCACCGATGGCAGTCTGGCAACGGCAATTAACGCTATGCGTGCCGCCGCCCAGCCGCACCGTTTTGTTGGCATTAACCAGGCAGGGCAGGTTGCGTTGCTACAAACTCAGGGGAATCCGGACGGGCATGTGATCCTGCGCGGTGGTAAAGCGCCAAACTATAGCCCTGCGGATGTTGCGCAATGTGAAAAAGAGATGGAACAGGCGGGACTGCGCCCGTCTCTGATGGTAGATTGCAGCCACGGTAATTCCAATAAAGATTATCGCCGTCAGCCTGCGGTGGCAGAATCCGTGGTTGCTCAAATCAAAGATGGCAATCGCTCAATTATTGGTCTGATGATCGAAAGTAATATCCACGAGGGCAATCAGTCTTCCGAGCAACCGCGCAGTGAAATGAAATACGGTGTATCCGTAACCGATGCCTGCATTAGCTGGGAAATGACCGATGCCTTGCTGCGTGAAATTCATCAGGATCTGAACGGGCAGCTGACGGCTCGCGTGGCTTAAGAGGTTTATTATGGTTGCTGAATTGACCGCATTACGCGATCAAATTGATGAAGTCGATAAAGCGCTGCTGAATTTATTAGCGAAGCGTCTGGAACTGGTTGCTGAAGTGGGCGAGGTGAAAAGCCGCTTTGGACTGCCTATTTATGTTCCGGAGCGCGAGGCATCTATGTTGGCCTCGCGTCGTGCAGAGGCGGAAGCTCTGGGTGTACCGCCAGATCTGATTGAGGATGTTTTGCGTCGGGTGATGCGTGAATCTTACTCCAGTGAAAACGACAAAGGATTTAAAACGCTTTGTCCGTCACTGCGCCCGGTGGTTATCGTCGGTGGTGGCGGTCAGATGGGACGTCTGTTCGAGAAGATGCTGACACTCTCGGGTTATCAGGTGCGGATTCTGGAGCAACATGACTGGGATCGAGCGGCTGATATTGTTTCCGATGCCGGAATGGTGATTGTTAGTGTGCCCATCCACGTTACTGAGCAAGTTATCGGCAAATTACCGCCTTTACCGAAAGATTGTATTCTGGTTGATCTGGCATCGGTGAAAAATGGACCATTACAGGCCATGCTGGCGGCGCACGATGGCCCGGTGCTGGGGTTACACCCGATGTTCGGCCCGGACAGCGGTAGCCTGGCAAAGCAAGTTGTGGTCTGGTGTGATGGACGTAAGCCGGAAGCATACCAATGGTTTCTGGAGCAAATTCAGGTCTGGGGCGCTCGGTTGCATCGTATTAGCGCTGTCGAGCACGATCAGAATATGGCGTTTATTCAGGCTCTGCGCCACTTTGCTACTTTTGCTTATGGGCTGCACCTGGCAGAAGAAAATGTTCAGCTTGAGCAACTACTGGCGCTCTCTTCGCCGATTTACCGCCTTGAGCTGGCGATGGTCGGGCGACTGTTTGCTCAGGATCCGCAGCTTTATGCCGACATTATTATGTCGTCAGAGCGTAATCTGGCGTTAATCAAACGTTACTATAAGCGTTTCGGCGAGGCGATTGAGTTGCTGGAGCAGGGCGATAAGCAGGCGTTTATTGACAGTTTCCGCAAGGTGGAGCACTGGTTCGGCGATTACGCACAGCGTTTTCAGAGTGAAAGCCGCGTGTTATTGCGTCAGGCGAATGACAATCGCCAGTAATAATCCAGTGCCGGATGATTCACATCATCCGGCACTTTTTCATCAGGTTGGATCAACAGGCACTACGTTCTCACTTGGGTAACAGCCCAATACCTTCATCGAACGGGTGATTTCCCCTAACTCTTTCAATGCTTTTTGCATTACCGCTGATTCAAGATTGGCCTGAATATCCAGATAAAACATCTCTTCCCACGGATTACCGTGAATCGGACGTGATTCCAGACGGGTCATAATCAGACTGTGGTTGCGCAGTACCAGCAACGCTTCAACCAGTGCACCAGCTTGTTGTCCGGTCGCCATTAACAACGTCGTTTTCGCCGGAACCTGGTCAGAAACGTTAATGGCTTTACGTGCCAACACCACAAATCGGGTGAAGTTTTGTCGCTGATTCGCTTCAATACGCTCCAGTACCTGCAAACCGTACAAAGTGCCGCCAGCTTCGCTTCCCAACGCAGCAACATGCGGTGATTTTGCCTGTGCAACCTTTTCCATTGCCGCAGACGTACTTTCGGTATATTCAATCTTCCAGTGCGGATAACGATTAAGGAATTTGCTGCATTGCTGGAATGGCTGCGGATGGCTGTAGACCGTATTGATGGCGGATAAATCAGTAGTGCCGGAGACCAACAAACAATGGTCGATAGTTAACGTCATCTCGCCAACAATCGACAAACTGGTATGTTGCAGCAGATCGTAAACGTCGTTTATGGCACCGGAGCTGGTATTTTCAATCGGTACGACGGCATAGTCGGCCTGGCCGGTTTCCACCTGATTAAAAATATCGGCAAATTTGGCGCAGCCACTTTCAATGAATTGCTCAAAGTGACGGGCAGCATACTGGCGCGCCGCAAGATGGGAATAAGAACCTTTGGGGCCGAGAAAAGCGATGCGTGCTGAGTGCGGATTAATTTTATTGAGATGTTGCTGGAGCAAAGCCTGCTGAGTTAATACGGAATCTTCAATGATGAGCTGGAACAGGCGAGTAATGTAATGGGCGTCCAGATGGTGCGCTTTACCGAGCGTAATTAATCTTTCCAGCAAATCGCGTTCACGATCAATATCACGTACCGGGCGATGCGAGAGCAGTTTGGCTTTTCCCACCTCGACGGCCAGTTCGCGTCGCTCTGCCAGTAATGCTAATAATTTTTCATCCAGCGCGCTGATTTTCTCTCGCAGCGCCAGTAACGGGTTTTCCGATGTCATAGTGTTGCCTTTTTGTTATCAATAAAAAAGGCCCCCCGATTTGGGAGGCCTTATTGTTCGTCTTCGCATTCTGTTTCACACGACGAAACGCCTCCCATTCAGGGGAAGGTAAAAAAGAATGCGAAGAAAAACGGTGTGTGTTTCATGTTTGTTTCCTTAAGTGACTTTAGTACAGTACCCGTACTGTTTTCACGCTGTCAACAAAAAACGCGCCCGAAGGCGCGTTGGCGATACACTCAATATAAAGGACTACTCTTCTTCAACTTCTTCGACGAAGTTGGCGTCTTTCACCGATGTTGCGGCACGACGTGCTTCGCCTTTGTGCTGCAGTTTATTGAGCTGCCGTTCCAGCTTGTTGATCAATTCGTTAATTGCGGTGTACATATCTTCATGTTTACCACTGGCAACCAGAACGCCGTTAGGTGTATTGATTGTGGCGTCAGCAACAAACCCTTGTGGCTCTTTGGACAGAATGATATGTGGATTAATCAGATGTGTTTGCCATTTTTCCAGTTTGGCGAGACGGTCTGCGACATGTTGGCGGATGGCCGGAGTAATTTCCATTTGTTTGCTGGTAATGTTCATTGTCATAAATTTTACCTCTTGTCTTCCCGTCTTGGTGAATTCAGCATAACGTTCCTGATGTCAAAATGTGTGATGGAAATCTCATAATTTTGTCACTTTTTGTCAACGAATCTTTTTTGTGAGAAATCGCAGGAAGAGGTGTTTTTTTACTTGAGGAATATCTCAAAGCGAGCCATATTTGATGAGATCGATAGTGACTAAATCGCTTCAGTTTCACAACTAACAGAATAAAAAAACGGCAGCTCAAGGCTGCCGTTTTGTGTTTCAGGTTTCTGTTATGTATTGCTGCTGTTTGCGGCGATGATTTTCGCTACTTTTTCAGCTTGCGCATTCATCTGCATCTGACGGTATGCATTTTCCATCAGCGGCAGCGCATCACGCGTAGCCTGGGTATCCGGATAGTCGCGCAACATGCCTTCTACGCGGTTAACGACAGCAACCCATGCACCACGTTCTGTATAATACTCGGCCACGGAGTATTCATATTTCGCCAGACGATCTTTCAGGAATACCAGACGTTTGGTGGCATCGGTGGTGTACTGACTGTTCGGATAGCCGCGCACCAGTTTGGAAAAGTCACTAAACGCAGCTCGTGCATGTTGAGGATCGCGATCGCTACGGTCAACGCCAAAGAACCCTTGCAGCGCACTGTCATCCAGCGCCATATTGGTCAGGCCACGCATGTACATGACATAATCGATATTCGGATGGGTCGGGTTAAGGCGAATAAAACGATCGATGGCAGCCTGTGCTAACGGCAAATCGGCGTTTTTATAGTAGGCGTAGATGAGATCCAGCTGCACCTGCTGCGAATACGGACCAAACGGATAGCGATTATCTAACGCTTCCAGTTGCGTTATTGCCTGTCTCCAGTTACCGTCCTGCAGCTTTTGTTGTGCAGTCGCGTAAATTTCATTTGGCGGATTATCAGGTACTTCTTCCTTTGACCCCGAGCAACCCGCCAAAAACAGGCTTAGTGTGGCGGCTGCCACCAGATATTTCATGCGCGTCATGACGTTTTGACTTTCCTCAAAATGTAATACGGGAGATTCTCTGTTCCTGCTCCCGGTTAAGACCAGCTACAATAGCACACTATATTAAACGGCAAAGCCGTAAAACCCCAACGATAAACGAAGAAGCAGTATATATGGCACAACGAGTACAGCTCACTGCAACGGTGTCCGAAAACCAACTCGGTCAACGCTTAGATCAGGCTTTGGCCGAAATGTTCCCGGATTATTCACGTTCGCGAATAAAAGAATGGATCCTCGACCAGCGCGTGCTGGTTAACGGCAAAGTTTGTGATAAGCCGAAAGAAAAAGTATTGGGTGGCGAGCAGGTGGCCATCAACGCTGAGATTGAAGAAGAAGCGCGTTTTGAACCGCAGGATATCCCGCTGGATATCGTCTATGAAGATGAAGATATCATCGTAATTAATAAACCGCGCGACCTGGTGGTACATCCTGGCGCGGGTAACCCGGATGGTACGGTACTGAATGCGTTGCTTCATTACTATCCGCCCATTGCCGATGTACCGCGTGCGGGCATCGTCCATCGTCTGGATAAAGACACCACCGGCCTGATGGTTGTGGCAAAAACCGTTCCGGCTCAGACGCGTTTAGTCGAATCTTTGCAACGGCGTGAAATTACTCGTGAGTATGAAGCGGTGGCAATTGGTCATATGACCGCTGGCGGTACAGTAGATGAACCAATCAGTCGCCACCCGACCAAACGTACTCACATGGCGGTGCATCCGATGGGTAAACCGGCGGTCACTCACTATCGCATCATGGAACACTTCCGTGTGCACACGCGTCTGCGGTTGCGTCTGGAAACTGGACGTACGCACCAGATCCGCGTGCATATGGCCCATATCACTCATCCGCTGGTGGGCGATCCGGTTTATGGTGGCCGTCCGCGTCCGCCAAAAGGTGCTTCGGAAGCGTTTATCTCCACGCTGCGTAAGTTTGACCGCCAGGCGCTTCATGCAACCATGCTGCGTCTTTATCACCCGATCTCCGGTATCGAAATGGAATGGCATGCGCCTATTCCACAAGATATGGTGGAGCTGATTGAGGTGATGCGCGCCGATTTCGAAGAGCATAAGGATGAAGTGGACTGGTTATGAGTAAGCTGATTGTCCCGCAGTGGCCGCTGCCAAAAGGTGTTGCGGCCTGTAGCTCTACCCGTATCGGCGGCGTGAGCTTGCCGCCTTACGACTCTCTCAACCTTGGCGCTCATTGTGGTGATAACCCGGATCACGTTGAGGAGAATCGCAAGCGACTTTTTGCTGCGGGCAATTTGCCTTCTAAACCGGTCTGGCTTGAGCAGGTACACGGCAAAGATGTGCTTAAGCTTACTGGTGAACCTTATGCCTCAAAACGAGCAGATGCCTCTTATAGCAATACGCCCGGCACGGTTTGCGCAGTGATGACTGCCGACTGCCTGCCCGTGCTGTTTTGCAATCGTGCGGGAACGGAGGTCGCCGCCGCTCATGCTGGCTGGCGTGGACTGTGCGCAGGCGTGTTGGAAGAGACGGTTTCCTGTTTTGCTGATAATCCGGAAAATATTCTCGCCTGGTTAGGGCCGGCAATTGGGCCACGTGCGTTCGAAGTGGGGGCGGAGGTTCGCGAGGCGTTTATGGCAGTAGACGCCAAATCGAGTACAGCTTTCATTCAGCATGGTGATAAGTATCTGGCGGATATTTATCAGCTTGCCCGGCAGCGTCTGGCGAGCGTTGGTGTTGAACAAATTTTTGGCGGTGACCGTTGTACATATACGGAAAATGAGACTTTCTTCTCTTATCGTCGCGACAAGACCACCGGTCGTATGGCAAGTTTCATTTGGCTGATATAACCTAAAGAATCAAGACGATCCGGTACGCGTGATTTTCTTTTCACATTAATCTGGTCAATAACCTTGAATAATTGAGGGATGACCTCATTTAATCTCCAGTAGCAACTTTGATCCGTTATGGGAGGAGTTATGCGTCTGGATCGTCTTACTAATAAATTCCAGCTTGCTCTTGCCGATGCCCAATCACTTGCACTCGGGCACGACAACCAATTCATCGAACCACTTCATTTAATGAGCGCCCTGCTGAATCAGGAAGGGGGTTCGGTTAGTCCTTTATTAACATCCGCTGGCATAAATGCTGGCCAGTTGCGCACAGATATCAATCAGGCATTAAATCGTTTACCGCAGGTTGAAGGTACTGGTGGTGATGTCCAGCCATCACAGGATCTGGTGCGCGTTCTTAATCTTTGCGACAAGCTGGCGCAAAAACGTGGTGATAACTTTATCTCGTCAGAACTGTTCGTTCTGGCGGCACTTGAGTCTCGCGGCACGCTGGCCGACATCCTGAAAGCAGCAGGGGCGACCACCGCCAACATTACTCAAGCGATTGAACAAATGCGTGGAGGTGAAAGCGTGAACGATCAAGGTGCTGAAGACCAACGTCAGGCTTTGAAAAAATATACCATCGACCTTACCGAACGAGCCGAACAAGGCAAACTCGATCCGGTGATTGGTCGTGATGAAGAAATTCGCCGTACCATTCAGGTGCTGCAACGTCGTACTAAAAATAACCCGGTATTGATTGGTGAACCCGGCGTCGGTAAAACTGCCATCGTTGAAGGTCTGGCGCAGCGTATTATCAACGGCGAAGTGCCCGAAGGGTTGAAAGGCCGCCGCGTACTGGCGCTGGATATGGGCGCGCTGGTGGCTGGGGCGAAATATCGCGGTGAGTTTGAAGAACGTTTAAAAGGCGTACTTAACGATCTTGCTAAACAGGAAGGCAACGTCATCCTGTTTATCGACGAATTACATACCATGGTCGGCGCGGGTAAAGCCGATGGCGCAATGGACGCCGGAAACATGCTGAAACCTGCACTGGCGCGTGGTGAATTGCACTGCGTAGGTGCCACGACGCTTGACGAATATCGCCAGTACATCGAAAAAGATGCTGCGCTGGAACGTCGTTTCCAGAAAGTGTTTGTTGCCGAGCCTTCTGTTGAAGATACCATTGCTATTCTGCGTGGCCTGAAAGAACGTTACGAGCTGCACCACCATGTGCAAATTACTGACCCGGCAATTGTTGCAGCAGCGACGTTGTCTCATCGCTACATTGCTGACCGTCAGCTGCCGGATAAAGCCATCGACCTGATCGATGAAGCAGCATCCAGCATTCGTATGCAGATTGACTCAAAACCAGAAGAACTCGACCGACTCGATCGTCGTATCATCCAGCTCAAACTGGAACAACAGGCGTTAATGAAAGAGTCTGATGAAGCCAGTAAAAAACGCCTGGATATGCTCAACGAAGAACTGAGCGACAAAGAACGTCAGTACTCCGAGTTAGAAGAAGAGTGGAAAGCAGAGAAAGCCTCGCTTTCTGGTACGCAGACCATTAAAGCGGAACTGGAACAGGCGAAAATCGCTATTGAACAGGCTCGCCGTGTGGGTGACCTGGCGCGGATGTCTGAACTGCAATACGGCAAAATCCCGGAACTGGAAAAGCAACTGGAAGCCGCAACGCAGCTCGAAGGCAAAACTATGCGTCTGTTGCGTAATAAAGTGACCGATGCCGAAATTGCTGAAGTGCTGGCGCGTTGGACGGGAATTCCGGTTTCTCGCATGATGGAAAGCGAGCGCGAAAAACTGCTGCGTATGGAGCAAGAACTGCACCATCGCGTTATTGGTCAGAACGAAGCGGTTGATGCGGTATCTAACGCTATTCGTCGTAGCCGTGCGGGGCTGGCGGATCCAAATCGCCCGATTGGTTCATTCCTGTTCCTCGGCCCAACGGGTGTGGGGAAAACAGAGCTTTGTAAGGCGCTGGCGAACTTTATGTTTGATAGCGACGAGGCGATGGTCCGTATCGATATGTCCGAGTTTATGGAGAAACACTCGGTGTCTCGTCTGGTTGGTGCGCCTCCGGGATATGTTGGTTATGAAGAAGGTGGCTATCTGACCGAAGCGGTGCGTCGTCGTCCGTATTCCGTCATCCTGCTGGATGAAGTGGAAAAAGCGCATCCGGATGTCTTCAACATTCTGTTGCAGGTACTGGATGATGGGCGTCTGACTGACGGGCAGGGGAGAACGGTCGACTTCCGTAATACGGTCGTCATTATGACCTCTAACCTCGGTTCCGATCTGATTCAGGAACGTTTTGGTGAACTGGATTATGCGCACATGAAAGAGCTGGTGCTCGGTGTGGTAAGCCATAACTTCCGTCCGGAATTCATTAACCGTATCGATGAAGTCGTCGTCTTCCATCCGCTGGGTGAACAACACATTGCGTCGATTGCGCAGATTCAGTTGAAACGTCTGTACAAACGTCTGGAAGAACGTGGTTATGAAATCCACATTTCTGACGAGGCGCTGAAACTGCTGAGCGAGAACGGTTACGATCCGGTCTATGGTGCACGTCCTCTGAAGCGTGCTATCCAGCAGCAGATCGAAAACCCGCTGGCACAGCAAATACTGTCTGGTGAATTGGTTCCGGGTAAAGTTATTCGCCTGGAAGTTAATGAAGACCGGATCGTCGCCGTCCAGTAATGATAAAACGAGCCTTCGGGGCTCGTTTTTGTCTATAAGTTAGACGGAAAAGACTATATTAAAGATGTTTTGCCTGGAAAATGAGCGAACAATAAAGTTTTTATATTTTTTGCTTGTCAGGCCGGAATAACTCCCTATAATGCGCCACCACTGACACGGAACAACGG